>WBZU01000005.1_pt1 | contig 447937 bp, 436 predicted proteins | sample 5204311 | NCBI WGS metagenome assembly WBZU01 (sample SAMN12344359, study PRJNA552823) | activated sludge metagenome | biome: Activated sludge suspended growth; feature: Nitrification reactor; material: Wastewater; isolation source: activated sludge from nitrification reactor of wastewater...
CGCCGGGGCGCGCGGGGATCGCCGGCTACACCCCCAGCGAGTACCTCACGGCGTTCGGGTTCGACGGCCTGCACCGGGCCGGCCTGCGCGGCCAGGGCGAGCGCGTCGCGGTCATCGAGATCGACGGATTCCGGCGGGCGGACGTCACGGCCTTTGGCGCCTGCTTCGGGCTGCGAGTGCCGCCGACGCCCATTACCCGGGTCGGCATCCGGCACGTGCTCCCGCCCGGCGACGAGACGACGCTGGATCTCGAGGTCCTCAGCGCCGGCGCTCCAGCCCTGGCCGAGATCCAGGTCTACGAGGGCGCGGCGACGGCGGGCGGCCTCGTTCGCTCGTTCGCCGCGCCCCTCGCCCGGCGGCGCGGCCGCCGCCCGTCGGTGATCTCGGCCTCGATCGGGGGCTGCGAGGCCGGCAACAGCGGCGCCACGACGCAAGTCCGCCTCCTGGAGGACACGCTGGCCGCGGCCGGCGCCGCCGGAATCAGCGTCCTCACGTCCGCGGGCGACACCGGCTCCACGGGCTGCGCCCTGCCCGGCAACACCGGCGCGCTCGGGCTCACGCAGGCCCAGTACCCGGCCTCGTCCCCGCACGTCACCGGCGTCGGCGGCACGAACGTCGCGCTCACCGCGGCCAACCGGATCGCCGAGGAGGTCGTCTGGCGCGACGCCCCGCTGGCGTTCGGCGGGGGCGGAGGCGGCGCCTCGCAGCTGTTCGACCGGCCGGCCTGGCAGCGCGGCCCGGGCACCGGCGGGCCCTCGCGGCTCGTGCCGGACGTCGCCGGCCTCGCCGACTTCCTCCCGGGCTACTCGATCTACTGCACTGCGGCCGCATGCGACCGGGCCGGATGGCTCGCGGTCGGCGGCACGAGCGCCGCCACGCCGCTGCTGGCGTCGTCGGTCGCGATCGCGAACCAGCAGGCGGCCCGCGCCCGCCAGGCGCCGCTCGGCTTCCTCAACCCGCTGATCTACGCGGTCGCTCGCAGCCGCAGCCACGCGACCGTCTTTCGCGACGTGATCCGCTGGGACAACGACCTCGGCGAGCTGATCGCGCCGGCTGCCGGCGGCAACGGCGGCCCGGCCGGCTGCTGCGCCGCCCGCCGCGGCTACGACGCGGCCTCGGGCTGGGGCTCGGTGAACGTCGGAGCGTTCTCGTCCGCGGCGCGCCGCCTGGCCGCCCGCGCGAAGTAGCCGGTCGCTACCGCCGCCGGCGGCGACGGTGCGCGGCGATCGCCTCGCGGCCCTCGGAGATCGCCCGCTCCACCGCGTCGAGCTGGTCGCGGACGGACACGCGGGGCACGCCCGGCGGCAGCACCTCGTCGCGGTAGGACGGCTCCTGGCGCTCGAAGCTCTCCGGCGCGGGCATCGCCACGACGCTCACGTCCGCCTCGCGGGCGAGCCAGGCTCGCGCCGTCATCGCCGGCCCGAGTGCCGCGCCCTCCGCGACGAGCACGAGTTCGCAGGCGCCGAAGCCCGCGGCCACCCAGCCGCCCCGATCCGTCTCCCCGGCGTCCCCGGTCGCCATCGCAGGCCCATCGTTGCGGCCGCATCGGACGGCTCCGGTGGCGCGCGCCGCCGGGGAGGGCATAGAGTCGGCGGCGCATGAGCGCTGCCATCAACGTCATGGTCGAGATCCCCAAGGGGAGCCGGAACAAGTACGAGTGGGACGAGGAGCTCGGCACGATCGTCCTGGACCGCTTCCTCTTCTCTTCCGTGGTCTACCCGCTCGACTACGGCTTCGTCCTCGACACGCTCGGCAAGGACGGGGATCCGCTCGACGCGATGGTCTGCGTCTCGGAGCCCACGTTCCCCGGCTGCGTGATCCGCTGCAAGCCGATCGCGCTCTTCAAGATGCGCGACGACGCCGGGGAGGACGACAAGGTCATCTGCGTGCCCCTGAAGGATCCGAATTGGAACACGTTCACGCAGCTCGACGACATGCCCCAGCAGCTGCAGGACGAGATCTCGCACTTCTTCGCGATCTACAAGACGCTCGAGAAGAAGGACGTCACCGTCGAGGGCTGGCGCCCGCTGGAGGACGCGTGGGCGTCGATCGAGGACGGGCGCGAGCGGTGGGCCGCGACGCGCCCGCCGGCCTGACCGCCCGCCGGCGGCGCTAGAACCCGCGGCGCTCGCGAGCGGACTTCAGCCGGGGATCGTGGCTGACCTCGGCGCGGTGGGCGCGCTGGGACCAGGCGTGCACCAGCCACAGCGCCAGCAGCACGCCGGCGACCACGGTGAGCCCGACGGCGTCCACGGGGTTGAACGCGCCGAGGGCAGCGAGGAACACGTAGAGCCCGATGAGGGCGATGACGATGACCCAGAAGAACCCGCGCAGGGTCTCGGCGATGCGGTCGGCGTGGCTGCGGTCCTGGGGTGCCATGGCGGGCCTCCGAAACGGCGGAATGCAGGCGGCTCCCATGGTGCGCCCGGGCCGCGGGGTCCGCAAGCGTGGGAAGCCCGGCCTTGCGGCCTGCGAACCCCGGAACTGCCGCCCGGGAAAACCCCGGACGGCTTACGCCGTGTCCGGCTCCGCCGCCGCCGCGACCTGCTCGGCCGCCGCGCTCGTCTCGAGCGGGGCCGGCGCCGGCGGCAGCGCCGCAGGCTCGTCGAGCTTCGGGTCCGAGTGCGCGGCCCGGTCCTCGTACTGCGCCCGCTTCTGGGCGTCGGCGTCCCACAGGACCTTGTCGACCTTCATCGCCTTGCCGATGCCCTCGGCGGCGCGCCGCGGGAGCAGCGCGGTGACCTTGTTGATGGGCCCGATCGACGGCGGGACGAAGACGTCGACCTTCGGGAAGCGCAGGGCCTGCACGATCTGGTCGGCGACCTCGTGCGGCTCGGAGTTCTTCACGCCGCGCGCCGGCTTGAGGCCGCCGGCGAGGTCGGTGTTCACGACCCCGGGCATGACGATCGAGAAGTCGATGCCGGCGTCGGCGTTCTCCATGCGCACCGACTCGGTGAGGCCGACGACGGCGTGCTTGGTCGCCACATAGGTCGCGCCGCCCGGCACCGGCGTCTTGCCGGCCGAGGACGCGACGTTCACGATGTGGCCGGTGCGCCGGGGGCGCATCGTCGCCAGGGCGATCTTCGTGCCCAGGATCACGCCGTGGAGGTTGATGTCGACCTGGCGGATCGCCCAGAGGTCGTCTTCCTCGTGGAAGTTCCCGACGTGCATGATCCCGGCGTTGTTGACCAGGATGTCGATCGGGCCGAGATCGCGCTCCGCCGCGTCGACGAAGGCCTGGAAGCTCTCACGGCTCGTGACGTCGAGCTGGTAGCCGCGGGCGCCGCCGCCGATCTGCTCGGCGACCTGCTGGGACTGCTCGCCGTCGAGGTCGCCGATCGCCACCTTGATGCCTTCGCGGGCGAACGCCTGCGCGGTGGCGAGGCCGATGCCGCGCGCCCCGCCGGTGATCGCCGCAACCTTGCCATACAGAATCCGGGGTTCCTTCGCCATCGTGTCGGTCTCCTCTCGCGTCTCGAAGCGCCAACGGTAGCGCGTGGGCGCTCCGGGGCACCGCCTAGCTGGCCGTCCAGCCAGGGCACGGCAGGCGCAGTAGGATCAGCGCGCCCGGGCACGCGGGTCGCGGCACCGGGCTCCCCGCCGATCTTCCCCCGAGGAGCGCCTCCATGGCCGTCACCGTCGTCCTGTCGGAGATCCAGCGCGACACGCTGACCGCGGTCTGCGACACCTTCGCGCCCTCGATCGAGCAGGAGGCCGACCCGACCGGCTTCTGGGCGCGGTCCGCATCGGACCTCGGCATTCCCGGCGCGATCGAGCAGACCCTCGCCGGGCTCCCAGAGGAGCAGGTGGCGGGACTGCGGGAGCTGCTCGACGCCCTCGCCGAGCAGCAGTTCTCCGCGGCCCCGCAGGCGGCGCGCGAACAGATCCTCCACGGGTTCATGGACTCCGGGCCCGAGGCGCTCGCCGGCCTGGCCGGGCTGCGGGGCCTCACCTTCCTGCTCTTCTACGCCCTGCCCGATCCCGCCACCGGCCGCAACCCGAACTGGGAGGCGATCGGCTACCCGGGGCCGCGGACCCCGGCGCCATCGCCGGCCGCTGCGCCCAAGACCATCGCGGTGACCCGGCCGGCTGGCAGCGACCTCGTGATCGACGCCGACGTGGCCGTGGTCGGCTCGGGCGCGGGCGGCGGCGTGATCGCCGGCGAGCTCGCCGCCGCCGGCAAGCAGGTCGCCATCCTCGAGGCCGGCGGCTATTACAACGAGGCCGACTTCAACCAGCTCGAGCTGTGGTCCTACCAGCACCTCTACGCGCGCGGCGGGCTCGCCGCGACCGACGACGGCTCGGTCGCACTCATGTCGGGCCGCAACCTCGGCGGCGGCACCACCATCAACTGGACGAACTGCCTGCGGACGACGCCCTGGGTGCGCAGCGAGTGGGCCCAGGAGCACGGCCTCGAAGGCCTGGACGGGCCGGACTACGACGGGCACCTCGACGCCGTCAGCGCCCGCATCGGCGTCACCGGCGAGTGCAGCGACTACAACGGCCCCCAGCAGCGGCTGCAGGAAGCCTGCCAGCAGGCGGGCTACTCGTTCAAGCGGATCGTGCGCAACACGGACCCGGCGACCTACGACCCCGACAGCGCAGGGCTGCTCGGCTTCGGGGACCAGAGCGGGTCGAAGCAGGGGACGCTCAAGACCTATCTGCAGGACGCCGCGGATCACGGCGCGCAGACGGTGGTCGACTGCCAGGTCGACCGCGTCCTCGTCGAGAACGGGCGCGCCGCCGGCGTGCTCGGCACCTATCTCGACGCCGACGGGAACCGCGCAACCGTCACCGTGCGCGCCCCCACCGTCGTCGTCGCGGGCGGCGCGCTCGAATCCCCGGCGCTGCTGCTCCGCTCCGGCATCGGCGGCCCGGCCGTGGGCAAGTACCTGCGCCTGCACCCCGCCACGGCGATCGCCGGCGTATACGCCGAGCCGCAGGCGTCGTGGTGGGGGGCGCCCCAGACGGGCCTGTCGGACCAGTTCGCCAACGTCGAGGACGGCTACGGCTTCCTCGTCGAGTGCTCGCACGCCAGCCCCGGCGTCACCGGCGCGGCGGTCCCCTGGGAGTCCGGCGCGCAGCACAAGGGCCAGATGGCGCTCGGGCCCCAGACGAGCGCCTTCGTGCTCCTCATCCGCGACCGCGGGCACGGCGAGGTGACCGTCGACCGGGCCGGCAACGCCGTGCACCGCTACCACCTCACCGACCCGCTGGACGACCGCATCTTCCGGCAGGGGCTCGTCGAGCTCGTCCGCCTGCACGACCAGGCCGGCGCCGAGGAGATCGTGACCTTTCACCGGGCGCTCACCCGCTGGCGCCGCGGCGAGGACCTCGCGGCGTTCCAGCAGCGCGTCCACGACGGCTCCCTGGCGCCGAACGAGCACGCGACGTTCGCGCTGCACCAGATGGGCTCGTGCCGGATGGGCGCGGACCCGGCGACCAGCGTCGCCGATCCGTGGGGCCAGCTCCACGACACGCCGGGCGTGTGGATCGGTGACGCCAGCGCGTTCCCGAGCGCGTCAGGCACCAACCCGATGCTCACCACGATGGCCTTGGCCCGCCGCACTGCGGGAGCCATTGCCGCTGCCGACTAAGGGGACACCATGGCTTCCTTCATGCACGACAACCGCCGCCTCGCCTACACCGAGTACGGCGAGGGCAGCCGCCACGTCGTCCTGCTGCACGGGCTCCTCTTCTCCCAGCGCATGCACACGCCGCTGGCCCGGGCGCTCGCCGACCGCGGCAACCACGTCATCACGCTCGACCTCCTCGGGCACGGACGCTCCGATCGCCCGCGCAACATGTGGGAGTACTCGATGCACTACTTCGCGGAGGAGACGGTCGCGCTGCTCGACCACCTCGGCATCGACGAAGCGGTGATCGGCGGCACGTCGCTCGGCGCGAACACCGCGCTGGAGGTCGCGCTGGAGAATCCCTCGCGGCTGCGCGGCATGGTCGTCGAGATGCCGGTGCTCGACAACGCGCTGCTCGGCTGCGCGCTGACGTTCACGCCGCTCATGGTGGCGCTCACGTTCGGCGAGCCGGTCATGAAGCTCGTGCAGGCCGGGGCGAAGGCCGTCCCGCGCGACGCGCTCCCGTATTTCGGGGACGTCATGATCGACTGGTTCCGCCAGGACCCGGGGCCGAGCGCCGCCGTCATCCAGGGCCTCTTCTTCGGGCGCGTCGCCCCGCACCGCCGCGAGCGCCGGACGTTCGAGGCGCCGGCGCTCGTGATCGGGCACGAGCGCGACCCCGTGCATCCGTTCTCGGACGCCGGAATGCTCGCCGACGAGCTCCCGAACGGACGGCTGATCCAAGCCAGCTCGCTCCTGGAGCTGCGGACGAATCCCGAGCGGCTCACCAGCGAGATCGCCGACTTCGTCGACGAATGCTGGAAGCCGAAGCGGGCCAAGACGGGAACCGCCGCCGCACGCCGGCGCAAGCCGGCCCGCAAAAGCGCCTGACGGGCGCCCGGCGGTGACAGGCACCCTGCGCAGGCGGGCGCAGGAACGCTCTACCCTGTCCGGTTCCGATGTCGAGCCGCAAGGACGAGAAGGATCGGCTTCGTGCCGAGCGCGAAGCCGCCGAGCAGGCGGCCGCCGGGAAGGACAGCCGCCGCCAGCGCCTGTTCCTGGCCGGCGGCGTCGTCGGCCTGCTCGCCGTCGTGGGCGGCGCGATTGTCGCGATCACCTCGTCCGGCGGCTCGGACAGCTCGACGACGGCCTCCGCCGATGTCGCGAGCGTGGAGCTCCCGGCGCGAAAGCTCACCGACCTGAACGCCGCGGCGGCGGCAGCCGGCTGCATCGTGCGCACCCAGCCCAGCCAGGGCCGCGGGCACACGACCGACGCCGTCGTCTACACGACCAACCCGCCCACCTCGGGACCGCACAACCCGGAGCCCGCGCAGGACGGGATCTACGACCCGGGGAACACCCCGGCTCCGGAGCAGCTCGTCCACTCGCTCGAGCACGGCCGCGTCCAGTTCCAGTACGCGCCGTCGCTCCCGAAGGCCGGCCGCGACGAGATCGAGGCGACGTTCGACGAGCAGCTCGGGAGCTTCGGCCCCGGCTACCACGCGCAGGTCTTCGAGAACACGACGAAGATGCCCTACGCCGTCGCGGCCACCGCGTGGACGCACGTGCTCGGGTGCAAGCGCTTCACCCCCCAGACCATCGACGCGCTGCGGGCGTTCCGCGCGCGCTACACCGACAAGGGCCCGGAGTTCATCCCGTAGGCCCCTGGCTGTGAAGGAGACACCGTGAAACCCAAGCTTGCCCTCATCGGCGCCGTGCTCATCGGCGCGCTCGCGGCCCCGGCCGCGCTCGCCGCGGCGAGCGCCGACCAGCCCGTCAAGCCCAACGCCGACGGGATCTTCGTGCTCCCGAAGGCTCACGCCGCCCGCGCGGCGGCGATCGCGCAGATCCCGCTCAAGGTCGAGGCGACCGGCGGCGTGCGCGCTCCGGTCCAGTAGCGCCGCCGCTCACCGCGGCGCCGGCGGCCCGGGCGGGGCCACGATGTCCCGCCCGGTTGGGCGCAGCTGCTCGTCGAGCTCGAGCTGCCAGAAGTAGCGCGTGAACGTCGTCCCGGCGCGGTAGTCGCCGACGTGCGGCTCGACCGCCTCGCCACGGGCCATCCGCACGATGAGCTCCGGATACGTGCGCCCCGGCAGCGCGGCGTACATCGGCGCCGGGTAGGCGCCGCCGAACCGCGTGTTGACGTCGGTGATGCCGAGGCCGAGCTCGCGGTCGCGGAAGGCCTGCACCGTGCAGGGCCCGCGGGTCCCGATCGCCTCGACCACGTCGCGTCCGAGCTCCACGAGTTCGCGGTCGTCGATCACCGTGCCCTTGATCGACTCGCCGCCGCGCGACTCGATCATGGTGCGCGGGATGGCGTTGAGGCAGCGCCCGTCGGCGTCCGAGAGGCAGTCGATGGAGAACTCGGGCCCGTCCATGAGCCGCTGCACCATCACCGGCTCGTCGATGTACTCGCAGAAGAACGCGGCCTCGGCCGGCGTCCGGGCGGGATGGATCGCGCGGGCTCCCGACCCCTGGCGCGGCTTGACCATCACGGGGTAGGACCCGGGGTCCTCCCCCGGCAGGACGGTCGGGGGCGAGGGCAGCCCCAGGCGCTCGAGCAGGCGGTGGGCGGCGTACTTGTCGTACATCGCGCGGGCGATCTCGGGGTCGGGCACGAGCGCCGGGAGCTTCCCCGCCTCGCGCGCCACGGCGAGCACGTCGATGTCGAGGTCGGTCAGCGGGATCACCGCCCCGACACCGTGCTCCGTGCACAGCGCCTGCAGCGCCGGCACGTAGGCCGGGTCGTCGATTCGCGGCACGGCGGCCCGCACGGTCGCCGCGTACTGGGCCGGCGCCAGCGGGTTGGGGTCCGCCGCGACGACCGTCGTGTGCTGCGCGAAGGTGGCCACGATGTCGTAGCGCTTGCCGACCCCGGTGAGCAGGACCCCGCCCGTGGCCGTCACTGCCATCCGCCCGTCTCCCCCTTGTAGAGCCCGTGGCCGCCGAGGACCATCCGGACCGTCTTGGCCAGAATCCGGAGATCGAGCGCCAGCGAGCGGTGCTCGACGTACCAGAGGTCCAGCTCGATGCGCTCCGCCCACGGCAGCGACGCCCGCCCGTGGATCTGGGCCCAGCCCGTGATCCCGGGCTTGACCGCGAGCCGCCCGCGCTGGCGATCGGTGTACTGGTCGACCTGCACCTGGACGGTCGGTCGGGGTCCGACGATCGCCATCTCCCCGCTCAGCACGTTGATCAGGTTGGGGAGCTCGTCCAGCGAGGTGCGGCGCAGCAGGGCCCCGACCCGCGTGATTCGGCTGTCACCGGCGTTCACGGCCAGGCCCGCACCCATCCCCTCGGCCCCGGCCACCATCGTGCGCAGCTTGAGCATCTCGAACGGCGCCCCGCCCTTCCCCACGCGCCGCTGGCGGTAGATCGGGTCGCCCGGCGTCTCGAGGCGGATCGCGATCATCGCGACGAGCAGCACCGGCGCCGCGACAGCGAGGCCTGCCGCCGCGAGCAGGACGTCGAACGCGCGGCTCACCGCGTGCCCTCGGGCGCGTCCCAGCCGGCCTCAGTGCCGTGCCGGCGCCAGTCCCACAGGCCGCCGGCGATCGACGCCGTGGTGAGCACGTAGTAGCGCGCGATGGCGAACGGGCGCGCCTTGACGGCCGGCGCGAGCGCCGCGGCGAGGAGCAGCGCCGCCTGGGCCGCGAGCGCGGCCGCGTAGAGGCCGCGCGCCCCGCGCACGACGAGCGCCAGGCTGGCCGCCAGGACGGCGAGGTGCAGGAACGGCGAGGCGTAGCGCAGCAGCCGGTGCGAGACCACCATCCCGGCGTAGGCAGGCGGGTAGGCGCGCAGGCGGGCGAGCCCGCCGTTCACGACAATCGGCCACGCGTGACTCATCATCCGGCGCTTGCGCGCGTACTCGCCGTCGACGCTCGGGACCATGCGCTCGGTCGCCCTCGCGTCGGGGGCGTAGAGGGCGCGCCAGCCGCGCTTGACCAGGTTGAAGGGGAACGAGAGGTCGTGGCCCATCACGGGGTCGACTTCGACGTAGGCCTCGCGTCGCGTCGCGTAGATGGCGCCGTTGCCGGCCGTCACCGACGCCAGGCGCGACTCGGCCTCGCGCATCGCGAGCTCGTAGCGCCAGTACGCGCCCTCCTGGTTGTCCCCGCCGTCGGGATTCACGAACGCCACCTGCCCGCAGACGTACCCGACGTCGGGCTGCGCGAACGGCGCGACGAGGCGGCGCAGGGCGTCGGGCTCCCAGGCCGAGTTCGCGTCGGAGAAGGCGACGATGTCGCCGCGGGCTTCGCGCACGGCGGCGTCCTGCGTGGCGACCTTCCCGCCGCGCGGCAGCTCGAGCACCCGGTCGGCGCCCGCGGCCCGGGCGCGCGCCGGCGTGGCGTCGGGCGAGCCGTCGCAGGCGACGACGACCTCGAGGCGGGCGGGCGGGTAGTCCAGCGCGCGGGCGTTCGCGATCCTGGCGGCGATCACGTCCTCCTCGCGGTAGGCCGCGATGATCAGCGTGACGGACGGGAGGCCGTCGTCGGGCGGCCCGCCGTTGGCCGACGGCGGCGCATCCGCCGGCGCCGAGCTCGCGGAGGCCGGGCGGCGCCCGGCGAGCAGGCGCAGCGCGACCGCGTAGCCCGCCTGCGTCCAGGCCAGGGCGAGGGCGGGCAGCCAGAAGATCGTCTTGAGGAGGACCGTCACGGCTGGGGATTGTGACCGCCGCCGTGACAGGACGCCGCCGCGGCCGCGCGGGGCACTCCCGCCGCCCCGCCGGGTCACCGCAGCAGCTCCGCGTACAGCTCGAGGTGCTGCCGCGCGATCGCGTCCCATGCGTACGGGCCCGCGGCGGCGGCGCGGGCCGCCGCGCCGAGCCCGGCCCGGCGGCCGGGGTCGGCAAGCAGCGCGGCCAGCCCCCGGTGCAGCGCTCCGGCGTCGCCGGCGGGCACGAGCTCCGCCGCGCCGGTCGCGGCGACCTCCGGGAACCCGCCCACGTCGGAGAGCAGGAGCGGGCATCCGAAGGCCAGCGCGGTGAACAGCACGCCCGACTGGTCGATCTCCCGGTAGGGCAGCACGACGAGATCCGCGCGGCGAAAGAACGCCGGCAGCTCGGCATCGCCGACGAAGCGCGGGACGAACCGCACGCCCCGCGGCGCCGCCGCCTGCAGCGGGGCGAGGTCCATCCGCGGCATCCCGACCACCCACAGCTCGGCGCCGTCGATCCCGCGCCACGCCTCGAGCAGGACGTCGATTCCCTTGTAGGGGCGCATGAGGCCGAAGCACAGGACGACCGGCCCGTCCACCTCCGCGAGCTCGCGCGGCAGGGGCGCCTCCTGGGGCTGGGCGGCGAGGTGGGCGAACGCCCCGTGCGGGATCACGCGGACGCGGGCCGGATCGACGCCGAGCGCCCCGGTGAGCCGGGCGCGACCGTGCTCGGAGTGGACGACGACAGCGTCGACCCGGTCGTAGAGCCGCCGCTGGGCGGCGACCTGCCCGGGGCGCGGCTCGCGCGGGAGCACGTCGTGGGCGGTCAGCACGAGCGGGCGGCGGCCGCCGTCGGCCCGGCGGCGAGGCAGGAGCCGCCAGTCGAGCGGCTGGACCGTGAGCCACTGGAAGTGGACGACGTCGGCCCGCGCCGCGTGCCGGCGCCAGGCGAGCATGTCCGGGACGTGCTGGGCGAGCTTGGCTGCCCGCCGGACCGCCGATCCCGGCGCGCCCGGGGAAAAGCGGTAGAAGGATTCGCGGACGGAGTACCCCGCCGGCGGCGGCACGGCCCCGTAGGCGAACCGGCTCGTGACGAGCTCGACGTCGGCGCCGGCCGCCGCGAGCGCCGCGCAGAGCGCGTGGTCGTAGGGCGGCGTGAACGCCGAGGGGTCGAGCATCTGCACCCGCACCGGCATCAGACCTCGGTGCGCGGGCCGACGGCCAGCGTGTCGTCGGCGGCCGTGCGCCGCAGGCGGGCGAGGAGCTGGCGTCCGCGGGCCACCTCCTCGGGACGGAAGAACCGCGTCGCCACGAGCACGAGCGGGATCGCCGCGAGCACCGCAGTCCGGGCCAGGAACGGCCACAGCCCCTCGGTCGGGAGCAGCACCTCGCCGGCGACCGTCAGCCCGCCGATGACGGCGACGAGCTGGACGAGCCGCAGCCACTGGAATCCGACCGTGAAGAGCGAGCGGGTGAAGAGGTACATGAGCCCGAGCATCACGACGTAGGCGCCGCACAGCGCGATGCCCGCGCCGGCGATCCCGAGCGGATCGACCAGGACCAGGAGCAGCGCCACGTTGGCCGCGAGGCCGGCAGCGGCCGCCGGGAAGTTGCGCGTCGTGACCTTCGCCCGTCCGGCAATCACCACGAAGACGAGGAAGAGGCCGTACATCGCCCATCCGAGGGCCACCCAGGGCAGGGCCGGGAACGAGCCGTAGAACTCGGGTGTGGCGAGCAGCCGGATCGCCCAGCGCCCCAGCAGCGTCAGTCCGGCCACGATCAGCCCGGTGAGCAGCACGTAGTAGGTCGTCACCATCGCGTAGACCCGCCCGGCCTCCTCGTCGTCCTCGATCGAGTAGGCGAGCGGCGGCCAGGCGTACTGGAACGCCCGCGTCGCGAAGATCACCACCGCCGCGAGCTTGACCGCCAGCGAGTAGAGGCCGGCCTCGCCCGGAGACTGCGTCCGGTAGAGATAGATCCGGTCGATCAGGTTCAGGGCGAACACCGAGATCTCCGCCGGCACCGTCGGCAGCCCGAAGCGCAGCATCGGGGTGAGCTCCAGCCGGTGGTGGATGCCGATCCGGATCCGGTGACGCAGCCGCCACCAGAGGCCGAGGAGGACCACGGTCGAGGCGACGAAGTTGCCGAGCAGCAGGCCCCGGGCGCCGTCCTCGCGCACCACGACGAGGTAGACGCTGAGCGCGACGGTGATCGCGACGTTCGTCAGGGAGGCCCGCACGTAGAGCCGCGTCAGCTCGTCGACGCGGAGGAGGGCGTAGGCCATCTCGAGGTTGGTGAACGTCCACAGGCCCAGCGTCGTGATGTACCAGAGCGTCGCGTCGCTGCGCCCGAGGACGAGGCGGGAGAGCGGATCGGCCAGCGCCGCCGAGACCGCTGCGAGGACCGTCGTGGTGAGGAGCACGATGCCCGTCGCCGCCCGGGCGATCCGGTCGCGGCGGGCCGGGTCGTCGTCGACGAAGTAGTACCGCAGGAACGCCTCGATGATCCCGAGGCGCGCCACGATGCTCACGAGGATCACCAGGGTGAGCAGCAGGTCCGCGGTGCCGTAGTCCGCGTCGGACAGGTACCGCGTGTAGACCGGCAGGAGGAGGAGCGCGATGACCTTCGCCACCGCCTCGGCGACCTGGTAGGCCGCGCCGGTCGTGAGCAGCCGCTTCAGGTAGCCGTACACGGACCGGTCACGGTATAGCGTGTTCGGGATGGCCGACCCGCGCGCGGCGCCCACCGCCTACCTGCTCCTCCCGCGCACGCTGGAGGGCTTCATCCAATACGACCAGGCGGCGGACCTGCTGCGCTCGCCCGCCGTGCACGCGATCGAGCCCGCGCGGCTGCCCTACGGTGCCTTCGGCCGCATGCCGCTCGGGCTGGCCGACGGGCTCGCCGCCCGCCAGGCCCGGCGGCTGAAGCTGCCCGGGAACCCGAAGGCGATCGCGATGTTCCACCCGTTCCAATATCCGCTCGCGCGCGCCCTCGCGGCCCGCCACGACGCGGAGCTCTGGTACATGCTCTGGGACCGCTACGAGCACGCCTACGACGCCACCGATGCCCAGCGCGAGCGGCTGCGCCTCTGGCACGACCTGGCCCTCGAGCGCTCGGCCCTCACCTTCGCCGTCACCGAGACGCTGGCCGACCTCGAACGCGAGCGCGGCCACGAGGTGCACCTGGCCCCCTCGGCGGCGGACTCGTTCCCGGCGCCCGACCCGACGGCCACGGTCGTCGCCGTCGCCCTCGGCCACGTCGGCTGGCGCTACGACTGGCGCCTGCTGCGTGAGGTCTGCGAGCGGATGCCCGAGCTCGTCGTCCTCATGATCGGCGAGATTGCGGAGGACCAGGTGGCCGGCGACCCCGACTACGCCGCCTGCCGCGACCTCGGGAGCCTCGTCTGGCTCGGCTACCGGCCCGCGGAGGAGGCCGCCCGCCTGATCCTCTGCGCCGACGCCGGCATCCTGCCGTTCAAGGTGGACCCGTTCAACGACGCGGGGATCCCGAACCGGATCCTCAAGGCGGCGCGGCTGGGGCGGCGGACCGTCACGCCGATGCTCAGCGGCGTGCTGACGTACCGCGAGGCCATCGTCCGCGCCGACGGCGCCCCGGCCTGGGTGCAGGCGCTTCGCGCGGAGCGGGGGACGCGCATGAGCCCGCACCTCGAGCTGCGCGAGTGGGCGCTGGCTATGACCGCCGAGCGAATCGACGCGGTGCTGTGGCAGCGGCTGCGCGAGCTGGGCATCGAGGTGCCGGCGGGCGCCGGGATCGACGCGGCCCCCGTCCGGCCGGAGCGCCCCGCGTCCGCCCCGCCGTGAGCCCGCCGCTCTTCGCGTTCGAGGCCGTCGCCGTCGACGCCCCCGACGGCACGCGCATCCTCGGGCCGCTGGACGGGGAGATCCCCGCCGGCGGGATCACGGTGATCCGCGGGCCGTCGGGCGCCGGCAAGACGACGCTCCTGCGGCTGTGCAACCGCCTCGTCCTCCCGGCCTCGGGGACCGTGCGCTTCCGCGGCGACGACGTCGCTGGCCTCGACCCGCTGGCGCTGCGCCGCCGGGTCGGCATGGTGTTCCAGGCCCCGGTGATGCTCGAGGCGACGGTGGCGGCCGACCTGCGCCTCGCCGACCCCGGCCTCGACGCCGCCGGCCTCGCCGCGGTGCTCGGCCGCGTCGGACTGGACCCCGCCTTCGCGGAGCGCGAGACCGAGGGCCTCTCGGGCGGCGAGGCCCAGCGGGCCTGCATCGCCCGGGCGCTGGCCACCGGCCCCGAGGTCCTGCTGGCCGACGAGCCGACGTCGGCGCTCGATCCCGAGCGCGCCGCGACGATCGAGGCGCTCGTGCGATCGCTGGCCGGCGGCGGCCTCGACGTCGTGTGGGTGACCCACATCGAGGAGCAGGCCCGCCGGCTCGCCGACCGGGTCCTCGTCCTCGGAGACCGCCGCTTGGATCCGGAGCCGGCGCGTGTGGGCTAGCGCCACGGCCCATGCATCGGACGTGTCGGAGGTCGGCGCGCTCGGCGTGACGCTGTCGCTGGTCCTCGTGCTCGTCGCCGTCGTCCTGTCGCGCTGGCAGCGGCTCGGACTGGAGGGCAGCATCGCCTGGGCCGCCCTGCGCGCGGGCGTCCAGCTCCTGCTCGTCGGCCTGGCCCTGGCGTTCGTCCTGGACCCCAAGACGCCACTCGCCGTCGCCTTCGCCTGGCTCGCGGTGATGCTCGTCTTCGCGGCCGACGTCGCGCGCCGGCGCGCCCCGGAGGTGCCCGGGATCTTCCGGCTGGCCCTCCTCGCCAACGCGGCCGCGCTCGCCGTGTCGCTGGCGGTCCTCTTCGGGCTCGGGATCTTCCCCCTCAACGCGCAGGCGCTGATCCCGCTCTCGGGGATGATCGTCGGGAACGCCATGACGGCGGTCGTCCTCGTGTCGCGGCGGCTGGTCGACGAGGTCAAGGCCCGCCGCCGCGAGATCGAGGGGCGGCTGGCCCTGGGGATCCCGGCGCCCGACGCGGCGCGGCCGTACGTGCGCCAGGCGCTGCGGACCGCGCTCATCCCGCAGATCGAGACGACCAAGGCCGTCGGGATCGTGTTCCTCCCGGGAGCGATGACCGGCCTGATCCTCGCCGGCGTCGCGCCGCTCGACGCCGTGCTCGTGCAGATGGTGGTCATGTACTTCATCCTCGGCTCGGCCGCGACGGTGACGACGGTGGTCACGCTCGGCCTCGTGCGCACGATCTTCACCCGCGACCACCGGATCGCGCCGCTGCGCGCGGTCGCGCCCGGAGGCTGAGCGAGCGCTCAGGCCGGCGCCGGCAGGGCAGGCCCCTCCGGGGCGTCCCCGCGCTCGTCGCCCGCCTCGTCGCCGGGCTCGTCGCCGGGGGGTCCCTCCGCGGACGGCTCCGGCGCGGCCCCGGGCCACGCCGGCTCGCCGGCCCGCTCCCGGGCCGCGGCGGCCGCCAGCGCGGTTCCGACGCCGAGCAATGCCCACAGCGCCGGGTCTTCCAGGAAGGCGGCATACAGCCAGGTGTGGAAGATGAGCGCGACGAACATCGCGCCGATGGCCGCGCGGGCCGGCGACGCGCGCGCGCCGCGCAGCACCCGGACCAGCCCGGCGACGAGCAGGAGGAGGTAGACCGCCAGGCCGACGAGACCTTGCTCCGCCGCCACGGTGATCGGGATCGTGTGCGAGGCCGAGGCGGCCTGCTCGTTCGAGACCTTCTCGGCCTTGCGGAACTCCGGCTCGAATGCGCCCGAGCCCCAGCCGAGCAGCGGCTTGGCCTCGAAGAGACGCACACCCCCCTTCACGAGGTCGGCCCGCCCGGAGGTCGCCCGGTCCAGGCTGCGGTTCTTCACGCCGACGGCGCCCGGAGCGAGCAGCACGATCGCCGCGCCGGCCAGCAGGGCGCCGCCGGCCAGCAGCGCCGCCCACTTCACGCTCCAGCGCAGCCCGCCGAGGACGACGAGGCCGAGCACGAGGGCGCTCAGGCTCGACTGCGACAGCGTGAGGATCAGGCCGCCCCACAGCACCGCCAGCAGCACCGCGCAGCCGATGACCGTCCGCGACCGCTTCGCCCAGAGCATCACCGCGACGAGCGCGAGCATCACGAGCATCAGGAACCGCCCGAAGATGTTCGGGTCGAAGAACAGCGAGTTCACCCGGAAGTAGGACTCGAGCTGATTCGACGCGATGACCTTGGGGTTGAGGAACAGCCGGCGCGTGGCGAACTCCACGACGCCGACCGCGGTGAACACGACCGCCTCACCGACGAGCACGGCCAGGCAGACGGTCAGCAGCCGGCGATCCCACCGCACCTGGGTGAGCAGCCCGAAGAGGAGCAGGAACGGGACGTAGAAGAAGACGACCTGCTGCAGCGCCTTCGAGAAGTCCGTCGTGTAGGCGGCCTGCACGGCGTAGATCACCACCGCGCCGGCCAGCGCCCATTCCAGCAGCCCTGGACGGGGGCGCAGCGGCGGCTCGTCCTCGCGCAAACGGCCGATCACCCACGCCAGGGCGCCCGCGCCGATCACGAAGTAGAGGGGCAGCAGGAGGTTGGCGGTCTCCCCCCCGGACTGCACCGGCAGCCGGAACGGCAGCGTGGCGACTGCCGCCACCGCGAACACGGCGGGCTTGCGGCGGATGAGCAGCGCGGCGAGGACGAGGAGGACGAGCCCGGCGGCCGCGGCGGCGGCGGCCAGCGCGGGCCGGTCCCGCAGCGGCCGCACTTGCGGCGTGTCCCACACCTCGGCGACGAGCAGCACCGGCGTCAGCACGAGCGCGGCGAGCATCGCGAGCGCCCGGACCTTCGGCGGCGGCGCGAGCACCGCCGCGGCCGCGAGGACTGCGGCCGCGCAGATGCCGGCCTCCTTGAGCGGCGGGACGGCCGCGGCGATGGTCAGCCCTGCAGCAGCGTCCACGTGCGCCTCGTCATCGCGCCGGCGTTGGAGTTGGTCTTCATCGAGAGGGCGAAGCGGGCCAGGCCCGGGCGGACCACGACGCCCTTCCCGACGCGCGCCCCCACGATCACGGGCGTGCCCTGCTGCACCCCGGCGGCAGACACGACCCGGCCGCCGGCCCAGCCGGTCGTCGCCTCCCGGCGCGGATAGCCCGTGAACTGGCCGTCCCCGCCCACGAACAGGCCCAGCGCGTCCTCGTAGGCGAGCACCGGCTCGGCGCCCGCCACGACCGGCCCGATCCGGGCGCCGAAGATGTCCTGCGCGGCAGCCCCGGAGGGGCCAGCGAGCTGGTCACCGTCGATCCGCGCCGTCCGCAACAGCGAGGCCGTGCCCAGGGAGAACGCCCGCCCGCCGGCGCGAACCCAGCGGCGGAGGCGGCGCCCGAGCTCCGGGGTGAGCCAGCGCGGGTTGCCGGCGAGCACCACGCCCGTGTGGCCCTTGAGCGCCGGGCCCTCGCCGCGCTGCAGGGCCACGTCGGTGGTGAGGTCGTAGCGGAAGCCGGCCCGGTCGACGAAGTCCATGAGCGGGCCTTCGTTGTTCCCGAACCCGATCGGCAGGCCCCGGCCGCGGGCGCCGACGGGCGAGTACGGCCGCTCGATCCCAGCCGGCCCGCCCCGCGGGAGCGTGTTCGGGATCCCGTCGCCGGTGTCGTCCTGCGGGTTGCGGCCCTGCCAGGCGATCAGCGGGAGCACGACGAGGACCTTCTGCTTCCCCGGACCCTGTACCGGGAACGGCACCGTCTGGCGGTACCCGCCCGCCGTGACGTCCAGCAGGTAGAGGCCCGAGCGCGCCCGCGGCGCGGCGACCTGCAGCAGCGGCCCGCGCCCAGTCCCGCGCGACCCGGGCCGCCGGAGCGGCCGCGCGTAGCCGATCCGCCGGATCTGCCACGCGTACGGGCGGCCGAAGCTCTGGATCCGGAACACCGCGCGCCGGCCCGCCGGTGTCGGGCCAGCCGGCGCCGTCACGCCGAGACGCCGCACCGTGACCCCGGGGCGGCCCCGCGGATCGGCTGCCGTGGCGGGGCGCAGGATCGGCGAGAAGGCCGCATTGGACGCGCGATCGCGCAGCTTGACCGAGATCACGTAGAGGCCCGGAGGCGCGGGCACGCCGCCCGCCCGTCCGTTCCAGTGGAGCACCCGGGCGCCCGGCGCGCCGCGGAACTGGGTCACGAGCTTCGATCCCCCCTCGTCGGTGCGGAACACGAAGACCCGGGCCGGCAGGCGCAGCGGGCCCGTGAAGCGGAACGTCACCGGCTGGCCGGGCTGCACGACCGCCGGGCCGGGCCCGGCGGGGCTCGTCACGAACACGAGCGGCCGGGGGGGAGCGGTGTCGACCGTGATCTCGCGCGCGAAGACCGCCGAGCGCCCGGCGTCACGCAGCGTCACGCGCACCCGGTAGGTGCCGTCGCGAACCACCGAGTTGTCGTCGGCGCGCCCGTTCCAGTAGAGCTGGATCGGCCGGCGCGCCGGAAACCGGCGGCCGTCGACCAGGGTTCGCACGGCGTCGCCGTTCGCGTCGATGATGCGCACGGTCACGTCGTCGCTGCGGTCGAGCTCGAGCCGGACGCTCGCCCGTTCCCGCCGGTTGTCGCCGTTGGGCGAGAAGAGGCTCGTGATCGTCAGCGCCCGCACGACCCGCGGCGACTGCTTGAGGCGCTGGCTGACGAAGAACGCGCCGAAGCAGGCCAGGAGCAGCAGGCCGAAGACGACCTGGGCCAGGCGGGTCACAGCCGCACCAGCGCCACGTTCGGGACGTCCCAGTCGTGAAAGGTCTCCAGGCCGCGCCGGTGCGTGTGGCACAGCGCCACCCGGATCGTGCCGCCGTGGCAGACCGCCAGCGCCGGGAGCCGTCCGGCCTGCGTGATGTCCACGAGCGCCGCCACCGTGCGCTCCTGCTGCTCGAGCAGCGACTCGCCGTCAGGAAAGCGGAACTTCGGCCCGGCCGCCCGCCAGGCCGCGAAGAGCTCCGGGTCCTCGCGCGCGATGTCCTCCCACAGGCGCCCCTCGATGCTGCCGCGGTAGCCCTCGGCCAGCCGCGGGTCCACGACGGGCTCCAGGCCGATCCGGGCCCCGACGATCTCTGCCGTCTCGCGGGCCCGCGAGAGCTGGCTGCAGTACACGGCCTGGAGGCCCTCCCCCGCCACGCGCTCGGCGAGCTCGCGGGCCTGGGCTCGACCGGTGTCGTTCAGGGGCGTGTCAACCGACCCCTGGATTCGAATCGGCTCGATGTTGTCGTCGGTCTCCCCGTGCCGGGCCAGCAGGATCACGTCGGCGGCCCGTGCGTCGCCTGCACCGTGTCGGACCGCAGCCCGAGGCGCAGCGTCTCGAGGGACAGGGCGTCGGACGGGGCGATGTTGCCGAGGTTGACCGCCGGACCGAACCGCCGCAGGAACCACACCTGCTGGGCCTTGCGCGGGGCCTCGAAGAGCAGCCGCTCGGACGGCACGGCGTGGGCGATCTCGTCGATCAGGCCCATCCGGATCTCGCCGTCCGGGCGGTAGATCCCCGCGTTGCCCGCTTCGCGCGCCTCGGCGATGACCTTCCACGCGCCGGCCTCGAGCTCGGCCTGGATCTGCTCGACCCAGACGTAGGGCGCCATGATGCGCTCCTCGTCCTTGCTGCCGACCTCGGAGAGGACCGTGAACTCCTCGGCCAGCCGCCGGATGAGCTCGAGCTTGCGGGCGCGCGGGATGTCCACGGTGCCGTCGCTGATCTCCACGTGGCGCAGGCCCAGCTCGCGCAGCCAGGCCACGAGGTCGTCGACCTTGTCCTGCAGGATCGCCACCTCGGTGAGCGTGCCGCCGAGCACGACCGGGATCCCGTGCTCGCGGTAGCGCGCCAGCTTCGGCTCGAGGTTTCCCGTCGCCACCGCCGTGCCCCACCCGAGCTTGACGAGGTCCACGTAGTCGCCGGCCACCTCCACGAGGGCATCGACGTCGGCGACCGAGAGGCCGCGGTCCAGCACGTGCGTGATGCCCGCCTCGCGGGGTTTGGCGCTGCGGGGCGGGAGGTGCAGGAACGAGCCCATCGCGCGGGCGGAGCGGCGGAGGCGCTACTGCGCGCGGTCCGAGCCGACGGTCACGACGACCGCCGAGTCAGCCCCCGCGATGGCCTGGGTGTTCGCGTCGATCGGCGCGACCTTCGCGACGCCGAGGAGCTTGGCGACCTCACGGGCGGCCCGCTCCTCGCCGGGCGCGTAGACGACGGTGGTCTGCGCCACCTGCTGGTCGGCGGCGTTCGTCGTGGCGCCGCGGGCGAAGCCGGCCTTCTGGAGCTGGTCGGCGATCTGCGCGGCCAGTCCGGGCGTCGTGGTGCCGTTGAGCACGGTCACCGTCGTCTGGCCGCGGTTCACGGGGGTGGCCGTGCCGCCGCCGGTGGTGGCGGTCGGGGTCTTCGCAGCGGTCGTGGGCTTCGAGGCGGCCGTTGTGGAGCTCGACGAGTCGCTTCCGCCGAACACCTGCGTGACGAGCAGGAAGATCGCCACCGCGGCGATCGCGACGCCGCCGACGATCAGCGCGATCGTGCGGCCACGGCCCCCGCCGCCTTCGTCGTCCGGGCCGCCCTGCCGCGGCGGGCCGCCGCGGACTCCGCCGTGGCCGGGACGGGCGGGCGCAGGCCGCGGGGCGGCCCGGCTGGCCGTGTCGGCGCGCAGCGCGGCGACCGCCGCCTGCTGCCCGGGACGGGCCTCGCCGCGGGGCGCGACCTTGGGCATCTCGATGCTCTCGTCCTCGTAGTCGTCGTCCTCGTAGTCGTCTTCGTCCTCGTCGTCGTCCTCGTCGTCGTCCGCCTCATCGTCCTCGTGATGGGCATCGACGAGCGGCGACGGGAAGGCCTGCGTGGCCTCGAGATCGTCGGACCCGGGGCCATCCGGTTCGGCAACCGTCTCGCCAGTCCCGGCATTGGGCCCGTCGGTGTCGTCGTCGTCCGGGGCCCCGGCAGGTTCGGGGGCACCCGCTGCGGCCGGGGCGCGGACCCCCGTCGCCGCGGCAGCGACCGCCGGGGCCGTAGGCGGCGCCGCCGCCTGGGCGGCGGGTGTCGCCGCCGCCGGAGGTGCCGCCGCCGGGGTCCCCATCGCCGTGGCGGCCGCGGCCGCGGCGGCGGCGCCGGCGCCGGCTGCCGCTCCAGCGGCTGCTGCCCCCGCCGCGGGAGCCGGGCGCGCCTGCGCGGGCGGGCGGGCCGCCGGCGGGGCGGGACGGGCCGCGGGGGGGCGGGGAGGCGGTCGGCGGGTCACCGTCGGGCGGGCCTGGGCGGCCGCGGCGGCCTGGTGCTGGATCTCCTGGGCGCGCTCGGGCGCGCGCCCGGCCCATTCGCGCAGGCGGCGCAGCTCGCGGGCCTGTGAGAAGTACAGGAGCGCGAGGATCGCGAGGCCGGGAATCGCAGCGAGGCCAGCGTAGGCGCCGATCTTCTCCACCCCGCCCGAGAGCGTCAGGGCGAATACGGGATCCATGGACCCGCCAGTCTAGGGACCGGTGCGTACGGCAGGCGCCACGCGCACCTCGGACAGCTCGGCGACCAGGTCGGCCAGGGCCGCGGCGTCCCCTTCCAGGACCAGCATGTTCACCCGGTCGAACGTCGCCTCGACCCATTGCGGGTCCAGCGGCTCGCGCTCGGCCTGGAGGATCTTCTCCGCCGGCGTGGGCTGCGGACGCTCGTAGGCGTTGAACAGCTCCTCGTGGATCTTCTCCCCGGGCCGGCGCCCGACGATCTCGATCGCGATGTCGGCATCCGGCTCGAGGCCGGACAGCCGGATCATGTCGCGGGCGAGGTCGACGATCTTGACCGGGTCGCCCATCTCGAGGACGAACACCTCCCCGCCGGAGCCCAGCGACCCCGACCGGATGATGAGCTGGACCGCTTCCGGGATCGTCATGAAGTAGCGGGTCATCTGCGGGTCGGTGACGGTCACCGGCCCGCCTGCGGCGATCTGGCGGCGGAAGATCGGCACGACCGATCCGGACGAGCCCAGCACGTTCCCGAATCGCACGCTCGAGTACCGCGTGCCCGGATGGCGCGCGCCCGCCGCTTCCAGCGACCACTCGGCCAGCGCCTTGGAGGCGCCCATGACGGTGGCGGGATCGACCGCCTTGTCGGTCGAGACGAGCACGAAGGTCTTCGTGCCCGCGTCCCCGGCCACGCGCGCGACGACGCGGGTCGCCAGCGCGTTGTTCCGGACGGCCTCCACCGGATTGACCTCCATGAGGCCGACGTGCTTGTAGGCGGCGGCGTGGAAGACGACCGCGGGGCGATGCTCGGCGAACACCTCGCGCATCCGCTCCTCTTCCTTGCAATCGGCCAGGACCGGCACGGCGGTGCGGACGTGGCGGTCCTCCTCGAGCTCGCGGTGGATCTCGAACAGGTTGTCCTCGGCGTGGTCGACGAGCACGAGCCGGCGCGGGCCGACGCGCGAGATCTGGCGGCACAGCTCCGAGCCGATCGAACCGCCGGCGCCCGTCACCATCACGACCTGGCCGCTGAGGTAGGCGCCGACCCGGTCGATCTCCATGCGCACGGGCTCGCGGCCGAGGACGTCCTCGACCTTGAGGTCACGGACCTGCCGCATCACGTTCATGCCGCCCTGGAGCAGCTCGAACACGGTCGGCAGGGTGCGGATCGGGATTCCCCGGGCCCGGCAGGCGGCGACCACGCGACCGCGCGTCGCGCCCGGCGCGGAGGGGATCGCGATGATCACCTCGTCAGGCTCGACCTCGTCGAGGATGCGGGCGAGGTCCTTCGTCTCGCCGAGCACCTTGACGCCGTTGTCGACCATGAGGCCGCGCTTGCGCGGATCGTCGTCCACGAACCCGACCGGCCGGTAGCGCAGGTTGGGGTTGCGCAGCATCTCGCGCAGCACCATCCGCCCGCCCTCGCCGGCGCCGACGATGAGCACGTCGCGGGCGTCCTTGGCGGCATGGAAGCCGCGCAAGGGACGCTCGAGCACCGCCCGCACGAGGAACCGGGCGCCGCCGAGCAGGCCGAGGCTCAGGAGGAGGAAGAGCGCCACGACGCCCGTCGGCGGGTAGACGGCGGCCACCCCGGGCCCCGGGACGTCGACGGTGACCGGCTTGAAGATCGCGACGTAGCCGACGAGCGCGAGCGTCGCGAGCACGACGCCCCGCACGACCACCTCGTAGTCGCGCTGGCTGAAGTAGCGCCACCACTTCCGGTACATCCCGGACACCGCGAAGATCACGACACTGATCAGCGTCACCGGCAGGAGCGTCGCCCAGAGCAGGTCCTCGTACCGGGCCGGCAGGCCCCGGTCGAACCGGAGCCGGTAGGCGAGGCAGTAGGCGAGCGCGACCAGCAGGCCATCCACCGCAATCTGCGGAATCGAGTGCCGATGGACGGGAAGGGCCGCGGACGAGATCCGGCGGCGCATCCGGGGGATTCTAGGGGGGAACAACGCCCGGTGCGAGCAACGCACGCCGGCCGTCAGCCGGGCGCGAGGAGCCCGCCGACCGGCGCGCACAGCAGCGCCGCGAACTCCCGCGGATCGCGCCGCACCCGCGGCGGGGCGTCCGCCCGGTCGCGCTTCGCGAGCACGATCTCCTCGGCTGACTGCAGCCGGCGCAGCCGGCCGTCCGCGATCAGGGCCTCGTCCACCGCGCCCATGCGGCCTTCGAACACGGTGAACACCGGCGTGCCGAGTGCGACCGCTTCGCGGTTCATCGTGCCGCCCGCCGAGACGACGAGGTCGGCGAAGCCGATCAGGGAAGGCGCGTCGATCGCCTGCTCCGGCACCACGAACCCGCCGGCCTGCGCGAGCTCGGCGCGCTGCGCAGCCGTCCGCGGCAGCACGACGGCCTGCCGGCCCTGCAGGCGCCGCAGCACCTCGCCGAACAGGTCGTTCTCGAACCGGTGGTAGAGCGACACCGCCGGCGGCGTGCGCACCACGGCGATCGGCTCGGCGGGGTCGAGGCCGAGCTCGCCGAGGACCTCGGGGTCGGGCTCGAAGTCCGCCAGGTAGTACTCCTCCTTCAGGCCCGGGTACCGGTGCAGCTTGCCGCGCGCGCCGTAGCGGTCCAGGCGCTCGGGCGGGATCGCGTCGGGCACGACCACCGCGGCGGCCAGGCGGCAGTTGACCGTGTGCTGGACCGTGGCGAACTCGTAGTCGAACGTCGTCGTCGCCGGGATCCGCAGCGCTGCCGCGGCCACCATCACGTCGTTGGAGCCGTGGCCCATCGCCAGGTCGAACGGGCCCCGCCGCCGGGCCCAGCGCACCAGCGCCCCCGACCGCTGCGCCAGGCCGAGGCCCTTCGCGGCGAGCCGGCCGCCGCGGTGCCGGCCGATCGCGGTGTGGGAGATGCTGAGCCGTTCGCACAGCGCGAGGGTCTGGGCGAAGTCCCGAGCGGTCACTTCGACTTCGTGGCCCTCGGCCCGCAGGACGTCGATCACCGGCCGCAGCACGAGGACGTGCGGGCTGTTCGTCAGGTCGATCCAGACGCGCATCGCGGCGCCGCGGCTCAGGCCCGCGCCGACCGGATGGCGCTCACGACCTCGATCGCCTGCTGGCGCGAGAGCACCGGGCTCATCGGGATCGCCAGGTGCTGCGCCGCGGCCTCCGCCGTCCCGGGCAGCTCGAGGCCCGGGCCGCCCCACGGCGCCATCGCCGGCTGGAGGTGGATCGGCCGGCGGTAGTACGCCTTGGCGCCGATGCCCACGCGGCCGAGTGCCTCGGCGAGGGGGTCGGCGAGGGGGTGGCGGATCACGTACAGGTGCCAGGCCGGCTCGGCGCCGTCCACCGGCGCGGGCAGCCCGACGTAGTCCCCCAGCCCGACGTCGGCGTAGTGGGCGCCCGCGGCCCGGCGGCCGGCCGCCCACTCGTCGAGGTGCGGGAGCAGCACCCGCAGCATCGCCGCCTGCAGCTCGTCCAGGCGCGAGTTGCAGCCGACCAGCTCGTAGTCGACCTTGTCCCGGGAGCCGTGAAAGCGCAGCATCCGCGCCGCCTCGGCGACCTCGTCGCGGTTCGTGACGATGGCGCCGCCGTCGCCGAAGCCGCCGAGGTTCTTCGACGGGAAGAACGAGAACGTCGCCGCCGCGCCCAGGGCGCCGGCGCGCTCGCCGTGGCGGGTCGAGCCGGCGGCCTGCGCGGCGTCCTCCAGCACGGGAACGCCGAGCGCCTCGATCTCCGCGACCGGCGCGACGTTGCCGAACAGGTGGACGGCCATCACGGCCTTCGTGGCCGGCGTGAGGGCCGCCTTCACCGTCTCCGGCGTGACGCAGAAGGTCTCCGGGTCGATGTCGCAGAAGACGGGGCGCGCCCCGGTCGGCGGGATCGCCTCGGCGCTCGCGTAGAAGGAGAACGACGGCACGACGACGTCGTCGCCTGGCCCGACCCCCATCGCCCGCAGCGCGATCGTGAGCGCATCGGTGCCGTTTGCGACGCCGATCGCATGCTTGGCGCCCAGCGATGCCGCGAACTCGGATTCGAAGGCGGCGACCTCGGGCCCGAGGATGTACTTCCCGCCGTCCAGGACGCCGAGCGCCGCCGCGCGCAGCTGCTCGCGGAGCGGCTCGAGCGGGGTGGCGGTGTCGAAGAGCGGGACGGGCACGCGACGGCACAGGCTACCCTTCCTCGCCGTGTTCTCCGTGTTCACCGACCCCGTGGTCGCCTCCATCACGGACCCGCTGGTGAACGCCGCGGTCGACGTGGTCAACTCGCTCGGGCTGCCCGGCGTGTTCCTGCTCATGCTCCTGGAGAGCGCGTGCATCCCGATCCCGTCCGAGGCGACGATGCTCTTTGCCGGCTTCAACGTCTCCAAGGGCGAATACAGCCTCATCGTCCTCACCCTGGTCGGCACGTCCGCCAACCTCGTCGGCTCGTGGATCGCGTACGGCGTCGGCTACTTCGGCCGGATCGAACTGGTCGAGAAGCACGGGAAGAAGGTCGGGATCTCGACGAAGCACCTGCACCAGGCCGACCGCTGGTTCGAGCGCCACGGCGAGGCGACGGTCTTCTTCACCCGGATGCTCCCGATCGTGCGCACGTTCATCTCGCTCCCTGCCGGCGTCGCCCGGATGCCGTTCTGGCGGTTCACGATCTTCACCGTGCTCGGGTGCCTGCCGTGGGTATTCCTCCTCGCGTTCATCGGCAAGGAGGCCGGCGACAACTGGGAGTCGTGGAAGAACAAGCTCCACTACGTCGACTACGCGGTCGCCGCGCTGCTCGTCGCCGGCGGGATCTACCTCTTCGTGCGCTGGCGGCGCGACCGCGGGGACGGCGGCACGGATGCGGACGCCGAGGCCGCGCCGGCGTCCGATGCCGTCTGAGCATCCCGCGGCGCTCCCGCTCCGTCACGCCGTCGCCCTCGGCGTGCTGCACGGCCCCGCCGAGCTGCTCCCGATCTCCTCGTCGGGCCACATCGCGCTCGTCCCCTGGCTGCTGGACTGGCCCGCGGCGCGGCTGGACCCCGACCTGCGCAAGGCGTTCGAGGTGGCGCTGCACGCCGGGACCGCCGCGGCGCTCCTCATCGCGCTGCGCGGGGAGGTCCGCGAGGCCGTGGGGGCCTTCGACGCCCGCCGCGCCGGCCTCATCGCCTTGTCCTCGGGCCCGCCCGCCCTCGTGGCCCTCGCCTTCGAGCGGCCGATCGAGCGCCATCTCGGCACGCCCGGGACGGTCGCCGGGGGCCTCACGGCGGGCTCGGCGGCGATGCTGTGGGCCGACGGCGCGCCGCAGGAGCGCGACCGCGCCGACGCCGGCGCGGCGGACGCGCTGTGGCTCGGCCTCGCCCAGACGGCGGCGCTGATCCCCGGCGTCTCGCGCAACGGCGCGACCCTGGTCGCCGCGCGGCGCCGGCGCTTCCGGCGCCAGGACGCCAACGCCCTGTCGCGCCACGTCGCCCTGCCCATCATCACGGCAGCGAGCGTGCTCAAGGCTTGGCGCCTGGCCCAGCGGGGGCTGCCGCCCGAGCTGCGGGGGGCCTTTGCCGCCGGGGTTGGTGCGTCGTTCGCCTCCACGCTCGCCTCGACCTGGCTGATCCGCCAGGTCGAGCGCGACCGCTCCCTGGCCCCCTACGCGGCCTACCGGCTGCTCCTCGCCGGGGCAGTGGTCCGCCGCCTGCGGAAGAATCGCTGACGCCGATGGCCGCCCTCCCCCTCCCCTCCGCCCCGTGACCGACGCGTACTCCGCTGCGGGCGTCGACACCGGCGAGGCACACGGGGCGATCGCCGGCCTCGTCGCCGTGCTGGGGTCGATCGAGACCGGGCGGGCGTCCCGGTCGCGACTGGCTTCCGGCCACTACGCCAGCGTGCTGGAAATCGCCCCGAATCTCGGCGTCGCCCTCTGCACCGACGGCGTCGGCTCCAAGCTCATCGTGGCCGAGCAGGCCCGCCGCTACGGCACGGTCGGCATCGACTGCGTGGCGATGAACGTCAACGACATCATCTGCGTCGGTGCGGAGCCGGTCGCGCTCGTCGACTACATCGCGGTCGAGCAGCCCGATCCGGATGTCCTCCGGGAGATCGCGGTCGGGCTCAAGGCGGGCGCGCAGGATGCCGGCGTGGAGATCCCGGGCGGCGAGGTCGCCGTGCTCCCCGAGCTCATCCGCGGCCACCCGTCGCCGCACGGCTTCGACCTCACCGCCGCCTGCGTCGGCACGGTCGCGCTCGATGCGGTCGTGACCGGCGCGGCCTGCGCGCCGGGGGACGCCGTCATCGGCCTGCCGGCCTCGGGGCTGCACTCCAACGGCTACACGCTCGCCCGCCGGGCCCTGCTCGACGACGGCGGCCTGGCGCTCGACGACCGGCCCGGAGCGCTCGGCGGCGCCTCGGTCGCCGACGCGCTCCTGGAGCCGACGGTCATCTACGTCCGGGCCGTGCTGGAGCTCCTGCGCTCGGAGGTGCCGGTCCACGGCCTCGCGCACATCACGGGCGACGGCGTGCTCAACCTGCTGCGCCTGCACGCTCCGGTCGGCTTCGAGCTCGACGACCCGCTGCCACCGCCGGCGGTCTTCGGCCTGGTCGCCGAGCGCGGCGGGATCGGCCCCGCCGAGATGCACGAGGTCTTCAACATGGGCTGCGGGTTCTGCTGCGTCGTGCCCGCCGCGCACGAGGCCGCGGCGGTCGCGCTCCTGGCCGCCCGCCATCCCGGGACCCGGCGGATCGGCCGCGTCACCGCCGCGGACGGCACGGTCACGCTCCCGACCCGCGGCCTGGCCGGCAGCGCGACCGGGCTGCAGGCAGCGTAGGGCGGCCAGGCGGCTCCGACGGCCGGACCCCGCCGGCACCGGACCGGCGCGCTTCAGCCACCGAACCGGTGGTTCGCATGCGCAAGAACGGCGTGCGGCGCTGGGCGGCCCCGAACCTGCGCGCCTCAGCCACCGAACCGGTGGCTCACGCGCGCAAGAACGCTCGGCGCGGCCCGCCCCGCGCCCCGCGTCCTAGTCGATCACGAAGCCGACGATCACCCGCGTGACCCGGCCCTTGCTGATCGAGAACGCCGTCACGCGCTGGCCGATGGTCTCCTTGCCGACGACGCAGGACCGGAAGCCCGCGATGGTCGAGCACTTGACCTTCGGCACCTTTGCCTTCACCTGCGCCTCGGTCGACCCCACGCCGATGCCGGCCGCGGTGCGGTCGCCGACGCCCGACGTCGTGATCCCGGTGACTGTCGTGCCGCTCTGGAACCCGACCGTGACGGCGCCGGGGTAGCGCAGCTCCCTCAGCGCGCCGAAGTCGTTGTTGATCGTGACGACCTTGGCCGGCGGGCCCAGGATCGACCTGACCTTGGCCTCCGACATGCCCAGGCGGACGGAGGACATGCCGTAGCCGATCTTGATGTCGGCGTTCGCAGCGGCGGGCGCGGCGAGCGCGGCGGCAGCCAGGAGGAGGGTGATGAAGGAGCGCATGGGCGCCACCCTATCCCGCCGGCAGCGTCACCGCGGCAGTAGGGGTTCGGGGCAGTCGCGCCGAACTCCACCCCGAGCCCTGGCGCCGGGGCTCGGCCGTTCGCGGACGCGGGCGGGCAGGATCGGTGTCCAAGGCCTCGTGAACTTGCGACACTGGCGCCAGCCGCATCCGCACCCATGGCCACGCTCGTCGGCACCCTCCTGAACGACCGCTACCGGCTCGACCGCAAGATCGGGGCGGGCGGCATGTCGACGGTCTACCTCGCGTTCGACATGACGCTCGAGCGCCAGGTCGCGATCAAGCTGCTGCACCGCGAGATCGCCTCTGACTCCGACCAGCTCGAGCGGTTCCGCCGGGAGGCCCGCGCCGTGGCGCAGCTCTCGCACCCGCACATCGTCACCGTGATCGATGCCGGCGAGGACGACGGCCGCCCGTACATCGTGTTCGAGTACGTGGCGGGAGAGACGCTGAAGGCCCGGATCCGCCGCCTCGGCCGCCTCGACGTCTCGGAGTCCATCGCCTACGCGATCGAGATCGCGCGGGCGCTCGGCGCTGCCCACGAGCGCCACATCGTCCACCGCGACGTCAAGCCCCAGAACGTCCTCGTCGACGAGGAGGGCCGGGCGAAGGTCACCGACTTCGGGATTGCCCGCACGCTCGACCAGGAAGGCCTGACTGCCGACGGCCGGGTCCTCGGCACCACGGACTACGTCGCGCCGGAGCAGGCGCTCGGCCACGAGGTCACCGGGCAGTCCGACCTGTACTCGCTCGGCATCGTGCTCTTCGAGATGCTCACCGGGGACGTTCCCTTCCGCGGCGAGAACCAAGTCGCCGTCGCCATGATGCACGTCCGCGACGACCTGCCCGACCTCCAGGCGCGCCGGCCCGAGGTCTCGGCGTCGCTGGCGGCGGTGGTGGACCGCCTCACCGCCAAGGACCTCGGCGCCCGCTACCCCGACCACCTCGAGGTCATCGCGGATCTCGAGGAGGTCCTCATGGTCGAGACCGCCCGGTCCGGCGGCGTGACCGGCGAAGCGACCGCCGTCCTGCGCACGCTGCCCGAGGGCACGCGCCGCCGGGTCCCGCTGCGAGTCCGCCATCCGGCCTGGCTCGCTGCGGGCGGCCTGCTCGCGGTCGGGGTCGCGGTCGCCCTCGTGGTGCTCCTTGCCGGCGGCGCCCAGCGCGGCACCGGCGGCGCCCGGGCCGGCACCCCGCCCGGCCTCACTGCGGTGTCCCTCGGCCAGGACGCCGCCCAGGACTACGACCCGCTCGGGGACGACAAGAAGGAGCACCCGGAGGAGGCCTCCTCCGTCCTGGACCGCAACGACGCGACGGCCTGGAGCACCGAGACCTACAAGAGCAACGTCCTCACCAAGGCCGGCGTCGGGATCTACCTCGACGCCGCCCCGGGCGTGGCGGCCCGGGCGATGCGCGTCCGCACGAGCACGCCGGGCTTCACGGCGGAGGTCTACGCGGCGGACAGCGGGCCGCCGGCGGCCATCGACGGCTGGCAGAAGGTCGCCGGCGCGCAGACGATCAGCCGCGCCAGCCAGACCATCGACCTCGACACCGCCGGCGAGCCGTTCCGTTACTACCTGCTGTGGATCACCAAGCTGCCCCCGGGCCAGGGGGTCGTGAAGATCTCCGAGCTCTACCTGTTCCGCTGAGCGGGAGGCTCAGCCGGCGACCAGCCGCGCGTAGAGCCGCGCCAGCGCCGCCGCCGGGTCGTCGCACAGCCCGGTGTGCACCGGCGACGGCTGCACCACCGTGCTGCTCGGCGCCGCCAGCCAGTGGAAGCGCTCGGACGGCTCCAGGGCCGCGACCGGGCCGGCGGAACGCTCGCCGGCGGCGATGCGGGCCAGCGCGTCCAGGTGCCCGGCGATCGCCTCGGCGTCGGCCCCGGGCGCCAGCGCCGCCAGGCGGGCCCGGTCGAGCCCGACCGTCGCCGCCAGGAACCCGGCCTGGCGCGCGAAGAGCACGACGCCGGCGTTGAGGAACTCCTGGCGCTCGACGCGCGGGACGACCCGCAGGACGAGGTACTGGAACGGCTCACGCCCGGGCACGTGCGGCCTCCGCCTCGGCGGCCCAGGGCCGCGGTGCCGCCAGCCGGCGCTCGAGATGCTCGACGTACTCGGCCCGCTCGCCGGCGGGCAGCCATGGCTCCGGCACGAGGCCGACCGCGGCGGCGACCGCCTCCGGCTCCAAGCGGGCGGCGAGGCGCTCGTCGGCCGCGAGCACCGAGCCGGCCTGGGGCAGCAGGACGTGGCTGGCGATCGCCGGGAACGGGTCGTCCGCCGCGACGGCCAGCCGGCCCGCGTGCTGGGCCACGAGCGCGGCACCGTGGTCGATGAGCCAGGTGCGGCCGTGCCAGCGCAGCAGGTTGGGGTTGCGCGGGGTGCGGTCCACGTTCGTGACCAGCGCGTCGAACCAGACGACGTCAGCGGCCAGCGCCGGCGCCAGCGCCCCGTCGGCGCCCGGGTCGAAGGCCAGCGCCCCCGGCAGGAAGTCGACGCCGAGGTTCTCCCCGGCGCTGGCCGCGATGAGGTCCTGGATCTCGGGGTCCGGCTCGGCCCGGGCCAGCTCCGGGTCGACCGCCGCCACGACCAGGCGCGGCACCGGGAGGCCCAGGGCACGCCCCAGCTCGCCGGCGATGACCTCCGCGACGAGGGCCTTGGGCCCCTGCCCCGCGCCGCGGAACTTCACGACGTACAGGCCGTCGTCGTCGGCCTCCATCAGCCCGGGCAGCGAGCCGCCTTCGCGCAGCGGCTCGACGTAGCGCGTGGCGGCCACCCGGCCGAGCCCCACCGCGGACGGGCTGGCGGCGGCCATGCTCAGAATGCGTGGGCCGACTCCGCCGCGTGGCGCTCCACGGCGAGCGCCACGAGCCGGTCGAGCAGATCCGGATAGGGGATTCCCGACTCGGCGAAGAGCTTGCCGAACACGCTCGTCGCGGTGAAGCCGGGAATCGTGTTGATCTCGCTGACCAGCACCTCCTCGCCGCGCACGAAGCAGTCGACCCGCGCCATCCCGGTGACACCCGCCGCCGCGAACGCCTCGACCGCAACGGCCTGGACCCGCGCGCGGGCCGAGGGCGAGATGCGCGCCGGCACCACGAGCTCCATGCCGCCGGGCGAGTACTTCGCCTCGTAGTCGTACCAGCCGGACGCGGCCTTCACGACGATCTCTCCGGGCGTGGACACGACCGGCTCGTCGTTGCCGAGCACCGAGCACTCGACCTCGAGCCCGTCCGCGAACGCCTCGACGATCACCCGCGGGTCGTGGCGCAGCGCAGTCTCGATCGCCGCCTCGAGCTCCCCGGGCTCGGTGACCCGGACGATGCCGACGGAAGAGCCGAGGCGCGACGGCTTCACGAACGCCGGGCGGGCCAGGCCGCCCGCCGCCGCCAGCACCGCGTCGCGGTCCGCGTCCCACTCGTGCTGCAGCACGGCGACGTAGCCGACCTGTGGGATCCCCGCCGCCTCCATAAGCCGCTTGAACGTCAGCTTGTCCATGCACACCGCCGAGGCGAGCACGCCGGCGCCGACGTAGGGCGTCCCGAGCGTGTCGAGGAGCCCCTGGACCGACCCGTCCTCGCCGAAAGGGCCGTGGAGGACCGGGAAGACGACGTCGGCCCCGAGCAGCGGCTCGCCCGGCACGAGCGCCACGTCCGCGCCGTCGTGGCGCCAGCGGCCATCGCGCCCGATCTGCACCGCCACCACCTCGTGGCCGGCCGCGGCCAGCCCCTCCCGGACCGACGCCGCCGACTTCAGCGAGACCTCGTGCTCGGACGAGCGCCCGCCACCCAGGACGGCGACCTTCATCCGGTCGCTCCGGTGCCCGTCTCGCCCGGCAGATTCCCGTTGTTGGTGATCGTCGGGGTCACGAACGTCCCGACCGTCAGCGTCACCCGCGACCCCTTCTTGACCTGAGAGCCGCCGCCCGGCGTCTGGTCGAGGACCACGCCGTCCTGCCGCGGGTCGGAGACCTCCTGCTCGTTGATGATCACCGTGAAGCCCGCGCCCGACAGCTGGGTGGCGGCGGCGCTCTGGTCCTCGCCCACGACGTCGGGGACCGTCGCCTGCACCGGCGCCTTGGCGATGACGATCGACACGGTGCTGCCCTTCTCGACGCTCGCCCCGCCATCCGGGCTCTGCCGCAGGACGGTCCCGGGGGTCTGGTCGGACTCCTGCTCCGAGACGCTCACCTGCAGTCCGGCGGAGTTGATCGCCGTCTCGGCGGCCGACTGGGTCTGGCCGATCACCGACGGAACCGTGGTCTTGCCCTTGCCGGCCGAGATGAACAGGCTCACCGTCGAGCCCTTCGTGAGCTGCGAGCCGCTCGGCGGCGACGTGCGGGTGGCGTCCCCCTTGGCGATCGTGTCCGAGATCTCGGATTGGACGCGGACCTTGAAGCTCGCCGCCTTCAGCCGCTTCTCGGCCTCGTCCTGGGGCTGGCCCTGGACGTCGGGAACGGTGCCGTCGCCCGGCCCGTTCGAGACCGTGAGCGTGACCGCCGAGCCCTCGTCGACCTTGGTGAACGGCTGCGGATCCTGCCGCAGGACGGTGCCTTCGGCGCTGTCGCTCGTGACCCGCTCGACCCGGGCCTCGAACCCGTCGTTGCGCAGGATCGTGGTGGCCGCCGCCTGCTGGAGCCCCACCACCTTGGGCACCGTGACGGTGTCGGCGGGCTTGAGGAGGAAGTAGAGGCCCAGGCCGATGCCGGCCAGGGCGAGCGCCGCGATGAGCCACACCCACCAGGGCGGGCGGCGCTTCCCGTCGGCGTCGGGGTCGTAGGGCTCCTCCGGGAATGCGCCGTCGGCGGCGGCCTCCTCGGCCGCGACGGCTGCGGCGACGTAGGCGGACGTGGCAGCCGGCGCTCCGCCGATGTCCACGCGCACCTGCTCCAGGGCCGCGAGGAACTCGTCGGCGTCGGCGTACCGCGCCGCCGGGTCCTTCTCCAGCGCGCGCAGGATCGCCGCGTCGAGCTCCGGCGGAATCGCCGGGTTGTAGGCGCTGGGCGGCACCGGCAGCTCCGAGACCTGCTTCAGCGCGACCGACACGGCGCTGTCGCCGTCGAACGGCACCCGGCCCGCGACCATCTCGTAGAGCACGATGCCGATCGCATAGAGGTCCGAGGCGGCGCTGACGGCGTGCCCCTGCGCCTGCTCGGGGGAGAGGTACTGCGCGGTCCCCATGATCGAGCCGGTCTCGGTCATGTCCGAGGCGCCCGCCCGGGCGATCCCGAAGTCGGTGACCTTCGCGTTGCCCTCGGGATCCACGATGACGTTGTGCGGCTTGAGGTCGCGGTGGATCACGCCCCGCTGGTGCGCGAAGCGGGCCGCCAGGAGGATCTGCTCGGCGATCCCGATCGCGTGGAGGGGGTCGAGCGGGCCGTCGTCGACGATGACCTGCTTGAGCGAGCGGCCCTCGAGGTACTCCATCGCGATGTAGTAGGTGCCGTCCCACTCGCCGCGGTCATAGACGCCGACGACGTTCGGGTGCTGCAGGCCCGCCGCGGAGGAGGCTTCCCGCCGGAACCGCTCGACGAACTCCTGGTCCTCGGCGAAGCGCCGGTACAGGAGCTTGAGGGCGACCTTGCGCCCGAGCTGCTCGTCCTCGGCGCAGTAGACGTCGGCCATGCCGCCGGACCCGATGCGGCTCAGGACGCGGTAGCGCCCGTCCACGATGGAGTCTGTCGTCAGGTCGCGGATGTTCACAGCAGGGCCTCCATCACCTGTCGCGCGATGGGGGCGGCAACGGTACCGCCCGTCCCGCCCTGCGTGCGCTCCACCGTGACGGCGATCGCGATCTTCGGATTGCTCGCCGGCGCGAAGCCGATGAACCAGGGCTGGGTGATGTCCTGGGGGATGTTGATCTCGGCGGTGCCGGTCTTGCCCGCCACCTCGATGCCGGCGAGCGCCGCGGCCGTCCCGGACCCCTCGCGGACGACGTTGCGCATCATCTGGTTGACCTTGGCGGCCGTGCTCGTGCTCACGACGCGGGTGATCTCGTCGGTCGGGACATCGTCCACGACGCGCCCGTCGGCATCGACGATCTTTGTGGTCATGTGCGGCCGGACGAGCACGCCGCCGTTGGCGACCGTGGCGGCGACCATCGCCATCTGCAGCGGTGTGACCAGGAGCTTGTCCTGGCCGATCGCCATGCGGCCCACGTCGATCCGGGGAGACAGCGGCGAGAGGAGGTCGCCGCGGGCGTTGTAGGGCCCGCTCGCGCGCTTCTGCGGCGGCGGATAGTCGAGCGGCGGCTTTGAGTAGAAGCCCAGCCGGGTCATGTACTTCGCCATCGTGGCCTTGCCGAGCTTCTCGCCGACCTGGGCCCACACGGTGTTGATGGAGTTGGTCAGCGCGGTCGTGAGATCCACGTCGCCGAACTCCTGGCCGCCGAAGTTGTTGAGCGGCACGCCGCTGATCACGATGCCGTTCTTGCCGCTCAGGACGGAATCGGGCGTGAACTTCCCGGAGTCGATCGCGGCCAGCGCCGTGACGACCTTCATCGTCGAGCCGGGCGGGTAGCCGGACTGCGTGACGCGGTTGAAGAGCGGCGCATTCGCGTTGTCGCGGTTCAGCCGCGCGAAGTCCGCGGGGTTCGACACGGTGTTCGGGTCGAAGCCCGGCACGCTCACCATCACGCGCACCTTGCCGGTGTCGGGCTCGAAGGCGACGACGGCGCCCTTCTGCCCGCCGAGCGCGTCGATCGCCACCTGCTGGGCCTTCGGGTCAAGCGACGTCGTCACGTCGTCGCCGTCGCGCCGCTTGCCGGTGAGCTGGTCGATCAGGGAGGTCAGCTCCGGGCGCTGGCCGGTCAGCGCGTCGTTGCGGAACTGCTCCAGGCAGCAGCGGCCGATGTTTGTGAAGCTGTAGCCGATGGCGTGGGAGAAGAGGCCGCCGGTCGGGTACGTCCGCCGGTAGGTGTCGCCAGGCGCCTTCACGGAACGCGCGAGCACGGTGCCGTCCGCGGCCTTGATCTCGCCGCGCTTGATCTTCGCCTGCTCGAGCAGCTCGCGGCGGTTGCGCGGGTTGTCGCGCAGGCCCTTGGCCCCGAACACCGTCCACCACGACGTCGCGAACACCAGGATCCCGATGAGGACCATGACCAGGAGGTAGAGGCGGACGATCGGCTTGGTCACGGCGCCATCGCCTCCCGCCGCGCGCGGTCCGAGACGAGCAGCAGCAGGGCGAGGAGCACGAAGTTCGCGACGATCGAGGAGCCGCCGTACGAGATGAACGGGAGCGTCACGCCGGTCAGCGGGATCACCTTCGTGACGCCGCCCACGATCACGAAGACCTGCAGCGCGAAGACGGCGGTGAGCCCCGCGGCGAGCAGCGTCGAGAACGAGTCGCGGGCCAGGGTGGCGATCCGGAACCCGCGCTCGGAGATCAGCAGGTAGACGAACAGCACCGCGCAGGCCCCGACCAGGCCGAGCTCGTTGACGATCACCGCGTAGATCAGGTCGGTGTCGGGGGCCGGGATGATCGTCCCGCCGCCGGGCAGGGCCAGCAGCGACTGGCCGAAGCCGACCCCGAGCACGCCGCCGTCGGCCTGGGCGAACAGGCTCTGGGCGATCTGGTAGCCCTCATTGTCGATCACACCCCGCGCAAACGGATCGCGCCAGATGTCGATGCGGTCCTGCACGTAGGCGAGGTTGGACGAGAAGAACCACGCGCCTAGGGAGAACATCCCGAGGCCGACCACGACGAACGACGCCCGGTTGGTCGCGACGTAGAGCAGCGCCAGGAAGGCGCCGAAGAACATCAGCGACGAGCCGAGGTCGCGGATGACGATGAGCATGAGCATCGCCATCCCCCACACCACGAGCAGCGGGCCGAACTGCTTGAGCGGCGGAATCGTGATGCCGAGAATCCGGCGCGACCCCTGCACGAGCACCTGGCGCGTGTCGCGCAGGTAGGACGCGAGGAAGATGACGATCCCGATCTTGGCGAACTCCGCCGGCTGGAAGGCGAGCGGGCCGACGTCGACGGCGAGGTAGGCGCCGTTGACCTGCCCGCCGATGCCGGGCAGCCGCGGGGCCAGGAGCAGCAGGATCGAGGCGATCGCGATGAGATAGCGGTAGCGCTCGAGCTTGCGGTAATCCCGCAGGAAGATGATCGTCGCGGCGAAGAACGCCAGGCCGACGACGAACCACTGCGCCTGCTCGCGGGCCAGGGTCTCGTCGATCCGGTAGATCATCACCAGGCCGAAGCTGGCCAGGACGGCGAAGAGCGGGAAGAGGTACGGGTCGGCGTTCGGCAGCCGGAAGCGCAGGATGATGTGGACCGCCAGGCAGAGGCCGAGGAAGATCGCGCCGTAGCTCAGCGAGAGGTTCGAGAGCTGGCTGGATCGCTGCACGAAGACCGCCGCGAACCCGGCGGTCACCAGCAGCGACGCCGGGATCAAGCCGAGCAGCTCCCGGTTGCGGGCGCTCACCGGCGGCTCACCCGTCGAGCTGCCCGCGCTCGATCTTGCGGACGAGGTCGGCGGCGTCGCCGCGGGAGCGCAGCTGATGGTCCAGGAGCTTCTTGCGGCGGGCGGCGGAGAGGTCGGCCGCCGGGACGCCGGACACGTAGTACTGCTCGTAGAGCTCGGCGCCGAACGGGCCGTCGTACGGGAGTCCCCGGTAGACGGTCACGAACCCCTGGGCGTCAGTGCCGACGAAGTAGACGGCCCGGCTGGCCATCCAGGCGCCGACGGCGACGAGCCCGACCACGGCGATCGTGGCCAGGGCCGGCACGACGCGCCGCCAGCGCCGCCGCTTCGCCGGCGCCGGCGCGGGACGCGGCGGGCGGGGGCTGCGCGGGGTCACTGCGGCGGGCGCCGCCGCGGCCTCGGCCTGCTGGCGGTGCAGCGCGGCGCGCACGTCGGCCTGCGACGGGGCGGACTGGCCGAGCGCCGTCGGCTGGTCGCCGGTGGCAGCCGCGGGGGGCGGCTCCGCGGTCGCGGGCGCCGTCCCCTCGATCTCCTCCAGGCGGAAGAGGATCACGGTGATGTTGTCGCGGCCCCCTTCGGCGTTGGCCTCGTCGATCAGGGCCCGGCCCGCGGCAGCGAGATCCGGCGCCGACCGGAGCAGCTCGCCGACCCGCGCCTCGCCCACCATCGAGGTGAGGCCGTCGCTGCAGAGCAGGTAGACGTCGCCGTCGCGCGCCGGCGCGGTGAACGTGTCCACGTCCACCCAGGCCTCCACGCCGAGGGCGCGGGTGATGACCGACTTCTGCGGGTGCTCCTCGGCCTCCTCCGCGGTGAGCTTGCCGCGGCGCACCAGCTCGCCGACCAGCGAGTGGTCGTTCGTGAGCTGCTCAAGGACGCCATCGCGCAGCCGGTAGGCACGGCTGTCGCCCACATGGGCGAGCGAAACGCCGGCGTCCCCGACGTAGGCCGCGGTGAGGGTCGTGCCCATGCCGGTGCGTGCGGCGTCGTCGGCCGCCACCTCGTGGATCCGCTGGTTCGCGGCCCTCGCGACCTCGGCCAGGCGGTCCTCCGGGGTGCCGGCGGCGGGCAGGCCAGGCTCGAACGCCTCGACGGCCAGGCGCGACGCGACCTCGCCGGCCTGCGCGCCCCCCATCCCGTCCGCTACCGCGAAGACCGGCGCGCGGGCGAACAGCGAGTCCTCGTTCGCCCGCCGCTGGCGGCCGGTGTCGGTCTTCTCGAAGTGCTCGGCAACCCGCAGCATCAGCCCACCATCATTGCCAGTAGGAGAACTCGTTGTCGCCGATGCGGATCTTGTCGCCCGGGTGCAGCGGCTGCGGGCCGCGCACGATCTCCGCGTTGAGGTACGTGCCGTTCGTCGATCCGAGGTCCTCGAGGACGAGCAGGTCGCCCTGCCGGACGATGCGCGCGTGCTGGGATGATGCGTAAGGATCCTCGATCCGGATCTCGGCCTGGGCGCCGCGGCCGAGCACGACGCCGTCGAGGATGTCGTACTCCGCGCCCCGCTCGAGGCCGGCGGCGTGCTCGACGCGGAGGATCGGGTCGAGGTCCTCCGTGCGTTCCGGGCCGCCGAGGCCCACGGAGGCCGCGTGCAAGCCGGTGGCGTCGGGCGGCGGCTCGTCGACCACCGGGCCCGCCCCCGCACCGGCCGCCGGCTGGCCGCGGCGCAGATCCTTCAGCGCGCTGCGCGCCACCCACAGCAGGAACAGGTAGAGCACCGCGAGGAACGCGAACTTCAGGGCGACCGAGGCGGGCTCCAGCATCTAGTGCTCCAGCTCGAACGTGATCGCCGCCGTGCCCAGGACGATGCGGTCCCCGTCGTGCAGCGCCTGCGGCGCCGCCACCTTCTGGCCGTTGACCATGACGCCGTTCGTCGAGTTCATGTCCGCGATCACCCAGCCCGCGCCGGACGGGCGGATCTCGGCATGGCGCCGGGAGACGTTGGCGTCGCTGACCACGATGTCGCTGTCGCGACTGCGGCCGAGCACCGCGCCGTCGCGGCCGAGTGCCATCCGGCGGCCGTCGACGACCACCACCGCGGTCGGCGTCCGCACCGGCGGCGCCGCCTCGCGCATGGGTTCGCGCAGCCGCTCGGCGGAGAACACCATCGTCTGGCTCGCCTCGCCCTGGCGGGGCTGCTGCGCGGGGTCCTCGGCGGGCTTCACGAGCCGCGCCTGGATGCCGAACTCGCCGAGGCGGAGGTGCTCGTCGGTGCGAAACTCGACGACCGGGCGGCCGAGCAGGGCCAGGCGCTCGCGGCGGGCGTGCTCGAGCAGGTGGGCGCACAGCTCCTTCGACAGAGCGTCCTCGTACTCCGCGAACCGGTCGTGGTCCTCCGGCGAGAGGTAGACCACGTACTCGTTCGGCACGTACGTGCGCGACACCGACACGGTCTTGTGCTCCTCCATGTGGCGCGCAAGCTTCCGCGCGATCTCCACGGGACGCACTTCGGACCGGAACGCCCGGCTGAACGTGCCTTCGACGAGGCCCGCAATCCTGTTCTCGAGGTTCCTGAGCACGCTCATGCTCGCCGCGATGCTACGGGGTATCCGCGGGCCGGTTCGCCGTTCGCAGGGCCCAGCCGCCGAGCGCGAGCGCCGCACCGAGCGCCGCACCCCACGCCCCGCCGGCCGGGACGGGGGACTCGATGGCCGGTCCCAGCGCCCGTCCGAGCCCGTTCGTGGCCGCGGCCAGCCCCGCGGCCCAGGCGACGGCGCCGGCCAGCGCGACCGGCCAGGCGCGAGTGCGCACAGCCCAAGGCAGGACGAGCGCGAACGCAGCCCACAGTGCCGCGCCGGCCACGAGCCCGGAGGAGAAGACGGGGGCCACCGCGTCCCGGGCGCCGTCCGTGGCCGATCCCGTCCAGACCGCTGCCGGCGCGCTCGCCGCGGGCGGGCCGAGGAGCAGGCTGCGCCCCAGCGCCGCCTCGGCCAGCGCCAGCCACCAGAACCCGAGCGCGCCCAGCGCAGCGCGGTGCCACCACCGCCGGGGCTGGCCGGCCAGGGCGGGGAAGGCACCCGCGAGGCCCGCCAGCCCGAGGACGGGAGCCAGGCCGGGCGCCGACCACGTGCGGCCAGCGGGCCAGGCCAGCAGCGGGCAGGCCGCAGCGGCGGCCACGAGGACCGCGGCGGCACCCGGCCGGCCGGTCGCCGCCAGCCAGGCGGCGAGGCCGGCGGCGGCGGCCAGCCAGCCGGCTCGCGGGGCGGCGGCCACGAGCGCGGCGGCCGCGGCGGCGCCGAGGAGAGGTGAGAGCGGGGCGCCGCCCAGCCCGGCGAGCGCGGCGCCGGCCAGGACAGCCGCCCCGGCGGCAGCGCCCGCGCGGCCTGCCGCTGGCGGGATGCGCGGGAGCGGCCGCGCCGGCACCGCGACCCCGGGCTCGTCGCTGAGAGCCGGGGCGGCGGCGGCCAAGGCCCGCCGCAGGTCGGCGGCGGCGCCGCGGTCATCCGGATCTGCGCTCAGGGCCCGGTCGATGGCCGTCACGAGCGCCGCGGGCAGGTCCGGGCGAGGGCGGGCCAGGGTGGGAAGCTGCCGCCCGATACGCCGTGCCGTCGCGGCGGGGCTCGGCGCCCGCACCGGATGCGTCCCGGCGAACGCCTCGTAGAGGAGCAGCGCCACGGCGTACACGTCGGCTTCCGGGCCCGCGTGGCGGCCTTCGGCCTGCTCCGGCGCCATGTAGGCCAGCGTCCCGACGACGTCCCCGGTCCGGGTGAGCGGCACCGCGTCCGCCAGCCGCGCCACGCCGAAGTCCGTGAGCTTCGCCACGCCGGCATCGCTGTGCGGCGCCTCGGGGATCAGCACGTTCTGGGGCTTGACGTCGCGATGCACGACGCCGCGCTCATGCGCGTGACCCAGCGCGTCGCAGAGCGCCACGCCGATCACCGCGACGTCCCGGTCCGAGAGCGCTCCCGCCGCGGTCAGCTCGTCGAGCGTTCCGCCTTCCACCAGCTCGGAGACGAGGTAGTGGGCCTCCTCGTCCGCGCCGGCTTCGTGCAGCGCCACGACGCCTGGGTGGCTGAGGCGTGCCGCCGCAAGCGCCTCGCGCGCGGCCCGCTCGTCGTCGCCGGCGGGGGTCCGCGGGACGACCTTGACCGCCACGAGGCGCTGGAGGGTCTCGTCCCGGGCCAGCCACACCGCGCCGAACCCGCCGGACCCCAGGCGGCGCACCAGGACGTAGCGCCCCAGAACACGGCGCTCGGAGGGGCTGGCGGCCGGCCGTGGCGCGTCGCCGGGCCCCTCGGGCCATGGCTGCGTGGGCAGGGGAAGGGTGTCGGTGGGACGCACCGCTGCAAGATTTCGGTGCTGGAGGAAGGCTCCCTGCCGTCCGCGGCGAACCCGTACGAAGCGTTCACCTGCCCTCGATGGGCATACTAGGCATCCCCGAACGTCCCAAGGAGCGAAGGCATTGTCGTTCTTCGACGAGGGGGATGAGCCGCGCCGGGCCCCTCGCCCGCGCCGGCCATCCCGGCCGCCCCGCAGCGGCGCAGACGCCGATCAGCAGACGCTGCTGGTCCGCCGCGCCGTGGCCGCCGGCGCCGTGCTCGTGGTCATCATCGTGCTCGTCGTCGGGGTCCGCGGCTGCCTGAACAGCCAGAAGCAGGACAGCTTGCGGTCCTACAACCGGGACGTCGGGGCGCTCGTCGAGGAGTCCGACAACCAGGTCGGCAAGCCGTTCTTCGAGGCGATGAGCGGCGGGACCGCGTCGACCACGGCGGGCGGCAACCAGGCGCTCGACCTCCAGACCACGGTCAACCAGCTCTCCGCAACTGCCGACAGCCTCGTCAAGCGGGCCAAGAAGCTCGATGTCCCCGGGGACATGACCGCGGCCCAGACGAACCTCCTCCTGACCCTCACCCTGCGCCGCGACGCCATCGCCAAGGTCGCGGACAAGCTCCCGACCGCGCTGGGCAACACGGGCGCCGACCAAGCCGTCGCCCAGATCGCCGGCGAGATGTCGGTGCTGCTGGGCTCCGACGTCGTCTACTCCCAGCGGGTCAAGCCGCTGATCGAGCAGACGCTGAGCGAGGCGGGCGTGAACGGCCAGACCGTCGTGTCGAGCCGCTTCCTCCCCAACATCACCTGGGTGGACGAGGCCACCGTGGCCCAGAATCTCGGCGCCTCGGTCGGCGGCACGCAGAAGACCACCGGCCCGGTCGCGCCCGGCTCGCACGGCCACGGCCTGGACTCCGTCGCGGTCAACGGCACCGACCTCACGACCGACGCGGCGAACCGCATCCCCGCCGGGTCTGACCTCACCTTCTCGGTGACGTTCTCCAACCAGGGCGAGAACGACGAGAAGAACGTCGCCGTCAACGTCGAGATCGCCGGGACCGGCCAGCCGTTGAAGGCGACGGCCAACGTGCCGAACTCTCCGGCCGGGGAGACCCAGACCGTCGACGTCCCGTTCAAGCAGTCCCCGCCGGCCGGGACCCCGGTGAAGATCAAGGTGACCGTCGCGGACGTGCCCGGCGAGGCGGACTCCAGCAACAACACCGCGACCTACTCGGCGCTCTTCACGTCCTAGCGGCCTCGGGCCAGCCGGTCCAATCTATGCTTGGACCGGTGGACGGGCTCACCGACACCGCGGGAATCGTCGCGCTCGTCGGCGTCGGCGTCGGCGCGGCGGCCCTGATCCTCAGCATCGTCCTCGCGGTCAAGCTGCGCCGGCTCCGGGCCGCCCAGTCCGTCCTGATCGGGGCGGCGGAGACCGATGACCTCGTCGCTCACTCCGCCCGCCTGCAGAGCGAGTTCGGGTCGCTGCGCGCCGGCGTCGAGGAGGCCGCGGACCGCCTCCACGCGCGCATGGCCGAGGCCGAGCGCCGGCTCGATGGCTCGATCGCGTACCGGGCCCTCGTGCGCTACGACGCCTACAACGAGATGTCGGGCCGCCAGTCGCTGTCGATCGCGCTCCTCGACGCCTCGAAGTCGGGCGTCGTGCTCACCTCCATCCACCACCGGGATCAGTCGCGGCTGTACGCCAAGCAGGTCCGCCACGGCACGGGGGAACTGGAGCTCTCGCCGGAGGAGGCCGAGGCGGTGCGGCTCGCCGTGGCCGGGGACGGGAGCGCCGCCGGCAGCTGATGCGGCGCCGCGGCGCCAGGTCGCCAGCCCCGTCACGCCGGCGGCTACACTGCGCGGCGGTGATGGCCGACGTCAGCCCACCAGCGCCAGCCGGGTCCGCGCCGCTCGATGAGCACCAGCGGCGAGGACGTGACGCTGGGCGGGTGCTCGTCCTGAACGCGACCTTCGAGCCGATCAACGTCTGCTCGGTCCGCCGAGCCGCGGTCCTGCTCCTGAAGTCCAAGGCCGAGCTCATCGAGCACGCCGCCTGGGAGCTGCGCTCCGAGCGGATGTCGATGAGCCGCCCCCTCGTGATCCGGCTCGTGAGCTACGTGCGCATCCCCCGCGACGCCCACCGCCGCAAGATCACCCGGCGTGCGGTCTTCGCCCGTGACCGCTGGGAGTGCCAATACTGCGGCTCGCGATCGAACCTCACCGTCGACCACGTCGTCCCCCGCTCCCGCGGCGGCGACTCGAGCTGGGAGAACATCGTGGCCTCCTGCGCGCCGTGCAACCGGCGCAAGGGCGACCGCCTGCCCCGGCAGGTCGGCATGACGCTGCGCCGCGAGCCCGGAACGCCGAGCCCGCACATCTTCATCCACGTCGCGAGCCCGACGATTCCCGCCGCCTGGCGCGGCTACCTGCCCGAGCCCGCCTAGGCCCGGGCCCGGACGCACGAAGGGCGCCGTCGACACGGCGCCCTTCGCGTGCATCTCTGACTGGAACGTGGCCGCGGGCGGGGATGGTGCTGCCGGGGGGACGAGCTCCGGCGCCGCGTCGCGACGGTGATCCGGGTTGGATTCCGCCAAGCGGGTCCAGCCTGTCCGACCTAGCGGCCGGTCACCTCCAGGGTCCCAAAGAAACTGTCACTCAACTTCGGACCACCTCCTTTCTCTGGTCCGGGTATTCAAGCAGACGGTGTCGCCGGAGCCGAAGGAAGCACCGGGGTTGGCAGAGCCACGCTGTGATGCTGCAGTCCGGCGGCGTGAGCGGCCGCTAGTATGCCGCCGCGATGCGGATCCCGCCCCGGAGCCGGCTGGCCTGTCTTGCCCTGATCGCGGTCGCCGGCGCGCTGCTCGTGTTCGCGCCGCCGGCCGTGGGCCTCATGCTCGCTCCGGCGCTCCTGGCCGCGCTTCCGCTCCTCCTTGGCCGCTATCCCGGTGAGGAACTGCTCGCCCGCCTGTCTCGGCGCGCGCCAGTGGCTTCTCCCCCGCGGCGGCTGCTCGCACCCCGGGCACCCCGGCGGCTGGGGCGGCGGCTCCGGCCGCTGGCGGCCGTCGGCGCGTCGCGGGCGCCGCCGTTCCCGGCCTGAGTGCCGGACGAACCGCTGCCCGCCAGCCGCGCTGCGACCGTGCGCTGCGGCTGGCTGCGCCAGCGGACTTGGGCCGGCCCGAGACTGAGCCGGCCGCGACCCTCGCGGCCCGGCTGGCTGGTCGGAGGCTGCGCCGCAGCTTGCGGCCGGCGACGCGGCGGCCCCGGTGGCCGCCCGCTGCCCACTGGACTCAAAGGAGCAAATACATGAAACGTGCGCATGCCTGCCAGCGGTCGGCCGTCGGCCTGGCCCTGGGCGTCGCAGCCCTGGCGGCACTGCCCGCCGGCGCGACCGCGAGCAGTGCAAAGCAGTCGGTTGACCTCCGATTTGCCGCGGTGGCCGGACGTGCTCCCGTCGCCTGCGGCCAGGCGATCCCCGGACTCGGGTCCACCAGCCAGTCCGCGCAGCTCTCGGACCTGCGCTTCTACGTCTCGGGAGTCCGGCTGCTGAGGAGCAATGGCTCCTCCGTCCCGGTCACCCTCGGGAAGAACTCGACGTACCGCTACTCGCGCGGTGCCAGCCGGGTGACCCTGATCGACCTCGAGAACGGCGCCGGCGCCTGCAGCGCCGAGGGCACCCCCGGGACGAACGCCTCGGTGCGCGGTACCGCGCCGAAGGGCGCCTACGTCGGCGTGCAATGGACCCTCGGCGTCCCCGAGGCGCTGAACCACAGCGACCTGCCCGCCGCGCCGGCACCGCTGAATCTCACGGCGCTTGGCTGGGACTGGCAGCTCGGGCGCAAGTTCGCGAAGATCGAGGTGACCGACCCCGGCGGACCGACGGGCACCTGGGCCGAGAAGACGTTCTACGTGCACCTCGGAAGCGTCGGCTGCACCGGAGACCCGGCGACCGGCGCGGCGGCGAAGTGCGCAACACCCAATCGCGCCGAGGTGCGCCTCGCCCGCTTCAATCCGGCGCGGCAGAAGATCGCGGTTGACGTGAAGGCGCTGCTGGCCGGGAACAACATCACCACCAATCTCGGTGGCGCCCCCGGGTGCATGTCCGAGCAGACCGATCCCAACTGCGGGCCGGTGTTCCGCGCCCTCGGGATCAACTGGCGCGCGGACGGCTCGGGCACCGGGCGCTCGCCGTCCGGCCCCGCCCAGCGCGTGTTCCGGGGGATCGCCCGATGAGCTGGGCGCGGGGCTCCCGTCGCTTCCGTCGGGCGGGAGCCCCGCGCCGCTCACGCGTGCGCCTGGGCGAAATCACCCTGGTCGTCGCCGCCGCGCTGATGGTGTACGGCGTCGCGGCGAGTTCCGGCGCGCCGTCCACGTCGGGCGGATGGCAAGGAGTGCTTCCGGCGGGATTCCCGCAGCCCCGGGTGCCGGCCTCGAACCCGATGAGCGCGGCAAAGGTCGCGGTCGGGCGCCGGCTCTTCTACGACCCGCGCCTCTCGGGCAACGGCACGCAGTCCTGCGGAAGCTGCCATCGCCAGGACCTGGCGTTCACCGACGGCCGCGCGCAGGCGATCGGGTCGACCGGGCAGGTGCACCCCCGCAACGCCCAGTCGCTGGTGAACGTCGCCTACGAAGCGACGTTGACCTGGGCCAATCCGGCGCTGGTCCGGCTCGAACGCCAAATGAACGTCCCCCTGTTCGGCACCCGTCCCGTCGAGATGGGCCTCAACGATGCAAACAAGGACCGCGTGCTCGCCGGCATCCGGCGTGACCGGTGGTACGCCGCCCAGTTCCCCCGCGCCTTCCCGGGGCTGCGGCGCCCGATCACCTGGGTCACGGCCATCCGTGCCATCGCTGCCTTCGAGCGCAGCATCGTCTCCGCCGACTCGCGCTACGACCGCTACCGCCGCGGACTGCTCAAGCTGACCCCGGCCGAGCTGCGCGGCAGAAGCCTGTTCATGGGCGAGCGCGCCGAGTGCAGCCACTGCCACGGCAGCTTCATCTTCAACGACCAGGCCACCTACGTGGGCGCTCCCGCCGAGACCCCCAGATTCCACAACACCGGGCTCTACAACCTCGGGGGCACCGGGGCCTTCCCGGCACCCAACCGTGGACTCTTCGAGATCACCGGACGGCCGGAGGACATGGGGCGGTTCCGCGCCCCGTCGCTGCGCAACGTCGCGCTCACGGCCCCGTACATGCACGACGGCTCGATCGCCACGCTGGCACGGGCGGTCGACCACTATGCCGCCGGGGGGCGGCTCATCACCGAAGGGCCGCTGGCGGGTGACGGGCGGCGCAACCCGTACAAGGACCCCCTCATCTCGGCGATCCGCCTCAGCCCGCGCGACCGCGCCGACCTCGTGGCGTTCCTGCGGTCGCTGACCGACCTCACCCTCACGACCAGCCCGCGCTTCGCCAACCCGTTTGGGAAGCGCGTCTCGGCGGGCGCGCCCCGCCGAGCGCGGTCTCGCTAGGGCCGCGGGGCGACGTAGAGCGCCTGCGTCGCCCGGCCGACTGGCCCGCCGACGTCACTGAGCACGCTGTCCGTCCGTCCGGTGCCGTCGGACCGGACCGTCGTTTCGCTGGCGATTGCCAGCCACTCGCCTGCTGGCTCGCGATCCAGGTACACGGTGAGGTCCGGATTGATGAACACGTACTGCGCCCAAGGCAGGGCCGCGGAGATCCCGTTGCCGAAATCGGCGACTGCCGCTGCGCGCGCGAGCGGCGAGGTGGGTTCGCCCGCGACGAGCGGCACCCGGAGCCGCATCCAGGCCAGGGCAGGCCCGGGGTGCTCGAACGCGCCAGCAGCGAAACGGATCTCCATGCCGTCCGAGCCGAAGTTCGGAGCCTCGGCCCCGGGCGGCCCCGCCGCAGCCTGGGGGCCGGGCCGTGAGGCAGCCGGCGCAGCGCCGACGGGGGCGACGTCCGGCACCACGCCCTCCGCCCGGCGGATCCGCAGGGCCGTGGCGCGCGCCACGGGTCCGTCGTCGCCCGCCAGCTCCGCCTGCACCCAGGCCGCCCGCCGGCCCGAACGGAGCACGTGGGCGGTAATGGCCAGCGGGAGCAGCGGCACGGGACGCAGCAGCTCGACGGTCAGGCGCGCCACGCGAAGCGGAGCGGGCCCGGCGCCGGGCACGTCGAGGCGCTCGACCGCCGTCGCCAGCACGGCCGCCGGCGCCCCGCCGTGCTGGGCGCGCGGGTCCCATGGGCCGCGGGCGCGCTCCGTCGGCACGACGCGGGCGCCATCGCGGACATAGATCGCCTCGGCGTCGGGAAGCGCCGGGGAACCCGCCACGGCCGGTCAGGCGTCGTCCGCGGCGCCGTTCGGCGAGGCGCCCGGAACCCCGGGCCCGTCCCCCGCCGCCTCAGCGACGCCGCTGGCGTCGGACGGACCCTCGGAGGGCGCGCCCGGATCGCCCGGGTCGGCCTCCGGCTCGACGATCAATGCGACCGCGCTCACCTGGTCGTCCTCGCGGACGTTCATCACCCGCACGCCCTGCGTCGAGCGGCCCTGCTGGCTGATGCCGTTCACGCCGGTCCGCTGGACCATGCCGTTCTGGGAGATGAACACCAGCTCCTCGTGCTCCCGGACCACGAGCGCGCCGGCCAAGGCGCCGCGGGCATCGGTGAGCTTGATGGTCTTGACGCCCATCGCCCCGCGCTTGGTCTCGCGGTACTGGGTGATCGGTGTGCGCTTGCCGTAGCCGTTCTCGGTCACGACGAGGAGCTCCCGGCTCTCGTCCGCGACGTCCATCGCGAGCACGGCGTTGCCCTTCTGGCTCACGTTCATGCCGCGCACGCCGCTGGTGTCGCGGCCCATCGCCCGCACCTCGGACTCGCTGAACCGGACGGCCTGGCCGGCGCGCGAGACCATGATGAGCTCGTCGCCGGCGCTCGCGCCGCGCACGGCCACGAGCTCATCGTCGTCGCGGATCTTGATCGCGATGATCCCGTCGGCCTTGATCGGCGTGTTGTACGCCTGGAACTCGGTCTTCTTGACGGTGCCCTGGCGCGTAGCGAAGACGACGAACTCCGACTCGCCGAAATCGCGGGTCTGCAGGACGGACTGGACGCGCTCGCCCTCCCGCAGCGGCAGGAAGTTCTGGAGCGCCCGCCCCTTCGCCGTCCGGCTCGCCTCCGGCAGCTCGTAGACCTTGGACCGGTACACCTTGCCCCGGTTCGTGAAGAAGAGCAGGTAATCGTGCGTCGAGCAGACGAAGAGGTGCTCGATGTAGTCGCCGTCCTTCATGTCCATGCCGGCCACGCCGACGCCGCCGCGGTGCTGGGCGCGGTAGGTCGCGAGCGGCAGCGACTTGATGTATCCGGAGTGCGTGATCGTGATGACCATCTGCTGGTCGGCGATCAGGTCCTCGATGTCGATCTCGCCCTCGGCGTGCGTGATGACCGTCCGGCGCTCGTCCCCGTAGGTCGTGGCGATCTCCTCGAGTTCTTCCTTGATGATCCCCAGGACGCGCGATTCGTCGCCGAGGATCTCGCGCAGCTCCCGGATCCGCTCGATGAGGTCGGCGTGCTCCTGCTGGATCTTTCCGGACTCCAGCGCCGTGAGCCGCTGGAGGCGCAGATCGAGGATCGCCTGGGCCTGCTCGCGCGAGAGCGCGAAGCTCTCCATGAGCCCTTCGCGCGCCGCATCCGGATCGCGCGACCCGCGGATGAGCTCGATCACGGCGTCGAGGTTCTCGAGCGCGATGAGGAGTCCCTCGAGGATGTGCGCCCGCGCCTCGGCCCGTGCGAGCTCGAACTTCGTGCGCCGGACGATCACCTCGCGCTGGTGCTCGACGTAGGCTTCGATGACTTCCCGGAGGCTGAGGGTCCGCGGGACGTTGTCGACGAGCGCCACCATGTTGACGCCAAAGGTCGTCTGCATCGAGGTGTGCTTGTAGAGCTTGTTGAGCACGACCTTGGGAATCGCGTCGCGCTTGAGTTCGATGACCAGGCGCATGCCGCGCTTGTCCGACTCGTCGCGCAGGTCGGAGATCTCGCTGATCTTCTTCTCGTGGACGAGGTCCGAGATCTTCTGGATCAGGCCGCCGTCGCCGCCCTTCTTCACCATGTAGGGCAGCTCGGTGACGATGATCGCTTCCTTGCCGTGCGTCAGCGGCTCGATGTGCGCCTTGGCCTGCACGCGGACCCGCCCGCGACCGGTGGCGTAGGCGTCACGGATCCCGCCGAGCCCGAGCACGATGCCGCCCGTCGGGAAGTCCGGGCCCTTCACGTAGGCCATGAGCCCTTCGACGTCGATGCCCGGGTTCTCGATGAAGGCGACCGTGGCGTCGATCACCTCGCGGAGGTTGTGCGGCGGAATGTTCGTCGCCATGCCGACGGCGATGCCGGAGGACCCGTTGACGAGCAGGTTCGGGAACCGCGCCGGGAGGACGAGCGGCTCCTGCTGGCGGCCGTCGTAGTTGGGCTGGAAGTCGACGGTGTCCGCGTCGAGGTCGCGGAGCATCTCGGTGGCGATCCGGGCCAGCCGCGCCTCGGTGTAGCGCATGGCCGCCGCGGGATCGTCGTCGACCGAGCCGAAGTTGCCCTGCCCGTCGACGAGCGGGTAGCGCAGCGAGAACTCCTGGGCCATCCGGACGAGGGCGTCGTAGATCGCCGAGTCGCCGTGCGGGTGGTACTTGCCCATCACGTCGCCGACGATGCGCGACGACTTCGAGTAGCCGCGGTTGGGCTGCAGGCCGGCCTCGTTCATCGCGTACAGGACGCGGCGGTGCACCGGCTTCAGGCCGTCGCGGACGTCGGGAAGCGCCCGGCCGACGATGACCGACATGGCGTAGTCCAGGTAGGACGAGCGCATCTCGTCCTCGAGGCCGCGCGGCTCGATGTTGCCGCCGGTGAGCTGGTCAGGCGTCGACATGTGGTTCGGTCACTTCCTAGACGTCGAGGTTGGCGACGAGCTTGGCGTTGTCCTCGATGAACGCCCGTCGCGGCTCGACCTGGTCGCCCATGAGCATCGAGAAGATCCGGTCGGCGGCCGAGGCGTCGTCGAGTGTCACGCGTGCGAGCGTCCGCGACCCCGGATCCATGGTCGTTTCGGCGAGCTGGTCGGCGTTCATCTCGCCGAGGCCCTTGAAGCGCTGGAGCTTGACCCCCTTCTGCGCCACCGCGAGCACCGCGGACCGCAGCCCCTCGAACGAGTCGGCGTGGTCGACCGTGTCGTCGAGGCGGACCTCGAAGGGCGGCTCGCCGGCGATGTCCGCCAGCTGCCCGTGGACGCGGAGGAACTCACGGTACTCGTGCGCCTCGAAGAGCGCCCGCCGCAGCGTGTGCGTGCGCGCGAGCCCGGTCTTGCGCTCCACGGCCCGAACCGTGATCGCCGCCGGGTCTTCCGAGAGGACCTCGACGTCGTAGGGCTCCCCCTCCGGCGCGGGGGAGGCCAGGAGCTTCAGGAGGCTGTCGGCATCGGCCACCCCGGCATCGAGCACGTGGGACGCCTCGAGGAACGCCACCATGTCGCCGACGTGCGCGGCGCGCAGCCGCGAGCTCCAGCCGGCGTACTGCTTCAGGAGCCGGCCGAACCGCTGCCACCGCGCCTCGGTGAGCTTGAAGGGCGTGCCGGTCCGGTCGAACACGGAGAACTTGTCGAAGCGGTCGGCGAGGAGGAGCTCCTCCAGTTCGCCCTCCTTCTCGATGTAGCGCTCGCGGGAGCCCTGGGTGATCTTGTAAAGCGGCGGCTTGGCGATGTACACGTAGCCGCGGTCGAAGAGCTCGGGCATCTCCCGGAACAGCAGGGTGAGCACGAGCGTGCGGATGTGCGCGCCGTCGACGTCGGCGTCCGTCATCAGCACGACCTTGTGGTACCGGGCCTTCTCGATGTCGAACTCGTCGCGAACCCCGGTGCCGATCGCGGTGATGAGCGCCTGGATCTCGTTGTTCTGCAGGACCTTGTCGATGCGGCTCTTCTCGACGTTGAGGATCTTGCCGCGCAGCGGCAGCACCGCTTGCGTGTTGCGGTCGCGGCCCTGCTTGGCCGAGCCGCCGGCGGAGTCGCCCTCGACCACGAACAGCTCCGCGAGGGCAGGGTCCTTCACCGAGCAGTCGGCGAGCTTGCCGGGAAGCGTCGAGTTCTCCAGCGCCGACTTGCGGCGCGTGAGGTCACGGGCCTTGCGAGCCGCCTCGCGGGCGCGCGCCGCCGACACCGACTTCGAGATGACCTGGTTGGCCTCGCGCGGGTTCTCCTCGAGGAACTCGGCCAGCTTCGTGTTCACGATGTTCTCGACGAATCCTGCCATGCCCGGGTTCCCGAGCTTGGTCTTCGTCTGGCCCTCGAACTGCGGGTCGCGGAGCTTGGCCGAGATGACCGCGGTCAGGCCCTCGCGCACGTCCTCGCCCGCAAGGTTGCCGTCCTTCTCTTTCAGGAGGCCCTTCTCCCGCGCGTACTTGTTCACCGTCCGCGTGAGCGCCGACCGGAACCCGGAGAGGTGGGAGCCCCCCTCGTGGGTGTTGATGTTGTTGGCGAACGAGAAGATCGACTCCTGGTAGGAGGCGTTCCACTGCATCGCGACCTCGACCGCACCTTCGTCGCTCTCGCCCTCGAAGAAGACGATCTTCTTCTGGATCGGCTCCTTGTTCTCGTTCAGGTAGGCGACGAAGTCCTCGATCCCGCCCTCGTATTGGAACTCCGCGCGCTGGCCCTCGCCCCGCTCGTCGGTGAGGGAGATCTTCAGGCCGCGGGTCAGGAACGCCGTCTCCCGCAGGCGCTCTTCGAGCGTCTTGAAGTCCAGATCCAGGGTCTCGAAGATCTCCCCGTCCGGAAGGAAGGTGATGGTGGACCCGGTGTCCGCGGTGGCCGGGCCTTGCGCAAGGTCGCCGCGCGGTGCGCCGCGCTCGTACGACTGCGTCCAGGCGTGCCCATCTCGGCGGATGTCGACGCTCAGGGCCTCCGAGAGCGCGTTGACGACCGAGAGTCCGACGCCGTGCAGCCCGCCGGAGACCTTGTAGCCGCCGCCGTCGCCGAACTTTCCGCCGGAGTGCAGGACCGTGAGCACGACCTCGACGGCCGGACGGCCTTCCTTCTCCATCATGGCGACCGGGATCCCGCGACCGTCGTCGATGACGGTGACGCTCCCGTCCGGATGGATCGTCACGTCGACGCTCGTCGCGAAACCCGCCAAGGCCTCATCGACCGAGTTGTCGACGACCTCGTAGACCAGGTGGTGCAATCCCCGCACGCCCGTGGAGCCGATGTACATGCCGGGGCGCTTGCGTACGGCCTCGAGGCCCTCCAGGACGGTGATGTCCTGTGCTCCGTAACTGGCAGCGCCGGCGGTGTCGGCTGCCTTTCCGGTGTCCTTCGCCAAACGGTCCTCCTAAGACGGCAAGAGCCCCGGACGCGCGTCGTGTGACGCCGTGCCGGGGCGTTCGAAATCACTCCACATAAGTATACACCACCGGCGCTGGTCCCGGGCCTCCCGATCTGCAATGAAAGTCCTGCAAAACAGCGCCTTTTGTCGCCGAAGAAGCGGTCGGGCTCCGTCCGGGCGGGTCATGGTGACCGCCGGGGCGGTGCCGCGACGCAGCGCAGGCCCCGCACGCGGTCGGACCCGAGCGCTGAGTTCAGCCCGGCAACGACCTCGCCGGCCAGCAGATCGAGTTCCTGCGCCCACACCGCTGACCGGCATGAGACCTCCAGGATCCCGGCCCGCTCGCGCACCGGAACTGCCTCCTCCGCGACCGCCGGGCCCACGGCGGCACTCCACACCCGCTGCACGTCTGCGAGCAGGCTGTGGGGAGCCCAGGCGTCCATCGCCGGCGCGAGCGCCGCCGCGACGGGCCGCGGGGCCGCGCGCCTCACGCCGCCGCCGTCCCGGTTGCCGCGGCCAGGCCAGACGGGACCTCGATGTCCGCCCGGAGGCCCGAGCCGGCCGGCACGGAGGCAGCGTCGGTCGTGCTCACGAGCGCCTGCCCGTGGCGGCCCAGCAGCGCCACGAGCCGCTCGCGCCGCTCACGGTCAAGCTCGCTCGTCACGTCGTCGAGCAGCATGACCGGCGGAGCATCGCGGGCGGCGGCGATCGCGTCGCGCTCCGCGAGCAGGAGCGCGAGGAGCGCCAAGCGCTGCTGGCCCTGCGAGCCGTACGTTCGCAGCTCCCGGCCCTCGCGTTCCAGGCGCAGCTCGTCACGGTGCGGGCCGTGGCCGGTGAATCCGCGCTCGAGGTCAGCCTCGGTGCGGCCGGCCAGCTCGGCTGCGAGCTCGTCGGCGGAGCGGGCGGACGAGCGCGGCCGGTACTCCACCGCGGGCGCGCCGTCGAGGCCGAGGGCGCCAGCGGCGAGCGTGAAGCGCTCCGCGACCGCCGCAACCGCCTCGGCCCGGTTGGCCATCACGGCGATGCCGTGGCGCGCCACCTCCTGGTCCCAGGCCGGCAGCGACTCCCGTCCGGACCCGCCGGCCCGGACCCGGACGAGCAGGGCGTTGCGCTGGGCCAGGGCGCGGCCCAGCGCCGTTCGCGCGGCGGCCCGGGCTGGCCACAGCGCCGTGACCACCTGGTCGAGGTGCGCGCGGCGCAGCGCGGGAGTGCCCTTCACGATCTCCAGGCGATCCGGGGCAAAGACGCTGACGAGCGGACGGAGCGGCGTGTCGGTCAGCCGCTCGATCGGCGCCCCGTCGACACGCATGCGCTTGCGCTCGCCGGGCTGCACGCCGACGGACAAGGTGTGAGCGCCGTCGCCGTCCTGGCAGTCCACCTCGACGCGCGCAACGGGCGCGCCGAAGCGGACGAGCTCGCGGTCGCTGGCACCGCGGAACGACCGCCCGGTGCACCCGAGGTAGAGCGCTTCGAGGACGTTCGTCTTCCCCGCACCGTTGGGCCCGTGCAAGACGGTGAGCCCGGGTCCGGGACGGAGCACCGCAGCCGCGTGGCTGCGCACATCCCGCACCCTGACCTCGGTGATCTCCATCGCGTGGCGCCCGCGGGCCGCCGGCCTCGCTACACGTTCAGCCGGATCGGCATGATGAGGTACAGGAAGCCCGTGCCTTCCGCCGTCTCGATGAGGCCGGGCCGCAGCGGGCTGATGAGCTTCAGGATCACGTCGCCGTTCGCGCCGACGCTCTCGAGGCCGTCCCGGAGGAACTCCGCGTTGAACCCGATCTCCAGCGGCTCGCCCTGGAATGGCGCGGGCAGCATCTCGCGCGCCTCCCCGATGTCTGGCGTCTTGGCTGACACGGTCAGCTCGCCGTCGGTGAACCCGAGCCGCACCGGAGCATTCTTCTGCGCCATCAGGCTGATCCGGCGCACGACGTCGAGCAGGTCCGGAACCGGCAGGCGCAGCTCGTGCTCGAACGCATCAGGGAGCAGCTGCCGGTAGTTGGGGAACTGCCCGTCGATGAGACGTGATGAGAGCGTTGCGCCGCCCGACCGGAACACCACCTGGTTCTCGCGGACACACACATCGAGGTCGTCGTCGCCTCCATGCGCGACGATCCGGCTCAGCTCCTGCAGGGCCCGAGCCGGAACGTTGGCCTCGAAACTGCCCTCCAGCGGCGCCTCGAGCGTCGTCTCCTTGACCGAGAGCCGGTACGAATCCGTGGCCACCATGCGCAGCGTGTTGTCCGCCGCGGAGACGAGGACGCCGGTGAGGATCGGGCGCGTCTCATCCCGGGACGCGGACCGTCCGACGACATCGGCCGTCTCGACGAAGGCGGCAGCCGGAACCCGCACGACGGCGGCACCGGCGGCATCCGGCAGTTCTGGGAAGTCCTCCCCGCGCAGCGTGCGCATGTCGAACGTGGCACTGCCCGACACGATCTCGACGTCCTGCTCTGCTGAGCGGGCCTCGATCGTCAGCGGGCCTGGCGGCAGCGCCCGGACGACATCGAGGAGGAGCCGGGCTGGAAGCACCGAGGTCCCCGGCTGTTCAACGGTCGCCTCAAGCGGGATCCGCAGGCCGACCTCCAGATCGGTAGCCCGGATCTCGACCCCGTCTGCTGTGGCGGCGAGCTGAGTGCCGGAGAGCGCTTGGACGGCACTGTGCGACGACGCGACTCGGGCGGCGATCTGGAGTTGGGCGAAGAAGGCGTCGCGGGAAGTGGTGATTTTCACGGGAAGGGGATCGGGAAGGGGAAGAGGACTAGGGACAGCAGGGCGTGTGGGATTGTGGACGGCTGGCCATCGAGCCTGCGCCTGCGCCGGAATTCGAGCGCGAGGCCGTGTGGGGTGAGCGGAAGGAGTGTGTCAACGGGGCCGGTCGGGTCGCTGGGGAGCGGGAGGCGCCTCGAGGGCACGGACCAGGCCGGCGACGGTCGCGGCGGCGTCGGGGTCGCGGGCGAGGCGTGTCTCCGCCCGCCGGACCGCGTTGAGGACCGTGGCGTGGTTGCGACCGCCAAAGGCGGCGCCAATCGCCGGCAAGGTGGAGTCGGTGTGGGTCCGGGACAGGTACATGGCGATGTGGCGGGGCCAGGTGACCTGCCCTGTGCGGCTTCCGGAGACGAGGTCGTCGACGGTGACGCCAAAGGCGGCGGACGTGAGCTCCTGGATCTCGCGGATCGATCGGCGGGCGGGGCGCGCCGAGGGGTAGAGGTCGTCGAGGACACGGCTCACGAGGGCGTCATCGAGGGGCTGGCCGGTGAGCGAATGGAAGGCGACGATGCGGATGAGCGCGCCCTCGAGGGCGCGGATGTTGTCGGTGACGCGGTCGGCGATGAGGTCCAGCACGGCTGGATCGGGGAGGTCGACGCCGTCCGCGAGTGCCCGCATGCGGAGGATGGTGCGCCGCGTGTCGCGGTCGGGGGGCGCGATGCCGGTGACGAGTCCGGCCTCGAAGCGTTCGCGCAGCCGATCCTCGAGGGGTCCGAGATCGCGGGGCGGCCGGTCGGAGGTGAGGACGAGCTGGCTGCCGGCCTCGTGAAGGGCGTTGAAGGTGTGGAAGAACTCCTCTTCGGTGCGCGCCTTGCTGGCCAGGAACTGCACGTCGTCGACGAGCAGGACGTCGGCGTGGCGGTAGGCGGCCTTGAAACGGTCCATGTCTCCCGACTGCACGGCGGAGACGAAGTGGCTCGTGAAGTCCTCGATGGTGGTTCGCCGGACGATGAGGGACGGCGCGAACGTGTGGAGGTAGTGGGCGATCGAGTGGAGGAGGTGCGTCTTCCCGACTCCCGGCGGGCCACAGAGAAAGAGCGGGTTGTAGGCGGATCCCGGGAGTTCGGCCACGGCGAGCGACGCTGCATGGGCGAGGCGGTTTCCGGCGCCGATGACGAACTGGTCGAAGGTGTACTTCGGATTGAGGTCACCGCCGCGTGGGGCAATCGGTCGCGCGGCGGGCGGAAGGTCTCCTCCGCCGACGCGGACGGAGGCTTCCGGCCCGAGCACGGCGGCGGCGCAGGCGTGGAGGACGCGCCCGAAGCGCTCCGTGATCCACGCGCAGTCGCCCGCCGTTTCGAGTTCGACCGTGGTGCCGTGAAGCGCGCGGAGGCGCAGCGGGTCGAGCCACAGTTCATAGGTCGCAGGAGGAACGGCCCGGCGCAGGTGCGCCTGGATTTCGGGCCAGGGGTCGGAGGCGTGGTTGGACACGGGCAGCGCCGCGCCACTCCGCAGGAGCAGCGGCGGATCGGCTATGGAGAGAGGGCGCCCAGGCGCCCGGCGGCGCGAATATAGCAACGGTTCCTGGGCCTGACGGTCGGCGCCGGCCGGTCGCCGCGGCGGTCCCCGCAAATCGCGAAGAATGCCTGGCCGGAGCTTCTGTCGGCCGTGTGTGGAATGTCTGCGGAGTCCCGCGTGGCGGCGCCGCGCCGGCGCGCACGTGTCCCTATACTGGCCCGCGCGCCGGCGTCGCCGGCCTTTCGCCATGAAGCGCACCTACCAGCCCAAGAAGCGCAAGCGTGCCCGTACTCACGGGTTCCGTTCGCGGATGCGCACGAAGGCAGGCCGCCGGCTCCTGAAGCGCCGCCGGGACAAGGGCCGCCGGCGCCTGACGCCCTGAGCGCGCGGGAGAGCGGCTGCGCGTGGGGGCAGCAAAGCGTCAAGGCCGCAGGGGCCGGCTGTCCCGCAGCGCCGATTTCGAGCGCGTCTATCGTCAGGGCCGGTCCCAGTCGAGCCGGTTCCTGGTCGTCTACACCTTCCCGCGCGCGGGGGAGGCCGAGCCGCGGCTGGGCCTGTCGGTCTCGCGGAAGCTGGGCGGCGCCGTCGACCGCAACCGGGTGAAGCGCCTCTTGCGCGAGGCGTTCGATGCCGAGGCCGCGGCGGTGCCGCCAGGCCATGACGTCGTCGTCGTCGCGAGGCCGGAGGCCCGCGGGCTGGCGGAGCGGGAAGGGCTCGATGGGATGCGCCGCGAGCTGTCGGCGCTGCTCGCCGGCGCCCCCGCGCCAGGAGGCGATGCGGCGTGACGGGCCTGGCGCGCCGCGCGGCGATCCTGCCGATCGCCGCATACCAGCGGCTGATCTCGCCGCTGATCCCCGCACGGTGCAAGTACGAGCCGTCGTGCTCGCGGTACGCCGCGCAGGCGATTCGGGAGTTCGGCATACTCCGCGGCTCGGTGCTGGCAGGCTGGCGGCTGCTCCGCTGCAACCCGTGGAGCCACGGCGGCTTCGACCCCGTCGAGGCTCAGACCGTGTTCGCGCCGTCGCCGAAGCCCGCCCGGAACTCCTGAGCCGTGTTCGTCCTCGCCAACATCCTCCAGCCGCTGATCGACCTCACCGAGGCGATCATGAAGTTCTTCCACGATCAGGTGGGGTTCGGCTGGGGGGCGTCGATCATCGCGCTGACCGTGGTGATCCGCGGGGCAATGCTGCCGCTCACGCTGCGCCAGTCGAAGTCGATGCAGTCGCTGCAGATGCTGCAGCCCGAGATCAAGGCGCTGCAGGCGAAGTACAAGGGCGACAAGCAGCGCCTGAACCAGGAGATGATGAAGTTCTACCAGGAGAACAAGGTCAACCCGCTCGGGTCCTGTCTCCCGCTCGTCCTGCAGCTTCCGTTCTTCCTCTCGCTGTTCTACATGCTGCGGAAGGACCTCAAGATCGACATCTGCCCGGGCGTGGAGGCCTACGCCCACTCGATCAACAAGAGCCTGTCGAACGTCACGTGCAGCCAGTTCTTCGCTTCGCCAGTGGGGAGCGACTCACCGGACAAGGGCGACGAGTCCTTCCTGTTCATCCCGGACCTCACGGCGAAGGCGACAGGCGCGGTGCTCGTCACGCTCATCGTGCTCTACGTCGGATCGCAGCTGGCGTCGAGCCTGCTCATGACGGCGACGGCGGACAAGAACCAGCGCCGGCTGATGCTCGCGCTGCCCTTCGTGTTCGTCGTCTTCGTGATCAACTTCCCCGCGGGCCTGCTCGTCTACTGGATCACCACGAACTGCTGGACGATCCTGCAGCAGCAGATCGTGCGAAGAACGGTGGGGCCGATACGACCGCCGGCCGCCGCCGCGGCCGGCGCCACCGCAGGGTCCGACGCTCCGAAGGGCGGGATTTCCGGCCTGCTCGGCCGGGTGTCCGGGGGGCCAGCGGGGACCGATGCGAAGGCGAACGGCGCTCCGGCGAGCGACTCGAAGGCGGCGGGGAAGGCCAGCTCGGCCAAGGCGAGCGATGGCAACGGCAAGCCCGAGGGACCGGCTGCGAAGCCTCCGCCTCCCCCCCGCCGGAAGAAGAAGCGCTCCGGGAGGCGCCGGTGACGCCTGAGCCTTCGGCCGCTGACCGGATTCGCGAGCTCCTCGAGGAGATTGCCGATGCCTACGATCTCGACGCCGAGGTCATCGTCGAGGAGGACGACGAGACGATCCGCGGCGTCCTGGAGGGCGAGGACCTGGGGCTGGTGATCGGCCGGCACGGCCAGACGATCGATGCCCTCGAGCACTTGGCGCTGCGCATTGCGTTCCCGGGCGGAGGCCCGCGCGGCGACCGCAAGCGGGTGGTGATCGACGCCGCCGGGTATCGGGCCCGGAGGGAAGAAGCGTTGCTCCGGCAGGCGGACAAGGCGGCGAGCGAGGCCGTGCGGTTCGGGCGGCCCGTGGCTCTGGATGCGATGGCGTCGAACGAACGGCGCGTCGTGCACGAGCACCTGCGGGACCGCCACGACGTCGAGACGTACTCCGAGGGGGACGAGCCGGACCGGCACCTCGTCGTCGCCCCCGTGGCTTGAACCCGCTGGCCGTCGGATCCGGACCCGGAGACAGGCGCGACCGCAGGGGCGGCCCTCCAGAGCGGGCGCGGCGGGACCGGTGCGCCTCAGGGGCGAGAAGCGCCCACGAAGCGGCGCCCGCCCGACGCCCAGGGACCCCCTCGACCGCCGGTGTTTCACGTGTTTCTCTACGGTGAAACAATAGTCGCGTGGTCGACCTGACCGACTTCGAAGCCGGCCTCATCGTCGGCATCCTCGTCGGCGAGGGCTCGTTCGGCGGCGATGGCAAGCAGCCGCAGGTCACACTGCGCATGCACGTCCGTCACGAGTCGCTGTTCCGGTGGCTGGTCGCCCGCCTGCCGCGAAGCCGGCTGTACGGCCCGTACCGGCACGGGGGACGGGAGTACTTCCAGTGGATGATGCGCGGGGAGCCGCTGGTGGCCGACCTCATGCCGCTGCTCGACGACCGGCTCACGCCCGACCTGGACGGGCACGCCGCCGCGCGCTACGCGGCGATGCAGGACAACTACGCGGAGGCGATCGGGCGGCTGCGGCGCCGAGTCCCGTGACCGGTGCCGGCGAGCTCGTGGCGCGCTTCGGGCTGCCGGCCGCCGCCGAGGGCCAGCTCACCGCTCTGCTCCGCTGCCTGGCGGACGACGAGCATGCGCCGACGACGATCCGGGGGCCCGCGGAGGCGATCGACGTCCACGTCGCCGACTCGCTCGTGGCGCTGGAGCTTCGGGAGGTGCGCACGGCCGCTCGCCTCGTCGATCTCGGCTCCGGAGCCGGGTTTCCGGCGCTTGCGTTGGCGGCGGCGCTCCCAGGCACGAAGGTTGCCGCCGTGGAGAGCGCCGGGCGGAAGGCGGACTTCATCACCCGGGCGGCGGCCGCGGCGGGGCTCGAAAACGTCGAAGTCATCCGCGCCCGCGCAGAGTCCTGGGAGGGCGGCGCGGAAGGCGCTGACCTGGTGACCGCACGAGCACTGGGGCCGCTCCCAGTCGTGCTCGAGTACGCGGCCCCGCTGCTCGCGCCCGGCGGGAGCGTGCTCGTCTGGCGTGGCCGTCGCGATCCGCACGAAGAGGCCGCGGGAGCCGCCGCGGCGGCGGTGCTCGGGCTGGCACCCCGTGGCGTCACGCGCGTGACGCCGTATCCGGCGGCCCGAGATCGCCACCTGCACCGGTTCGAGAAGGTCGGGCCGACCCCTGGCCGCTTCCCGCGTCGGCCCGGGATGGCCCGCAAGCGCCCGCTCGCCTGAGCCCTGCCTGCTCGCCCCGCCCGCCCGCCCGCGCGCAATTGCCGCACCGTGCGGGGTTTCTCCGCCAGAACGCCCCGCGGGGTCCCGTCCGCGGGCCTGCCGGGCCGTGGCGGCCGCTACCGTGGCCCCGGATGGGAACCGTGTACGCGATCACGAACCAGAAGGGCGGCGTCGGCAAGACGACGACCGCGGTCAACGTGGCCGCGTGCGTGGCCGAGGCCGGCTACCGGACGCTGCTCATCGACATCGACCCGCAGGCGAACGCCACCGTGGGGCTGGGGTGCCCGAAGGACGCCCAGCCCAACGTCTACGACGTGGTTTCCGGAGCGGTCGCGACTGCCGAGGCGGTGCTGGAGACGGACGTCGACAACCTCGACCTGCTTCCGTCGAGCCCGGACCTCGCCGGCGCGAACGTGGAGCTGCCCCGCACCGCCGGCTCCGAGCTCGTCCTGCGCACGGCGCTGGCCGGCATCCGTGACCGCTACGACTATGTCTTCCTCGACTGCCCGCCGTCCCTCGGACCCCTGACCGTCGCCGCGCTCGTCGCGGCGGATCGGGTGATCGTCCCGGTTCAGACGGAGTACTTCGCCCTGGAAGGCCTCGCCGGGCTGCTGGACACCGTCAAGCTCATCCAGCGGCAGATGAACCCGCGCCTGACGGTGGCCGGCATGCTGCTGACGATGCACGACGGGCGCACGCGGCTGGCCCAGGACGTCGAGCGCGAGGTGCGGGCGCACTTTCCCGCGCTGGTGTTCGACACGGTGATTCCGCGCAACATCCGCCTGAGCGAGGCGCCGAGCTTCGGCCGTCCGGTGATCCATCACGATCCGCAGTGCGTGGGCGCCGAGGCCTACTTCGAGCTGGCGAAGGAGGTGGCGGCCCGTGGCTGAGCGGGCCCGCGGCATGGGCCGCGGCCTCGCGGCGATCCTGGCCGCTTCGGATGCCGAGGAGGCCGCCGACGAGCTCCGGACCCTTCCGGTCGAGCTCATCGTGCCGAACCCGCGCCAGCCGCGCCGGACCTTTGATCCCGATGCGCTCGCCGCGCTCGCCGCCTCGCTGGCCGATCGCGGCGTCCTGCAGCCAGTGCTCGTCCGGCCCGTGGCCGGCGGCACCTACGAGCTCATCGCCGGAGAGCGTCGCTGGCGGGCGTCGCAGGCCGCGGGGCTGGCCGAGATTCCGGCGATCGTGCGGCCGGAGGGCGATGCGGCGGCGCTCGAGCTGGCCCTCGTGGAGAACATGGTGCGCGAGGATCTCAACCCGGTGGAGCAGGCGCGCGCCTGCGCCGCGCTCGTCGACGAGCTGGGGCTCACCCGGGAGGAAGTCGGCCGCCGCGTCGGCCGCAGCCGGGTGGCCATGTCGAACCTCCTGCGCCTGCTGGACCTGCCCGACGAGGCCCTCGAGCGCATCGAGCGCGGCGAGCTGACCGAGGGCCACGGCCGGGCGCTCCTGACGGCGCCGGACCACGAGGCGCGCCGCCGCCTGGCCGCCGAGGCGGCCAGCGCTGGGTGGTCGGTGCGCGAAGTGGAGCGCCGGGCTCGGCGGGCGGCCGAGGGACCGGCCCCCGCGGCGGCGCGAGCGGCTGCGACGCACCCGGACGAAGCCGTGGCCATGGCGGCGATCGAGGACGCCCTGAGCGCCGCGCTCGGAGCGGGCACCCGCGTCCGCCGGCGGCCCGGCGGCTACCGGATCGAGATCGACGTCGAGTCGCTCGAGGCTGCCGAAGCGGTTGCCCGCCGGGCCGCCAAGCGCCGCTGATGGCGCCGCCGCCCGGCGGCCGACTCGCTCGCTCCCGGCCGCTACACTGCGGCCCCTCCGGGGCGATTAGCTCAGTCGGTTAGAGCGCTTCTCTGATAAGGAAGAGGTCCCAGGTTCGAGTCCTGGATCGCCCATGCCGGGCCCCGCCGTACACTCCCCGCGCCGTGGCCCTCCGATCTTTCGCCGCCCTGCTCGCCGCCGCCGCCGCCGTGGCCGGGTGCGGCTCCAGCCCCGATGAGGATGCTGTGAAGACGGCGGCGCTGGCCTTCTTCGCCGGCGCCCGGAATCCGACGCCGAAGCTGTGCGACGTGCTCAGCGCGGAGTTCCTCCGCGTGCGGACGGGATCCGAGGGCGCCAAGGCCTTGGCGCGGTGCCGGCAGAGCGCCGAGAAGGCGCGCGGGAAGGTGAATGACCGCATCCCGGCGAACGTCGAGATCACGAAGGTGACGATTGACGGACGGACGGCGACAGCAGAGGCGCAAGCCGCCGGCCAGCGGGCGGCGGTCCTGCGGATGGTGAAGGAGCGCGGGGAGTGGAAGGTGGACGGGGAGCGGGACGCCTCTGCGCCGTAGCGCGGCAGCGCCCGATCGGCAGCTGACTGTCTTCGGGCGGCGCCGAACCGCCCGCCTATACTTGGACGACCCGGACCGGAGGCGGCCTGCGTGCAGGAGATGGAGATCTACGGCGTGAGCTTCGACATGGTCGGCAAGCAGCCGATCGTGCTGCTCAAGACCGTCGACGGCAACAAGTTCCTTCCCATCTGGATCGGCCACCCAGAGGCAGCGGCGATCCTCATGAAGCTGCAAGGCGCATCCACGCCGCGGCCCATGACGCACGACCTCCTCAACGACGTGCTCTCGGAGCTCGAGGTCAGCTGCACCCGGGTGGCGGTGACCGAGCTGAAGGAGAACACCTTCTACGCCGCGATCACCCTGAGCGCGAACGGGCGCGACATCGAGATCGACTCCCGGCCGAGCGACGCCCTGGCGCTGGCCGTCCGCTCGGGGGCGCCGATCTTCGCGGCCGACGACGTGATCGCCGAGTCGGCAATCGAGTTCGAGCACGAGGTCGAGGACACCGAGGAGGTCGTCGAGAAGTTCAAGGACTTCCTCGAGAACGTGTCTCCCGAGGACTTCGCCGGCGGGCAGAGCTGACGGGCGGGCGGCCTAGGCCGCGGCGCGCTCGAGCGCGCGGTCCAGCAGCCGTCCGACCAGGTCTTCGAACGCGACGCCGCCAGCCTCGGCGGCCTGCGGCACGAGGCTGGTCTCCGTCAGCCCGGGCACGGCGTCGGCCTCCAGGACGGTCAGCTCGCCGGTCTCGTGGCTCAGCATGAGGTCCACGCGGGCAAAGCCGCTGCAGCCGAACCGCTCGTAGACGGCGAGCGCCAGCGCTGCCGCTTCGGCCGCCGTGTCCGGGGGCAGCGCCGCCGGGCAGTCGAAGCGGGTCTTCCCGATCTCGTACCGGGCCTCGAAGTCATAGGCATCGCCTTGAGGTATGGCCTCTACGACTGGCAGCGCCTCTGGCCCGTCCGGGCCGTCCAGCACGCCGACGGCGAGGTCCCGGCCCGCGACGTGACGCTCGATCAGGACCCGGCGGTCGTACGACAGCGCCGACATCAGCGCGGCAGGAACGTCCTCCGGACGCCGGGCAAACCGGACGCCGAGCGCCGAGCCCTGGCTGGCGGGCTTGACGACGAGCGGGAACTCGAGCCGGTCGCCGATCGCCGGGAGCGCATCAGCGGCGCCGAGTTCGCGGAAGGCGGCCTCGCCGAAGGCGACGAAGTCCGGCGTCGGAATCCCGACATCGCGAAGGATCGTCTTGGCCACGTCCTTGTTCGCGCACGTCATGCACGCCGGGGCATCCGACCCGGTGTAGGGGACGCCGAGGACGTCGAGGAGCTCCTGGACCGTGCCGTCCTCGCCCTCGCGGCCGTGGAGCGCGACGAACGCCACCTCCGGATCAGCGTCGCGCACGCGACCGACGAAGTCCGCGCCGACATCGATCGCCACGGCCTCGTGGCCCAGACGCTCGAGCGCGTCCTGAACCCGGGCTCCGGAGCGCAGCGACACCTGGCGCTCCAGCGAGCGTCCGCCTTTCAGGACGGCGACGCGGCTCACGCCGGCTCCTCGTTCGCGCGCCGGCGCGGCGCCGGCGGGTGGGCCGGAAGCGGGACGACCTTGGCGCCGCCGCTGCGGGGGTGCTGAGCCGACGGGCCGCCGCGTCCGGCGGCCGCTCCCGCGTGCGCCTCCGGGGCCGCGGGCGCCCGCCCGGTGAGCGTGCCGTAGAGGTCGACCTGCTCGCGCAGGACCTTCCCGATGCGCCGAACGCCCTCGCGGATCTCGTCCTCGTCGACGCCGCTGAAGTTCAGGCGCAGGGACGAGCCGCCGCGACCGTCCATGAACGCGGCCCGGCCTGGCACGAACGCGACGTGCTCGCCGAGCGCGCGGGCGAGGAGGTCGGTCGTGTCGAGGTAGTCGGGCAGCGTGACCCAGACGAAGAGCCCGCCCTCGGGGCGGGTCCACTCGGCCTCGCGCGGGAAGTGCTCGTGCAGGGCGGCGAGCATCGTGTCGCGCCGGGTGCGGTAGATGTCCACGAGCGAGCCGAGGTAGTCGCGCCAGCGGCCGTGCTCGAAGTAGGCGGCCGCGAAGTGCTGGGTGAGCGACGAGGAGCACAGGTCCGCGGCCTGCTTGCCGATGTTCATCTTCTGCAGGACCGGGCCGGGCGCGACCGACCAGCCGAGCCGGATCCCGGGCGAGAGGATCTTCGAGAACGTGCCGAGGTAGATGACGAACTCCCCGCGGTCGAGCTCGTAGAGGGTCGGCAGCGGCTCGCCTTCGAACCGCAGGAGCCCGTACGGGTTGTCCTCGAGCACCAGCAGCTCGCGCTCGCGGGCCACGCGCACGAGGCGCTCCCGGCGGGGCAGCGACAGCGTGACCCCTGCCGGATTCTGGAACGTCGGGATCGTGTAGATGAACTTCGGGCGCCGGCCTTGGCGGTCGAGCTCGTCGAGCGTGGCCTCGAGCTCGTCCACACGCATGCCGTCCGCGTCCATGGCGATCTGCACGACGTCGGCCTGGTAGGCCATGAAGGCCGGGACCGCCCCGGGGTAGGTGGGCGCCTCGGCGACGACGACGTCGCCGGGATCGATCAGCGTCTTGCAGACGAGGTCGATCACCTGCTGGCCGCCGGTCGTGACGAGGACGTCGTCCGGATCGACGGCGTCCATGCCCTCCGCGGCCATCACGTCGACGATGCAGGCCTTCAGCGACTCGACCCCCTCGGTGGGGGAGTACTGCAGCGCCCGGGCGCAGGACTCGGCGGCGACCCGTTGCATCAGCGCGGCGTAGCTGTCCGGCGGGAAGGTGGACGTGTCGGGAAGCCCGCCGGCGAGCGAGATGACCTCGGGGCGCTCGGTGATCGCCATGAGGTCGCGCATCGCCGACGACGTCATGACCTTCGTGCGCTCCGCGAAGAGCGCGGCGTAGCGCTCGAGGTCGCGCGACGTCGAGCGCGGACGGCGGGGCATGGGACGGCGTTCGCCGCCGCCCGCCGGACTCCTGGGCTCGTCGTCTAAGGTCATGCGCCTCCACGGTACCGCCTCGATGAACCTCTTCCTCGTCATCTGCCAGGGCTGCGGCCTGGCCGCTGCCGCCGGGATCCGGCCCTTCCTTCCCGCGCTCGTCGCGGGCGCCGCCGCGAGCGCGAATTTCGCGGTCGACTTCGGCGGGACGGACTTCGCGTTCATGGAGCGGGGGCCGTTCCTGCTCGCCGTCGTCGTGCTGCTGGTCCTTGCGGTCCTGGCCGAGCGGCGGCTCGGATCGGCCCGGATGGAACGGGGACCGGCCGGGGCCGCGATCGCCGGCATCGGCCTCGGCCTCGGCGCGCTGCTGTTCGCCGGATCCCTTGCCGACGAGGGGTACGCCGCCTGGCCCGGGATCATCGGGGGCCTGGCGTGCGCCGCGGTCGCGCAGTTCGCGGTGCGCCCGCTGCTGCGGCGCGTGCGCGAGCGGTTCGAGGCGGCCGACGACCACCAGGCGGCGGCGGCGCTGACCGTCTACGCGGACGGGGCGTCGCTCGTGCTCGCCGTCGTGTCGATTCTCCTGCCGCCGGTCGGCCTCGTCGCCCTCGTCGCGCTGATCTGGCTGGCGATCAGCGGGCGCCGGCGGGAGGGCGAGAAGTACGCCGGGCTGCGCAGCCTGCGATGAGCGCGCCGGGCGGGCCGGCGTGGGACGGTCGCAAGCTCGTCCTGGCGGTGATCGACGGCGTCGCGCCCGCAATGCTCGAACGGGCGATGGCGTCGGGCCAGGCGCCGGTGCTGCAGCGGCTCGCCGATGCCGGCACCTACGTCGGGGGCATGATCGCCGGCTTCCCGTCGGTGACGCCCGTCTGCACGGCGAGCATCGTCACGGGCGCCGGCCCGGCCGACCACCACGTGCCGGCGATGTGCTGGTACCACCGCGGCGAGGCGCGCTACGTCGACTACGGCTCCAGCTTCCAGGCGTCGCGGACGTTCGGGATCCAGCGATCCCTGACTGACACGATCTACAACCTGAACCTTGCCCACCTGTCGCAGTCCACGCCGACGGTGTTCGAGCGCCTCGACGACGCCGGGCTGCGGACCGCGGGCACCACGTTCCTCATGTACCGCGGCCGGCACCGGCACGAGGCGGCGGGGGAGACCGGCCTCGCGCGGCTGGTGACCTCGACGCTGTTTCGCCACGCCGTCTACGGCCCGCGGGAGTTCTTCTACGCCGACCTCTTCGCGAGCCGCGAGACGGGCTGTCGCTCGCAGCTCGGGCTGCCGGGCGCCCGCGACGAGCACTCGGGCTGCGTGAGCGCCTACCTGGCCCAGCACGGGCTGTTCGACTTCCTCCTCCTGTCGCTGCCCGACAACGACACCGCGTCGCACAAGTCCGGGCCCGAGGCGCAGGTGGCCGCGATCGCCGCCGCGGACCAGCAGCTGCGGCGGGTGATGGACGCGGCCGGAGGCGGCGTCGACGCCTTCCTCGACGACCATGCGGTGATCGTCGTGTCCGACCACGCCCAGGTGCCCGTCACCGAGCGCTCGCCGCTGCTCGACGCGCTGGGACCCGAGGGTGTGCTGCAGCCGAACGATCCGCGCCCCGACGAGGCCCGCATCGCGGTGTGCCCGTCGCAGCGCAGCGCGATGGTCTACGCGCTGCGCGAGGAGGATCGCGACGCGGCGTTCGCCCGGAGGATCGCCGGACGCCTCGACGACGTCCCGGGGATCGACGTCGTCGCCTGGCTGGATGGGGACGAGGCGGCGGTGCGCGGCGGCGGCCGCGAGCTGCGCTTCGCTCCGGGGTCCGACGTGGCCGACGCCGGGGGAGAGCGCTGGGATCTCGACGGGGACCTCGTCGTCCTCGACGCGGCTGCCCAGGACGGCGCCGTGCGGACGCCGTCCTACCCGGATGCGCTCGCCCGGCTGTGGTCGGCCCTCACCTGCCCGACGTCGGGGGAGGTCCTCGTCTCGGCCCGCCCGGGCGCCGAGTTCGTCGACTGGGGCGGCATCGACCACCTCGGCGGCGGGAGCCACGGGGCGCTCCATGCCGACGACGCGAACGGCATCCTCGTCGCGGCCGGGCTGGAGGGGATCGGGCCTCGCGAGCAGTGGACGCTGCGGGACGTCCTGCCGCTGGTGCTGCGGCATTTCGGGCTGAACTGACTACGCTTCCCCGGATGTCCGAGGACTCGACCTTCGCCGCGCCGGCCCCCGCCCGTCTGCACACGCGCGTCCGGCACGGGATGCGCAAGCCGCGAAATTGGCTGCAGCTGATGCGGTTTGCGCTCGTCGGCGCGAGCGGCTACGTCGTGAACCTCGGCGTCTTCGCCTTCTGCGTGCACACGCTGGCGATCGACTACCGGGTCGCCGCGGTGATCGCCTTCCTCGTCGCGGTGACGAACAACTTCCTCTGGAACCGCGGGTGGACGTTCGCGGCGCGCGACGGGCACGCCGGCTTCCAGGCGGCCCGCTTCTTCGTTGTGTCGGTCGGGGCCTTCCTGTTCAACCTCGCGCTCCTGCAGCTGCTGGTGGCCGGGGCCGGCATGGCCGAGGTGCCCGCGCAGGCCATCGCCATCGCCGCTGCCACGCCGCTGAACTTCGTCGGCAACAAGCTCTGGAGCTTCCGCAGGTGAGACGGGCCGCGGCGCTGCTCGCCGCGGGCCTCCTTGCCGCCGGACCGGCGGCCGCGCGCGCCGCGGCCCCCGAGGACGAAGGGCCGGCGGCCTCCGCGCCGCGCACGACGGTCACGACCGCGACCACCACCACGACGGTCCCGACGGATCCCAACGCGCTGACGTTCCCGGCGTCGCAGACCGAGCGCCCGCCCGGCCGCCGGCTGACCGCGCGCCAGGCGATCCGGATCGCCGGCGCCGTTCCGAAGATCCGCGCCGCCTTGCGCCGCCATCCCGCGGCGACGCCGGACGCCTACCTCAAGGGCACGACGCGGTGGCAGATCAGCTGGCTGATCCCCGCGAAGAAGGGGTCGCTGGATCGCAAGGAGATCGCCCAGGTCACGATCGACGACGCGAGCGGGAAGGTGCTGGAGGCCTGGACCGGGTTCCAGGTGGCGTGGTCGATGGCCCGGGGCTACCCCGGGGCGTTCGGCCGCAAGGTCAGCGCGTGGTACGTCTGGCTGCCCCTGCTGGCCCTCTTCCTCGCGCCGTTCTTCGACTGGCGCCGGCCGTTCCGCATGCTGCACCTCGACCTGCTCGTCCTCGGCGGCGGCCTCTCGGTGTCGTGGGCCTTCTTCGCCGCGGGGAACATCGGCGTGTCGGTGCCGCTGGTCTACCCGGTCCTGCTCTACCTCCTGGTGCGGATGGCGATGCTTGCCCGGCGGCGGGAAGAGCGGAAGGACCCGGGGCCGCTGCGCCTGCTCGTGCCGGCGACGTGGCTGGCGGTCGCGGTCGTGTTCCTGCTGGCGTTCCGCATCGGGCTGAACGTCACGAACTCCAACGTGATCGACGTCGGCTACTCCGGGGTCGTGGGCGCGGACCGGATGGGGAGCGGCGAGCGCCTCTACGGCAACTTCCCCGCCGACAACCAGCGCGGCGACACGTACGGCCCAGTCGCCTACGAGGCCTACGTCCCGTTCGAGCAGATCTGGCCGTGGAGCGGCCGCTGGGACGACCTGCCCGCGGCCCACGGCGCCGCGGTCGCCTTCGACCTGCTCGCGATCGGGCTGCTGTGGTGGCTCGGGCGGCGCTTGCGCGGGCCGACGCTCGGCGCCGCGCTTGCCTATGCCTGGGCGGCCTGCCCGTTCACGCTGCTGACGATGAACTCCAACGCGAACGACGCGCTCGTGGCCGTCCTGCTCATCCTGGCGCTCTTGGTGGCGGCCCGTCCGGCGGCGCGGGGCGCTGCGCTGGCGCTCGCCGGGCTCACGAAGTTCGCGCCGCTGGCGCTCGGGCCGCTCTTCGCCACCCATCGCCGCGCCCCGGACCGCCCGCTCCGCCTCCGGGAGGTGGCGGCGTACGTCGCCGGGTTCGCCGTGGCCGCGGCCGTGGCGATGCTGCCCGTGTTCCTCAGCGGCGGGCTCGACGTGTTCCTGGACCGCACGCTCGGCTTCCAAGAGACGCGCGGATCACCGTTCTCGGTGTGGGGCTTCGTCGGGGGGCTCGGGACGCCGCAGGCGATCGTGAAGGCCGCCGCCGTGGCGATCGCGCTCGCCGCGGCCGTCGTGCCGCGCCGGCGCGACGTGGCCGGCCTCGCCGCGGCCGGTGCCGTCGTGCTCATCGCCGTGCAACTCGGGGTGACGTACTGGTTCTACCTCTACGTCTCCTGGTTCCTGCCGTTCGTCTTCGTCGCGCTCCTGGCCCGATATCGCGAGCCGGGCACCGACCCGGACTGGCCGTCCGCCGCCGACGAGCCGGCCCGCGTGCCCGTTCCGGCATGAGCGCCGCGGCCCCCGCGGCCGGGAGCGTCCTTGCGCGCCTCGGCCGGTCGGTGTGGGCGCCGGCAGCTGTGCTCGCGGCCCTGTGGTGTGTCGCGACGGTCGTCGGCCCGACGAGCGACACGGGCATCACCGACCTCGGGCTCTACCGCGAATACGGGGAGCACGTCGCGGCGGGCGCGGTGCCGTACCGGGAGTTCTTCGTCGAGTACCCGCCGCTCGCCCTCGTCCCGATGTGGCTGGCCGGGCTGCCGGGCGGCGGGGCCGACGGCTACGAGGTGGCCTTCGGCGCGCTGATGCTCGCGGCGGCGCTGGCCGTGCTGGTCCTCTGCGCGCGCCTCGCCCGCGACCGGGCGGCCGTCGCGGCCTGGGCGGTCGCGCTCGCCCCGCTCGCCGCCGGCGCCTCGGTGCGGACGCACTTCGACCTGCTTCCCGTCGCGCTCGCGCTCGGCGGCCTCCTGGCGCTCGCGCGGGCGCGGCCCGCACTGGCCTTCGGGCTCCTCGGGGCCGGGGCGATGGCCAAGGTGTTCCCGGCGGTGCTCGTGCCGGTCGGCCTGGCCTGGCTGGCCGGCCGCCGGGAGTGGCGCGGCGCCGGCCGCGGGCTCGCGGCGTTCGTGGCCGTGGTGGCGGTGATCTCGCTGCCGTTCCTCGGGTCGGGGTACGTGGACGCCTACCGGTTTCACGTCGACCGCCCCCTCCAGATCGAGTCGACGGGCGCGGTCGCGCTGCTCGTCGCCGGCACGGGGACCGTCACGGGCGTGGAGACGCCGGTCCCCAACGACTTCCGTTCCAACGCCGTGGAGGGCAGGACGGCCGACGCGCTGGCCGCGGCGGGCCTCGTCCTCCTCGCCGCGGCGCTGGCCTTCGCCTGCTGGCGGGCCTGGGCCCGGAGCGACGAGCGCGGCCTGCTGCTGGCCGCGGCGGCGGCGCTCCTGGCCTTCATGGCCTTCGGGAAGGTCTTCTCTCCGCAGTTCGCGCTGTGGCTCGTCCCGGTCGTCGCACTCGCGGCCGCCGGGCGGGAGTGGCTCCTGGCGGGCTTCGCCGCCGGCGCGATCGTCCTCACGCAGGTCGAGTTCCCCTCTCGCTACTTCGACCTCGTGGCCCGCGATCCGGGCGTCATCGCGCTCGTCGCGGCCCGGGACGCGCTCGTGCTCGCGGCGCTCAGCGTGTGCCTGGCGCGGCTCGCCGGACCGGCTCGATCGCGTCGGCCCGGCGCGGCGCCGACGCCGTGATCAGGACGCCCATGAGCCAGGGGTCCTCCTCGGAGGTCTCGAAGCGGACGGGCATCTGGGTGACAAGCGCCTCGAGCGCCTGCTCGCGCTTGACGCCGATCACGCCGCCGCGCGGCCCGGTCATCCCGACGTCGGTCATGTAGGCGGTGCCCCCGGGCAGGACGCGGGCGTCGGCCGTCGGGACGTGCGTGTGGGTTCCCACCACGGCAGTGGCCCGCCCGTCGAGGTGCCAGCCCATGCCGATCTTCTCGCTCGTCGCCTCGGCGTGCATGTCCACGAGCACGTGGTCGGCCTTGCCTTCGAGCGCGTGCAGCGCGGCGTCGGCCTCCGCGAAAGCCGAGCGGCCCGCGTTGAGGAAGAGGTTGCCGGAGAGGTTCACGACCCCGAGCCGGATCCCGCCCTTCTCGACCACGCACCAGCCGCGGCCGGGCTGGCCGCGCAGGTAGTTCGCCGGCCGCACGATCGCCGGCTGGGTGTCGAGATAGGCGTAGATCTCGCGGTGCCGGTAGGTGTGGTTGCCGAGCGTGATCGCGTCGACGCCGAGCCGCAGGAGCTCGTCAGCGTTCTTCGGCGTGATGCCGACGCCCCCGGCCGCGTTCTCGCCGTTCACGACGACGAAGTCCAGGGCGAGCTCCTCGCGCAGCCCGGGCAGCAGCGCCGCGAGCGTGCGCCGGCCGAGACCGCCGACGATGTCGCCGACGAAGAGCAGCCGCATCGGCGCCGATTCCGCCATCGGGGGCGTGTATAGCGGATCGCGGCGCCCGGGCCGGGTACCGTTCCGCGCCATGGCGGGCACCTCCACCGTCGCCGCGCCGCTCGGCGCGAGCGGCCTGACCAAGCGCTTCGGGGAGCGCGAGGCCCTGCGCGACGTCAGCTTCGAGATCCAATCCGGCGAGCTCGTCGCCGTCATCGGGCCCAACGGCGCGGGGAAGACCACGCTCCTGTCGATCCTCGCCGGAATCCAGCCGCCGAGCGAGGGCAGCGTGCACGCGCCGGCGGGCGTGGGGTGGGTCCCGCAGCAGCCGGCCGTCTACTCGAAGCTGTCGGTGCAGGAGAACCTGCGGCTGTTCGCCCGCCTCGAAGGCCGGGCCGACCCGGATGCCGCGGTGGCCGAGATGCTGGCCCAGACCGGCCTGGAGGAGCGGGCCGGCGAGGAGCTCTCGAAGCTGTCCGGCGGCAACCAGCAGCGCGTGAACATCGCGATCGGCCTGCTGGCCGAGCCCGCGGTGCTGCTGCTCGACGAGCCCTCCTCGTCGCTGGACCCGCGCCAGCGCGAGCGCCTGTGGGGCTTCGTCTCGACGCTCACCGAGCGCGGCACGACCGTCGTGTACTCGACGCACAACGTCGGCGAGGCCGACCGGTATGCCGGCCGCGTCCTCGTGCTCGCGGACGGGGAGCTGCTGTTCGACGGCTCGCCCGGGACGCTGGCCGCGGAAGCGGGGGCCGAGGGCCAGGACTTCGAGACGGCGTTCGTACGCTTCCTGCGCGAGCGCGGGCACTGAGGCCGCGGCACCGTGCGCTGGCTCGTCCTCAAGGACCTGCAGATCCTGCGCCGCTCGCCGCTCCTCGTGGGGCTGCTCGTCGTGTACCCGATCGCGATCGCCCTGCTCATCGGCTTCGCGCTTTCCCGCGGGCCGGACAAGCCGAAGGTCGCCTTCGTCAACCAGGTTCCGAAGAACGCGAACACCTTCAGCCTCGGCTCCGAGACGATCGACGCCTCGAAGTACTCCAAGCGCCTGTTCTCCGTCGTCGATCCGATCCGCGTGAAGACCCGGGCGCAGGCGCTGAAGAAGGTGGAGGACGGGGAGGCGCTGGCTGCGCTCATCATCCCGCCGGACATCACCGAGAAGCTCGCGGGCGGCGTCGAGCGCCCGCAGGTCGAGGTGATCTACAACGTCGAGGACCCGGTGAAGGCCCGGTTCGTCGAGTCGACGATCAAGGCGCGGCTGGCCGACGCGAACGCGGCGCTGTCGGAGGTCTTCGCCAAGACGGCCCAGGACTACATCGGGCTGCTGCTCAAGGGCGGGAGCATCAGCCTGTTCGGCACGGACTTCGAGGTCCTGGGCCTGAGGAAATCGAAGGACGACCTCGAGCGGGCCCAGCGCGCCTTGCCGGCGAGCTCGCCCGCGCGCCAGCGGATCGGGGACGTGATCCGGTTCGCTTCGCTCGCGATCGACAACCTCGACCTCTCCGACGAGGTGCTCGCGTCCGTGTCCTCCCCCATCGAGGTCAAGCAGACGGTCCTCAAGGGCACGCGGACGCCGCTGGACACGTTCGCCGTGTCCGTGTCGGTGATCGTCTCGCTCATGTTCGTCACCGTGCTCCTGGCCGCCGGGATGCTTGCCCAGGAGCGCGAGGAGCACACGTTTGCGCGACTCGTGCGCGGCCTGATCTCGCGGACCGCCCTCCTGGCCGAGAAGGAGGGCCTGTCGGCGCTGTGCGCGCTCGCCGTCACGCTGATCATGCTCTGCGGCGTGGGCCTGTTCGTGACCCTGGACTGGTCCCGCTTCCCGCTCTGGGTCCTGGCGCTCGCCTTCGGCGCGCTGGCGTTTGCCGCGCTCGGCGTCGCGATCGGCGCGCTGGCCCGCGAGGTCCGGACCGCCTCGCTGCTCGCGTTCCTGCTGTCGCTCCCGCTGGCCTTCCTCGCGCTCGTGCCCAGCGGAGCGGTCTCGTCCGGGCTCTACGGCGTCATCCGGGTCGTGTCGGCACTGTTCCCGTTCAAGCCGTCCCTTCAGGCGCTCGACGTCGCGCTGAACGGCGGCGACCCCGGGCTCCTCGTCCCCCTGCTGCATCTCCTCGCCGTCGCCGCCGGGTTCACCGTGATCGCGCGGCTGGCGCTGCGCCGGTTCGAGTAGGGGCCGCCTCGCCCGGCGCGGCTATCCTGCCGGGGTGGCCTTCCCCCAGACCCGCCTGCGGCGCCTGCGCACGACGGGGGCGCTGCGCAGCCTCGTGCGCGAAACCGAGCTGTCGCCGTCCCGGCTCGTGCTCCCCCTGTTCGTCGAGCACGGCCTTGACCGCCGCACGCCGATCGGCACGATGCCGGGGGTCGACCGGCTCTCGATCGATCACGCGGTGCAGGAGGCCGGAGCCGCGGCCGCGCTCGGGATCCCCGCCGTGCTGCTATTTGGGATTCCGGCCGCGAAGGACGAGGACGGGTCGGGAGCCTGGGACGACGAGGGCGTCGTCCAGCTCGCCACCCGCGCGATCAAGGCCGCGCATCCGGACCTGCTCGTCGTCACCGACGTGTGCCTGTGCGAATACACCAGCCACGGGCACTGCGGCCGCCTCCGGGACGACGGCTCGGTGGACAACGACGCGACGCTCGAGCTGCTCGCCCGGGCCGCGGTGAGCCAGGCCCGGGCCGGGGCCGACGCCGTCGCGCCGAGCGACATGATGGACGGGCGCGTGGGCGCCCTGCGGGCCGACCTCGACCAGGAGGGCTTTGCGGACCTGCCGATCGTCGCGTACTCGGCGAAGTTCGCCTCCGCCTTCTACGGGCCGTTCCGGGATGCCGCGGACTCGACGCCGGCGTTCGGGGACCGGCGCGGGTACCAGATGGATCCGGCCAATGCGGACGAGGCCGTCCGCGAGGCGCTCCTCGACGTCGACGAGGGGGCCGACATCGTGATGGTCAAGCCGGCCCTGCCCTACCTCGACGTGATCCGGGCCGTCAAGGCGGCGACCCGCGTGCCCGTGGCGGCGTACAACGTGAGCGGCGAGTACGCCATGATCAAGGCGGCCGCTGCCGCCGGATGCCTCGATGAGCGGGCCGCAGTGCTCGAGGCGCTCACCGCGATCCGCCGGGCGGGCGCCGACATCGTCATCACCTACCACGCCAAGGACGCCGCCACATGGCTGCAGTGAGCTCCCACGCCACCTCAAAGGCCCGCAGCCGCGCGGGCGGCGCCGCGGTCCCGCTCGACGACCTCGACCGCAAGCTGCTCAATCTCATGCAGGGGCACTTCCCGCTGCAGCCCCGCCCGTTCGCGGCGGTGGCGGCGGAGGCCGGCACCACCGAGGCCGAGGTGCTCGCCCGCGTGCAGCGGCTCCTCCACGACCGGATCATCCGGCAGGTCACGCCGATCTACGACACTCGCGCGCTCGGCTACGACTCGATGCTCGTCGCGGCGAAGGTCGATCCGGAGAACCCGCACCGGGCCGCGAAGGCGATCAACGCCCATCCGGGCGTCTCCCACAACTACCTGCGCACGCACGAGTTCAACCTCTGGTTCACGATCGCCGTCGAGCCGGACTCCGCGCTTGGCTTGGACCGGACGCTCGCGGTGCTCGGGCGCGAGGCCGGCGCCGAGTCGATCCGGCAGCTGCCGACGCTGAAGCTGTTCAAGATCCGCATGGATCTCGAGATGGAGGGCGGCACGAAGGACCTCGCCTCCGCGGGGGTGGCGGAGGACCCGGTGGAGCTCAGCCAGGTCCCCTACGACGAGACCGACATCGCCGTGATCCGCGCGACGCAGGGGGACCTGCCCATCGTGCCGGAGCCGTTCGCGCCCGCGGCCGCGCAGCTCGGCATGCGCGAGGCGGAGCTGCTCGAGCACCTGGCCGGGATGAAGGACCGCGGGCTCCTGCGCCGAGTTGCCGCGATCCTCTTCCACCGGCGGGCCGGCTTCTCGGCGAACGGGATGGGCGTGTGGGCCGTTCCAGAGGACCGGATCGCGGAGATCGGCCCGCGGATGGCGGCCTACCGCGGCATCTCGCACTGCTACCAGCGGCCCACGTACCCCGACTGGCCGTACTCGGTGTTCACCATGGCCCACGGCCGTTCCAAGGAGGAGTGCGACGCGATCCTCGACTCGATCGCCGCCGACACCGGCATCGCCGAGCGCTCGACGCTGTACTCGTCGACCGAGTTCAAGAAGATCCGGCTCCTCTACTTCACCGACGACTTCAAGCAGTGGGAAGCCAGCCACGCCGGCTGAGGCCGGCGCGACGCACCGGAGCAGCGGCCTGATGTCGAGCTCGCTCACCGACGCGCGCTCAGCGGAGCTCTACCGCCGGGCGCTGGAGGTCCTCCCCGGCGGGGTGAACTCGCCCGTGCGCGCGATGCGCTCGATCGGCCGCGATCCGATCTTCGTCGCCCGCGGGGAGGGTGCCGAGCTCTTCGACGTCGACGGCAACCGCTACATCGACTACGTCTGCTCGTGGGGGCCGCTGATCCACGGCCACGCCCATCCGGACATCGTCGCCGCGGTGCGCGAGGCCGCCGGGCTCGGGACCACGTTCGGGGCGCCCACCGCCGGGGAAGTCGAGCTGGCCGAGGAGGTCGGCCGGCGCATGCCGGCCGTGCCGATGCTCCGCATGACCTCGTCGGGAACCGAGGCGGCGATGAGCGCCGTGCGCCTCGCCCGGGCGGCCACGGGCCGGGAGAAGCTCCTGAAGTTCGCCGGCGCCTACCACGGGCACGTCGACGGCCTGCTGGCGCAGGCCGGGTCAGGGCTCGCCACCCAGGCGCTGCCGGCCAGCCCGGGCGTGCCGGCGGCGGCGACCGCGGCGACCGTGGTGGTGCCGTGGAACGACGCCGAGGCGGTCGAAGCCGCCACCGCCGAGCACGAGTTCGCGGCGATCCTGGCCGAGCCGTTCCCGGCGAACATGGGCCTCGTCCCTCCGGCTGACGGGTTCCTCGAGCTGCTGCGCGAGCGGGCGGATGCCACGGGCGCGCTGCTGGTCTTCGACGAGGTGATCACCGGCTTCCGCGTGGCGCCGGGCGGCGCGCAGGAGCTCGCGGGCGTGCGCCCCGACCTCACCGTGATGGGCAAGGTGATCGGCGGAGGCCTGCCGGCTGCCGCCTACGGCGGCCCGCGCGACCTCATGGAGCAGGTCGCCCCGGCGGGCGAGGTCTACCAGGCGGGCACGCTCTCCGGGAACCCCCTGGCCGTCGCCGCCGGCCTGGCCGCGCTGCACCGCCTCGACGACGATGCCTACCTGCGCCTCGATGACATCACGCGCCGCCTGGCCGACGGCCTGCGGGCCGCCGCGGGCGCGGCGCCCGTCCAGGTCGCCTGCGTCACGGGCCTCGTGACGGTGTTCTTCAGCGCCGAGCCGGTCCGTGACTACGCCGGCGCGGCCGCCTGCGACCAGTCGGCGCACGCGGCGTGGTGCCGCTCCCTGCTGGCCCGGGGGGTCTATCCGCCGCCCTCGCAGTTCGAAGCCTGGTTCCCGTCGCTGGCGCACACCGACGAGCACCTCGAGGCGACGCTCGACGCGGCGGCGGCGGCGTTCGAGGAGGCGCTCGGATGAGTTCGGCGCTCGCGCAGCTGGCGGACCTGATCCGCCGCCAGGGCGGCTTGCTGGCCGGGGCGGCTGCCGCGCCCGAGGCGGCGGCGGGCCAGCCCCAGCCTCACGGCGACACGGTCGCGGCCGGCCCGCGCGCCGCTGCCGACCCGGAGGAGTACGGGCTGCTCGTCGAGGCGATCCGCGAGGGGTATCTCCTGCACTACGCGCGGGGGCGGGTGCTCTCCCCCGACGACCCCGACCTCTCGCTCCTGGCCGGGGACCAGCTCTACGCGCTCGGGCTGGCTCGGCTCGCCGAGCTCGGGGACCTCGATGCGGTCGTCGAGCTCGCCGACGTCATCTCCCTCTCGGCGCAGGCCCAGGCGGCTGGAGACGCGGCGCTGGCCGAGGCCGTGTGGGACGCCGGCGCCGCCGCCGTGGGCCACGGAGCGGCGCCGGACCTCGCCGCCGCGAAGTCGTCGGCCCGGGCCGGAGCGCCGGCGGCGCCGGCTCAGCTGCGAGCCGCTGCGCGCCAGGCCGAGGCCGATCTGACGCCGGGCCGATGAGGTGGCGCGCCGGCACGACGGATCCGGCCCCGTTGGCGATAGGGTGTGCGTCCGGGCTTCATCCACCGTTTAGGTAGCTTTCCCACCCGCACCGTGTCCGACCGCCACGAGCAGAGCAAGTCTCCCTACACCGCCGACCGGGGCATCCCCGGCGCGTTCGAGGGCGAGACCGTCACCCGCCGCCGCTTCATGGTGGGCAGCTCCCAGGTGCTCGGAGGCGCGGCGGCCCTCGCCTTCACCCTGCCGGCGCTCGGCTTCGCGCTCGGTCCCGTGTTCGAGCGCGAGAAGGTCACGTGGGAGTCGGTTGGCGTGCCCGAGGACTTCGTCCCCCAGACCTACATTCCGCGGACGATCACGATCGTGAACAACATCGGCGAGGCCGGGAAGACCACGGTCTACGTGCGGCGCAACGATCCGGCGATCGACGGCCCGCCGACCGACGAGTTCGACCGCTACATCGCGATCTCGACCCGCTGCATGCACCTCGGCTGCCCGGTTCGCTACATCCAGGACTCGCAGCGATTCGTCTGCCCGTGCCACGGTGGCGTCTACGAGTTCACCGGCAAGGTGGCCGGCGGCCCGCCGGTCCGCCCGCTGGACCGCTTCTACACCCGAGTGGCCAACGGCGAGGTCCAGATCGGCCCGCGCTACAGCGTCAACAGCGAACTGCAGCGCTTCTCGCCCCGCGACCCGGGCGAGCCGCTCGACGGCATCGGCCAGTACCTCTACCCGCCGCGGCTCAGCACGCCGCCGGCGCCCCCCGGCGCGTCGGAGAAGCAGTTTTGAGCCGCCTCAAGCTTCCCAAGCCGCCGATTCCGAGTTCGTTGAAGCCGCCGCCGAAGCGCCCGGGCGAGGTCGAGAAGAAGACCGCGAAGGAGCACGCGATCGACGGGACGGCGGGGACGGTCGGCTGGATCGACGAGCGCACCTCGCTGTCGGGCGGCCTGCGCTGGATGATGTTCCGGAAGGTCCCGAAGGGGACCAACTGGTTCTACACGCTCGGCTCGGCGACGATGTTTGCGTTCCTGTCGCAGGCGGTGACCGGGGTGTTCCTGGCGATGTACTACACGCCGTCGGCCACGCAGGCCTACGAGTCGACGCGCTACATCACGAACGAGGCGTTCCTGGGCGAGTTCGTCCGCGGGATGCACAAGTGGGGCTCGTCGGTGATGGTGATCCTCGTGTTCGTCCACATGGCCCGCACGTTCTTCTTCGGGGCCTACAAGTACCCGCGGGAGCTCAACTGGGTCATCGGCGTGGTCCTGCTCATCCTCACGATGACCATGTCGTTCACCGGCTATCTGCTGCCCTTTGACCAGCGGTCCTACTGGGCGACGATCGTGGGCGTGAACATCAACGGCACGGGCCCGATCATCGGCCCGTACCTCTCGGACTTCCTGCGGGCGGGCCCCGAGTTCGGCGCCACCACGCTCTCGCGCTTCTATTCGATCCACATGCTCCTCGTGCCCGGCGCGATCGCGGCGATGATCGGCGCCCACCTCTACCTCGTTGCCCGCCTCGGCACCACGGCGCCGCCGTGGATCAAGGCCAAGCAGAGCGACGAGCTCACCACGACCGAGGTCTGAGGGCCGGGCCGTGAACCACCGCGAAAAGGAGCAGTACCTCCGGGAGTACAGCGTCCTGAAGTCGCAGGGGAAGCCGTTCTTCCCCTACGCGGTCGGCAAGGACGCGGCGATGGCCTGCGTCGTGATGATCTGCATCATCACGATGTCGCTCGTGCTCGGCGCCGAGCTCGGGCCGAAGGCCGACCCGACGACCACCACGTACGTGCCGCGGCCCGAGTGGTACTTCTTCTTCCTCTTCGAGCTGCTGCGGATCATCAAGCCGCCGACGCTGACGCCGCTGGCCACGATCGGCATCCCGACGATCTGCATGATCCTGCTGTTCCTGCTGCCGTTCTACGACCGCAATGCCGAGCGCCGGCCCGAGCGGCGCCCGATCGCGACGACGGCAGGGATCCTCGTCATCGCCGCGATGGCGTACCTCACGTACCTCGGCGCGTCCGCCGGCTCGCCGACGCAGATCGACAGCATCAAGATCGCCGCGCGGTACGAGGCCGGCGCGCTGGTCGCCGGCCAGTCGGGCTGCCTCGCCTGCCACAAGTTCGGCGAGAACGGGAACTCCGGGCCGGGGCCGAACCTCACGAAGATCGGCGCCCGCCTGCCCAAGCAGGCGATCGCGCGGACGCTCATCAACCCGACGTCCCCGATGCCGTCCTACAAGGACCTCCCGCCGGAGAAGTTCCGCAGCCTCGTCAACTTCCTCGCCTCGCTCAACTAGAGCTGGGGCCGAGCGGCCAGCGGGGACGGACGTGACGACGGACCAGGCGCCGGCGCCGGGCGCGCAGGCGGGGACCCTGGAGGAAGGGCAGGTTCGGGCGATGTTCGACGGCATCGCCGGGGTCTACGACCGGATGAACTCGGTGATGACTGCGGGCCTGCACCACCACTGGCGCCGGCGCGCCGCCGATCTCGCCGCGGTCGGTCCGGGCAGCCGGGTGCTCGACGTCGCCACCGGCACCGGCGACCTCGCGCTCGAGCTCGCCCGGCGCGTCGCCCCCACGGGGCGGGTCGTCGGGGCCGATTTCTCGGAGGCGATGCTCGACGGTGCGCGCGCCAAGGCGCCCACTGGACTTCCCGTGCGGTTCGAGTGGGCCAACGCGCTGTCCCTGCCCTATGACGACAACACGTTCGACGCCGCGACCGTCGGGTTCGGCGCACGGAACTTCTCCGACCTGGGCGCCGGGCTGGGCGAGATGGCCCGGGTCGTCCGCCCCGGCGGCCGGGTGGTGGTCCTCGAGATCACGACGCCGCAGCGGCCACCGCTGGCGGGCTTCTACCGGCTGTGGTTCGATCGGATCGTCCCGGCGCTCGGCCGGGCCGCCGGCGACTCGTCGGCCTACACGTACCTCCCGAGCTCGGTGAAGCGCTTCCCCGGCCCGGAGGCTCTGGCCGCCGAGCTCGACGCAGCCGGCCTCGACCGGATCCGGTGGATCCTCACCGCCGGGGGGATCATCGCGCTGCACGTCGGCGAGGTGCGCTGATGGCAACCGCGGCGAGCGTCGAAGCCGTGGCGGAGGCCGCCGGCCCGCACCTTCCCGGGCTGATGGCGCGCCTGGAGGCCCGGCTCGCCGAGCTCGCGTCCGGGCACGGCGACCTCCTGGCCCGGCACGCCGGAGCGACGATCGCGGCGGGCGGCAAGCGCCTGCGGCCGTTGCTCGTCTTCGTTGCGGCCGGGGAGACCGGACCCGACGACGCGGGCGTCGTGCGCGCAGCGGTCGCGGTCGAGCTGATCCACAGCGCCACGCTCGTGCACGACGACGTGCTCGACGCCGCCCCGCTTCGGCGCGGGCGGCCGACGGTTGTGGCCGAGGCCGGTCGCGGCATCGCGACCGCGACCGGCGACCTGCTGTTCTCGCGGGCGTTCGCGGAACTCGCCGCCAACGGGCGCGCCGACGAGGTCCGGGTGCTGTCCGCCGCCAGTTCGGCGCTGGCCGAAGGCGAGCTGCTGCAGCGCGAGGACGCCTGGTCCGCCGACGTGCCCGTCGCGCGCTACCTGCGCCGATGCGAGCTGAAGACGGCCCGCCTCTTCGAGGCCGCATGCCGGCTGGGTGCGCTCGAGGGGGGCGGCGCGGATGCGGCGCTGGGCGCGTTCGGCCGCCGGATCGGCCTGGCGTTCCAGCTGCTCGACGACGTCCTCGACGTCTCGGGGCCGGCCGAGCGCACCGGCAAGGCGCGCGGCACCGACCTCCTCGACGGAACGGTCACCCTTCCGCTCATCCTCGCGCGTGAGCGCGACCCGGCGCTGAGGTCGCTCGACCTGCGGACCGTGGCCGCGCCGCCCGCCGCCGAGGCCGTGTGCGACCGGATCGCCGCCACCGGGGCGCTCGCCGACGCCAAGGCGCGGGCGCTGGCGATGGTGGCCGAGGCCAAGGCGGCGCTCCCCGCCCTCCCCGCGGGCCAGCGCGCGGCGCTCGACCTCGTGGCCGACGGCGTCGTGGAGCGCTACGCCTAGCGTCGCGGGGCCGGTCGCGCGACGCCCGCTAGAAGTCCATCGGCCAGACTTGGTCCGCCGCGAGGGCGGCCGTGAAGCGCTCGAGCTCCTCCTCCATGTTCGCCCGCATGAGGTGCTTGAGGTCGCGGACGAGGACCTGGAGGCCACGGTCCAGGGCGGCGTCGAGCCGCTCGACGGCCTCCGGCGCGAAGGTGCCCTCGCGCTCCCACCAGCACTCGGGGCACTGGAGGGTGAGCTGCCACCGGTCGGCGTCCGCCTCTTCCCAGCTGACCGGCTGCACGAGCGTCGATCCGCAGCCGCCGCACTCATCCAGCGGGGGGACGGCACGCGGCGCTGGCCGGGCCTCGAGGCCCGCCTCGCCGAAGTAGACGACGTCGATCGTCTTGCCGCTCGGGAGCTGAACGCGGCGGGACGAGGATTGGCTGTTGCGGCGGGATTTCATGGCGGCCTCTGACGCCCCCGTGTATCGGTCGCACCCCCCGCGCACTTGAACCCCGAACGCACGCAGGCCTGCTGGCTGGACGGGTGTTTGGCGCTACGCTGTGGCCACCCCGATCCCGGAGTCCGCCTCATGCCGAACGTCGGCCCGCTCGAAATCGCCATCGTCCTCGTGATCGTCCTTCTGATCTTCGGGCCCAAGCGCCTGCCCGGGCTCGGAAAGCAGCTCGGAACGGGCATGCGCGAGTTCAAGGATTCGATCTCCGGCAAATCGGACGACGACGACAGCCGGTCCGACCCGGAGCCGGCTCCCGCGCTGGCCGCCGCGCCCGAGCCGGAAGCGCCCGAGGCGGCTCCCGCTCAGCCCGCGGAGCCCGCGGAGGACCGGGTCTCGGGCCCGCGCGCCTAGGCCCGCGCCCGGCCCGCGCCCGCCGGAACCGCCGCGATGGCCACGACCCTGCGCCCCGTCAGCCATGAGGACCGCCTGAGCCTCGTCGAGCATCTCGACGAGCTCCGATCCCGCCTCATCATCTGCATCGCCGCCTTCGGGGTGGCGTTTGCCTTCTGCATCTGGCAGGACGACGCGATCCTGAAGATCATCAACCGGCCGCTGGTGCAGTCGGCGTCCCCGTCGACGAGCGGAAGCGGCGGCGGGCGGCTGGAACAGGCGGCGCGCTCACAGGTCAAGCTCCGCGCGGCACTCACGGCCAGCGCACAGGCGGCGCTGGTCATCGCCCGGACCGACAAGGGGCTGACGCCGGCGGGCCGGGCGGCACTGCTGCGCGCCGCCAAGGCTCAGGCGGCCGCGATCAAGGATCTCCCCAAGGCCGTGCCCGAGCGCCAGCCGGTCACCCTGGGGGTCGGCGAGCCGTTCACCACGACCCTGACCGTCTCGGCCTGGTTCGCGCTCCTGATCTCGTTCCCGCTCATCCTCTACCAGCTCTACGCGTTCATCCTGCCGGCGTTCACGCCCCGGGAGCGAAAGGTCGCCACGCCGCTGCTGCTGATGGTGCCCGTGCTGTTCATCTGCGGTGTCGTGTTCGGCTACTTCGTCGTCGTCCCGCCGGCCGTGCGCTTCCTCCAGAACTTCAACGACTCCTCGTTCGACATCCTGGTTCAGGCTCGCGACTACTACAAGTTCGTGATCATGGCCCTGCTGGGGATGGGCCTCCTGTTCCAGATCCCCGTCGGGATTCTCGCGCTCACGCGGCTCGGGATCGTGACGCCGCGGCAGCTGCGCAAGAACCGCCGTTATGCGCTGCTGATCGTCGCGGTCGTCGCGATGCTGCTGCCCGGCACCGACCCCGTCACGATGCTGATCTCGATGGTGCCGCTCCTCGTCCTCTTCGAGGGAAGTATCATCCTCGCCTCGGTCCTCGATCGCCGTCGCCCCGCGGACGACGAGGAAGACGACGAGGCCGAGCTGCCCCCGGGGGACGACGGCCTTCCGGACCTGCCTCCGCTTCCTGACGACGAGTTCGACCCGAACCCCGACGCCCGCACTCCCCACGACTGATGCTGTTCGACCTCAGAGGCCGCGGCCGGCGCCGCACCGTCCAGATCATCTACCTCAGCCTGGCGATCCTCATGGGCGGCGGGCTGATCTTCTTCGGGATCGGCGGGAGCGTGTCGGGGGGCCTGTTCGACGCCCTGGGGATCGGCGGGGGCTCGGGCGGCACGACGAGCACGTTCGAGAAGCAGGAGAAGACGCTGCAGAAGCGGGTGACGGCCAACCCGCAGAACGCCGCCGCGTGGGCCGAGCTCGCCCGCGTGCGCTACCAAATCGCCGGGCAGGGGAAGAACTACGACCAGCAGACCGGCCAGTTCACCGCCGACGGCAAGAAAGAGCTCGCGAAGGTGTCGCAGGCCTGGCAGCGCTACCTCGCGCTCGATCCCAAGAGTCCTGACGCCAACGTCGCGAGCCTCATGCTCCAGGCCTACGGGCCGGCGGGGCTGAACGACCCGGCCAAGGCCGCGGCGGCCGCCGAGATCGTGACCACCGTGCGCCCGAGCGCCAACAGCTTCTTCCAGCTCGCGGTGTTCGCCTACCTGGCCGGCCAGACCCGCAAGGCGGAGCTGGCTTCCAAGAAGGCCATCGAGCTCACGCCGAAGGACCAGCGCGCGACGGTGAAGGCCCAGCTCGACCAAGCCAAGCAGCAGGCGAGCAGCGCCTCGGGCGCCACGGGCGCCGCCGGCGGGACCGGCGCCGGCGGGACCGCCACCGCGCCCTGACCCGGGCTGCCGCCCGCCGCCACGCCGGGCGCGCGGGGCCGCTACGATTCCGCCCTCGCCGGGCCGTTAGCTCAACTGGTAGAGCAGGGGCCTCTTAAGCCCAAGGTTGAAGGTTCGAGTCCTTCACGGCCCATCGGCCCGCGCCAGGACCGGCGCGGGCACTCAAGCGCGATCCCGGGCTGCCGATCATCCGGCACGGTGGCCAGAGGCCATGGCCGGGGAAACGCACCAGGATGATCGACGGATCCACGACACCGATCGCGGCCGACCTCGGCACGCGGGCGTGGGATGCCGTGGCCACCGGGGTCGTCTTCTGCGATGCCGCGCGCCCGGACTTCCCGATCGTCTACGCGAACCCCGCGTTCACCGCGCTCACGGGCTACGGTGCCGGGGAGCTGGCCGGCAGCTCGCTGGAGCGGCTCCAGGGCGCCGCCACCGATCCCGCCGCCGCCGCGCTGCTGCGGTCGGCGCTCGCCGGCGACCGCTCGGCGCGGATCCGCCTGCTCACCTACCGGAAGCTCGGCGAGCCCTTCTGGTGCGATCTCGTCCTGTCCCCTGTGCGCGACGGCGCCGGGCACGTGTCGCACCTGGTCGGGATGATCGACGACGTCTCGGACCGGGTTGCCGAAGAGGTCGAGCTGCGCGCCCGCTCGCATCGCGACGCCCTCACGGGCCTTCCGAACCGCGCGCTGTTCCTCGATCGGGCCGCTCAGGCCGTGGCCAGGCTGCGCCGCCGCCCGGGCCTCGTGTCGATGCTGTTCCTCGACGTGGACGGCTTCAAGCACGTCAACGACGCCTATGGGCACGACGCCGGCGACCGGCTGCTCATGGAGCTGCACCCGCGGCTGTCCGCGGTGCTGCGACCGGAGGACACGCTTGCCCGGTTCGGAGGCGACGAGTTCGTCGTCGTCTGTGAAGGGCTCTCGAGCGACGCCGAGGCGCGTGCGGTGGGCCGGCGGCTCGCGGAGGCCGCGTCCGAGCCGGTGCGCCTGGGTCCCGATGAGGTCGTCGTGGGGGCAAGCGTCGGCATCGCCATCTCGGCCGACCCGGCGGCCGACCCGGTCGAGCTCCTGAAGGAGGCCGATGCCGCGATGTATGAGGCCAAGAGCGGGCCGCCGCCGCACGTAGCGCTCTACGACGCCCCCATGCGCGCGGCAGCGTCGACGCGGCAGAAGCTCGAAGCCGCGCTCCGCAGCGCCATCACCCGCGGCGAGCTCCGCGTCCACTATCAGCCGATCGTCGCCCTGGACCGCCACGCAGTCGTCGGGGCCGAGGCGCTCGTCCGCTGGGAGCGGCCGGGCGGCCGCCTGCAGCTGCCGGCCACGTTCCTGCCCGCGGCAGAGGCGGCCGGAATGATCGGCGCCCTCGGAGCCTGGGTGCTGCGGCAGGCCTGCACGGACGCGGCCAGCTGGCCGGACCACACGGACGAGCCGCTCCAGCTCTCGGTCAACGTGTCGCCCCGCCAGTGCGCCGACCCCGCCTTCCCCAAGCTCGTCGCCGCCACGCTGAGCGACACGGGGCTTCCGCCGGAGCGGCTCACGATCGAGGTCTCCGAGACCGCTCTGAGCCGCGATCTCGACGCCATGGCGCCATGCCTTGCCGGGCTGCGGGAGCTGGGAGTCCGCACCGTGCTCGACGACTTCGGCGCGGGCTTCGCCTCAGTTGCATCGCTGCGGCGGCTGCCGCTCGACGGGATCAAGATCGACCGGGCGCACGTCGCGGAGCTCGATCAGCCCGACGACGTGCGGCTGCCGATGATCTCCGGACTCGTGGCGATTGCCCGCGGGATGGGGCTCACAGTCGTCGCCGAAGGCATCGAGCGCGGCGACCACCTCACCCGCGTGATGGCGCTGGGCTGCCGGCGGGCGCAGGGCTACTGGTTCGCGGCGCCGATGGACGCCGACGCCGCCGCGCGCGTGCTCTCGAATCCCGACGCCGGGGCGGCGATCGCCGGCCGGGATCCAGGAGCACCCGCGGGGGGCGCGGGAGCTGCGGGGGCGCTGCCGGCCTACCACGAGGCGCTCCTGCGCGGCGACACCGAGACGGCCTCGGGGATCGTCGAGGGCGCACTGGCGGCCGGCGCGTCACCGCTGGCCGTGCAGACGGACGTCATCGGGCGGGCGATGCAGTGGATCGGCACACTGTGGGAGCAGGGGGCAATCAGCATCGCCGACGAGCGCATCGCGACGGCGATCAGCGAGCGCGCGCTGGGGTTGTGCAGCGCCGTGAGCCGCCCGGCGGCCCCGACGGGGCCCCGCGTCCTGGTGGCAGCCGCCGAGGGGGAGCGTCACGCCCTCGGCCTCAAGATCGTGGCCGACGCCTTCGAAGCCGAAGGCTTCGACGTGCTCTCGCTGGGCCCGGACGTGCCGGCAGCCGCGCTCGAGGACGCGGTCGCGCGCGAGCGCCCGGAGGCGGTCGCGCTCGGATGCACGCTGAGCGCGCACGCCGGCGGGGTGGCCGACGCCGTGGCGCGGATCCGCTCGGTGTCGGCGGACACGCACATCGTGATCGGCGGCGCGGGGAGCTCGGCGGGCCTGGCTGGGCGCCTCGGCGTCGACTACGCACCCAACGCCGCCGCCGCCGTCGCGGCGGTCCGCCGGGCCGTGGCGGAGCCTGCCCTGCTGCCAGCGCGCTGCTAGCGTGCGGGCATGAGCCTCGCCTGCCTCGACGGCACCGTGCTCCCCGCGGCTGACGCCGTCATCCCCGCCTCCGACGAGGGCTTGCTGCGCGGAGACGGCGTGTTCGAGGTACTGCGCCTCTACGGCGGGCGGCCCGACGCCCACGACGCCCACCTGGACCGCATGGCGACGTCGGCGGCCAACCTTCGCCTGCCGTTTGACGGCGAGGCCGTGCGGGCGGACGTCGCCGCGCTGCTGGCCGCCGCCGAGCCCGGCGACGCCGTGCTGCGGCTCGTCGTCACGCGCGGCGGGCATCGCCTCGCCGTGATCGAGCCGCTCCCGGACATGGCCCCCGGGATCCGGCTCGGCTTCGTGACCTATGCGCCGACGCGGATCCTCGACGGCGTGAAGTCGCTCTCCTATGCCGCAAACATGCTCGCCACGCGGCTGGCCAAGGAGCGGGGATTCGACGAGGCGCTCCTGCGCACCCCGCACGGCCGGATCCTCGAGGCGCCGACGTCGAGCTTCTTCTGGGTGGCCGGCGGGCAGGTGCGGACCCCGCCGCTCGACGATCACATCCTCGCCTCGATCACGCGGGCGCGGGTCATCGAGATCACGGGCGCCGTGGAGGCGCCGTGCACCGACGCGGACCTCGAAGCTGCCGACGAGGCGTTCCTCGCCTCGACACTTCGCGAGGTGCAGCCGGTCGTCGCCGTCGAGGAGCGCACGTACGCTGCCGGCGAGGTGGCGGCCGCGGCACGCGCGAAGCTGCGCGCCCGGATTGACGCCGAGCTGCCCGCCTGACTCGGAGCCGCGCCGTCGTCGTCCTGACCGTCATCGGGAACCGCCCGCAGTTCGTGAAGGCCGCGGCGGTGTCCGCGCGGCTGCGCGAGCGCGACACCGAGGTGCTCGTCCACACCGGCCAGCACTACGACGACGAGCTGTCGGACGTGTTCTTCCGGGAGCTCGGCCTCCCGCGCCCCGACCGGGAGCTCGGGATCGGCGGAGGGACGAACACCGAGCAGACCGCGCGCCAGCTCGCCGCGCTCGGGCCGGTGGTCGCCGATGTGGGGCCCGACGCCGTCCTCGTCTACGGCGACACGAACTCCACACTGGCCGGCGGGCTGGCCGGGGCGCAGGCGGGCATCCCGGTCGCCCACGTCGAGGCGGGGATGCGCTCGTTCGACCGCACGATGCCCGAGGAGCTCAACCGCGTCCTCACCGACCACCTCTCGGCCCTCCTGCTCTGCCCGTCGGCGGCGGCGGTCGCGAACCTCGCCCGCGAGGGCGTGAACGGGCGCGTGCTCGAGATCGGCGACGTGATGGTCGACGTGGCCCAGGCGGTGCAGCCGCGCGCGCGGGAGCGCACCGAGGTGCTCGCGGCGCATGGAGCTGCGGCAGGCGAGTACGTCCTCGCGACGGCCCATCGCGCCGGCACCGTCGACGACCCGGGCCGGCTCGCCGCGCTCGTGGCCGTGCTCGAGGCCGTGCCGGCCCCCGTGCTCCTGCCGCTGCATCCTCGGACCCGGTCGCGCCTGGAGGCCGGCGGGCTGCTGGAGCGGCTGGCTGGCGCGAGCGGGGTGCGGATCCTCCCGCCGCTCGGCTACTTGGACTTCACCGCGCTGCTCTGCCATGCGCGGGCCGTCCTGACCGACTCCGGCGGCGTGCAGAAGGAGGCCTATCTCGCCGGCGTCCCGTGTGTGACGCTGCGGACCAGCACCGAGTGGGTGGAGACGGTGGCGGCCGGCTGGAACGTCCTCGTGGGGCTCGACGCGGAGGCCGCGGCGTCCGCGGTCCTGCGCCCGGCTCCGGTCGAGCGGCCCGGCCTGTACGGAGACGGACGGGCCGGCGAGCGGGTCGTGGCAGCGCTGCGCGGCGGCGCGGACGGCGGCGGCGACCCGTGACGGCAGCGGCGGCGCGTAGGATCACCCGCTCATGACGATCGGCATCGTTGGCCTCGGCTACGTCGGCCTGCCGCTGGCCGTCGCCTTTGCGGAGGCCGGCGAGCGGGTCGTGGGCGTCGACCGCTCTCCGGAGCGCGTCGCAGCGCTGCGCGCCGGGCGCTCGCACGTGGAAGACGTGCCCGACGAGCGGCTCGCCGCGCTCGCCGGCCAGATCGAGATCGCTGACGGCTACGCGGCGCTCACCGCCGCCGACGCGATCCTCATCTGCGTCCCCACTCCCCTGAGCGCGAACCGCGAGCCCGACCTCGGCCCGCTCGACGCGGCCGCGGCCGACCTCGGCCGGGTCCTGCGGGCCGGGCAGCTCGTGGCGCTCGAGTCCACGACGTACCCCGGGACGACGCGGGAGCGCCTCGCGCCCGCACTCGAGGCCGGCTCCGGGCTGCGCGCCGGGACCGACTTCGCCCTCGCCTACTCTCCCGAGCGCGTCGACCCGGGCCGGGCCGACCACACGGTGCGGACCACGCCGAAGGTGGTCGGAGGCCTCACGCCGGCCTGCACCGAGCGGGCCGTGGCGGCCTACCGGACGATCGTCGACGACGTCGTCGCCGTCTCGACGCCCGAGGTCGCGGAGCTGAGCAAGCTGCTGGAGAACATCTTCCGGTCCGTGAACATCGCGCTCGTGAACGAGCTCGCGATCCTCGCGCACCGCATGGGAATCGACATCTGGGAGGTCGTCGACGCGGCGGCGACGAAGCCCTTCGGCTTCATGCCGTTTCAGCCGGGCCCGGGGATGGGCGGCCATTGCCTCCCGGTGGATCCCTTCTACCTCGCCTGGCGTGCCCGCGAGTACGACTTCCCGACCGAGTTCGTCGAGCTCGCCGGCAAGGTCAACCAGGAGATGCCGCAGTTCTGCGTCGAACGGGTGGCGCGGGCGCTCAACGATGCCGGCTCCGCCGTGCGGGGCGCCGACGTGCTCGTGCTGGGCGTCGCCTACAAGCCCGGCGTGGCCGACACCCGGGAGAGCCCGGCCCTGAAGATCATCGCCGGCCTGTTCGAGCGCGGCGCGGCGGTGTCCTACCACGATCCGCACGTCCCGGACCTTCCCCGGGCCGGCCTGCACAGCCGCCCGCTCGACGAGGCGCTGGCGGCCGCCGACATCGCCGTCGTCGTCACCGCGCACCCGGAGCTCGACTACGCCGACATCGCGTCGCGCGTGCCGCGGCTGCTCGACCTGCGCGGCGTCACCCGGGGCATCGACGCGCCTGGGGTGGAGCGGCTGTGACCGGCCGCGTGCGCATCGGCGTCGTCGGCCTCGGGTACTGGGGCCCGAACCTCGCCCGCAACTTCGCGGCCCTGCCCGGGAGCGAGCTGGCCTGGTGCTGCGACGGCGACCCCGCGGTCCGCGACCGGTTCGCCCCTGCGTTCCGCGGCACGCAGTTCACGGACGACCTCGACGACCTGCTCGCCGACGGGAGCCTCGATGCCGTGGCCCTGGCGACGCCCGTGCCGACGCACGCCGCGCTGGCGGAGCGCGTCCTGGCCGCGGGCAAGCACTGCTTCGTGGAGAAGCCGCTCGCGCAGACCGTGGCCGACGCGGAGCGGACGGTCGCGGCGGCCGCCGCCGCGGAGCGAATCCTGATGGTGGGCCACCTGCTGGAGTACCACCCAGGCCTGCGGAAGCTGAAGGAGCTCGCCGACGCCGGGGAGCTGGGCGACATCCACTACATCTACGGGAACCGCCTGAATCTCGGCAAGCTCCGGGCGGAGGAGAACGCCCTGTGGAGCCTCGGGGCGCACGACGTGTCGGTCCTGCTTGCGCTCGCGGGCGAGGAGCCCTTCGAGGTGCAGGCCCGGGGCGAGTCCTACATGCGGCCCGGCGTCGAGGACGTCGTGTTCTGCTTCCTGCGCTTCCCCAGCGGCCTGGCCGCCCACCTGCACCTGTCGTGGCTCGACCCGCACAAGGAGCGCCGCTTCACGGTCGTCGGGTCCCGGCGGATGGCCACGTTCGACGACATGGCACTCGAGGGCAAGCTGACCGTCTACGACAAGGGCTTCGACGAGGATGCGAGCAGCTACGGGGAGTACATCACGCGCTCCGGGGACATCTGGAGTCCGCAGATCCCCAACGCCGAGCCGCTGCGCCTGGAGTGCGAGCACTTCGTCGCCTGCGTCCGGGACGGCACGGCGCCGCGCTCCGATGGGCAGAGCGGCCTGCGCGTCGTGCGCGTGCTCGAGGCGCTGCAGGCGTCCCTGGACGCCTCGGCCCGGAGGCCGGGTGCTGACGGCGTCTGACCGCGCGCCGGGGCTGCTCCTCGGCCCCGGCGTCGCGCTGGGCGCCGACGTCAGCCTCGGCGCCCGCGTGACGATCCACGCCGGCACGGTCCTGGGCGACGGCGTGACGGTCCAAGACCACGCTGTGCTCGGGAAGGCGGCGAAGCTGTCGGCGTCGTCGACCGCCTCCCGGGCGCCAGCCGACCCGCTCGTCGTCGAGGCGGGCGCCGCCATCTGCGCCGGCGCGATCGTGTTCGCCGGGGCGCACATCGGCGCGGGCGCGATCGTCGGCGACCAGGCGTACGTGCGCGAGCGGGCCGTCGTCGGCCCCGGGAGCGTGGTGGGCCGCGGGGCGACCGTCGACAACGACGTGCGGATCGGCGCCCGGGTCAAGCTCCAGACCGGCGTGTACCTCACCGCCGGCTCCGCGGTGGAGGACGACGTCTTCGTGGGCCCCGGCGTCGTGACGACCAACGACGACACGATGGGGCGCCATGCGGCCGGCGAGCCGCTGCGCGGCGTCCGCCTGGGCCGAGCCTGCCGGGTCGGGGGCGGCGCCGTGCTCGTTCCGGGAGTGCAGGTCGGCGAGGAGGCCTACGTCGCGGCCGGGGCGGTCGTCACCGCCGACGTGGAGCCGCGGACGGTGGTCATGGGCGTGCCCGCGCGGCCCGTGCGCGCCGTCGGGGACGAAGACCTCCTGGAGCGATGGCGCTGAGGTCCGCCCTGCTGCCGTCCCGGCGCCGCCCCGCGCCAGTCGAGCTGCGCCCGGACCGCCTCACCTACGCCCTCGGCGCCGCCGCGGTCGGCACGGTGGCCGCCGTCGTGGGGACCGAGCTCGGGCGCGTGTGGCGCCGCGGGTCGGCGCCCCTGCCGGCCGATGCCGACGACGTGCTCCACGCCGCCGAGGAGGCGGCGCGCGAGACGGTCGAGGTCGCCGTCGAGGGCTACCGGGCCACGCCCCCGCGGGAGACCGCGCTCTTCAACCTGCTCGTCGCGTTCAGCGTCACCTTTGGGCTGGCCCGGACGAGCACCGCCGTCATCCGCCGCCGCGGCCGCTTCGGCCCGTTCCGCGACCTGAAGGTCGGCGACCGCCACATCCACCACTTCGTGCCTGGGATCGTGCTGGCCTTCGGCTCCGGCTCGGCCGCGATCGTCACCCGCAACGAGGCGGCGGAATCCTGGCTGGCCGTGCCGTTCGGCATGGGGATGGCGATGACGCTGGACGAGTGGGCGCTGCTGCTCAAGCTCGAGGACGTCTACTGGAGCGAGGAGGGCATCGTGTCGCTCCAGGCCGGCGCGGGCACGGCCGCCCTCCTGGGCGCCTTGGCCCTCAGCCGCCGGCTGCTGCGCCGCGGCGAGGCCGAGGTGCTCCCCTCGCCCAACGCAACGGGCGGCGCGGGCTCTGCCGCCCGCCCGGTCGTGCCCGGCGCCTAGCCGCCGCGTCCCCGGTTTCGCAGTCGCGGGCCGAGCATCTAGAGTGCCCGGCATGTCCGACGAGACCCCGCCCGGCGGCTCCGCCGACCCGCCGCCCTACGAGCCGCCAGCCCCGCCCGACGACCCCGGGCCGTCGTGGTCCCCGGTGCCGCCCGAGGCGCCCCCGGCGCCCGCCCCGGGCTTCTCCGCGGGCGACCCGCTCGGCGGCACCCCTGCGCCGGCGCCGCCCGCCGCGCCGGCGGCCCCGGTGCCGCCGGCCGTTCCCGAGCCTGCCGGCCTGCCCGCCACGCCGGCGCCGGCGTCGCCGCCCGTTCCGGCGGCCCCGCCGCCGGCAATGCCCCAGGCGCCCCCGGTGCCACCGCCCTACGGCGGGCCCCCGCCGGGCTTCCAGCAGCCGGCCCAGCCGGGCTTCGGGAGCTATGAGCTGTCGGGGTGGTGGCGCCGCGCCTTCGCGCTCATCATCGATTCGCTCATCGTGGGCGCACTGGCGTTCGCTGTTGCCCTCGTGACCTTCGCGATCGTCGGGGCCGCGGGCGCGGCGGACAGCAGCTTCGCCTCCGCGTCGGCGGGCGTGCTGATCGTCGTCCTCTTCCTCGGCTACATGGCCGCGGCGATCCTCTACCAGCCGATCATCATGGCCCGCACGAACGGCAAGACGTTCGGGAAGATGGCCACGGGCATCCAGGTCGTGCGCGTGAGCGGGGAGCGCGTCGACTTCGGCTACTCGGCGCTGCGCCAGGTCGTCGTGATCGGGCTTCTGTTCGGCTGGGTCGGCAGCTTCTTCCTCGGCATTCCGCTGCTGCTCGACTACCTCTGGCCGCTGTGGGACAGCGAGAACCGCGCGCTGCACGACATGCTGGTGCAGTCGCGGGTCGTGCGGGCGTAGCGCCGCTCCGCTGCGTCAGGCGGGGCGCAGGCGCGGTGCGGCCGGCTCTGCCGGAATCGGCGCCTCGCCGGAGCGCAGCGCGGCCAGGACGGCCTCGACGACGCCGGGATCGAACTGCGCCCCGGCCCCGCGGCGCAGCTCGGCCTCGGCTTCGGCGGCCGGCAGGGCCGGCCGGTAGGGCCGGTCGGAGGTCATCGCGTCATAGGCGTCGCAGGCCGCGACGATGCGGGCGCCGAGGGGGATCTCGCCGGCGGAGAGGCCGTCGGGGTAGCCCTGGCCGTCCCAGCGTTCGTGACTGGAGCGCACGAGGGCGCCGATCGGGCGCAGGGCCGGTGCCGCGTTGAGGATCCGCTCGCCGACGATCGTGTGCTGGCGGATGAACGACCACTCGCGGTCGTCCAGCGGGCCCGGCTTGGCCAGGATCTCGTCCGGCACCGCCATCTTTCCGATGTCGTGCAGCTCCGCGGCCCGGGCGACCTCGTCGAGCTGCTCGGGCAGGAGATCGAGCTCCCGCCCGGTGGCGACGGCGAGGCGCGCGACGCCCTCGAGGTGCTCGGAGATCTCCGGCGTGCGCTCCGACAGGACGCCGAGCAGCACGTCGCGGACCTGGCGGCGCACGGACGTCCGCGAGCTCCCCTTGCACTGGTACATCCGCTCGTCGGCGAACTGGAGGGCCACGGTCGGATCACGCGTCTCGGCCGGCACCTGGACGGCGCCGTGGGACGCCGTGACCGAGAAGCCTTCGCCCCGCAGCTGGAGGGCGCGCACCGCGAGCCCGACCCGCTCGGCGGTCTCGCCCGGCTCGTCGGCCAGCAGCGCGCAGAACTCGTCCCCGCCCATCCGGTAGGCGGTGCCCAGGCCGGCGGTCGCCTCGGCGAGGTTGCCGGCGACCCGCTGGAGCAGCGCGTCCCCGGCGGGATGCCCGAAGACGTCGTTGTAGTCCTTGAAGCCGTCGAGGTCGAACAGCACGAGGACGCGCGGATCGGGGTCAGGGGCCTCGAGGAGGGCGGCGAGGTCGTCGGCGAGCCGCCGCCGGTTCCAGAGGCCGGTCAGCGCGTCGGTGCGCGCCTCGGTCTCGCTGGCCGCCAGCATGTCGAGGTTCTGGTGCACGGTGACCGCGACGCGGACCAGCACCGCCGCCAGCGTGGCGGCGGCCAGGCCGACGGTCACGCCGTAGAGGCGGCCGGTGTGGTCAGCCACCAGGATCCCGAGCGCGACGAGGCCCGAGAGGAACGGCAGGCCGAGCAGCCACACCGTGCGGGGGCGGCCGGCCTCGCCGGGGCGAGGCGGCACCGGCGACCAAGCTGCCGCGGCCATGAGCAGCGCGGCGAGGGGCCAGAGCACGTCGACCCAGCGGCCCTCGATGTAGGTGCCGACGACGGACTGGTGCAGGTAGATCCCGTCGGCGAGGACGTTCGTGATGACCGACGCCGCCACGAGCGACCAGCCGAGGCCGGGACGCCACCCGGTGGCGGCGATGACCGCGACCACCGTCCCGAGCAGCGCGAGGTCGAGGACTGGGTAGGCGATGTCGACGGCCAGGCGCAGGCCGTGACCGCCGACGCCCTGGAAGATCGCGTCGAACCCGAGCGCAGTGGCGGCCGCCGTGACGGCAAGGCCGGCGATGAGCCCGTCGAGCCACGCGGTCGTGCGGCCCTTGAGGCCCCTGGCCCGGGCCAGGAGCAGCACGCCCACGAAGGCGGCGGGGTAGTAGGCGAGGAAGCAGGCGTCGGCGACGGTCGGCCCGTCGCCGGAGATCAGCCCGGACGCGTTGAGGATCTCCGCCACGGCGTTGCCGGCCAGCGCAACCCCGAGCGCGAGCCAGGCCCCCCGCTCGGCGTCCCGCCGCGCCGCGCGGGCAAGGCAGGCCACAGCCGAGCCCGTCACGACGAGGTTGTAGAACCACGTGTCGACGAGGGTGTCGATGGTTCCGCGGCCGAGGCCGGCGATCGCCCAGAGGGCGTAGACGGCAAACGCCGCCGTCCCGGCGCAGGCCGCCGCCCGCAGCCACCCGGGGAGCGGCCCGGGCGGGGACGCGGGTGCCCGGCCGGACGCAGGAGCCGTCGTGCCGCGGAGGGCCATGGTCCCTGTGTCGGCAGGCGGCGCCGGGGAGTTGAGCTAGGTCGCGACCGCGAGGCGCTCGGCGGCGCCCTGCCCGGTCCAGATGACCTGGTCCTGGCCGGGGCCGACGCTCACGAGCGCGACGGGGACGCCAAGCATCTCGGCGATGTACGCCAGGTAGTCCCGGGCCGCGGCGGGCAGATCGGCGGCGGTGCGGCACTCGCTGAGATCCTCGCTCCAGCCCTCGAGCTCCACGTACTCGGCGCTCGCGTGGTGCAGCACCGACTGGTGGTAGGGGAAGTGGTCGAACTCCGCCCCCTCGGCCCCGCGGTAGCGGGTGCAGACGAGCAGCCGGTCCAGGCCGGAGAGCACGTCGAGCTTCGTGACGACGAGCGCCGTGAGCGAGTTGATGCGGCTCGCATAGCGCAGCGCCACGAGGTCGAGCCAGCCGACCCGGCGGGCGCGGCCCGTGGTCGTCCCGTACTCGCCGCCCGCGCTGCGGAGCCGGTCGCCGAGGCTGTCGTGCAGCTCAGTCGGGAAGGGTCCCGAGCCGACGCGCGTGGCGTAAGCCTTCGTGATGCCCCACACCTCGTCGATGTCCTTCGGCCCGATGCCGGCGCCGATGCAGGCGGCGGCGGAGACGGGGTTCGAGGAGGTCACGAACGGATAGGTGCCGTGGTCGATGTCGAGGAGCGCCCCTTGGGCGCCCTCGAAGATCACGAGGCGTCCGGCGTCCAGGAGGTCCCAGACCAGCCGCGAGGTGTCGGCGATGTGCTGTTCGAGGCGGTGGCCGTAGGTCAGGTACTGCTCGGTCATCGCGTGGAGGTCGAGCGACGGGTCCTTCGCGTGGGGTCGCAAGGCGAGCCGCTTGGGCTCCATCGCGGCGGCGATCTTCTGCTTGAGGATCTTCTCGTCGAGCAGGTCCTGAACGCGGATGCCGAGCCGGGCGGCCTTGTCCGCGTAGCACGGGCCGATGCCCCGGCGGGTCGTGCCGATCTGCTGCTCGCCGAGCTTCTGCTCGCCGGCGGAGTCCAGGAGCAGGTGGTAGGGCATGATCAGGTGCGCGTTGGCCGAGACGCGCAGCCCGCCCATGTCGACGCCGCGGGCCCGCAGCGCGTCGATCTCCTCCGTGAGAACGCGCGGATCGATCACGACGCCGTTGCCGATCACGCACAGCTTGCCCGGGTGCAGGATCCCGGACGGGATCAGGTGCAGCTTCCACGGCTCCTCGTCGCCGCGGATGATGGTGTGGCCGGCGTTGTTGCCGCCCTGGAAGCGGATGACGGCGTCCGCGCGCTCGGCTAGGAGGTCGGTGACCTTCCCCTTGCCTTCATCGCCCCACTGGGCGCCTACGACGACGAGCGACGGCATGACCAGGTGAGTCTACGGTTCGGTGCGCGCGGCCACGACACCGCCGAGCCGCCCCGCGGGCGCCGGCAGCGGGAGGGACGCCTCGTCCTCGCGCGGCACGCGCCGGTCGGCCCCCCGCAGCGGAAGCGGGTCGCCGCAGATCTCGTGCAGGCGCGAGACGGTCCGCCGCGTGATCTGCTCGGCCAGGGCGGTCGGCTCGAGGTTCGTCGTCACGACGATCGAGCGCTCCTCCTCGTAGCGCGCGTTGACGATCGCGTAGAGCTGCTCCAGCACCCAGTCGCTCGTCCGCTCGGCCCCGAGGTCGTCGATGTGGAGGAGGTCCACCTCCGCCAGGCGGTCGAGCAGGGCCAGGTACGGCCGTTCGGCGGACGCGTCGAAGGTCGTGCGGATCTCGGCGAGCAGCCGCGGGAGGGAGTAGATGGCCACCGAGCGGCCGGCGTCGAGCGCGTGCCGGGCCACGAGCATGGCCAGCGTGGTCTTCCCGGTGCCCACGTCCCCCATGAACCACAGGCCGCGGCCGGCGTCGAGATTGGCGTCGAGGTCGTCCACGTAGCGGCGGACGGAGCGCACGATCCCCGGGTCGATCTCCGTCACTGGCGGCCGGTCGAACGACACGCCGCGGAAGCGCCGCGGGATCACCGCCGACAGGCTCCGGGCGCGCTGCTGCGCGATCCGCTGGGGACGGCACCGGCACGGCGCCGCCTCGCGGCCGGCGTCGTCCACGACGAAGCCGCTGCCGTCGCAGAGGCCGTACGGGCAGGGCGCGCTCACGCCGCGAACCGCTCGCCCTTGGCGAGGTCGAGGAACTTCGGGTAGTTCTTGCGGAACGCGAGGTGCACGGTGCCCAGGCCGCCGTTGCGGTGCTTGGAGACGATGAGCTCGGCCTCCCCGGGCGCCTCGGTGTCCTCCGGGTGGTAGTACTCGTCGCGGTAGATGAACATGACCAGATCGGCGTCCTGCTCGATCGATCCGGACTCGCGCAGGTCGGAGAGGAGCGGCCGCTTGTCGGTCCGGGCCTCCACGCCACGGTTGAGCTGCGAGAGGGCAATGACCGGGACCTGCAGCTCGCGGGCGAGGATCTTCAGCCCGCGGCTCATCTGCCCGACCTGCTCCACGCGGTTCTCGGTCTTCCCGTCGGGCCGCATGAGCTGGAGGTAGTCGATGATGATGAGGCCCAGGCCGCCCTCGGGCTGTGTGAGGTTGTGCAGGCGGCGGGCCTTTGCGCGGACCTCGAGCACCCCGAGATCGCTCGTGTCGTCCACGTACAGCGGGGACTCGGCCAGCCGCTGGCTCGCCTTGAGGATCCCGCTCCACTTGCCGTCGGCCACGCGTCCCTTGCGCAGGTCGTCGCCGGGAATGCTGGCCTGCGAGGCCACGAAGCGCTGGGCGAGCTCGGTCTCGGCCATCTCGAGCGAGAACAGCGCGACCGGCTTGCCGGCATCCACCGCGGCGTTCTCGGCCATGTTCGTCACGAGGGCCGACTTCCCCATCGACGGTCGCGCGGCGATGATGATGAGGTTGCCGGGCTGGAACCCGCCGGTGATCTCGTCGAGGTCGCGGAAGCCGCTCGGCGTCCCCGTGATCGGCTGGCGCTCCTTGGAGAGGCGCTGGAGCTTCTCCAGCTCCAGGTGCAGGACGTCGTCGATCTTGCGGAAGTCGCGCTGGCGGTCGTCGAGCGCGATCTCGAACATCGCCTGCTCGGCTCGGGCGAGCAGGTCGCGCGGGGTGGCCTCGTGGCCGCGCACGCTGGACTGGATCTCGAACGCGGCGCCGAGGAGGCGACGCATGAGCGACGTCTCCTTGACGATCTGCGCGTACTGGCGGAGGTTGCCGACCGCCGGCACGCTGCCCGCCAACGCGTCGACGCCCGCTTCGCCGCCGGCGTCGGCCAGGCGGCCGCTCTGGCGCAGCTGATCGACCACGGTGATCGTGTCGATCGGCGCCCCCTCGTTGTAGAGGTCGAGCATCGCGCGGAAGACCACGCGGTGCTGCTCGCGGAAGAAATCCTCGGGAACGAGGGCGTCCTCGATGATCAGCCCATACATCGCGCGGTCGCTGAGGAGGATCGCGCCGAGCACCGACTGCTCCGCGTCGAGATTGTGCGGCGGCGGGGCGGCGCTGGGCTGTTCGAGAATGGCCATGAGGTCGGCGAGCGGCGGGATCCGGCGCCGCCGTTCGACGGTAGCGGGCAGCGCGGCGGCCGTCCCGCGACGTTCCCGCAATCTCCGCACCGCGGCCGCGAACCGCGCGCGAGGTGGAACGAAGGCGGCGGCTAGGCCTGCTCGACGACCATGGTCTTCACGGTGGCGGTCACGCCGTCGGCGACCTCCACCACGACCATGTGGGTCCCGACGTGCTTGATCGGCTCGTCGAGGTGGACCTTGCGCTTGTCGACGCGCAGGCCGCGGGCCTCGCGAATGGCGTCGGCGATGTCCTGCGTGGTGACGGATCCGAACAGGCGGCCGTCGTCTCCCGCCTGCTGCCGGATCGTCAGCACGGTCCGGGTGAGCAGCGCGGCGTTCTCCTCCGCGCGGGCCGCGGCCTCGCGCTGGGCCCGCTCGGCAGCCTCCATGCGCTGCTTCGCGGCCTCGATCGAGCCGCGCGTGGCGGGCTCGGCGAGCTTGCGCGGGATCAGGTAGTTCCGCAGGTAGCCGGAACTGACGTCGATGACGTCGCCGCGCTCGCCCAGGGCCTCGACGTCCTTGAGGAGGATCGCCTCGGGCATGTCAGCGGTCGCGGTCGCGGTCGCGTCCGCGACCGCGGTCGTCGCGCTCGATCCGGTCTTCGGACACGTAGTTGAGGAGCGCCAGCTCGCGGGCCCGCTTGACGGCCTGCGCGATCTGGCGCTGGTGGCGGCGGCACGCGCCCGTGATCCGGCGCGATCGAATCTTGCCGCGCTCGGAGACGAACCGGCGCAGGGTGCCGATGTCCTTGTAATCGACGCGGTCGATCTTGTCCTTGCAGTAGGGGCACGGCTTGCGCCGCCCGCTGCCAGGTCCGCCCTTCTTGTCGCGCCGGCGCGTCGGCCGGCGGTTGCGCTGCTTGGCCACTGAGAGGTTCCTGTCGGCTGGGACTCCGGAGAAGGCAGCGCCGGGGCGTGCCCCGGCGCGAAAGCCAGCACGGCAGTGTAGCGAGGTCCGGCGGCCCGGGCCGCGCCCTCGCGGGCGCGGCCCGGGTGCTCAGAACGGGATGTCGTCGGATGCCGCGCCGGCGGGCGCCGCGGCCGGAGCGAAGTCGCCGGTGTCGACCGGGACGTCCGAGCGGCTGGCGGTGAACTCGCCGTTGCCAGACGGGGCGGCGTCGTCGCGCCCGCCGAGGAACTGCACCGAGTCCGCGACGATCTCGACGTTCTGGCGCTTGGTGCCGTCCTGCGCGGTCCACTCGCGCCACTCGAGGCGCCCGTCGAGCGCCACCGGGCGCCCCTTGGACAGGTACCGCGCGCAGTTCTCGCCCTGCGCGCCCCACACGGTGACGTCGAAGTAGTTCGGCTTGTCGACCCACTCGCCCGACTGGTCCTTCCGGCGGGTGTTCGAGGCGATCCGCAGGCTGCAGACGGCGGTCCCGCTGGGCAGCGAGCGCAGCTCGGGATCGCGGGTGAGGTTCCCGGTGAGTACGACCCGGTTGATGTTCGTGGCGGCCACTGGGGCTCCTTTCGAGGCGGCTGAAGCGGTCGGTCGGCGCCCGGCGGCGGACCTGACAGCGAGTCTAGACCCGGCTCCGGCGCGCCCGCCGGACTCCCCCGCACTCTCCGCAGAGATTTCACGCTGCTGTGGGGATTTCCGGCGCTCCGGGCCCGTTGCGGGCGCACGAGCGGCCTTCGCCCCCGTCGTGGGCCGGTCACGAGCGTGGCGTGCCGCCCGGGCCGCTGGTAGGGTCACGCGCGGCAGTGCTGCTGCATTTCGGGCGCTGCCCCCGATCGAGCCTGCTGAAACCACCGCCTTTCGGGGCGCGCCTCCCGGTCAAGGACTGCCCACTACCTGACGATGACGAGACTGATCTCATGAGAGTTCTCGTAACCGGTGCTGCCGGCTTCATCGGCTCGCACGTCATGGACCGCCTGCGGGCGGCCGGGCACGAGCCGATCGGCTTCGACATGCGTCCTTCGCCCCACCACGCCAAGGGCGAGGTCGCGATGATCGTCGGCGACCTCCTGGACCAGGATGCCCTAGCCGACGCCATGAAGGGTTGCGATGCGGTCGCCCATCTTGCGGCGGCGGCGGACGTCGACCAGGTCGCGAAGAACCCTGGCGCTGCGGAGGAGCTGAACTCCCGCGGGACGCTCAGCGTGCTCGAGGCCGCCCGCGAGGCCGGCGTCCCGCGCGTCGTCTACGCCAGCACCATCTGGGTCTATGACGGCCACGCGTGCGACGTCGTCGACGAGGACACTCCGGTCAGCCAGTCCAGCCACCTCTATACGGCCACGAAGCTGGCTGGCGAGATGTACTGCCGGTCCTACGCCGAGCTCTACGGCCTCGAGTTCACCATCCTGCGCTTCGGGATCCCCTACGGCCCGCGGGCCCGCCCCGCCGCCGTGATCCCGGCCTTCGTAAACAAAGCCCTGGCCGGGGAGCCCCTGACCCTCGCCGGCGATGGCAGCCAAGCCCGCCGCTTCGTCTATGTCGAGGATCTCGCCGACGGCGTCGTCTGCGGGCTGCGCCCCACGGCGGTGAACCGGACGTACAACCTCGCCGGCGAGGAGGACGTGACGATTGCCCAGATCGCCGCGACCGTGCAGGGCCTGTTCGACGACGTCGAGATCGTGCACACGCCAGCCCGGGCCGGCGACTTCTCCGGCGCCCCGGTCAGCTCAGAGCGCGCCGCGCGCGAGCTGGGCTGGCGGGCGGCCACGCCGTTCTCCGAGGGCATGGCCCAGTACGTCGAGTGGCACGTGAACGAGCGTGAAGCGGCGGCCCGCAAGGCGGCCGCGGCCGCCTCGCCCGCGGCCCGGGCCGGGCGGGCGGTGCGCTCCGGCCTCAGCCTGATCCCTGGAGTCGCGGCGATGTTCGCCGTGTGCCTCGTGGCGGTCCACCTCCTGCGGGCGGATGCCGACGCGCCCCGTGCGGTCGGCGTCTCGCTGCTGCTGACGCTGGCGTTCCTGCTTGGCGCCGGCCTGGACTGGGAGGCGAACCGCCGCCGGGCGATCACGCTCTCGGTGCTGGCGTTCAGCGCCTTCGGCCTCGCGCTGGCGGTCCCCTGGCCCCACGACGCGCTGGTGGCGATGCGCGACCACATCGTCGTCGCGTCGGTGGCGCTCGTCGCCCTCATCGTGATCGGGGTGGCCGTCGCCGGCTGGCGGCGCGCCGAAGCCCCGTCGTCGAGCCGGTAGCTGCTGAGCGACGCCGGCGCGCCTCCGGCGCTGCGGCCGCGGTGGCGCGCAGCCGTGCGGCATCGCGCGGAGCGGGACTGGCCGTGCCGTGACGGCGCGGGAACGGCGGGCGCGGGCCCGGGAGCGGCGCTAGGACTCGCGGTCGCGCTCGTGCTCGCCCTCGGCGACCGCGGCCACGGGGGCGGCAGACGGCGGGGGCGGCGGCGCCGGTGTCCCGGGCTCGAGCCGGATGATGCGGAAGCGCAGCACGGCGTCAGCGACACGCAGCGTGGCGCGCAGCCGGTCGAGGAGCGCAGGCGGGCCGTGGAACTGGACGAGGTGGTACTCCCCCTCGGCCGTGTGGTCGATCTCGTAGGCCAGGGCGCGCTGGCCCCAGTCGTGGCTGCCCACTGCCTCGCCCGATGCGGCGATCGCCGCATCGACGTCGGCCTGCACCTTCGTCCGCTCCTCTTCCGAGGCGGACGGATTCAGCACGAGCATGAGGTCGTAGAGCGGAGGCATGAGAACGGCCGCGGACAGCCCGCGGGCGGCGCCGGACGATAGCAGGGGGGCGAGGATCCGGGCGCGGCGGCCTCTTGCGGGCATGGACGCCCGCGAGCCGCCTGCCGCCTCCCTGCTGCGCCGGATTCGGTGGGGCAACGTCGGCGTGGCGGTCGCGGCGGTCGCAGCCGCCGGAGCCGTCGCGCTGTGGCCGCGCCAGCCGCCGCACCCTCCCAGCCGGGCACCGCGCCCGGCGGTCGCCGCGCCCGCGCCGGTCGGGGCGTCTCCGGTCACGCCGGCGGCCCCGGCGGCGGCTCCGCTTCCGTCCGCGGCGCCCCGTCCCGCCCGCCCGCCGCGGCGCCAGCCCGCACGCCAGCGCCCGCGACGCGCCCGGGCTCCCCGCCGATCCGCCCCGGCGCCGAGTCCGCCGCCGCCGCCGCCGGCTCCCCCGCCCGCGGCATCCGGGCCGGCGCGCCCCGGGGGCGAGTTCCTCCCGGGGTGAGGCGCCGCGCCCTAGCCGGCCCGCAGCTCGGCGTGCATCCCGAGAAGCTCGTGGGACTGGGGGGTCCCGGCCTGAAGTGAGCAGATGAGGCGCACGGGCCCGGGAGGCAGCACCGGCGTCAGCACCGCGCTCGTGCCGGACTTCAGGGCCACGTGCGCGATGGCGGCTCCCCCGGCGATGACCACGAGGTCGTGGTCGTCCTCGCCGCGGTTGTAGACGCGGATGGTCACCGTTCCGGCGCCCACCGCGGCCTTCGACGGCCGGATCCGATACTCGGACTCGTCGACCGTGAGCGACTGCGCGAGGACGGGCGGCGGCACGACCAGGCGGTGCCGGCGCCCGGCCAGCGTGCTCGCGGCTGCACCTGCGCGGCCCGGACCGGCCGCCGCGGCCCCGAGGCCGGACTCCGGCCCTCCCGTCGCGGCGGTCGCTGCCGCCGCGGCGAGGGCGAGCGGAGCCCACGCCGGCCAGCGCATCACTTCGTCAGGCGGTGCTGCCCGTCGTAGCGGTCGATTCCCGGGAAGGGGCCGCCCGGGAGAACGGCCGACGGGTCGCCGCCGAGCCACTCGGCGATCAGGGCCTGGTAGACCGAGCGGAAGTCCGTCTTGACGATGAGGTCGCCGTTGTCGTCGGTCTGCGACAGGCCCGGGAACTCCCCGGCGAGGCCGCCGCGAATCGAGGAGCCGCTGACCATCATGAGCCCGCCGGCGCCATGGTCGGTCCCGAGCGAGTCGTTGGCCTGGATCCGGCGCCCGAACTCCGAGAAGACCATCGTGGCGACGTTCTGCTCGATCCCCCGTGCGGCCAGGTCGGCCTTGAAGGCGGCCAGGGCGCGAGACAGCGTCGCCAGCTGCGGATCCTGCGAGCCGAGCTGGCCGCCGTGGGTGTCGAAGCTGCCCCAGTCGATGGTGAGGATCCGCGTGCCCAGCCCGGCCGACAGCAGGGTGGCGGCGAGGGACAGCTTGCGCGAGAGGTCCGAGTTCGGCGGGTAGGCGGGTCCGATCGGCGGGGCGCGGAGCGCCCCGACCCGGGCCGAGACGTCCACCGTGAGCCCGTAGATCGAGCGCGAGCGGCTGAGGCCCTCCGACCGGGCCGACCCGACGGCAGCGAGCCGCCCGAACTCGGCGTTCGGATCGGACTTCGTCACGCCGGGGACCTGGAACCGCGCGCCGCTCAGGCTCTCGAGCGCCGCGACCGGGGCGCGCGACGCCCGGATCTGCTTCGACAGGGACGAGTCCAGCGAGATCGCCTGGAGCGGGTTGGCCTTCGATCCGTAGAGGTCCAGCCAGCGGCCGAGCCAGCCCGTCTGGAGCTTGGAGAGGGCGCCGGCGAACCAGTAGTCGCGGCTCTCGAAATGCGATCGGTTGGCCGGGCTGTAGTCGGCCGCCGGGAACACCGCGAGGTCCGAGCCGGGGCCGCCGGTCCCGTCCCCGAAGAGCGTGTCGAAGCCCGCCGCGGCGCCGTTGTTCCCCGCGCCGGCGACGCCGACGTTCGCCCATCCGAGCGTGCCGCCGGTGCCGGGGAGCACGGTGGTGCCCACCTGCCCGCCGGTCGATGGGCCCAGGCCGCGGGCGATCGCCCCGCGCGCCGACTGATAGGCGGCGTAGTCGGCGCCCGTGACCGGCAGGACGGTGTTCAGCCCGTCGTTGCCGCCGTTGAGGTAGATGCACACGAGGCTGCGCTGCATCGGCTCGGCGGCCTCGGCGGCGGCGGCCTCGAGCATCGTGCCGAGGTCGAGCCGCGAGGCGGCATAGACCGAGGCGACGCCCAGCAGCCCGCTCTGCAGGAGCCGCCGGCGGCTGTAGCGGCGCTCGTGGGGCACGCCGTCCGGGAAGCCGGCCATGGCCTCGGCGGTGATCGGGAGCGTCCCCGTCGGCCGGAGGTCGGTGACCGCGCTGTCGGAGCGGGCGCAGTCGGCGCACTTGAGGGCGTGGATCTCGGTCGGCTTCTCCATCACATCACCTGGGCATCCGGTCCGGCCAGCATCAGTGCCCTGAGCATGAGCTGGCGCTCCTTGCGCAGCTTGGCGCTGCTCGCCGCTGCGCGCCGCGCGTAGTCGCGCAGCGCGGCCTGCGTCGCCGGAGCGAGCCACGGCGAGCCGCTCGCCGCCACGGCCCGGTCGTAGGCGGCGGCGGCGTCCTCGCCCGGGACGTCGTCGATCTTCGCGTCGGCCAGGAGGCTCCCGACGAAGCCGACGCGGGCCAGCGCCGTGTTCGTGTTGAGCCACGACAGGCCGCCCTCCCAGCCGGCGACGGTGGGGGGGAAGTACGGGACCTGCCCCATCTCGTCGCTGAAGTCCGCGGGCTCCGAGCCGGTCACCCCGACGCCGAGCGCCCGCATGGCGCCGACGACGTAGACGATCGGCGGCTTCACGTAGTCGGGCTCGTCGAGGGAGGCGAACAGCGCCGGGTGGGTGAGGACGGCCTGGAGCAGGGGCTTGAGCTTCAGGCCGGACTTCACGTACGTGTCGGCGAGCCGGGCCACGGTGGCGGTGTCGGGGGGCGCGGTGATGAACTCCCCCCAGACCTTGCGGGCGAGGAAGGGCCCATGGGCCGGATGGGCCAGCACGAGGTCGACGGCGCCGCGGTCGCTGTAGTTCCCGAACTTGCCGAAGACGATCTTCGGCCCGTTGTACCAGCGCGACGTCGTGAAGTAGGCCCGCGGACGGTCGGGGTCGGCATCGTCGATCTGCCAGCCGGAGAAGGCCTTGGCGAGCTGCTTGACGTCGGTCTCGGAGTAGTTGGCCTGCCCGCGATCGCCGAACACGCCGAGGCAGAACAGCTCCATGAGCTCCCGCGCATAGTTCTCGTTCGGCGCGCCCCGCACGTTGGATTCGCCGGTGAGGTAGCGCAGCATCGAGGGGTCCTCGGTGACCTCGTACGCGAGGTCGCGGAACGTGAGGGTCGGCGTGGCGAAGCTCGCGTAGCGCCGGAAGAGGTCCGACTGGCGCAGCAGCAGCTGCGGCGGCGACACCGCCTCGCGGGAGTTGGCCCAGTGGCGGTGCCAGAAGAAGACCAGGCGCTCGACCAGCGGGTTGGTCGCGCGGACCATCCGGTCCATCCAGGAGAGGACGAGGTCGGTGTCGTCGCCTGTCGGGTCCAGCGGCTTGCCGTCGCGGACGGGCGCCGGCCCGGCGAGGTCGCCGGGCGCGGTGAGGAGCCATTCGACCGCGTCCGTGAGCTTCTGGCCCGCCCACCGCTGCCGGTCGGCGTCGGACGGGCCGAAGCCCGCCCGCCAGAACAGGCGGTCGACCATCGCGACCGACATCCGCGTCGGCGTCACGGGGACCGCCGGCGGAACGTGCAGGCGGCGCCGGCGGGGCGAGGCGACCGAGCCGCGCGCCGAGCCGGTCTTCTGGCGACGGGAGCTCATCGGCAGCTCCGCTTCTGCAGGCCGCGCCAGGCGGCGTTCACGGCCCGGCCGGTGAGGCGGAAGTCGCCGGCGCGGTCGCGGACGTCGAACCACACGATCCCGGCGAGCCGCGGCATCGTGGACTTGAGGCGGGCTGCCGCCCGCAGCCAGGCCGCCCGGTCGCCGCCGCGCGAGGTCGAGCCGGTCTCGGCGATCCAGAACGGCTTGGGGGCGAGCTTGGTGATCGCGGCGTAGGCCTCGGTGAAGAGGGCCGCCGGCTCGACCCAGGCCAGCGGGACCAGCGCGCCGAAGTTGTAGGCCGAGGCACCTACGAGGTCGACCTGGCGGCGGCCCGGGAAGTAGGCCCGCAGGCCGTTGGCCGGCGTGTCGGGAATGCTGCGGGCATAGGGCGCCCACAGGAGCTTGATCTTCGCGCCGCCCGCCCGGCGGACGACGCGGCGGATCCGCTTCCAGGCGGCGACGTAGGCCTTCGGCGAGTTCCGATTGACCAGTCCGGACCACGCGTACCACGGAGTATTTGGCTCCGGCATCGGTCGCAGCACCACGGGGCCGCGGACGCCGCGCAGCGTCGTCGCGAGCGTCCGCAGGGAGGCGTCGTAGGACCCGCGGGCGATGCGGGAGAGCCGGTAGCGCGGCTGCGACGGGCCGTCCCGGCCGCGGTCGGGCAGCCACGTGACCTCGAGCCCGAGCTTGCGGGCGTTGACGAACGCGACGATCGCCGGGCTGAGGGGCCGGCCCGCCGTCAGGTAGGTCGACAGGACGTCGAGGCCCGAGCCGGCGGCGCGCTGCAGCCGCGGGAGGCCAGTGCCGGGGCTGTCCTGGTAGACGCCGACCCGCACGCAGCCGGCGGCCGCGGCAGAGCCGGGTGCCGCGAGGACGGCCACGGCCGCCGCCGCGGCGGCGGCGAGGCGCAGCGCGCTCATCTGGTCACCTCCAGGGTCAGGGTCGTGGTCGTCGCCTTCTTCCCGACCGGGGCGCCGGCCCGCAGGCGCAGCACATAGCTGCCGGCGCGCCGGGCCGCCCGCGGCAGGGTGAGCCGGACCGAGGCGGCGCCGGCGCGCCCGAGCGGCTGACGCACCGAGGCGAGCGTGCGCCGCTGCCGCAGCAGGCGGGCCTCGAGCGCCCCCATCCCCGTCGAGCGGACCTTGACCCGCACGCGCCACTTCGCCGCGCGCAGCGCGCGCAGGCTGCGCCGCACGACGCGCGACCGCGCGGACACGGCGGGGGCGTCGGTGCAGCGCTGGCGGCGCGAGGGCTGGGCAGTCCACGCGACCGGGACGGCCGCATCCGAGACCCAGCCGACCGGGGGATGGACGGCCACGACCGTGAACCGCGCGGACACGCAGGCGGGGGCGCTGATCGGCACCGGGCCCGCCGCGCTCCGGACCGCCACCGGGGTGAAGGGCCCGCCGCTGAGGCTTCGCAGCACGCGGTAGGCCTGGGCGTCCGGGCTGCGGGAGGTGAAGGTGAAGGTCGACCCGCTGATGGCCGCATCGGCCGGCGAGGCTTCCGCCGTGCGCCCGCCCGACGGCCCGGCGGGCTGGCCGTCGCCGCCGTCGGCGGCGATCAGCTTCTGGTCGTCGAACAGCGGCGCATCGGTCCAGCCGCGGATCGCCCCGCCGGCGCCCCCGACGCCTTGGTCGTCGCCGTAGTCGCCGCCGCGGCCCCCGGCGGACGAGATCGCCACGACCTGGCCGACCGTGCGCGCGACGATGTCGATCTGGCCGCCGGCGCCGGCCGTGCCTCCACGCTGGCCGTCGACGCTGTTGGGCCCGCCGTCGCCTCCCTCGGCGCGCACCGGGCCCCCGAGGGACAGCCGCCCGCTGGCCGCGCGCAGGAGGATGCGTCCGGCCGGCGCGCCGAGGGGGGCGGGGCTGAGGTTCTGATAGGCGCCGGATCCGCTCGTCGTGACCGCGCCCCCGACGGCGAGGCTGCCGTCGCTGCTCAGGGATACCGGGCCGCCAGGGGCGCCGCTGAACCCGCTCGCGCCGCCGCCCGCCGAGTTCACGCTCCCGGTTGAGACCGTCGCGCCGTTCACGCCGATGGGCCCGCCGGCCCCCGCTCCGCCCCCGTTGCTTGCGTTCCCGCCCGCGGCGGTGAGGCTCCCGACGCTCGTGCGCCCGCTCGACGCCGCGCGCAGCAGGCCGCCGTTCCCGCCGGCCGAAGGGCCGGCGCCTCCACCGCTCCCCCCGGCGGTCGTGAGGTTGCCCGCGGTGAGCGCGCCCCCGGCGAGGTCGATGGTTCCGCCCGGGGCGCCGCCGGCCTGGCTGCTGCCGCCGGCGCTCGTGGCGCCGCCGGCGATCACGGCGGGGCCGCCGGCGCGGACCTCGATGCGGGCGCCGCCGGCCGCCGGGCCGGTGGACGCTCCTCCGCCCGACGCGTCGAGGCGCCCGAGCACGTCGAGGCTGCCGCGCGCCGCGAGGCCGATGCCCCCCGGCCAGGCGCCCGGCCCGCTCGAGGCGCTCCCGCCGCTCGTGTCGGCGCCGCCGAGGCGCACGTCACCCCCGGCCACCGCCACGGTCCCGCCCGGACCGCCGCCGATGCCGGCGGTCCCCGAATCCCGTCCGCCGGCGAAGATCGAGCCGCGGATGGCGGCGTCGCCGGCCGCCGATCCCACCGCGACGGTGCCCCCGCCCTGGAGCACGCCCGGACCGGCCGGCGGGATCGTGCCGGAGGCGGAGACGTCGATGTCGCCGGCCACGCTGACGCCCTGCGTGCCGCGCACCTCGACGGCGGCGCCCGGCGACCGGATGTCGCCGATCTCGACGGTGCCGCTGCCGAGCACCGTCACGTTGCCCGAGCGGCCGTTGTCCCCGCCGGTGAAGATCGTTCCTCCGATCGCGACGTCGCCGCCGGACACGTAGAGGGACCCCCCCGGGCGCACCGCCCCGGCCCCGCCGCCGGATCCGCCGGAGAGGTCGAGGGACTGCGCGACCGTGATCGGTCCGGAGGACTTGAGGCCGAGGTTGCGGCCCGGACCGCAGGCGTCGTCGCCCGTCCCGGGCACGTGGCAGGCCAGCACGCGCGCGTTGGGACCGATGTAGATCGACTGGGCGGTGATGCCGGTGTCGCCCGCCAGCCGCAGTGTTCCGTCGACGTAGACGATGCCGTAGGAGGCGGGACCGCTCAGCACGGCGTCGTCGCCCTCGAGCACGAGGAGATCGGCCGCCGAGGCCGGTGCGGCGGCCGACCCGGCGAGCGCGGCGCCGGCGGCGAGCGCGGCAGGCAGGCGCCAGCCCCGCGGTGCGGTGCCTGTGGTGCGCCGGCGCCGCCGACGAGGGGTTCCCGTGCTCCTCCCGATGCGCGGCATCGTGGCGGCGCGGCCACGCCGCGCCAAACCCGCTGGACGTTTGACCGATCGGCCGCCCGAGCCCCGGCGCGGCGCTACTCGGCGCGGTCGGCCCGGGCCTTGGCCCGGATGTCCGCCACCTGCTCGTCGATCCAGTGGCCGGGATCGCGGCTGGTGACGATGTGCTCCAGGCCGCGGGCGCGGCGGGCGCGCTCGGCCGGGCTCATCGTGAGCGCCGCGTGGATCGAGTCGGCGGTCTCCTGCACGTCGAACGGGTTCACGGAAAGGGCGAACTCCCCGAGCTCCTCGTGGGCCCCGGTGTTCTCGGAGAGGATCGAGACGCCGTCGCGCTCGTTCACGAGCGGCCCCTCCTTCGCGACGAGGTTCATGCCGTCGAACATCGCGTTGACGAGGAGGACGTCGTAGTGCTTGTAGGACGCCACCGCCTCGTCGAGGTCGTCGCGCAGCTTGAGCTGGATCGGCATCCAGTCCGGGGTCCCGTGGCGGTGGTTGACGACGGCCACGACGGCCTCGATCCGCTCGAGGTACTCCGCGTACTCCGGCACGTCGGTCCGGGACGGCATGAGCTGGGCGACGAACGACACCCGCTCGCGGAACTCGGGGTGCTGGTCGAGGAAGATGTCGAAGGCCGTGAACCCGCGCAGCACGTTCTTGGAGAGGTCGGCGCGGTCGACGCGCAGGATCATGAACTCCCGCCGCCGGCGCAGCAGCTCCTCCTCGAACTCCTGCACGCGCGCCCGCTCGCCGAGCGCGCGCGTCGCCGGCCAGTCGATGGGCAGCGGGTAGGCCCGGACCCAGACCTCGCGGTCGTCGATCCGCACGATGCCGTTCGTGAAGTCGACGTCGAGGTCCATGAGATCCCGGCAGCACTGGAGGAAGTTGAGCCGGTAGGCGTGCGTGTGCAGGCCGATGATGTCGTTGGCGAGGATGCCGCGGAAGATCTCCTCCCGGATGCGCCCGGGGAGCACGCGCCACGCGTCGGGCTGGGTCCACGGGATGTGGACGAAGTGGTGCAGGAAGGCGTCTGGCCGCGCCGCCCGGACGAGGTGGGGCAGCGTGTAGAGGTGGTAGTCGTGGATCATCACGACCGGCTCCTCGGTGTCCTCGATCTCGTCGACGACCGCCCGCGCGAGGTCCTCGTTGACGACGTTGTAGCCGAACTCGAAGGCCTCGACCTCGTGCCGGCGGATGTCCGGCGCGTTCGACAGGTCCCAGAGGTAGTGCTGGATGAACCACAGCATCGGGTTGGCCACGATGTTGTAGAAGCGGTCGTAGGCGTCGGGGTCGGACTGGACGAGCCGGATCCGGTACGAGCGCCCGTCCTGGGTGGACACCTCGAAGGGCCGGCCCTGGTGCTGCTCGGAGACCTCGGCGTCGGCGGGCGTCATCGCGGAGGCGATCCACACGGCGTCGCGATGGGAGGCCAGCCCGGTGAGTGCGGTGACGAGCCCGCCGCCCCCGCGCCGCATCCCGTCGTGCTCGAACGTGACCGGCCCGCGGTTCGAGACCAGGACGAGCGGGCCCGGACCGGTCACGCCGCCACGCCCTCCGCGTGGAAGATCCGCAGCCAGTCCCGCAGGAGCCGCGGCATCAGGAACTCGCTGCGCACGTGGTCCTTGCCCGCGCGCCCGAGCCGGCGCCCGAGCTCGGGGTCCTCGAGGATCTCGAAGGCCCGGCCGGCGCACTCGTCGACGGTGTCGACGAGGAACCCCGAGACGCCGTCCTGCACCTGCAGCGGGATGCCGCCCACGCGGCCGCCGATGAACGGGCGCCCCTTCCAGATCGCCTCGGCCACGGTGAGGCCGAACCCCTCCCGCGTCGACTTCTGGATCAGCACGTCGCTGTGGGACTGGAAGGCGTTGACCTCGATGGAGCCGACGTTGTTGAAGTTGTTGAGGATGTGGATGTCGGGGTCGCCCTCGGCATGGGCGACGGTGGCGTTGAAGAAGTCCCAGCCCTCGGGGTCGTCGGTCGCCATCGACCCGACGAGGGCGAGCTGCACCTCGGGCCGGCGCTCCTTGACGATGCGGTAGGCGTCGATCACGCCCAAGGGATCCTTCCACGGGTCGAAGCGCGACACCTGGCAGATGAGCGGGCGGTCCACGTCGATGCCGAACTGGGCGCACACGTAGCTCGCGTCGTCGGGCGAGAGCGCCATGTTCTTCGGCGCGAGCGGGTCGATGGCCGGCGGGACGATGTTCACCGTGCCCGCCATCCCGTCGGGCACGTAGGTCGGCATGTGGAAGACCGACGCCGGGTACGGCGCGATCTCCGGAAGCAGCTGGGCGATCGTCGCGGGGTTCGGCGTCGACAGGTCGATGTGGCAGCGCCAGACCCAGCTGGCGGCCTTCTCGGGGGCCAGCGAGTGCACGGCCGCCGGCTGGGGATCGTGCACGATGCACACGTCCCAGCCGTCGGAGAGCTCGCGCGCGTTGATCTCGTTGTACTCCCGCCACGTCTCCCACTGCTCCGGGGAGAGATCCTGCGGGGCGCCCTGCAGCGCGTTGTGCATGAGCTTCGTCGCGTTGAAGAACTCCTCGCGCCCGTAGATGACGTGCCACTCGACGTCGAGGCCCGCGTCGCGCATGAGCGGGACGAGCGTGTAGAGGATCTCCGAGACGCCGCCGCCGAAGGCGGTCGCCGACAGGTGCAGGACCCGCTTGCCGGCCAGGGGCTCCATGAGCTCCTTGATCTCGGCGATCAGCGGCCGGCCCACGATGTGGGTGTAGTCGGCGAGCTGCTTGTGGCCGAGAGCGACCGGCTGGAGCACGGGCAGGTCCTGGTGTCGAGGTCGGCGGCGTGAGGCGTGCGCGCGCGATGACGATAGCGGCAGGACTGGCGCCGGTGGCCCCTAGGCCTGCTGCAGCCGCGCGATCCCGCGATCGACGGCGGCGACGAGCGCCGCGTGCAGCTCGGCGCTGGCCGCCGTGATCACCGACATCTGCGCGTCGGCCCCGGAGCCGAGCAGCGGCCTGGGGTCCAGGCGACGCCCCGCCGCGTCGGTGACGATCACCCCGGCCTCGGTGCAGATCAGGGCTGCCGCGGCGAGGTCGTACGGCGAGTTGTTCAGGAGCTGGCCGCCGCCGACGCGCTCGAACTCGGCCCGCATGCCGGGCACCTCGGCGACCATCCGGGGGCCGGGCTCCACATAGGCATCGAGCTGGCCGGTGGCAACGCGGGTCATGTCGTACGTGGCCGCGCCGAGGTCGAAGCTGGCCCCGCCCACCGAGGACGCGTCGACGAGGTCGCCGAGCACCTCCATCATCGGCCGCGCCGGGCGGCCGCGGAGGCCGTAGACCCAGAAGAGCCTCGAGAGGTTGGTCGTCCGGCTCGGAGCGATCGGCACGCTCGCCTCGAGGCCCCGGCCCCGCTCGGCGACGAACGAGGTGCCGCTCTTGATCTCGATCACCGCCCCGAGGGACACGTCCCCCATCGTGGGGCTGCCGCTGCCGAGGGGCGCAAGCGCCACCGAGACGCAGGCGGCCTCGAAGCCCGCCAGGGCGGGGCGGGTGCCGTCGATTGGATCGACGACGAGGACGTGCTCGGCGGGCTGCGCGGGCTCCACCAGGCCGCGATCTTCGGAGTAGAAGGCGACCGTCGGCGCGCGCTCGGCGACGTAGGCCTCGAGGAACGCCTCGGCGCGCTCGTCGATCGCGAAGGTGATGTCGCCCCCGGCGCCCGCGCGCTCGTGCGCGCGCCCGCCATGGTCGCCGAGGCTGGGGCGCACGAGGTCGCGCAGCTCGGTCGCGAGGCCGACGACGAGGTCGCGCAGCGCCCCGCTCACGGCGTGAGGCTGGGGTTGAGGCGGAGCGGCCGCTCTCCCAGCTTGACCGTCACGTCACGGCGCTTCCCGTCGCGGTAGACGGTCAGCGTCACCGTGTCGCCGGGCCGCTTCGCCGCGATCGCGGCGCCGAGGGCCGACTCGGTGCGGATCGGCCGCCCGTCGACCGCGGTGATCACGTCGCCGCCGACCTCGTACTCCTGCGCCTGGAACCGCTCGCGGCGATCGCCGCCGTTCAGTCCGGCGACCGCCGCCGGGCCCCCGGCGGTCGTCTGCTGGATCCAGGCGCCGGCCGTGACCGGCAGCCCGAACTTCGCCGCGAGCTGCGGGAAGAGCGGCACGGTCGAGACGCCGATGTAGGCGTAGCGGACCTTGCCGTCGGTGCGGAGCTGGGCCAGGGAGCGCTTGACGACGTCGATGGGGATCGCGAAGCCGACGCCGACGCTCCCGCCGTTGGTGGTGCGGATCTGGGAGTTGATGCCCACGACCCGGCCGCGGGCGTTCACGAGCGGGCCGCCCGAGTTGCCGCGGTTGATCGCCGCGTCGGTCTGGATGGCGCCCGAGATCTGGAAGTTCGTGAGCGAGTCGATCGTGCGGTCGACCGCGGAGACGACGCCGACCGACAGGGATTGCGGCTCCCCGAACGGGCTCCCGATGGCCGCGACCGGCGCGCCGACGATCAGGCGGGCGCTCGACCCGAGCGGCAGCGGGGCGAGCGTCAGGCCCGCCGGGTCGAGCTTCAGCAGCGCGACGTCGGCGTTCGGGTCGGCCCCGACGATCTTCGCGGGCACCGAATTGCGGTCGGCGAACTGGACATAGACCTGGTCGGCGCGGCGCAGGGACGTGCCCTGGCCCTGGGTCACGACGTGGGCGTTCGTGAGGACCTCGCCCCGGGGGGAGATGACGAACCCGGACCCGAGCCCGCCCGTGCTCCCGGCGCCGCCGTCGCCGAAGACGCTGACGACCGTCACCACTCCGGGCGACTCGCGCCGGTAGATCGCGGCGGGGTCGAACCCGCCGCCACCGAGTCCCTTGACGACCTCGATCCGGGTGGTGCGCACCGTCGTCGGCGTGCCGCCCGAAGTGCTGGCAGCGTCTCCGCTTCCCCCGCAGCCCGCGGCAGCCAGCGCCCCGCCGAGCGCGACGAGGACGACGGCGGCGGCTGGGCGCGCGCGAAGCACGGACTGAGGATACGGCGCGCGGCGCGCCGGCCCGGTCACCGCGGAGGGGACGTGACCGGCAGCGCGAGCGTGAACGTCGTGCGTCCCGGTTCCGAGGCCACCGCGAGGCGCCCGTCCATGCGCGCCGCGAGCTCCTTGGCAATCGCGAGCCCAAGGCCGGCGCCGCGGGCGTCGTCGGACGTGAAGAACGGCTCGAAGACCCGCTGGAGCTCGTCGGCCGGAATTCCGGCGCCGTGGTCGGCGACCGCGAGGCGCACCTCGCCGCTCGCCTGGATCGCCTCGACCTCGATCGGCGTGGCGTCGGGCGTGTGGGAGATCGCGTTGTCGATGAGGATGCGCACGATCTGCGCCACGCGGTCGGGGTCGCAGATGACTTCGATCGGCCGATCCGGCACCCCGACGTCCAGCGGCGTCCCGGTCCGCTCCAGGGCCGGCGTGAATTCGCTGGTGACCTCGCGCGCGAGCGCCGCGATGTCGGCCGGGCGCAGGTCGAGCTCGAGCGACCCGGCCTCGAGCCGCGACAGGTCCAGCAGCTCGGTCGAGAGCGCCTGCAGCCGGGCGGCCTGCGCCCGGATCTGGGCAAGGAACTCCCGCCGGGTCGCGTCGTCGAGATCCTCGTCCTCGAGCAGCTCGGCGAACCCGGCCAGCGAGAAGATCGGCGTGCGCAGCTCATGGGAGGCGGTGGCGATGAAGCGCTTGCGGGCGCCGTCGAGCTGGGCGAGCTGGCGCTGCATCGCGTTGAAGGCGATGGCGAGCTGCCCGACTTCGTCCTCGGACTCGACCGGCACGCGCTGCGAGAAGTCGCCGGCGGAGATGCGCTCGGCGGCCCGCTCCAGGCGCCGCAGCCTGCGCGTGAACACGCCGGCGATGAGGTAGCCCGCCAGCACGGAGAACGCCAGCGCGACACTGCCCGCGAGGATGATCTGGCGCTTGATCAGGGCGACGTTGCGGGCAACGTCGGCGAGGCTCTGCGAGTAGACGACGACGTTCGTCGCGCGCCGCCCCGGCCCGATCGGCGTGGCCGCCTCGCCGATGCGGCCGCCGACCGCGGCATCTTCGGTCCCGGTCGTCACGCGCCCGGTGCGGGCGGCGACCGTGGCGAGCTCGGACCCGAGGCCGGCGAGGTCGACGGCTTCGGCGCTGTCGGACTTCGGGTAGACGGTCAGGCCCTCGGTGCCGCCGCTCACGCCCAGGAGCGTGACCCGGGCGCCCGCCTGGTCGGCCGCCTCCCGCACGAGCCGGTTGAGCACCGGCTCCTCGACCTCGGACTGGGTGGCCCGGGCGAGCGGACCCGTGTACGCCCGCGCATCGGCGGCGAGCGCTCGCAGCTGCTCGTTGGTTAGCCGCGACTCGAGCTGCGGGACGACATAGAGGTAGATGCCCGTGATCGCGACCAGGGTGACGCCGAAGAACAGGAGCGCGAGACGGTTGCGGATCGAGCGCATCGCCAGCGGCTCAGGCGCCGCCCGGCTCCGGCCGGAAGCGGTAGCCGACGCCGCGCACGGTGAGGATGTGCTCCGGCGCGGCGGGATCGAGCTCGAGCTTCTCGCGCAGGTGCCGGATGTGGACGTCGATCGTGCGCGGGTCGCGGTACGCGCTGTCGCCCCAGACCGCGGCGAGGAGCATGTCCCGGCTGAACACCCGGCCCGGGGAACGGGCGAGCGCCAGGAGGATCTCGAACTCCACGTACGTGAGCCGCACCGGCGCGCCGCGGGCGGTCACGTCGCGCTGGGCCGGATCGATCACGATGTCGCCGCGCGCGAGCGGGGCGGGCGGCTCGTCCCCGGGCTGGGCGAGCTGGGAGCGCCGCAGGGCCGCCTTCACCCGGCTGCGGAACTCCCGCATCGAGAACGGCTTGGTGATGTAGTCGTCGGCTCCGAGCTCGAGCCCGAGGACCTTGTCGATCTCCTCGGACCGGGCCGACAGCATGATGATCGGCACCGCGCTGCGGGCCCGGAGCTGCTTGCACACCTCCAGGCCGTCGACGTGGGGCAGCATCACGTCGAGGATTACGAGGTCGAATGCCTGCTCGGCGAAGCGTGCGAGCGCCTCGCGACCGTCCGCGGCGCGCACGACCTCGTACCCGTCCTTCTGCAAGGGGTAGGAGAGGAGCTTCTGGATCGACGCCTCGTCGTCGACGAGGAGGATGCGCGCGGCGGAGGCCATTGGGCGCCGAAAGCGTAGACCGCGCGGGCGCCGGCGGGGCCCGGCCCGGCCGGGAGCGTCCGCGGCCATCTACGCTCCGGCGCGATGCTCAATCCCGCGATCTACCGCGCGGGCCTGATTCCCGCCCTGCTGGCGGTGATCATCGCCGCGTTCTCGCTCTCGGAGCCGCCGAAGGGCGTGACCACGATCCTGGCGCCGGACGCGTTCAACGGCCCGCGCGCCGTTGCGGTCCTGCAGGATCTCGTGCGGGCGTACCCGTCGCGGCGGCCCGGCTCGGCCGGGGACGACCGCCTGGCGGGCGAGGTTGCCCAGACCCTCCGGCGCCGCGGCTACGCGGTCGGCCTGCGCACGTTTGCCGCGGACACCGTCGACGGAGAACGGACGCTGAAGACCGTTGTGGCCCGGCGAGCCGGGTCGAGCCCGGGCCAGATCGTGGTCCTCACCTCGCGCGACGCCGTCGCGCCCGGATCGACGGCGCAGCTCTCGGGCACAGCCGCCCTGCTCGAGCTCGCCCGGGTGTTCGAGGGCCGGCGCCTGAACCGGACGATCACGCTCGTCTCGACGAGCGGGGGGAGCGGCGGCGGGGCCGGGGCCAACGAGTTCGCCCGGAGCCCCGGCGGCCCGGTCGTCGCAGTGCTCGTCGCCGGCGACGTGGCGGGCCGGACGGTGCGCCGCCCGGTCGTCGTGCCCTGGGCGAACGGCCCGGTGGTCGCGCCGCTCCCGTTGCGGCGGACCGTGGAGTCGGCGATGCGGCTCGAGACGGGCACGCCGCCCGGCGACGCCCGCGGCTTCAGCCAGTTCGCCCGCCTCGCGCTGCCATTCACCGTCTCCGAGCAGGGCGAGGTCCTCGCCCGCGGGCTTCCCGCGGTGCTCGTGCAGGCCAGCGGGGAGCGCGGGCCCGGGGCCGAGCGGAGCATCGATCCCGATCGCCTGACGACGTACGGCCGGGCGATCCTGCGTTCGATCACGGCGATCGACGCCGCGCCGGCGAACGTGGGGCGCCCGGAGGCCACGATCCTCGTGCGCACGAAGGAGCTGCCGGAGTGGGCGGTCCGGCTCCTCGTGCTCGGCCTGATGCTGCCAGTGCTGCTCGCAGCGGTGGACGGCGCCGCCCGGGCCCGCCGGCGCGGGGAGCGGCCGCTCGCCTGGGTCGGCTGGACGCTGGCCGGCGCCGCCCCCTTCGTGATCGCGCTGGCGTTCGCCTGGATCCTCGAGCTCACGGGGCTGCTCCCGGCCGGGCTCCCGGCGCCGGCCCCGCCCGCGGCGGAGCCGGTCGACGGCGCGGCCGCGGCCGCCATGGCCGCGACGGTCCTGGTGCTCGTCGCGGCCTGGGCCGGGCTGCGGCCGCTCCTGCTGCGGGCCGCCGGGATCCGGGGGGCGCCGGCGCCCGCCGGGGCCGCCGCTGGCCTGATGACCGTCCTGTGCGTCATCGCCGTCGTGGTGTGGGCCTTGAACCCCTACGCTGCGGCGCTGCTGGTGCTGCCGCTCCACGTCTGGCTGTTCGTGGCGGCGCCCGAGATCCGCACGGGCCGGCTCGTCTCCGCGGCGCTCGTGCTCGTGTCCCTTCTCCCGCTGATCGCCGTCCTGGCGTTCGAGCTTTCCGCCCAGGGCTTCGGCCCGCTCGACGCGGCCTGGCAGGGCCTGCTGCTCGTCGTGGGCGGGTTCGTGGGGCCGGTCGGATCGGTCGTGTGGTGTGCCCTCGGCGGCGTGCTGGCGAGCCTCGGCGAGCTCGTGCGCGCCCAGGCTGGCGTCATCCGGGATGTCCCGCCGCCCAAGACCCGCGGGCCCTCGAGCTACGCCGGGCCCGGGTCCCTGGGCGGCACCGAGTCGGCGCTGCGCCGCTGAGCGGACGGGCATACTGAGCGGATGCGGCGCGTTCTGCGGGCCCTCTCCACCGTGCTCATCGTGGCTGGCACGCTGCTCATCGCGGACGCGGCGGTGACGCTCGCCTGGCAGGAGCCGGTGTCGGCCATCTACGCGAAGGTGACCCAGGATCGCCTGTCCGGCGAGCTGGGCGACCTCGAGTCCAAGGATCTCTCGGCCTCGCAGCGCCGGGCGCTCGCAACGCTGCGAACGAACACCCGGCGCATCGCGTTCCTGGCCCGCGCGGACCGCCGGTCGCTGCAGGAGGGCGATGCGGTGGGCCGCATCAAGATCCCGAAGATCGGCGCAAACTTCGTGATCGTGGAGGGGACGAACCCGGCGGACCTGCGCACCGGTCCGGGCCACTACCCGGAAACCCCGCTGCCCGGCCTGCCCGGCACCGTCGCGATCGCCGGCCACCGGACGACGTATCTCGCGCCGTTTCGCCGGATCAACGAGCTCGAGCGCGGGGACCGGATCACGATCACGATGCCCTACGGGACGTTCGTCTACTCGGTCCAGCGCCAGCAGATCGTCTCGCCGCAAGCCCTGTGGGTCCTCCGCCGCAAGGGCTACAACCGCCTCGTGCTCACCGCCTGCCACCCGCTGTACAGCGCCGCCCAGCGCATCGTCGTGTTCGCGCGGGAGATCTCCGGCGTGCCGCGCGGCGCGGCCAAGGGACCCTGACCGCCCGCCGGCCGACAGGTGTCCAGCCTCGGCCGGCAACGCTCACAGCCCGGCCGCGACCGATCGATAACGCGGGTGTCCCGATTCCCCGCACCTGCGGCCAACCCGGGAGCCCGACGGTGAGCGACCCGATGCGACCCACGAATCTCGAACGACTCCGCGCCCGCATCCAATGCGACGCCTACGAGGTCGACGACGCTGCGGTCGCGGACGCGATCATCCGGCGGATGCTCGTGCCCGTGCGCGCCGCCCTCGATCCGGAGCGCGGCCTGCGCCTCGCCAACGGAACGCTGCCGACCGGGCAGTGAGCGCCGGCGCAGCCCGGGGCTACTGCCCGGCGACCGACGCGACGTAGGCGGCGACCGCCTTGATCTGGGCGGGGCTGAGCTGGTCCTTGAACGCCGGCATCCCGCCGCCGCCGGCCGTGACCTGGGCCTCGACGGCTGCGGCGTCCGGCTTGAGGCTGTCGAGGTTGGGCCCGACCTGCCCGCTCGCGCCTGCCGCCTTGAGCGTGTGGCAGCCGGCGCAGCCGGCGGAGGCGAACACCTGCTTGCCCTCGGCGCTGGCGGCGGCCGTGGTTGCCGGCGCGGTCGTGGCTGCCGTGGTCGCCGGAGCCGCCGCGGTGCTGGCGGGCGCTGCCGTGCTGTCACCGCCGCCGCTGCTGGACGAGCCGCACGCGGTCAGCGGCACGGCGACCAGGGCGATGCAGGCGGCGGCGGCAGGCAGAAAGCGCGGGGCGGGGCGGCTCACGGGGATCTCCTCGGACGGCGGACGGGCGCAGGAACTCTAGCCCGGTTCGCCGCCGGAGCCCGCAGTTCCTGCCAAGCTGGCGCGCGGTTCCAGGGCAGCCCGCACCGGCGCGTGGTCGCTCAGCGTGCCCCGGTCCAGACGTTCCCCAGGCCCCGCCTTGGCGAGGCCGCGCGCCCAGACGTGGTCGACGCCGTGCCAGGCCGCGTGGACGAAGCCGGGCATCGCCGGGTCGCGGACGTTGAAGTCGCCGCCGAGCACCGCCGGCGCGTCTCCGGCCCAGCGCAGCACCGCCGCGCGGGCGGCCGCGACGTCGGCCCGGGAGCGGGCGTGCGGTCGGACCTGGGCGTGGAGATTGGCCACCCAGAGGCCGGATGCCGTCCGCACGGCGTGGACGTGGCGCCGCTCCGGCCACAGGCGCAGACGACGGGAGCCGTGCGCCGTGATCCCGCCCTGGCCGCGGATGAGGATGGCGTTGGCGCCGCCCCCGCCGCTCTTGATGAGGTCGGGCCAGCGGACGGCGACGAACTTCCGGGCCGCCAGGGCCTGGTTTCGGGAGGTCAGCACCGACCGGGCGGCGGCGCCGCACGCGCGGGCGAGCGGCTCCGGCCACCACGGCGGCACCTCCTGGAGGAGCGCGGCGTCCCACTCCCACCCGGCCAGCCTGGCCGCGAACTCGCCGAGCAGGTCGCGGCCCGCCGGGGGCTCGGCCCGTCCGTGGCAGAGGTTCCAGGTGAGGACGCGCATACGGCGGCCCGAGCATAGACCGGCACGTTGTGCCGCCCTACACTGGCCCGCTTGCCGCGCCACTTCCTCACCGGCACCGAACTCGACGCCGCCGACCTGGCGGCGATCCTCGACCGTGCGCTTGCGCTCAAGGCGGCGCCGCACTCCTCTGACGCCCTGCGGCGTGAGACCGTCGCGCTGATCTTCGAGAAGCCCTCGACTCGCACCCGCCTCTCGTTCGAAGCCGGGGTTGCCGAGCTGGGCGGCCACCCGGCCGTCCTGCGCACCGGCGAGCTGCAGCTGTCCCGCGGCGAGTCGCCCCGCGACTCGGCGCTCGTGCTCTCGCGCATGGCCGCCGCCGTCGGGATGCGCACGCACGACGACGCGATCCTCGAGGAGCTCGCGGCCCACGCCACGATCCCGGTGATCAACCTGCTCACGGCCGGGCATCACCCGTGCCAGGCTCTCGCCGATCTCCTGACGCTGCGCGAGACCTTCGGGCAGCTCGACGGCCTCGTGCTCGCCTACGTCGGGGACGGCAACAACGTGGCCCGCTCACTCGCCCTGCTCGGCCCGCTCGCCGGCGTGCAGGTGCGCGTCGCCGCCCCGGACGGCTACCAGCTCGAGGCGATCGGCGGCCTCGTCCGCACCAACGATCCCGCCGCGGCAGCTGCGGGGGCGAACGCGCTCTACACCGACGTGTGGGTGTCGATGGGCGACGAGGCCACCGCGGCGCAGCGACGGGCCGCCTTGGAGCCGTACCGCATCGACGACGCGCTGCTCGACCGCGCCGCCCCCGGCGCCATCGCCCTGCACTGCCTCCCCGCGCACCCCGGGGAGGAGATCACCGCGGAGGTGCTCTACGGATCGCGGCAGCGCATCTGGGATCAGGCGGAGAACCGCCGGCATGCCCAGAAGGCCTTGCTCGAGTTTCTCGTCGGCGCGCTTCCGGCGCCCGGCCCGGCCCGGGGCGGGTCGGTGTCCTGATTGCGGTAGCCTCGCGCCGACCCGAGAGAGGAGAGCCATGACGCAGCCCAAACAGGCAGCAGGGAGCCGGTCTGGCGGGGCATCGCGCCGGACGCGCTCCGCGCCTGCCGGAAAGCGCGCGGGGGCGAAGGCCGCTCCGCCGAACGCTCCCGGGCCGGAGGAGGACCGTGAGGCGCTCGATGCGCTGCGCGACGCCGTGACCCGCGGGGTGCTGCGCCAGTTCGAGGTCGTGATGCTGACCCGCGAGCGCATCCAGGAGGCGCTCGACGACGCCGTCGCTCGCGGCCGCATGACGCGCAGCGACGCAGAGGACCTCGTCGCGGACCTCTACCGCCGCGGCCGGCGCCAGACCGAGGATCTGATCGCCGACCTCGAGCAGCTCGTGGGCCGCGCGCGCCGCAGCGGCGACGAGGGCGCGCCCGCCGGCGCCGGCCCGGCCCTCGCGATCCGCGGCTACGACGACCTCACGGCGGCGCAGGTCGGGGCCAAGCTCGGCGGGCTCACGCCGGCCGAGCTCCGGAAGATCCGCGACTACGAGCGCCGCAACGCCAACCGCAAGTCGGTCCTCGCGGCTGTCGAGAAGGCCCTCGGCTAGCCGGGCTGGGGGCGGCGGGCCAGCGGCTCGCCCCCGGCCTGCCATCCTTGGCGGCCATGTCCGCCTCCGCCACCGCCCGTCCGCAGCGCGGCGCCGAGCTCCAGCTGCGCATCGAGCGGCTCGCCTACGGCGGCGCCGGCGTCGCCCGCCTCGACGGGTACGTGGTGTTCGTCGCCGGCGCCCTTCCGGGCGATCTCGTCCGCGCGGTCGTCGGCAAGAGCAAGCGCGCCTACGCGGAGGCCCGGGCGACCGAGCTGATCGAGCCCGGGCCCGATCGCGTGGCGCCGCTCGCCGGCCACCCGGGCGCGGCCTGGCAGGAGCTGCGCTACGACCGACAGCTCGAGGTCAAGCAGGAGCTCGTCGACGACAGCCTGCGCCGGATCGGCCGCCTCGATGGCTTCGCGCTCGAGCCGATCGTCCCGGCGGCGGAGCAGTGGCGGTACCGGAACAAGCTCGAGTACTCGTTCGGGGCCGGCGACGACGGCGGGCTGGTCTGCGGCTTTCACGCGCCCGGGCGCTGGGATCGCATCGAGCCCGTGGCCGACTGCCTGCTCGCCTCCGAGCGCAGCAACGCCGCCCGCGAGCAGGTCCTCGCCTGGGCCCGCACCCAGGGCCTCGAGCCCTACGACCGGCGGGCCGGGACCGGCCTGCTCCGCAACCTCGTCGTGCGCGAGGGGCGGCGCACCGGCCAGCTGCAGGTGCGGCTCGTGACGTCGCCCGGGGAGCTCGACACCACGAGCCTCGCGGCGGCGGTCCCGTGCGACGGGCTGCTCTGGACCCAGGTGGAGGGCGTCGCCGAGGTCACCGCCGGCGGCGACACCGAACTGCTGTCCGGAGCGGCCCAGCTCGAGGAAGAGCTGGGCGGCATGTCGTTCCTCATTTCGCCCGAGGCCTTCTTCCAGACGAACACCGAGATGGCCGAAGCGCTCTACGGGGTCGCCTCGGAGTACGCCGCGCTGGCCGGCTGGGAGCGCCTCTTCGACCTCTACTGCGGCATCGGGACCGTCGGCCTGACGCTCTCGCCGCGGGCCCGCGAGCTGTGGGGGGTCGAGATCGTCGAGGCGGCCGTGGCCGACGCGATCGCCAACGCGAAGCGCAACCACGTCGCGCACGCACACTTCTTCGCCGGAAACGTGCGGCTGGCCATGCGCGAGCTCGTCGAGCGGGCGGGGCGCCCCGACGTCCTCGTGCTCGATCCGCCCCGCGCCGGGCTCTCCCAGAAGATCGTGCGCCGCGTGATCGAGGCCGGCCCCAAGCGCATCGTCTACGTCTCGTGCAATCCGACGACGCTCGCCCCGAACGCCGCCCAGCTCGCCGAGGCCGGATGGCGCCTCACGCGCGTGCGTCCCGTCGACATGTTTCCCCAGACCCCGCACGTGGAGTGCGTGGCCCTGCTCGAGCGGACCTGAGCGCCCGGCGGAGGCGGCGCACGACGTCATCGACCTCTGCGGATGGACCGAGTCGCTGACGGCGCCGCTGCACCGGCGCGAGGCGGCCCCCAAGTCACGCTGATCCTCTCGTCGGGCCCGCCGCTGCGCCTGCTCGATCCGGCCGGTCCTGGCGCTGCGCGCGAGGTGCGCGGCTCGCTCGTGGCCGGGCTGGACGACGCGCTCTCGGTCGTTGCGCACGAGGGACGGTCCGCAGGCCTGCGGGTCCGCCCTCACTCCGCGCGGCGCAGCCCGCGTCCTCGGCCTGCCGATGTCGGAGATCGCGCGCCAAGTCCTGCCCGCCGATGCGGTGCTCGGAGCCGAGGCCGGCCGTCTGGCCGAGCAGCTCGAGCACGCGCCGTCGTGGACGGAGCGCTTCGCGCTCGTCGGCGCGCTGCTGGCCCGTCGCCTGTCTGCGGCCGCTGCCCCCCCGCCCCGACCGCGACGTTCGGGATTTCGCCGGCGGTCCGCCGACCGACGTCCTCGCCCGGCGGCTTTCGGGCGATGCCGGGATCTCCGCCGCCTGACACCCAAGTCCCGTTCTTCCACGACGCTGCCAGCCCCGCGCGGCTACCGTGGCGCCCACCGTCACGACTCACGAGGAGCGTCCATGCCCGACCGCGGCCCCACGATCTCTCCCACCCTCCGCTACCGCGACGCCCGCGCGGCGATCGCCTTTCTCGAGCAGGCCTTCGGGTTCGAGCCCGCCGCCGTGCACGAAGGGCCCGACGGAAGGGTCGCCCACGCCGAGCTCGCCTTCGACGGCGGCCTCGTGATGCTCGGAACCGCTGCCGATCCGGCGGACGGGGCGCCGTACTGGGGCGCGGGGCCGCCGCCCGGGATCCAGTCGGTCTACGTCGTCGTCGGCGACGCCGAGGCCCACCACGCCCGCGCCGTCGCCGCGGGCGCGACGATCGAGCGCCCGCTGGGCGAGACCGACTACGGCTCGAAGGACTACTCGGCGCGCGACCCGGAGGGGCACCTGTGGAACTTCGGGACCTACCGTCCCGCGCCGTGAGGGCAGCGGCCGTCAGGCCGCCGCCGGCGCGGCCGTGAAGGCGCCCAGCGCGTTCGCGACGGCCCGGTAGACGCCCGGGTTCACGGCCATCCCGATGTGGCTCGCGTCGACCTCGACGTGCTCGGCGTCGGGGTCCAGGCAGGAACGCCAGTCCACGACGCCGTCGGTGCGCGAGTAGACCGAGACGTAGCCGACGCCGCCGGGCATTCGCCGGGCGAGCCCGTCGCGGAACTCGGCGCAGCAGGCTCCGTCGAGGCAGGCCTGGCGGAAGAGCCCTGGCACGCCGAGCGACCCGAGGGCGCTCACCGCCCGGACCTGGAGCAGGACGAGCGGGTGGACGGCGAAGGGGTCCACCTGCGGCGACCCGAGCGCGATCACGCCGCTCACGAGGTCCGGCCGGCGCACGGCGAGGGCGCGGGCCAGGCTCCCCCCGCGGCTCTGGCCGATCACGGCGACCGGGCCGCCGGTCCGCTCGGCCAGCCCCTCGAGCCGGTCGTGCAGCTTCGCGAGCGAGTCGCCGGAGCAGTCGATGTTCGCCCGGGTCCCGGCGGACTTCGTGCGCCACCCGGCGCGCCGCAGCCACGCGGTCATGACGCCGAGGGAGCCGTCGCCGGCGAGGAAGCCGGGGATGAGGAGCACGCCGCGGCCGTCCCCTGCCGGCAGGCCGTGGCCGCGAATGACCGGATCCCGCAGGAGCGCGGCCAGTTCGAGTCCGGTGCGTCCCTCGCGCCACAGGGGCGGGAAGACGGGCGGGCGCGGCGCCGGGCGGGCAGCCATGCCCCGAACCCTACTGCGCCGCCTTGATCGCCTCGAACACCTCGCGGGCGTGGCCGCCGGCGAACGGCATGGCGTAGTAGTCGGTTCCGCCCACGTTGAGGCGGCGGCCGTCGAACTCGACCCGCGCCCGCCGGGACGGGGAGGTGAACACGGCCTTCTCCAGCGTGGCCACGTTGATCACCCGGAAGACGTGGATCGCCGTGTCGGTGGCCACGAGCGCATGCAGGGTCTCGCGCCGCTTGAACTTCGGCTTCTCGCCGTCCGCGTAGCCGGTCGACTGCATGAGCGCGACCGCCCGGACCTCCTCGTCCGGGAGCGCATCGCGCGCCGCGGCGTCGAGCCGCTGCCGGCGGCGGTCGGTCAGGCCCATGGACCGAATGTACACTCGCCCGAATGCGAGCCGCCACGATCCGCGACGGCGAGGTCGCCGTCGCCGACCACCCCGACCCCGAGCCTGGCGCCGGCGAGGTCCTCGTCCGCGTCCGCGCCGCCGGCCTCAACGGCGCCGACATGCTCCAGCGCCGCGGCCGCTATCCGGCTCCGCCGGGCGCGCCCGCCGACATCCCGGGCCTGGAGCTTGCCGGCGAGGTCGCCGCCTGCGGGCCGGGCGTCACCCGGTTCGCGCCCGGGGACCGCGTGATGGCCATCGTGGCCGGCGGCGGCCAGGCCGAGCTCGCCGTCGTGCACGAGCGCGTCGCCATGCCGGTTCCCGCCGCCCTGGGCTGGCCGGAGGCCGGAGGACTGGCCGAGGTCTTCACCACCGCCCACGACGCCGTCTTCACCCAGGCCGGGCTCGGCGCCGGTGAGCGCCTGCTCGTGCACGGGGCGGCCGGCGGCGTCGGGACGGCGGCGGTCCAGCTCGGTCGGGCCGCCGGGGCGCGGGTCACGGCCACGGTGCGCCGCCCGGAACTGCGCGACGCGGTCGCCGCGCTGGGCGCCGAGGCGGTGCTCGACCCCGAGGGCTTTGCGGATGCGGGCCCGTTCGACGTCGTCCTCGAGCTCGTCGGGGCGCCGAACCTCGCCGGGAACCTCCAGGCGCTCGCCACCGGCGGGCGGATCGCGGTCATCGGTGTCGGCGGCGGCCCGGTTGGCGAGCTCAACCTCCTGGCGCTCATGGGCAAGCGCGCCCGCATCCACGGCTCGACGCTGCGGGCCCGGCCGCTGGAGGAGAAGGCGCTCACGGCCCGGCGGGTGGAGGCGCACGTGCTGCCGCTGATCGACAGCGGCGCCGCCCGGGTTCCGGTCGCCGAGACCTTCGCGCTCGACGACGTCGCCGCGGCCTACGACCGGTTCGCCGCGGGCGGCAAGCTCGGCAAGATCGTGCTGCTTCCCGCCTAACCACCCAAAACCAACAGAGATTCGCTAGTTTCTGGGGAAGACCCGCGATCCGAAACGAAGGAAGCCCGATGAGCCAGCCCGAGCCTGCCCAGCGTCCCGAGACCGTCGCCCTCCACGGCGGGCAGGTGGCGGACCCGACCACGAACGCCCGCGCGGTCCCGATCTACCAGACGACCTCGTACCAGTTCGACGACACCCAGCACGCGGCGGACCTGTTCGCCCTCAAGGTTCCGGGCAACATCTACACGCGGATCATGAACCCGACCACCGACGTGCTCGAGCAGCGCGTCGCCGCCCTCGAGGGCGGGATCGGCGCCGTCGCCGTCGCGTCGGGCCAGGCTGCCGTCACCTACTCGGTCCTCAACCTCACGCGGGCGGGCGACAACATCGTGTCGGTCTCGACCCTCTACGGCGGCACGTACAACCTGTTCGGCCACACGCTGCCGCAGTACGGCATCGAGGTCCGGTTCGTCGATCCCGACAAGCCCGAGGACATCGCCCGCCACGTCGACGAGAAGACCCGCCTGGTCTTCGCCGAGACGATCGGCAATCCGCGGCTCAACGTCGTCGACATCGCCGCGTGGGCCGACGCCGCCCATGCCCACGGCCTTCCGCTCGTCGTCGACAACACCGTGCCGACGCCGATCCTCAGCCGGGTGTTCGACCACGGAGCCGACATCGCGGTCCACTCCGCCACGAAGTTCATCGGCGGCCACGGGACCTCGATCGGCGGCCTGGTGGTCGACAGCGGGACCTTCGATTGGACCGCGCACAGCGACCGCTTTCCCGGCCTGACCCAGCCCGACCCGTCCTACCACGGGGTCGTGTGGTCAGACGCCCTCGGGCCGGCGGCCTACATCGGCCGGGTCCGCACCGTGCTGCTCCGCAACACGGGCGCGGCGCTCTCCCCGTTCAACGCATTCATGTTTCTCCAGGGCCTCGAGACCCTGCCGCTGCGGATGGAGCGCCACTCCGAGAACGCGGCGGCCGTGGCGGCCTTCCTCGACGGGCACGCGCAGGTGCGCTGGGTCAACTACCCGGGGCTCGAGTCCTCGGACCACAAGGCGATCGCCGACCGCATCCTGTCCGGGGGCTACGGCGCGCTCGTGACCTTCGGCATCGACGGCGGCGCCGAGGCCGGCCAGAAGTTCATCGAGAGCTTGGAGCTCTTCAGCCACCTCGCCAACATCGGCGATGCGAAGTCGCTGGCCATCCACCCCGCGACGACCACGCACTCGCAGCTCAACGATGACGAGCTGGCCGACTCCGGCGTGACCCAGGACACCGTGCGCCTGTCGGTCGGCATCGAGCACATCGACGACATCGTCGCCGACCTCGAGCAGGCGCTGGCGGCCGCGCGGGTCCCCGCCGCAGTGTGAGCGCCGCGGGCGACCCGCCGGCGGCGGGCTCGCTCGGGCTCGTCGAGACGCAGCAGGCGGTCCTCTTCGACGAGGGCCGCCCGCTGACGCTCGACTCGGGGGCCAGTCTCGCGCCGGTGGAGGTCGCGTTCGAGACGTACGGCGAGCTCAACGCGGACCGGACGAACGCCGTCTTCGTCTGCCACGCCCTGACCGGCGACGCGCACGCGGCCGGCCACCACGGCAACCCTGCCCGCCCGGGCTGGTGGGACACCCTGATCGGACCGGGCAAGCCGGTCGACACCGACCGCTTCTTCGTGATCTGCCCGAACCTGCTCGGCGGCTGCCGGGGCACGACGGGGCCCGGGTCCCCCGACCCGGACCGGGACGGGGCGCCATACGGCCTGCGCTTCCCGCTCTTCACCGTCGCGGACCTCGTGCGCGTGCACCGTGCGCTCGCGCGCCGGCTCGGGATCGACCGGTTCCTGGCCGCGATCGGCGGCTCGCTCGGCGGGATGCAGGTCCTCCAGTGGGCGCTGGATCACCCCGAGGACCTGCACGCCGGCGTGGTCATCTGCGCGAGCGCGCGGCTCAGCGCCCAGAACATCGCGTTCTCGGCGGTCGCGCGGGAGGCGATCCGGCGCGACCCCGACTTCCACGGGGGCGACTACGCCGCGCACGGGGCCAGGCCCGAGAACGGGCTGCGCCTGGCCCGGATGCTGGCCCACATCACCTACCTCTCGGAGGAGTCGATGCGGCAGAAGTTCGGCCGCCGGATCCAGGACGCCGACGAGCCCCGGTTCGCCTTCGACGTCGACTTCCAGGTCGAGAGCTACCTCGCCCACCAGGGGGACGTGTTCCTGGATCGCTTCGACGCGAACAGCTACCTCTACCTCACCCGGGTCATGGACTACTTCGACCCGTTCGCCGATCCGGTCCAGACGCAGGCGCGGCTGGCCGCCCTGCGCAGCCGGTTCCTCGTGGTGTCCTTCGACACCGACTGGCGCTTCGCCACCGAGCACTCGCTCGAGATCGTCCGCACGCTCGCCGAGGCCGACGTGCCGGTGACGTTCCGGGAGGTCGCCTCGCCGCACGGCCACGACTCGTTCCTCCTCTCCGTGCCCGAGTACCACCGCACCGTCGCCACGTTTCTGGATCGCATGGAGGCCGAGGCCGTGCACGGCGCCCCGGCTGCCCTGGCGCCGGGAGAGCGGGCGGAACGCTGATGCGCCCGGACCTCGAGGTGATCGCCGGAATGGTGCCGCCCCGCTCGCGCGTGCTCGACGTCGGCTGCGGCGACGGCACGCTGCTCGAGCACCTGATCCGCCACGCCGGCTGCACGGGCCAGGGCGTCGATGCCTCGAGCCACGGCTTCGCGGCCTGCGTGGCCCGCGGGGTGCCGGTGATCCAGGCCGACGTGGACGCTGGGCTGCCCGCCTTCGCGGACCGCTCGTTCGACGTCGCCGTGCTCTCCCTCACGCTCCAGGCGACCCGCGAGCCGGCCTTTGTCCTGCGCGAGCTGATTCGGCTGGCTCCCGTGGCGATCGTCTCGGTCCCGAACTTCGGCCATTGGCGCCTGCGCGGCCAGCTCGGGCTGCGGGGCCGGATGCCCGTGTCCCGGACGCTGCCGCATCCGTGGCATGCGACCCCGAACATCCACCTCTGCACGATCCGCGACCTCGAGGACCTCCTCGCGGCCGAGCGCCTCGCCGTCGCCGAGCTCGCGACGCTCGACGGCCGCGGGGCGGACCGGCACGGCCCGCTCGTGCGCCGCTGGCCGAATCTGTTCGCCGCCGAGGTGGCGGTGCGGGTCGTCCCGGCCTAGGCGGAGCGCCCGCGCGCCCGCTCAGGCGGCGGCGTCGCCGGCCGGCTCGTCCTCGTCGGCGACGGGGACCACCTCGGCGAGGTGCACGGAGCAGAGCACGGGGCCGCCCTGCTCGAGCGCGGCCTGCAGTTCCTGATCGGTCAGCTTCGCGCCGCACTCCTCGCAGCGCTCGCCGGCGGATTCCAGGGTGTGCTCTTCGAGATCCATGGTTCTGCCGAGTCTACCCCTCGCGCTCGGCCCGCAGCAGCCCGGGCAGGCGGCCGGCGTTCGGCGCGAGCAGGGCCACGGCCAGGAATGGCAGCGCGCTCACCGCCTGGCCGGCGGCGACCGACACGGCGAGCGCCGCGGGCAGCGCCGCGACGAGCGCCAGTGCGGTGGCGCCGCGGCGCAGCGGCAGCCGCCACGCGCAGCCGGTGAAGAACGCGAGGAAGACCAGGTCCACCAGGGACACGTAGCCGGCGGTCCCGCCGCCGAAGGCCGGGATCGGGCAGACGAACAGGTCGCTCACGGGGGTCTCCCCGTGCATGAGCGGCGGCGCGTCGGACCCCAGCGTCGACGCGATGCCGACTCCGGCCAGGAACACCGGCACCGCCACGGCGACGGCCGGAGTGGCGATCAGGCGGGCGGCGGCCAGGCCGGCTCCGGCGGCGGACAGCGCTTTGAAGAGGCTGGCCGCGGCGTCGGCGCCCGCCTCGGTGAGCGCCGCGCCGAGAATCGCCCCGCCCGCGGCGAACAGGATCAGCCACGGCATCCCGTCGCTGACCGGGCCCGCGGCGACGACGCAGCCGCCGAGCAGCGCGAGGGCCGGCAGGCCCGCCGCGAGCGCCGCGGCATCGGCGCTGCTGATGGCCGGCAGCGCGGGAGCGATGAGGAGCCACGCCAGCGTCGCGGCGTAGACGCCGGTCAGTACGGCGGCAGGTCGGCGTACCACTGGCCCAGCGCGCGGAAGGCGCCCCAGAAGGCGCGCTTGCTGGATTCGTCGTCCAGGGCCTCGTCGATGTTCGGGACCACGAGGGCCTCGATCGAGGGGGTCAGGCGCTGGATCTCGCCGATGCGCGGCTGCACCGGGCGCGCGAGCGGGATGTCGAGGTCGTTGAGCACGCCGAGCGCCTCGTCGCCCATCACGACGACGATCTTCGGCGCCACGATCGCCAGTTCCTCGGTGATGCGGGCGATGCACGCCGGGTCGGCGAGCGACGGGTCCGCCACCGGGCACTTCACGCAGAGCGTGCCGTAGACCGCGAGCGGGTCGATGGAGAGCCGCTTGAAGGACTTCATGAGGGCGGCGCCGGCGCGTCCGTAGAAGGCAACGCCCTCCTCGATCTCCGACGGCCGCGGTGCGTGCTTGAGGAGGAAGACGTCCGCCTGCGGATGCCCGGACCCCAGGACCGGCATCAGGCTGCCGCGCGGGCAGTGCGGGCACTCCTGGATCTCGCGCGTCAGCGTGTTGAGCTCGCGGATCGCGCGCTCGAGGTACTTCTCCCGGATCTCGTCGTCGGTGGCCGGCATCGCCTGTTGCTGATTGGACGGGCCCCCCGGGTCTCCCTGCCGGTGCATCGCGGTTTGCGTCCTGGGCGATGCCGTGCGGCGCTCAGGCGCCGGCATCGGACTGCTCCTGGCGGGCGGCGCGGCGCACGCGCCGCTCCCGGCGGGCCCGCCGCGCCGCCGGCGGGGTCGCCTTGGTCTCGAGGAACTTCAGGGCCTGGACGTAGAGCAGGCTCGTGGGGCGCTGGAGGATGTCGGCCTCCCGCAGGGACTCGAGGAACTCCTCGGGCCCCTCGAAGTCGCGCATGCGGATGCGGACGGAGCCGAGGCCGGCGGCGACGTGCGAGTCCGAGCCGGCGCCGCCGACGATCCGGTACTTCGCGGCGAACCGCACGGCCTCGTCGTTGAAGGGCTTGAAGGCGATCCGCGGGTTGAAGACTTCGATCGCGTCGATGTCGCCGAGGACGTCGAGGAGGTGCTCGTAATCCGGCACCGAGTGCAGCCGGTCGAACGGGTGGGGCACGTAGACGATGCCGCCCTGGCGCTTGATCTCGGCGATCGTCTCGGCCAGGGTCATTCCGCGCTCGATCTTCTCGGTCAGGAACAGGCCGATGACCTCGCCCTGGCTGGCCGTCTTGACTTCCTCGCCCACGATCACCTTGATGCCCTCGGCCTTCGCCTGGGCCTCGACGGCCCCGGAGATCTCGTTGTGGTCGGTGACCGCGATGGCGCCGAGGCCCTGCGCCTTCGCGGTGGAGAGGAGCACCTCGACCGGCGTGGCGCAATCTCCCGAGTGGTCGGTGTGCATGTGGAGATCGACGTCGATGAGCGGCCGCCCGGCCAGGCGCCGCCGGACCGCCGGGTTGCCCTCGGCGGGATGCCGGCGCGCCGCGAGTTCCGCGTAGATCGCCTCGAACTGGTCCGCGGTGCGGTCCCAGCCCAGCGTGGCCCGCAGCGGGGCGGCCGCGTCGCGCAGCGCGGCCCGGCGCGCCGGGTCGGCGAGCAGCCGGCCGGCCTGCGCGACCAAGGTGTCGAGGTCGCCAGGCTCGAAGAGCAGGCCGGCGGCGCCGTCCTCGAGGATCTCCTCGTAGACGGGGAGGCGGCTGGCGAGCGGCACGACGCCGGCCGCCACTGCGCGCCGGAGCAGCGAGGGGGACGGCGCGGTGCCGAGCGAGGCGGCCACGAGAATGTCGGCCCGAGCCAGGATCTCCTCCTCGCTGGCCTCCTCGGGCCCGGCGAAGGTGACGCGCTCACGGACCTCCCGGCGCAGCGGCGGCACCGTCGCGAAGCCGCGCCGGGACCACACCGTGGCGGTCCACTCGGCGTCGAGCGGCAGGCGCCGCAGCGCGCGGATCGCCAGCCGCAGCGCGGCGCGCTCCTCGTCGGCGATGAACGCGAGCTGCGGCGGGCCGTCCCGCTTGCCGGCAGCCGCGGCCGGCGGGTCGGCCCCGGGCGGGACGACGCGGTAGTCGGCGGGGAAGAACGCCTGCATCAGGCTGCGGGTGGCCGCGGAGGCGGCCGTGCGAGCGTCGAGGCGCCCGAACACGAGCTCGACGACCTTGCGTCCGAGCTGCGTGGAGAGGACGTGCTCGGTCGGAGCGTGGAACGAGCCGACGTTCAGCGACCGCGAGACGCGCAGGGCGGCGCTCGGCGCACTTGGCGCGAAGGGCTCGTGGACGTGAACGACGTCGAGCGGAGCCACGGTGAGCGCCTCCTCGATGGTGCGTGCGACGTCCAGCGGCAGGGACCGGTGGCGCCCGCGGCCGCTCGGCATCCGGAGCACCTCGCCAACGCCGAGGACGACCGGCTGGCCGCCAGCGCCCTCGAAGAGCGCCCCGGGGTCCTTCGCGGTCGCGCGCAGCTCGCGTCGGGAGTCGCGGACGAGCGAGCGCGACTCGGTTGGGGCGAGCACGAGGACCCGGTGGCCGCGCGCGGCCAGCTCGGCCGAGAGCCGCCGCACGACTTCGTTGACGTCGTCGTCGGCCTCCCAGGCCGAGGGAGTGACCTGCGCGATGGTCAGGCGTTCGTCGGCCATGGCCCGACGATACGGCACGCCCCTGGCGGGCGGCGGGCGGCGGGCGGCGGCAGCCGGGGTCGGCTCAGACGTCCGTCCCACCTCGAAAGGGCGCGCATGAGCGAGCTCATCGTCATCGGCGACGACGACAAGGCGACTGCAGAGGCCGCCGCGGCCAAAGTCGGCGAGCGGTCCGAGCAGGCCCTCGTCAGGCTCGAGAAGGCCGCCGTGGTCTCTCGGGATGCGGAGGGCAAGGTGAAGGCCGACCCGCCCGCGGGGCTCGTGCACGCCGGCGCCTACGGGGGCATGGTCTGGGCTCCCGGATCGGCCTGCTCTTCCTCATGCCGATCGCGGGCCTCGCCGCGTTCGGCGGCGAGGCGCTGCGCACGTCGCTGAGCGTCGGCGACGAGGAGCAGCTCGCACACGCGCTGCAGGCCGGCGACTGAGCTTCGGGCGCGGCGGGGCGGACGTCCGGGAGGGTCCGTCCCGCGCTACCCGGCCGGGGCGCCGGCCTGGCGGGGCGGCGGCCCGCCGCGGTGGTCGCTGATCACGGCCCCGAGCACGGCGCCCGAGCAGAGCACGTAGGCGTCGACCACGAACAGCGACAGCAGCGAGAACACGGCGCCGATCACGCCGAAGCGGGCCGTATTGCCGGCGAGGATCTCGGGCATGAGCACTGAGCTGCCCAGCGAGACGGCGACGCTCGCGACGGCGAGGACCGCGGCGAAGGGCACGAGCTCGCGCCACGTGCGGGCGCCGCGCAGCATCAGCCGCCCGGAGAGGAGCCAGAACCCCATTCCGAGGACGGCGACGACCGCCGCCTGCGCGACCGAGCCCGCCGGCGATCCGCCGACGATCCGGCCCGTAACGCCCCGCAGGGTGGCGAGCAGGATGGCGAGGAGCACCCAGGCGAGTCCCCGCCACGCGTCCCGCAGCGGCGCGTGCGGCACCTGCCACGCGTCCTCGAAGAACGCCTGGAACGCCCGGCCGAAGGTGAACGCCGCGACGACGACGAGCACGACGCCGGCCACCGTGACGCCGCCCCGCACGTCCGCGGGCGACGGGAACAGCACCGACAGGGCGTCGGCCGCCCGCCCGGTCACGCCGTAGCGCTCGATCAGCACGTCGCCGAGGCTGCGCTCGCCGAGCAGGGGCGCCGAGGCCTGGACGACGATGATCGCCGGGATCAGCGCCGTGAAGGCCCGCGACGCGAGGCCCATGGCCCGCGTGACGAGCGCGGTGTCGCGCACTCGGTCAAGCAGCGCCACGGCGAAGGGATGCTCCTGTGCCGCCTGCGCCCGCGCCTGCCAGGTCCCCGTCTGCCCGCGCCAGTCCATCCCGGTAGCAAACCGGACCGGGCTGCAGAACGCGACGAGGGCCCCGGCGTGGCGCCGGGGCCCTCGTTCGCGGCGGCTGGTGCCGCTGGCGCTACTTGGCCTTGGCCGCGGACTTCTTGCGGGCGGCCGCCTTGCGCGGCAGCGCCTGGCGGGCGTGCTTGGCGATGAACGCCTCGGTGTCCTTGCGGGCGATGTCGTCGGGCCGCTGGTTGTGCGGCGACTTCATGAGGTAGGAGCTCGGCCCGTCGAGCTGGCCGCTGACGCCGTGGTTGAGCGCCAGCTTGCAGCAGCGCACGGCGTCGATGACGATGCCGGCCGAGTTCGGCGAGTCCCAGACCTCGAGCTTGAGCTCGAGGTTCAGCGGCACGTCGCCGAAGGCCTGGCCCTCGAGCCGGATGTGCGCCCACTTGCGGTCCGTCAGCCACGGCACGTAGTCGGAGGGGCCGACGTGCACGTCGTCGGCCGGAAGCTCGTCCTGCATGATCGACGTGACCGCGTTGGTCTTGGAGATCTTCTTGGACTCGAGACGCTCGCGCTCGAGCATGTTGAAGAAGTCCATGTTGCCGCCGACGTTGAGCTGCGACGTGTGGGCCATCCGCACGCCGCGCTCGCCGAACAGGCGGGCGAGCTGGCGGTGGACGATCGTGGCCCCGACCTGGCTCTTGATGTCGTCGCCGACGATCGGCAGGCCGGCCTTCTTGAACCGCTTGTCCCAGTAGTCCTCGCGGGCGATAAACACCGGGATGCAGTTCACGAAGCCGCAGCCGGCCTCGAGCACCTGCTCGACGTACCACTTCGTCGCCTGCTCGGAGCCGACCGGCAGGTACGAGACGACGACGTCCGTGCGGGTCTCCTTGAGGATCTTCACGATGTCGGCCGTCGGGCCCGGCGCCTTCTCGATGCGCTGGGAGAGGTACTTCCCGAGGCCGTCGTGCGTCATCCCGCGATGGACGGGAACGTTGAGCTTCGGCACGTCGGAGAACTTCAGCGTGTTGTTCTGGCCCGAGAAGATCGCCTCCGACAGGTCCTTGCCGACCTTGTCCTTGTCGATGTCGAACGCCGCCGTGAACTCGATGTCGCGGACGTGGTACCCGCCGAGATTGACGTGCATGAGGCCCGGGACGCGCTCGTGCTCGTCCGCGTCCTTGTAGTACTGGACGCCCTGCACGAAGGAGGACGCGCAGTTGCCGACGCCGATGATGGCGACGCGCACCTTGTCCTCCTGGTAGCGCGGCGTGCCGTTGGCGTGGCCGTTGCTGGAACCGTTGGTCTTGCTCACTTCGATCAGTGCCTCCTGAGGTGGGGGCCGGCGGCGAACACGGTGAAACCCGGGGCCGGCACCAAGTCTGCGAAATCCAACCCCGCGCCGGGGCGGTTGTTACAGGGCGCCGGTCGGGCACGACGCCCGTCGGGACGCGCGCGGCGGCCAGGGCCCGCGGGTCTAGGCTGGCTCGGTCACCGGCTTGGCCAGCTCCTTGCGGACGTGGAGAATGCGTTGGAAGGTGGTGATCACGGTCAAGCCTGCCAGCACGTAGATCGCCGGCGCGAGCAGCGAGAAGTCGCCCAGGCCGGCGCCCTTGGCGAACAGCAGGCCCGCCGAGATGATCACGACGCGGACCGGACGGGTGGCGATGCCGACCTTGCACTCGACGCCGAGGGCCTCGGCGCGGGCCCGCGTGTAGGACACCATCAGCGAGAAGAGCACGGCGGCCACGGTCGCCGCGGCGGCGAGCTCGTCGCCTTGGACGGCGAAGTAGCCGCCGACGGCCATGAGCACGAGCCCCTCCTCCATCCGATCCAGCGTGGAGTCCAGGAACGCGCCGAACGCCGTGCCCTTGCCCGACGCCCGCGCGTAGCGCCCGTCGAGGGTGTCCATCACCGATCCGAGAATGAAGGCCAGGCCGGCGATGAAGAACTGGCGCTGCCAGATCAGGACCGCCGCGGCCAGGTTGCCGATCAGCCCCGTCATCGAGATCGCGTTCGGGGTGAGGCGCGACTCGATCAGCCGGTTGCGGACATCGGCAGAGAACTCCTCCACCGCGCTCGCCCCGCGCCCGGCGCCGCGGTCGCGCCGGGCCTCGCCGTCGTCGGGCATCAGGCGGTGGCGGCCTCGCCGAGCGGCGTGCGCGCGGGCTCGCCGGCCGCCGTCGGCTGGAAGCTCCACTGGGCCGGGCGCAGCCGGGCGAGCAGCGCCGCGGCGCCGTACGCGGTCACGGCCGTCAGCGCGCCGAGGAGGGCGTCGAGCCAGTAGTGGTTGCCCGTGGCGATCACGACGAAGCTGACCACGAGCGGGTACAGCGCCCAGGCGACCTTGAGCGGGAGGGGCTTGACGAGCCGGGCCATCGAGGCGCCGAGCATCAGCGAGAACCCGACGTGCATCGACGGCACGGCGGCGAACGGGTTGAAGAGCGCGTTGACGGTGACCGAGTCCTGCGGGATGCCGGTGAAGCTCGAAACCGAATCGGTGAAGCCCCACTCGGGGAGCATCCGCGGCGGGGCGGTCGGGAAGACGAGGTAGCCGACGAGCGCGAGGCCCATCGCGACCATGAACATGTTCCGCACGAAGTAGAAGGACGAGTTGCGGAACAGGTAGATGAAGACCAGCGTGGCGATGGTCATCGTGAAGTGCGAGTTCATGTACATCCAGCTCGCGAAGCTGATGACGGCGTCGCGGCTCGTGGCCCAGGCCTGCACGCTCGGCTCGACGAAGAGATGCAGGCTGCGCTCGATCGAGATGATGTCGCGGGCGTTCTGGAACGCCGCCGCGGCCTGCCCGTCGATGGCGCCGCGCACGAACCGGTAGCCGTAGTAGGCGCCCGCGAACAGGGCGAGCTGCCACACCACGTCCAGGGGACCGTGCGGAAGCAGGCGAGTCGAGACGTGGCGCAGACGGGCTACCATCGAACCAGGGATCCTAACGCGCCGGCGCGGCGGCAGCCGGGCGCCGGCTTGCCTGGTGCCTTCGCGCGGGGCTGCGGCCCGGATCAATCCGTGCAGCGCGGCCCGCGCGCGACGATGCGCTCGGGCGAGAAGCGCATTGCGAGCCGCAGCGGCCCGGCAGCGGCCGCGCGAACGCGCGTGAACCCGCCTGCCCCTTCCTCCACGCAGCCCCGTCCGTCGGCGATCGCCCAGTACGGCGAGAACCGCACCTTCACCAGCACCTCGCCCGGTCGCCGCACGGCGAGGCGGACCTCGTCGGGCCCCAACGCGGTTACGATCGCGGGGCCGGCAGCGAGGCGCGCGCCGGCGACGGACCACACGCGCCAATGTCCGGCCCGGGCCACCGGGCGCAGCCCCGGCACGCGCCCGGACCGCACGAGGCGCGCCTCGCCCGCAGCGGCGTAGTCGAGCGGCCCGTCGGGGATCGCGACGTACCGGACGCCCAGCTGGTCCAGCCACGCCCTGTAGGTGGCAGGGCCGAGCGATCCGTCGTAGAACAGCGGCCCGTCGCGGCGGTCGAGCTGGCGCACCCAGCCGCGGGCGAGCGGCACGTGCGGCGCCACCCAGCGGGACTCCCAATGGTCCAGGGTGGGCGTCACCTCGGCGCGGAACGGCCCCGGCTGGGCGGCGAAGAAGCGCAGCAGGGGGCTGTAGTAGGCGCGCGCGACCGTCGGGTCGCCGTCGGCGCGGCGCACGTCGCGGACGGGCGGCCCCCATTGGAAGTACAGGAGCACCGGCGCGAGGCAGAGCAGGACCGCCGTGCGCCGGCCCCACAGCGCGCAGGCGAGCAGCGGCCCCGCGAACAGGGTCTCGAGCCGCGTGACGTTGCCGCCCATCGGGGTGTCGAGCACGAACGCTGCCAGCGCGGCGAGGCCGTAGAGCGCCGCGCCGATGCGCAGCAGCCGCTCGTCGGCCGGCAGCGCGAGGAGCGCCGCGACGACGACGATGGCGACGGGCAGGAAGGCGCTGGTCACGAACGGCTCGGTCCCGCCTTCGGGGAAGGCGAAGCTCAGGAACGCGGCCGGCGCGACCGCGGCCACGGCGAGGGCGGCGCCGAGCCGGCGGCGGCCGGCCAGCGCCCAGGCGACTCCGGCCAGGCCGAGAAAGAGCGCCGCGACGGGGCTCGCCAGCGCCGTGGCGGCGGCGAGGCCCAGCCCGAGGACGCGGCGGCCCCGCTGGAGCGCCAGCAGCGCGCCGAGGCCGACCGCCACCCCCAGCGCAAAGGTCAGCCGGCCCGTGAACAGGCACGTCGTGGCGGCGGCGCCGAACCAGAGGGATCCCGCCCGGGCCTGCGCGCCCCAGGCCCGCCCGGCCAGCGCGCCAAACGCCGCCGCGGCGGCCACGACCGCGAGCGCCCCGGCGAGCCGGGGCCCCAGCAGGGCGGCCAGGGGCGGGAAGAGCAGGCTGTAGCCCGGGGTGTGGTGGCCGGCGAACCACTGGCCGTTCCATACGCCGAAGCCCTCGGCGTCGAACAGCCACGTCCGGAACTCCTGGGCCGCGAGGTCGGCGCTCGGGGGCGCCCACACGAGGTAGGCCGCGGCGATCGCGGCGGCCACGAGCGCCGGCTCGAGCCAGGCCCTGCGGGCGGCCAGGTGCCCGCGCGGCGCGGCCGGCGCGGCGGCGGCCTCCATCAGCCTCCGTCCAGGAACGCCGCGACGGTGTCGACCAGGTCCGGGCGGTCGAGCCACGGCCAGTGGCCGGCGTCCGGGAGGAGCTCGACCGCGGCCTCGCCGCCCAGCGCCGCGGCGTAGTCCGCGCCGAATCGGGCGGGGACGTAGGGGTCCTGCTCGCCCCACACGACGAGCGCTGGCGCGGTGATCGCGCCCAGGTGCTCGCCCGCGGCGGCCAGCGCCGCTGGGGGCGCGCTGCGGTACAGGCGCAGGATGGCCCGCTGGGTCCCCTGGTCGAAGGCGGCGGCGGCGGCCTGGATGAAATCGTCGGGCATCGGCCCGGGCGTTGCGTTTGCCTCGCGCGAGATCCAGCCCAGGGTCCGCCGGGACACGAGGCCCATCGCGAACTCGCCGGCGAATCGCGTCCGCCAGACGCGGGCGATCCGGTGCCAGCGGTAGCCCGGCAGCAGCGGGACCGCGTTGATGATCACCAGGCGCTCGATGCGCTCCGGGTGGCGCTGCGCGAAGGCGAGCGCCGCCGCCCCCCAGTCGTGGACGACGAGCCGGATGCGGTCGGCTCCGGCGGCGGCCAGGAACGTCTCGATCCAGCCGTCGTAGAAGGAGATCGAGAAGGCCAGGTCGCCCCGCTTGCTCGACTGGCCGAAGCCCGGGAGGTCGGGCGCGAGGCCGCCCGTTCGCGCGAGGAACGGGAGCCAGTCGCGGCTGCTCGTGGGCACGCCGTGCACGTAGAGCACCGGAGGCGCCGATCCAGCCGCCTCGCGCCAGAAGACCGGCTGCCCGTCGATCTCGCCGGTGCGGTCGCGAATCGGGAGCGCCTCGGCCATCGGCCGGGAGGGTAGCGGCGGCCGGGCGGAGCCCGCGCTGGGGTCCGCGCCCGCCGGTGGCGCTAGCGTCCGCGCCGTGCCCGTCCTGTGCCTCGGAGAAGCGCTCGTCGATCTCGTCTGCGAGTCCCCCGCGGCCAGCTTCGCCCAGGCGCCGGCCTTCGTGCCCCGGTTCGGCGGCGCGACCGCGAACGTCGCCGTAGGCGCCGCCCGGGCCGGCGCCGGGGTGCAGCTGGCCGGCGGGGTCGGCGACGACGCCTGGGGGGAGTGGCTGCTCGACCGCCTCCGCGCTGCCGGCGTCGGCCTGGAGTGGTTCGCCACCGTGCCCGGCGCTCAGACCCCGGTGGCGTTCGTCGTGTCCGACGCCGCCGGCGAGCCGTCGTTCCAGCTCTACGCCGAGAGCCTCGGGGCGACCCTGGCTGCCGTGGCCGACCGGCTGCCCGCGGCGGTCGATGCCGCCGGCGGACTGTTCTTCGGATCGAACACGCTCGCGGGCCCGCATGAGCGGGAGCTGACGATGGCCGCGCGCGACCGGGCGCTCGCGGCGGGCCGGCCGGTCGTCTTCGATCCGAACGTGCGCGCCCACCGCTGGCGCGATCTCGCCGACGCCCGGCGGGCCTGCGCGGCGTGCCTGCCCGGCCTGGCGCTGGCCCGGATGAACCAGGCCGAGGCCGAGCTGCTCACCGGCGAGGCCGACCCCGAGCGGGCCGCGGCCGGCCTCCTGCGCGCCGGGGCGCGCGCGGCGGTCGTGACGCTGGGCGCTCGCGGCGCGATCCTGCGCGGAGAGGCGCACGCCGACGCTCCCGGGGTCCCGTCCCAGGTCCGCAGCACCGTGGGCGCGGGCGACGCCCTCACCGGCGTCCTGCTCGCCCGGCTGGCCTTGGCGGACTGGGATCCGGCGGCCCTGGCCGCGTCGCTGCCCGAGGCGGTCGCCGCCGGCGCCGCGGCGACCGAGCGCTGGAGCGCGACCGAATGAGCGGCGTCCGCGGGGCGGCCGTGCCGCGCGCGACGTGGCGCCGGCCGTCCCGCCGGCGGGTGCGCGCGATCCGCGACCGGCTGCGCTGGCTGTACGGCATTCCGATCTCCGGCGGCCACGGGGCGCCGCTGGACGAGCTGATCCTCACCGTCCTCTCGCAAAGCACCAACGACCGCAACCGCGACGTCGCCTACCTCCGGCTTCGCGCCCGGCTGCCGAGCTGGGAAGCCGTGCGCGATGCGCCCCTGGCAGAGGTCGAGGCGGCCATCCGCCCCGGCGGCATCTCCAAGGTGAAGTCCGGGCGCATCCAGGCCATCCTGCGCGCGCTCCCGGAGGACCTCGACCTCTCGTGGATGGCGCAGGCGCCCGTGGAGGAGGCGCGCGCCGCGCTCTGCGCGCTGCCGGGCGTCGGCCGCAAGACGGCGGCCTGCGTCCTGCTGTTCGCCTACGGCCGCCGTGACGTGCCGGTCGACACCCACGTCTCGCGAGTCGGGACCCGGCTCGGCCTCTTCCGGCCGGGCGCTCCGTTCGAGGAGCTTCACGACGACATGCTCGCGCTCACGCCGCCGGGGGAGGAGCTCGAGCTGCACATCAATCTGCTGCGGCACGGCCGCCGGACCTGCGCGGCCCAGCGGCCGCGCTGCGGCGAGTGCGCGCTGGCCCGCATGTGCCCGGGCCGGGTGCGGTGAGCCCCGCCCGCCGCGCCGAGGCCGCGCTCGTCGGCATCGCCGTCGTGTGGGGCCTCACGTTCGTGATGGTCCAGGACGCCGTGGAGCGCCTGCCCGTCACGGCGTTCCTCGCGTACCGGTTCATCCCGGCGGCCCTCATCGTGGCGTTCGTCGCGCGGCGGCGGCTGCGCGGGCTCGGGCGGGCCGGCCTGGCCGCCGGCCTGGGGATGGGCGCGTTTCTGGCGGCGGGGTACCTGCTCCAGACGTTCGGCCTGGAGGCGACCTCGGCCTCGAGCGCCGGCTTCATCACCGGGCTCTTCGTCGTCATCACGCCGCTGCTCGGCGCGCTCGTGTTCCGCCAGCCGGTGCCGCGGATCGCCTGGGCCGCGGCCGGCGTGTCGGCCGCGGGCCTCTTCCTGCTCTCGGGCGGCGGCACGAGCTTCACGCTGCGCGGTGACGGCCTCGTGCTCGGCTGTGCCGTGGCCTTCTCCGCTCACATCCTCGCCACCGACCGGGCCGTGGCGGCCGGGCACGACGCCGGCGCGCTGCTCGCGGTCCAGCTCGCCGTGGTCGGCGTGGCGTCCCTGGCGATCGCCGTTCCGGCCGGCGACCTGGAGGTGCCGCGCGGGGCCGAGGTCTGGAGCGCGCTGCTCGTCACGACGCTCGTCGCCAGCGCCTTGGGCTACTACGTCCAGACCTACGCCCAGCGCCACGCCGACCCGGCCCGAACCGCGCTGATCCTCGCCGCCGAGCCCGCCTTCGCCGGCGTCTTCGGCTTCCTCCTGGCGGGCGACCGCCTGGGGGTGTCCGGCTGGATCGGCGCCGTCCTCATCCTCGGCGCGATCGTGGCGGTCGACCTCGTGCCCCGCCTGCGGCCCCGCCGGCCGCTCCCAGAGGGCTGAGGGCCGGCTTGAGCTGCTGAGCAAGATCTGCGACAATCTGACTCAGATTTCTTCCGGGCCGGCTGGCAGAGCGGCCCGTCCCGCCGCCGAAATCCCCAGTCGGCGGCGCATCTTTCGACACAGGAGACAGTCACCACATGGGCAAGACCATTGGAATCGACCTCGGGACGACCAACTCGTGCATGGCCGTCCTCGAGGGCGGCGACCCGACCGTCATCGAGAACGCCGAGGGCGGCCGCACTACCCCGTCGGTCGTCGCGTTCACGTCGTCGGGCGAGCGCCTCGTCGGCACGGTTGCCAAGCGCCAGGCCGTCACGAACCCCGAGAACACGATCTTCTCGATCAAGCGCTTCATGGGCCGCAAGGAGGCCGAGGTGCGCGAGGAGGAGTCGATCGTGCCCTACGCCGTGGTCGCCGGCCCGAACGGCGACGCGCGCGTCGAGGCCGAGGGCAAGCAGTACTCCCCGCCCGAGATCAGCGCGATGATCCTCCAGAAGCTCAAGACCGACGCCGAGGCCTATCTCGGCGAGACGGTCGACAGCGCCGTGATCACCGTTCCGGCCTACTTCAACGACGACCAGCGCCAGGCCACGAAGGACGCCGGCAAGATCGCCGGCCTCGAGGTCAAGCGCATCATCAACGAGCCGACGGCCGCCGCGCTGGCCTACGGCCTCGAGAAGGACGACGACCAGTCGATCCTCGTCTTCGACCTCGGCGGCGGCACCTTCGACGTGTCGGTGCTCGAGATCGCCGACGGCGTGTTCGAGGTCAAGTCGACCGCGGGGGACAACCACCTCGGCGGCGACAACTTCGACAAGGCGATCGTCGACTGGCTGGTCACCGACTTCAAGAAGGACCAGGGCATCGACCTCGCGCAGGACAAGATGGCGCTGCAGCGGCTCTACGAGGCCGCCGAGAAGGCCAAGATCGAGCTCTCCACCACGCAGGAGACCCAGATCAACCTGCCGTTCATCACGGCGGTCCAGGCCGACGGCCAGACCGCGCCCAAGCACCTCGACACGCGCCTGACCCGGGCGAAGCTCGCCGAGCTGACCTCCGACCTGCTCGACCGCGTGGTCGGGCCGGTCAAGCAGGCGCTCGGCGATGCCAAGGACAAGGGCGTGGCGTCGGTCGACCACGTCGTGCTCGTCGGCGGCATGACGCGCATGCCGGCGGTGCAGGAGAAGGTCAAGGAGCTCACCGGCAAGGACCCGCACCGCGGGGTCAACCCCGATGAGGTCGTCGCGGTCGGCGCGGCCATCCAGGCCGGCGTCCTCGCGGGCGACGTCAAGGACGTCCTCCTGCTCGACGTCACCCCGCTCACGCTCGGCATCGAGACCAAGGGCGGCGTGATGACGAAGCTCATCGAGCGCAACACGACCATCCCGACGCGCAAGTCCGAGGTCTTCTCGACCGCCGAGGACAACCAGCCCAGCGTGGAGATCCACGTGCTCCAGGGCGAGCGCGAGATGGCCCGCTACAACAAGTCGCTGGGCAAGTTCCAGCTCACGGGCATCCCGCCCGCGCCGCGCGGCATCCCGCAGATCGAGGTCACGTTCGACATCGACGCGAACGGCATCCTCAACGTCTCGGCGAAGGACCTCGGGACGAGCAAGGAGCAGAAGATCGAGATCAAGGCCGGGTCGGGCCTGTCGGACGACGAGATCAAGCAGATGGTCTCCGACGCCGAGACGCACGCCGACGAGGACCGCGCGGCTCGCGAGCTCGCCGAGGCCCGCAACAACGCCGAGAACGCCGCCTACCAGGCCGAGCGCCAGCTCAAGGACCTGGGCGACGGCGTCGACGCGTCCGCCAAGGAGGAGATCGAGACGGCGATCAAGGAGGTCCGCGAGGTGCTGGACTCCGAGGACGCCGACGCGATCAACGCCAAGGCGGCCGCGCTGCAGGAGGCGTTCCACAAGGTCTCCGAGCAGATGTACGAGCGCGCGCAGGCCGAGCAGGCCGCCGGCGCCTCCCCGAACGGCGCGTCCGCCGCGGACGACGCCGAGGAGGAGGTCGTCGACGCCGAGGTCGTCGACGAGGGCAAGTGATGACCCCGAGCGACGACGCCAGCATTCCGGCGGCGCCGGCGGCCCCCGAGGAGGGGGCCGCCGGGCCGCCCGGCCCGGCCGATCCGCCGGCGGCGGAGCCCGAGGCTCCGGAGACGCCCGACCACGCGGCCGACGCGGCGCAGGCCGAGGCCCAGGCGGCGGCGCACGAGGTCGAGCACGACCTCGACGCCCTGCTCGGCAAGGCCAAGGAGCGCGACGAGTACCTCGCGCTGGCGCAGCGCACGCAGGCGGATTTCGAGAACTTCCGCAAGCGCGCGGCCCGCGATCACAAGGCCGCCGAGGAGCGCGGCACCGCGCGACTGGCCAAGGAGATCCTGCCGGCGCTGGACACCCTCGCGCTGGCGCTCGAGGCCGCCGCGGCGGCGGCCGGTGACGACGACTCGCTCGTCGGCGGGATGCGGCTTGTGCAGCAGGACCTGCTCGCGGCGCTCGCGCGTGTGGGCATCGAGCCGTTCTCCCCGGCGGGCGAGGCGTTCGACCCGACCGTGCACGAGGCGATGGCGCAGAACCCCGTCGAAGGCGCCGCCAGCGGCACCGTCGTCGAGGTCTACCAGCAGGGCTACCGCCTCAACGGCGAGATCCTGCGGCCGGCCCGCGTCGTGGTCGCGGCGTAAGGGGCCGGCACCGTGGCCGGCCGCACCGACTACTACAAGGTCCTCGGGGTCTCGAAGAAGGCCTCGCCGGAGGAGATCAAGAAGGCCTACCGGACGCTGGCCCGTGAGCACCATCCCGACCGCAATCCGGGCGACGCGAAGGCCGAGGCGCGGTTCAAGGAGATCTCCGAGGCCAACGACGTCCTCTCGGATCCGAAGAAGCGCGAGGAGTACGACCGCGGCGGAAGCCCGTTCGCCGGCGGCAACCCGTTCGGCGGCGCTGGCGGTGCCGGGGGCGGCTTCGATGCCGGAGGCTTCTCCGACATCCTCTCGGACCTCTTCGGCCGGGCCGGCCGCGGCGGGGGCGGGACCGGCGGCCAGCCACGGTCGCAGCCGGGGCGCGATCTCGAGACCGAGGTGCAGATCTCGTTCGACCAGGCCGTGGCCGGTGCCCAGGTGTCGATCTCGGTGCCGACGCACACGACGTGCGGAACGTGCCGGGGCACCGGCGCCCGCCCGGGCACCTCGCCGACGATCTGCCCGCAGTGCCAGGGCCGCGGCGTGGAGGCGCAGGGCCAGGGCCTCTTCTCGATCTCCCAGCCCTGCTCGCGCTGCGGCGGCTCGGGCACGATCATCGAGGACCCCTGCGCGACCTGCCAGGGCTCGGGTCGTGTGCGGACGGTCAAGAAGTACCGCGTCACCATTCCGGCGGGGGTGCGCGACGGCAGCCGGATCCGGCTGGCGGGCAAGGGCGAGCCCGGGGTCAACGGCGGCCCGCCGGGCGATCTCTACGTCGTCACGCGGGTCGCGGAGTCGCCGCTCTTCCGGCGCAAGGGCGACCACCTCGAGGTCGAGGTGCCCCTCACCGTGGTGGAAGCCCTGCGCGGAGCGACCGTCGAGGTGCCTACCCTCGACGGCGTGAAGAAGCTGAAGGTGCCGCCGGGCACGGCGCACGGCACGGTCCAGCGCATCCGCGGGGCCGGGCCGCCGAAGCTCGGGGGCAGCGCGAAGGGCGACATCCACTACCGCTTCGTGATCGACCTCCCGAAGAAGCTCACCAAGGAGCAGAAGGCGGCGGTCGACCAGCTCGGCGAGGTGCTCAACGGCAACCCGCGCACGCGGAAGTTCTCGACGATCTCGACGGAGGCATGACCGTGGCCGTTCGCCGCACCCGGACCACCGTGCGCGTGTCGGAGGACCAGGGCGTCTTCATGATCTCGGTGGCCGCCGAGCTGGCCGAGATGCACCCGCAGACGCTGCGCATGTACGAGGCCCGCGGGCTCATCGAGCCCCGCCGGTCGCCCAAGGGCACGCGCCTGTACTCGCACGCCGACGTGGAGCGGCTGCGGCGCATCCAGGAGATGACTGCCGAGCTCGGGATGAACCTCGCGGGCGTCGAGCGCGTGTTCGAGCTGGAGTCCGAGCTCGAGCGGATGGCCCGGCGGCTCGAGGAGATGGAGCGCCAGGCCGCGGAGGTGCAGGCCGAGCTCGAGCAGGAGATCGAGCGCGTCAAGGCCTCCTTCCGGGCCGAGGTCGTGCCCTACCGCGGGGCGGGCCAGGAGCTCGTTCCGGCCCGGGACGTCCGGCGCTTCACCGTGCCGGTGCGCCGGCAATCTCCGCCGCAGGCCAGCTGACGGCGGCGGTCAGCGCCCGAAGAGCGCGCGCAGGTCCAGCGTGAAGCCGGGCAGCAGCGGGGAGGCGAGCGTCTGGCCGCTGGCGGCCTCGAGCGCGACGTCGAAGCCCGGCGCGCCGGGCGTGGACCGGCGGAAGACGAGCACGGTGTCGGCCTGGCCGTCGACCAGCCACAGCTCGCGCAGCCCGTGGCGCTCGTACTCGGCCTTCTTGCGGCCGACGTCGTATCGCCAGGTCGACGGCGAGCGCACCTCGACGGCAAGGTCCGGCATCGCGTAGGGCGGGTCGGGGTCGAGGCCCTGCGGCGCGTCGGGGTTCTCGTCCGCGTACCAGAGGACGTCTGGGGCGTAGACGTTGTAGTCGTCCACCTTGACGTCGATCGGCAGCGACACGTCTCCGCTGCCTTGGTCGGAGAGCACCCACTCCCGCACCAGCGCGAAGGTCTCGCCCTGCAGGTACTGGTGCCGCTGGCGCGGCTCGTTCACGACGACCTCCCCGTCGATGAGCTGGAGCCCGCGGCGGGGGTCGTCCATCGCGAGGAACTCGTCGGCGGTCATGCGGTCGGCGACCGGCATCGCGGCGATGGTAGACGGACGGGCCATCGCTGCCTAGAGATCGCAGTGCGGCGTTGTTCGCCCCCCGGACCGCTCCGGCCCCGCGGCGGGAATCAGCGGCGCTTCGGGTCCAGCGGGCGGCGGTCGCGCTTGTCCGAGACGCCGTCGCCGTCGGTGTCGCGCTTGCGCGGGTTGGTCTCCGTGCGCTGGCGGCGACCGTCGCGGTTGCGGTCCTCGGCGCCGTCGAGGAGTCCGTCGCGGTCGCTGTCGCGACGCAGCGGGTTGGTCTCGTTCGGGTCGCGGGCGCCGTTGGCGTTGGTGTCCTCGCGACCGTCCTTGATCCCGTCGTTGTCGGTGTCGGCCTTGAGCGGGCTCATCTCCTGCGCTTCCTTGCGCCCGTTGCGGTTGAGGTCCTCGATGCCGTCCTTGAGCCCGTCGCGGTCCGTGTCGGCCTTTCGCGGGTCGGTGCGCGTGCGCGGGTCGCGGTCGATCGGGAAGAAGCCCGTGCCGTCGGTCCCGCGGACGCCGGCGAAGCCGGCAATGCGCCCCGTCACGCCCTGCTCGACGCCGTCCGTCAGGCCGTCGCGGTCGGTGTCCTTCAGGCGCGGGTCGCTCGCGGTCTCGGCGCCGTCGGCGATCCCGTCGTCGTCGGTGTCGACGTCGGTGGGCGAGGTGCCGCGCTGCGCCTCCACGGCGTCGGGGACGCCGTCGTTGTCGTCGTCCTCGTCGCAGGCGTCGCCATGCAGGCCGCCGTCGGCGTTGGCCTGGTCGGGGTTGGCCACGGACGGGCAGTTGTCCTCGGTGTCGTCGGCGCGACCGTCACTGTCGGCGTCCGACTGCACGGTGGCAGCGACGTTGACCAGGAGGTTGGTGGACTCCACGGGCTGGGCCGGCGGGCCCGCCGGCTGGGGCTCCGAGAAGAACGGCCCCGCGACGTCCCCGTTGCTGGGGCTGGAGTAGGCCCAACTCGGTGTCGCTCCGGCGGCTGTGGTCAAGCCCAAGAGGTCGCCCTGCTGGACGCTGAGGTGCGTCGAGAACGAGTACCGGCCTGCCGCCGCGGCGACGCTCTCCAGCTTGCTCTGAGCGACCACCGTGTACTTCCCGGATCCGTCGGGCCGGAACACCTTGGCGCGGACCTGCGTCGGCGTGCCGTCTCCGAAGAAGCTCCACGCGGTGACGATGCCCGTAGGGAGCACGTAGGAGGGCGACCCTGGTGCCGTGTGGGTGTTCAGGAACGTGGCCGGTGTTCCACTCATGTCCGGCGCCACATCCTGCGGATGCCCGACCTGCGTGGTGGAGGCACTCGCCGCGGCCGGCAGCAACCCCAGCGCGGCGATCGACGTGGCCAGGGCGAGGAGGCGGCGCATGGGGCGGGCAGGATACCGGCGGCCGCCCCGGCTGGCGGCAGGCTGCCGGATCGGCGTGAAGCCCTTGAGAAATAGATCTAAGTCACCTACACTTAGATCAACGAACTTCGCTCCGGCGGTGCCGCACGCCGACGGGGCCGTCCTTTTCGACTGAACGAGAGACCCGAATTGCAGCCAGATCGCTTCACCATCAAGTCCCAGGAGGCCGTCCAGGCGGCCCAGTCGCTCGCCGAGCGGCGCCGCAATCCGCAGGTGCTCCCCGAGCACCTGCTTGCGGTGCTGCTCGAGCAGGAGGGCGGCGTCGTCGCGCCGGTCCTGGGCAAGCTCGGTGTCGATGTCGCCGGCCTGCGCCAGGCCATCAACGGCGCACTCGACACGCTGCCGACCGTCAGCGGCGAGGGCCGGGAGCCCACCGGCGGCTCGAACGAGCTCGTGGCCGTGCTCCGCGCGGCCGAGCGCGACGCCGGCGAGCTGAAGGACGAGTACGTCTCGACCGAGCACATGCTCCTCGCCCTGGCCGAGGCGGCCGGCCCGGCGGGCAACGCGCTGCGTCACGCCGGCGCCACGAAGGAGTCGCTCGCCAAGGCGGTCGCCGAGGTCCGCGGCCCGCACCGCGTGACCGACCAGAACCCCGAGGACAAGTACCAGGCGCTGGAGAAGTTCGGCCGCGACCTGACGCAGTCGGCCCGCGACGGCAAGCTCGACCCGGTCATCGGCCGCGACGACGAGATCCGCCGCGTCATTCAGGTCCTGTCGCGCCGCACGAAGAACAACCCGGTGCTGATCGGCGAGCCGGGCGTCGGCAAGACAGCGATCGTCGAGGGCCTGGCCCAGCGCATCGTCTCCGGCGACGTGCCCGAGTCGCTGCGCGACCGCCGGGTGATCGCCCTCGACATCGGCGCCCTGATCGCAGGCTCGAAGTACCGCGGCGAGTTCGAGGACCGCCTGAAGGCCGTCCTCTCCGAGGTCAGCGAAGCGGAGGGGGCCGTGATCCTCTTCCTCGACGAGCTCCACACGATCGTCGGTGCCGGCGCCGCCGAGGGTGCGGTGGACGCCGCCAACCTCCTCAAGCCGATGCTGGCCCGCGGCGAGCTGCGCGCCGTCGGCGCCACGACGCTGGACGAGTATCGCCAGCACATCGAGAAGGACGCGGCGCTGGAGCGGCGCTTCCAGCCGGTCTATGTCGGCGAGCCGTCGGTCGAGGACACGATCGCGATCCTCCGCGGCCTGAAGGAGCGCTACGAGGTGCATCACGGCGTGCGCATCCAGGACTCGGCGGTGATCGCCGCGGCGACGCTGTCGCACCGGTACATCGCCGACCGCTTCCTCCCGGACAAGGCGATCGACCTGATCGACGAGTCGGCCTCGCGCATCCGCATCGAGATCGACTCGCTCCCGACCGAGATCGACGAGGTCGAGCGCCGGATCATGCAGCTCGAGATCGAGCGCCAGGCGATGGCGAAGGAGACCGACGAGGCGTCGGTCGCCCGCCGCGAGGCGATCGAGCGCGAGCTGGCCGAGCTGCAGGAGCGCTCGGCGGGCATGAAGGCCCAGTGGCAGGCCGAGAAGGAGGCGATCGGCGAGGTCTCCGAGATCAAGGAGCGGCTCGAGCAGGCCCACCGCGAGGCCGAGATCGCCGAGCGCGACGCCGACCTGCAGCGCGCCGCGGAGCTGCGCTACGGCGAGATCCCCGACCTCGAGCGCCGCCTGGCCGGCCTCGAGGACGCCTCCGAGCCGCGGGAGGCCGTCTACCTCAAGGAGGAGGTCACCGAGGAGGACATCGCCGAGGTGGTCTCCAAGTGGACCGGCATTCCCGTGTCGCGCCTCATGCAGGGCGAGGCCGAGAAGCTCATCCGCATGGAGGCGCTGCTGCACGAGCGGGTCGTCGGGCAGGACGAGGCCGTCGAGGCCGTCTCGGCCGCCCTGCGCCGCTCGCGGGCCGGGCTGCAAGACCCCAACCGGCCGATCGGGACGTTCCTCTTCCTCGGTCCGACCGGCGTCGGCAAGACCGAGCTGGCCCGGGCCCTGGCCGAGTTCATGTTCGACAGCCAGGACGCGATGATCCGCATCGACATGTCGGAGTACATGGAGAAGCACGCCGTGGCCCGGCTCGTCGGCGCGCCCCCCGGCTACATCGGCTACGAGGAGGGCGGCCAGCTCACCGAGGCGGTGCGCCGCCGGCCCTACTCCGTGGTCCTGCTCGACGAGGTCGAGAAGGCCCACCCGGACGTCTTCAACCTGCTGCTGCAGGTCATGGACGACGGGCGCCTGACCGACAGCCACGGCCGCACCGTGGACTTCAAGAACGTCGTGCTGATCATGACGTCGAACATTCCGGGCGGCCGGGCCGGCGCGGAGGGTCACTTCAAGCCCGAGTTCATCAACCGGCTCGACGACATCGTCGAGTTCGACCAGCTCACCCGTGAGGAGATCAGCCAGATCGTCGACCTCCAGGTCCGCCAGCTCACCGCCCGCGTGCGCGAGCGCGAGATCGAGCTCGAGCTGACCGACGACGCCCGGACGCTCATCGGCAACCTCGGCTACGACCCGACCTACGGCGCCCGCCCGCTCAAGCGGGTCATCCAGAAGCGCCTCGTCGACAAGCTCGCGCTGGCGCTGCTGGAGGGCTCCTTCGCCGCGGGCGACCGGGTGATCGTCGACGCGAAGGACGGCGAGCTGGTGTTCGAGAAGGCCCTCGGCTCGGCGCCCGAGCCCGAGCCCGAGCCCGAGGAGATCACGGCCTGAGACGCCGAACGGCCCCCGCGCCGTTGAGCACGGGGGCCGTTCGTTCGCTCTTCCGGCGGGTCCGGGCCCGCGGAGCTAGTAGACGATGAAGCAGCCGCGGTCCATCGCCTGGTCGATGTCCTCGCGCACGCCATCGGCGAAGATCCCGGCCTCCACGTAGTTGCCCTTGGCCAGCTCTGCCCTTCCGTTCCGAATCCCGGCGTTGATGGCGGCGGCGCGGGCGTCGCACTCCTTCTGGTTGGCCGGGCCGTCGCCGGTCGAGCCGGCCGTCACCGCGGTGGTCGTGGCCTTGCGTCCGATGACCAGCCGGCTGCCCGGGGCGCGCCGGGTGTGCTTGACGGCCTTGTGCGGCGGGACCGACGGGCGCACCTTGGCAACGGCAGGTGCGGCGAGGCTGCCGCCGGCGGGCGCGGCCTGGGCGGCGGCGGGGGCGGCGATGGCGAGTGCGGCGAGTCCGGCGGCGAGGGCGGTGAGCTTGCTGGGCATGACGGGCCTCCTGGCGTTGGGTGGTGGGTTGCCAGGGAGGACGCGGCCGGACCGGGTTCCTTCCCCTCCGTCGCCGGGGTGATGCTGGGCGTGTCGCGGCGGCGACAGGAGGGGTCCGGTGCGGGCCAGCGGCGGGCCGGGCGCTTAGCGTCCGGCTCCCGAGGCGGCCTGGCCGAGCAGCGTTCGGCACAGCGCCGTGAGCTTCTGTCCAAGCTGCTTCTGGCGCTGGCAGCGCTTGAGGTCGTCGGTGCTGAAGATCGGGATCGGCGTGGCGACGTAGGGCGGGACGGGGCGGGGGCGGTAAGCCGCGCGGGTGTCGTAGACGAGGGTCCAGGATCCGACGGTGAGGTTGCCGAACGGGAAGATCTTGCGCCGCGGGGTGCGCAGCGACCCGCACGGGCCGCGGAGCGTTCCGAGCCGCACGGTCCGGCGCACGGCGCCGTTGGGCTGCACGTAGTGCAGGTAGGCGGACCGGCCGCCCCCGATGAAGCCGTGGAGTTCGAAGCGGCCGCGGGCGCGCGTCGGATTGCCGCTCGTGAGGCCGGCGTAGCGGGCGAGGAAGCGGGTGACGCCGAACGGCCGGGCGCGGGCCGTCGCCGTGCCGTCGGTGACCGCGAGCGTGAGCCGCCGCTCGACCTGGCCGGCCTTGGGCGCGTCGACGATGAGCGGGATCGTGAACTCGCCGCGCGCCGTGGCGACCCCGCGGGCGTTCAGCCGCTTGCCGTTCAGCGTGAAGCGCACCTGCGCGCCCGCCGGCCACCCCGATCCGACCATGTAGAACTCGACCGTCCTGCCCGCGGCGACGCGGCAGGGCTGGTCGATCCGGACCGCCGGCGCGGCGTGCGCCGCCGCAGCGGGCCCGAGGGCCGCCGCGGCGAGGGAGGCGGCCGCCACGATCCGCATCGTCCCGTCCGGCTCAGAAGATGATGCGGACGCGCAGGCCGATGCTGACCCACGGGGTCGTGGAGAAGCCGGCAGACGAGTTCTTCCCGGACGGATTGAACCGCAGCTTCCAGAGCCCGCGGCTGCTGCCGAACGGCAGGGCGCGCTGCTTGGCCGAGATCAGCGAGCCGCACGGACCGCTCAGCTTGCCCAGGCGCTTGACGCCGACGTAGCGGCCGCCCGGGGACTTCCAGTGCGCGTAGACCGTCGAGTTCGAGGCCTTGCCGCTGGCGGCGAGGACGGCTCCGAGGCCGATGACGTAGAAGCGGACCCGCAGGGTCGCCGGGTTGCCGTTGCTGGGGAAGAAGTCGGCGCGCGCCCGCGTGACGTAGAAGCTCGTGCTGGCGGTGTTCGTCCCGTCGCTGGCCGACAGCGAGTAGCGCTTCTGGTTGGCCGCGATCCCCGGCGCCTTGAACGACTGCGAGATCGTGCCCTGGGGGGAGACGGCGAGCTGGCCGAGCGTCTGGCCCCCGGCGGTGACCGTGGCGGTCGCGCCCGGCGTGTAGCCCGTGCCGTTGAATGCGACGCTCTGATGCACCGACCCTTCCGACACGTAGCACTGGTGGTCCACCGACAGCGTGGCGGCCTGGGCAGCCCCGGCGGCGGCGAGCGAAACGGCGGCGGTGAGAGCGGCAGCGGCGATCCTCATGGGTCCTCCTGGTCGGGGCGCGACGCCTCCCCCCGGACGGCCCCGCGCGTTGCGCGGCGAGCCTAGCAGCGGCCCTGACGGCGGCGCGCCGCCCGAATGGGACCGCACGGCGGCGCCCGGCCGGGTAGAACAGTCCTGCGACTCGGAACCGACGACGGGAGACGACGTGCCGACCTATCTGATGCTCTCCAAGCTCACCCCCGAAGGGGTCCAGACCGTCAAGAACAACCCCGCGCGCATCCGCGAGGTCAACCGCGAGATCGAGCAGCTCGGCGCCACGGTGAAGGCGCAGTGGGCCACGCTCGGCGACTTCGACTTCGTCAACGTCGTCGAGGCGCCGGACGAGAAGACCGTCGCCCGGGTCTCGCTCGAGCTCGGCTCGCGGGGCACCGCGCAGTACACGACGATGCCGGCGATCCCGATCGACGACTTCATCGCCTCGATCTGATGCCCCGGGTCCTCGTCGTCGGCGGCGGGGGCCGCGAGCACGCGATCGTGCGGGCGCTGGCCCGCTCGCCCCAGGCGCCGGAGCTCCTGTGCGCCCCGGGCAATCCGGGCATCGCAGCCGAGGCCCGGATCCTCGAGATCGGGGCGGGGGAGGTCGATGCCCTCGTCGCCGCGGCCCGCGACGAGCGGGCCGACCTCGTCGTGGTCGGCCCCGAGGCGCCGCTCGTCGCCGGGATCGCAGACGCGCTCGCCGAGGCCGGCGTCCGGTGCTTCGGCCCGTCGGCGGCGGCCGCCCGGCTCGAAGGCTCCAAGGCGCACGCGAAGGCCGTCATGGACGCCGCCGGCGTCCCGACGGGCGCGCACGAGATCGTCAGCACCGTCGACGCCGGCCTCGCCGCGATCGGCGGGCGCTATCCGGCGGTGATCAAGGCCGACGGGCTCGCGGCCGGCAAGGGGGTCGTGATCGCTGCCGACGAGGCCGAGGCGACCGCCGCACTGGCGGCCATGATCGTCGAGCGCCGCTTCGGCGAGACCGACGTCCTCGTCGAGGAGTTCCTCGACGGCGCGGAGCTCTCGCTCCTGGCCCTCTGCGACGGCGAGCGGGCCGTGCCGATGGCGCCGGCGCAGGACTACAAGCGGATCGGCGAGGGCGACACCGGGCCCAACACCGGCGGCATGGGGTCGTACTCCCCGGTGCCCGGAATCGGCCCGGAGCAGGCTGCCGCGTTCGCGGCGACGGTCCACCAGCCCGTGGTCGACCTCCTGCGCGAGCGCGGGACGCCGTTTCACGGCGTGCTCTACGCCGGGCTGATGCTCACGGCGGACGGCCCGAAGGTCCTGGAGTTCAACGTGCGCTTCGGCGACCCGGAGACGCAGGCCGTGCTCCCGCGGCTGCGCTCGGACCTCCTGGCGGTGCTCGATGCTGCCGCGCGCCCGGGCGGCCTGGCCGGCGTCGCGCTGGACTGGGATCCGCGGTGCGCCGTGACCCTCGTGCTCGCCAGCGCCGGCTATCCGGCGACGTCGTCGTCAGGAGACGTGATCCGCGGCCTGGACCGGGTGCCGGCGGGCGCGGAAGTCACCCACGCCGGGACGGCCCGGGCCGGCGCCGATATCGTCACGGCCGGCGGGCGCGTGCTCAACGTCACGGCGCTGGGCGACGGGCCGGGTGCCGCCCGGGCCGCTGCGTATGCTGCCGCCGACGTGATCGACTTCGACGGCAAGCAGCTGCGCCGGGACATCGCGCTGCGGGCGCAGGAGCAGACGGCGTGACCGAGGGCGCGGCCGAGCCGCCGCTGGCGGACGTCGAGACCGAGGTCGAATCCGAATTGGACGGCCTCGCGGTCGACGCGCCGCAGGTCGGCATCGTCATGGGCTCAAAGAGCGACATGGGCGAGATGGACAAGGCGGCCGCCGAACTCACCGAGCGCGGGATCTCCTACGAGGTGCGCGTGATGTCGGCCCACCGCGAGCCCGACGTCGTGGCCGACTACGCGAAGAACGCCCACCTGCGGGGGCTCAAGGTGATCATCGCGGGCGCCGGCCTGTCGGCCGCGCTGCCCGGGGTCGTCGCCGCGCACACCGACCTCCCGGTGATCGGCGTGCCCCTCACGAGCCGGCTCTCCGCCGCCGGCGGCCTCGACGCGCTCCTGTCGATCGCCCAGATGCCGCCCGGCGTGCCGGTCGCCTGCGTGGGACTGAACAACGCCCGCAACGCCGCCGTGCTCGCGGCGCGGATCCTGGCCGCCTGAGCGCCACGGGCCCTGTCGGGCCCACCCGCGATACTGGGCAGGATGATCGAGCGCTACACGCGGGCGGAGATGGGCGCGATCTGGACCGACGAGGCCCGGATGGAGGCCTGGCGGCAGGTCGAGGTCGCCGCGGCCGAGGCGCTCGATGAGGGGCCGACCCCGGAGGAGCTCACGGCGATCCGCGCGGCGACGTTCACCGTCGGCGCGGTCCAGGAGCGCGAGCGGGTCACCGATCACGACATGGCGGCGTTCGTCGACGTCCTGGCCGAGTCGGCCGGGCCCGCGGGCCGCTGGATCCATTTCGGGCTGACCTCCAGCGACGTTCTCGACACCGCGCTGGCCCTTCAGCTCCGCTCCGCGGGCGAGCTGCTCGTCCCCGCAGCCCGCGAGGTGACACAGGCGCTCGCCGACCGGGCCCGGGAGCACCGCGACACGCTCTGCGTCGGGCGCACGCACGGCGTGCACGCCGAGCCGACGACCTTCGGCATCAAGCTCGCCGGCTTCGCCTTCGAGGCCGACCGCAACGCGGCGCGCCTGGAGCGCGCCTTCGCGCAGGCAGCCGTCGGCGCGATCTCCGGCGCGGTGGGGACCTACGCGGCGAACGGGCCTGCCTTCGAGGAGCGGGTGCTCGCGCCCCTGGGCCTCGAGCGCGAGCCGGTCTCCACGCAGGTCGTCGCCCGCGACCGCCACGCCGAGCTGCTGCAGGCGATCGCGCTGGCCGGGGCGGGGCTCGAGCGGTTCGCGACGGAGATCCGCCACCTCCAGCGCACCGAGGTCCGCGAGGTCGAGGAGCCGTTCCGGGCCGGGCAGAAGGGCTCGAGCGCGATGCCCCACAAGCGCAACCCGATCACCACCGAGCGAATCGCCGGCCTCGCCCGCGTCCTGCGCGGCAACGCCCAGGCCGCGGTGGAGAACGTGGCCCTGTGGCACGAGCGCGACATCTCACACTCGAGCGTCGAGCGCGTGATCCTCCCGGACTCGACGATCCTGCTCGACTACCTCCAGTACCTCGCCCTGCGGGTGATCCGCGGCATGGTCGTGCACGCCGACCGCATGCTCCTGAACCTCGAGGCCACCTCGGGGGCGCTGTTCTCGCAGCGCGCGCTGCTCGCCCTCGTGGCCGGGGGAATGGAGCGTGACGCGGCCTACCGGATCGTCCAGGCCAGCGCGCAGGAGGCCTGGGACACCGGCACGCCGCTGCGCACGCTGCTCGCCGAGCAGGAGGCCGCCGCCGGCCTCGATGTCGACGCGATCTTCGACGACCGCTGGCACGTGCGGTTCGGCGACGAGATCTTCGCCCGGCTCGCCGCGCTCGCCCCGCCCCGCTGAGGTCCGTCCGGTCCGGGCGTCACGGTGCCCCCGTGGCCGCCGACGCCCCCGATCCCGCCGACATCGGCAGCCGGCTCGATGCGGCCGCCGCGCGCTTGCGGGCCAGCGCCGGCGACGCCCCGCCGGGCCCGGACCCGATCGCCGAGGCGCTGGCCGCGCTCGAGTCGGCGCGGGCCGAGGTGCAGGCGGCCCGCACCCGGCTGGCTGCCGTGGCGCCTGAGCGCCACGAGCCGGCCTGACGCCGGGGCGCGGGCGGGCGGGTACCCTGGCGGGGTGGCCGCGTCACGGACGATCTGGCACTGCACCGCCCGCGGGGCCGTCGCCGCGGCCCTCGCCGCGGCCCTCGCGCCTGCCGGCGCCCACGCGGCGCCGCCGCCGCGGGCCGGGCGGCCGGCGCCCCCGCCGCTGCTCCTGCCGGCCCCCGCCGCCGCGGCCCGTTCCGCGGGAACGTGGATCGTGGGCGGCCGCCCGGGCGCCGGCACGAGGGCGATCGCGGCGCGCTTCGGCGCGACAGGGCTGCTCGACGGCGCCGGCGTCTACGCGGTCCGCCCGGGCCGGGCCCGCGCCTTCGCCGCGGCCCTCCGGGCTGCCGGGCGCCTGACCTTCGCCGAGCCGGACGCCCGCGGCGCGCGGGCGCGGACGGCGGCGGCGCCGAACCCGTGGCGGGCGTTCCCGGCCAGCGCGCTGTCGCCGGCCGACCCGCTCACCGGGCGCCAGTGGTGGCTGCGCGCCGTCGTGCGCGGCCCCCTCGCCCGGCCCGCGGTGACCGCGTCGAGCCCGGTGCTCGCCGTGCTCGACAGCCAGGTCGACGGGCGCCACCCCGACATCAAGGGCTCGAACATCCGTCGCGACCGCCCAAGCGTGCTTGACGAGGAGCACGGCACTGCCGTGACCACCGCCGCCGCCGCACCCGACAACGGCGCCGGCATCGTCGGGATCTGGCCCGGAATGCGCGTCTCGCTCCACACCCAGCCCCTGACGACCGCCGGGATCGTCTCGGCGTTCAACGCGATGATCCGCGAGCACGCCGCCGTGGCCAACCTCAGCTACGGCGGCGGCGACAGCTTCGCCGAGCGGGTGGCGCAGAACCGCGCCTTTGCCGCCGGAACGCTGCTCGTGGCCGCCGCCGGCAACGAATTCGAGGAGGGCAATCCGGTCGAGCACCCGGCCGGCGATCCGCACGTGCTCACGGCCGCCGCCGTGGACCGGACCCTGAAGTCCTCCTACTTCTCGAACGAGAACAACGGGATCGACCTCTCGGCGCCCGGGGAAGGCGTCCTGCTCGGCGTCCCGCGCGCGTTCGACACCGAGGACGGGCGCCGCGACGGGTACACGGAACTCGACGGCACGAGCTTCGCCTCCCCGATCATCGCCGCCGCGGCGACGTGGGTGCGGGCGGCGCGCCCGTCGCTCACGACGTCGCAGCTCTTCGACGTCGTCCGCTACTCGGCCCGCGACCTCGGGCCCAAGGGCTGGGAGCCGCGGTACGGCTACGGCCTGCTCGACGTGCGGGCGGCGCTCGCCGAGAAAGCCCCCCCGCCGGATCCGGGCGAGCCCAACGACGACGTGAGCTGGGTCGACGGCACCTACATCGCCGCCGCCGCACCGGTCTGGACCCCGGGCGCCGCGCCGGTGTCGTTCGCGGCCAGCCTCGACCAGTGGGAGGACCCGGCCGACGTCTACCGCGTCGCCGTCCCGCCGGGCGGCCAGGTGACGGTGACGGCGAAGAGCAGCAGCGGCGACGCGGACCTCCAGCTCTACGCGTCGGGGGCGAAGACGATCTACAGGAACGCCGGCCTGCTCGGGACCTCCAAGCGGCGGGGGTCCGCCGCCGACACGCTGACCTTCCGCAACACCGGGGCGGCGCCGCGCACGATCCTCGCGGCGGCCTACATCGACTCCGGCGTGGAGCAGCTCGACGCGAACTACACCCTGTCGGTGCGCGGCGGCTGAAAGCGCCCGGCGGGCCGGGGCGCGCGCCGGGCGCGTTGCTAGCATCGCCGCCGTGCCCTCCGTCGCCGATCTTCCCCTCGTCCAGTCCGGGAAGGTCCGGGAGATGTACGACCTGGGCGACCGGCTGCTCATGGTCGCCTCGGACCGCATCTCGACCTACGACGTCGTGCATCCGACGCCGATCCCCGACAAGGGCGCCGTCCTCACCGGGCTGTCGGTGTTCTGGTTCGGACGCACCGGCGCGATCGTCCCGAACCACCTGATCTCGGCCACCGAGGACGTGCCGGCCGAAGTGCGCGGGCGGGCGCTCGCGGTCCGGAAGCTGGAGATGCTGCCGGTCGAGTGCGTCGTGCGCGGCTACATCACCGGCTCCGGCTGGAAGGAGTACCAGGCCGCCGGGGAGGTGTGCGGGATCCCGCTGCCCGCCGGCCTCGCGGAGTCCCAGCAGCTGCCCGAGCCGATCTTCACGCCGGCGACGAAGGCGCAGCAGGGCGACCACGACGAGAACGTCTCGTTCGAGCGGGCGGCGGAGATCATCGGAGACCGCGCCCTGGCCGAGCGGCTGCGCGACGTGTCGATCGCGCTCTACGAGGCCGGCGCCGAGCACGCGCGCTCGCGCGGGATCATCCTGGCCGACACGAAGTTCGAGTTCGGGCTCGACGCCGATGGCGCGCTCACCCTGGGCGACGAGGTGCTCACGCCGGACTCCTCGCGTTTCTGGCCCGCCGACCGCTACGAGGTCGGGCGCGGCCAGCCGAGCTTCGACAAGCAGTTCGTGCGTGACTGGGCCTCGTCGACCGGCTGGGACCGCACGCCGCCGGCGCCGGCCATCCCGGACGAGGTCGTGGGCCAGACGAGCGCGAAGTACCGCCAGGCGTACGAGCTGATCGCCGGCGAGCCCTTCGCCGCCTGGCAGCAGCGGACGGCCTCGGCGTGAGAGCCCGGATCCTGGTGCGGCCCAAGGCGGGCATCCTGGACCCGCAGGGCCAGGCCGTCGAGCGGGCGCTCCCCGCCCTCGGCTTCGGCGGCGTGGCGAACGTCCACGTCGGGCGGCTCATCGAGCTCGACGTCGAGGATCCGGCGCAGCTGCCGGCCATGTGCGAGCGGCTGCTGGCCAACCCGCTCATCGAGGACTACGAGATCGTCGGCGCCGACGGCGGGGCCGGCCCCGCGGCGCCGTGACGATCGGCGTCATCCGCTTCCCCGGCTCTTGCGACGAGGTCGACGCCGTGCTCGCGGCCCGGCGCGTCGGCGACGCCGAGCTGCTCTGGCATGCCGACCGCGACCTGCACGGCGTCGACGCGGTGATCGTGCCGGGCGGCTTCTCCTACGGCGATTACCTCCGGGCCGGCGCGATCGCCCGGTTCTCCCCGATCATGGAGTCGGTGGCGGCGTTCGCCGCGCAGGGCGGGCCGGTCTTCGGGATCTGCAACGGGTTCCAGGTGCTCTGCGAGGCCGGCCTGCTGCCGGGCGCGCTGCTGCCCAACGCGGGCCGGCGCTTCCTCTGCCGGCAGGTGAGCCTCGTCGTGGAGAACACGGCGTCGGCCTGGTCGGGCGCGGCGACCGCGGGCGAGCGGCTCTCGATCCCGGTCAAGCACGCCGACGGCCGCTACTTCGCCCCCGAGGCCGATCTCGACGCGCTCGAGGCGGCCGGGCAGGTGCTGGTCCGCTACGCGCCGGGCGAGAACCCCAACGGCTCGGCCCGCGACATCGCCGGGGTCGTGAACGCGGCGGGCAACGTCGCCGGCCTCATGCCGCACCCCGAGCATGCGGTCGACCCGCTCACCGGCTCCGAGGACGGGCTGCGGTTCTTCGCCTCGGTGCGCGACCACCTCTCTGCCGTTGCCGCCTGACGCCGCCGCTCCCGCGACGCACCGCGAGCTCGGCCTCACCGACGCCGAGTACGAGCTGATCTGCGACAAGCTCGGGCGCGAGCCCAACGGCGTCGAGCTGGCGATGTTCTCGCTGCTGTGGAGCGAGCACTGCGCCTACAAGCACTCCAAGAAGCTGCTGCGCCGCCTGCCCACCGAGGGTCCGCGGGTCGTCATGGGACCGGGCGAGAACGCCGGGGCCGTCGACGTCGGCGGCGGGCTGGCCGTCGCCTTCAAGGTCGAATCCCACAACCACCCGAGCGCCGTCGAGCCGTTCCAAGGGGCGGCCACCGGGGTCGGAGGGATCCTCCGCGACGTGTTCGCCGTCGGTGCCCGCCCGATCGCCGTGCTCGACTCGCTGCGGTTCGGCGAGCTCGAGGGTCCGGGCGCCGGGCGCACGCGCTACCTGCTGGACCGCGCCGTGGCCGGCATCGGCCACTACGGCAACTCCATCGGCGTGCCGACGGTGGGCGGCGAGGTCTACTTCGAGGGGCCCTACGCGCAGAACTGCCTCGTCAACGCGATGTGCCTCGGCCTGGCCGAGTCCGACCGGCTCATCCGCTCCGCGGCGGCGGGGCCCGGCAACGTGCTCGTCCTGTTCGGCGCGCGCACCGGCCGGGACGGGATCGGCGGCGCCTCGGTGCTGGCGAGCGCCGAGCTCGACGAGGCCGACGAGGCCAAGCGGCCGTCGGTGCAGATCGGCGACCCGTTCGAGGAGAGCCGGCTGCTCGAGTGCTCGCTCGAGCTGCTCGACGCCGGCCTGCTCGTCTCGCTCCAGGATCTCGGCGCCGCGGGCCTGACCTCGTCGGCCTCCGAGATGGCGAGCAAGGGCGGGGTCGGGGTCGACCTCGACGTGGCGGCCGTGCCGCTGCGCGAGGCCGACATGGAGCCGTTCGAGGTGATGGTGTCCGAGTCCCAGGAGCGGATGCTCTGCGTCGTGGAGCCGGCCCGCGTCGACGCCGTCCTCGCAGTCTGCGCGAAGTGGGAGGTGCTGGCCACCCCGATCGGCGCCGTCACCGACACGGGCCGGTTCCGGGTCCTGAAGAACGGCCGGACGGTGGGCGACGTCCCGGTCGCGGCGCTCGTGGACGACTGCCCGCTCTACGACTTGGCGCCCGCACCGCCGTCGGCACCGCTCTACCCGGCGCCGCCCCGCACGCTGGAGTCCGACGCCGACGCCAGCGCCGTTCTGCTCGCCCTGCTGGGATCGCCGAACCTCGCCTCGCGGCGACCGCTGTTCGAGCAGTACGACGCGATCGTCCAGTCGCGCACGGTCCGCCGGCCCGAGCAGGCCGACGCCGCCGTGCTGCTCCTCCCCGGCGGCGGGGCGCTCGCAGTCTCGATCGACGGGAACGGGCGGCGAGTGGCGTGCGACCCGTACGCGGGCGCCGCCGAGGCCGTGGCCGAGTGCGCGGCCAACCTCGCCTGCGTCGGAGCCGAGCCGCTCGGCCTCACGAACTGCCTGAACTTCGGCAATCCGGAGAAGCCGCACATCGCCTGGCAGCTCAGCCAGGCCGTCGAGGGGCTCGCCGACGCCTGCACCGCCTTCGGCGCGCCGGTCGTCGGCGGGAACGTCTCCCTCTACAACGAGGGCCCCGAGGGCCCGATCTACCCGACGCCGGTCGTGGGCATCGTCGGCGAGCTGCCCGACGCGGCGGCCGCCGGCCGGATGGGCTTCCAGCAGGCCGGCCACGCCATCGCGCTGTGCGGCCCGTTCGTGCCGCACCTGCCCGGCTCCGAGCTGGCCAAGCTGCGCGGGGACGAGCTGCCCGACGGCCTGCCCGCCCCCGACCTCGGCGCCCTCGCCCGCGCGGCCGCGGCGGTCCGGGAGGCCGTGCGGTCCGGGGCGGTCGCCAGCGCCCACGACGTCGCCGAGGGCGGCGTCGCGGTGGCGATCGCCGAGTCCTGCCTGGCCGGCGGGCTCGGCGCGGCGGTCGACGTCGGGCCGTCCGACGAGGGCCCGCTGCGCTGGCTGTTCGGCGAGGGCCCGGGGGGCTACGTGCTCTCGGGGGAGCGCGCCGGGCTCGAAGCCTTGGCCTCGGAGGACCTCGAGGTCTTCGTCTGCGGCGAGGTCGGCGGGGACCGCATCGCCATCGCCTGCGGCGTCCCCGCTGCCGATGTCGCCCTCGCCGCCGCGCAGGCCGCGTTCGCCGGCGGCTTGGCCGGGGCGTTCGCCTGACCGCGATCATCCCGCTCGTTGCGCCGAGCGGCCCGCCGGCGCCGACGCCTGCCGGTGCTAGGCTGACCTCCCACGGGCCGCCGCCCCGGCGCGGCGCTCGCGGGCCTCACCGAATGGGCCACGACCTCGATCCCCGCGACGGACCGCGCGACGAGTGCGGCGTCTTCGGCGTCTACGCGCCTGAGCACGACGTCCACACCCTCGCGTACTTCGCGCTGTACGCGCTTCAGCACCGCGGGCAGGAGTCCGCGGGCATCGCCAGCGTCCAGAACGGCCACATCATGACCGTGCGCGACCTGGGCCTCGTGAGCCAGGTCTTCGACCAGCAGAAGCTCAACGCGCTCAAGGGCGACATGGCGATCGGCCACGTCCGCTACTCCACGACGGGCTCGAGCGCCTGGGAGAACGCCCAGCCGGTCCACCGCTCCGACCGCCGCGAGCTGGCCCTCGCCCACAACGGCAACCTCATCAACGCGGTGGAGCTGCACGCCGAGCTGCGTGAGCGCGGAGTCTCGTTCCGCTCGACGTCGGACTCGGAGATCATCGCCGCGCTGCTCTCCACCCACGAGGCCGAGCGGATCGAGGACGCGGTCGCCGACGTCCTGCCCCGCCTGCAGGGTGCCTTCTCAACCGTCGTGATGACGCGCGAAGGCGTCGTCGCCTTCCGCGATCCCGCCGGCCTGCGCCCGCTGTCGCTCGGCCGCCTCGGCGACCGGTTCTGCGTCGCCAGCGAGACGTGCGCCTTCGACCTCATCGGCGCGACCCACGTCCGCGACGTCCAGCCCGGGGAGCTCGTGTCGATGACCGAGGGCGGCTTGGAGCAGAAGACCGTCGTGCGCTCCCAGCGCCGGGCCTTCTGCATCTTCGAGCACATCTACTTCGCCCGGCCCGACTCCCGGCTGGAGGGCAACCGCACCCAGGTCTCGCGCCGCAAGATGGGCGAGATCCTCTGGCGCGAGGCGCCCGTCGACGCCGACGTGATCATCCCGGTGCCGGACTCCGGCAACCCCGCGGCCGCGGGCTACTCGCGCGCGTCGGGGATCCCTCGCGACGACGGCCTGATCAAGAACCGCTACATCGCCCGCACGTTCATCCAGCCCGGCCAGGAGCTGCGCAAGCACGGCCTGCGGCTGAAGTTCAACCCGATGCCCGAAGTGGTCGGCGGCAAGCGGATCGTCGTCGTGGACGACTCGATCGTGCGTGGCAACACCACCCGCCAGATCGTGCAGATGCTCCGCGACGCCGGCGCCTCCCAGGTCCACATGCGGATTTCGGCGCCGCCGATCCGCCACCCCTGCCACTACGGCATCGACATGTCGACCAGCGAGGAGATGGTCGCCCACGGGCGCACCGTCGACGAGATCGCCGCCGAGCTTGGCTGCGACTCGCTGGCCTACCTGTCGCTCGAAGGCGTCTACGAGGCGATCCGGGCCACGCGCTCGACGCACTGCGATGCGTGCTTCACCGGCGAGTACCCGCTCGACGGAACGGCGACGGCGAACGGGAAGTTCGCGCTCGAGCAGGACCTGCCGCTCGTGCGGGCGTAGCACCGGCCCGGACCCAGGCGCGGCACGGCGCGGCGGATCGAGCCGCTAGGTCTGCGTCTTGCGCTTCGTGAGCCGATCCGCTGCGGCCCGGTCGTTGCCGAGCGTGCTCTCTCCGCGGGCCTGGGTGGCCGAGTCGTAGGGGTTGCCGTAGGGACGCTGGTTGATCGCGCTTCCGGTGCGGGAGAAGAGGCCGAAGACGATCCCCACGAGCAGCACGACGATGACGATCGCGAAGATCCAGGCGCCGCCGGCGAAGGCAAAGGTGGTGACCATGAGATTTCAGTCCTCGAGAGTCGGAGTCGGGTTTCGGTCTTCCGAGGTTCCCGCGCGCCGGGCCGCGGCGCTGTGACATGACCCACACGGACCGCGCACGCACGCGCCCGTCCCGCCGCGTCCGCCGCTACGGTGGGCCGTCGTGGATCTCGACGCCGCCCTGCGCGAGCACTTCGGCTTCCCCGCCTTCCGCCCCGGCCAGCGCGAGGCGTGCGCTGCCGCGCTCGCCGGCCGCGACGTGCTCGTGGTCATGCCGACCGGCGCGGGCAAGTCGCTGTGCTACCAGCTGCCCGCGCTCGTCCGGGACGACCTGACGATCGTCGTCTCCCCGCTCGTGTCGCTGATGGCCGACCAGGTCGGGGCGCTGGAGCGGGCGGCGCCCGGCCGGGCCGCGCTCGTCAACGCCCAGCAGGACCTCGACGCGAACCGCGACGCCATCGACCGCGCCGTGTCCGGCGAGCTGCGGCTGCTCTACGTCGCCCCTGAGCGCTTCGCGTCGCCAGGGTTCGTGGAGCGGATCTCGCAGGCCAGGCTCGGGCTGTTCGTCGTCGACGAGGCCCACTGCGTGTCGCAGTGGGGCCACGACTTCCGCCCCGACTACTTCCGCCTCGGCGACGCCGCCCGCTACCTCGGCGCCGACGCGATCGTCGCCTCGACGGCGACGGCGACGCCGCAAGTCGCCGCCGACGTCGCGGTGCGCCTGGGCCTGCGCGACCCGGTGCAGGTCAGCACCGGGTTCGACCGCCCGGCCCTGTCGTTCGGCGTCATCCCCTGCCGGACCGCCGCCGACCGCGACCAGCGGGTCGCCGCGGCGCTCGCCGAGCCGGGGGCGCTCCCGGCGATCGTCTACGCCGGCACGCGCAAGGCGACCGACGCGCTGGCCCGGGACCTGTCCGCGGCGCTGGGCGTCGAGGCCGTCGCCTACCACGCGGGCCTTGGCCGGGAGGACCGGGCCGACGCCCAGCGGCGGTTCATGGCCGGCGAGGTGCCGCTGGTGGTCGCCACGAACGCCTTCGGCATGGGCGTGGACAAGGCCGACGTGCGGACGGTCTGCCACGCCGCGGTTCCGGGGTCGCTCGAGGCCTACTACCAGGAGGCCGGACGCGCCGGCCGTGACGGCCGGCCAGCGCGGGCCCTGCTCTTCTCCCAGCCGAAGGACAAGGGGCTGCACGTCTTCTTCATCGAGCGGGCAGCGGTGGACGACGCCGCGTTCGCTCAGGTGGCCCGCGCGCTGGAGCGCCACGCCGATGCCGGCGGCCGCTACGACCTCGACGTTCGCGCGCTCACCGGGGTCGTCGGCGGGGAGGAGGACGCCGCCCGCGCGGTCATCGGCTACCTGGCCCGGGCCGGCGTCGTGCGCCCGTCGCCGTCCCCGGTGGACCGGGTCGCCGGCCGGCTGACCGGGCCCTGCGACGGCCGGGCGATCGCGGCCTGCCGCACGGCAGCGCGGGACGTTGAGCGGGCACGGTGGAAGCAGTATCGGACCATGTGGGCCTACGTGGAGCAGCCCGCCTGCCGGCGGCGGGCGATCCTCCGGCACTTTGGCGATCCGGCCGAGCCGGCCCCGACGGTCCCCTGCTGCGACGTCTGCGACCCGTCGGTGCTGCCGGCCGAGCCGCCGCAGCGGGCGGCGGCGCCGGGCCGCGGCCGTGCGGGCAGATCGGGCGCCGGACGGACGCGCGGCGGACGCGGGGCTGGCCCGCGGACGGTGCAGCTCGATCCCGGCGAGCTGGACGCCGCGATCCTCGAGGTGGTGGCGTCGGCCCGGCCCGGGGTCGGTCGCACGCGGGCGGTGGAGATCCTGCGCGGCGGCCGCTCGAAGGTCATCGCCGAGCACAGCTACGACGGCCTGCCGCCGTACGGCGCCTTCGCGCACCTGACCCGCGAGGAGGTGCTCGGCCGAGTGGACGAGCTCCTCGACGAGGGCGCCCTGCGCTCGACCGGCGGCCGGTTCCCGAAGCTCACCGCGGCATGAGCTCGCGCCGACGGGTCGGGGTGCTGGCCTCGGGCTCGGGCACGAACCTGCAGGCGATCCTCGACACCGTCCACGGCCGCGACGGGATCGAGGTCGTGGCGGTCGCCTCGGACAAGCCCGACGCCCACGCGCTGCAGCGGGCCCGGGCCGCCGGCGTGCCGGCCGCGGTCTTCCCGATCGCGCCGTCGGGTGACGACCGCATCGCCCGGGACCAGCGGATCGCGGCCTGGCTGCGCGAGCGCGGCGCGGGGCTGGCCGTCCTGGCCGGCTACATGCAGCTGCTCGCGCCCGAGTTCCTGCGGCGGTTCCCGGATGCCGTGATCAACGTGCATCCGGCCCTGCTGCCGGCCTTCCCCGGCCTGCATGCCGTCGAGCAGGCGCTGGCCTACGGGGTGAAGGTCTTCGGCGTCACCGTGCACTTCGTCGACGAGGGAGTCGACAGCGGCGCGGTCATCCTCCAGCGCGCGATCGACCTGCCGGAGGCGCGGACGCCCGACGAGGTGATGGCGGCGCTGCGCCCGCTGGAGCACGCGCTGCTGCCCGAGGCGGTGCGCCTGGTTGCGGGGGGCGCAACGCGGCCGGACCCGGCCAATCCGCGCCGGATCCTGCTCGGCTGAGCGCCGCGGGGCGCTGGCCGCTGCCGGACCCATCCCGGCGCCGCGCGGCCCGGTCGCCGCGCGGCCCGTCACGGACCGCTCCGCAGGCCCGTCAGCCCGCCGCGGCGGCCAGGGCGCACACGCGCCCGTGCAGCCACTCGGTCGTCAGTTCGTGCTCGGGCTTCATGAGGACGCTGCGCAGCACGCTGGCGCCATCGGCGTCCCGGGCCAGGCCGGGCCGGGCCGCGGCGAGGGCGTCCGCGTCGACCTGCAGCAGGCTGAGGAACACCGGATCGTCGGCGGCCATGCCGGCCTCGAGCACGGCCCGCGACGCCGCGTCGACGGCGCTGGCCGCCGCGCGGTCGGGGAAGTACGTGACGATGTCCAGCGGCGGCTCCTGGAGCAGCACGAGCGCCTCGCCGTCGCGCACGCGGCCGGCGAAGTCACGGGCCGCGCGCAGCGACGCCGCGAGGATCGGCCCGAGACCCCGCTCGGCCTCCAGCGGCAGGAGCTGGAGCGTGAACCACAGCGCCGCCGCGCTCGCTCCGGGGCGCGAGCACTCGAGCGCGATCTCGCCGAGATGCAGGTCGTCGGACGTGAAGTAGGTGTAGGGCGAGTCGTGCTGGTAGAAGCGGCTGAGGTCAGGGTCGCCGAGCAGGATCGCGCCGCAGCCGTAAGGCTGCAGGCCGTGCTTGTGCGGGTCGATGACCACCGAGTCGCAGGCGCCGACCGCCGCGAGGTCGGCCGGGAGGAGCGGGTCGCCGCCCCGGGCCAGCAGCGTGAAGAACCCGCCGTAGGCGGCGTCGACGTGCAGGCGGACGCCGTAGCGGTCCCGCAGGTCCAGTGCGTCGCGGATCGGGTCGACCGCGCCGGTGCCGGTCGTGCCCGCGGTGAGGACCACCGTCCCGACCTCGCCGGTCCGCAGCTCCGGCTCCAGCGCATCCAGGTCCATGCGCCCCGCGGCGTCGCAGGGGATCGCCCGGGACTCGATCCCGAGCACGTGGCACATGCGCGCGTGGGTGTAGTGGCTCTGGGCGCTGTGGGCGACCGCCGTGCCAGGCCGCAGCTGGCGGGCGACGAACAGCGCCTCGAGGTTGGCGACCGTGCCGCCGCCGGTCAGGTGGCCGATGCCGTCGTCGGGGAGGCCGAGCATCGCGGCGATCTGCGTGACCGCCTCGCGCTCCATCCACGTCGTCGCCGGGCCGCCGTCGAGCGAGTGGTTGTTGGTGTTCACCAGCATCGCGGCGAGGTAGCCGGCCACCGCCGCTGGATGGGGCGGCTTGAGCATCTGGCCAGCGAAGCGCGGGTGGAAGAACGGGTAGTTCGCGTCCATCCGCTGCGCGAAAGCGGACAGCGCGGCGTCGAGCGCGGCGGGCTCGAGCGCGGTCGACGGGTGGGGGGCAAACGGGCCGAAGCGGTCCTCCCACTCCGCCACGAGGCGCATCGCCGCGGGCACGAGGGCGTCGATCTGGGCGCGCCGGGTGTCGAGCGGCCCCGCGGCTGAGTCGCTTCGGTCGGACATGGCGACACGGTATCCCGCGGCTCGCTGGGCTGCCCGCCGCGGACTCGCCCGTCCTGGCCAGCCCGCCGCGCCCGGTCGCGCCGGATATGCTCGCCGGGATGAGCGAGGAGAACGCGGCCACCGAGCCAGTCGCGCCGGGTGCGGTGCGGGTGCGCCGGGCCCTCATCTCCGTCTCCGACAAGCGCGGGGTCGTCGACTTCGCCCGCAGCCTGGAGCGGATGGGCATCGAGATCGTCTCCACCGGCGGCACGGCCCAGGAGCTCGCGAACGCCGGCGTCGCCACCCGTCCCGTCGGCGAGCTCACGGGGTTCCCGGAGATCATGGGCGGCCGGGTCAAGACGCTTCACCCCAAGCTCCACGCCGGGCTGCTGGCCCGCCGCGACGACCCCGGCCATCTCCGCGAGGCCGCCGAGCACGGCGTCGAGTTCGTCGACCTGGTGTGCGTGAACCTCTACCCGTTCGAGGCGGTCGCCGCGCGCCGCGGCGTGCCCGAGGAGGAGGTCCTCGAGAACATCGACATCGGCGGGCCGACGATGGTCCGCGCCGCCGCCAAGAACCACCCGTTCGTCGCGGTCGTCGTGGAGGCCGAGAGCTACGACGCCGTGCTCGAGGAGCTCGAGGAGAACGACGGCCGGATCTCGCTCCAGACGCGCGAGAGCCTGGCGGCGCAGGCCTTCGCAGCCGTCGCCCGCTACGACACCGCGATTGCCCGCTGGTTCGCCGAGCGCGGCGACGACTTCCCCGACCTCTACGTGCGGGCCTTCGAGAAGGTCATCGACCTGCCCTACGGCGAGAACCCGCACCAGCGGGCGGCCTTCTACAGCGAGATCGGCGCCCGCACGCACGTGCTCTCGATGGTCCGCCAGATCCAGGGCAAGCCGCTGTCCTTCAACAATCTGCTCGATCTCGACAGCGCCCGCAGCCTCGTGCGCGAGTTCAAGGTCCCCGCCTGCGTGATCGTCAAGCACAACAACCCCTGCGGCGTCGCGCTGGGCGACAGCGCGCTCGAGGCCTACCAGCGCGCCTTCGCCGCCGACCCGCAGAGTGCTTTCGGCGGCGTGATCGTCCTGAACCAGCGCGTCGACGCCGAGCTGGCCGAGAGGATCCTCGGCCAGTTCGTCGAGGTGCTCTTCGCGCCGGCCTACGACGCGGAGGCCCTCGCGCAGTTCGAGGCCAAGGCGTCGATGCGGGTCCTCGAGGACGGGGAGCGCCGCGGCGTGCCGGTCGTCGAGCCGAACCTCAAGCAGGTCGTCGGCGGCGTGCTCGTGCAGGACCGCGACATCGACTTCGAGGACCGGGCGACGATGGAGGTCGTGACCGAGCGCCGCCCGACCGAAGCCGAGTGGAGCAACCTGCTCTTCGCCTGGAAGGTCTGCAAGCACGTGCGCTCCAACGCGATCGTCCTGACGCAGAATCTCGCCACGGTGGGGATCGGCGCCGGGCAGATGAGCCGGGTCGACGCGGTCCGGCTCGCGGTCGAGAAGGCCGCCGTCGAGGACCTCTCCGGCTCGGTGCTCGCCTCCGACGCGTTCTTCCCGTTCGCCGACGGCCCGCAGCTCGCCGTGGAGGCGGGAGTCACGGCGATCATCCAGCCGGGCGGGTCGGTGCGCGACCACGAGGTCGTCGAGGCGGCCGACGCCGCGGGCCTGGCCATGGTGTTCACGCAGCGCCGGCACTTCCGCCACTGATGGACATCCAGCGGATCTCGTCGGGCGTTCCCTTCGAGGACACCGTGGCCTACTCGCGGGCCGTGCGCGTCGGGGACACCGTCCTGGTCAGCGGCACGACCGCGGCGACGCCCGACGGCGCGATCGCCGGCGGCGGGGACGCCTACCTGCAGGCCAAGGCGGCGCTGGAGACGGTCGCCGCCGCGCTGAGCGAGGCGGGCGCCTCGCTCGACGACGTCGTCCAGACCCGGATGTACGTGACGGAGATCTCCCGCTGGGAGGAGGTCGGCCGAGCCCACGCCGAGGCCTTTGCTGCGGCGCGGCCGGTCACAACCATGGTCGAGGTGTCCAGCCTCGTCGATCCCCGGATGCTGGTCGAGATCGAAGCCGTGGCGGTCGTGCGGCACCCCGCCGGGTAGGGCGCGCCTGCGCCCCGTCCGGGGGAGGTCGGTACCGTGTGGGGGCTGGCGCTCTCTCTGCCGCTGCGCGCCGGCACCCGATTCGCATGCCTGACTCCCCGCCCCGCCAGCGCCGCGTCTCGTCGCACAGCGTCCATCGCCGCCGGCGCCTGATCGCGCTCGTGGTCGCCATCGCCGTGCTCGCGGTGGGGGTCGACGCCGTCCGCGGCGACAGCACGAGCGGGTGGGGCGGGAGCCTCAACACCGGCAGCGGCATCCGGGCCGCGATCGAGGTCCCGTGGATCCAGCGGCCGAAGGACGCGTTCGGGCGTGAGGTCGATGTCAACGGCCTGCCGGTGGCCGCCTCCCAGCAGGAGGTCCTCGCCAAGCTGATCAAGACGGGCAAGCCGGTCTTCTGCGCCGGAGGCACGAAGCCCTACATCTCGCTCACGTTCGACGACGGCCCCAGCAAGGAGGGCGAGCGCATCGTGAACCTGCTGCGCGCCGACCGCCAGCGCGCTTCGTTCTTCCTGATCGGCAACAGCGTCACCGAGTTCCCGCAGGAGGTGCCGCTGCGCTTGCAGGCCGGCGACGTCGGCGACCACTCGACGTCCCATCCCGACCTCACGACGCTTGGCCCCGCCGACCGGGCGGCCGAGATCGGCAACGCCCGGAACAAGATCCAGAACGCCAGCGGCACGGCGGTCACCACCTTCCGGCCGCCCTACGGCGCCCGGGACGACTCCGTCGACGCCGCCATCGCCAAGCAGGGACTGCTCAGCGTGATGTGGAACGTCGACAGCGAGGACTGGCAGGGGCTCGACCAGGCCACGCTGGAGCAGAAGGTGTTCCCGAACCTCAAGCCCGGCGCGATCATCCTCTTCCACGAGACGAAGGACAACACGGCGCAGTTCCTGCCGGCGCTGCTCAAGGAGATGAAGAAGCGCGGCCTGCGCTCGGTCACGGTGCCCGAACTGCTCGCCCTGGACCCGCCGTCGGACCAGAAGCTCGCCGAGGGCGACACGGCCTGCGAGGCCAGCATCAACGGCGAGGGCGGCAACGTCCCCGCCGGCTGACCGGGATGCGCCCCCTGGGACTCGAACCCAGACCGCCGGGTTAAAAGCCCGGTACTCTGACCAGTTGAGTTAGAGGCGCGCGGCGATTGTGCCACGCGCAGCTCAGCGGGCCTCCTCGGCCGGCCGAAGCACCAGGATCTCGCCGGGCGCGTGCTCGAGCAGCCAGGCGATGTCGGCGGCGGCAAAGCCGTGGCCGTGGTCGTCGGTCGCGCTGACCACGATTCGTTCGTAGCGCTCGTGCTCGGTGAGCTGGCGCAGGGCGTGGCGCAGCGTGCGCCCGCGCTCGATGCGGCCGTCGCACTCGACGCCGTTGGGCAGGGCGCGCCGCTCGATCGTCTCGAGCATCGGCAGCGCCCGGTCGGCCTCGCCCGGCAGCGCGGCGTCGAGGGGCAGGTCGCGCGGGACGGTGGCGAGGTAGACCGGGACGAGCAGGGAGCCCTCCGCCCGGGCGAGCCGCAAGGCCGCGTCGAGCGCCCGCTTGGAGAGGCTGTTTGCCGTGAACGGGAAGACGATGCGCCGCGAGCGCGGGGTCAGGCGGGATCGGCGGCGGCGCACGAGCAGCCAGGCGGCGACCGCGCCGGCACCGGCGGCGAGCCCGATGGCGAGCCAGGCCGCCTCGCTCACGGTGCCTCCCCGCGGTCCAGCAAGGAGCGGTCGGCCACGATGCGGACGTCGACGCCCGGGAGCCGGCGGACCAGCCGCATGGCCAGCGGCTCGCCCAGCCGGGCCAGGCCGGAACGCGGGCGCTGCACCCCGAGCAGGATGTAGGTGGCGCCGCGGTCCTTGGCCACGCGCACCGCCGCCTCGGCGACGTCGTCACCCTCCTCGATCAGCAAGCGGGCCCCGAGCACCGAGGCGAGGCGGCGCAGGGCCTCGGTTGACTCCCGCTCCTCGGCACTGGGCTCGCGGTCGCTGGAGCGCACCCACAGGAGGTCGAGGTCGGCGCCGAGGCGCTGCGCCGAGCGCCAGGCGCGGCGCACGACCCGCTGCGAGCGCGGCTCGGGCGTGATCAGCGCCAGCAGGCGCTCGCCCACGGCCTGCTGGGTGGCGGCCCTGACGAGGCGGTCCTCGCGCGTCCCGAGGGTCTCGCGCTCGGCCCGGCCCGCGACCAAGCGGCGCGACTCCACGTCCTCGGCCACCTGGCGCAGCGCGACCTCGCGCAGGGCGCCCAGATGCTCGATGCGGAAGAAGTTGTTGAGGGCCGCCTCGATCGGCCGCCCCGGATAGATCTTGCCGCTGCGCAGCCGCTCGATCAGGGCCTCGGGGGTGAGGTCGATCAGGACGATCTCGTCGGCGCGCTCGAGCACCGAGTCGGGCACGGTCTCGCGCACGCGCGTGCCGGTGAGCTCCGTCACCCGGTCGTTCAGGCTCTCCAGATGCTGCACGTTGACGGTCGAGTAGACCTCGAGCCCGGCGTGGAGCAGGTCCTCGACGTCCTCGTAGCGCTTGGGGTGCTCGAGGCCCGGGACGTTGGTGTGGGCCAGCTCGTCCACCAGGCACAGCTCGGGCTGGCGCTGGAGGACCGCCGGCAGGTCCATCTCCTCGAGCGCGCTGCCGCGGTAGTCGATCGTGCGCCGGGGCACGAGCTCCAGTCCCTCGGCCTGGGCGATCGTCTCCGCCCGCCCGTGCTCCTCGAGGTAGCCGACCACGACGTCCCGCCCGGCCTCGGCCTCGGCCTGGCCCTCCTGGAGCATCCGGTAGGTCTTGCCGACGCCTGCCGCCATGCCCAGGAAGACCTTGAAGCGGCCACGCTGGCCGTTGGGCATCAGGCTCCGAGGAGGTTGTGGACCACGAGGTCCACGAGCTTGATGCCGATGAACGGCACGATCAAGCCCCCGACGCCGTAGATCAGCAGGTTGCGGCGCAGCAGCGCGGTGGCGCCCGCCGGCCGGTAGCGGACGCCGCGGAGCGCCAGCGGGACGAGCATGGGGATGATGAGCGCGTTGAAGATGATCGCGCTGATGATCGCCGACTGCGGGGTCCCGAGGTTCATGATGTTGAGGTCGTCGAGCGGCCCCGTCGACTTGCCGGCGACCGCGTAGGTGACGGCGAAGATGGCCGGGAGGATGGCGAAGTACTTCGCCACGTCGTTGGCGATCGAGAACGTCGTGAGCGCTCCGCGGGTGATCAGCAGCTGCTTGCCCACCTCGACGATCTCGATGAGCTTCGTCGGGTTCGAGTCGAGGTCGACCATGTTGCCGGCCTCGCGGGCGGCCTGGGTGCCGGTGTTCATCGTCACGCCGACGTCGGCCTGGGCGAGCGCCGGGGCGTCGTTCGTGCCGTCGCCGGTCATCGCGACCAGCCGTCCCTCGGCCTGCTCGGCACGGATCAGCTCGAGCTTCTTCTCCGGGGTCGCCTCGGCCAGGAAGTCGTCCACACCGGCCTCGTCGGCGATCTTCGCCGCCGTGAGCTTGTTGTCGCCGGTCACCATGACGGTGCGGATGCCCATCGACCGGAGCTGGTCGAAGCGCTCGCGCATCCCTTCCTTCACGACGTCCTTGAGGTAGATCACCCCGAGGACCTGGGAGTCCTGGGCGACGGCGAGGGGCGTCCCGCCCTCGCGCGCGACGCGCTCGATGGCGGGCTCCAGCGCCGGCGGAGCCTGGCCGCCCTCCTCAGCGACCCACGCCAGGATCGCGTCCCCCGCGCCCTTGCGCAGCCGGTGCCCGCCGTAGTCGACGCCGCTCATGCGGGTCTCGGCCGTGAAGGGCACGAACTCGGCGTCGGCCGCAGCAAGCTCGTGCTCGCGGATGCCGTACTGCTTGGCCAGGACGACGATGGATCGGCCCTCGGGCGTCTCGTCGGCGAGCGAGCTGAGCTGCGCGGCCTCGGCGAGCTGCGCCTCCGGGACACCCGGCATCGGGATGAACTCCGACGCCTGGCGGTTGCCCAGGGTGATCGTGCCCGTCTTGTCGAGCAGCAGCACGTCGACGTCGCCCGATGCCTCGACGGCCCGCCCGGACAGGGCCAGGACGTTGCGCCGCACGAGGCGGTCCATGCCCGCGATCCCGATGGCGGACAGGAGCGCGCCAATGGTCGTGGGGATCAGGGCGACCAGCAGCGCGATGAGGGTGGCGATGGAGACCGTGGTGCCGGAGTACTTGGCGAACGGCTGCAGCGCGACGACGACGAACAGGAAGATGATCGTCAGGCCGGCGAGCAGGATGCCCAGGGCGATCTCGTTCGGGGTCTTGCGCCGGTCGGCGCCCTCGACGAGGGCGATCATGCGGTCCAGGAACGACTGGCCCGGCTCCTGCGTGATCTCGACCACGATGCGGTCCGAGAGCACCCGGGTGCCGCCCGTGACCGCGCTGCGGTCGCCGCCGGCTTCGCGGATCACGGGGGCCGACTCGCCGGTGATGGCCGACTCGTCCACGGAGGCGATGCCCTCGATCACGGTGCCGTCGCCGGGGATCGTCTCCCCGGCCTCGACGACGACCACGTCGCCGCGCGCCAAGTCGGAGGCCGGTCGCTCGGAGCCGTCGCGCAGGCGGGCGGTCATCTCGGTCCGCATCGATCGCAGGGCGTCGGCCTGGGCCTTGCCGCGGCCCTCGGCCACGGCCTCGGCGAGGTTGCCGAAGACGACGGTGAGCCAGAGCCAGAACGCCACGACGAACGTGAACCAGGCCGCCTCGTCGCCGGCGCCCGTGTCCGCGCCCAGCGCCTGCAGGATCCACAGGGCGGTCGTGAACAGCGCGCCGGCCTCGACGACGAACATGACCGGGTTGCGCACCATGGCGCGGGGGTCGAGCTTGCGCAAGCTGGCGAGCAGCGCCGGTCCGAGAATCGACGGCTCGAACATGGAGGTGGGCTGGCGGTCGCTCATCGGCGGGCCTCGTGGTCAATCGAGATGTTCAGCTTCAGGACGTTGACCCCGGGCTCGCCCAGGAGGAGCAGCGAGCGGCCGTCGGTCGCGTCCGTGATCAGCTGGCGGACCCGCGCCAGGGGGATCGCGCGGACCTTCGCTATGCGGTTGGCCTGGATCCGGGCGTTGCGCTTGGAGATGTGGGGGTCGACGTTCGACGCGGAGGTCTGCACCGCGTCGTTCGGGACGTTCCGGCGGCGCAGCCCCGGGGTGAACGGGCGTTCGAGCGCGACGTAGGCGTCGGCGTAGCCGGCGATGGCGTCGCGCAGGTCCTTGCTGTTGGGGCCGAGGTTCGAGAACGCGGTGGCGGCGGGGTTGTTGCCGGTCACCGACGGCCGGGTCTGGAAGTAGCGGGGATCGGGCGCGAACAGCGGATTCCCGTCGGCGTCCTGCTTCTGCTTGCCGTCGCGGCCCAGCACCGGCTTGGTGAAGTCCTGGCCAAGCAGCCGGGAGCCGACGTCGCGGCCTGAGGCCTGGACCCGGCTGCCGTTGGCGGCATTCGGGAACACGGCCTGGCCGACGCCGGTCAGCGCCAGCGGATAGGCGAGGCCGAGGATGACCGTGAAGACGATGATCGCGAGGATGCCGGTGCGGATGTCGTTGCGCATGGGTTAGAAGAGCTGGTCGGTGAGGCTCTGCACGATCGGGCCGAGCAGGAGCGCGGGGACGAAGGTCAGGAGCGCTACCAGGGCGATCGCGCCGAGGAGCAGGGCGCCGAAGATCGGCGTGTCGGTGCGCATCGTCCCGGGGCCGGGCGGCGCAACCCGCTTGCCGGCCAGCGCGCCGGCGACGGCGAGGGCGGCCAGGAGCGGAATGAACCGCCCGCCGATCATCGTCAGGCCGCCGAGGAGGTCGGCGAAGGTGATTCCGAACGAGCCGGTGTTGCCCGGGGCGTTGGGCTGGACGAACCCGGTGAACCCGGCGAAGGCCGACCCGTTGTTGTTCCCCTGGGACATGTAGGCGTAGAACGTCTCGCTGAATCCCTGGGGCCCGGAGGCGAACATCGATGGCTTGCCCCACTTCGTGGCCAGCGAGAGGGCGGTGACCGTCAGCACCATCACGGGCATGAAGAGCGTGCCGATTGCGACGAACTTGATCTCGCGCGCCTCGATCTTCTTGCCGAGGTACTCCGGCGTCCGTCCGACCATGAGTCCCGACAGGAAGACCGACAGCAGGACGAACAGCAGCATGCCGTAGAGGCCGGAGCCGACGCCGCCAAAGATCACCTCGCCGGTGCCCATGTTCGCGAGCGGGATGGCCGATCCGAGGCCCGTGAGCGATTCCATCGCGGCGTTCACGGCTCCGCAGGACGTGACCGTGGTGATCGCCGCGAACATCGAGGGGCCGATCTCGCCGAACCGCACGTCCTTGCCCTCGAGGTTGCCGCCGGCGATGCCGGCGAGGTGCTGGGCGGGCGAGCCGTGCGTCTCGGCGGCGTAGACGATCGCGATCCCGGCCACGAGCCACACGAGCATGACGCCGTAGAGCAGCCAGCCCTGGCGGCGACGTCCGACCATCCGCCCGAAGGTGGCGGTCAGCGCGGCTGGGATCGCGAGGATCAGGAGCATCTCGACGTAGTTCGTGAGGGCCGACGGGTTCTCGAACGGCATCGCCGAGTTCACGTTGAAGAAGCCGCCGCCGTTGGTTCCGAGCTCCTTGATGACCTCCTGCGAGGCCACGGGGCCAAGCGCGAGCGTCTGGCTGCCGCCGGTGAGCGTCTTGAGGTCGGCGTAGGCACCGAGCGACTGGATGACGCCCTGCGAGATCAGGAAGATCCCGACGACGATCGAGATCGGCAGCAGGATGTAGAGCACCGCCCGGGTCAGGTCGGCCCAGAAGTTGCCGAGGCTCGCGCCGGAACGGCTGATGATCCCGCGGATGACGGCGATCGCCACGGCGATGCCGACGCCCGCGGACACGAAGTTCTGCACGGCCAGCCCCGCCATCTGGCTGAAGTAGGAGAGCGTGGTTTCGCCGGCGTAGAACTGCCAGTTCGTGTTCGTGACGAACGACGAGGTCGTGTTGAACGAGACGTCCCACGGCGCCGCGCCGAAGCCCTCCGGGTTCCAGGGGTGGATCGACTGCGTGCGGAGGATCAGGTACAGCAGCAGCCAGGAGGCCGCGCTGAAGACCAGCACGCTGCGGGCGTAGGCCTTCCAGTCCTGGCCGGCTTTCGGGTCGGTCGCGATCAGGCGGTAGATCCCGCGCTCGACCGGGCCGAGGATGCGCCCGATCAGCATCGGCTCGCCCTCGAAGACGCGCGCCATGTAGCCGCCGAGCAGCGGCACGATGGCCGTGAGGAGCGCCACGAAGACGGCGAGCTGCAGCCAGCCGTTGGCGGTCATCTACGGCTTCTCCCCGCGGATGAGCGCGTAGAAGAGGTAGCCGGCGAGGCCAGCCGAGACGGCCAGCGCGATGGCCTGCAGCGCCGTCATATGCGATCGAGCCCCTTGATGACCAGGAAGCAGATCGCGAACGCGGCGAGGGCGAGGGCAACGGAGATGACGTCCATGAACGGCAGTCTGATCCCGCTGGCGTCAAGCGACCGTGGGCGATCTCCGATCTGGCGTGAAGATGGCGTCAAGCCTGAACGCCCGACAATCCGGGCGTTCTGTGCGGAGCTACTCGATCCGGTAGCCGACGCCCGGGTCGGTGTGGATCGGGCGCCGGCTTCCGTCCGGATCGATCTTGCGCCGCAGGTTGGCGATGTGCGTGCGCAGCGTCGGGGTGTCGTTCTCGTAGGCCGGGCCCCAGACCTCGGTGAGCAGCGCGCGATGGGTCATGAGGCGTCCGCGGTGGCGCAGGAGCGTGCCGAGGAGGCCGAACTCGATCGGCGTGAGGTGCACCTCGTCGCCGTCGACGGCCACCCGGTGGGCGGCCACGTCGACTTCGATCCCGTCGGCGCGCAGGACGGGGTCCTCCGGCGCGGGCGCGGCGCGGCGCAGCGCCGCCTCGAGGCGGGCGACGAGCTCGCGGGGCCCGAACGGCTTGGTGATGTAGTCGTCGGCGCCGGCCTCGAGCGCGCGGACCTTCTGGTCCTCCTCGCCGACGGCCGACAGGACGATGATCGGGATGTCGGTCCACTCCCGCAGGCCGCGGCACACCGAGATGCCGTCGGCCTCCGGCAGCACGAGGTCGATGATCGCCGCGTCCGGCGACCGCAGGGCCGCCGCGTCGAGCGCCTCCTCGGCGGTCGTCGTCGGGTCGACGTCGTAGCCGGCGTCTCGCAGGACGACGCGCAGGGCTCGCAGGATCTGCGGCTCGTCGTCGCAGACGAGCACGCGCTTGCCGGTCACGGCGCCGCGGCCCCCCGCTCGGCGGCGGCGTGGTCGGCCGCCCCTGCCGGGACCGGCAGTTCCACGACGAAGGTCGTGCCCTGGCCGGGGAGGGACTCGACGGCGATCGAGGCGCCGTTGGCCTCGAGGAAGCCCTTGGCGATCGCCAGGCCGAGCCCGGCGCCGCGACCGGATTCCCCCGCGCTCGACTCGACGCGGAAGAAGGGCTCGAAGATTCGCTTCTGCTGGGCAGGCGGGATCCCCGGGCCGCGGTCGGTGACCCGGACGACGACCCGCCCGCCCTGCGCGCGGGCCCGGACGGTCACGGGCTGTCCGCCGCCATGGCGCAGGCCGTTGTCGAGGAGGTTCGCGAACGCACGCTCGAGTTGCGCGGCATCGGCCCGGAGCAGCGGCAGCTCGCCCTGGACGGAGATCGCGACGGCGTCCGGGCCGGTGCCGAGATGCGAGACCGTCGCCTCGAGGACCTCGTCGAGCCCGCACCAGTCCTGGCGCGGCTCGGCCGCCCCGGCCTCGAGGCGGGAGAGGTCGAGGAGCTGATCGATCACCCGCGCGAGGCGGCTGGCCTCTCCGGCCACCACGTCGGCCAGCTCGGCCTGCTCCTCGGCCCCGAGGGACGGCGACCGCAGCGCCTCGGCGGAGGCCAGGATCGCGGTGAGCGGCGAGCGCAGGTCGTGGGAGACGGCGCGCAGGATCGCCGTCTTGACCACGTCGCTGTGGCGCAGCGCCGCCGCCTCGACGACGTCGGCGGACATGTCCTCGCGCTCGAGCGCCGCCTGGAGCAGGGCCTCGAGTGACGGCATCACCCGTTCCTGCAGGCGCCGCAGCGTCTCCTCCGGCAGGTCGGCGGGGACGAGCACGGTCCCGATCTGCCGGGCCCCGTCGCGCAGCGGGAACGCGATCCGCCGGCCGTCGCCCTCGACGGCTCGCAGTTCGATGGCCGCCGAGGGGAGGCTCAGGGCCTGGGCGAGGCGCTGGGCGACCTGGGCCAGGGCCGGCTGGATGTCGTCGGTGCGGAGAAGCAAGCGCGCCATCTCGGCCGCGAGGTCGGCCTCGCGGCGTCGGCGATCGGCCTCGGCGGCCCGGGCGCGCGCGACCTGGGCGATCGAACTGGCGATGAGCGCCGCGATGAGGAAGAAGAGCAGGCCGATCCAGTTCTCGCTCTCGGCGATCGTGAACCGGCCGGTGGGCGGGATGTGGAAGAAGTTGAACGCCGCGGCGCTGAGCACCGACGTGAGCACGCCCAGCCACGCGCCCCACACGGCCGAGACGAGGAGGACCGCCACGAGGTAGACGACGCCGAGCGAGAGGACCGGGGCGATCCGGTCGAGCGGGTAGACGATCGCCGTGGAGACCGCGACGGCCGCGACCGACACGAGGATGCCGGCCGATGCGGGCGGCGGGTCCGGCCGGAGCAGGAGCGACTGTGCGCGGCGCAGCACGCGGGTGAGCCTAGCGCCCGGCGGCCCGGTCTCCCGGCGCCGGGGATAGGCTCCGCGGCGATGCGGTGCGGCGTGCCGACGGCGGGTGATCGGGCCGATGGGCCGGCCTGACGGCCGGCTGCTGGCCGCGATCTCGGCCGGCGGGGCGCTCGGCGCGCTCGCCCGGGCCGGCCTCGTCCAGGCCCTCCGTGTGGCCCCGGATGCCTGGCCGTGGCCGACCTTCGCGGTGAACCTGCTCGGCGCGGCACTGCTGGCCTGGGCGGTCACCCGGCTCCAGGAGCGGCTGCCGCTGTCGGCCTACCGCCGTCCGTTTCTTGGCACCGGGCTGTGCGGCGCGCTCACGACGTTCTCGGCGCTGCAGCTCGAGCTGCTGAAGATGCTCGACGCCGGTGCCGCCGGGCTGGCCGCGCTCTATGCCGCCGCGAGCCTGGCCGGAGGGTTCGTCATCGTGCTGGCCGCCTCGTCCTTCACCCGCCGGGCGCGGGCCTCATGACCGGCGTGGCCCTGTGGGCGGGGGTGGCGGTGCTCGGCGCCGCCGGGGCGCTGGCCCGGTTCGCGCTCGACGGCGCCGTCACGCGGCGGTCGGGCGCGCGGTTCCCGCTCGGCACGCTGGCAGTGAACCTGCTGGGGGCCTTCCTGCTGGGCATCCTCGCGGGTGCCGGGGTGGGAGGCGACGCCCTGCTGCTCGCCGGCGGCGGCGCGCTGGGCTCGTTCACCACGTTCTCGACCTGGATGCTGGAGAGCGAGCGTCTCGGCGAGGCGGGGCTCCTGCCGGCCCTCTGGCTCAATCTCGGCGCGAGCCTCGCCCTCGGCCTGGCGGCCGTCGCCCTCGGCCGGGCGCTGGGGGAGGCGCTGTGAGCCCTGGCGATCGGCGCCGGCTGCCGGGCACCGAGGCGCTGAAGCTGTCGGCCTACTTCGGCGAGTCCGAGCGGTCCGGTGGGCAGTTCTTCGCCGATGCGCTCGTGGACCGCTTCGAGGCCGAGGGCCTGGCGGCCAGCGTCCTGCTGCGCGGCGCCGAGGGGTTCGGGGCCAAGCACGGCCTGCGCACCGATCGTCTGCTGACCCTGTCCGAGGATCTGCCCGTCGTGGCCGTGGCCGTCGATGCCCGGGACCGGATCGAGGCGGCGCTGCCCGGCGTGGCGGCCCTGGGCGGGCGCGGCCTCGTGACGCTCGAGCGGGCGCGCTTGCTCGCCGCCGGCGATCTGGCCCGCGCGCCGGAGATCGCGGACGGCGGCCGGGCGGTGAAGCTGACGGCCTGGGCCGGCCGCCATGCCGGCGCGGGCGGCGTGCCGGCCCACGTCGCGATCGTCGACGCGCTGCGCGAGAGCGGCTTTGCGGGGGCGACCGTCTTGCTCGGGGTCGACGGCACGGCGGGCGGCGAGCGCCGGCGGGCCCGGTTCGTCGGCGCCAACCGGGAGGTGCCGCTGATGGTGATCGCGGTCGGGACCGGCCCGGCGGCGGCGGCGGCGCTCCCGCGCCTGGCCGCGCTGCCCGGGCCGCCGCTCGTGGCGCTCGAACGGGCCGAGGTCTGCAAGCGCGACGGGGTCCGGCTCGCCGCCCCGTCCGAAGTCCCCGAGGCCGACGACCGCGGCCGGCCGCTGTGGCACAAGCTGATGGTGTGGTCCGGGGAGCAGGCCCGCGCCGGCCGTTCGCCGCTGCACGCCGCGCTGGTCCGCCGCCTGCAGGCCGAGGGCGCGCGGGGCGCCACGACGCTGCGGGGGATCTGGGGCTTCAGCGGCGACCACGCGCCGCACGGCGACCGCCCGCTGCGGCTGCGCCGGCGCGTGCCGCTCGTCACGGTGGTGATCGACACGCCGGCCCGGGCCCGGCGCTGGTGGGAGGCCGCGGACGCGCTGACCGCCGGAACTGGCCTGATCACCAGTGAGGCGGTCCCGGCGGTCGTGACCGGCGAGCCCGCGGACGTGGCCGGGGCCTTGGCGAGCCCGGCCACCTAGACTCCGAGGTCCGCTGCCCCCATGGTGTAGCGGTCAGCACGCCAGCCTTTCACGCTGGTAGCGGGGGTTCGATTCCCCCTGGGGGTACTGACCGGCCGGCCGGCCTGGCGCCGCCCGACGCTGCGCGCGAGGTCACGTCTGCGCGCTGGCCGGCTCAGGGAGTCCCTCGCGCCCGGCTCGACGGCGCACGCGCTCGGCGTGGCGGGCGATCCACTCCGAGCCGGGCTGGTCCGTGAGGCCGTGCGCGATGATCGAGGTCACGACGCAGAGCGCGGCCAGATTGGTGACCTGCGCGACGTCCGGGATTCCCTGCCCGAGGAGGAAGAGCGAGTAGGTCATGGTGGCCACGCCCTTGGGCCCAAACCACGCCATGAACGCCTTCGTCTGCCAGTCCAGCTGGGTGCGGGTGCCGATGAGCGACACCCAGATGGCGACTGGCCGGGCGATCAGCAGGGTCACGAGCATCACGCCCACAGCGGCCCATCCGTCGGCGAACAGCGCGTCGAGCGTGAGGATCGCTCCGAAGACGACGAACACGCCGAGTTTCACGATCTCGACGATCTCCCGCGCGCCGGCCTCGACGTAGGCGCGGAGCTCGGGACGCCGTACGCCGAGCGTGATCGCGCAGACGAACACGGCGATGAACGGATTGCCGTGCCCGCCGTACGCCAGCAGCCCGTACGTCAGCAGGGCGACGCCGATGGCGTACAGAACTCGCTGGTGGTCGGGGATCCCTCGTCCGAGCGGGCCGCCCCGGGGCAGGACGAGCGAGGCCAGGTACCCGATGAGAATGCCGGCGGCGAAGCCGATCGTGAGGTCCTCGAGGATGAAGCGCCACCAGACGAAGTCGCTCTCGCCGACCGCCAGCGCCGCGCTGAGCGCGAGGACGGGCGGCAGGGCGAGGCCGTCGTTGAGGCCGGACTCCAGGTTCAGCGAGTGGCGCACGAGGCGCGGAACGCGCGGATTGGTGACGACGCTCGACGACAGCACGGGGTCGGTCGGAGACAGCAGCGCGCCGAGCAGGAACGCTTCGAGCCAATCGAGGCCGACCAGCGCGTGGGCGGCCAGCGCGATGACCGTTGCCGTGATCGGCATGGCCACGACGAGCTTGCGCAGCGGCAGGCGCCACTCGCGCTGGAGCAGCTCGCCGTCGACCTCCAGACCGTCCCGGAAGAGGATCACAACCAGCGCCACGACCGCCAGGTCCGATACGAACGTCTCGCGGGCCGTGAAATCCAGGACGTCGAGGCCGCCCTGCCCGAGCGCGAACCCGACGAGGACGTAGAGCGCCGTCAGCGATAGGAAGCTTCGGCCCGTCACGCCCGACAGCAGGGCCCCCACGACCAGCAGGCCGCCGAGCGCGATCAGCCCGATCTGGAACTCGTCCACGCCCGACACCCTCCCAGATGGCCGCGGACTGGGCGCGGCCCGTGGTGCCAGCGCGGCGGCTGAGGCACACTGCAGAGGTGTCGTCAGGTCCGGCCAGCGGCCCGCCCCCCGGGTGGAGCGACGAGCCCGTGCGCATCGTCGCCGCGCGCGCCGACTGGCCCGAGCGCTTCGAGGCCGAGCGGCGCGCGCTCGAGTCGGCGATCGGCCCGTGGGCGACAGGCGGCATCCACCACGTCGGCAGCACCGCGGTGCCGGGCCTGGACGCCAAGCCGGTGATCGACATCCTCGTCGGCGTCGACGACCTCGAGTCCTCGCGGGCGTGCTTTGAGCCGCTGGCGCGGCTCGGCTACCGGCATGCGCCGTACCTCCCGGACGAGATGCACTGGTTCTGCAAGCCGGACCCGGCGCGGCGCAGGCATCACCTGCACCTCGTGCCCTCCGTCTCACAGCGGTTCGCCGACGAGCTGGCCTTCCGCGATCACCTCCGCGGCCTGCCGGGCGCCGCCGCCGAGTACGGTGCGCTGAAGCGGCGCCTGGCCGCCGAGCACCCGCACGACCGGGAGGCCTACACCGCCGGCAAGGGGGCATTCGTGGCCGACGCGCTGGCGGCCCGCACGATGCTGCGCTCGCTCGGGCGCTTCATCGCCGCCCAGGCAGGATCGAGCCCGGCCGGGCAGGTGCTGCGCCGGCCCGGCCTGATCGCCGGGGCGACGCCCGCCAGCCCGGACCGGTCGATCCCCAACTCCGTGGCCTTCACGGATGCCGCCGCCCTTGCTGCGGCCCTGCCGGATCTCGCCGTGGCCTACCGCGAGGCCGGCGTGCGGGCCTGGACGGTGTGGGTCCCTGCCGCCGAGGCGCGGACGAAGGCGGACCTGGCCGCCGCCGGCCACACCTTCGACGGCGCCCCAGTGGGCATGGCGGCGACGCTGCCGGTGGCTGCGCCCGGCCCGCCAGTGGAGGGGCTGGACTGCCGAGAGGCCGACCGCGCGGCGATCCTGGCCAGCCTCAATGACCGTGCCTACGCACTGCCCGCAGGCACGTTCGCGCCGGCGATCGCGGGGATGGCGCCGCCGGAAACTCGGGTCTACGTCGGCGAGGCCGCCGGCGAGCCGGTCGCCGGCTGCGTCCTGGTCGAGGGAGAGGGGGACGCCAACGTCGGGCTCGTCGCCACGCCGCCCGAGCACCAGCGCCGCGGGCACGCGACCCAGGTGATCGCCTTCGCGCTCGCCGCGGCCCGCGCGCGCGGCTGCCGCACGGCCACGCTCCAGGCCTCGCGGGCCGGGGCGCCGGCGTACGCCCGGCTCGGCTTTCGCAGCCTCGGGCCGCTCGAGCTCTGGGAGCGCCGGCAGCCCGGGTGACGCAGCCACGGCGCCGCGCCGTTCGGCGCGGCCTGCGTTCCGGGCTGACGCTCAGCCGGGCAGCGCCGCGGCGACCGTCTCGCGCAGCTCGCGGCTGACGGCGTCGAGCGGCGCGGTGTCGCGCTGGGCGCGGCACAGGACGATCGCGCCCTCGACCGCCGCGACGGTCAGGGTCGCCAGCCGGGCGGCGCGGGCCCGCGGCACGCCGGCCCGGCGCAGGGCTGCACCGAACCGGTCGGTCCAGGCGGCGAAGACCTCGGCGGCGGCGTCGAGCACGACCGGCGGGTCGTCCGGCGCCTCGACCGAGACCGCGACGATCGGGCAGCCGAGGCGGAAGTCCGACCGCTCCAGGCCGACGCGCCAGGCCGACGCGAACATGTCGACCGCCGCGACCGGGCCCTGCTCCAGCGCCGCGTCGATGAGGCCCCCGATCCGGTCGCCGGCGCTCTGCACCGCTTCCCGGGCGAGCTGATCCTTCCCGCCTGGGAAGTGGTGGTAGACCGAGCCGCGCGGGGCCCCGGCGTGCTCGACCACGTCGCGCACGCTCGTGGCGGTGAGGCCGTGCTCCGAGAACAGGCGGATCGCGCTGGCGATCATGCGGTCGCGGCTGTCGGCGGGGGCGGAGGCCATGGCGTCGGGTTGACTATGACAGGTGTCATAGTACTGTGGCCTCCCGGCGGCGGCGCGCCCGGCCCGCCGCAGCTCGACCCGATCCGAAAGGCCCCCCGCATGCCCCTCATCGACCTCACCATTCCGTCTGGCGCGATCTCCGCCGACGCCCAGGCCGAGCTTCGCGACGAGCTCGCGACCCGGCTGCTGCACTGGGAGGGCGCGCCCGACACCGAGTTCTTCCGCGAGATCACGTGGGTCTACACGCACGAGGTTCCCGCCCCCGCCGTGGGCGGCCGGCCGGAAGGCGCACCGCGCTACCGCGTTGACATCACGGTGCCGGAGGGCGCGCTCTCGCCCCGCCGCAAGCAGGGCCTCGTGGCCGACGTGCACGCCGCGGTCGCCCGGGCCGCCGGCGTCGCCGAGGCCGACGCGCTGCATGTGTGGACGCTGATCCGCGAGGTGCCGGACGGCAACTGGGCCGCGGGCGGGCAGATCGTCGAGTTCGCGGCGCTGCGCGAGGCCGCGGCGGCGGAGCGGGCGCGCGCCGAAGCCGTTCCCTCGTGAGCGCGCCGATCCGCCAGCTGGTCTTCACCGGCGCCGGCGAGGTCGCCTGGCAAGGCGGCCCCGCGCCCGAGGAGTCCGATCCGTCAGGGGCCATCGTGCGCCCGCTGGCGGTCGCCCGCTGCGACCTCGACCTGGCGATGGCCGCCTTCGGGATCTTCCCGGGGCCCTACGCGGTCGGGCACGAGACGGTGGCCGAGATCGTATGGGCCGGCGACGGCGTCGCCCAGCGCCGCCCGGGGGAGCGGGTCGTCGTGCCCTTCCAGGTCTCGTGCGGGGCGTGCGCGGAGTGTCGCCACGGCACCTTCGCCGCCTGCCGCACCTACCGCGCCAAGGCCGGCTCGGCCTTCGGCTTCGGCGAGGCGGGCGGCGGGCACGGCGGGGCCGTGGCCGACCTGCTCGCCGTGCCCGCCGCCGACCACCTGCTCGTGCCGGCGCCGGAGGGCGTGGCGCCGGAGGTGCTCTGCACGGTGCCCGACAACGTGCTGGACGCCTACCGGGCGGTCGCGCCGGGCCTGCGCGCCCGGCCCGGCGCCGACGTGCTGATCGTCGGCGGGGCCGCCGCGTCGATCGGGCTCTACGCGGTGGACGCCGCGGTCGCCCTCGGCGCCGGCAGCGTCCGCTACGTCGACACCGACGCGGACCGCTGCACCGCGGCCGCGGCGCTCGGCGCGCAGGCCGTGCACCACGAGGGCGCCTGGCCGCGCCGCTTCGACCGCGCCGCGATCACGGTCGAGAACACCGCCGACCCGGAGGGCCTGGCTGCGACCCTGCGCTCCACGGCCCCGTACGGCCTGTGCACCTGCGTGGCCATCCACTTCGCGCCGGAGGTCGCGGTCCCGCTGCTCGAGATGTACACCCGCGGCGTGACGCTGCACGCCTCGCGGGCCGACTCGCGCCGCTACCTGCCTGAGGTCCTGGACCTGGTGGCCGCCGGCCGCCTGCATCCGGAGGCGGTGCCGACCACCGTCGTGGACTGGGACCGGGCCGACGAGGCGTGGCTGCAGCCAGCTACGAAGCTCGTGGTCACGCGCACGTCGCCAGCCTGAGTTCGCGGCGACGTTGAGCTTCGGCCGGTACGGGCGGCCGAACCTCAGCTTCGCGCCCGGTCGGCACGTCCCTGGCGGCGGCCGGAGACGCCGAGATGCCAGCACACCCGCGAAACCCGACTGGATTTGTTAGGTTTCCGGCCTCCGTCGCTCGAAAGGAACCCGACGTGGCCCGTTTGCGCCCAATCTTCGCCGTCGTCCTGCTCCCCGCCGTCTTCGCGATCGCCGCGTGCGGCTCCAGTGACAGCGGCTCGAAGTCCGACGGCACCACGGTGTCGGTGAACTGCGACAAGGGGAGCCTCTCGCTCGTCAACAGCGGGCAGCTCACGCTCGCGACGGACAAGCCGGCGTTCCCGCCGTACTTCGTCGACGACAACCCGAGCAACGGCAAGGGCTTCGAGAGCGCGGTCGCTTACGCGATCGCCAAGCAGCTCGGCTTCACGCCGGCGCAGGTCAAGTGGACGGTCGTGCCGTTCAACTCCTCCTACGCCCCCGGGCCCAAGAAGTTCGACTTCGACGTCAACCAGATCTCCATCACCCCGCAGCGGGCGAAGGTCGTGGCGTTTTCCTCGCCGTACTACACGGCCCCGCAGGCCGTGGTCGCCGCGAAGGGGTCGAAGTTCGCGACGGCGACGTCGTTCGCCGACCTCAAGGACGCCACGATCGGCGTGCAGGTCGGGACCACGAGCCTCAAGGCCGTCCAGGACGAGATCAAGCCCAGCCAGCAGCCCAAGGTGTTCAACGACTCCAACGACGTCGTGACCGCGCTGAAGAACAAGCAGGTCGACGCCGTCGTGATCGACCTCCCGACCGCCTTCTACCTCACGGCGGCCCAGGTGCCGGGGTCGAAGATCGTCGGCCAGTTCTCGGTGCCCGGCGGCGACAAGTGGGGGGCGCTGCTCGCCAAGGATTCGAAGCTGAAGCCCTGCGTGGACATCGCCCTGGCGAAGCTGAGCAGCTCCGGTGAGCTCAAGCAGATCACCGACAAGTGGATGGGCGCCGCAGCCGGCGCGCCGGAACTGCGCTGAGTCCGTCGAATAGGGGGCCCATGGGCCACGAAATGCCGGCGGCGGCAGGGACGGCGGCGGGCGCGGATCGCCGTGCCGTCCGCGCCGCCGCCAAGCGCCGGCGCCAGCGGCGCGGTGCCGTCGTCGCCGCGGCCTCGTCGGTCGTGGTGCTCGGCGGCCTGGCGGCGCTGATCCTCACGAGCCCCGGCTGGCCCGACGTCCAGGAGACGTTCTTCTCCTGGTCGGCGTTCAAGACGTCCTTCCCCGACGTCCTGAGGGGCTTCTGGCTCGACATCAAGCTCTTCCTCGCGGTCGAGGCGGTCGTCCTCGTGCTCGGCCTCGCCGTGGCGCTGTCGCGGGTCGCGCGCACGCCGGCGCTCTTCCCGCTGCGTCTGCTGGCGGCGACCTACACCGACCTCTTCCGCGGCATTCCGACCATCCTCGTCGTCTACCTCATCGGCTTCGGCGTCCCGGCGCTCGGGCTGGCCGGCCTGCCGACCGACCCGATCGTCCTCGGCGGGATCGCGCTCGCGCTCTCCTACGGCGCCTACGTGTCAGAGGTCTACCGCGCCGGAATCGAGTCGATCCACCCCAGCCAGCGGGCGGCCGCGCTGGCGCTCGGGCTGACCGGCGTCCAGTCGCTGCGCCACGTCGTCGTGCCGCAGGCCATCCGGCGGGTGGCGCCGCCGCTGCTCAACGACTTCATCGCGCTGCAGAAGGACGTGGCGCTCGTGTCGATCCTCGGACCGCTCGAGGCCTTCCGGGTCGCCCAGATCCAGGCCGCCGGCAACTTCAACTACACGCCGCTGATCGCCGCGGCGTTTCTCTACCTCTGCGTGACCTTCCCGCTCGCGCGGGTCCTGGACCGCATGCAGGCGAAGTCGCGCCGGGCCGAGAGCGGCGAGATCCCGGCGTGACTCCGCCGGTTCTGGAGGTCCGCGGCGTCACGAAGGCCTTCGGCGACACCGCGGTCCTGAAGGGCATCGACCTCGCGGTGGCCGAGCACGAGGCCGTGGCGCTCATCGGCGCGTCCGGGTCCGGCAAGTCGACGCTCCTGCGCTGCATCGACCTGCTGGCCGAGATCGACGACGGGGACGTCTTCCTCGACGGCGAGGTGATCACCGACCCCGAGGTCGATGCCACCGCGGTCCGGCGCAAGCTCGGGATCGTCTTTCAGGCCTTCAATCTCTTCCCTCACCTCACCGTCCTCCAGAACGTGGTGCTCGGCCCGGTGAAGGCCCACGGCGTCCCGAAGCCCGAGGCCGAGGAGCGGGCCCGCGGCCTCCTGGACCGTTTCGGGCTCGCCGACCGGGCCGGCGACCACCCGGGCCGGCTCTCGGGCGGCCAGCAGCAGCGCGTTGCGGTGGTGCGCGCGCTCGCCTGCCGGCCCCGGGCGCTGCTGCTCGACGAGGTCACGAGCGCCCTGGATCCCGAGCTGGTCGGCGAGGTGCTCGCCCTGATCCGGGAGCTGAAGGAGGGGGGCATGACCATGCTCGTCGCCACCCACGAGATGGGCTTCGCCCGCGACGTCGCCGACGAGGTCTGCTTCCTGCACGAGGGCCGCATCGCCGAGCGCGGCGCGCCCGAGCGGATCTTCTCCGCGCCCGAGCAGGCCGAGACCCGGAAATTCCTCGGCCGCCTGCTCGAGGCGGGGCGCCTGTAGCCGCCGGTCGCTCAGCCGGCCGCCGCGGCGTCCAGCGCCCCCGCGAACGCCGCGGCGACCTGCTCGAGCTCGGCTTCGGTGACCACGAACGGCGGTGAGACCTGCAGCGCGACGCCGCGGATCCCGCGGGTCAGCACCCCCCGCTCCCGGGCGCCGGCCACCACGCGGTTGAGCAGGCCGGGATCCGCGGCCCGGGCACCCGCGTCCAGCTCGACGGCGCCGAGCAGCCCCACGCCAGCCCGCACCTCGCTGACCAGCGGGTGGGCCTCGAGCGGGCGCAGGACGCGCTCGAGCACCGGCTCGAGCGCGCGCACCCGGTCGCGCAGGCCCTCGCGCTCGATGATCTCCAGGTTCGCCAGGCCGATGGCGCAGGACGCCGTGTGGCCCGAGTACGTGTAGCCGTGCCGGAAGATCGCGCCGGTCCCGCTCCAGAACGGCTCGCAGACCCGCGGGCCGACGATCACCGCGCCCAGCGGGGCGTAGCCCGAGGTCAGGCCCTTCGCGGCGGTGATCATGTCCGGGTCGATGCCGTAGCGCTCGGAGGCGAACCAGTCGCCGAGCCGGCCGAAGCCGCTGACGACCTCGTCGGCGATGAAGAGCACGTCGGCCTCGCGGCAGATCGCCTGGATCTCCTGCAGGTAGCCCTCGGGCGGCGCGATCACGCCGCCGGCGCCGATCACCGGCTCGCAGAAGAACGCGCCCACGCGGTCGGGGCCGAGGCGGTCGATCGCGGCGCGCAGCGTCGCGGCGTCGTCCCAGGCCACGCGTTCCACGGTCGGCACGAGCGGGTGGAAGACGTCGAGGTTGGAGGGAATTCCGGCCAGCGACGTGCCGTAGGCGTTCATCCCGTGGTAGGCGTGCTCGCGGGAGAGCACGATCTCCTTGTCCGGATGGCCGACGGCGCGCCAGTAGGCCCGCACGAGCTTGGCGGCCGTGTCGATCGACTCCGAGCCCCCGCTGGTGAAGAAGACCTTGGCATCGGGAAGGTGGGTGAGGGAGGCGACCTTGGCCGACAGCGCCTCGGTCGCGGGCGTCGTGTACCGCTCGAAGGTCTGGTAGGCCGCGAGCGTGCGGATCTGCTCGGCGGCCGCGTCGGCGATCTCCGCGCGGCCGTGGCCGACGTTGCAGTACCAGAGGCTCGCGATCGCGTCGAGGTAGGCCGTGCCGGCGTCGTCCCACACCGTCGAGCCTTCGCCGCGGACGATCGTCACGCGGCCGGACGTGGCCAGCGCCGCGACATCGGCGAACGGGTTCCAGTAGCTCGTGGTGGCGGTGGTCGTCGTCATGAGGATCCCCTGGGTCGTGTCCGGGCGAAGGCGCCGCCCGGACTGTACGGCGGCTGGCCTTCGCCGTGCCGTCGCAGCGTGGGCCGCGCGGCCGGACGGTTCGGCGGCCGCCGGCTCTCAGGCTTCGCGCTCGGCGACCAGCTGCCGGAGCTCGCCGACCACGCGCGCGAGCTCGTCGGCCAGGGGGCCGGGCTGCCGCGCCGCGAAAATCTCCACGAGGCGGCCGTAGTACCACAGCTGCCCGTCCCGTCCGGCGCTGAAGCGGCCCCAGAGCGCCGGCCCCAGGGAGCGGTAGTCGAACAGGATCGCGCGGGCATTGTGCAGCTTGTCGGCCAGCGACACCCGCAGGACGCCGGCGTCAGTCTCGGCCTCGAGGTGGGCGAGGTAGGCCTCCTTGCGCTCGCGCCAGGGCGCCTTGCGGGCCGGGTCCGGGTCGGTACTGTCGCTGCAGGCCAGCACGATTTCGGCGACCCGGTCTCCGAACTGGGCGCGGATCAGCTTGGCGGTCGGGAGCCCGCCCTGGTCCTCGACGGCGTCGTGCAGGATGGCGGCGACCGCCTCGTCCTCGGATCCCCCGTCGTCGAGCACGAGCGAGGCCACGGCGAGCAGGTGCGAGAAGTAGGGGATCTGCGTGCCCTTGCGCACGTCGCCCATGTGCAGGACGCGGGCCTCGTCGACGGCCTCCGAGAAGCGGTCAGTGAGCTCGGTCCGCATCGCGCCAGTGAGCGTACCCTTCGCCGCCATGTCCCGCCCCGAGGCACCGCCCGGGCCAGGCGGCATCCGTGCGCTGCACGCCCTCCCGGCCCCGATGCTCGTCGTGTTCGCGACGATGTCGGTGCAGTTCGGCGCCGCGCTGGCGGCGACGCTCTTCGACGAGCTCGGGCCGGCCGGGACCTCGGTGCTGCGGATCGGGATCGCCGCTGCCTTCCTCCTGGCCGTGTGGCGCCCCCGAGTGCGGCGCATCGCCGCGGCGGACCTGCGACTGGCTGGGATCTTCGGCCTCGCGCTCGGCGGGATGAACTTCGCCTTCTACGAGGCGCTGGACCGGATACCGCTCGGTATCGCGGTGACTGTCGAGTTCCTCGGCCCGCTGGCGGTGGCGGTCATCGGCTCGCGCCGGCGCCTCGACATCCTCTGGGCGGTGCTGGCCGCCGCCGGGGTCGGGCTCATCGCCGCGCCCGGGGGCGCGTCGGTCGATGCCGCGGGTCTGCTGCTGGCCGGGGCCGCCGGGGCCTGCTGGGCGGCGTACATCGTGCTCGGCGTGCGGCTCGGCCGCGTGTTTCCCGACGGCTCGGGGCTGGCACTCGGCATGGCGGTCGCCACGCTCGTGCCGCTCGGGCCGGGGATTGCCGAGGCGGGCGCGGACCTGCTCGTGCCGGCCTTCATCGCGGTGGGCGCCGCGGTCGCGCTGCTCTCGTCCGTGATCCCCTACACGCTCGAAACGGAGTCGCTGCGCCGTCTGCCAGCGAACGTCTTCGGAGTGCTCATGAGCCTGGAGCCCGCGGTCGCGGCGCTGGCCGGATTCATCGTGCTGGGCCAGGCGCTCGGGGTCCGCGACCTCGCGGCGATCGCCTGCGTCGTCGCCGCGAGCGTCGGCGCGACCAGCGTTGCCGGCGCGGCGACGCGGGCAGCGCCGGAGGCGTGAGGGGTGCTCAGTCCGCGCGGTGCGCGGAGCCGGAGGACCGCTCCGGCGAAGCGAGCCCGTACACCGGCAGGCCCCAGTCCAGCGGCGGCTGGGAGCCGGTGCCCGCGGCGTGCGCGGAGCGGCCGCGGGGCTTGAGCCAGCTCATCGGGTTCGTCACGGGCGCCCAGGGCGCGGTGCCGACGCGAACCTCGAAGTGCAGGTGGGCGCCGTAGCAGCGGCCGGTGCAGCCGGTGCGGCCGATGACCTCGCCGCGGCTCACCCGCTCGCCGACGCTGACCAGGATCTGGGACTGGTGGGCGTAGCAGGTGGACACGGTGACGTGGGCGACGCAGGTGAAGTTGCCGTACCCGCCCTGGGAGCTCGCGATGATCACGCGGCCAGCGGCGACGACGTGGATCGGCGTGCCGCTGCCGACGCCGATGTCGATGCCGGGGTGGCAGGACTCCCACGCGCGCTGCTCGCAGTAGGGGCTCGTGATCGGGCCGATCACGGGCCAGGGGAAGCTGCCCTTGGCCGGCTGGCTGCCGGTCGCCGGGTCGCGCGTGGCGCCCGGATCGGGCTTGGCGCCGATCTGCGTGCCGCCCGTCGTGTCGGCGGCGTGCAGCACGCGGACGACCTGGCGGGACGGATCGGAGGCGGCGCCGTCGGCGCCGACGAGCTGGATCTTGCCGGAGACCGCGGAGTCCGGGACTTCCACCAGCACGGACCGGGCGGAGGACCGGGCGGGCCGGGCGGCGCGGTCGTCGGTCGTGCCGTTGCCGCCGAGGAAGCGGACGCTCGTGACGCCGGACAGGCGGGCGCCCCGGATGACGACGGTGCCGGTGTCGCGGACGCGCACCGTGCGGACGGTGGCGGCCTTGCGGCGGTCGGCGCTCGTGACGACGCAGCCCTTGCCGCAGGCGACCGAGGTGATGATCGGCGGATCGAAGAAGCGGGTGCCGCCCGTGGCGGCGGAGTACCCGACGCCGCCGCTGGCCGATGCCGCCGCGGTCGCCGCCGAGGCCGCCGAAGGCAGCGCGATGGCCAGCAGGCCAGCGGCCGCCATCGAGGCGGCTGCGGTACGCGACATGGGCACGGCTCGTTTCACGCGGTGATGTGCTCCCGTATCTCGGGCCTACGGGGTTAGCTGACGGGCTCGCGCTGATTCGGGCAGCGCTACGGATCGATCACGATCCGATTCGCCCCCGGAGCCAATCCTTCGACTCCAGTGGTTCCCCCGTTCCTTTCGGCCTCCGCGTGGAAGCCGAAAAGACTCGGCAGTCGTCTTGCAGGCGTGACCCTACCAAAGGCAGTCCCGGGTGTGCGGCCCTCCTCGGTGCGTGACGACGGTCTGGGGGGAGGTTCGCGCCGCGGCCCGAGAGTCCTCGCGGCCTCGGCGAACGGCCGGCCGCCCGGTCACGTGTCAGGGGCTGGCACCGGCGACGACTGGCCTCCTGCGGCCCGGGCCGGGCGCCCCGGCAGGGACGCTCGGGAGCCGCCCGGGCCGCGCTCAGTCCGCCGGGCGCTCGTAGTCGTGGCGCCCGCCGGACTTGGCGAGCAGCACGACCTCGGCGATCTCGATGCCCCGCTCGATCCCCTTGACCATGTCGTAGACCGTGAGCGCGGCCACCGTGGCCGCGGTCAGGGCCTCCATCTCGACGCCGGTCCGCGCTGCCGTGCGGGCCTCGGCGGTGACGGTGACCGTCCCGGCGGCGGCGTCGACCTCGAGGTCGACGCCCACGAAGGACAGGGGGAGCTGGTGGCAGAGCGGGATCAGCTCGTCGGTGCGCTTGGCCGCCTGGATCCCGGCGATCCGCGCCGTGCCCAGGACGTCGCCTTTCGGGGCGTCGCCGGCGGCCACGGCCGTCGCCGTCTCCGGCGCCATGCGGACGGTGGCCCGCGCCACGGCTCGCCGTTCGGTCACGGCCTTGGCGCCCACGTCGACCATCCGGGCGTTCCCGTGCTCGTCGAGGTGGGTGAGTTCGCTCATGGGAAGGGTGGCGGCAGCCGGGGGCAGCTCGCCTCGGGGACCTCGGGCCCGAGGCTCCCGACCGCGCGGCTGAGCGCGGCGCCGCCAACCGTAGCGCCGACCCGCAGCGTGTACGGGCTGTCGAGGAACGCCTCGAACCGCTCCCGTCCGCGGCCGTCGGCGCGCAGGCCGACGACGTCGAGGTCGGCATCCGGCCGCCCGTCGCGCCGGAAGAGCGCCGTCACCGACGGGGGGCCGGGCGGGCTGACCGCGACGTCGGCGCAGACCGTGACGACCCCTCCGAACGGCGGGCCGTGGGTCACGGCCACGTCGAGGGCCGCCGCGGCCGTGGACGCCGGCCCCTCGAGCGCTGGCAGCGCGGGGAGGCGCCCGCCGGCCAGGAAGGCCAGGGCCCGGGCGAGCGGGATCAGCCGCAGCTGCGTGGCCGCGCCGAGGTCACGCAGGCCCAGGAACGCGGTGCGGGCCGAGTAGCCGGAGCGGGCCCGGATCCGGACAGGGTCGAAGGCGCGGCTGTGGCGCATCGCCTCGAGCGCCGCCAGCGTGTCCGGGGAGTACGCCGCGGTCACTACGCGTGGGAGCCAGCGGCGCGGGCCGGCGGGGGCGAGCCGGTCGCCGGCGGCGGGCGCGAGCCGCCAGCGGGGCCGTCCGCCGGTGGTGGCGGTCGTCGTGGGCCGGCGGGCAACGATGAGGACGACGTTCCAGTCGCCCGGAACTGCGCCCGCCTTCACGCCGCCCAGGACCACCGTGCCTGGCGCGCGCAGGCCGGAGATGACGAGGCGCGGGCGGGCGGCACTGGTCGCGCCGGACCGCACCGTGGCCTGGAAGATTGCGGCGTCGCCCGGCGCGGGCACCAGCAGCCGGCCGCCCGGGGGCGGGGCCGCCCCGGCGCCGGGGGCTGCCGGGCCGAGGGCCGCCGCCGCGAGCCCGGCGACCAGCCATGCGGTGCGTCGGCGCATGGGCTCAGGCCGGGGTGTGCACGGCCTGCGCGGCCGCGACGAGGTCGTGCACCGCCTGCGCGTTGCCCTCGCGCAGCAGCGCGATCGGGTCGGGGTCGCCGTTGACGATCGACTCGAAGAAGGCCTTGCGGTCCTGGTAGGTGGGCAGGGTGCCCTTCGCCCAGCCGCGGGCGTCGTTGAGGATCACGGCGAGGTCGGCGTAGGGCTCGCCGAACTGCTCGGCGATCTCGCGCTTCATGCGCTTGGCCAGGGCCGGAGAGGCGCCGGCGGTCGAGATCGCGATCGCGAGCGGGCCGGTCCGGACGATGGCCGGGAGGATGAAGTTGCACAGCGGCGGGACGTCGACGACGTTGACGAGCATCGCCCGGCGCTCGGCGTCCTCGTAGACCTTGATGTTGACCTCCGAGTCGTCCGTGGCCGCGATGACCATGAAGGTTCCCTCGAGGTCGTCGGGCTCGTACGCGCGCTGCTCCCAGCGGATCGACCCTTCGGCAGCGAGCGCGGCCAGCGCCGGCTCGGCCTCGGGCGCGACGAGCACGACGTCGCCGCCGCAGGCGAGCAGGCCCTCGGCCTTCTCCAGGCCGATCTCGCCGCCGCCGACGACCAGGCAGCGCCGGCCCGTGAGCTTCAGGCAGGCGATGTAGAACGGCGTCGCGAGCATGTCGCGCACGCAGGACTGGTCGCAGATCCCCTTGCGGAGCTGGCAGACGCACTCTTTTCCAGCGTAGGCCTGGGCGGGCATGGTCTCGACAATGTAGACGCTCGTAAGCTCCACGAGGATCACGTGAGCCCGCCCCCCGCCTTCCAGCCCATCCCGTTCCGCGCCGCCGCCCCGGGGGAGGGGCACTTCGAGGACGGCGCCATGATCCGCCGCGTCAACCGGGAGCTGATCGTCGCGTTCTCGGGTGCCCGGGCCCTGCTCCTCCAGGCCGCCCACCCGGTGATGTTCGAGGGCTTCTACGACCGCACGGCTGGCCACGCCGACCCGCACGGGCGGCTCGCCCGGACGGCGACGATCATGAACACGATCTACTTCGGCCGCCGCGCCGACGCCGACGAGATGACCGCCCGCGTGCGCCGGGTCCACGCCCGCATCCGCGGCGAGCTTCCCGAGCCGGCCGGCCCGTTCCCCGCCGGCACGCCGTACGCCGCCGACGACCCGAAGTACCTGCTGTGGACCCTGGCGGCGCTCGTCGACTCCGCCGACCGCATCTACCGCCGCTATGTCAGCGGCCTGGACCGCGACGAGCGCGACGCCCTCTGGCAGGACTACCGGCTCGTCGGCCGCCTGTTCGGCTTGGAGGACGCCGGCATGCCGGCCGACATCGAGGCGTTCGACGCCTACATGGACGCGATGATCGGCGGGGGCGAGCTGTGGGTCACCCCGCGCGCCCGTGAGCTCGGTCTCGCCGTTGTGTTCCATCCGCCCGCGCCGCTGCACATGCGCTGGCTGGTCGAGACGGTGAACTTCCACGTCGCGGGCTCGCTGCCGCGGCGCGTGCGCCGTGGCTACGGGCTCGCCTGGGACCCCGTGCGCGGGGCGGTCCGCCGCGGCGGCGCCGAATACACCAAGCGGGTCCTCCTGCCGCTGCTGCCCGCTGCGGTCCGGCGCACCCCCGTGGCCGGCGGGCGCCTGCTGCCGGGGCCGCCGCGGGCGGCGTCCGCGTAGGGCCGCAGCGAAGCGCTCCTCACGGACGGCGGATCGCGGTGCTCGCCACATTGCCCTCGAGCCACGACACCACGAGCGTCCGGCGGCCGCCGCCGGCGGCGTGAGGGCTGTGTCCGTGCCCCAGCAGCGCTGCGGGTCCGAACCCTCGGCCGGCGCCGAACACGGAGGCGACCAGGCTCAGCCGCGCATACACGTCCCACGCGACGACCGCGTCGCCGGCATCGTCGAACGCCACGACCGGGAACCCCACCGCGTCCGCCGAACGGGCCACGCGGCTCGGCGCTCCGAAGGTGATGCCGTCGGGGGCGTAGGAAGCGGCGATCGCGGTGTGCTCGCGACCGGGGGTGATCGGGCCAGTCGGCGAGGCCTCTGCCCACGTGACCATCGCCGCACCCGTCGTGGCGACCGCGAGCCCGGGCGGCACGGCCGGCGCGCGGCCCGTGCTCAGGCGCCGGGCCACGAAGGGAGCGCCCCGTCGCGCTGCGGCGACGTGCAGGTCGCCGCGCAGGTCCGGATAGTTGCCGTTCGGCTGGGCGCGGGCCCCCTGCACCCAGGCCACCACCGCGCTCCCGGCCGGCCCGACCTCGACCGCGAAGGCCTGCGGGGGCCCGCCGGTCATCGGGATCGGCCGCGGCGGGTCGCGGCGGCCGCCGGTGGTGCCCGTCATGACGACGACGCGCCGCTGCTCGGTCCACGCGAGCGCCAGCGACCCGTCCGGCCCGACGCGGACGACGGCGGAGCCGGGGCCGGCGGCGGGCAGCGCCTCCGGAGGCTCGAGCCGGCCGTCGGCGTGCATGACGCGGAAGAAGGCGCCCGGCGCGCCGGACTTCTTCCACAGGAACACGGCGTTGCCCGCGTCGTCGACCTCGCCGCTGATGCCGAACGCGCGGCCGCCGAAGCCCCCTTGGGACGCCGACGGCTGGGAGACCGTGAACGGCGGTCCCAGCGGCGCCCCGGACGGGGCTCGGCGGCGCACGCACAGGCGGGCAGGCGTGCCGCAGCCGGGCCACATGGCGAGCCCGCGTCCGGCGCCGTCGACCGCGAGGGTGGGATGCACCGACGCCAGCGCGACCGGCGGGGACGGGCGGCCCTGCGGCGTGCGGGTCCGCCACTGCGCCCGCCCCGGCCCGGGTGCGCCATTCGGCCACGACGGGGCCGCCGACCAGCGCACCGCGCCCGCCACGTCGACGAACCCGCGGACGTCGGTGGGCTCGCCGGCCCAGAACACCACCCCGTGGGACCAGGCGGCCTCGGAGGCGGGCGCGCCCGCCAGGGCGGCGAGGGTCACGGCGGCGGCGGCGAGGCCTCGCAGCTGCATCGCAACTCGAACGGCCGGCATCCGGCGAAGTTGCGGGCCTCAGCGGCGCCCGACCGACCGCAGCGTGCGGCGGGCGACCTTGGCCAGCGGGACGGCGCCCTGCCCGAGGGCGCGGCGGCGGTCGGCCTCGCGGCCGTAGAGCAGGCCCCCCGCGGCGCGCATCGCGCGACCGAGGGTCTCGTCGTAGGGGTGCCACCAGAAGTTGCGCGCCGAGCCGGGATCCCAGGCGATCAGCTTCACCTCGACGCACTCGTACAGCCCGAACTTCGAGTGGGCGCGGCCGATGCCCGAGGCCTTCACGCCGCCCCACGGCGTCTGGACGGCCCCGTGGGAGTACATGTGGTCGTTGATCCAGATCATGCCGGCCTGCAGCTCGCGGGCGATCCGCGTGCCGCGCCGGCGGTCGCGGGTCCACACGGAGGCGCCGAGTCCGAACTCCGAGTCGTTGGCCAGCCGGATGGCCTCGTCCTCGTCCTCCACGGTCACGATCGGCAGGACCGGGCCGAAGATCTCCTCGCGCATGATTCGCATCTCGGGGGTCACGCCCGTGAGCACGGCGGGCGCGAAGAAGGCGCCGGACAGGCCCGGGACCTCGACCGGCCCGCCGCAGTGCTGCGTGGCGCCGTTCGCCACCGCGTCGGCCACGAGCTCGCAGACGAGGTCGAACTGGTCGCGCGAGGCCATCGGGCCCACCTGGGTCGCCCAGTTGAGCGGATCGCCGACCGTGAGCCGCTGCGCGCCGGCCACGACGCCCGCGACGAAGCGCTCGGCGTGCTCGCGCACCACGTAGACGCGCTCGATGCCGGCGCAGGTCTGGCCGGCGTTCGCGCAGCCGCCCCACAGCGCGCCGTCGATCGCGTTGGCGATATTCGCGTCCCGGAGCACGAGCATCGGGTCCTTGCCGCCGAGCTCGAGCACGGCGCCCTTCAGCTGCGCGGCGCAGGCCCGCCCGACGCCGCGGCCGACGGCCACCGACCCGGTGAAGAACACCTTGGCGACGCTGGACTCGACCAGCGCCTGGCCGACCGCGCCGCCGCCGTGCACGACCCGGATCAGGCCCTCGGGAACCCCGGCGCGCTCGAACACGTGCCGGATCCGCTCGCCGATCAGCGGGGTCAGGGAGGCCGGCTTGAGCACGACGCCGTTGCCGGCCATGAGCGCCATCGCGACCTCGCCGAGCGGGATCGACCACGGGTAGTTCCACGGCGCGATCACGCCGACGACCCCCAGCGGCTCGTAGGCGAAGGCCGAGCGCTTGAGCTTGAAGTGGGGCTGCGGCGACCCGATGCGCTCGTCGGCCAGCAGCCGCGGGCCGTGCTCGGCGATCCAGTGCAGCGCGTCGGCGGTCGGGAGCAGCTCCATCGTCAGCGCCTCGACCCGCGGCTTGCCCTGCTCGGAGGCGATCAGGTCCCGCAGGCTGTCGAACTCGTCGACGATCACGTGCGCGGTGCGGCGCAGGTAACGGGCGCGATCGGCTCGCGGCAGCGCCGCCCAGAACGGCTGGACCTGGGCGACCTCGTCGACGACCGCCTGGACGCTGTCCGGAGTCACGGTCGGGACGGCTCCGAGGCGCGCGCCGGTCGCCGGGCTGAAGGACTCGAGCTGCGCGGACGCGGTGCCTGAGGCCATGGCGCGCAGCCTAGACGACGCTCCCGCGGCGCCGGCTGGCGCCGCGGTCAGGCGCGGTGCCGGGCCGTGCGGCCCGACCGGTCGCGCAGCGCGTGCCAGAGCAGCTCCCCCACGCCGGGAGCCACCCGCTCGTCGGCGACGAGCGCCGCCGGCTCGGGCGCGCCGAAGTCGATTGCCCCGATCCCGGTGACGAGCTCCTGTCGCCCGGTCCAGGTCAGGGCGCACAGCACGGCCCGCTCGCGCGGATCGTGGCGCAGCAGCCGCTCCACCTCGAGCTCGTCCGGCATGATCCCGCGCCGCTGGAGCAGCTGCGTGACCCCGGCGCGGTCCGAGGGGCGGGCGAGCCGCAGCCGGACCGGCGGCCCGTCCGCCAAGCCGAAGCGGGCGGCCATCAGGGCTCCGGTGTCGAGCGGCTGGGACACGGGACCACCTTCGCACCGGCAGGCCGGCGACCTGTGAACGATCTGAGACGTGTGCGCCACGTCACGCCGGTCCCGTCAGAATCGCCGGGGGGCGGCGGGACGGGCCGGCGCCGGATACGCGATCGAAGGAAGGGCGGACGGTGGAGCGGTACGCGCTCTTGCTACGGGGGGTGAACGTCGGCAGGGGCAACAGCCTGCCGATGGCGGAGCTGCGCGCCATGCTCGAGGCGCTCGGCGCCACCGACGTCGCCACCTACATCCAGAGCGGCAACGCCGTGCTGACGAGCACGCGCGGGCCGAACGAGCTGGCCGCCGAGGTCGAGTCGGCGCTGGAGCAGCGCATGGGCCGCGCGGTCGCGACGACGTGGCGCACGCTGGCGGAGCTCGAGGCGGTCGCTGCCGCCAACCCGTTCGCCGACGTCGCCCTCACGCCGAAGTTCCTGTGCGTGACCTTCCTCTCCGCGCCGCCGGGCGCCGGAGCCCTGGCCGCGCTCGAGGCCACGGAGTTCGGGGACGAGCGCTGGGAGCTCTCGGGCCGAGAGATCTACTCCTGGCATCCGCGCGGCCAGGGCCGCAGCCCGCTCGCCGAGGCGATCCAGAAGCTCCGGCTCCCCGGCACGGCGACGACCCGGAACTGGAACACCGTGCTCAGGCTCCTCGCCATGCTCGGCGACGGCTGAGGCCGCGGGCGCCCGGCGGCGCTCCGCGGGCGGCCTACGCTCCGCCGCGCGCCCGGCGGATCTCGGCGAGGCGCTCCCGCAGATCCGGCTCGGCGTCGTCGGGCTCGTAGAAGACGGCGCCCTCAAGCCCTTCGGGCAGCACACGCTGGCCGGAGATGTGGCCGGCGTGCGCGTGCGGCGAGTCGTAGCCCTGCCCGCGGCCGAGCTTGGCCGCGCCGGCGTAGCCGCCGCTGCGCAGGTGGTCCGGCGGCGCGGCGGCGCCGTGGTCGCGCACGTGCTGGCGGGCCGCGTGCAGCGCCCGTCCGGCCGCGTCGGACTTCGGGGCGAGCGCCAGGTAGACCGCAGCCTGGGCCAGCGGGTAGTGCGCCTCGGGCATCCCCACGTGCTCGACGGCGTGGGCGGCGGCGACCGCGATCGACAGCGCGCGGGGGTCGGCGTTGCCGATGTCCTCGGAGGCGAGGATGACCATGCGCCGGGCGAGGAAGCGCGGGTCCTCGCCGCCCTCGATCATGACCGCGAGGTAGTAGAGGGACGCGTCCGGGTCCGAGGCCCGGGTGGCCTTGATCCAGGCCGAGATCGTGTCGTAGTGCTGGTCGCCGGCGCGGTCGTAGCGCAGCGCCTTGCGCTGCAGCGCCTCCTCCGCGAGCTCGAGCGACACCGGCCCGCCGGCCGCGGTCGCGCACGCGAGCTCCAGGCCGGCGAGGGCGGCGCGGGCGTCCCCGCCCGCGCGGGCGGCGATGAAGGCCAGCGCCTCCTCCGAGACGGCCGCGTCGCCGCACTCCCCGCGGTCGAGCGCCCGGCGCAGCAGCGCCTCGATGGCCGTCGCGTCCAGCGCGTGGAGCTCGTAGACCTGCGCGCGGGAGAGCAGCGCCGAGTTCACCTCGAAGTACGGGTTCTCGGTCGTCGCCCCGATGAGCGTGACGAGCCCCTCCTCCACGGCGGGGAGCAGCGTGTCCTGCTGGGCCTTGTTGAAGCGGTGGATCTCGTCGAGGAAGAAGATCGTCGGCTCGGCCGTCGTCTGCCGGCGGTGCTCGGCCCGCTCGAGCACGGCCCGGACCTCGGCCCGGCCCGCCTGGACCGCGCTGGCCTCCTCGAAGGCGGCGGCCGCGCTGGCGGCGACGATGCGCGCCAGGGTGGTCTTCCCGCTGCCCGGCGGCCCGTAGAGGACCATCGAGTGCGGCCGGCCCTCGGCGATCGCCGTGCGCAGGACGGTCGGCTCGGCGGGGGTGCCGAGAAGGTGCTCCTGCCCGATCACGTCCTCGAGCGCCGCGGGGCGCATCCGGTGGGCCAGCGGCGCCTGCCCGGAGGGCACGGAGGTGCGCCCACGCGGGCTGTCCTCGGTGTCGAAGAGGCGCTCCACGGAGCCAGTATCGCGGGTGTGCAGGCTGTGCGAGGATCGCGCCATGTCCGACTACACCCTCGCCAACCTCAAGCAGGTCAAGGACCTCGCCCCCGAGTTCGGGATGGCCCCCGACCTGGAAGCCCGCTTCGCCCGGAGCACGCTCGAGCTCGAGCAGTCCGGGATCACGTACTTCCGCTTCGCGCCCGGCGTGCGCGCGCCGTTCGGGCACCGCCACAAGGAGCAGGAGGAGATCTACCTCGTCGTCAGCGGCAGCCTGACCATGCGGGTGGGGGACGACGACATCGCGATGGGCCCCTGGGACGCACTGCGGGTGGCGCCCACGGCGGTGCGCGGGTTCGTGGCCGGCCCGGAGGGCGTCGAGGTGATCGCCTACGGCGCGCAGGACACCGACGCCCGCGAGGGCGAGTCCGAGCAGCTGCCGGATTTCTGGGACGGGGAGTAGCGCCGAGCGGAGGGCGCTTCGTGCGGATCACCGCCGCCGCTGCCCGCCGTGCGTCGGGGCGGCCGTGCGCGGGTGGCGCGTGCCCCCGGTGCGCGCCTGGGCTGCGGCGTGTGGGCGACGGGTGTCCCCGGTGCGCTTCCGCGCTGCGGAGCGAGGCATCGAGGGGAAGGGGCCCGGGCCGCGCCCGAAGGGAGGCCGGGGCGCGCCGGTTCCCGCGCGATCGCGACCCGAGGCTGCAACTCGTCGCGCGAGCCTCGTCGCAGAGCGCGCGAGCCGCGTGACGAACCGTGGCGGCAAATTGCGCTATCACGCCCTCCAGGCCGTTCTTGCGCGTCCCAGCCACCGAATCGGTGGTTGAAGTGCTCAGGTTCGCATCGGGCGGCGCGGGCACCCCCGCCGCGGGCGCGGTGCGCCGCCGGCCACGAGCCCGCCCCCGGACCATGCGCACACCGCCGACCATGGGTGAGCCCCACGGACCGCGGGCGCGGCTCCAATCCTGACTCCCCCAGATGCCTGGCATGACCTGCGCCCAACGGCCCGGCCCCGCCCGCCCCGCTCACCAGCCGGACCCGGGCCGCCCGCCCGCCAAACCCGTCCCGCCGCCCCGCCCGCCGGACCCGTCCCGCCACGGCGCCCGCTCACCCGGCGGGGCCGGAGCCAGCTGCGCGCGCACCGAGTCGCCGCACACCCCGCACCACGACGCCCCGGCGCCGCCCCCGTAGGATCCGAGGATGGCCGATCTCCAGCAGGCGAGCACCGAGCTGCTGCAGCAGCTCATCCGCTTCAACACGGTCAACCCGCCTGGGAACGAGCGGCCCGCGCAGGAGCATCTGGCGAGCCGGCTCGAGCCGGCCGGGTTCGAGGTCACGCTCCTCGAGGCCGAGCCGGACCGGACGAACCTCGTCGCCCGGCTCCCCGGCCGCGCCGACGGGCCGCGCCTCGGCCTCCTCAGCCACGTCGACACCGTCCTGGCCGCCCCCGCCGAGTGGTCGCACGGGCCGTGGTCGGGCGACCTCGCCGACGGCGCCGTGTGGGGCCGCGGCGCCCTCGACATGAAGTCCCAGACCGCCGCGGAGGTCGCCGCCGCACTCGACCTCGCCGCCTCGGGGTGGCGGCCCGCGGAGGGCGAGCTCGTGGTGATGGTCATGGCGGACGAGGAGACCGGCGGCCACCTCGGCGCGCACTGGATGACCGACCAGCACCCCGACCTCGTGCGCTGCGACTACCTCCTGAACGAGGGCGGCGGCGACACGTTCCTCTACGAGGGCCGCCGCTTCGTCAGCCTCGGCTGCGCCGAGAAGGGCGTCTTTCGCTTCGAGGTCGCCACCGACGGGGTGGCCGGCCACGCCAGCATCCCGAAGATGGGGGACAACGCGCTGCTGAAGATGGCGCCGATCCTCGAGCGGCTCGGGTCGCGCCAGCCGTCCTTCGATGTGACCGAGGAGCCCCGCGCGCTCCTGGCCGCGCTGGCCCCCGGCGTCGAGGATCCCGCCGCGGCGCTCGCGCAGGTGGCCGAGTCCTCACCGGGCTTGGCGTTCCTCATCGAGCCGATGCTCGGCGTGACGCTCGCGCCCACCCGCATCCGCGCGTCCGAGAAGGTCAACGTCATCCCGTCCGAGGCCGTGCTGCAGGTCGACTGCCGCGTCCCGCCGGGCCTCGGGGAGGCCGAGGCGCTGGCCCGGGCCGAGGAGGTCCTGGGCCGCGACGGGCACCGCATCGAGTTCTTCGACCGCGTCGTGGGCAACCGCTCGCCGCGCGACACGCCGTTCGGCGACGCCATCGCCGCCTGGCTGGGCGAGCAGGACCGCGACGCCGTGCTCGTCCCGTCGGTGCTGCCGGGCTTCACCGACTCGCGCTGGTTCCGCGAGGCCTTCCCCGACTGCGTCGCCTACGGCTTCTTCCCGCACACCTACATGCAGATGCACGAGGCCGCCCCGCTGATCCACTCCGCCGACGAGCGCATCGACGTGCGCGACCTCGGCGTCGCGGCCGAGTTCTACCGCGACATCACCCTCCGGATGCTCGGATGAGCGAGGCCGCGCCGCCCGGCGCCCCGGCACCGGCGAGCGCCGCGGCGCCGCTGCGCCTGGGCGGAATGGCGCTGCGCAACGGCCTGCTCGTCCACGGGCCCTCGCACTGGGCCGCCGCGGTGCGCGACCGCGAGGGCGCGATCCAGGTTGCGTCGGGTCGCAAGCCGCGCGTGAAGGGCGTCGACGGCGTGCCCGGCGCCCGCGGCGTCGTGCGCCTCGGCGAGGCGATGGCCGTGATCCCGCTCGTGAAGCGGGCGCTCCCCGCCGCGCGCCTGCCCTTCCAGGACGCCCGCGTGCTCGGCGTCGCCGTGGCGACCGCCGCCGCCGGCGGCGTCCTGCGCCGCCGGGTTCCGGGCGTGGCCGGCGAGGCCGCCGCCGGGGTCCTGGCGCTCGCGCCCGCGCTCTTCGCCCTGCGCGACGGGGACCTCGCGAGCTACCACGGCGTCGAGCACAAGGCGATCGCCGCCTACGAGCAGGGCGCGTCCGACGCCGCCGACGCGGCCAAGGAGCACGACCGCTGCGGGTCCAACCTCATCGCCCCGATGCTGGCCGCCAACGTCGCCGGGGCCGCGCTCGTGAAGGCGCTGGTGGAGCGGCCCGGGCCGCTGGCCGGCGCGGCGGTCGGCGTCGCCTCGGCGGGCGCGGCGGTCGAGGTGTTCCTGTGGTCCGAGCGCCACGCGCAGACCCGCACGGCCCGGGCGCTGCGGCGGCCCGGCTACGAGCTCCAGCGGGTGCTGGGCACGCGGGAGCCCACCGAGCGCCAGCTCGAGGTCGGGCGGGCCGCGCTGGCCGAGATCCTGCGGGCCGAAGGCGCCGTCCCGGCCGAGGCGTCCGCGCCGTGACGATCCGAATTCCAGACGTCGGGACGCTCCGCCGATAGGACCCCCGATGGCCCTGGCCGCGCTCCCGCCCGTCTTCGCGCTCACCTACACCGAGGTCGAGAACTTCGCCCTCACGTGGGTGCCCGTCGTCTTCATGGGAGTCCTGCTCCTGCTGGTCTGGCTGACCCTGCGGCGGATGCCCCGGACCAAGCCCCAGCAGATCAAGCCGGAGACGAAGCTCCCGATCGGCTGGGAGGAGATCGCCGGCGCCGACGAGGCCAAGCACGAGCTCCAGGAGGTCGTGGAGTTCCTCCGCGATCCAAAGCGGTTCAAGGCGCTCGGCGCCCGCGTGCCCAAGGGCATCCTGCTTCACGGCCCGCCGGGCACCGGCAAGACGCTGCTGGCCAAGGCCGTCGCGCACGAGTCGGGCGCCGACTTCTTCGCCCAGTCGGCGGCCTCGTTCGTGGAGATGTTCGCCGGCCTGGGCGCCTCGCGCATCCGGCGCCTGTTCCGGGAGGCCCGCAAGCACAGCCCGGCGATCATCTTCATCGACGAGCTCGACGCGGTCGGCGGCCGGCGCGGCTCGGACCTCTCCGGCGAGAAGGACCAGACGCTCAACCAGCTCCTGGTCGAGATGGACGGCTTCTCCTCGACCAGCGACGTCGTGGTCATCGCCGCCTCGAACCTGCTCGAGAAGCTCGACCCGGCGCTGCTGCGCCCGGGCCGCTTCGACCGCCAGATCTTCGTCTCGCCGCCCGACGTGCGCGGCCGCGAGCAGATCCTGCGCGTGCACACGCGCTCCAAGCCGGTCACCGACGTCGACCTCGAGCTCGTCGCCCGCCAGACGAGCGGGCTCACGGGCGCCGACCTGGCGAACATCTGCAACGAGGCGGCGATCTTCGCCGCCCGGCGCTACAGCGACGTCATCACCACCGCCGACTTCGACTCGGCGCTCGAGCGCGTCGTCGCCGGCATGCAGTCGCGGCGCAAGCTCAACGACCACGAGCGCCGGGTCGTGGCCTTCCACGAGGCCGGCCACGCGCTCTGCGCCGAGCTGCTCCCGTCGGTGGACCGCGTCCACAAGATCTCGATCGTGCCGCGCGGCCGGGCCCTGGGCTACACGCTGAACCTCCCCGCGGAGGACCGCTACCTCAAGACGCGCGACGAGCTCATCGACTACATGACCGTCCTGCTCGGCGGCCGGGTGGCCGAGAAGCTCGTGTTCGGGTCGATCACCACCGGCGCCTCGGACGACCTCAAGCGCGTCGGCGAGATCACCCGCGCGATGGTGCACGAGTACGCGATGGGGACCGGCCTGACCTCCCAGCGCCTGGCGCTGGACGGCGACGACGTCTCCGACATGACCCGCCGGGTCCGCGACGAGGAGCAGCGCGAGCTGGCCGACGAGGCCTACCGCGCCGCGACCGGGCTGATCGGCGCGCACCGCACCCAGCTCGACGACCTCGCCGAGGCGCTGCTGGCCAACGAGGTGCTCGAGCGCCCCGACATCGACCGGATCATGGCCGACGTGCCGCCGGTCGACCGGCGGCCCTCCGGCGGCCTGCGGGTGGCGGCGGCACGGGCGCCGGACCCGCCGGGCGCGGCCTGACCCGGGCGCCCGGAATCAACCATCTACACTCCGGCGCCTGATGTTCGGCGCCATCGATCACGTCGGCATCGCCGTCGAGGATCTGGACACGGCGATCGCCACCTACGCCCGCGACTTCGAGCTGGAGGTCGTCCACCGCGAGACTGTGGCCGAGCAGGGCGTCGAGGCCGTGCTGCTCGACATCGGGGAGTCCCACCTCGAGCTGCTGATGCCGCTCGGGCCCGACACTCCGGTCGGCAAGTTCCTGGCCCGCAAGGGCCCCGGCCTACACCACGTCGCCTACCGCACCGGCGACATCGAGGCCGAGCTGCAGCGTCTGAAGGCGGCCGGGCTGCGCCTGATCGACGAGGCTCCGCGCACCGGCATCCGGGCATCGCGCGTGGCCTTCCTGCACCCCGCCGCGACCGGCGGCGTCCTGACCGAAATCGTCCAGCCCGGCGAGGAGGGCCACTGACATGTCCGGCGGACTGCGACGCACCACCATCGGGTTCAAGGGCGGGCAGGTGCTCGCCGTGAAGCTCAGCGACGACGACCTCAAGGCGCTGCGCAAGGCGCTCGGCGGCGACGGCTGGCACGAGGTCAAGACCGACGAGTCGACCGTGGCGATCGACCTCGGGCAGGTCGTCTACCTCAACGTCGAGTCCGACGAGCAGCGCATCGGGTTCTCCTAGCCCGGCCCTGGGACCTGCCCTGACATGGCCATGAAGGTCGGCATCGTCGGCCTGCCCAACGCGGGCAAGTCCTCTCTCTTCAACGCGCTGACCCGGGCCGGGGCGCAGGCGGCGAACTACCCGTTCACGACGATCGAGCCCAATGTGGCCGTCGTGCCGGTGGTGGACGAGCGGCTGGACCAGGTCGCGGCGACGGTGGGTGCCAGCGAGGTCGTGCCCGACACGATCGACTTCCACGACATCGCCGGGCTGGTGAAGGGTGCCCACCAGGGGGAGGGCCTGGGCAACCAGTTCCTGGCCAACATCCGCGAGACCGACGCGATCCTGCACGTGGTGCGCTGCCACGCCGACGAGGGGGTCATCCACCCCGACGGCCGCGTCGACCCGGTCGCGGACGCCGAGATCATCGAGGCCGAGCTGATCTTCGCCGACCTCGAGCAGGCCGAGCGCCGCCTCGACCGCGTCGTGCGCACCGCCCGCGGCGGCGACAAGGCCGCGATCGCCGAGGAGGCGTGGCTGCGCGAGCTGATCGAGGCGCTGCAGGCCGGCCGCCCCGCCCGGGACGTTCCGGCGCCCGCGGCGGCACCCGACGCCGTGCGCCTGCTCCAGCCGATCACCGCCAAGCCGGTCCTGGTCGTCGCGAACGTGGACGAGGGCGACGACGCGGTCCCGGCGGCCCTGGCCGCTCACGCGCAGGCGGCGGGCGCGGGCATCGTGGCGGTCTCGGCCCGGATCGAGGCCGAGCTCTCGGATCTCGACGACGACGACGCCCAGGTGATGCGCGCCGACCTCGGCCTCAGCGAGTCTGGGCTGCGCCGGGTGGTCGACGGCGCCTTCGCGCTCCTCGGCCTGATCGCGTTCTTCACGGCGGGGGAGGACAAGCCGGCGCAGTCGTGGCACATCCCGGCGGGCGCGACCGCGTGGGACGCCGCCGGGCAGATCCACTCGGACATCCAGAAGGGCTTCGTGCGGGCCGAGGTCGTCGGCTGGGCGGAGCTCGTCGACGCCGGCGGCTACGCCGGCGCCCGCGACCGCGGCACCCTGCGCGTCGAGGGCCGCGACTACGTGATGGCCGACGGCGACGTGCTCACGGTGAAGTTCACGCCGTAGGGCGCGGCCCGCTCACCCATCCGGGTCGAGCCGTGCGGCGAGCCGGTTCATGCCGCGCGCCCGCGCCGCCGCGGCGGCCCCGGCGCGGTCCAGCGGCCGGTCCGGCGGCCGCTCCACGTCCACCGGCCGCAGCGTTGCGATCTCCTTGAAGGCCCGCAGCTCGTCGGCCTGCTCGCGCAGCGAGCCCCGCACGCGCGGCGGCTCCGACAGCGCGCCGGCGATCGCGCCCTCGAGCGAGCCGTGGCGGCGGAGCAGGTCGGCAGCGGTCTTCTCGCCGATCCCCTTCCCGCCGGGCAGGCCGTCGGACGGGTCGCCGCGCAGGGCGATGAAGTCGGGCACGAGCTCCGGTGAGACCCCGTAGCGCCGGCGCACCTCGTCGGCGTCGATCACCGCCGGGCCGCCCTTGCTCTGGGCCGCGTAGAGCACGGTGACCCGGTCGCCGACGCACTGGAACATGTCGCGGTCGCCGGTCATGAGCAGCGTCTCCCCGCCCGCCGCGGTCTCGGCGGCGGCAAGCGCCCCGAGCACGTCGTCGGCCTCGAGCCCGGGCTCGGAGAGCGACGGCCAGCCGAAGGCGGCGAAGAACTCCGGGGCGTCGTCGAACTGGCGGGCGAGCGGATCGGGCATCGGCTCGCGGTGGGCGTGGTAGGCGGGGTAGAGCTGCACGCGGTAGTCGGCGGCCTCCTCGCCGAAGCACAGCACGACCGCCCGCGGGTCGCGCTCCTCCACCACCTGCAGCAGCGCGTTGGCGGTGCCGAGCAGGGCGTTGACCGGGCGGCCCTCGCCGTCGGTGATCGACTCGGGCAGTGAGAACGCGGCCCGGAACAGCAAGTAGGGCGTGTCGACGGCGAGCAGCGGTCCGGCCATGGCGCTCATCCTCCCCGGCCGGTCCAGGGCTGCGCCAGGGCGGCGAGCCGGGCCTGCCACTCGGGCGCGTGCGGCGCCGGCCCGGCGGCGGGCCCGTCCGCCCAGGCGGTCACGGCGCGGATCCCGGGCAGCGCGCTCGTGAGCCACACCTCCCGGCCAGCGAGATCGGCGAGCGCCGGGCGGCTCCGCGCAACCGGCACGCCCGCGTCGGCGGCGAGGCCGAGCAACAGGGCCCGGGTGACGCCGGGCAGGATCGGGGCGGCGTCGTCGACCGCGCACAGCGTCCCGTCCTCCCACCACAGCAGGCTCGAATACGCCCCCTCGAGCGGGCGCCCGGCCGCGTCGAGGATCACCGCCTCGCCGGCGCCGTGGGCCTCGGCCTGGCGGCGCAGCGCGCCGAGGCGCTCCAAGTCCGGCCCCTTGCGGCGGGGGTCGGTCCGGGGGTCGGGACCGTCGGCGGGCCAGGCGACGACCGTCTCCTCCCCCGGCGGGGCGGGACGGACCGCGAGCGTCAGGGCGGCGCCGCGCCAGTCGATCCGCGGGAACCAGCGCCCGGCCGCGGGGACGCAGCCGGGCGCCGCGGCGAGCGCCGCCGCGGCGACGGCCGGCGCCAGGCCGCCCGCCCGCGCCGCGGCCGTGAAGCGCTGCTCGTGGAGGGCCCAGCCGCGCACCCGGCCGGCGTCCACGAGCCAGGAGTCCGCGGCGGCGACCGGGCCGTGCGGCGGATCGTCGTCCGGCACCCAGTTCTCGGCGGCCCAGCGCCAGCGCGCCGTGTCGTCGCTCACGGCGCGGCCGCCGGGGCGGCGAGCGTGCCGCCGACCGCAGCCAGGAGCGGCGCGGCCTTCAGCAGCATCTCCTCGAACTCCGCCTCCGGGTCCGACGCGGCCACGATCGCCCCGCCAGAGCCGATGGTCAGCCCGTCCGGCCCGGCGACGAGCGTGCGGATGACCACGCTGAGGTCGGCGGCGCCGTTCACCGACAGGTAGCCGAGCGCGCCGGAGTACACGCCGCGGGCGCGGCCCTCGAGGCGGTCGAGGATCTCGAGCGTCCGCAGCTTCGGCGCGCCCGTCATCGAGCCGGGCGGGAACGCCGCGCGGACGGCGTCCAGGGCCGTGCGGCCGGGCGCGAGCTGCCCGCGAACCGCCGAGACGAGCTGGTGCACCGTGGCATAGCTCTCGACGACCATGAGTGCCGGCACCCGGACCGTCCCGAGGGCGCAGACGCGGCCGAGGTCGTTGCGGACCAGGTCCGTGATCATCAGGTTCTCGGCCCGCGACTTCTCGTCGGCCTGCAGCGCCGCCGCCGCCTCGGCGTCCTGCGCGGGCGTCGCGCCGCGCGCCGCGGTCCCCTTGATCGGCTTGGACTCCACGACGCCGTCGCGGTCGACCCGCAGGAACCGCTCCGGGGAGGAGCTGAGCACCGAGAGCGGGCCGAGCCGCAGGAGCGCGCCGTGGGGCGCCGGGTTGGCCGCCCGCAGCGCGGCGTAGGCGGCAATGGGGTCCACGCTGCCCTCGGCCCGCAGTTCGGTGGTCAGGCAGACCTCGTAGGTCTCGCCCTCGTGGATCGCGGCCTGGGCGGCCGCGATCCGCTCCAAGTAGGCCTCCCGATCCTCGCGGAGCCGGAACGGGAGCGCGCCGGGGGCGGCGACGGGCGGCGGGGGTGCCGGCGGGACGTCGCGCAGCGCGGCGGCCGTGTCGTGCAGCCACGCCTCGGCGGCTGCCGCCCCGTCTGTGTCGGCGAGCGCCAGCAGATGCACGCGGCGTTCCTCGTGGTCGAAGGCGATCACGCGGTCGCAGAAGAGAAGGGCCGCGTCGGGCTGCGGCGCGACCGGCCCAGCCCCGCCGCCGCACGCCGCCTTCAGGCCATAGCCGAGGCAGCCGGCGTAGCCGCCGACGAAGTCGAACGGGACCTTCGGGCCCGCCGCGGCGTGTGCCCGCAGCCCCGTGGCCAGGGCGTCGAGCAGGTCGCCTGGCGCCGTGACGGCTTCGCCGCCGGCGGGCGTCACCGTGACCGTGCCGGCTCCAGCGTCGCCGCGGATCTCGTGGCCGAGCGGGCCGTCCGCGGTGCCGAGGTAGGAGAACCGGGCCAGCCCGCGCTCGGCCCGGGCGCTGTCGAGCCACACGAACGCGCCCGCGTCCCGGAGCCGGGCGGCGACGACCGCCTCCGGGTCGCGCCAGGCGCCGAGGCGGCGGTGCAGGACGGTCGTGCCGGACGCGGCGGCGGGCCCGGCGGGCGCCGGCCGGGCGGGCGCGCGCCGCGGCGACGCCGGGGCCGGCCCGCGGGCCAGGTCGCGAAAGTTGGCCATCAGCGCCAGGCCGTCCTCGGTGCAGACCGACTCGGGGTGAAACTGGACGCCCCAGCGCGGCGCCGCCGGGTCGGCGAGCGCCATCACGACGCCGTCGCCGCTGCGCGCGGTGACGCGGAGCGCGGCTGGCACGGCGGCGACGACGAGCGAGTGGTAGCGCACCGCCATGAACGGGTCGGGGAGGCCCCGGAACAGGCCGGTGCCGTCGTGGCGGATCGGGCTCAGGCGCCCGTGCATGACCTCCGGCGCGTAGCCGATGGTCCCGCCCTCCACGAAGGCGAGCGCCTGAAGGCCCAGGCAGACGCCGAGGACCGGGATCTCCCGCTGGGCGAGGGCGTCGAGCGAGACGCCGACGTCGCGCGGGTGCTCGGGCCGGCCGGGCCCGGGCGAGACGACGACCGCGTCGTAGCCGGCGTCGGCGAGCTCGGCCCACGCGGCCTGGTCGTTGCGCACGACCACGGGCTCCTCCCCGGTCACCTCGCCGACGAGATGGAACAGGTTGAAGGTGTAGGAGTCGTAGTTGTCGATCAGCAGCGTCCGCACCGCGCATCCCCTCGCGCGGCCCGACTGTAGTCGAGGCGCCGCGCGGCCCGCGCCCGGCGGTGGCGCGGCGCGGGCCCGCCGGTGGCGGGTTCGGCGCGGCGGCGGCGGGTCCCCTTCTGCGAACCTGCGCGCGTCAGCCACCGAATCGGTGGCGCAGGCGCGCGAGTTGGGCTTCGCGGACTCGGCTCTGCGAGCCTGCGCGCGTCAGCCACCGAATCGGTGGCGCCGGCGCGCGAGTTGGGCTTCGCGGGCTGCGCTCAGCCGCGGTCTTCGCCCGGCGGCCGGCGCGCTCCTGGAGCCGCGCCGGCCGTAGACTCACCGCCGCACCCTTCCCTCAGGAGATCACGAGACGATGCTCACGCTCACCGGCATTGACCAGGTCAAGGGCCACGTCGGCCAGGAGATCGGGGTCAGCGACTGGCATCTGGTCACCCAGGAGAGGATCGACGCCTTCGCCGACGTGACCGGCGACCACCAGTTCATCCACGTCGATCCCGAGCGGGCAAAGGAGACGCCGTTCGGCGGCACGATCGCCCACGGGTACTACACGCTCTCGCTCGCGCCCAAGCTCTCCGACGAGATCATGTCCTTCGAGGGCTTCGCCTTCGGCGTCAACTACGGGCTCAACCGTGTCCGCTTCCCCGCGCCCCTGCCGGTCGGCCAGAAGGTCCGCATGCGGGCGACGCTGGCCAGCGTCGACGAGATCCCCGGCGGCGTGCAGGCCACGCTGAACCTCACCTTCGAGGTGGAGGGCGGCGAGAAGCCGGTCTGCGTCGCCGAATCCCTCGTCCGCCTGTACGGCGGCTGACCATTCGTTGAGAGCGGGCCTGCAGGCGGCGCAATTCCGGCCGCCGACCGCGACCATGGGCGCATGCCCGTGTTCCGAGGCGTGACGGTGCCCTGCCGCCACCGCATCCCGAGCCGTGTCCGCGCCCTCCTGGCCGCGACGGTCCTGGCCGCCCTCGGCGCCGCGGCGCCGGCGGCGCAGGCCCAGGGCTGGCAGCCCGGCGGCGGCTCGCCCGGGCGGGCGGGCAGCGCGCCGATCGATCCGGGCGCCGCCCCGGTCAGCGCCCTGTGGGCCAAGACCGCGCCGACCGACGCGAACGTCGTCACGCCGCCCGGGGTGAGCGAAGGCACGCGCCCCGCGACCCAGCGCGTCGCCTACGGCACCGCGAACGGGCGGGTGCACGTCCAGACCCTGGCCACCGGCGCGCCGGTCGGGCCCGAGGCCGGCATCGACATCGACGAGGGGACGCCGGACGCCGACGTGTTCGGCCCGCCCGGGGCCGGGATCGGAATCGTGAGCAGCGCGACCCCGTCGGCGCCAGGGCAGCTCTTCGCGCTCCACAACGACACGAACCAGGGGGGCGGCACCGACGACATTGCGATCGCCCAGATCGACGAAGCCTCCGGGCTGCTCGTGCAGGACGTCCCGGTGCCGGGCACGGACGGCTCCAGCGCCGCCGCCACCCCGGCCCTCACCTCGGCGGGGTCTGCGTCGGACGGGCGCGCCCTCTTCTTCGTCGCCGTCTCCGGAGGCGGCCCGCGCCTCGTCCGGGTGCCGATCAGCTCCGCCGGCACGATCGCGGCGGCCGTGGGCGCCCCGGCGAGCGTCGCCGTGCCCGGCGCCACGGCGGACGCCGGGCCCGCGCTCGCGTTCCTGCGCACGCCCGGCACCGGTGCCTCCGAGCAGTACGTCGTGCTCGGGACCGCGACCGGCGTGGTGTCCTTCCGGGCCGCCGACCTGGCACCCGGTCCGGCCTCCGGGCCGCTGGGCGGCACCGCGCACACCCCCGCGGCCCCGCTGGCCGCGGGCGGCCTGACTCCCGGCGAGGACCCCAGCGCCCCGGCGACGTCGGCCGCCCTGGTGGTCGCGATCCAGTCCGGGGGCTCGACGATCGTCCGTCGCCTCGCGCAGTCCGATTCGAGCCCGGTCCTGAGCCCGGCGGGGGCGAGCAGCACGCTCGCCGGCACCCCGGCCCCCGGCCTCGCCACGAGCCAGTCCGCGACCGCCTCCGGCGCGACCGGCGGCACCGTCGCGGTGGGCACCTCGGCCAACCTCTACGTGCTGGATGGCGACTCGCTGACCGTTCGCGGCACGTTCAGCCCGGGGCCGCTTCCGGCCGGGCAGGGGTTCGGGTCCGCCGCCCCGGCGATCGCAGGGGGCCTGGTTGCGGCGTCGCGCGAGGACGGGCGCCAGGTCGTGGCCGACGCTGCGGACGCCAGCCCGCTCAGCGCCGCGGACTTCGCGCCGCAGAGCGCGAGCGCCGGCGCCACCCGGCCGGGCGGGCAGCCCGCGCTGGCCCGCGGCGCGTTCCTCTTCGCGAGCGACCGCGGCCTCTTCGCCTACGAGTCCAAGGACGTCACCGCGCCCACCGTCCGCCTGGAGGCTCCCGGACCGCAGGCCCGCGTGGCCGGCACGGCGACCTTCACCGCCACCATCTACGACCAGCGCGGGATCGACACGGCGGAGTTCCGACTGAACAACAAGCTCATCGGGACCGCGACATCGCCGGCCAGCGGGTCGGAGTACGAACCGGGCGGCGCGCCGTTCACCGTGAGCTACGACACGCGCAAGCTCCCGAGCGACAAGACCTACTACTACGTGGTGACGGCCACGGACACGAACGGGCTCACGAAGCAGTCGGTGACGCGCCGCATCGTCATCACGAATCCGGCCACGCGCCGCCTGAAGCCCGGTCGCTGCGCGAACACCCTGCGCGGCTCGAACTCCGACGACGTCCTGGGCGGGTCGTCCCTCGGCGACGCGATCTACGGGCGCGCCGGCGACGACGTGCTCACCGGCGTGGCCGGCGACGACTGCCTCTACGGCTCCAGCGGCGCCGACGCGCTGTCGGGCGGCTCGGGAACCGACCTGCTCTCCGGCTGGCTCGGGGAGGACCTCTTGCTCGGCGGGACCGGAAACGACACGCTGCTGGGCGGCGGAGCCGACGACGTCGTGCGCGGCCAGTACGGCAACGACAAGCTCGACGGAGGCTCGGGGAACGACAAGCTCGACGGCGGCCGCGGCAACGACCGGCTCATCGGCGGCTCCGGCAACGACCGGCTGATCGGCGGCACCGGGGTCGACGCGATCTACGGCCAGGGCGGAAGCGACACGGTCGACTCGGTCGACGCCCGGGCCGAGACGGTCGACTGCGGCCCGGGCCGCGACACGGCGACGGTCGACCGCATCGACCGCGTGCGCCGCTGCGACCGCGTGCGCTATCGGGCGCCCGGCTGAGCGCGGCGGGCGCCGCCACACCCGGTTGATAGCGTGATCCGGGTGAGCGAGCGGCGCGCATCCGACGTGTTCGTGGAGTGCCTGGAGGCCGAAGGCGTCCGGCACGTCTTCGGCATTCCGGGCGAGGAGACGCTCGACCTCAACGAGTCGCTGGAGAACTCCTCGGTCGCCTTCGTGCCCGTCCGGCACGAGCAGGGCGGCGCCTACATGGCCGACGCTTACGGGCGGCTCACCGGCCGGGCCGGCGTCTGCCTGGGGACCCTCGGCCCGGGCGCGACGAACCTCATCACCGCTGTCGCCGACGCGTACCTCGACCGCGCCCCGCTCGTCGCGCTCACCGGCCAGGGCGACCTCGAGCGGATGCACAAGGAGTCCCACCAGTACCTCGACATCGTCGGGGTGATGGCTCCGATCACGAAGTGGAACGCCCGGCTCACGGCCCCGGAGATCATCCCCGAGGTCGTCCGCAAGGCGTTCAAGGTGGCCGAGACCGAGAAGCCCGGCGCCACCCACATCGAGCTGCCCGAGGACGTCATGGCCGCGCCGCTCCACGCCGAGCCGCTCCCGCGCCGGGCGCCGGTCCTGCCCGAGCCGGGCGCCCGGGACCTCCTGCGCGCCGCCGAGCTGATCCGCGGCGCCGTGAGCCCGGTGGCGCTGGCCGGCAACGGCGTCGTGCGCTCGCAGGCGGCGCCGGCGCTGCGCGAGTTCGTGCGGGCGACCGGCATCCCCGTGGCCGAGACCTTCATGGCCAAGGGCGTGCTCGGGGAGGAGGACCCGCGCTGCCTCGGCACCGTCGGCCTCCAGCAGCGCGACTACGCGATGGCCGGCTTCGACGAGGCCGACGTGGTGATCGCGATCGGCTTCGACCTCGTGGAGCACGCGCCGCGCAACTGGAACCCCGGCGGCGAGAAGCGCATCGTCGTGATCGACACGGTCCCGGCGGAAATCGACGCGGGCTTCGTGCCCGAGGTCGAGCTGGTCGGCGACATCTACCACGTGCTCGCCCGCCTGGGCGAGGAGCTGCGCGATGCGCCGTTCCACGACAGCGCGCCGGGGTCGACCGCGCTGCGCGACTTCGTCGCGGGCCGGCTCGAGGAGGCGCGCCACGACGACGCCTTCCCCGTCCAGCCGCCCCGAGCCCTGTGGGAGATCCGCCAGGCGCTCGGCCGCGACGACATCCTCATCTCCGACGTCGGCCTGCACAAGCTCTGGATCTCGCGGATGTTCCCGGCCCGCGAGCCCAACACGGTGCTGATCGCCAACGGCCTGGCCGGCATGGGCTTTGCCGTGCCCAGCGCGGTGGCCGCCAAGCTCGTGCATCCGGACCGCAACGTCGTCACGGTCAGCGGCGACGGCGGCTTCCTCATGAACTTCCAGGAGCTCGAGACCGCGACACGGCTGCGCACGCCGTTCGTGAACGTGGTCTGGGAGAACCGCCAGTACGGGTCGATCGTCTGGAAGCAGGACAAGAAGTTCGGCCGCCACTTCGGCGTCGACTTCACGAATCCCGACTTCGTCAAGCTCGGGGAGTCCTTCGGCCTGCCGGCCTGGCGGTGCGAATCGGCCGACGACTTCGGGGCGCGCCTGCGCCAGGCGCTCGCGCTCGACGTCCCGTCGCTGATCGTGCTGCCGATCGACTACTCGCTCGACGTGGCGATGTCCACGGAACTCGGAACGGAGACGGTGCCCACATGACCACGGCCACACAGGAGCAGGCTGCCCTCGACTCGGTCCCCAAGGGCCTCTTCGTGGGCGGAGAGTGGATCGACGCGACCGCCGGCGCGACGCTGCCGGTCGAGGATCCGGCCACCGGCGAGCCGCTGTGCGACGTGGCCGACGCGACGCCGGAGGACGCGCTGGGCGCCCTGGCCGCGGCGGTGGCGGTCCAGGAGGAGTGGGCGCGCGTGACGCCGCGCGCCCGCGGCGAGATCCTGCGGGCAGCCTTCGAGGAGATGATCGCGCGCACCGAGGAGCTTGCGCTGATCATGACGCTCGAGATGGGCAAGCCGCTGGCCGAGTCCCGCGGAGAGATCGCCTACGCGGCCGAGTACCTGCGCTGGTATTCGGAGGAGGCGGTGCGGATCAACGGCCGCTTCACCTCCCACTACAACGGCGGCGGGCGGGTCCTCACGATGCGCCAGCCGGTCGGGCCGTGCATCTTCATCACCCCGTGGAACTTCCCGATGGCGATGGGGACGCGCAAGATCGGCCCGGCCGTCGCGGCGGGCTGCACCATCGTGGTCAAGCCGGCCAAGCAGACGCCGCTGTGCATGCTCGCGCTGGCCGACATCCTCGATCGGGCCGGGCTGCCGGGCGGCGTGCTCAACGTGGTGACGAGCAACTCCTCGGGCCGCACGATGGCCCCGCTGATCGCCGATCCCCGCGCCCGCAAGCTCTCGTTCACCGGCTCGACCGAGGTCGGCCGCACGCTGATCGGGCAGGCCGCCGAGCAGATCCTGCGGGTCTCGATGGAGCTGGGGGGCAACGCGCCGTTCCTCGTCTTCGAAGACGCGGACCTCGACGCCGCGGTCGACGGCGCGCTGCTGGCCAAAATGCGCAACATGGGCGAGGCGTGCACGTCGGCCAACCGCTTCATCGTCCACGAGTCGGTGGCTGGCGAGTTCGGCCGGCGGCTGGCCGAGAAGCTCGGCGGCCTGCGGGTCGGGCGGGGGACCGAGGACGGCGTGCAGGTCGGCCCGCTCATCGACCAGCCCGCGGTCGACAAGGTCTCGGAGCTGGTCGGCGACGCGATCGGCCGCGGCGCCGAGCCGCTGACCGGCGCCGAGCCGGTCAACGGGCAGGGCTACTTCTACGCCCCGACCGTGCTCGGGAGCGTCCCGGACGACGCCCGCGTGCTCAGCGAGGAGATCTTCGGGCCGGTCGCCCCGATCACCACGTTCTCGGCCGACGACGAGGCGGTCGCGAAGGCCAACGACACCGAGTACGGCCTGGTGGCCTACGTCTTCACCGGCGGGCTGAACCGGGCGCTGCGCGTCATCGAGGGCCTCGACACCGGCATGGTGGGCCTCAACCAGGGGCTGGTCTCGAACGCGGCGGCGCCGTTCGGCGGCGTCAAGCAGTCGGGCTATGGCCGCGAGGGCGGGCCCGAGGGCCTCGACGAGTACCTCGAGACGAAGTACGTCGCGATCAGCCTCCCCGAGTGACCGGTCCGCGCCCGATCCTGATCGCCTACGACGGGTCCGAGGGGGCCCGCCGGGCGATCGCCGAGGCGGGGCGCACCTTCGGGCCGGGACGGGCCGCCGTCGTCGCGACCGTGTGGTGCTCGCTGGCCACGCTCGCCCCGTCCGCGATCTCGGGCCTGCCGCCGGGCGTGGCGCAGGCGAGCGTCGACCAGCTCGACGCGGCCGCCGAGCGCGAGGCCGCCGCCCAGGCCCAGGAGGGCGCGGAGGCGGCGCAGGCCGCCGGCTTCGAGGCCGAGCCGCTCGCCCACCGGGAGGACGGCGCCGCCTGGGCCGCCACCGTGGCGCTCGCCGACCAGCTCAACGCCGCCGCGATCGTGGTCGGGTCGCGCGGCCTGTCGGGCGTGAGGTCGGCGCTGCTCGGGTCGTTCTCCCGCGGCGTCGTGCACAACGCGCACCGGCCGGTGCTGGTGGTGCCGCCGGCGGAGTCTGACTAGCCGGCGGGCGGCCGGGCCCGCGGGGCCGCAGTCCTGCGGCTCGCCGGCCGTGGATCAAGGCGAGGAGCGGGTTGAGCTCCTGAGCTGCGTTCGCAGCTGCTGCGCGAGGCGCACCGACGCCTCGATCTCGACGCGCCTGATCGACACGCTCTCGACGTTGATCCCGAATGGGACGCCCAGGCCGCGGCAGTACGCCACGAGCTCGGTGGCCGTCGCGAGCGCCTGCTCATACGAGGCCTCCAGCGGGTCCGTGGCGTGCTTGAGGGCGTTTTCGATCCAGCGCGGCACGTCGACGCCCAGCCACCGCAGGAAATCCAGCGTCTTCATCGATCCGCAGACCGAGAACGTGAAGACGATCGGCACCGCCGCCACGCCGCGCGCCTGACATGCGTAGTGGTAGTCGGAGACGAGGTTCTTGGCCGCGTTGAGGTCGTAGACGACCTGGGTCACGAAGAACCGGCAGCCGGCCTTCTGCTTGGCCAGCAGGCGCAGGTGCTCGTCCTCCCGGCGGCTGTGGCGTTCGGGTATCGCGACGCCGCCCAGAGCCAGCGCCGGATTGACCTCGCGGCGCAGTGCCTGCGCGTCGGCCAGTGACGTCCGCCCCGTCGTCGACCTGGACGGCGCTCCGACGAGGACCGTCATCACCCGCGCGGGAGCCTGAGCCGACAGCCAGGCGCGAAGCTCCTCTGGCGCGTACTTGCTGACCGCGCGGTAGACGATCACCGGAGTCGGCCAGGTCGAGAGGTGATCGGCCAGGTAGTCGGCCGGGTCGAGCGTCGGCATGAACGGAAATGGGCGCTCGGCCGGGTTGCGCTCGGTCTCGTCGTCGATGTCGTAGAGGATCAGGCCGTCCAAAGCCAGCGGGCGAAGGCGAGCGACCGTGGCCTCGGCGATCTCCTGCGCGCGGTCACGGTCGGTGTCGTGGCGCGGCGGTGTGAGGGCGAACACGAGGAACTCGCCCGTGCCTTCCGCAATCCGCTGAATCACATCCAAGCGCCGGACAGTAGTCAACGTATCCAGCGGCCGGAACGGTGTCGCCCTACGCCACCCGTCGCGCGAGCTGCGGGTAGTCGGTGATCAGGCCCTCGTCGTCGAAGCGCAGGACCGAGTTGAAGTCGCTGTCCAGGCCGCGGAAGCGGATCGTCGCCCCGGCGCCCGGCTCGATGCGCACGTGCTCGTAGGCCTGGCGGGCGGCGGTCACGCGCAGGTCGGGCACCGAGATCCAGGCCATCAGGAACTCGTGGCGGCCGCCCGCGAGCAGCCCTTCGCGCCGGACGGGCATCGTGTTCGTCAGCGGCGAGCGGCCGAGGTCGATGTCCAGAGCGCCGGCGAACTGGTGCGCCTCGCCGCCGGGCAGCGCGAGGTCGGGCGCGCCGGTCGCCTCCGCGTCGATCGACCAGGCACCGTCGGCGTCGCGGCGCAGCACGAGCCGCCGCGACCAGCCCTCCCCCGACGCACGGACGTCCAGGCGGGAGGTCACCCAGCCGGCGACGGTCTCCAGCTCGTAGTCCAGGCGGTAGGGCAGCGGGTCGGCGCCGAGCTGGGTGCCGGTCGCGGAGAGGCGGTCGTCGCCGAGGTCGACCGTCGCCGCCTCGGCCCGGAACGTGTCGGTGCCCGTCCAGATGCGGAAGCGGGCTCCCACGGCTCTAGCTGACCGACTCCATGTGACCAGTCATCTAGGTCGCCTGGTTCCCCGACGCGATCTTGCGCAGGTCCAGCGCGGCGTCGAGGACGTCCTCCTCGACCCCGTGCTCCCGCGCGACCTCGCGCAGGGTGCGCCCGCTGCTCGCCGCGTCCTTGACGATCTCGCTTGCGCGGTCATAGCCGATGTAGGGGTTCAGCGCGGTCGCGACGGCCAGCGTGGACTCGGCCGAGCGCTCGCAGCCCTCGAGGTTGGCCTCGATCCCGCTCACGCACTTCTCCGCGAACAGCTTGGCCTTCGCGGTCAGCAGCTGGATCGACTCGAGCAGGTTGCGGGCGATCAGCGGCACGCGCACGTTGAGCTCGAAGTTGCCCTGGGCGCCGGCGAAGGTGATCGCGGTGTCGTTGCCGACCACCTGCGCCGCCACCTGCATGACGACCTCGGGGATGACCGGGTTGACTTTCCCGGGCATGATCGAGGAGCCCTTCTGCAGCTCGGGCAGCAGCAGCTCACCCAGGCCGGCGCGCGGGCCCGAGCCCATCCAGGCGATGTCGTTGGCGATCTTCGTGACCGAGATGGCGACGACCTTCAGCGCCCCCGACAGCTCGACGAGCGCGTCGCGGTTGCCCTGGGCCTCGAACGGGTCCTCGGGCGGCGTGATCGCCAGGCCGGTCTGCTCGGAGAGCTTGGAGCGCACGCGCGCGGCGAACTCGGGGTGGGTGTTCAGGCCAGTGCCGGTCGCGGTGCCGCCGAGCGGGATCTGGGCGACCTGGGGCAGCGTGTTCTGGATGCGGCGGATCCCCAGCCGGATCTGGGCGGCGTAGCCGCTGAACTCCTGGCCGAGCGTCACCGGCACCGCGTCCATGAGGTGGGTGCGGCCCGCCTTGACGATGTCGTGGAACTCGCCGGCCTTCGCGGCCAGCGCGGCCTCGAGCTGGCCGAGCGCCGGGAGGAGCTGGTGGGTGGTCTCGTCGAGCGCGGCGAGGTGGACGGCCGAGGGGAAGACGTCGTTGGAGGACTGCCCCATGTTCACGTGGTCGTTCTGGTGGGCGCCGTCCCCGGCCAGGTTGGCGATGACCTCGTTGGCGTTCATGTTCGACGAGGTGCCCGAGCCCGTCTGGAAGTAGTCGACGGGGAAGTGGTCGTCGAACTCGCCGGCGGCCACGCGGTCAGCGGCGGCGGCGATCCGCTCGGCCAGCTCCGGCTCCAGGAGGCCGAGGTCGCCGTTGACGCGCGCGGCGGCGGCCTTGATGCGGCCGAGCCAGTGGACGACCTCGCGGTCGATCGGCTCGCCCGAGACGGGGAAGTTCTCGACCGCCTTGGCGGTCTCGCCGCCCCACAGCTCCTGCCCTGCCTGCACGCCCATGTCGGTCTCCTGCGTCGTCGAAGTCTGGTCCCCAAACCTAGCGCGGGGGCGTCACAGCCGCCGCGCGCCTCAGCCGCAGAAGGCTGCGATCTCGCGCGCCACGCCGACCGGGTCGTCGTAGGTGAGCAGGAACCCGGTGCGCGGCAGGACACGCAGCTGCGCGTCCGGGAGCAGCCGCTCGGCCTCCTCCGCCACCGACACCGGGTGCCAGCGGTCCTCGTCGGCCCAGAGCAGCAGGGTCGGAGCGGTGATCCGCTCGTAGGCGTCGCGCAGGCCGGTGTCGGCCGCGATCGGCCAGGACCGGGCGAGGCGCGCCCAGGCCCGTGCCCGGTTGGCGTTGCCGGCCACGTCGGCGAAGGCGTGGCGGACGAGGTCCTGGGCGGCGTCGTCCTGGCGGGCGGTGAGCTTCTTCGCCCCGGCGGGGGTCCGGGCCGCCAGCGCGGCGCCGTAGGCGGTTGCACGGTCCAGGCCCGGCACGGCGCCGGCCCGCGCCAGCGTCTTCCAGGCCCGCATCCCGCTGCGGGGCGGGGCGGCGTGCAGCCGCGTGGGCATGAGCACGAGGCGCGACGGGGACAGGAGCCCGGAGGTCACCGCGAGCAGCAGGACCTGGGCCCCGGCCTCGTGGCCGCCGACGAGCGGGCGGGGCCCGAGCGTGTCGCGGCAGAACCCGGCGATCACCTCGGCCAGCCAGTCGAGGGTGTAGGGATGGCGGGGGTGGTCCTCGGAGTCGCCGTGCAGCGGCAGGTCGGGCAGCACGAGCCGGAAGCGGTGGGTGAGGTGCTCGACCAGCGGTTCGAACTCGCGGTGCGACAGGCCCCCGGCGTGGAAGAGGCCCAGGCGCGGGCCGGTGGCGCCGGCCTCGCGGTAGGCGATGCGCGTGCCGTCGCTGTGGTGGTAGAGCCGCAGCCTCATCCGCGCGTGCGCCCGGCGGCCCGGCCGCGCTCGTAGGCCGCGCGAACGGCGGCGGGCGGCCCGGTGACCCCGATGGCCAGGCCGGTGCGCCGGACGAGCTCGGCCTGGATGCCGTTGGTCGTGGACGCCCCCTTCTCGGTGGCCCCGGCCAGGTAGCCGAGGCGCAGCGCGACGGCTTGGCGGCGCCGCGCGGCCGGAGCCAGCCGGTCGGCGGCCTGGGACCAGATCGCGCCGACGGTCTGGACGTCGCCGTCGCTGAAGGCGTTGCGCACGCAGTCCGACAGGGGCACGCCGTCGAGGGCGACCGGCCCCGGCGCGGCCCGCAGCGCGGCGACGACCTCTGCCGGGTCGGCGCGGCAGGCCGCGGGCAGCGTCCGCTCGGGCCCGCTGCCGCACGCGGCAAGCGTCGCGGTGGCGCTCAGGACGGCGAGGGCGGCGGCTCGATGTCCCATCGGCGCATCCCCGCCTCGATCTGTTCCACCGCCGACTCCAGGACCCGGACCCGCGCCCAGCGCTTCGAGTCGCCCTCCACGAGCGTCCACGGCGCCCAGGCGGTGTCGGTCTTGGCCAGCATGTCCTCCACGGCCTTCTCGTAGGCCGGCCGCTTCTGGCGGTTGCGCCAGTCCTCCTCGGTGAGCTTCCACCGCTTGAGCGGGTCCGTGCGCCGGCGCTCGAACCGGCGCAGCTGCTCGGCGTCGGAGAGGTGCATCCAGTACTTGATGATGATCGCCCCCTCGTCGGTGAGCGTGCGCTCGAAGCCGTTGATCTCGGCGTAGGCGCGCTTCCACTGCTCCTTGCGGGCGAACTTCTCCACGCGCTCGACCAGCACGCGCCCGTACCAGGACCGGTCCAGCACGGCCATCCCGCCCCAGCCCGGCAGCGCGTCGGAGAAGCGCCAGAGGAAGTGGTGGCGCTTCTCGTCGTAGGTCGGGGCGGCGAACTGGGCGACGCGCACGTGGCGCGGGTCCAGCGGCGCGACCAGGCGCTTGATCGCCCCGCCCTTGCCGGAGGCGTCCCAGCCCTCGAACAGCATCAGCACCGGCGGGCCGATCTTGCCCTTCCCGGTCTGGCCGCCGAGCACGAGCCGCAGCTCCAGCAGGCGGGTCTGGGCGGCCTCGAGCCGCTGCGCCTCCTGGGCGCGGCTGAGCTTCAGCGAGAGGTCGAGGTCGTCGAGGCGTCCCACGGCGCTGGATCCTCCCAGGCTGGGGGCCGGGCGGGCAAGGGCGGGCGGCAGGGGCTGGCTCGCGCGTGCCCGGTGCCCGACTACGCTCCGGCACGATGAGCGGGGTGGGACGAGTTCGTGCTCGCCCTCGCAACGCCGTTGGCGACCGTCCCGCTCGCCAAGGCCGGCCGCATGCGCGTCTCCGGCGGCATCAGCGACTGCCTGGACTCCCGGGACCGCGTCCGCGAGGAACTCGACATCGAGCCGTGACACCCGGCCGGCCCGCGGCCGGCCCCGATCTTGCCAGGGCCTGGGCGCGGCGCCGCTAGGGTCAAGCCATGGCCCGCCGGCGGCGATCGATCATCGGGACGGCCGTCGCGGCGGCCGTCGCGCTCGCGCTCGCTGCCTGCGGCGGCACCGCCGACCCGCAGGGCGCCACCGTGCGCCACTACACGCTCGACAGCCGCCTCACGCACGGCGAGCGGCCGCAGACCCTCGTGATCCCGCGCGGCTCGGACGGGCACGGCCGCCCGCTGCTCGTGATCCTGCACGGCCGCGGCAGCCACGGGGAGGACTCGAACCTGAAGGCGGGATTCTTCGCGGGCCTGCGGCGGCTCGGGGCGCGCGCGCCCGTCGTCCTCTTCCCGAACGGCGCGGACCACTCCTACTGGCACGACCGCTCCGACGGTGCCTGGGGCCGCTACGTGCTGCAGGAGGCGATCCCCGCGGCCCTGCGCCGCTCCGGCGCCGACCCCTCGCGGGTCGCGATCGGCGGGGTCTCGATGGGCGGCTACGGGGCGCTGAACCTCGCGCGCCTGGCGCCGCGGCGGTTCTGCGCCGTGGGCGCGCACTCGCCGGCGCTGTGGGCCACGCCGGCCGAGCGCTGGGTCCACGACGCCTTCGACAGCGCCGCCGACTACCGCCGCAACGACGTCGTCACGCTCGCCCGCACCGACCCGGGGGCGTTCGCGGAGCTGCCGGTCTGGGTGGACGCCGGGCGGGACGATCCGTTCCGGTCGGGGGTCGACGCGTTCACCGGCGCCCTGCGGGCCGGCGGGGTGCCCGTCGCCGCGCACGCCTGGCCCGGCGCCCACGAGAGCTCGTACTGGAACGGCCACTGGCCCGACTACCTGGCGTGGTACGGGCGCCGGCTGGCGAACTGCCGGCGCTGACGACCGAAAACCGGCCCGCGGCCTCGCCCCACCTAGAATCCCCGGCCATGGCCGGCCCGCACCGACCCGTCGACCCGCGCCCGTCCTTCCCCAGAATGGAGGAGGAGGTCCTGCGCCGCTGGCGCGAGCGCGACGTCTTCCGCGAGTCGGTGCGCCGCCGCGAGGGCGCCGAGTCCTACGTCTTCTACGAGGGGCCGCCGACCGCGAACGGCCGGCCGGGCTCCCACCACGTGCTGGCCCGCGCGTTCAAGGACATCTTCCCCCGCTACAAGACGATGCGCGGCTACTCGGTCGAGCGCAAGGGCGGCTGGGACTGCCACGGCCTGCCGGTCGAGATCGCGGTCGAGCAGGAGCTGGGCATCACCTCCAAGGAGGAGATCGAGGCCTACGGCATCGCCGAGTTCAACGCGAAGTGCCGCGAGTCGGTCTTCACCTTCCTGGAGGAGTGGGACCGGCTGACCGAACGCATCGCCTTCTGGGTGGACCTCGAGGACGCCTACCGGACGCTCGACACCGGCTACATCGAGTCGGTCTGGTGGGCGCTCTCCCAGATCCACGAGAAGGGCCTGCTCTACGAGGGCCACAAGGTCGTGCCCTACTGCCCGCGCTGCGGCACGGCGCTCTCCTCCCACGAGGTCGCGCTCGGCTACGAGGACGTCGTGGACCCGTCGGTCTACGTGCGCGTTCCGGTGACGGCGCCGGTCGGCCCGCTGGAGCCGGGCGACGCGCTGCTCGTGTGGACGACCACGCCGTGGACGCTCGTGTCCAACGCCGCGGTGGCGGTCGACGCCGACCTGCCGTACGTGCGCGTGCGCACGCCCGGCGGGGAGACCGTCGTGGTCGCCCAGGCGCTGATCGAGCGGGTCGTGGGCGAGGGCGCGAAGGTCCTCGAGACGTTCCCGGGCAGCGCGATCGCCGGCGCGGGCTATGACCCGCCGTTCCCGTTCCTCGGGGCCGACGCCTACGGGCCCAAGGGCCACACGGTCCTGCTCGCCGACTTCGTGACGGCCGAGGACGGCACCGGGCTCGTCCACACCGCGGTCGCCTTCGGCGAGGACGACTACCGGCTCGGGGAGCAGGCCGGCCTGACCGTCGTGAACCCGGTGAAGCTCGACGGCACCTACGACGAGCGCATCGGCCCGTACGCCGGGCGCTTCGTCAAGGACGCCGACGCCGACCTCGTCGCCGACCTCGACGCGCGGGGGCGGCTCTGGCGGGCCGAGCCGTACGAGCACGCCTACCCGCACTGCTGGCGCTGCGGCACGCCGCTGCTGTACTACGCCAAGCCGTCCTGGTACGTCGCCACGACAAAGATCCGCGACCGCCTCCTGGCCAGCAACGAGGCGGTCAACTGGCATCCGGAGCACGTCAAGCACGGCCGCTTCGGCAAGTGGCTGGAGTCCAACGTGGACTGGGCGCTGTCGCGCGAGCGCTACTGGGGGACGCCGCTGCCGGTCTGGCGCAGCGAGGAGGGCGAGGTGATGTGCATCGGCTCCTTCGCCCAGCTCGAGGAGCTGTCGGGCGTGCCGGTGGCCGACCCGCACCGCCCCTACGTCGACGACATCACCTTCCCGCACCCGGAGTCGGGGAACCTCATGCGCCGCGTGCCCGAGGTGATCGACGTCTGGTTCGACTCCGGCTGCATGCCGTTCGCCCAGCACCATGCGCCGTTCGAGCACGAGGACCGCTTCGAGGCGCAGTTCCCGGCGGACTTCATCTGCGAGGCGCTGGACCAGACGCGCGGCTGGTTCTACTCCCTGCTGGCCGTCTCGACCCTCCTCTTCGACCGGTCGTCGTACGAGAACGTCGTCTGCCTCGGCCTGATCGTCGACGCAGACGGGCAGAAGATGTCGAAGTCCAAGGGCAACGTCGTGGCCCCGTGGGAGGTCATCGACCGTCACGGCGCCGACGCCTTTCGCTGGTACCTCTTCACCTCCAAGCAGCCGTGGGACGGCTACCGGTTCAGCGTCGACGCGGTCGGCGAGTCGGTGCGCCAGTTCCTGCTCCAGCTCTGGAACACCTACGCCTTCTACGTCCTGTACGCGAACGTCAACGGCGTGGCGCCCCAGCCGGCGCCGGGCGAGCCGTCCGACGAGCTCGACCGCTGGATCGTCTCGCGGCTGCACGCGACGACCTCGGAGGTGCGCGACCGCCTCGACGCCTACGACGCGACCTTCGCCGGCCGGGCGATCGCCGAGCTCGTCGACGATCTCTCCAACTGGTACGTGCGCCGCTCCAGGCGGCGGTTCTGGGACGGCGACCCCGCCGCCTTCGCGACGCTGCGCCACCTGCTCGTCTCGATCGCCCAGCTCACGGCGCCGTTCTGCCCCTTCATCGCCGACGAGATCTACGACAACCTCGACGGGACCGAGCCGAGCGTCCACCTCACGGACTTCCCGGCCGCCCAGGGGCGCGACGAGGGCCTCGAGGTGGCGATGGCCGTCGCCCGCGAGACCGTCCGGCTCGGCCTCGCCGCCCGCGGCCAGGCAAAGCTCAAGGTGCGCCAGCCGCTGCACGAGGCGGTGATCGTGGCCACGGGCTCCGAGCGCGAGGCGATCGAGCTGCTCGCCCCGCTCGTCCGCGACGAGCTCAACGTCAAGGCGCTGCGCTTCGTGTCCGAGGCGGACGAGCTGGTGTCGATGACCGTCAAACCGAACTACCGCGCGCTCGGGCCGCGCTTCGGGAAGGACATGCCCCAGGTGGCGGCAGCGGTGGCCTCGCTGGACGCCGCGCAGGTCTCCGCCGCCCTGCGGGCCGGGCGCACGGTCGGCATCGCGATCGACGGGCGCGAGCACGCGCTGGGGGCCGAGGACCTGCAGCTCGCGATGGAGCCGCTCGAGGGCTACGAGCTCGAGCGGGAGGGCTCGCACGCCGTGGCGCTCGAGCTGGCGCTCGACGACGACCTGCGCCGCGAGGGCCTGGCCCGCGAGGTCGTCCATGCGGTCCAGGGCGCCCGGCGGGCCGCCGGGCTGGAGATCTCCGACCGCATCGCGCTGGCGCTGGGCGGCGAGGCCGAGGTGCTCGACGCCGTCCGCGCCCACGAGGCCTACGTCGCCGGCGAGACCCTGGCGACGTCGGTCGGCTACGGGCCGGACGGCGGCGGCGAGCTCACGACGGTCGACGGCCGCGAGCTGCGGATCGGCGTCACGCGGGCGTAGGGGCTGATGCCGGCCGGCAGGCCGTCAGCGCCGGTCGCGTCCCGAGCGGGTCGCGTCCCGAGCCGGCGGGTGCGTCGAGCGGGCCAGGTCGGGACGGCGCGCCGAGGGGGTGCGGGCTCCGTCCGGGCGGCGTCCTCGGCCCCCGGAGGTCTGATCCAGAATTGCGACCGTGGGCGTGACAAATCTGGATGGGGACTCCCGCGACCCCCGGCGCCGCGGAATCGACCGCCCCCGGGCGCCGGGCCAGCTCCGCGGCGCGGCCGAGGACGCGGGCGGCGCTACGCCGCGAGCGCCGGCTCGAGCTCGGCCTCGAGGCGCTTCTTCGGGAACGCCCCGATGACCTTCTTGGCGACCTGGCCGTGCTTGAAGAGGATCAGCGTCGGGATCGAAAGGACCTCGTAATTCATCGCCGTCTGCTGGTTCTCGTCGACGTTGAGCTTCACGATCCGCAGGTCGCTGCGCTCGCCGGCGATCTCCTCGAGCACGGGAGCGACGACGCGGCACGGGCCGCACCACGGCGCCCAGAAGTCGACGAGGACCGGCCCGTCGGCCTCGATGACCTCGGCCTGGAAGTTGCTGTCGGTTACCTCGGTGATCTCGGCCATCTCGCGCTCCTTCGGAAGGGTGGTCTTCCCACTATACAAACTGAAGCAAGCGGTCGCCCGCCGGGCCGGGAGCCTACTGCGCCGCGTCCGGCTACGAGGACAGCGCGACCAGCAGGTGCGGGGTCACGAAGACCTCGACCAGGGCGCTGACCACGAGGATCGGCAGCGCGATCGCCACCGTGACGAACGTGGCGGCGAGCAGCTCGTGCCAGTCGTCGCGGCGGCTGGCGATGATCCAGGCCGCGAGGGGGAGGAACAGCGCGACGAGCTCCGGCAGCGCGTGCGGGAGGAGGGCGAGCAGGAGGACCGGGATCGGCAGCCGGAGCTGGTTCGACAGCGTCGAGGCCCCGCCGCCGAGGACGTAGGCCTGGGTGAGGAGCGAGAAGCTCGTCGCGGCCACGACGAAGGCGATCGCCAGCGGCCCGGCCTTCTCGTGGATCCAGCGGACGGCCCCGTGGTAGCGCTCGGCCTCGTGCTTGAGGGAGCTGCCGGCGATGAAGCCGGCCACGCAGGCCATCGCGTGCAGCGCGAGGACCAGGCAGTTGCGCCCCAGCACGAACAGCGCGTCGTCGAGCGTCGCCGGGCGGTTGACCCCGGCGAGCTTGAGCGGGGTGGCGTCCGGGGTCGACAGCGCGGCGACGGCCCAGACCGAGAGCAGGAGCGCGACGGTGATCAGCAGGGCGCCCGCGAACCAGGATTTCAGCACCGGGCCGGGGTTGTCGTTCCACGCGGCCAGCGTGCCCTTGGTGTCGCGCAGGCCCTGGACCAGGGCGAAGTTCTCGGCAGCCATCCCGATCCTCATCGGCAGCGGCCCGGCCTTCCGTGAGCCGGCTGGCGCGCCGGCGAGCGTTCAGCGCTGCTGCCAGCGGAGCAGCGGCACGCGCCAGAACGCCTCGGCGGCGATACGCCAGGACATCTTGCTCGTCCCGGCCTCCCGGTCCCGGAAGATGATCGGGACCTCGACCACGCGGGCGCCGTTGCGGACGGCCCGATAGGTCAGCTCGACCTGGAAGGCGTAGCCGTTGGAGTGGATCGTCGACGGGTCGATTCCCTCCAGCGTCTGGCGGCGAAAGCACTTGAAGCCGCCCGTCACGTCACGCACGGGGAGGCCGAGCACGACGCGGGCATACCAGCAGCCCCCGGCGGAGATGAAGCGGCGCACCGGCCCCCAGTCGGTGATGCCGCCGCCGCGGACGTAGCGCGAGCCCAGGGCGAGGTCGGCGCCGGCCTGGGCGGCGCCGAGGATCCGGGCGAGGTCGGCAGGGTCGTGCGAGAAGTCGCTGTCCATCTCCAGCACGTAGCCGGCGCCGCCCTCCAATGCGGCGGCGAACCCGGCAAGGTACGCCGGCCCCAGGCCGCCCTTCCCGGGCCGGTGCAGCACGCGGATCCGGCCGTCGGCAGCGGCGAGCCGGTCGGCGATGGCGCCGGTCCCGTCCGGCGAGTTGTCGTCGACGACGAGGATCGTCGCGCCGTCGGGCGAGGCGGCGGCGAGCACCGGGAGCGCCGCGCCGACCACGGCCTCGAGGTTCTCGGACTCGTTGTACGTCGGCAGGATCAGCCAGGCGGGCCGGGGCATGAGGCGCCGTAAGGTAGTGGAGGCGCAGGCCGCAAGCGCCCATCTGCCATGGCCGAACCCACGAATCTCGAGATCGCCGCCGCCCTCGACGAGCTCGGCGACCTGTACGAGCTCGACGGCGCGATCATCCACCGCGTCGTTGCGTACCGGAACGGCGCCAAGGCCGTCCGTGACGCCTCGGCGTCGGTGGCCGCGCTGGCCCGCGCCGGCCGCGCGACCGAGCTGCCCGGCATCGGCGAGACGCTGCAGGCCAAGCTGCGCGATCTGGTGGAGACCGGCGACATCCCGGCCGCGGTCAAGCTGCGAGCGAAGTTCCCGCCGGGCCTCGTGGCCATGACCCGGATCCCCGGGCTGGGCCCCAAGCGGGCGCGCGTCCTGCATGCGCAGCTCGGCATCGACTCGCCCGAAGCCCTGCGGGCCGCGGCCGAGCGACAGGAGATCCGCGGCCTCAAGGGCTTCGGCCCCAAGGCCGAGGAGAACATCCTCGCCGGGCTGGCCCAGCTCGCCGCCGCGGGCGGCGCCGGCTCCGCGCGCGTGCTGCTCGACCGCGCCCTGGCCGTCGGGGAGCCGATCGTGTCGGCGCTCCGGGCCCACCCCGCCGCCGAGCAGGTGGAGCTGGCGGGGTCCGCCCGGCGGATGGCCGACACGGTCAAGGACCTCGACGTGATCGCCACCGCCAGCGACCCCGCGGCCCTGATCGCCGCGCTGGCCGACCTCGAGCAGATCGACACCGTCACCTCGTCGGGGGAGGCCGGCGCGCGGGCCCGCACCCACGCCGGCCTGGGCGTCGACCTCCGCGTCGTGGCGCCCGAGCAGTTCGGCAGCCTGCTCCAGCACTTCACCGGCTCCAAGGAGCACAACATGGCGCTGCGCGAGGCGGCCGTCCGGCGGGGGCTGCACGTGTCCGAGTACGGCATCCTCGACGACGCCGACGGGCAGACGCGCCCGTGCGCGAGCGAGGAGGAGGTCTACGAGCGGCTCGGCTACGCCTGGATCGAGCCCGAGCTGCGCGAGAACCGCGGCGAGCTCGAGGCCGCGGCCGCCGGCGGCGCCGGCTTGCCCGCGCTCGTGAGCCTGGCCGACATTCGTGGCGACCTCCACGCCCACACCGTCGCCTCCGACGGGCACGCCACGATCGAGGAGATGGCCCGCGCCGCTGCCGCCCGCGGCTACGAGTACCTGGCGATCACCGACCACTCCGCCTCGCACGGCTTCGGCGACGACGTCTCCCCGGCGCAGCTGCGGCGCCAGATCGGGAAGGTGCGCACGGCGGACGCGGCGATCGGCGGGATCCGCATCCTTGCGGGGACGGAGGTGAACATCCTGCCCGACGGCTCGCTGGACTACGACGACGCGCTGCTCGCGCAGCTCGACTGGGTGGTCGCCAGCGTCCACACGTCCTTCCGCATGGGCTCGGACGCGATGACCGAGCGGATGATCGCCGCGATCGGCCACCCCGAGGTCGACGCGATCGGGCACCCGACCGGGCGGATGCTCGGCAAGCGCCCCGGCTACGCGGTCGACCTCGAGGCCGTGATCGCCGCGGCCGCGCAGGCCGGGACCATGCTCGAGATCAACGCGAACCCCAACCGCCGGGACCTCGACGACGTGCACGCCCGCGCCGCCGCGGCCGCCGGCGTGCCGATCGTCATCGACTCCGACGCCCACCGCACCGAGACGCTCGCGGTCATGCGCTTCGGCGTGGCCACCGCCCGCCGGGCCTGGCTGGGGCGCGAGGACGTCGCGAACACCCGCTCCTGGGCGGATCTGCAGGCCCTGCGCAAGCCGGGCAGGCGCCGCGACGCCTGACCCCGGCGGGCCGTTCAGCGCGGCGCGAGCGTCAGGAGGATCGAGGCCGCCCGCTGGCTGAGCGCCCCGTCGGGGTGCTTCGAGAAGACCGGGCTGGCCCCGTCGGTGATCAGCTCCGACGCCTGGGCGACGCCGCGGGGGGTCACCTCCCGGTCGCTGCGCAGCTCGCGGGCCAGCTCGAGGAGCCGGCCGCGGGCGTGCTTCACGGCACGGCGCTGGATGAGCACCCGGGCCCGCCGCAGGCCCGGCGGCTCCTGCTCGGCGCGGCGGATCGCGTGATCGATGCCCGCCGCGACCTGCTCGCGCCCGTGGGGCGAGACGAGCTGGCGGGCTCGAAGCTCGAGCTCATCGGTGTCGATCGGGTGGCCGGTCGCGATGGCGTGGTCGAGCGAAATGTGCGAGGCGGCGACCCGCAGCCGCAGGCCGAGCGGCGCACGGCGCTTCTGGCGGGATCGCTCGTGCAAGGTGAGGGCGGAAGGCATCAGGGCGGTCGGTCGAAGCGGTGCAAGCGGAATCGTCAGGCCGGACGGATCCCGCGAGGTGAAGATACCGTCACCGCGGCGCGTCGAAACCGTCGGCTGACTCGCCGCGTGCTTCCACGACACCGCGCGCCCGCCGCCGGGGAATCGATCAGCTAGGCGGGGCGGCCCGCCGACTTGTCGAGGCTGCCCGAACCGTTCGGCGACGGGCGGGCGGCCCGGAACCCGGGCGTGCGCAGGAGCTCGATCGCGCGCACCGGGGAGGTCTTCTCGACGTAGAAGCGCACGCCGTCGCGGTCCTCGATCGCCGAGACGGCAGGGGCTTGGCGGCGCCAGGCCAGTGCCCAGATGATCGCGAAGCCGCAGGCGATCGAGGGGACCTGGGGGACGAGGAAGGCCAGGGCGCCCGCTCCGACGGTAAAGACGATGAGCGGCCACAGGCGGTTGAGCAGGACCCGGGCCGGCTGGAGCTCGGGCAGCGCGGGGGAGGACCGCGCGCCGGCCAGCAGCCCGGAGATGGCCGGCGAGGTCTCGGGCCGGCGCCCGATGACCGAGCCGATGACCGCCGCCGCCACCCACCACCCGGCCCCGATCCAGACCACCGGGAGGCGATCGTTGAACGCGGCGCTCGCCACGGCGACGACCGCGAGCGCGGTGGCTGCGGCGGCGCTCAGCAGCACGGTGGTCCGGAGGAACTCGGGGAAGCGCACGGGATCAGGGCAGCAGCGCGTCGAGGAGCTGGTTGATGCCGGTCGTGCCGTCGACCATGAGGTCGGCCTGGGCCTCGATCGCGGCGGGGCCCTCGTCGGACCGGACGCCGACCCGGATGGCGGTGGTGAGCCGGCCGTCCGCGGCCATCCGGTCCAGCGCGGCGAAGGCGTCGAGGTCCGTGGCGTCGTCGCCCGCATAGAGGGCAGACCGGACGCCGGCGCCGCCGAGCAAGTGCTCGATGCCCGCGCCCTTGTCGAACGGGACCGCGGGACGGACCTCCAGCACCTTGCGGCCCCAGTGGGTGCCGAGCCCCTCGGCCTCGGCGCGGCCGGCGAGCGTCCGCACGGCGGCCTCGGCGGCGTCCTCGTCGGGCGCGCCGCGCCAGTGGAAGCCGACGATCGCGTCCTTGTCCTCGATCCGGACCCGCAGGCGGGACAGCTCGGGCGTGTCGGCCGCGCGCGCGAACGCCTGCACGCGGCGGGCCCAGGGGCGCAGGGCCGGGTCGAGCTCGGTGTCGCTCGCCGCGGGCCGCAGCAGCTCGATCCCGTGGTTGCCGATGTAGGAGAGCCGGCCGATCGAGACGATCCGGCGGGCCTCCGCCGCGCGCCGGCCGCTCACGCACGCGACGACGGCGTAGTGGCGCGCGACCTCGGACAGCCGCGAGCGCGTCGTCTCCGGCACGGCGGCGTCCTCGGCGTGCCGGGTGATCGGTGCCAGCGTGCCGTCGACGTCGAGCAGCACAGCAGCGCCACTGGGCTGCGTGCGCAGCGGGGCGAGGAGGTCGGCGAGCGTGGCCGCTTCGGGCACGGCTTCTAGTATGGCGCCATGCCCGAGTCCAGCGCGTCGCGTCCGTCCGGCTGGCTCCGGCTTGCCGTCGTCGGGACCGCGGCGGGCTTCTTCTCCGGGCTGTTCGGCGTCGGCGGCGGGCTCATCATCGTGCCGCTGCTCGTGCTCTGGCTGGCCTACGGCGAGCGGGAGGCCACCGGCACCTCCCTGGCGGCCATCGCCCTCATCGCGCTGTTCGGCGTCGCCACGCACGCGGCGTATGGCAACGTCGACGTGGGGCACGCGGCGGCGCTCGGCCTGCCGGCCGTCGCCGGCGTCCTGGCCGGGACGCGGCTGCAGCAGCGCGTGCCTGCCGAAGCGATCTCCCTGCTCCTGGCGGCGGTGCTCGTCGCCGTGGCCATCGACCTGATCGTCCGATGATCTGGCTCGTGGTCGCCGGCCTGGCGGCCGGCCTCCTCTCCGGGATGCTCGGCGTGGGCGGGGGCGTCCTTTTCGTCCCGGCGCTCGTCGTGGCGGTCTCCGCCACCCAGGTCGAGGCCGAGGCGACCTCGCTGCTGGCGATCCTTCCGGTGGCCGTCGTCGGAGCGTGGTCGCAGCGCCGCTACGGGAACGTTCGCCTCAAGGAGGCGGGGCTCATCGGGGTGCTGTCGATTGCGGGCGCGGTCGGCGGGGTCGCCCTGGCGAACGCGCTGCCCGAGCGGGCCCTGAAGCTCGCCTTCGCCGCGCTCAGCCTCGCGATTGCCGTCCAGCTCGTCCTGCGGGTGCGCCGGCGGGTGCGCGCCCGCGAGGCGGAGGACGCCTCGGAGGCGGCGGGGCCATGACCGGGCGCCTCGCCGGGCCGGCGTTCGTGACCGGCGGCTCGGGCTTCATCGGTGGCCGGCTGATCGCCCGGCTCGTGGCCGACGGGGTGCCGGTCCGCGCGCTCGCCCGGTCGTCCCGTGCCGCGGATGCCGTGGCCGCCGCCGGCGCGGAGCCGGTCGCCGGCGATCTGTCCGACCCGGCGGGCTTGGCCGCTGCCGCGGCGGGATGTGCCGTCGCGTTCAACGCCGCGGCATCGGTGGAGGAGTGGGGCCCCTGGGCGGCGTTCGAGGCCGCGAACGTCCAGGGCACGGCCAACGTGATCCACGCGTGCCGGCTCGCCGAGGTCGGCCGTCTCGTCCACGTCGGGACCGAGGCGGCCCTCATGGCCGGCCAGCCGCTCGTCGAGGCGGACGAGCGGACGCCGCTGCGCCCCGATTCGCCGGCGCCGTATCCGGCCACGAAGGCCCGCGCCGAGGCGCTCGTCCTCGCGGCCAGCGGCCGCGGGCTCGACACGGTCGTCATCCGCCCCCGGCTCGTCTGGGGTCCGGGCGACCGCACGATCCTCCCGGCGCTCGCGGCGGCGGTGCGGGAGGGGCAGTTCGCCTGGATCGCCGGCGGCCGGCACCTGACGTCGACCGCCCACGTCGACAACGTCGTCGAGGGCCTGCGCCTCGGGGCGCTGCGCGGCGTGCCCGGCTGCGCCTACTTCGTGACCGACGGCGGGCCGGTCGTCTTCCGGGACTTCGTCACCGGCCTCCTGGCTACCGAAGGGCTGGTCCCGCCGGGCCGCTCGCTTCCGCGCCCGCTCGCCGCCGCCGCCGCTGCGGGCGGGGAGGCCGCGTGGCGGCGGCTGCCGCTCCCCGGCGTCCCTCCGCTCACCCGCATGGCGTTCTGGCTCATGGCCCTCGAGGGCACCGTGGACTGCTCCCGGGCCCGGCGTGAGCTCGGCTACGCGCCCGTCATCACCCGGGAGGCAGGCCTCGCCGCGCTCGCGGAGGCCGCAGCGGCCAGGCCCGGCCCGCGAGCGGGGGACGGCTGAGCACCCAGCCGCGCGCCGCGCGTGGCATACTGCCGCCCACGATGAGCACCGTCCTCGCCGCCCTCAGCGCAGCCGACAAGGTCGACATCGGGCTGATCGCCACCTTCGGGGGAATCGGGCTGATCGTGACCGCGATCATCGCGTTCATCGTGGTCGGCGCGCTCGGGGAGCGCGACCGCAACCTCGAGCACCGGGCCGAAGCGCAGCGCAGCGCCGGCAGCCAGTAGCGCCGGCCACCGCGCGCCCGGGCCTACGGCCCGTCCCAGCCGTCGGCGTAGCAGGGCGCGGTCCCGCAGGCGTTCACGACCGTCCCGTTGGGCCGGAAGAACGCGTCTCCGAGGACCCGGACCCAGGGCTCGTCGGCCGCCGCCGGATGCGGGTCCTCGCCCAGGGTCGGCGGCGTGTTCGTGGTCGGGGCCGGCGGTGTGCCGAGCGTCTGGCCGCCGATGCGGCGCAGCGGCCCGATGTCGTAGACGACGAGCGCCGAGCCGCCGAACGGCAGGCGGGCGATGCCCGGGATCGCGTAGAACGGCCGGCGGTCGGTGGAGCGCCGCGGGTCGAGCGCCGGCTGGCGCACCGCGGCGCCGATCGTGCGGGCCTCGACCTGCGTGGCGACGTTGGCCACCTGGTGGTCGCCGAAGCCCATGAGGAGCAGCACGGTGTGGCGCGGCGTGTTCGCGTACGGCGCACTCGTGAGGTGCTGGGCATAGCCGTCGGCCTCGCCGCGGTCCCAGAGGATCTGGATCATGGACAGCAGGAGCGAGCGGTCCAGTGCGCTCCCGTACGCGGCAGACAGGATGCCGCCGAACTCGCCGAAGTCCGATGAGCGCTGCAGCAGCGTCGAGTAGTTCATCCCGGGGACGCCGAGCAGGGCACGGGTGAAGTCGGGCGCCACGGCCGTGAGCGCGCCGCCGATGATCCCGCCCTGGCTGTTGCCGTTGAGGTAGAGCTGGGTGCCGAGCACCGAGCGCCCGTCCGGGCCCTGGAAGGCGGGATTGGCGCCGAAGCCCTGCGGGTGGATCATCGCCCGCCCCAGGAACAGGAAGTCGAGCATCCCCTGCTGGAGGCGGTCGGCCAGCGAGGGGAAGCGGGAGAGGTCTTGGAGGATCGAGGCGACGTTCCCGATGTCCCCGGAGGACATCCCGATCCAGTCGGTCGCGCACAGCACGAGGTTGCCGGCGTTGCCGAGCGCCTGGAAGGCCGGCGCGGTGACCTCGGCGCGGCTCCCGAGCAGGCCGTGGCCGTAGAGCACGGCGCGGGCCGGCGCCGCCCCGGGCGCGACCGCCGACCGGGGGATGTTGCAGACGTAGCTCGCCGCAATCGTGTTCCCGGCGATCCGGAGCGGGCTCCGCCCGCCGGGGGCGAACACGAACCGGGAGCCAGGCGGGCAGCCCGGCTGGTCCAGGTAGCAGGGCACCGTGACGGTGCCCGTGACGCGCCGTGCCGTGTTCGGGTTCTCGGCTGCCGTGAAGTCCTGGACCGCATCGACGCTGAACGCCGGCGCCCGCCCGGCGACCTTGCCGTCGGCGAGGCTGGTGTCGCCGAGTTCGGCGAAGGACCGGTCGCGCAGGGACAGCATCCGCTCGGCCAGGTTCTGGCGGCTGGAGACGGTGAAGTCCCAGGCGAGGTTGAGATCGCCGCGGGCGATGCCGGCCTTGGCGAGCGTGGCGAAGATCGCCTCCATGTGCTCCCGGCGGTTCTCGATGTCCGGCCGGGAGGTGATCAGCCGGTCGCGGTAGGCGCGGAACGCCCGCGACGGCGCGAGCCGCCGCCCGCTGGCGTCCTCGAGCCGGCGCAGGACGACGATGTAGCGGCCGAACTCGGCGAAGTTCTTCGCGGGCCGGATGATCAGGGCGGTCTCCTGCGGGGTGCTGGCGTTCGAGTCGATCTCGGCCCAGATCGGCTGGCGCTGGCCGGTGCGGGCGTTCAGCACGATGATCGGGGCGCGGCGGTCGAAGCTGCGGGCGATGTCGGTGACCGGGACGGCGCCGGTGCGCCGCAGCGCTGCGCGGCTGTCCAGGCCGGGCACGCGCGTGATGATCGCCTGGCCGGGGCTGAAGCCGTCGCTGCGGTTGTAGGCGTCCACGGCGACCCGCACGCCGGCGGCGTTGACCGGCGTGGCCGCGCCGGCGAGGCTCAGCCGGCGCCCGGTCGGCGCGGTCGTGTCGCGCCGGGTGAAGCGATCGTTGGGCCACGGGAGCAGGCAGCGCGAGGGATCGAGCGGGTCGCAGCGGCCGGCCCCGGGCTCGGGGATGCCCCGGGCGGCGGCCGCGCGGCAGGATCCGGAGTCCGTGGTGAGCAGCAGCGTGCGCCGGCTGGTCCCGCTGTCGCGCCGGGCGCCGGCGGCCCGGACGGCCACCGCGACCTCGATCTGCGCGCCCCCGCATCCGCGGACCGCGGCCCCGCCGGCGGTGCTCAGCGGGATGCGGAGCGTTCGCCTCGTGCTCGCGGTGAACCGCGTCGTGCCCCGCGCCACGAGCCGCGCCTGGCCCGCGCCGGTGCCCGTGAGGCGCCGCAGGCGGACGGAGGCCGTGAGCGTCCCCTGGCCGGCCGTGCGGACGCGCAGCGCAAAGCCCCGGGCGGCCAGGATCCGGGCCTGCACCGGGGCCGGGAAGACGTAGGAGGCCGAGAACGACGCGCCGGCCCGGGCGACGGGCGCCGCGGCCGCCGGCCCGGCGGCCAGCCCGAACCCGGCGGCCAGCGCCGCCGCCAGGCACGTCCATCGCCGGCCGGTCCCCTCCACCGGCGCGACCCTACCAGCGGCCGGGCCGGCCCGCGCCGGGCGGGCTCAGCCGAACGTGAAGGCGTAGGCGGCAGTCCCGGGCGCGAGCGTCAGGGCGAGCTGGCCGGTGCCGGGCCGGGGGAGGTGGACGAGGCGGTAGAGGCGCAGCCCGGCGACGGACGCCGTGCCGCCGCGCACGTCCGGCCCGGCCAGCCGGTTCGGGAGCGGGCGCCCGTCGAGGCGGACGCCGACCCGCCGGGCCCGGCCGTCGCGGCTGCCCATCACGAGGTAGACGTCGCGGGCCGCGAAGTGCAGGTCGAGGCGGGCGTCGCGGACCGCGAGGGCCTGCTGCGGTCCGATCCGCCACGTGCCGCCCAGGGCCAGGGCGCCGAGCGGCAGGCGCCCGCCCGCCCCCGGGTAGCTGCGGGTCCCTGGCCGCGGCGGCCCCGGGACGAACCGCTCGGCCCGCGCGGTGCCCAGGTAGCTCTCGGGGGTCGCCTTGGCCGCCGCCGGCCCGGCCGCGCCGATCCCGCCGGCCGCGGCCAGCCGCCGGGCCCCGGCGTCGCGCAGGAGGGCGCGCACCGCGGCCTCGGTCTGGCCGGCACCGCCCTCGCCGACGTGGACGTAGCGCAGATGGCCGCGGGCGTCGAGCAGGAACTGGGCGGGCCAGTAGGCGTTGCCGAAGGCGTTCCAGACCGCGTAGCGGTTGTCCTGCACGACCGGGTAGCGCAGCCGGTTGGCCGCGACCGCCTCGCGGACGTTGCCGGCATCGCGCTCGAAGGCGAACTCCGGCGTGTGGACGCCGATCACCGTGAGGCCGGCGCGCCGGTAGCGCCGGTCCAGCGCCCGCAGCTCGGGGAGCGTGCGGATGCAGTTGATGCACGTGTACGTCCAGAAGTCGAGCAGCACCACGCGCCCCCGGAGCCCGGCGAGCGTGAGCGGCCGGCTCCCGGGCGTGTTGAACCACTGCTGCGTGCCCCCGAGCTCGGGCGCCGCGCCGAGATCCCGCAGCCCGGCGCTGGCACCCGACGGGGCGGCCGCGGCGCGCGCGACCGCGCGGCTGCCTCCGCGCAGGCTCGCCAGCCGATCCCGAACGGGCCCGGACCGCTCGAGGCCGGCCGTGGGGGTCACGAGGGCTTCGGGGAGATGGCGCGCGATCGACTCCTGGAAGCGGACGTCGAGGTTCCCGGCCATCGCGAGGCCGGTGAGGACGAGCACGACGCCCGCCGCGCGCTGGAGTCCCGGGCCGCGTCCGGCGGCGCGAATCCGCGCGGCCACCGCGCGCCCGCCGAAGGCCAGCCCGAGCAGGACCCCGGCGGCGCCGGCGGCGTAGGCGATCGCCAAGAGCACGGTCTGGACCGATGCGCCGCGCGTGGCGCTGACCGAGACGACCGCGGCGAGGATCGGGCCCGCGCACGGGGCAAAGACGAAGCCGAGCGCGCCGCCCACGAGCAGCCCCGATCCGAAGCCCTCGCCGCGCCCCTGGGGCCCGAGCCGCGCCAGGCCCGACAGCCGGGCCTCGGCCCGGTCCCCGAGCGCCGGGACGGCGAGCACGACGCCCATCCCGACCAGCACCGCGACCGCCGCCCACCGCGCCGCGCCGGCGCTGACGCCCACCCCGTCGACCAGCGAGGCGAGCGCGACGATCGAGATCACGAACGTCACGGCCAGGCCGAGGACGATGCCGACCGGCCGGCGCCGCCCGCCGGTCGCGCCGGCCGACAGCACGGCAGGGAGAACCGGCAGCACGCACGGCGATACGGCGGTGGCGGCGCCGGCCAGGAGCGCGAAGACCAGGAGGAGGGTCACCGCCCCGCAGTCTGGCGCAGGAATCGAACGATTCGGTGAACGGCCGCCGGCCGCTAGCCCAGGACGAGCTCGGCGGCCGTCCGGAGGGTCGCAGCGTCGCCGCCGACCAGCAGCGTCGTGGCGATCGACTCGCGCCAGGCCTCGAGGTCGTGGCGGATCTTGTCCGCCGGGCCGATGAGCGCGAGCTCCTCCACGAGGGCGGTCGGCACCGCCGCGGCGGCCTCGTCCTTCTTGCCGTCGAGATAGAGGTCCTGGATCTGCTTCGCGGCGTCGGCGTAGCCCATCCGCACCGGGACGTTGTGGTGGAAGTTGACCTCCCGCGCGCCCATCCCGCCGAAGTAGAGCGCGTACATCGGGCGCAGGAAGTCGGCGGCCTGCTCCACGTCGTCGTGCACGATCAGCGGCACGGTGGCTGCGATCTCGAAGTCGTCGAAGCTGCGCCGGGCGCCGTCGCGCGCGAAGCCCTCGGCGAGCTGCCCGCGGTAGAGGTCCTCGTGGCGCGGGGAGAAGAACAGCGCCAGCCAGCCGTCGGCGATCTCGGCGGTCAAGGCGATGTTCTTGGGGCCTTCGGCGCCGAGGAAGATCGGGATGTCGGTGCGGACGGGGTGGATCGTGGACTTCAGCGGCTTGGCGAGCCCGGTGGCCGCGGGCCGCGCGGCGTCGGGGTGGGCGGGCGTCTCGTACGGGAGCGGGTAGTGGGGGCCCGCGTTCGTCACGCGGCCCTCCCGGGCGACGATCTCGCGCACGATCCGGACGTACTCGCGGGTGCGCGCCAGCGGCTTGGCGAACGGCATGCCGTACCAGCCCTCGACGACCTGCGGCCCCGAGACGCCGAGCCCGAGGATGAAGCGCCCGCCGGAGAGGTGGTCCATGGTCATCGCCGCCATGGCCGCCGCGGCGGGCTGGCGGGCGCTCATCTGCATGATCGCTGTGCCGAGCCGGACCCGGGAGGTGGCGGCGCCCCACCAGGCCAGCGGGGTCAGCACGTCCGAGCCGTAGGCCTCGGCGGTCCAGATCGAGTCGAAGCCGAGCTCCTCGGCGGCGGCGACGGCCTCGACGACGCCGTGCGGCGGGCCGCCGCCCCAGTAGCCGGTGTTGAGCCCGAGCTTGAGGTCGTGGGCGCCCATCGCGGCGCCCACCCTAGCGCGTGGGCCGCGGACTGCGGCAGCGCTGCGTCGTCGTTGAGGTTTGGCCGTCTGGGGCGGCCGAACCTCGGCTTCGAGGGGCCGAGGGCGGCCCGGCCGCCGGCGTGTCGTCGACGGGCCGGCGGGCTGCCGGCGAGCGGGCGACGGTGTGCCGGCCAGCGGGCGCCGCTCCCGGGCACGCGCCAACACGGAATCAGTCATCTAGAGTCGCGCCCCGTGTCCGTCGCCACTCCTGCGCCGCTGGCGTCCGCCGGCCTGTCGGAGGCCGAGGCCGCGCGCATCCTCGCGGACCGCGGCCGGCCGCCGAAGCCGCAGGCCAGCCGCTCCTACCAGAGCATCGTGGTCGCGAACACGTTCACGGTCTTCAACCTCATCCTCGCCGTCGCCGGCGCGCTCGAGCTGATCTTCGGCAACTGGCGCGACGCGCTCTTCGTCGGCGTCCTCGTCGCGAACACGGCGATCGGGATCGCCCAGGAGGTCCGGTCCAAGCGCGAGCTGGACCGGCTCGCCGCGCTCGTCGCGCCGACTGCGACGGTTGTGCGGGACGGAAGCTCGCGCGCCGTGGGCATCGACGAGGTCGTCCCGGGCGACCTCGTGCGGCTCGCCGCCGGCGACCAGGTCGTGGCCGACGGGGAGGTGGCCGCCGCCGACGGCTTGCTCGTCGACGAGTCGATCCTCACCGGGGAGTCCGACCCGGTGGCGCGGAAGCCGGGCGAGGAGGTGCGGTCGGGCTCCTTCTGTGTCGAAGGCGCCGGCGACTACGTCGCCCGGGCGGTCGGCGAGGACTCCTACGCCGCGCAGCTCGCCGGCGAAGCGCGGGCCTTCCGGCACGAGCGCTCCCCGCTGGACCGCGCGCTCAACTCGCTGCTGATCGCGGTCGTCGGCGTGATGGTGCCCCTGGGGATCATCCTGTCGGCGTCGCTCGCCCTCCGCGACAAGCCGCTGGACGAGGCGATCTCCACCGCGGTGGCCGGCATCGTCCAGCTCGTCCCGGAGGGGCTGATCCTGCTCGCCAGCCTGACCGCCGCCGTGTCGGCCTTGCGCATGGCCCGCCGCGGCGTGCTGGCCCAGCAGCTCAACGCGATCGAGTCGCTCGCGTCGGTCGACGTCATCTGCCTCGACAAGACGGGCACGCTCACGGAGAACGCGCTGCGGGTCGTCGCCACGGTTCCCGCGGCCGGCGGGGACGAGGCGGCGCTGCGCGCTGCGCTGGGCGAGTACGCCGCCTCGGCGCCCGCGCGCAACGCGACGCTGCAGGCCGTCGCGGACGGGCTGCCCGGCACGGCGCGGGAGGTGGCGGCCCAGGTGCCCTTCTCCTCGCGGCGCCGCTGGAGCGCGCTCGAGCTCGGCGGCCGCACGTTCGTGTTCGGCGCGCCCGAGCGCTTCGACATCGGCGGCCTCGCGGGGCGCGCGGCAGAGGAGGCCTCCAGCGGGCGGCGCGTGCTCGCGTTCGGCGCGGCCGATGGGCCGCTCGGCGACGCCGATCCCGACGCCGGCCTGCCGCCGGGCACCGAGTTCCTCGGGCTCGTCGTCCTGGCCGAGAAGCTGCGGGACGAGGCGCGCGACACCCTCGAGTACTTCCGGCGCGAGGGCGTCGAGGTGAAGATCATCTCCGGCGACGCGCCCGCGACGGTCGGGGCGATCGCCCGCGATCTCGGCCTCACCCACGACGGGGCCGCGCTGGACGGCCGCGCCCTGCCGGAGGACGACGACGAGCTCCGCGTCCTGCTGCGCACCGCCCAGGTGATCGGCCGCATCTCGCCCGAGGGCAAGCGGCGCGTGGTCACAGCGCTGCGCGACGATGGCCGCTACGTGGCGATGACCGGGGACGGCGTCAACGACGTGCCGGCGCTCAAGCTCGCCCGCCTGGGCATCGCCCAGGGGTCCGGCACGCAGATGGCCAAGGCGGTCGCCGACCTCGTGCTCGTGCGCGGCGACTTCGCGGCCATCCCGGAGCTGGTCGGGCAGGGGCGCCAGACGCTCCGGAACATCCTGCGCGTGGCAAAGCTCTTTCTCAGCAAGTCGGTGTTCGGGGCGCTGCTCATCGTCACGATCGGCGTGAGCTCGCTCGACTACCCGTTCCTGCCGCGCCACCTCAGCCTGACGTCGTCCCTGACGATCGGGATCCCGGCGTTCCTCATCGCGCTGGCGCCCAGCCGGGGCGAATGGCGCCCGGCGGGCTTCCTGAAGGGCGTGCTGCGCTTTGCCGTGCCCGCCGGGGTCGGGCTCGCCGCCGGCGTCATCGGCGCCTACCTCGTGGCCGTGTTCCCCGCCGACCTGCCCACGGTCGAGGCGCGCACGGTCGCGGTGACCGTGCTCATGGCCATCGGGCTCTTCCTCGTGTTCGCGCTCGAGGCCGACACGGCCCGGCGCGCCGCCGTCGTGGCCGGCCTCTGCGGGATTCTCGCGCTCGCCTATGTCCTGGCGCTGCTGGTCCCGCCGGTCCGCGACTTCTTCGACCTCGCCACGGTCAACGCGCGGATCCTCCTGCTGAGTGCGGGCGGAGCGGCCCTCGGCATCGGGGTCGCGGCGCTCGGCTTGCGGCTCTCGGGCGGGCGCAGGCCGTCGGCAGAGGAGCTGGCGGCGGCCGGCGCGCCCACGGACGCCGCCGGGCCCGCGGGCTGAAGCCGCAGGCCGTCGCGCTGGACGAATTGGCACGTTGCCCCCGCCCGGGGCCCTCCAGTACGGTCCGGTTGTGGAGCTCCCGACCTCGCCGGCGCCCGCGCGCGGGCGCGTCCCGTCCCGTCCCGTCCCGGCTCCGGACGAGCCGGCTTCGGCGCCGCGGCAGCCGGCGGCCGGCCTGTCGCGCCGGTGGTCTGCGGCCTGGGCCGCCACGGCGGCGGTGCTGGCGGCGACCACCGTGGTCATTGTCGTGCTCGGGGCCGGGAGGGGCCCGGCGTCCTGGGTGGTCTGCTTCGCCGCCATCGGCATCGCGTTCTGGGCGCTTGCAGCGGCGGTGCGCTTCAGCACCGGGGACCGGCGGCGCGGCTGGGCGCTGACGGCGGCCGGACTCGTCTGCACGCTGGCCGGCGCGAGCCTCGACGCGGTCGCCGGCACCGCGATGGCCCCCAGCCTCGGCGACGTCGCGATCGACGCGGTGTGGCTCGCGGCCATGCCGCTCTTCATCGCCGGCATCGTTGTGGTCGATCGGGCGGCGTTGCGCGGTGCCGATGCGGGCCGCATCGTGGTCGACGTCCTTGTGGTGGCGATCGCCTCCGCGATCGTCCTGGAGTTCGTGGTCAAGGCGTCCCCGGTCGTGGACGAGTCGGCGCTCGACCTCAACGTCCTGCACGGCGGGGTGACGGTCGGGGGCGCCGTGGCGGCCTGGCTGCTGATCCAGCCCGTGATCTTCGGGCGCGACCGCCTCCGGCTGACCCGGCTGCTCCTCATCGGTTTCTACGTCGGGCTCGCCGCGACGAACACGGCGTGGATGATGGTCGCCGGCTTCCCGCCCAACCCGTCGGTCGCGCTCCTGGCGCTCATGCTCGGCCTCGCGGCGATGGCGGCGGCGGTCCGGCCGCCGCCGCCATCACAGCCCCATCCGCCGCCCCGCGGGTTCGCGACCGCTGCCGACCTCGTCCCGTTCCTGCTGGCCGCCGGGATGGGCGTGGCTGTCTTGGTCACCGAACTGTCGGGTCAAGCGTCCGCGCTGGTCCTCTTCGGCACGCTGGCGACTGTCGGGCTGCTCCTGGTCCGCCAGGGCCTCCTCATCCGCTCGAGCCGGCAGGCTCTGGCGGGCGCTGAAGCCCGGGCGCTGACTGACCCGCTGACGGGCCTCGGGAACGCTCGCGCGTTCAGCGACCGGCTGCGAATCGAGGTCGCGCGGTCGGCCCGGCACGGCATGCCCCTCGGCCTCCTGCTCATCGACGTGGACCACTTGAAGCTCGTGAACGACACGGCGGGTCACCCGGCCGGTGACCGCCTGCTCCGTGGCGTGGCCACGCAGATGCAGGAGCTCAGCCGCACCGGCGACGTGTGCTGCCGGATCGGCGGAGACGAGTTCGCGCTCCTGGCTCCCGGATCTGGTGTGGCCGCGGCCGAAGGGCTGGCCGAACGGATCCTCGCCGCGGTGGCCGAGCTCGACGCCCGCGGAACCCTGCCGGAGCCGCCGTCGGTGTCGATCGGCGTCGCCGTCATGCCCGAGGACTGCGCCAACCGGACCGAGCTGCTCGACTTCGCCGACGCGTCGCTCTACGCGGCCAAGCGGAGCGGGCGGGGGCGCATCGGGCGCCACGACCCGGAGGCGACGCACGACCTCGAGCGCGAGCTCGAGCGGGCCCGCGCGGCCCTCCTGGCCCGCGAGTCGGACTTCCGGGCGGTCTTCGAGGCATCGCTCGACGCGATGCTCATCACTGACGACGCCGGCGCCGTGCTCGACGTCAACCGGGCGCTGACCGAGCTGGACGGGCGTCCGCGCAGCGAGCTGCTCGGCCGCCGGCTCGAGGATCTCGCAGACCCGCGGGCCCGTCCCGTGGTCGAGTCCGAGCGCGCCGAAGTCAGCACGGGCCAGGGCGTCACGGGGGAGGTGGATGTGGTCCTCGTCGCGAGCGGACGCCGCGTGACGCTCGAGTACGGGGCGACCCAGTTCGCGCCGGGCCGCCAGCTCATCGTGCTGCGCGACGTGACCGAGCGCCGGGCCGCGGAGGCCGAGCTGTCCCGCCGGGAGGCCGAGAACCGGGCCGTGCTGGAGGCGCTGCCTGATCTCACGCTCCGCTTTGATCGCCACGGCGTCGTGCGCGGGGTCGTGGCGACCGACCGCGAGTTTCCGCTCGCCCTCGATCCGCACGCCATGCCGGGGCGGTCGCTGCCCGAGCTCGGGGTCCCCGCGGACGAGGCGCAACCCGTGCTCGACCAGGTGAGCGCGACCCTCGACGGCGCCGAGCTGACCACCCGGGAGTACGAGCTGGACTGGGCCGGCCGCCGCCGCCACTTCGAAGCTCGGATGGTGCCCTACGGCCAGCACGAGGTGCTGGCGCTCGTCCGGGAGATGACCGAGCGGCGCGAAGCCGAGCGGGCGCGGGCCGAGGCCGACGAGCGCTACCGCCTCGTCGTGGAGACGGCCAACGAGGGGCTCGTCCTCACCGACGGCGACAACTGCGTCCTCTTTGCGAACCAGCGCTTCGCCGAGATGCTCGAGTGGTCGCCGGACGAGATTCCGGGAACGAACGTCATGGCGTTCGTCCATCCGGAGGAGCGGGCCCGTCACGCGCGGCGCCTGAGTCTCGCGCGGTCAGCGATCACGCCGGGCCGGTTCGACCTGCGGCTGGTGACGAAGTCCGGTGAGCCGCTTTGGGTGCAGGTGTCGGCGACGCCGTTCGGCGACGACTCCGGCGCCTATGCGGGCGGCCTGACGATGCTCACGGACATCTCCACCCGCAAGCGGGCGGAAGAGCAGCTCCGCGAGTCCGAGCGGCGCTTCCGCGGCTTGGCCGATGCCGCGCCGATGATGGTGTGGACGTCCCAGGGACCCGATGGCGGCTTGGACTTCGTCAATCAACGGGTGGCGGACTTCACGGGACGGCCGCGCGACGGGCACTGGGGCTACGGCTTCCTCGCCGCCGTCCACCCCGACGACCGGGCCAGCCTGATCGAGGCCGCGCAGCAGGCGTGGCGGAGCGCCGCGCCGTTCGAGCTCGAGCACCGGATGCGCCGCCACGACGGAGAGCACCGCTGGGTGCTCTCGAGCGCGAGCCCGCGCTTTGGAGCCGACGGCACGCTCGTCGGCTATGTGGGGTCGGCCCTTGACATCACCGAACGCCGGGCGGCGGAGGAGGAGCTGCGGACGTCCGAGCGCCAGTTCCGGGAGCTGGCGGACACGGCGCCGATGCTCATCTGGGTCTCGGACGGCCCGAGCGGCGGCGTCTCCTTCCTGAACCGCTCGTGGCTGGACTTCACCGGGCGCACGCCCGAGCAGGAGTTCGGCTTCGGCTGGCTCGAGGGCGTCCACCCTGAGGACAAGCGCGAGCTGCTCGGCACGGCGATCGCCGCATGGGAGATCGGCGGGCCGTTCGAGGTCGAATACCGGCTGCGCCGCCACGACGGGGAGTACCGCTGGATCGTGAGCAGCGGCCGGCCCCGCCGCGGGCCCGACGGCGAGCTCCTCGGCTACGTCGGCTCGTGCGCCGACATCACCGAGCGCCGGCGTTCGGAGGCCCGCCTCGCCCGCCTGGCGTACGCCGACGAGCTCACCGGCCTGCCGAACCGCCGGCTGCTCGAGGAGCGGCTCGCGGCGCTGACGGCCGGGCCCGGGCCGGCGCGCGCCATGGCCGTCCTCTACTGCGGCCTGGACCGCTTCAAGCTCATCAACGACGGGCTCGGCGGCACGGCAGCCGACGCGGTGCTGCGGGAGTTCGCAGATCGCATCGCCGCGGCGGCGCCCGAGACCGCGCTCGTCGTCCGCCACTCCGGGGAGTGGAGTTCGTCGTGCTGCTGGACGACCTCGAGCCGGCGGGCGCCGAGGCGCGCGCCCTGGCCGTGGCTGACGGCCTGCACGCGGCGCTCGCCCAGCCGCTCGTCGCCGGCGGCGAGGAGATCCTGCTCAGCATGACCGTCGGCGCCAGCGTGTGCCCGGGCGATGCTGCCAACGCCAGTCAGCTCGTCGCTCACGCCGACGGCGCGATGTCGGATGCGAAGCGGTCCGCGCCGGGCGGCACCCGGCTCGCCCGCTCGCCGGCCCGCGGCGCGTCGTCCACCCTGTCGGAGGCGGCGCGGCTGCGCCGGGCGATCGAGGGCAACGAGCTCGTCCTTCACTACCAGCCGATCGTGAATCTCGTCACCGCCTGGGGGGAGCTCCAGGCGACCGGCGCGCTGCACCTCGGCTCGCACGTGCGCGGCGTCGAGGCCCTCGTGCGCTGGCAGGAGCCCGGCGGCCGGCTGCGGATGCCCGACGACTTCATCCCGCTCGCCGAGCGGACGGGCCTCATCGGGGCGCTCGGGGACTGGGTCGTCCACGCGGCGGTCGGGCAGCAGGAGGCGTGGCTGCAGCGCGACATCTCGACGATGGTCGGGTTCAACCTCTCCCCGATTCAGCTCCACGATCCGGGGCTCGTGGCCCGGGTCCTCACCGCCGCGAGCCGCCTGGGCGACGGAGCCTCGGGCCTCGCGATGGAGATGACCGAGAGCGTCGCGATGGCGGACCTCGAACTGAGCCGCCAAGTCATGGCCGACCTGCGGCGAGCGGGAATCGAGATCGCCATCGACGATTTCGGCACCGGCTACTCGACGCTCGGGCGGCTGCGCGACCTCGAAGTGGACTACCTCAAGATCGACGGGTCGTTCCTGGCCGGCGTGCCGGACAGCCCAATCGCCAGCGGCCTGCTGCGCGGCATCGTCCAGCTCGCGGCGGGGGCGGGCATGCGCCCGATCGCCGAAGGGATCGAGACCCGCGCGCAGTGGCGGTTCCTGGTCGAGCACGGCTGCCGCCGCGGACAGGGCTTCTTCTTCTGCGGGCCGGTGCCCGCCGACGAGATGTCGGAGATCCTCGCCGGCCAGCCGGTGCAGATCGACTTCGGCGCAACCGACGAGTGAGCCCGCGGCCCGGCGGCGGCCATCCGCCGCCGGGCCGTCGAGCGGGTGCGGCTACGGCAGGAGGCAGGCCACCTGGACGGTGAATACGCGGGAGGCCGCGACGGCGCTCGAGCCGCGCGCGGTCGCGCCCGTCGGCGTCCCGTTCGACGCCGTGATGAACTGCGCGAAGACCGTGTTGAGGTCGTCGTTGATGCCGCCGTTCCAGATCGTCCCGATCCCGGTCGCCTGCTCGCCGGAGCGGCAGCGCGCGGTGGCCGTGCCGGTCACGACGCGGCCGTTGGACCCGCCGCGGATGGTCACCGAGGCGCTGCGGATGACGGAGCCGCGCAGGGCGCGGGCGCCGACCTGGCCGGTGCCGATCTTGGCGTTGCTGACCGAGCCGGTGGCCAGCTTGGCGTTCGTCACCGCGCGGTTGCGGATCGTGCCCGTCGTGACCGCGCCGACCTGCAGGTCGCCTGGCTGGATCGAGTTGTTCAGGATCTCGGGCGAGCCGACGGAGCCCGCCTGCATGGCGCGCTTGCTGACCGAGTCGGTCGCGAGCTTGGTCGACGTGATGGCGCCATCACGGATCTTCGGGGCGATCACGGCGCCGGTCTTGAGCTGCAGCGTGCCGACGCTGTTGACCGGGACGCCGGCCGCATAGGCGGCGCCGCCGAGGGAGATGAACAGCGCCAGCAGCGAGAAGCAGGTGGCGGCAGATGGACGGCGGGACAGGATGCGACGCACGGGCAGGGACTCCTTGGACGTTGGATGGAGGACCGGTCGACGGACTTCGCCGCGCCGGGGCGGATGCCTGCCTTCCGAGGGCAGGCCATCCGGGTCTTCGGCGGGCAGAACCTACGCTTGAAGCTGCCGCCGTGCGCCAGTTGCTGGCATGCTGCGCGGGCGGGGCGAGGAGGGCATGCCGATGGGAACGCGACACGCAATGGGCAGCGCCGATGCGGCGTGGCTCCACATGGACCGTCCGACCAACCTCATGGTCATCAACGGGGTCATGTGGTTCGACGAGCCGCTGGACTGGGACCGGGTCCGCGCGGTGATCGGCGAGCGCCTCGTGGCGCCGTTCCCGCGGTTCCGCCAGCGGGTCGCCGAGCCGCGCCTCGGCGTCGGCGGGCCGCAGTGGGAGGACGACCCGGGCTTCGACCTCGACGTGCACCTGCACCGGGTCGCGCTCCCGGCGCCCGGCGGCCCCGCGGAGCTCAAGGCCTTCGTGGCCGATCGCATGGTCGTGCCCCTGGACCGCTCGCGGGCGCTGTGGGAGTTCCACTTCGTCGAGGGCTACGGCGCCGGCAGTGCGATCCTGGCCCGCATCCACCACTGCATCGCCGACGGCATGGCGCTCGCCCGGGTCCTGCTGTCGCTGACCGACGAGGAGGCCGACGCCGGGCTCGCCCCGCCGCCGGCCGAGTCCGGGGGCCACGGCGGGCCGCTCGACGCCCTCCTGCGCCCCGCCGCCGCGGCAGCCGGCTTCGCGCGCGGGCTGGCCGGGGCGGCGTGGCACGAGGGGTCCGCGCTCATCGCTCACCCCGAGCGGACCGTCGACCTCGCCGCGGCGGCGCGCGACGACGCCCGCGCCCTGGCCAAGGTGCTGCTCGCGCGGCCCGACGCCGACACCGTCCTGCGCGGCGAGCTCGGGGTCGCCGAGCGGGTCGCCTGGACCTCCCCGCTGCCGCTCGACGACGTCAAGGCGCTGGCCCACCGGCACCGGGCGACGGTCAACGACGTGCTCGTGGCGGCGATGACCGGGGCGCTGCGCTCCTATCTCGACGGCCGGGACAGCCTGGTCGAGGAGATCCGCGCGGTCGTTCCCTTCAACCTGCGCCCGCTCGACGAGCCGCTCCCGCGCGATCTCGGCAACCGGTTCGGCCTGGTCACGCTCCCGCTTCCGGTCGGGCTCGGCACCCCGGCGGCGCGGCTCGAGGCCGTCATGGCGCGGATGGCGGACATCAAGCGCTCGCCCGAGGGCCCGGTCGCCTACGCCGTGCTGAGCGCGATCGGCGTCACGCCGGTCCAGGTCGAACACGCCCTGGTCGACCTGTTCAGCGCCAACGGGACCACGGTGCTCACGAACGTGCCGGGCCCGCGCCAGACCGTCTACCTGGCCGGCGCGCCGGTGCGCTGCGTGCTCGTCTGGGCCCCGGTGTCCGGGAGCATGGCGATGAGCATCTCGATCCTCAGCTACGCCGGCGAGGTGACGGCGGGCGTGATGTCCGACGCCGGGCTCGTGCCGGATCCGGAAACCATCGTCGACGCATTCGAGGCGGAGGTCCGCGCGCTGGAGGCGCTGCCGGCGCCCGGCGCAGCGTGACGCCCGCGCCCCGGCCGCGAGGCGGCCGGGACGCGGCGGCGGCGATGCTCCTAGCGCGAGGCGAGGACCTTGAACGTCGCGGAGCGCAGGGCCGAGACGTTGCCGGCGGCGTCCTTGGCGCTCAGCGTCACGCGGTAGCGGCCGGCGGGCAGCTTGGCCTTGCCGAACTTCGCGTTGAACGCGACCCGGTTGGCGCCGGAGGTGCCCGCGACGGTGCGCGACCGGACCGTGGCATAGCGGACGCAGGACTTCGCGCGGCGCAGCGCCCGGGTCGGCTTCACGCAGGCGGCGCCCGTGCGCTTGCCGGCCGCCGCGCGCTGGAAGCGCAGCGTCACGGTGGCGGCCTCCGACAGCGTGAACCGGATCGTCCGGGCCTGGCCGGCCCGCAGCGAGGCGGCGGACAGTGACGCCGCCGAGATGACCGGCTTGACCGTGTCCTTGCCGCCGGCCGGCTCGATGCCGCTGATGCGGACGATCTTGCCCTTGGTGTCGTCGCCGGGCAGTTCGATCCCGGCCCACACGGTCCCGTTCGGGCCCGCGGTGATGTACCGGGGGTGGTAGAGCGGGGGCAGTCCGACGATCGGGAACCGGGTCGCGGCCCCCGCGGGCGTGACGCGCGTGACCGCGTCGGCGTTGAACTGCGCGACCCAGTAGTTGCCGTCCGCCCCGGAGGCGATGCCGAACGGATCGGTCTGGGGGAGCTGCGTCTTCGCGGGCGCGGGCACGCCCGGCGTGATGCGGCCGATCTCCTGCGGATTGGCGGTCGGATCGGAGTAGAGCATCTGCCCGCCCGGCCCCGCACCGACTTCCTGCGGGCCGTCGGTCGTCGCGTAGGACGTCACCTTCGCGCCGTTCTGGTCGGCGGCGACGATCTGCTTGCCGGCGAAGTCGGCGATGTAGATCAGCCCCGTGCTCGAGACGGCGGCGCCGCGGGCGCCCTGCAGCCCGGTCGGCGTGCTCGACGTCGCGGTGTTCGGGTCGGCGAGCGGGATCTTCACGAGCTTGTCGTTGCTCGCAGCGAACAGGAACTGGCCGCTGCTGACGAGCGTGCGCGGGTCGGTGATGTCGGAGATCTTGCCGCCGGTGAACGTCGTCGCCTTGGCGGGATCGCCCGGGGCCCACTTCACGACGACCTTGTTCCCGATCGCGTAGAGGTTCCCATCGGGGGCGGCGGTGATCCCGACCAGGCCCGCGACGTCGCCGGCGGCGGCGCCGAGCTCGAGGCCGGTGGCCGTGCCGTTGGGCGCCACGCGGGCCACGTCGCCGCCCGCGCCGAGCGTCACCCAGACGTTGCCGTCGGGGCCGGCTGCCAGGCGCTTCGGGGCGCCGGGCAGGTCGAACGTGCCGTTGACCGCCGGAGCCGCGGATGCCGCGGCCGGCAGCGACGCGAGCGCGGCGAAGGCCGTGCCGGCGGCGACGAAGTTTCGGATGCTGCGGTTCATGGTCTGGTCTCCTGAGCGAGAAGGGTGCGGTGGTCAGACCGTACGGCCGCTGTCCCAGCCGAACTGGCACCACTGTGGCAGCCCGCGTGTCATGGACGCGACAGTTCCCGGCCGCCGGAGCGGGCCGGGTTCGGGCGCCGGCGGGGGGTCGGACGCGGCGCTACCGCGTGCGCGGCGGGAGGACCGCGAACGTCGCCCAGCGCAGGGCTGACACGTTGCCGGCGGCGTCCTTGGCGCTCAGCGTCACCCGGTAGCGGCCGGCGGGGAGCTTGGCCGTGCCGAACTTCGCGTTGAACGCGATCCGGTTGGCGCCGGCGGTGCCGGCGGCCCGGCGGGTGCGAACCGTGCGGTAGCGGACGCAGGTCTTCGCGCGGCGCAGCGCCCGGGTGGGCTTCACGCAGGCCCGGCCCTTGCGCTTGCCGGCCCGCGCGCGCTGGAAGCGCAGGGTCACCGTCGCCGCCTCAGAGAGCGTGAACCGGATCCGGCGGGCCTGGCCGGCCCGCCGGCTGCGCGGGGTCACGGTCGGCCTCGAGATCACCGGCTTGGTCACGTCCTTCCCGCCGCCGCCGCCGCCACCACCACCGCCGCCCGGGGGCGGGTCGACGTTGCTGATGCGGACGATCTTGCCGAAGTTCGCGTCGCCCGCCTTCTCGACGCCGGCCCACAGGGTGTTGCCTGCCCCGTTGGTGATGTACCGGGGGCTGTAGTCGATCGGGAGGCCGGCGATCGGGAACGGCGTCGCGACGCCCGCCGGAGTCACGCGCACGATGGCATCGACGTTGTACTGAGCGGCCCAGTAGTTGCCGTCGCGGGCGAAGGCGATCCCGACCGGAACCGTCGCCGGCAGGCTCGTCGTCAGCGGCGTCGTGACGCCGGGTGTGATGCGGCCGACCACGTCGGGTCCCTGCGCGGTGTAGGCGATCTGCGTTCCCGGGCCGGCGACGACCTCCTGCGCGCCGCCTCCGACCGGGTAGGGCTTCGCCCCGGTGCCGTCGGTCTTGACGCTCACGACCTGCGCACCGTTGAAGTCGGCGATCCACAGCAGTCCGTCGGCGTCCACGGCGACACCGCGGGCTCCCGTGGTCGGGATCGGGATCGAGGTGGCCGTGGCGGGCGCCGCAGGCGGGATCTTGATCAGCTTCGCGCCGCTGACCGTGAAGAGGAAGCCGTTCGCGAACGTGATCGCATTCGCCGTCGTGATGTCGGCCAGTCCGCCGCCGGTGGACTGCACAGCGGTGCCGACGGGGTTGCCCGGCGAGAACTTCACGACGCCAGCGAGGGTCGTGGCCCACAGCGTGCCGTCCGGAGCCGGGGTGATGCCCTCGAGCCCGCTGATGTTGTCGCCGAGGCCGGGGTCGGTGTCCAGGTTGTAGGCCGTGGCCGTTCCGTTCGGCTCGACCTTGGCGACGTCGCCGGCGCTGCCGCCGAGCGTGGCCCACACGTTCCCGTCGGGCCCGAGCGTCAGCTGGTTCGGCGACCCCGGCAGGTCGAAGGTGCCGCTGATCGCTGGCGCCGCGGTAGCTGCGGCGGGCAGCCCGGCCGCGGCGGCGAGCGCGACGCCGGCGGCGACGACGAGGTTCCGAAGGCTGTGCGTCATGGCCTGGTGCTCTCCTGGGGGGACACGGTGCGTTGGCCGGGCCCTACGGTCGCCCCTCCGGCCGAACTGGAACCACTCTCGCAGACTCAGGCCACGCTGGCGAACGTTCGCGGTCACCCGCGGACGCGCGCGCGTCCGCCGGCAATCATCCGCCGGATCCTTCCAGGGCGGCCTGGACGACCGGGGCCGGGATCGAGCCGCGATCGAGCAGGCGCGCGTCGGCGTTGCGCAGGCCGTCGACGAACTTCCTGGCCCAGGCGTTCTCCCACACCAGCAGCCCGGCCGTGCTGTTGGGCTCGAGCGCCTCCCCGGCGATCTGCACGTCTGCCTCGCTCAGCAGGTCGCCGAGGTCGATCCCGGCGTTCTCGAACGGCGCCGCCTCCTGCTCGTCGAGGCTGGTCAGCTCGCTGGCCGCGACGTTGCCCTCGGCGTCCTTGGAGATGACGACGAGTGTGAGCACGCGCACCAAGCCGCCGTCGACGAGTTCGGCGAGCGCCGGAAGGATCTCCCCGGTGAACTTGTTGCCTGGGAACTCGACCAGCAGCCAGTCGACGGGGCCAAGGCTCATGCGGTGCTCCTCGCAGTCGGTGGGACGGGTGGCGCGCCGCACCCGGAGGCGCCCGGCACGCCACGGGAATGTACGGGTGCGTGCCGCGGAGGACAAGCGATCTGACACCCGACACCAATGTCCGCTAACATCGGAGGGGTCGAAGGGAAGTATCCCGACGGCGAGCATCGTCAGAACGGCGTTCGCGCCCGGTGCTCGCGGCCCGTCCGGGCGGAGAAACCTTCGCGGATTCCCTCACCGCGAACCAAGGATCTCCATGCCCATCGCCTCGTCCCTGCTCGCCTCCGACGCCGCGCCCTGGATCGGGCTCGTCGCCGGCATCGCCGTCCTGCTCGTGATCGACCTCGTCGTCGTGCGCGGCCGCGGCGGGGAGATGACCCTGCGCCAGGCCGCAACCGCCAGCGTGGCCTGGGTCGCCGTCGCGTTCGCGTTCTTCGGCCTGCTGATCCTGCTCGGGGAGGCCGAGGGCGCGAAGTCCTACCTCGCCGGCTACCTCGTCGAGAAGTCGCTCTCGCTCGACAACGTCTTCGTCTTCCTGCTCGTCTTCACGGCGTTCGCGGTCCCGGTCCGCGAGCGCCACCGCCTGCTGACCTTCGGCATCGTCGGGGCGCTCGGCCTGCGGCTGGTGTTCATCGTCGCGGGCGCCGCCGCGCTGAGCGCCTTCTCCTGGGTCGGCTTCATCTTCGCCGCCCTCCTCATCTGGACCGGCTGGAAGATGTTCCAGCACCGCCACGACCACGAGTCCGAGCAGGAGCTCGTCGAGAGGGTGGCCCGCCGGCTGCCGGTGACGCTCGACGGACCGGAGGGCAAGATCAGCGTCAAGCGAGACGGCCGGCGCCTGCTCACGGCCGGCGGCGCCGCGCTCGTGGCCATCGCGATCGTGGACCTGATCTTCGCGATCGACTCGGTGCCGGCGATCCTCGCCATCACGTCCGACGCCTACATCGTCTTCGCGGCCAACGCGTTCGCGCTGCTCGGCCTGCGGCCGCTGTTCTTCCTCGTCGCCGAGCTGGTGGAGCGCCTCTACTACCTCAAGACGGCGCTCGCCGTGCTGCTGGTGTTCATCGGGCTGAAGCTGGTTGCCGCCGAGTTCGTCGGGAAGATCGGCCCGGAGCTGAGCCTGCCGGTGATCGCCCTGATTCTCGGGACCGGCGTCGCGGCCTCGCTCGTGCGCGACCGGCGCGGGCCGCCGAGCCCCGCGCCGTCGCCCGCCGCCGAGTGAGAGTTCCAGGCCTGGCCAGGTTGAGCGCCGCGCATCCCGCGCGATCCTGCGCGCGTCAGCCCCCGAAAAGGTGGCTGAGGCGCACCAGAACGCCGGCGGCGGCGTCCCGCCCCGAGCCCGGTCGCGCCGCCTACGCGTTCGCCGCGGCCTCCCGGCCGATGAGGTCAAAGGACCACAGCTCGCTCGCCGTGCCCACGGGCCCGCGCTCGCGGTGCTTCGCATGCCCTTCGGTGAACGCAGGGCTGTCGACCCAGGCCTGGAAGTCGTCCTCGCTGCGCCAGTGGGTGACGACGAGGCAGACGTCGCGGCCGTCGTTGGGCCGCCACAGCTCGTAGCCCTCGAAGCCAGGCGACGAGGACACGAGGCCGGCCCGGTTGGCGAAGCGGTGCTCGAACTCGTCCATGCCGTCCGGCGGCACGGTGATGGCGTTGATCTTGACGACGGTCATGCCCCGGAGCCTACGCCGACTCGGGCGACGGGTCCGGCGCGGCGGCCTTGGCCTTCGCGTCCCGCGCCTCGAAGAACCCGTGGCCCTCGACGCTGATCTTCGGCATCAGGCGGTCGGCCCATCCCGGCAGCCACCACGCCGCGCTCTGGAGGAGCTTCATCACCGCGGGCACGAGCAGGCAGCGCACGATCGTCGCGTCGATGATCACCGCGACCGACAGGCCGACGCCGAACTGCTTGATCGTCGGGTCGCCGTTGAGGATGAAGCTCGCGAAGACGCTGACCATGATCGCGGCGGCGGCCGTGATGACGCGCGCGCTCTCGGCCAGCCCGACCACGATCGCCTTCTCGTTCGACATCCCCTGCTTGTGGTGCTCCTGGACGTGGCTCATGAGGAAGACCTCGTAGTCCATCGACAGCCCGAACAGGCCGGCGAACATCAGCAGCGGGAGGAAGCTCACGATCGGCACCGAGCCTTCGAGGCCGACGAGCCCGGAGAACCACCCGTACTGGAACACCATGACCACGACGCCGTAGGCCGCGCCGATCGACAGCAGATTGCAGACGGCCGCCTTGACCGGGATGAGCACGGACCGGAAGGCGACCATGAGCAGGACGAAGCTCAGCCCGATGATGACCGCGATCGTCTCGACCAGCGACGAGGAGATCTCGTCGGCGAGGTCGATGTAGCCCGCGGTGGACCCGCCGACGTAGGCCGTCACGCCGGTGCCCTTCGTCGCCTTGGGGATCGTCGAGTCGCGCAGCGCGTTCACCGTGTCCTGGGTGGCGAAATCCGAGGGCGCCGTCGTGGGGATCGCGGTCATCGTGCCGATCGTGCCGGCGCTGTCCACGCTCACCGGCGAGACGCTGGCGATGCCCTTGGTGCCGGCGATGTCCGACCGCAGCGTGGCGAGGTCCGGGTCGGAGGACGTCGTCGCCTTCGTCATCGTGGTGGCGAGCACGATGGGCCCGTTCGCGCCCACGCCGAAGCCCGTGGTGATGTCGTCGTAGGCCTGGCGGGCGGTCACGCTCGTCGGAAGCTGGCCGGTGTCGGGCTGGCCGAACTCGAGCGAGAACGCCGGGATCGAGAGCGGGATCAGAATCGCGAGCGCGATGACCACCGACACGATCGCGTGGTCCATGATCCACGCGGCGAAGCGGGCCCAGCGGCTGTGCTCCACGTCGAGCACCTTCTCGGGCTTGCGGCCCGGCAGCGGCAGCGAGTTGATCCGCGTGCCGACCAGTCCGAGGATGGCCGGCAGGAGCGTGAGCGCGACCACCATTGCCAACGCGACCATGAGGCCGGTCGTGAGGCCGAGCGTGGTGAGGATCGGGATGCCGGCGACGGCCAGCGAGCCGACCGCGACCACGACGGTGCACCCGGCGAACAGCACGGCGCCGCCCGACGTCGCGACCGCCCGCGCGATCGACTCGTGCACGTCCATCCCGCGCGCCAGCGTGTCGCGATGGGTCGTGACGATGAAGAGCGCGTAGTCGATCCCCACGCCAAGGCCGAGCATCAGCGCCAGCGTCGCCGCCGAGGTCGGGACCTGGATCACGTGCGTGAGCAGGGTGATCCCCGACAGCCCGGCGAACACGCCGAGCAGCGCCGAGATGATCGGCAGCCCCATCGCGACGAACGTGCCGAACGTGAAGGCCAGGACGATCAGCGCCATGGTCAGGCCGACCACCTCGCTGCTCTCGGTCGAGGGCTTCGAGAGCTTGGAGCCGAGCGGGCCGCCGGTCGCCGTCTTCAGCCCGGCTGCCTTCGCCGGGCCGGCCTGGTCGACGATCGACTGGGCCTGGTCGATCGTGATGTCGCCGAGCGCCCGGTTCGTGAAGACCGAGATGTAGGCGATCGTCCCGTCCTTGCTGACCTGCGCCTGGCCGGCCTGGCTGAGCGGGCTGATCGCCTGCGCCACGAACTCGTCCTTCTGGAGGTTGTCCACCGACTCGTCGATGGCGTCGGCGTACTTCGAGTCCGTCACCTTCCCGCTCGTCGCCCGCAGCACGATCGGGCTGGACCCGTTGGCCTGGTCCGGGAACCCCTTCGTCAGCTCGTCGGTGACCGACTGGCTCCCCGTGCCCGGGAGCGTGAGGTTGTCGCTGGCCTGGGAGCCGAGCGCCTGCGCCCCGGCGACGAGGCCGACCACGACGACCAGCCAGGCGCCGCCGACGATCGCCCACCGGCGGGCACAAAACCCGCCGACGCGGTACAGCATCCCCGTCATGTGCTCATCCCCGTTCGCACGGGGCGAGCCTACTCGCCCCGCGCGGACATCGAGGGCAGCGGCACGCAGGGACGCTGGAGGGTCCGGAGCGCTGGAGCCTGCTCAGCCCGGCCGGGGCCCGATGAGCAGGTAGCTCGCCATCGGGTCCTTGCCCTTGACCTCGACTGTGCCACGCGGCCGCAGCTCGAAGCGGCCAGACAGCCGTGCACGGGCCCGCTCGGTCACCTGGATCGTGCCGGGCAGCGCGTGGGATTCCATCCGGCTGGCGGTGTTGACCGTGTCGCCCCACAGGTCGTAGCTGAACTTCGCCCGGCCGATCACGCCGGCGATCACCGGCCCGCTGTCGATGCCGACGCGGACCTGCAACGGGAGCCCGGCCTCGGCCGAGGCGTCCGCCAGCTGGGGCCCCATCGCGAGCGCGAGCTCGGCGATCGCCTCGGCGTGATCGTCCCGGGGAAGCGGAATGCCGCCGGCCACCATGTAGGCATCGCCGATCGTCTTGATCTTCTCGAGGCCATGGTCGGCGACGAGCGCGTCCCAGCGGGCGAACACGCCGTCCAGCAGGCGCACCACCTCCGACGCCGCGAGCCGCTCGGACAGGGGCGTGAAGCCCACGATGTCGGCGAAGAGGACGGTCACCGCCGGAAGGTCATCGGCGATGACGCCCTCGTGCTCCTTGAGCCGCGCCGCGATCGGTGCGGGCAAGACGTTCAGGAGCAGGCGCTCGGCCTTGGCCTGCTCCCGTTCGAGGTCCTCGTGCTGCCGGGCGAGGTCAGCCAGCGCCTGCTCGCGCGCGCGGACGAAGTACTGCAGGACGGCAAAGACCGTCGCGGCGACGCCCAGGACGTTGAGCGCGAAGAACGCGATGCGGACGCCCGGCGAGATATCCGGCGCTCCGGCGGCGAGGGCCGGATCGATGACCGCGGAGACCGCCACGAGGCCGGCGAACGCGACGAACCACGGGACGGCCTGGCGCGCGCCCACGAACACGAGCGCCCCCATCGGGGACGTGATCGCCCAGAGGCACACGGCAGAGGAGTTCTCGAAGCCGCCCAGGCTCCACTGCAGCGCGAACGGCAGCAGCAGCGGCAGGACGAGCTGGCTTCGGCGAAACAGGGCGTACCGGCGCGTGCGCGCGAACGCGGCGATGCTGGCCGCCGTGGCCACCTGGTACGCGAACGGGATCAGGGCCGGCACCCAGAGCCCGAGGACGGCGTAGGTCACGACCCACACGCACGCCAGCGCCGCCATGAGCGCCGAGGACAGCACGAGGACCGCCTTGCGGGCGCGGAGCTCGTCCGAGTCCGAGGGCAGCGCGCCGACCTCGACGAACCGCTGCAGCCAGCCCGGCAGCCGGCCCATCCTCCGACGCAACGCCCCGTCCTTCACCCAGCGAGCATACGGCCCGTCCGGCGGGCCGATGGCTACGCCGCCGCCTCCGCCTCCGGCCGCTCGCGCACGTAGGTCAGCGCCACCGCCGGGTTCTCGGCATCGATCTCGCGGGCGAGGCGGTGCCCGTCGAAGACCGCCTCGGCGTGGATGCGCGGCGTGACGCAGTCGCCGATCCGGTACAGCGCCTCGATGCCCTCGGCGGCGAGGCCGTCGCGGTCGCCGTCCAGTTCGACCCACAGGCCGGCGTCGGCGACGCGCTGGGTCACGAGCACGACGCTGTCGGCCTCGATCGCGACCTCGCCGGGCCGGTAGGCGTGGGCGGCCGTGACCCCGCCCGCCGCGACGGCCTCCACCGTCGTCTGCGTCCGCACGTCGATGCCCAGGCCGTAGATGCGCTCGCTGACCCGCTCGAGCTCCAGCGTGTACTCGCTGAAGGAGGAGATGTCGGAGTCCGGCGTGACGAGCACGACCTCGTGCCCGCGGCGCGCCAGCAGCTCGGCCATCCCGACGCCCATGTAGTACCCGTCGGTGTCGTAGACCACGACGCGCGTGCCCGCCGGCTTCTCGCCCGCGAGCACCTGCTCGGGGGTGAGGACGTGGGGCAGGGCCGCGTCGGCGCCCGGAATCGGCGCGTGGGTGACGCCGTTGACCCCGTCGGGCCGCCAGTGCGAGCCGGTCGCGAGGATCACGATGTCGGCGCCGTAGTCGCGGATCGCGCCGGCATCCAGGCGCTTGCCGGGAATCAGGGCGACGTTGCGCAGCTTCTCGATCTGCACGAGGCGCCAGTCGATCAGCCGCCGCCACTCCGACAGGCCCGGCAGCTTCGCGGCCTGGGCGACCGAGCCGCCGATCTCGCGCGAGGCGTCCACGAGGTGGACCGCGTGCATCCCGCGCTTGCCCAGCACCGTCGCGCACTCGAGCCCCGCCGGCCCCCCGCCGACGATCAGCACGCTCTTGGCGGCGTTCGCCGCCTGGGTGAACCGCTCCGGGTGCCAGCCGCGGCGGTACTCCTCGCCCGCGGTCGGGTTCTGCGTGCAGATGAGCTGGCGGCCCCACTCGCCGCGGGCGATGCAGATGTTGCAGCCGATGCACTCGCGCACGTCCTCGACGCGGCCCTCCTCGATCTTGCGCGGGAGGTAGGGGTCGGAGATCGACGGTCGCGCCGCGCCGATCAGGTCCCAGCGCCCGGAGCGGATGATCGCTGCCATCGTGTCGGGGCTCGTGAGCCGTCCGACGCCGACGACCGGCTTGGACGTGTGGCGCTTGATGTCGGGGAAGAACGGCCCCTCGTGGTCGGTCGGCTGGTTGCGCGAGGTCGACGAGTCGTCGGGCCAGTGATCGACGGCGACGTCCCAGAGGTCGACGAGGTGGTCGGCCAGCTCGACGACCCCGTACAGCTCCTCCTCTGGCAGGCCCGACTCGTTGCCCATTGCCTGGAGGCCGATCCGCGCGGCGATCGCGAGGTCGTCCCCGACGGCCTCCCGCATCATCTCGGTCGTCTCGAGGAAGAAGCGCGCGCGGTTCTCCAGGGAGCCGCCATATTCGTCGGTGCGCTTGTTGTGGAACGGCGACAGGAACTGCATGAGCAGGTACCCGTGCCCGGGGTAGACGTAGACGATGTCGAACCCGGCGTCGCGGGCCCGCAGCGAGGCCTCGACGTGCTCGCGCTGCACCTGGCGGATGTCGGCGGCCTCCATCGGCTTGGGCACGACCCAGCCGCCGAGCTCCTGCGAGGCCATGTCGGACGAGGAGAGCGCTGGCAGCCGGGACTCCCAGCCGTTCGAGACGCTGCCGCCGTGCCAGAGCTGCACGCCGGCCAGCGCGCCGTGCTCGTGCGCCTCGTCGGTCATGAGCCGCAGGTTGCGGACGTCGTGGTCGTCGAAGAGCTGGGCGCAGACGAAGCCGGCGACATCGGCCTGCGGGCTGATCGAGCAGTACTCGGTGCAGACGGCGGCCCAGCCGCCCTCGGCCTTCGTGCCGCGGTGGCCGGCCTGCGTGCCGGGCTTCACGGTGCCGAAGCCGCAGCAGTGCGGGACCTGGAAGAAGCGGTTGCGCAGCGTCTTGGGGCCGATGCGGACCGGCTCGAAGAGGATGTCGTAGCGGGGGTCTCGGGCGGGCATGGGCGCGAGCCTATCCGGGCCTGACGGTTTCGTCAGGCCCGGAGGTTCGGACCCGCTGCCGGCGCGCGCGACCGAGGCGCGCCGGCGCTCGCCTGCCAGTGCGCGCGGTGTTACGGTAAGCGCATGGTTACGGACAGGCGTGCCGCGGCTCCCGCTCGCAACCCGTTCGACGTCCTCGGGGACCCTCAGCGCCGCGAGATCCTGCGCCTGGTCGCCGACCGGCCGCGATCGGTCGGCGAACTCGCCCGCGACGTGCCGGTCAGCCGGCCGGCGGTGTCCCGGCACCTGCGCCTGCTGCGCGAGGCCGGGCTGGTGGCTGCCGAGGCCGCCGGGACCCGCCGCGTCTATCGCGTCGACCCGGCCGGCCTGGAGGGCGTGCATGCCTACCTCGGCCAGGTGTGGGGCGAGGCGGAGGCACGCTTCCGGCTCCTGGCCGAGAACACCGTGCCGGGGCGGAGCGCCCGGTGACCGAGCCGCTGCGCCTGAGCTGGGAGGTGGCCTGCCCCGCCGGCCACGCCTTCGCGACCTGGACCGGCCGCTTCGGCGACTGGTGGCCGGCCTCGCACTCGGCCTCGGGCGACCCCGACGGCATCGTGCTCGAGCCCCGCCCGGGCGGGCGCATCTTCGAGCGCACCCGCGACGGCGCCGAGATCGACTGGGGCGTCGTCACGCGCTGGGAGCCGCCCCGCCGCCTCGGCTACCGCTGGCACCTCCGCCGCAGCCCGGAGGAGGCCACCGACGTCGACGTCACCTTCGTCGATCTCGGCGACGGGACCACGCGGCTCGACATCGTCCAGACCGGCTGGGAGCGCCTCGGCGCGGATGCCGAGGCGTGGCGCACCCGCAACCGCAGCGGCTGGGCCGGCCTGCTGCCGCACTTCACGGCCGCGGCGGTCGCGGCCCCGCCCATCACCACCGACTCCTGAGGAGGAGCGCGCATGGCCGACGGCACCCGCAACGACCCCTGGACCCTGAAGACCCCGAGCCTGCAGTCGGAGTTCGTCGCCTTTCGGGATCCGGACCTCGACCCGCCGGCGCTCGTCGTCCAGGTCGGCTCGACCGAGCTGCGCTACGACCTGCGCTGCATCGACGACCTCCACGCCTGGCTCGGCGAGCAGGGGGACTGGGTGCCCCTCGGCAACGCCGACGAGCAGAAGGAGGCCAAGCCGGGGACCGTCGAGGCCTGGGGCCGCTCGTCCGACAACCCGGTCGGCGGGTTCTACGGCCTGAAGAAGGGCCTGCGCGGCCGGTTCGGCAACTACGTCCCGCCCGTCCTCGAGGAGCTCGGGCTGGCCGAGGTCGAGCACAACGCCCGCGGGAACCGGATGCGGGCGCGGTAGGCGCGCGCACGCGCGCGGCCGCTCAGGCCGGCTCCCGCGGCGGTGCCGGCGCGTCGCCGGGCGTGGCGGCCGGGCCGGCGGCGCCATCCGGAGCGTCGTCCCCCGCGCCGAGCCCGTCCCGGAACTCGCGGCCCGAGTCGACGACCGCCTCGCCGCTGGCGCGCACGCGCTCGCCAGCCTTGTGGGCGATGGCGGCCACGCCGGTCTCGGGCAGCGGCTCGTCGGCCTCGCCGGTGAGTCCGGCCTTGAGGCCCTTGCCGGCCTCGAGCGTCTTCTCGCCGGCGGCGCGGGCGGCGCGCCCGGCCTCGGCGGCGGCGCCCTCGCCGGTCGACGGGGCGTCGAACGAATCCTTGGCGCCCTTCCCGGCCTCCAGCGCGGCGTTGCCGGTCTCCTTGATGCGCTTGCCGCCGCGGTTCGCGAGCTTCTTGATCCCGCGGGGGCCGAAGATCAGGAAGATCAGGAAGACGACGATCGCGATCTCGAGCGGGCCGATGTTCGGCATCCGCGCATCATGGCAGGCGCGCCCGCCGCCGCGGGGGCGTTCAGGCCGCTCGGGACTGCCGCCGCGCCCGCGGCCGCCCGGCCCGGTCCGTTCGCGCGCGGGCGAGATCCTCGAAGGCGGGCCAGTCCGACGGCGACCCCTTCGGCCGGCGCACGAGCGCCGGCAGTCCCGTGGGCAGGGCCGAGAGCCGCTCGCCGAGGGGCGACTCGTGCAGATGGGCGGTCATCGTCTGCACGGCCGTCTCGATCACGTCGTGGCGCCGGGCGCGGCTCATGAGGTTCGTGCCCATGACGTCGAGGTCGTGCACGGTCGGCTGGATCAGCAGCACCTCGGTGCCCGCCGCCTCCACGCGCCGCCGCTCGTGGCCGAGCCGCTTGCCGGAGGCGGCCCGCACCTGCATGGCGAGGCGCTCGGCGAGGTTCGGTCCCGAGTCGGCGTGCAGCGAGGAGGTCGGGTTCAGGCAGACGACGAGGTCCAGGCGCTCGTCGGCGAGGACGTCGAGGTTTGACATCGAGCGCAGCCCGCCGTCCACGTAGCGGCGTCCCGAGATCTCCACCGCCCGGTAGAAGCCGGGGATCGCGCACGACGCGGCCACCGCGTCGGGCAGTTCGGCCCGCGGCGAGCCCGTCCGCCCGAACGCCACGCGGCGCGCGGTCTCGTAGTCGACCGCCATCGTCCAGAAGTTCGGGTGCGGCGCCCAGCTGCCGGCGCAGACCCGGCGGACCGTGTCCTTCAGCGGGTCGGTGGACACCGGACCGTGCGGCAGCCAGCCGGCGAGCAGCGTCGCGGGCGAGTGCTTGTACGGACGGGCCAGCGAGGAGAGCGCGAGCCGCCAGGAGCCGGGACCGAGCGCCACGCGCGGGTGCAGCCCGAAGCGCGCGCCAGCCGAGCGGTCAGCCTCGCTCGCGGGCTGGCCGTTCGCATCGCCCAGCCCGGCGAACTCTTCGCCGGCCGAGTGGGCGACCATGTACCAGGGGGGCACGCCGCAGGCCAGCAGCGCCCCGATCATCGACCCCGCCGAGGTCCCGACCACGTACTCGGAACTCCCGGGATCCCAGCCCGTCTCTGCCGCGATGGCATGCAGGGCACCGGTCAGCCAGGCGCCGCCGAGAACCCCGCCGGCGCCGAGAACCAGCCCAACCCGTGCCGGAGGCGAAGCCGCCATGCCTCCAGAGTAGGCGGGCGGCCGGCGACCGGCATCGGGGAGAAGCCGGAGCGTGAGCCAGTAGATGGCACGGACAGGGCCGGGCCGCGACCGCGGCGCCTGGCCCTCCAATAGGGCGTTTGCCCGATGCCGCTCCGGGAGCGGCGACACATACTCGCCTGGACCAATCGGTGTCACTCACGGCGCCGAACGACGACAGGAGGAACGATGAGTGCAACCGAGAACGCCGAGCTGATTCGGCGCGGCTACGCGGCCTTCAACGCCGCTGACATCGCCACGCTGACGGAGCTCTTCGACCCGCGCGCGTCCTGGCACACGCCGGGGCGCAGCTCGATCGCCGGCGACTTCGTGGGACGCGACGCGGCCTTCGCCCAGTTCGGCCGCTACGGCGCCGAGACGAACGGCACGTTCCAGGCCGAGCTGCTCGAGGTGCTCGCGGACGATGACGGCCACGTGGTGGGCGTCCATCGCAACACGGGCGAGCGCAACGGCAAGCGCCTGGACGTCGGCTGCTGCATCGTGTTCGAGATCGAGGACGGCCGCATGGTCGACGGGCGCGAGCACTTCTTCGACCTGCACGCGTGGGAGGAGTTCTGGTCCTAGCCGTACGCCGGGAACGCCGCGCGCCCGTGTGCGCGGCGTTCCCGGCCGCCGGTCCGTCGACGGGCACGACCGGCTCCGCCGGCCGAGGCCGTTCCCGCCGGTCCGGATCGCGTCTAGGATCGGCTGGTGGCGAACGGCGGCTCGGTAGCAGGCGCATCGACAGCGGGGCTGCTGCGCGCCGCCGAGATCGTAGGCGCCATCTCGCTCGCGACGGACCTCGGGACCGGGCAGCCGCTCGAGCACGCGCTGCGCACGGCGATCCTCGCCGCCCGCCTGGGCGAGTTCGCGGACGCCTCCCGGATGGAGCGCTCGGACGCCTACTACGTCGCGCTGCTGCACTCCTTCGGCTGCACCTCGGACTCGACCGAGGCCACGGAGCTCTACGGCGACGACATCGCGCCACGCGCCGCGTTCGCGCTCGTGGACGCCGGGAACCCGCAGGAGGTCGGGGCCTACCTCGCCGCCTACGTGGGCCGGGACCGCGAACCGGCGGTCCGCGACGCGATGGTCGCGCACGCGCTCGAGCACGGGCTGGCGCTCGCGCAGGAGACCTTCGCCCTGCACTGCGAGGTCGCACAGCGCTTCGCGGGCTGGCTGGGGCTGAGCGCCGGGACTCACGAGGCGCTGGCCTTCGTGTTCGAGCGCTGGGACGGCCACGGCTTCCCCGGCCTGGCCAGCGGGGAGCAGATCACCCGGCCGGCGCGGCTCCTGCACGTCGCGCGCGACATGTCGGTCTTCCTCTCGGCCGCGGGCGCCGACGCGGCGCGGGCCGTGCTCGAGCGGCGGGCCGGCGCGGCGTACGAACCGGCCCTCGCGGCGCTCGCCCTCGAGCGCTTCGACGACCTGCTGTCCGGCCTGGACGAGGCCCGGATCTGGGATGACGCGATCGGCGCCGAGCCGCCGCCGCTGCGGTGGATCGCCGGCGAGGAGATCGACGCCGCCTTCGGCGTGGTCGCCACGTTTACGAATCTGAAGTCGCGCTGGCTGCGGGGTCACGCCGAGGGCGTGGCCGAGCTCGCCGAGGCCGCCGCCTGGCGCCTGGAGCTGCCGGTCGAGGAGGTCACGCGCGTCCGCCACGCCGCGCTGTCGCTCGACCTCGGCCGCGTCGGCGTGTCGAACGCGATCTGGGAGAAGCCGGGGCCGCTCGGGCTGGGGGACTGGGAGCGCGTGCAGCTGCACCCGTACTTCACCGAGCGCGCCTTCGCCCACGCCGAGTCGCTCGCGCCGATCGGCGCGCTGGCCGGCGCCCACCACGAGCGGCTCGACGGCTCCGGCTACTACCGGCAGACGCGCGCGCCGGGCATCGACCGCGCGGCGCGCATCCTCGCCGCCGCCGACGCCTACCAGGCGATGCGCGAGCCGCGCCCCCATCGCCCCGCGCGCGAGGCCGCCGAGGCCCAGGCCGAGCTGCAGCGCGAAGTGGAGGCCGGGCGCCTGTGCCCCGACGCCGTCGACGCTGTGCTCGCCGCCGCCGGGCATCGGGTGCCGAAGCGGCCCCGAGACCTGCCAGGCGGCCTGACCGCCCGCGAGCTCGAGGTGCTGATGGCGCTGGTGGACGGGCTGTCCAACCAGGAGATCGGCGAGCGCCTGGGGATCTCGCCCAAGACCGCGGGGCATCACGTCCAGCACATCTACGAGAAGGCTGGCGTGCGCAGCCGCACGGCGGCCGCGGTCTGGGCCTATCAGCACGCGCTCGTGGAAGCCGAGTAGCGGTGCCCTTCCCGCCACCGCTCATCCCGCCGAGCTCGCTGTGTCGCCGCGGGCGCGTGCCGGGTCAGCGCCGGCGCCGCGCGTCGCGCTTCTCGTTGCGCGTCGCCGTCTGCAGCACGGTGAACGGCGCCCGCGTGCGAGCGTAGCGCGCAGTCGCCGGACGGCTCCAGCGGCCGCGGGCGTCGCGCGCGGTGACGACGACGCGACCGCCGAAGACCTCGGCGACGCCGCGCAGCGTGGCCCGGCGGGCGTTCGCGCCGAGCCGCAGCGCGCGCGTCGGGCCGCCCGCGGAGCGCACGGCGACGCCGTACGCGCGCGCGCCGGGCACCGCACGCCAGCTGACCTGCAGGCTGGTGCCGCGGCGCCGCACCCGCAGGCCCGCGGGCGCCCTGACCTTCTCGTCGCTCACGCGATAGGTGGCGAGGACCTGGTCGGGGATCGGCGCGCCGGCGAGCGTGGCCACGCTGACGATCCGCCGGACGCCCGGGGCGCCGGGAGCCGGCGCGAAGCGGATCGTCCCGCGTCCCGACGTGGCCGTGCCGATCGCGTGCGCTCCCTCGGCGGTCCGCTCGAAGAAGGTGACGCGCTGGCGCGCCGGTCGGCCGAGGTCATACGTGAGCGTGCGCTGGGGGCCGCTGCCCGTGACGCGCGCGCGGAAGTTCGTGTCGTACCCGGGCCGCGTCTCGGCGAGGTTCTTCAGCGCCGCTGAGCCGGGGAGGCGTTCGACGGTGTAGGTGCCGGGGCGGCCGTTCTTCACCGCCGCGTACGTCGTGGTCGTGGGACCCTCCTGGCGCAGCGCCATCATCGTCTTGGTCTCCGCCCAGGTTCCCGTGGCGAGCGTCAGCACCTCGCCGCCCGGGGCGGTGATGCGCACGCGGGGCGCTGCGCCGACTCCCCGGATCTGGAGCTCCTTGGCGCGCTCGCCCGGGGCCACGCGGAACGTCAGCCGATCGGCCGCCGCCCGCGCGCCCGATGGCTTCTCCCAGTAGAGGCTCGGCTTGCAGCCGTCGAGCAGCCAGATGTGGGGGAGCAGGTCGCCCCAGTAGTAGCCCGCCCCGGGATTCGCGCCGCCCTTGTAAGTCCCGTTCGGCCGCCGCTTGCCGCCGACGTTGATGCACGCCGTCATGCCGCGGCTCCCGAGGTTGACCGAGAAGCCGGCGCAGCCGAACGGCAGTCCGCCGATGCAGGCCTGCGCATCGCCGCTCAGCTGGAACTTGCGCCTCCCGATCTCCATCCAGCCGTTCAGGCCCCCGGTGATCGACATCCCGGGCACCACCACGCGCACGCTGCCGCCGAAGGCGAGCGAGCCGGGGTACGAGTAGAGCAGGGCGCCGTTGCCCAGCGCGAGTTCGCCGAACACCGGGACGTCCACCTTCACGGTGCCTCCGACGACGATCGTGGTGCTCGTGAACAGCCGCCCGGCGAACTGCTCGAACTCCCCCCCGGCGTCCCCGCGCGACAGCCGGTACGGCTGGCCGGCCGAGGCGAAGGCGACCAGCATCTCGCCGGTCACCTTCGAGATATCGCCCACGGACAGGGCGCCGCCGCCGCGGAACACCGTGGGGTCGAGCTGGAGCGCGACGTCGACGGAGTCGAGGAACACGCCGGGGAAGACTTGCGGCCTGGGGATCGCGCCGCCGAACACGAACTTCCCGCCCGCGTGCTTGAACGCGCCGCCGCAGAAGCCGACGCCGTTCTGGCTCGGCGGCGGGACCAGGACGATGCCGGTCGAGCCGGGCCCCGGCGGGCCGCCGATGTAGAGCGCGGCCTGCGCCTTCCACTCCTTGGCGTCGCAGCGCGTGCCCTCGTTCAGGTCGTTGTCGATGTGGCCGGTGCGCGAGTAGCGGAAGCGCACGTCGGACAGGTACGCGGCGCCGAGGTTGGCCTGCGGCACCTTGAGGTCGAGACCGTCGAGCGTCGGGCCGCCATCGGCGTTCGAAGCGCTGAGCTGGACATCGCCGCTCGGCGGAGCGCCGCCGAACAGGTTGAACGCCGGCGGGAGCTGGACGTGCACCGCCGCGAACGAGGAGCGCACGCCGCCGCGCACCTGCAGCCCGAGGCTCGCCGTGCCGGCCAGCGGGAAGCCGGAGATCCCTGGGACGCTCCGGGCCGGATCGAAGGTCAGCAGCGCCGTCGTGCCCTCCGGCACGCCGGAGCCGGTCCGTTTGACGTTGCCGGACAGGTTGAGGTCGATCACGCCCTCGCTGATCGTGAACTTGCCCCACTTGAGGACGGCATTGCTCGAGATCAGCCGCTCTTGGCCGGGGTAGAGCACGACCGATCCCCCGCCACGCGGGGTGATCGTGAGGCCGTTCAGCTTGACCGGCTGCTTCGAGACGTAGACGCTGACGGCGGATCGGTCGACGTCGAGGGGGTCCCCGCCGTAGTGCTGGCGAAAGAACGCGCGCGCGTCGTCGCAGTCCTTCTGCGAGCCTTCCCCGCGCGCCGCCGCGCTGCAGATCGCGAGCACGACCCGCGTGAAGACCGGGCTCTGGTAGTGCGACTGGACGACCGCGCGCTCGGCATCGGGCACCTCCTCGATCCGATCCGTGCGGAGAAGACAGCCCGCCGCCTCGACGAAGCCGAAGGTCACCGTCTCGTCCTTCAGGCAGACCTGGTTGCGCAGCGGCGTCTTGCTCTGCTGGAGAGTGAGCGCCGATCCCGAGGGCGCGCTCGTCGTGATCGTCGCGGGCAGGCGGAGGGTCTTCGCGAGGGCCGGGCGCAGCAGCGGGGGAGCCGCGGTGAACTTCTGCGTCGTCGTCGCCGTGCCGCCGGGGCCCACCGCGGTCAGCCTCAAGCCCGACAACGACGCCCCCAGCGCCTGGACCAGCACCGCTCTGGTCCCCGCCGCCGTGACGAGGTCGTTGCGCCCGTCGCTGTTGAGGTCCCAGAGCAGGCGGCTCGCGCCGGTGGTGCCGCCGGCATCGAGGAGGGTGCCCCCGCCAGCCTTCGCAGCGAGGGCCTTCGCGGCGAACTCGATGTGCGGCGCGCGCTGGGGCGTGGGCCCGTCCGGATCCTTCGGGGGAGGCGGCGTGGCGGGGAAGAGGTCCGGCGGCGAGGTCGCCAGCGGATCCGCCAGGCGGGCGATCTCGGCGGCGGTGAGCGCGCGGCCGTAGATCTGGGGCTCGTCGATGTCGCCGTCGAAGTTCGTCTGCTCGAAGCAGGCCGGATCGTCCAGGCCGCCGATCAGGAGGTTGTTGTGCCGGGCCAGGCCGTAGCCGATGCTCCCGGTCGCCGGCGTGCCCGGCCCGACTTCAGCACCGTCGAGGTACAGCCGGACGGCGGCGCCGTCGTAGGTGCCGGCCAGCAGATGCCAGGCGCCGTTCCACATCGAGTCCGGCACCGGCGGGGAGGACACGGTCGTGGTGCCGTTGAAGATGTAGAAGCGGGTCTTGAGGTTCGGGAACGCCGACCCCCCGGTGTACAGCGCATAGGAGGAATAGCTGCACCCGCCGGCCGAGCCGTGGCTGACGATGCCCTTGACCGCCGCCGGGACGCCGCTGCGCCTGACCCAGGCCGCCACGGTCACGGTGGCCGGCTGCAGCTGCGGCGAGCTGCCGGCGCTGAAGTAGCTGGTCTCGCTCGGGAACCGGTAGCCGCCGCCGAAGCGGCCGTCGTTGGCGAAGGTGAAGCTCGCGCCCACCGGGTTGGCCGGGTTCCCGTTCCCCGAGGCGTCCGGCTGGGCCGCGTTCCCGGGCGCATCCATGTGCCACTGCCCCCGCAACGGCTCGGCCGCCGAGGCCCGGTCGGCGGGCGCAAGCGCGAGCGCCGCCACGAGGCCGGCGACGATCGGCAGCACCCGGCGGGCGCGGGCGTCTCCCAGGGCGGCGTCCATCCGGCGACCGTACTTTCGGGCGGGCCCGGTCGCATCAGGGTGCGACCCTGAACTTTTCGCGCGGCCCGCGAATCGGCAGACTGCTGCCCGTGAACAGGGATCTGCTCGAACGCGCCGCCGAGCGCGCGCGGATCGACGGCGCGCTCGCCGACGCCACGCGCGGCGCAGGCCGGCTGGTGCTGGTCGAGGGGCCGGCAGGGATCGGCAAGAGCGTGCTGCTGGCGGACACGGTGCGCCGAGCCGCGAGCGGCGGCCTGCGGGTGCTGCGCGCTCGCGCCGGCGAGCTCGAGCGCGACTTCGCCTTCGGCCTGGTGCGCCAGCTCCTCGAGGCCGAGCTGTCGCCGACACCGCCGGGCGGCGACGAGTTCGCCGTCCTGGCGGCGCAGCACCGCCGCCTGCTCGAGCTGGCCGCCCAGCGGCCCGTCCTGCTCGCCCTCGACGACCTGCACTGGGCCGACGCGCCGTCGCTGCGCTTCGTCGACTATGCGACTCGGCGCCTGGACGACGTGCCGGTGGCGATCGTCGCCACGCTGCGCCCGGTCGAGCCCGGCGCACCGGCCGAGCTGCTCGACCGCCTCCGTGGCCAGGCCGGCGTGCTGCGGATGTCCCTCCAGCCCCTCAGCGCCAAGGCGAGCGCACAGCTCGTGCGCCGCCGGCTGCCGCGCGCGGACCGGGCAACCTGCGCGGCCTACCACGAGGCCAGCGCAGGGAATCCGTTCTACCTCGAAGAGCTGTTGCGCGGCGGCGCGCCGGAGACCGTCGCGGCCGTGCGCGCGGCGAGGATCGCCGGGCTCGCCGAGTCGCTCGGACGCCGGATTGCCCGGATCGACGATGCCCCCAAGCTGGCCGCCGCGATGGCGGTGCTCGGCGACGGCTGCGAACTGCGCGACGCGGCTCGGCTGGCCGGCCTGCCGCTGGACGCCGCGGGGCGCGCCGCGGCCGAGCTGCGCCGGATCGAGGTGCTCTCGTCCGAGGCCCCGGTCGTGTTCTCGCACCCGGTGGTGCGTCGCTCCCTCTACGACGCGTTGTCGGTGCAGGAGCGCGCGAGTGCGCATCGCGCCGCCGCCGACGTGCTCGAGGGCCGGCACGACGCGGTGGCGGCACAGCTGCTGGCCGTGCCGCCTGCCGCGTCGAACGTGGTCGCCGCGCGGCTGCTCGACGCGGCGCGCGACGCCGTCGCGCGGGGTGCGCATGGCGTGGCCGCGGCCCGGCTCGAGCGGGCCCTGGCCGAGGAGGCGGCGAAACCCGATCGCGTGACGCTGCTCAGCGAGCTGGGGGCCGCGCAGATGATCCTGCGCCGGCCGGAGGCTGCGGAGACGCTGGCTCTGGCCCACGCGGAAGCTGGGCCGGATCGCGGGCCGCGGATCGCGGCCCTGCTTGCGGAGCTGCTGGGCCAGGCCGGTCGCTGGGAGGAGTGCGTCGCGATCGCGGCGGCGGGGCGCGCCGCGGTCGACGGCTCGGACCCGGCGCTCGCCGATGAACTCGATGCGCTGCAGGCCGTCATCAGCGCATACGATCCGGCGCTGGTCGGCGGCCTCGACGCCGACCGCCCCCGGCTCGACGAGGTCGCGCGAGGCACGACCTGGGGCGCGCGCGCCCTCGCGTTGCTGCTGCTCTCCATCGACGCGCTGCGCGGAGCGCCCCCCGGCGAGATCCGCGCCCGGTTCGAAGGAATCCCCCACGATGACCTGCTGCTGTCGCGCCGCGCGGGTGGATGGGCGGCGTCGTACCTGATCTGGCCGCTGCTCGCGATCGACGAGCTCGATCTCGCCCAGGCCGAAGTCGACGCGCTGGCGAGCGCCGGCGAGCGGACCGGGGCGCTGCTGGCGATGATCGGCGCCGCCGGCTTCTCCGCCATCGTGGCAGTGCGGCGCGGCGACCTGGCCGCCGCCGAAGACCGGCTGCGCGCCGCGGTGGAGCTCGCGCTCGAGAGCGGAGCGACCATGGGGGCGACCACCTACGGGGCGCTCGCCGGCGACGCGCTGCTCGAGCGCCCTGGCCTGGCCGATCTCGCGGCCGCGATCACCAGCCTGGAGCTGCCGGCGGCGTTCGCCGCGACGACGTCCGGCGCGATGCTCCTCGAGGTGCGTGGCCGGCTCGCGCGTGAGCGCGGCGATCGCGCGAGCGCGGCGCGCGACCTGCGCGCCGCCGGCACGGTCTACGAGCCGCTCCGCTTCGGCCCCGCGTGGTCGCCCTGGCGCTCGGAGCTGGCGCTCGCGCTGCTGCCCGACGCGCGTGACGAGGCGCGCCGGCTGTGCGAGCTGGAGCTGACCGCCGCCCGGACCATCCAGCTGCCGCGGGCCGAGGCGGTGGCGCTGCGCGCCCTCGGCCTCACCGCGACGGGCGACGAGGCGGTGCGCCTGCTGCGCGAATCGTGCGAGCGGCTCGAGGGCACGGCGGCCCCCCTCGAACTGGCGCGCTCGCGGGTGGAGCTGGGCGCGGCGCTGCGACGGGCGAACCAGCGTCGCGACGCCCGCGAGGAGCTGGCCGCAGGGCTCGACCTCGCCCACCGCTGCGGAGCCCTGCGCCTGCGTGACCGCGCGGAGGCCGAGCTGCGCGCCGACGGCGCTCGCCCGCGGCGGGCCGCCGGCACGGGTGTCGAGGCGCTCACGGCGAGCGAGCTGCGGGTCGCCCGGCTCGCCGCCGCCGGACGCACGAACGCGGAGATCGCCGGCGACCTGTATGTGACGGTGAAGACCGTGGAGAGCCACCTCTCGCGGGCCTACGCGAAGCTCGGCCTCGCCGGGCAGGGCTCGCGGGCGCGGCTGGCGGCTGCGCTGGGCCCGGCTCCGCAGTCCGGGGCGTGACGTCGCCCGCGTCCCCCGGTGCCCGCCGACGACGCGGCGAGGAATCGACCTTCTAGGGCAGGGTGAGCACGTCGTCGAGCGGGATGAGCTCGTCAGCCCACCAGTCGGGGTCGGCGGGCGGACGGACCTCGGGCTCGGTCTTGGGCGTGCCGGGCACCGGGCGGGGCTGGGGCTCGACCTGGGCCTGGCGGACGACGACCGCCTCGCGGCTGATGTTGAAGACCGTCAGGTCCTGCGTCTGCACGACGGCGCCGTCGTAGACATTGCGCAGGTCCTCGAAGATCAGCGGCGTGCTGGCGGGCGTGACGACGGTGTGCCAGAGCCCGGCCATGCGCGGCTTGACCAGATCGAAGACCTTGCCCGCGCCGCGCGGGGGAGTGTGGGCCTGGTTGAGGATCGCGCTTGCGCGCTCGATCGGCATGCCCATTGCCGCCGCGATCGCCTCGGCGGGCGGGAAACACTCGTGGATGAGCAGGTCCACCGTTGTGTCTCTGCACGCGCGCACGAGCGGCCAGCCCGGACGGGTGTCGCCCGAATGCACGAAGGTCAGGCCGTTGTAGTCGATTCGGTAGCCGACCGCGCCGGAGATCGCGTGGATGACCGGGAACGCCGTGACCGTGACCCCGCCCGCCTCGTAGACGACCTGCGTGCGGGAGAAGTCGAACTCGCTGACGGTCAGCTCGAAGCTCGCCTCCGCATGGATCGACCGCGTGGACTCCGAGTCCCACTGGCACGCCTCACCGATCGCGTCCACGAAGTGCTTCGTGCCGAACCGGGGCTCCGAACCGCTCGGCCCCCAGACCCGCACGCCGCGGTCCACCCGGCCGGACTTGCGGTAGCTGCCGAAGAGCGTGATGAGGTCGGACGTGTGGTCGGCATGCAGGTGCGTGATGAACACCTTGTCGAGCGCGTTGACCGGCAGCCCCAAGCTGGCGAAGTTCGCCAGCGATCCGCTCCCGAGGTCGAAGATCAGCAGGTCCCGCTCGGGGTTTCCGACCTCGACCAGGATGCTCCCCGACGACTGCGCCCGAGTGACCCACGGGTTCCCGCTGCCCAGGACGGTCACGCGAAGCTCGCCGTTCTCGAGATCCTCCTGGCCGGGAACGAACGTCTCCGCGTACTCGCGGGGCGGGGCACCGACCACCGGCGTCGTCGTGATCGCCCGCGTCCCGCCCGCGAACGTCGGCAGAGGCAGAGCCTTCAGATCCTCGGTCGACACACCGTTTCCTTTCCTCGGCTGCAGCGTCGCTGGGGCACACCGTATCGATCCGACGCGGGATAGCCGCCGCATGAGCACCGCTCCCGTGCCCCTGGAATCCCAGCCACGAAGCGGCGAAGGAATCGAACCTTCCAAGCGCCGGGTTGCGGCGCCCTGCCGGTTTTGAAGACCGGATGGGCCACCAGGCCCCTGCCGCTCCGGGCCCGAGATTACGGGGCGGCGGGCGCGCGGACGCCGTGATCGCCGGCGGAGCGGTCTCGCGCCGGGGCTCAGGCTGAGCGGCTCAGCGGGCGGTAGAGGTGAGGCGGCGGAGCTTGCTCGCGAACTTCGCCGCCAGGCCGCACGAGGCGCGACCGTTGAACGGTGCGGTCGCCACGCTGGCGCCGACGCGCACGACCGTCCCGTTCAGGCGCAGGACGAGCGCGCATTCGCTCGTCCGCCCCGGCGTCGAGAGGAACACTCGCGCCGTGACTGTCCGCGACCGCGACACCTTGCGTCCGCCGACGCGGACGGTCCGGGTCAGGCGCACTCCGCGGGTGCCGGCGGCCACGGGCGTCCCCTCCGTGTCGAGCGGGCAGGCGGCGGGCCGGGAGTTGTTGATCGACACCTCCGTGGGAGTGCCGAAGCGGTTGCGCGGCGCCCCGGTGTAGAGGACCCAGAAGTCGGTCGTGCCCTCGGGGCATTTGTTGTCGCGTCCACGCGGCGCCTTCTGGGGCAACGTGATGAAGAACGACCCTTCATCCAGTCCGGCGGTGTTCTTCCCCGGTTCGCGCCCGTCGCGCCGCGGCCACCAGATCGCCAGGTTGCCCGCGCTGCGCGTGTGCGCGACCGCCACGATCGAGTTCCACGACGAGATATCGGGCCGGCGCCCGCTGTCGTCGACCGCCCCGCTCGCGACCGCGGCAGACGGCAGGACGCCGGCGGCTCCGAGCGCCATGAGTGCGGCGATTCCGGTCAGCTTCCTGCGTCCGGACACGAGCGGACCGTATCGCATGCGCGTGCCGCGGCGCGGCGCCGCGAGCGCGGTTTCGCGCGGCCTGCCGAGACCGTCAGAATGCCGGGCGTGGCCGCTCTGGACTTCTCCCGCTTCGACGTCCTCACGTTCGACACCTACGGCACCCTGATCGACTGGGAGGCCGGACTGCTCGCGGCGCTCGCGCCGATCCTGGCGCGCGCGGACGTGCTGGCAGCGGACGACGATCTCCTCGAGGCCTACGCGCGGCACGAGGCGGCGCTCGAGGCCGGCCCGTACCTGCCCTACCGCGAGGTGCTGGCGCGGGCGCTCGACGGGCTCGGCGAGGACCTCGGCTTCGTGGCCACGGCCGCCGAGCGCGCGGCGTTCGGAGGATCGGTGGCGGACTGGCCGGCGTTCCCGGACTCCCCTGCGGCGCTGGCCGCGCTGGCCGCGCGGTTCCGCCTCGCGGTGATCACGAACTGCGACGACGACCTCTTCGCCGCTTCGCAGGCACGGCTGGGGGTGACGTTCGATCCGGTCGTCACCGCCCAGCAGGCGCGCAGCTACAAGCCCGCCGCCCGCAACTTCGAGCTGATGTTCGAGCGGCTGGCCGGGCTTGGCATCCCGCGCGAGCGCGTGCTGCACGTCGCCCAGAGCCTCTACCACGACCACGTGCCGGCCGCGGCGCTCGGCCTCAGCAGCGTGTGGGTCGACCGCCGCCACGGCAGGGGCGGCGCCGGGGCGACGCCGCCGGCCAGCGCCGAGCCCGATCTCACGGTGCCGGACCTGGCCGCGCTCGCGGCGCTCGCCGCCGGCTGAGCGCGCCGCCGGCCGTCCGTGGCTCCCGCCGGGCGTCCCGCGCGGATACGATCGCGCCATGGCCCTCACTTCAGATCAAGCCCTCAAGGCCCTCGCCGGACTGCGCATCGCCGTCGGCGCCAGCTCCTGGCTCACCCCGCGGCTGGCCGGAAAGGGCTTCGGCATCGACGCCGAGGCCAACCCGGTGGCCCCGTACCTCGCCCGCCTCTTCGGCGCCCGCGACGTCGCGCTGGCCGTCGGGCCGCTGGCGTCCGACGGCGACGCCCGGCGCCTGTGGCTGCAGGCCGGCCTCGGCTGTGACGTGGCCGACGCCGTCGCGGCGATCTTCGCCGGGAACACCGGCCAGCTCCCGCGCGCGTCGTCGATCGCGGTGTTCCTCCCGGCGGTCGCGGCGGTCGGGCTGGGCGCGATCGCGCTGCGCGGTGACGCCCCGGCCGACCTGTACGCCGACGTGCCGGCCCCAGCGCCCGCCCCCGCGGCGGCGCCGAACGGCGGCCCGGCGCCCAGCACCGCCTGAGCGCCGCGCGGGCCGCTCCGCCTGCGATCATTCCGGGCCGCACACCGGCGCCGCGACGGTCGCGGCCGGAGCCCGCCCATGGACATCGCCACCGCGATCGGCAGCGTCTTCGCCGCGTTCGGCCTCTCGGGTGCCGCGGGCCTCAACGCGTGGATCCCGCTCTTCGCGACCGGCCTGCTCGACCGCCTCGGCGCGATCGACCTCGCCTCGCCGTACTCCGACCTCTCGAGCACGCCCGCGCTGATCATCATGGGCGCCGGCCTCGTCCTCGACTTCGTCGGCGACAAGGTGCCGGCCGTCGACCACGTGCTCCACGTCGCCGGCACCGTGATCGCCCCGGTCTCGGGCGCCGTGGTGTTCATCGCGCAGACCGGGACCCACACCGAGATCCCGCCGGTCGCGTCCCTGCTCATCGGGTCGGCGGTGTCGGGTTCGTTCCACGCCGGCCGCTCGGCCCTGCGCCCCGTGTCCACGGCGACGACCGCGGGGGCCGGCAATCCGATCCTGTCGCTGATCGAGGACGTGAGCTCGGTGGTGCTCACCGTCCTGGCGGTGGTGGCCCCGATCCTCGCGTTCCTCCTCGTCGTGGCGGCGCTCGTCGCCCTGGCCGTCTCGTTCCGGTCGCTGCGCCGGCGGTGGAAGGCCCGGCGCGCGGCAAGAGCCGCGGCCGCGGCCGGCGCGCCCCCGGGCGGGTAGCTGCTCAGGCGACCGGGACGACGGCGTCGCCCACGGCGATCTCGCCGCCGGAGACGATCTCGGCCCGCAGCCCGCCGCGGTTCACGAGCCCGCGCAGGACGCCGTCGGCGGTCAGCGTCTCCAAGTGCCGGCAGGGATGCGACAGCTCCCGGCCCAGGCAGCGGACCGGCCCGATGGTGAACTCGGCGCCGAGGAGGTCGTTGAGCCGGATTCCGCGGGTGACGAGCTGGCGCCGGGCATCGCCGGGGGCGAGCTCGATGCCAGTGTCGGCGGCCAGACCCTCGATCGCCTCGGCTTCGATCAGCGTGACGTCCCGGCCTTCGTCGGTCACCCATGGGCCCGCCTCGGCGGCGAAGTAGCGGTCGCCCTCGAGCCCGTGGCCGGCCACGGCGCGCACGTGGTCGACGGCTCGGGCCGGGCCGTCGTGCTCGCCGGTGATGTAGATGCCCTCGACTGTCCCGTGCGCCACGGCGGGAAGCCTAGATGGTCGATTCCTAGTGGCCGTCGGCCAAGCCGAGGCCGTGCTCGAGGGCGCCCTTCACCGAGGCGTCGAGCGCGTTGAGCCGGTGCAGGGCCAGCGCCTCGGGTGACCCGTAGCGGCGGCCCGGGGCGGCGTCCGGGCCGTGGTGGCAGAGCACGCAGTGGATGAGAGCCGCGCGGCGGGCGGGGTCCATCCCCTCGGCCCGCGCCTCGATGAGGCGCACGCCGAGCGGGATGTGGCCGAGCAGGCGGCCCTCCTCGGTCAGCCCGATCTCGGCGCCGTACGTGAACTCCTCGGTCTTGCCGAGATCGTGCACGATGGCCGCGGTGATCAGGAGGTCGGAGTTCAGCCGCACGTGCAGCGCGCAGGCCTCGACCGCGAGCGTGGCGACGGCGACGGTGTGCTCGAGCAGCCCGCCGAGGTAGGCGTGGTGGCCCCCGCGCGTGCACGGCGCCCGGCGCCAGCAGGCCCGCAGCGCCTCGTCGGCCAGCAGGCGCTCGAGCAGCGCGCGGAACTGGGGGTCGTGGACCTCGCGGGCGAGATGCTCGAGGAAGCCGTCGAGCTCCTCCATGTCCCGGTAGGCGACCGGGAGAAAGCGGGCGGGGTCGGCCTCGAGCCCCTCCGCCTTCGCGATCGCCCGCACCTCGATCTGGAGGGCGTCGCGGAACCGGTCCACCCGGCCGGCCACCCGGACGAGGTCGCCGCGCTCGAAGCGACCGGCGAGGACGTCTGCGTCCCGGAAGGCCCGCGCCTGGATCGTCCCGGTCCGGTCGCGGAGCTCGAGCGCGAGGTACGGGGTGCCGGACTTCGCGGTCAGCCGGTCCTTGCGGGTGCACGCGAACACGCCGACGAGCTCCTGGCCGGCCCGCAGGGCGGCGACGGTGGCGGGAGCGGCGGCGGCGACGTCGGGCATCGGGGTGCCATGGTGGCCCGCCGACCGGACGGCGCGCAGCTCCCGGTCCGATACCGTGGGCACGTGCAGCCACTCACCTGGGAACGGCGTCCCGATGGCCTCCGCGCCCCCGCGCTCGTGTGCGCGTTCGAGGGCTGGAACGATGCGGCGAGCGCGGCCTCGTCGGCGCTGACCTTCGTCGGGCAGTCGCTCGGCGCCACCCGCTTCGCCTCCATCGAGCCGGAAGAGTTCTACGACTTCCAGGCCACCCGCCCGCAGATCCGCCTCTCCGAGGGCCGCTACCGGGAGATCACCTGGCCCGAGGTGGAGATCTGGGAGGCGCGGGCGCCGCGGGCGCCGCGCGACCTGGTGCTCCTCTCCGGCGCCGAGCCGTCGTTTCGCTGGAAGCAGTTCACAAAGGTGATCGTCGAGCTCGCCGAGGCGCTCGGCGTCCAGCTCGTCGTCACCCTCGGCGCCCTGCTGGCCGACGTCCCGCACAGCCGGCCGGTGGCCGTCACCGGCCTCGCGTCCGACGACCGCATGGCCGAGCGGCTCGGCCTGGATCGGGCGAACTACGAGGGCCCGACCGGCATCACCGGCGTCCTGCACTGGGCCTGCGCCGAGGCCGGCCTCCCGTCGGCCAGCCTCTGGGCCGCGGTGCCCCACTACATCGCCTCGGCGCCGAATCCCAAAGCCTCGCTCGCGCTCGTCCGCAAGCTCGAGGGCCTGGTCGGGGTCACGCTGGACGCCTCCGAGCTCGAGTCCGCGGTCGGCGACTACGAACGCCAGGTCGACCTCGCCGTGCAGAGCGACCCGGACGTCCGCGCATTCGTCGAGCGCCTCGAGGAGCAGGCGTCGGCCGAGGACGAGGGCGGGGTCGATCCCGGCGACATCTCGGGCGACTCGCTGGCCCGCGAGTTCCAGCGCTTCCTGCGCCAGCGCGGCGGCTCCGACCCGGGGTAGCTCGCCGTGCCGCACGCCGTCCGCACGGGCGAGATCGACGGCCACCGGACGGTCACGCTCGTGTCTCCGGCGGGCGTCGAAGCGACGTTCGCGCCCGGCGTCGGGATGATCGGCTGCTCCCTGCGGGCCGACGGCGAGGAGCTCCTCGGCCAGCGCCACGGGCTCGCCGGCTACGCCCGCACGGGGTCCACGATGGGCATCCCGCTGCTGCATCCGTGGGCCAACCGCCTGTCCGGACTGTCCTACGAGGCCGCCGGCGTGGCCGTGACGATCGATCCCGCCGCCGCGCGAGTCCGCCTCGACGGCAACGGCCTGCCGATTCACGGCCTCCTGGCCGCCGCGCCCTGGTGGGAGGACGTGCGCACCGAGGCCGGCGACGCCGCCGTGCTCGCCGCGCGCCTGGACTTCGGTGCCCGCCCTGAGCTCCAGGCCGCGTTTCCGTTCCCGCACGTGATCGCCCTCGAGGCCCGGCTCGACGGCCGGGAGCTGACGATTACGACCACGATCGAGCCGACCGGCGGCCGGGCCGTGCCGGTGGCCTTCGGGTTCCATCCGTACCTTCAGATCCCGGGAGCGCCGCGCGCCGCGTGGGAGCTGACGCTCCCGGTCCGCACGCACGCCGCGCTCGACGGGCGCGGCATCCCGACCGGCGCCGACGAGCCCGCCGGGCCGCTGTCGGGGCCGCTGGGCGATCGCGTGTTCGACGATCTCTACCCGGCGCTCGACGAGCCCGCCGTGTTCGCGTTCGCCGCTGCGGGCCGCCGGGTCGAGATCCGGTTCGGCCCGGGCTTCCCGGTGGCTCAGCTCTACGCGCCGCCCGGCGAGCCGTTCCTGGCCTGCGAGCCGATGACGGCCCCGACGAACGCGCTGGCGAGCGGGAACGGCCTGCGCCTCGTCGCTCCGGGCGAGCGGTTCGCGGCCGCCTTCGCCGTCGCCGTCTGAGCCGGTTCCGCCCGAGCCCCCCGTTACAGTCGCGCCCGCGTGTCCCGCCGCGTCCTCATCGCCCTCGGCGTCGCCGCCGCTGTCATCGCGGCGGTCGTCGTCGTGCTGGTCGTGAGCGGCGGCAAGAACGACAAGACGGTCCCCGGCGTGATCGACCAGCGCGTCGGCACTGCCCTCGTGATCCTGCAGGATTCGGGCTTCAAGGCCAAGGTCACGCGCGTGACCAACGCCCGGGCCGCCGGCCGCGTCCTCACCCAGGACCCCGCGGAGGGCAAGAAGGCCGACGACGGGTCGACCGTGAACCTCACGGTGTCCAACGGGCCCGGCGACGGCATCGTCCCGGACGTCACCCGGCTGAGCCGCGACGAAGCCGAGCAGGTGCTCCGCGACGCCGGATTCGTCCCGCAGATCACGGAGGTCTTCTCCGACTCCGTCCCCGCCGGGCTCGTGGCTGGCACCAGCGTCCCGGCCGGCACGAAGCGCGAGAAGGACACGGTCGTCGTGCTCGAGGTCTCGCGCGGGCCGCAGGAGGCCGAGGTCCCGAACGTGACCGGTGAGCCCGAGGCGACGGCCAAGCGGCAGCTCAAGGCGGCGAACTTTGCCGTCGAGGTCGTGCCGCAGCTTGCGAACCGCAAGCCCGGCAGCGTGCTCGGCCAGAATCCGCCCGGCGGGGCCCAGGCCATCGTCGGCTCGACCGTGAAGATCGTCGTCGACCGTGAGCCCAAGCAGGTCGCCGTCCCCGACGTGCTCGGCGATGCGCAGGACGCCGCCTCGCAGACCGTCAGCAACGCCGGCCTGTCCCCGGTGTTCCGGGTGCAGCAGGTCACGAATCCGGCGCAGAACGGCAAGGTCATCCAGGAGGACCCGGGTGCCGGCACGAAGCTCGACGAGGGCTCGCAGGTCACCCTCGTGGTCGGCTCGGCGCCCACGCCCCCGACGCCGCCGACCCCGCCCACGCCGCCGACCCCGCCCACGCCGCCGACCCCGCCGCCGCCCACGAACATCACCCGCGTCTTCGGCGTGAGCAACGGGCAGCAGCTCTACACGGTTCCGATTCCGAGCACCTGCGACAACCCCGACGGCGGCGCGACCCTCCAGCCGGTCCCGCCGGCGACGAGCACGGCCGGCGCGCAGATCACCCGCCAGGGGACCGGCCAGGACGAGTTCTACGCGCAGGTGACGGCGAGCAACGTGCCGCCGGGCACCGTCCAGCTCAAGATCACCGTCGGCTGCCAGTAGGCGGATGGGTCCGGCGGGCCGGTGGCCGCCGGCCGGCCCGCCCTACGTCTCGGCCGCGGGGCAGACGATCCGGTAGTCGCAGCGCGAGCACGCGGCGTAGCTCGGGGTCGGCTCGAAGCCCTGCGACTGGATGCCCGCGGCGACCTCGAGCACGGTGTCGGTGATCCAGTCGCGATCGGCGGCGTCGCGCGGCACCGGGACCTTCTCGTCGTCGAGCACGTAGTAGTAGGCCTGCTGGGCGGCCTCGAGCTGCCACGCCTCGCGGGCGCCGACCGCGTAGAGGGAGAGCTGCACGTCGTCCTTGAGCTGCGCCGCGGTCTTCGGCCGGCCGGTCTTGTAGTCGATGAGCTCGTAGCCGCCGTCCGGGAGCCGGTCGATCCGGTCGACCCGACCCCGCAGCGTGTGCGGGCCGAGGTGGAAGGAGAACGACCGCTCGAACCACAGCGGCTCAGCGGGATCGGTGCGGAACCGCTCGTGGTAGCGGACGAGCGACGCGGTCGCCTTGCCGTGGAGCTGGCGCTCCTCCTCGGAGTCGCCGAAGCCGCTGCGCCGCCAGCTCGCCTCGAGCAGCCCGAGGATGTCGGCCTGGGTGGCGTCGGCGCCCGCCTGGTGGTAGCGCTCCAGCACCTGGTGGACGAGGATCCCGAACCGCTGGTGGATCGTCGGCTCCTGCGGGATGCGGAAGATGCGCGCGAACTTGTAGCGCAGGGGGCACGTCCGGTAGGTCTCGACGTCGCTGGCCGACAGCACGAGGCCGTCACCGCGCCGCGGGAGGAACGCCTCGAGCGAGGGCTCCTCCCGGGCCGCCACCGCCTGCGCCCGGCGCCGCTCGTCGCGTTCGGCGTCCAGGAGGTACTCGTCGAGCGCGGAGGTGAGGAAGATCTCCCGCTGCTCGGAGGTCACGGCCTGCAGCAGCCGCTCGTTGATGGCGGGCATCGCCTCCTCCACGCTCTGGTCGGCGGGCCGCTCGATGAGCGCCGCGACCTTCACGAGCTCGAGGTAGCGCACGACGGCATGCGAGACGTCGAGGTCGGTGTCGAAGCGCAGCTCGCCGAGCCGGCTGCCGGTCCGCCCGACCGTGTCGAGCAGCTCGTCGCGGAGCAGCCGGTAGGTCCCGTGGAGCGACTCGGCCGGCCCGAACAGCTCCTCCTGGCGCTCCTCCCAGGCGGCCGCGGCGGCGTGCCGGGCCTCTTCGGCGAAGGGAGACGGCGGCTGGACCGCGTCGCCCTCGCCGTGGGCGGCGTAGGCGAGCACGAGGCGCGTGCGGGCCCGGGTCATCGCCATGTGCAGGAGCCGGCGCATCTCGGCGATGTGCGCCGCCCGCGTGTCGCGCGGCATCGCGTCGGGCAGCAGCGCGTCGGGAATCGGCTCGGTCACACGACGGCGGGCCCCCGGCATCCGCGCCGACTGCAGGCCCAGGACGTAGACGTGGTCGAACTCGAGCCCCTTGGCGTGCGCCATCGACATGACCTGCACGGCGCGGCGCTCCCCGCCCGCGTCGGCCTCGGTCTCGCGCAGGCCGGCCTCGGCCACGGCGGCGATGTAGCGGGCGAACTCGCGCGGCGTCGCCTGCGGCGAGCGCCGCACGTAGGCGGCGGCCAGGTCGCCGAACTTCGCGAGGTTCACGAGCCGGTCGACGACATCGGCCTGGGCGGCGAAGAGCTGCTGGCGGCGCAGGCCCAGGCGCTCGATGAGGCGGTGCACGTAGAGGTCCGGGCGCGTCGTGTCCAGCGCCGAGGAGGCCGAGCGGTAGAGCTTGAGGAAGCGCACGATGCGCTCGCGCGCCTCCGGCGGGATCTGCGGCGCCTCGATCGCCGCGGCGAGCGCCGAGACCATGTCGAGCTTGCGGCGCCGGGCGATCTGCGTGCAGCGGGCGAGGTCGATCGAGCGCAGCTCGATCGGCGGGCGGGCGAGCGCCCGGACGACCGCGGCCGCGTCGCCGGGGTCGGCCAGCAGTCGCAGCCAGGCCAGGACGTCGCGGATCTCGGCCCGCTGGAAGAACGCCGCGGCGCCGACCATCCGGTGCGGCACGGCGCGCTCCTCGAGCGCCGCGGCGATCGCCTGGCCCTCGCGCACGACCGACCGGACCAGCACGGCGATCGATCCGGGATCGGCGCCCTCGCGGCCGATGAGGCGCTCGACGTCGGCGGCCACGCCCTGGGCCTGCGCCCGCTCGTTCGTCGCGCGCCAGAAGCGCACCTCGCCGCCGGGGCGACCCGCCAGCGGCGTGGCCAGCCGGTCGGCCAGCGGCGCGACCACGGCCTCGGCCGCCGCGAGGATGTGCTCCGGGCAGCGCTGGGACTGCTCGAGCCGCACGACCGGGCCGGCGTTCGCGGCCGTGCGGAGGTTCGCAGTGGCATCGGCGCGCAGCCGGTCGACGGCGCCGTCGTCGTCGCCGGCGACGACGAGCGTGCCCGCTTCGGCGGCGAGGCGCGCCACGAGGTCGGCCTGCGCCGCCGACGCGTCCTGGTACTCGTCGACGAGCACGTGCTGGAAGCGGGCGGCCACGCGGACGCGCAGCGCGGGCCGGTCGCGCAGGGCCTGGGCGGCGAACAGCACGAGGTCGCCCGAGTCGAGCGCCCCGGCGTCGCGGAGGAGGCGGTCGTGCGCGGCGTACACGGCGGCGAACTCCCGCTCGAGGCCGGCCCGCTCGTCGTCGGGGAGCGCCGCCGCCCACTCCGCGAAGGCATCGGCGCCGATCATCTCGGCCTTCAGGCGGTCGATCCGCCCGATGAATCCGGCGAGCAGCGCCGTGGGGTTGCCGGCGAAGTCGTGGCGTCCGAGCGGGAGCTCGTCGAATCGGTCGAGCAGGAGCGCCAGGCGGTCGGCGGGCGTGACCGGCACGGCGGAGGGGTCGACCCCGGCGGCCACGGCCTCCTCGCGCAGCAGGCGCGCCGCGAACGTGGCCGGCGTGCCGATCGCCAGCTCCTCGTATGGCCGTTCGATCGCCGTCTCGATCTGCTCCCGCAGGGCCTCGGCGCCGCCGGCGCCGCTCGTGAGGAGCACGATCGCGTCGGGCGCCGTCCCCTGCTGCACGAGCCAGGCGAAGCGGGCGACGAGCACGCGGGTCTTGCCCGAACCCGCGCCGCCCAGGACGAGCAGGCGGTCGCCGGCGTGGGTGACGGCCTCGTGCTGGGCGCTGGTCAGGCCATCGAGGACGCTCGGCACGCCCCTAGGATATGGACTCGATGCCCGCCTCTCGCCCCCGCGCTGCGTGCTGAGCCGATGAGCCCGGGCTCCGCGGCGCTCGAGGCCGACTGGCTGGGCGCGTGCCGCCGGGCCGCCGACGGGCTGCGGGCGGTGCTCGCCGGCCGCCCCCGCACCGACGACCGCGCCGTCGAGGCCGGGATCGGCGAGGGCGGTGACCGGTCGCTGGTCATCGACCGGGAGGCCGAGGCGGCGGTGTTCGCGCAGCTCGACGCGCTCCACGCCGGCGGCGTGCGGTTCACGGCGGTCTCCGAGGAGCGCGGCCGGGTCGACTACGGCGACCCGGACGTGCTCGTGGTGATCGACCCGATCGACGGGTCGCTCAACGCCAAGCGCGGGGTGGGCCACCACGCCCTCTCGGTCGCCGTCGCGGACGGGCCGTCGATGGCCGACGTGGCCTTCGGCTACGTGCACGACTTCGGACCCGGCGAGGAGTGGGTGGCTCGCCGCGGGGCCGGCGCCGAGCTGAACGGCCTGCCGCTCGACCCGGCGGCGCCGGACCGCCGCCGCCCATCAGGGCGCCTGGAGATCGTCGGGATCGAGTCCGCGGATCCGCGCTGGATCGCCGCCTCGATCGATCCGCTGCTCGGCTCCGCCCACCGGATCCGCGCCCTGGGGACCATCGCCGTCACCATGTGCCAGGTGGCCGCGGCCCGATTCGATGCGATGGCCACGCTGAAGAGCTGCCGCGCCTTCGACGCCGCCGCGTCCCAGCTCATCGTGCGCGAGGCCGGCGGCCTCGTTGCCTTCACGGCGTTCGACGAGCCGCTGGCGGCCCCGCTGGATCTGGTCCCGCGCTCCCCGGTCGTCGCGGCGCGCAGCCGCGAAGGCCTCGCGACGGTCCGCACGCTTCCGCAGGGCTGAGCCCGGCCCCGCGGGCCGGCGGCGCCCGTTCGGCATCATCACGGCATGGTCGACTGGCGCCTCGCCGAGCAGATCGCCCGCACGGTCGCCGGGCAGCCGCACGATCCGCTGGCGATCGCGGCCGATCTCGCGGCGCTCTCGGACGACAGCGAGCGCCTGGTCTCCGGCTACACGGGCCTGGCCGCCGCCGGCCCGCTCCCTCGCGCCGAGCGCCTCGGCCGGCGGGAGTGGATCGCCGCGAACGTCGCGAGCCTGCGTCCCGTGCTCGACCCCGTCGTGTCCGGCCTCGGGGGCGGGCTCGGTCCGCTGGGCGGCCCGCTGCGCTCCGGCGCGGGCGTCGTGCTTGGCGCGGAGGTCGGCCTGCTGCTCGGCGCGATGGCCCAGCGCGTCCTCGGGCAGTACGACCTCGTGCTGCTCGACGCCGACGCGCCGACGCGCCTGCTCTACGTCGAGCCGAATCTCGGCGAGGCAGCGCGCTCGTTCGCCGCCGACCCGGACGAGTTCGCGCACTGGGTGGCGCTGCACGAGGTCACCCACGCGCTGCAGTTCGGTGCCGTGCCGTGGCTGCGCGGCCACCTCGCGGGGCTCCTGCGGGAGCTGCTCGGCTCGCTCGAGGTGCGCGTCGATGCCTCCGGGCTCGCCCGCCTGCCGGGGCGCGACGACCTGCGCGCGCTGGCGGGCGCCGTTCGGTCCGGTGATGTGATGAGCCTGGTCGCCGGCCAGGGCCGGACCGAGCTGATGGCGTCGCTGCAGGCCACGATGGCCGTGGTCGAGGGCTACGCCGAGCACGTGATGGATGTCGTCGGCGCCGAGGTCCTCCCGAGCCTCGCCGAGCTGCGGGCCGCCCTCGAGCGGCGCCGCGCGAGCCAGCCGGCCCTGGCCCGCCTGCTCACCCGGCTCATGGGCCTCGACCTCAAGCTGCGCCAGTACGAGCAGGGCAAGCGCTTCTGCGATGCCGTGGCGGCCGAGGGCGGGATCTCGGCGCTGAATCGCGTCTGGGCGGGCCCCGAGGCCCTGCCGACGCTGGCCGAGCTCGACGACCCACGCGCGTGGGCCGATCGAACGCGCGTTCCTTCCGTCACAAGCCCGTAACGCGGACGGCCCGCAAACACGGGAGAATCGGTCCCGAGCCGACGCCGCGTGTAACAAGCCGGACGCCGGGGTTTACAAACAGGTGTTCGGTCTATACAGTTCCGAGCAACTTAGAAGTAACATCCTTACCTCGGGTTCCGCAAGGAGAGACCTCCCTCATGGCCACGACCAACGCCCCCACGCAGAAGGCTGCCGCGACCAAGCGTCGCGCCACCGCCGCCGCGAACGCCACCGAGCGGAAGGCTGCTGCCACCAAGCGCAGCGCCGCCGCCAACAAGGGTGCCGCGACCCGCGCCCGCAACCACGCGCGCACCACCGCGAAGACCAAGGCCACGAAGGCCGAGCACCAGGCCGAGGACGCTGCCCGCACCGCGCAGGACCAGGCCCGCGAGGCCGTCGATCGCGCCGTCAAGATTCCGGTCGGGGCCGCGCTGCTGGCCGTCGATCGCGTCCGCGAGCTGGCCGCTGACATCCGCAAGACCTACGGCGACCCCGACGTCGCCCAGAAGCAGGTCGAGCGCGACCTCAAGCGCTTCGAGCGCCGCGGCACGACCGCGCTGAACCGGCTCGAGCGTGAGGTCAAGAAGTCCCGCACGCGCGTCGAGCGCGAGCTGCGCCAGCGCCGCACCCGCGTCGAGCGCGAGGTTCGCGCCCAGCGGCGCAGCCTCGAGCGCCAGGCCCGTCAGACGCGCCGGTCGCTCGATCGCCAGACGGCGACCGCCCGCAAGACCGTCACCGCCCAGGTCGACCTCGCCTCGGCTCGCGCCGAGGACGCCGTCGCCATCGGGCAGAAGGTCGCCTCCCGGGCTGCGGACCGCGTCGTGAGCGCCGCGTAGCCACACCCTTCTCCCGGCCCGCGCACGGAGAGGCGCGGGGCCCGGGCCAGTGTGCCGGCCTCATATCTCCGCCGGCACTCGCAGTACCTCTCCTCCCTCAACCGCCGGGTCGGCCTTCGGGCCGGCCCGTCGGTCGTTCCGGGGCCAGGCCACCGGGTTTGCGAGAATGGGCCGATGCCCACGACCGACGAGATCCGCGAAGCCCTGACCGCCGTCATCGACCCCGAGCTTCGCCGCTCGATCGTCGAGCTCGACATGGTCCGCTCCATCGACGTCCACGCCAACGGCGTGGTCGACGTGACCGTGTCCCTCACCACGCCGGGATGCCCGATCAAGGGCCACTTCCAGACCGCGGTCGCGGACGCCGTCGGCGCACTGGACGGCGTGGCGGGCGTCAACGTGGGCTTCGACGTCCTGACCGACGATCAGAAGGGCGCCCTGCAGCGCAAGCTCGGGCGCACGACCCTGCCGGACGGCGCGCTGGCCCAGATCCAGAACGTCATCTGCGTCGCCTCGGGCAAGGGGGGCGTCGGCAAGTCGACCCTGACGGCGAACCTCGCCGCGGCGCTCGCCGCGGAGGGCCGCCCGGCGGGCGTCCTGGACGCCGACGTGTGGGGCTACTCGATCCCGCGCATGCTCGGCCTCGGCGCCCAGCGTCCGCAGGTCAACGCCGACCGCAAGATCATTCCGCTGAGCGCCCACGACGGCCTGAAGGTCATGTCGATCGGGTTCTTCGTGGAGGAGGATTCGCCGGTCGTCTGGCGCGGGCCCATGCTCCACAAGGCCCTGACGCAGTTCCTCGAGGACGTCGACTGGGGGGCACTGGACTACCTCGTGGTCGACCTCCCGCCGGGCACGGGCGACGTCTCGATGACGCTCGCCCAGCTCCTGCCGCAGTCCCAGTTCGTCATCGTCACCACGCCGCAGGCGGCGGCCCAGAAGGTCGCGCGCCGGTCGGCCGAGCTCGCGACGAAGTTCAAGCTCGAGATCGCCGGCGTGGTCGAGAACATGGCGGGCTTCACGACCCCGGGCGGCGAGCGCTACCCGATCTTCGGCGAAGGCGGGGGCGAGCAGCTCGCCGCCGAGCTCGACGTGCCGCTGCTCGGGAAGGTCCCGCTGACGATGCCCCTCCGGGAGTCCTCGGACGTGGGCACGCCGCTCGTCGTCTCCGACCCGGACGACCCGGCCGCACAGGCGATCCGGCAGATCGCTCGCGGCATCATCGCCCAGACTCCCGTCGCGCTCCCGGTGGTGCAGGCGCCGGCCGCGGCGCCTCCGGCGGCGCCCAAGCCCGCCGGCATGTCGCTGCCGATGGCCTGACCGGCCGCGCCGGCCAGCCGCACATCCGTCCAGGCGCGATTTCGGCGGCGCACTTTTCCAGGGATCCTCCGTCTACCCCCCGAACGCGTCAACGACGACCCGCTCGGGCCGCATGGCCGGGCGGGGGAGGTGCAGACATGAGACGAGCTGTGATCGCAGGGCTGGCCGTGCTGGCCGCGCTCCTGGTCGCCGCGCCACTGGCGGCCGCGCACGACGGCGGCGGCTTCGGCGACCGCGGCGGGCCGCCGCCTGGCGGCGGTGCCAGGCCGGCACCGCCTGGCGGCGGTGCCGGCCTGGGCGAAGCGCCCGGGCAGGCGTTTGACATCGGCATCCCCGGGCCGCCGCGCGGCTGGTGGGGCGAGCATGGTGCCGAGGCGCCCGACGGGACCTCCGACATCCATGTCGTCGCCGGGACCGTGGCCAGCGTCGACGCGACGGGCAACACCCTCTCCGTCACCCTGCGCGGGTGCCGGAACGCCGATCCGGCGTCGACCTCCTCGCACCACGGCGGACGCGAGGGCGACGACGACGGCTCCGTCCCGGCGAACGTGACCGTGAAGGCGGACGCCGACACGCTCATCGTGCGCAACGGCAAGGAAGCGGCGCTCGGCGATCTGGTCGCTGGCGACCGGGTGGCTGCCGAGATCGCCACCGAGGAGGACACCACCCTCGAGCAGGCCCTGGCGACGCCCGCCTGGCTGATCGTGGCCAAGTCCGCCGTCGCCAGGCAGGCGTTCTACGGCTTCGGCGGGTCGATCGTCTCGGTCGATGCGGCGAACAGCAAGGTCACCGTCAACGTGACGAAGGCCACGGCCAGCGCCCGGAAGCTGCTTGGCGCCGGCGCGAAGGAGCTCGTGTTCACGGCGGACGCGAACACGTTCATCCTGAAGAACGGCGCCAAGGTCGGCATCGGCGACCTGGCCGCTGGCGATCTCGTCGGCGTCGGCATCCGCGCGGCGAAGACTGCGACGCTCGCTGACGTCGTCGCGACGCCGGCCAAGCGCATTCTCGCGCTGAACTCGACCACCAGCGCCAGCTCGGCCCGCAAGGCCCGAGCTGCCCGGCGTCTCGCGCTCCGGGCTGCCGGCGTGCGGCGGTGATTGGCGCATCCCAGTTCCGCCAGCGAGGGCCCGCCGCGCGCGGGCCCTCGCCAGCGGCGGCCTTGCCCTTCGCAGGCCCGTGGGCCATCATGGCCCGCGGGCCCGCCGGGCTGCCCGCTCCAGGCTCCCCGCTCCCGGCCCCCGCCTGACGATGGAAGCCGCCACCGCCCGCACCGCCGGCGCTCGTCCCTCGGCCCCGCCCGGCGGGACCCTCAACCGGCTGCGCGGCGATCGCAAGCTGGTCGAGCGCTTCCAGGCTGGCGACGACGGCGCGTTCGCGGTCCTCTACGACCGCCACCGGTCTCGTCTCATGGCCATCGCGATCGGGGTGCTCAGCTCGGCCGAGGACGCGCAGGACGCCGTGCAGGACGCGTTCATGTCCGCCGCCTCCTCGCTCCGAACCCGCACGCCCGACGACGTCCGCGCGTGGCTCTCCCGGGTCGCTCGCAACGCGGCGATCGACGTGGCCCGCGGGCGCCGGCCGACGGTCGAGGTCGCCGACGGCGACGCCCTGGCGATCGGGCCGGCACGCCAGGCCGAGGTCCGCTCCGAGCTCGTCGAGCTCGTGGCCGCGCTCAAGGACCTCCCGGAACGCCAGCGCACGGCGCTGGTGATGCGCGAGCTGTCCGGGGCGTCCTACGCCGAGATCGGCGCGACGCTCGGCGCCGACGAGGCTGCCGTGCGGGGCCTCATCTCCCGGGGCCGCCTGTCGCTGCGCGCCGCCCGGGAGGCCCGGGCCCTGCAGTGCGGGGCGGTCCGCGAGCGTCTCGCCGTGGAAGTCGACGGCCGCCGCCGCACCGCCGATGTGCGCCGTCACCTCAAGGGATGCTCGGAGTGCCGGCGGTTCCAGGCCGGCCTCAAGGACGACGCGAAGGCCCTGCGCGGCCTCGTGCCCGTCGCGGGCGTGGCCGGCCTCGTCGCAATCCTGGCGTCGATCAAGGCGACGCGGCCGCTCCTCGTCGGCGGCGCTCTGCTCAAGGGCCTCGGTGCGACCCAGGCCGTCCAGCTCGTCGCGGCCTGCGTCGTGTGCGCCGGAGCGGCCGAGGGCGTCCGGGAGATCGCCGTGCGGACACCCGCGCCGCACCGGGCCCGGGCCGCGGCTGCGCCCGACACGGCGGGGAAGAGCGCCGCGCCGGCCGCAGCCGCCGCCGTGCCCACGGGCTCCAGGTCCGAGGTCCGGGCCGAGTCCGGCCCGCGCCCCATGTCCGGGCTGGGCGCCGCCGAGCAGCGCGTTGCCCGCGGCCGGCGCGAGGCGGCGCTCGCGCCGGCGGCGCCGTCCCCAGCCCGAGGCGGCTGGGCGGGACCGGCCGATCGCGCGCCCGACGCGGCCGTCCCAGGCCGCGGCCCGGCCGGAGGCGATCAGGCCGCCGGTCAGGACACGGCCGGCGGCGGATTGGACGGCTGGACTCCGCGCCGGGGCCGGGACCGCACCCGGTGGCGCGGATCAGCCGCGCCCGCACCGGGCGGGGCCGAGGACGATCCGGCGATCGAGGACTCGCCCGCGGCGGATCCGGCGGAGGCGCCGGCGCCCGAGCGGCCGCGGTACGAATGGCGCCCTCAGCGCAGCAGGCCGTCCGGGACCTGGCCGGGCTCCGGCGGCGGCTCGGCCCCGGCCGATCCGCCCGCGCCAGCGACCGACCCGGACGTTGAGGATCCCGGTGCGGCCTCTGCCGCGGACGCCCCGGACGCCAGCCCGGCCGGCTGATTCGCGCGCGCGCCGCGACTCAGGCGGCTACTTGCCGGCGTAGTACTGCGCGTTGATCTGGACGTACTTCGTCCATTCGCCCGGAAGCTGATCCTCGGCGAAGCAGGCGTCGACCGGGCAGGCCTCGACGCAGGCGTCGCAGTCGATGCACTCCTCCGGATCGATGTAGAGCATCTCGACCTTGTCGTAGTCGGGCTCGTCCGGCGTGGGGTGGATGCAGTCGACCGGACACACCTCGACGCAGGAGTTGTCCTTGGTCCCGATGCACGGCTCAGCGATGACGTAGGCCATAGGTGGTGGTGATTCCTCGTGGACGTTCCAAGAAACGGACGCGGGATTCTAGAGTCCGCGGCGGGCGAGCGTAACGCCGTTGGCGCCGGGGCGACCGTGGCTATGCTCATGGGCATGGCGATCACCGCAAAGATCCTGGCGGCCCGGGGCCGCTCGCAGGCGGCCGCGCGGGGCATCGACCCGGCCCGGGTGCCGCCCGGGCAGTACCTCACCGAGCGCTTCCCGGTGCTCACCTACGGCCCGAATCCGGCGTTCTCCCGCGCGGACTGGAGCTTTCGCGTGTTCGGCGAGGTGGACAACCCGTACTCGATCACCTGGGACGAGCTCATGACGCTCGAGCAGGTGACCATCACGTGCGACATCCACTGCGTGACGCGCTGGTCGAAGCTCGACACGGCGTGGACCGGCGTGCGGGCGCGCGACGTCCTCGAGCTGGCCCAGGTGCGCGCTTCGGGCACCCATGTGCTCACCCACTGCGACGGCGGGTACACGTCCAACCTCCCGCTCGAGGCGATGCTGGAGGACGAGGTGCTCCTCGCCCACACCTATGACGGCCAGCCGCTCGAGCCCGACCACGGCGCCCCGCTGCGCCTCCTGGTCCCGTCGCGCTACTTCTGGAAGTCCGCGAAGTTCCTGCGCGCGCTCGAGGTGATGCCCGAGGATCGCCAGGGGTTCTGGGAGCTCAACGGCTACCACAACGACGCGGACCCCTGGACCGAGCAGCGGACCTGGTTCTGAGCCGGCCTGCGCCGCCTGCCCCGGATCCGCCCCGTCCGGGGGCCGCCGGCATGGCCGGCCTCGCGCTCGGGGGCGCCGGGATGTTCGCGGTCATGTACGCGACCCAGGCGATCCTCCCCGTGCTCGGCCGCGACTTCGGCGTGTCGCCGTCGCGGGCGGGGCTGACCATCACGGTCCTGATCGGCGCGGTGGCGATCGGCGGCTGGATCTGGGGGCCGTACTCGGACCGCCGGGGGCGCAAGCGCTCCCTCGTCCTCGCGAGCGCGCTCCTCGTCCTCCCCACGGTCGGCGCCGCGGTCGCGCCGACGTTCGAGATCTTCCTGGCCTGCCGCGCGCTCCAGGGGCTCTGCATGCCGGGCCTGCTCACTGTCGGGGTGCCGTACGTCGCGGAGGTCTACGCCCCCGCACTCGGCGGGCGGGCGATGGGGTACTACCTCGCGTCGCTGGTCGCCGGCGGCATCGTGAGCCGGGTCGGGGTCGGGCTCGTCACTGCGGCGGCCGGCTGGCGGTGGGCGTTCGCCGCGCTCGCGGTGCTGCCCGCGGTCGGGGCGCTCGTCATGCGCCGGCTGCTGCCCGAGGCACCGGCGCCGGCGGTGAGCGGCTCGCGCCGGGGTGCGCTGGCCCGTCAGCTCGCGAACCCGCGGCTCATCGCGCCCACTGCCGGCGCCGCGGCGCTCTTCTTCACGTTCGTGAGCATCGCCTCGTACGTGACCTACCGCCTCGAGGCGCCGCCGTTCGGCTACGGGGTGGAAGCCACGAGCGCGATCTTCGTGCTCTGGGTGATCGGCGCGATCGGGCCGACGGCCGGCCGGGTGGCCGATCGGATCGGGTGGCGGCGCCTCCTCGCCGGCGCCCTCGGGCTCGCCCTGGCCGGTGTGGCGCTGTCGCTGCCCGAGACGCTGCCGACCGTCGTGCTGGGCCTCGCCTGCGTGATCACCGCGATGTTCTCCGGGCTCGTCGGGGCCCAGCTCGGCCTCGCGGCGGCGACGTCGCGCGACCGCGGCACCGCCAGCGCCCTGTACTTCACCGTCTACTACGTCGCCGGCGGGCTCGCCGCGTTCGTTCCCGGCATCGCCTGGGAGCAGGCCCAGTGGGCCGGCGTCGCGGCGATCGCCGCGGGTGTGCTCGCCGTGGGCCTCGCGCTGGCGCTGGCCGGCCCGGTGCGGCCGGCGGTCGACGTGCCCGCCGCGGACGCGTGATCGGGGCGCAGCGCGTGCGAGACTGCGCGCCATGATCCTGCTCACCGGAGCCACGGGGCTCGTCGGGACCGCGCTGCTGAGCCGGCTGACGAAGGAGGCCGAGCCGGTCCGCTGCCTGGTGCGCGATCCGCGCCGCCTCGGCATCGAGCGGGTGCGGGTCCAGATCGCGCTCGGCGACCTCACCGACCCGCAGTCGTTCCGGCACGCCCTGCGCGGCGTCAGCACCGTCGTGCACCTGGCCGCCTCGATCCGCGACCAGGGGCCGCCGGGCGCCGGGCGCTCGATCGAGGAGCTCAACGGCGTCGCCACCTGGCGCCTGGTGCAGGCCGCCGAGCGGGCGGGGGTGCAGCGCTTCGTCTTCTTCTCGGCGCTCGGAGCCTCGACGCGCAGCCGGGCCCGGTTCATGCGGGCCAAGGCGCTGGCCGAGCGGGCCGTTGGCGAATCGCCGATCCCGCACACCGTGTTCGCGCCGTCGATCGTCTACTCGCCAGGCGACCCCTTCCTGAAGCTGCTCGAGCGGCTGTCGCTCCTGCCGGCCGTGCCGATCTCCGGGCGCGGGCGGGCCCCGTTCCAGCCGATCTGGGTCGAGGACGTCGCCGACTGCGTCCACGCCGCGCTGGCGGCGCCGGACCGCCTGCGGGAGCGGTACGAGCTGGCCGGGCCCGACACGCTCTCCTACCGGGCGATCGTCGAGCTCGCGGTCCGGGCGACCGGGCGCCGGCGCGCGCTGCTGCCCGTGCCGCTGCGGTTCGCCGAGCGGGCGCTGGGGGCGGCGGAGGCCGTAGCCGGGCGGCCCGTCCTCGCCACGCCGGACGAGCTCGAGCTCATGGAGGTGCCGATGGTCTCGCGCCTCGGCACCGCGGACGCCGAGTCGCTCGGGATCCGGCCGCGGGCGATGCCCGGCGTGCTCGGCGCGGGGGCCTGAGAGCGCCGCCCGCCGCCGCTCAGACCCCGTCGGGCCGGCGGCCCGACCAGGGCCGCGCCGCCTCGATCTGGGCCGCGAGCGCGAGCAGGGCAGCTTCGCCGGCGGGCCGCCCGGCGAGCTGGATCCCGACAGGGAGCCCGTCGTCCCCGTGCGCGAGCGGCAGCGAGATCGCCGGCTGGCCCGTCACGTTGAAGACGGCGGTGAACGGCGTGAAGCGCCCCGAGGCGGCGAAATCCTCCATCGGCGCGTCCGAGGCGGCGTCGATCTCGCCGATCGGCACGGGGCGCTGGGCGAGCGCCGGGGTCAGCAGCGCGTCGTAGGGCGCGAGATCGCTGACGAGCTGCCGGGAGAAGCCCTGGAGCTGGTAGAGGGCCGCCAGGAATTGGTGGGCGTTGACCTCGGAGGCCAGCTTGTAGATCGCCCAGCTCATCGGCTCGAGGTTCTCCGCCGACGGCTCGTGGCCGGAGACGTGGCCCGCGAACGCGGCCGACAGGGCGATGTTCGCGCCGAAGACCACCGAGAAGAGCTGGAGGAGCTCGGGGATCTGCCAGCCGACGTCGATCTCCTCGACCTCGTGGCCCAGCGATTCGAGCAGGCCGGCGGCATCCCGGACGGCCGCCAGCGCGACCGGATCGACGGGACAGTCGATCGGCGGGGTGAGCGTCATCGCGATTCGCAGCGGCCCGGGCTCCCGGGCCGCCGAAACGGCGAAGGGCTCGCCCGGGGGCGGCGCCCAAGCCGCGTCCCCCGGCTCCGGGCCGGCGAGGACGTCGAGCAGCGCGGCCGTATCGGCGACGGTGCGGGTGAGCATCCCGTCGGCGACGAGGAACGACTCGCCGAGCTCGGGGGCGACCGACACCCGGCCGCGCGACGGCTTGAGGCCGACGAGGCCGCAGCACGCTGCCGGGATGCGGATGGAGCCGCCGCCGTCGTTGCCGTGGGCGACGGGGACCATGCCGCCAGCCACCGCCGCGCTCGCGCCGCCTGAGGAGCCGCCGGGCGTGCGGTCCGGGTCCCAGGGGTTTCGCGCCGGGCCGAACCGCTGGGGCTCGGTCACCGGCACGATCCCGTACTCCGGCAGATTGGTCTGGCCCACCACGATCATCCCGGCCGCCTTCAGGCGCCGCGTGACGTTGTGATCGACCTGGGCGCGAAAGTCGCCCATGAGCTCGGCGCCGTAGCTGAGCCGCAGCCCCGCGACGCCACGGTTCTCCTTGATCAGGGTCGGGACGCCGGCGAACGGGCGCTCGTCGCCGGGCTGCACCACGTCGGCGGCGGCGAGCGCGCGGTCGGCGTCGAGCTGGATCACGGCGTTGAGCTCGGGGTTGCGGGCCTCGATGCGCTCGAGCGCCGCCTCGACGAGCTCGCGGCTCGTGACCGTGCCGGCCCGCACCTCGGCCGCCACGGCGGTGGCGGGCTGGACCAGGAGGGAGGCGGCAGAGGGCACGGGGAACTCGTCTCGTCGGGTGGCGGCGGCCCGGGGAGCGTACCCGCTGGCGTGGCGCGTAACCGGTTAGATGCTAGAATATGGTTATGCCGGTCGCCGACCGTTCCGCTCACGTTCCCGTCGCTGACGTCCCGGATCCGCCGCTGGCGGCCGGGGCGCCGTACTGGTACTGGCTCGGCGGCCGTCCGGCGCTCGATCTGGACAACACGCTGCGGGAGCGCTGGAACCGCCGGATCGAGTGCCTCGTCACCCCGGCTGACCTCGGCGGCTGGCTGGTGGCCGCCGGCGTCCTCGACGCCGCGCCGGCGCGGATTCCCCGGGCCGTCCTCGACGAGGCGCGCGACCTGCGCGAGGCGATCGACTCGTGCGTTGAGGCCGCCGTGGCCGGCGTCCCGCCGGACCCCGACGCGATCCTCGCGATCGACCGCTGGCTGACCCTGGCCGGCCCCCGCCCGGCGCTGTTCCTCGACGCCGACGAGCAGCCCGTGCTGGCCGAGCGCCCCGCCGCGGACTCGCCGCGGCGCGCCCTGGGGCAGATCGCCCTCGACGCGGCCGAGATGCTCGGCACCCCGGAGTCCCGGGCCCGGATCCGGATCTGCGCATCCGACACGTGCAGCGCCCGCTTCTACGACCGGTCCCCGGCCGGACGGCGCCGCTGGTGCTCGATGCAGGCGTGCGGCAACGCCGCCAAGGCGCGCCGCCACCGCGCCCGGGCCCGGGCGGGCGCGTGACCGCCGCCGCCCTCGCCCCGGTCCTGCGGTACCGGTGGGTCATCCTCGCGGTCGGCGTCGGGGCGCAGGCCGCCGTGGCCGCCGTCCGCCAGGGACTCCCGGCGCTCGGTCCCACGCTGCGCACCCAGTTTGGCCTCACGCTCCCGGAGGTCGGCGTCATCTTCGCCAGCTTCTCGCTCGGCATCGTGCTGACCCTCATCGCCTGGGGGGCGCTGGCCGACCGGATCGGCGAGCGGCCCGTCATCGCCGCGGGGCTGGCCGGCGCCGCGGTGGCGCTCGGGGTGGCGTCGCTGGCGCCGACCTTCGCCGCGCTCGTGGCGGCGCTCTTCGTCTCGGGGCTCTTCGCAGCGAGCGCCACCGGCGCCAGCGGCCGGGCCGTGATGGGCTGGTTCGCCCGGCGCGAGCGCGGGATGGCCCTCGGAGTCCGGCAGATGGGCGTGCCCCTCGGCGGCGGCCTGGCCGCCCTGGCCCTTCCGGTGCTCGTGGCCGCCTGGGACCTTCGCGTCGCCCTCGGCGCGCTGGGCGCCGCAAGCCTCGTCGCCGCGCTCGCAGCGGCGCGGTGGATGCGCGAGGCGCCGGCGCCTCCCGCCGGCCACGTCCGCGTGGTGGCGCCCCCGCCGCTGCGCGACCGTCGCCTGTGGCGGCTCGCCACCGGCAGCGGGATGCTCGTGATCGCGCAGAGCGGCGTGCTGGGCTTCCTGGTCCTCTACCTGCACGACGAGCGGGGCTGGAGCGCCGCTGCGGCCGCCGCGGCGCTCGCGGCACTCCAGGTCGGCGGCGCCGTTGCGCGCGTCGGCGCGGGCCGCTGGTCGGACCGGATCGGCGAGCGCATCGCGCCGGTCCGCCGCCTGGGCGCGGCCAGCGCGGCCTTGCTCGCTGCCGCCGTGCTCCTCTCCGGCGCGTCCACAGGGGTCGTGCTCCCGGTGCTCGTCGCGGGCGGGATCCTGGCCATGAGCTGGAACGGGCTCTCGTTCACGGCGGCCGCCGAGATGTCTGGACGCGAGCGTGCGGGCACGGCGATGGGCGTCCAGAACACGGTCCTGTCGGTGTTCGGCGCGGTGGCGCCGATCGCCGTCGCGTCGGCGGTGACGGTCGGCTCCTACCCGGCAGCCTGGGCGGGGCTCGCGCTGATCCAAGCGGCAGGAGTGGCCGTCCTCGCGCCGCTCGTCGGCGAGGAGCGCACGCGCCGGGCGGCGCGCGTTGCCCGGCTGCGGCGTGCGGCGCCGGCGGCGCCGGTCCGCCGGCGCGAAGCGCCGCACGCCGGCGTGCCGCTCCCGGCCCCCACCTGTCAGGCTTTTCCCGACCGTCGCGCCGCGGCCGACGGCCTTCCGCGTTCACGAGAGGATCACCGAGCATGAGCGAAGTCCAGAGCGGCCTCGAAGGCGTCGTCGCCTTCGCCACCGAGATTGCCGAGCCCGACAAGGCCGGCGGCGCGCTGCGCTACCGTGGCGTCGACATCGAGGATCTCGTCGGCACGGTGCCGTACGAGAAGGTCTGGGGCCTGCTCGTCGACGGCACGTTCGATCCGGGCCTGCCGCCCGCCGAGCCCCACCCGCTCGAGATCCGCTCGGGGGACGCCCGCGTGGACGTGCAGAGTGCGCTCGCGATGCTCGCGCCAGAGTGGGGGATGAAGCCGCTGATCGACATCCCGGATCGCCAGGCCCGCGACGACCTGGCCCGGGCATCGGTCATGGCGCTGTCGTTCGTCGCCCAGTCCGCGCGCGGCCCCGACCGCACGCCCGTGCCGCAGGAGGAGATCGACCGCGGCGCCACGATCCCCGAACGCTTCCTCATCCGCTGGCGCGGCGAGGCCGACCCCGACCACGTCAAGGCGATCGACGCATACTGGATCTCGGCGGCCGAGCACGGCATGAACGCCTCGACGTTCACCGCGCGGATCGTCGCCTCGACCGGGGCCGACTGCGCCGCCGCGCTCTCCTCGGCGGTCGGGGCCCTGTCGGGGCCGCTGCACGGCGGGGCGCCGTCCCGCGTGCTCGCGATGCTCGACGAGGTCGAGCAGCTCGGCGACGCGGACCGCTGGGTGAAGTCCGCCCTGGACCGCGGGGACCGTCTCATGGGCTTCGGCCACCGCGTCTACCGGGCCGAGGACCCGCGGGCGCGGGTGCTGCGCCGTGTCTGCAGCCAGCTCGGCTCGCCGCGCTTTGCCGTGGCGGAGGCCCTCGAGACGGCCGCGCTCGCCGAACTGCACGCCCGCAAGCCCGACCGCGTCCTGGCCACCAACGTCGAGTTCTGGTCCGCGGTCGTCCTCGACCTCGCGGACGTGCCGGCGCACCTCTTCACGCCGCTCTTCACCTGCGCGCGGACGGCGGGGTGGTCGGCGCACATCCTGGAGCAGAAGCGCGAGGCGCGCCTCATCCGTCCCAGCGCGAAGTACGTCGGTCCCGCCCCGCGGCCGGTCAGCGAGGTGGCGGGCGCCGCGACGGTCTCCTGAGGCCGGCCCGCGTCGCGGCCGAGACAGGCCGGGAGTCGCCGGCGCGACGGAGCGCCGGGGCCCCCGGGCCTAGGCTCGCCGCATGCCTTCCCTCCGTCGCCTCCCCTCCCGCCGCCGCGCCGCCGCCGCCCGCCACTGGATCGGCGGCGCCGCGCTTCTGGCCGTCCTGGCCGCCGGCCCTGCCTCCGCGGCGGCGCCCGCCTGGCATCCGCTGCACGCCGGCGACCTCGAGGTCACCGAAGGCGCGCTCGCCCCGGCGGGAACTGCCGCCCTGCGCACCGACAGCCCCAAGCTGCGCGCGGTGCACCGCGACGGCGGCCGCCACGCGACGCGGGCGCTGCTGATCTTCCGGGGCCACGGCGACAGCACGACCGTCGAGCCTCTCGGCTCCGGAGCGATCCGGCGCCAGATCGGGCTCAAGCTGCGCGCGACCGACCCCTGCAATCTGCTGTACGTGATGTGGCGGTCGGTGCCCGAGCACGCGGTGGTCGTCTCGGTGAAGCGCAACCCCGGCCAGACCACCTCGGCCCAGTGCGGCAACCGCGGCTACACCGACCTGGCCACCATCCCGCTGGCGGGCCGCTCGGCCTCCGATCAGGCCGCCCACCGGCTGGACGTCCGCACGCGCCGGACCGCGGGCGGCACGATGCTCGTCTCGCTGCGCCTCGACGGTGGGCGGCCCCGCGGGCTCGCCGTGCCCGCGCCGCTGGCGAGCGGGCTCGCCGGCCCGGTTGGCGTGCGGTCGGACAACGGGACGTACACGTTCCGCCTCGCCGCCGGCCGCTGAGGAGCCGGACCGCTAGAGGTGCCACCGCGTGTGCCCGTGGTGGTGATGCAGGTCCTCCGGGGCCACCGCCGCGCGAGCCGCGGGCGGCGGCCGCGCCGGCGCGAGGAGCCACCAGGTCAGCGCGGCGCAGACGACGACGAGCACGACGACGATCCACATCGAGCTGCTCAGGGCGTCGGTGAAGGCGTCGCCGGCGGCGACGTTCACCGCGGCGCGGGGCGCGGGGGGCAAGGCGGCGACCGCCGCCTTCGCTTCGGGCGAGCCGGCGAGCAGCGCGTCGATGTCGCGCTTCTCGATCGTCGTGGCCGGACCCGCCCGCTGCTCGAGCGCCTGCGTGACGTCGTCGGTCTGGATGTGGAGAAAGACGGCGCCCATCAGCGCGAGCACGAGCGCCCCGGCCATCAGCCGGTTCATGCCGAGCACCCCCGCGGCGATCCCGGCCTTCTCCCGCGGCATCGCGGCCATGGCCGCCGTGGACATCGGCGTGTACACGAGCGCGAGCGAGATGCCGAAGAGGAGATACCCGGGGAGGAGCCCGCCGGCGTAGGTCGTGTCTGGGCCGATCTGCGTGAGCCACAGCGTCCCCGCGGCACCGCACACCATCCCCGCGGTCATCGTGATGCGGACGCCCACCCGTTCGATGACCTTCGTGCTGGCCTGGGAGAACAGCACCATCGGCACCGTGATCGGCAGCACGAGCAGGCCGGCCGCGATCACCGAGTAGCCGAGGATGTTCTGGAGGTACTGCGGCTGGAAGAACATGACGCCCCAGTAGGCGCCGACGAGGGCGAAGGCCGCGGCGGTCGCGCCGAGGTAGGGGCGGTTCCGGAACAGCGGGAACTCCATGATCGGATGGCGCACCCGGTGCTCCACGACCCAGAACACGGCGAGCATCGCGACGCCGCCGACGAACGTGCCGAGCGTCGCCGCCGAGCCCCAGCCCCAGCCCTTGCCCTGGACCAGCGCGAGGACGACCGCGGTCAGCCCGATGCTGAGGGCGGCCAGGCCCGGCCAGTCCAGCTCCGTGCCGGCGCTCTCGTCGCGCGACTCCGGCGCCGCCCACGCCGTGATGGCGAAGCCGACGACGCAGACCGGGACGCACAGCCAGAAGATCGCCCGCCAGGACACCGACGCGATGAGCAGGCCGCCCACCAGCGGCCCCACGGCGAGGGCGATCGCCGAGATCGTCGTCCAGATGCCGAGCGCCCGCGGGCGGTCCGCATCGGAGAAGGCGTTGCTGGCGAGCGCGAGCGAGAGGCCGAGCATCGCCGCGCCGCCGGCGCCCTGGATGACCCGCCCGGCCACGAGGACGGCGGGCGCCCAGGCGAGCGCCGAGAGAATGGCGCCGGCGCCGAAGACGAACGTCCCGAGCAGGTAGATCCGCCGCCGGCCGTAGATGTCGCCGAGCCGGCTGAGCGTCACGACGAGCACCGCCATGGAGAGCAGGTAGGCGTTCTGCACCCACTGCAGCGCCTCGGCGGAGGCGTTGAGGTCGCGCTGGAGGTCCGGCAGCGCGAGCCCGAGCGCGGTCGAGTCCAGCATGAGCACGAACAGGCCGCCGCACGCCCCCAGCAGCGTCCACCACGGCCGGGTGCGCTCCGTCAGGCGGAACATTCGGTCCGGTCCGCCCGCCGGCAGCGTCGGTCGCGGCTGGTCATCCCGGGCACGGCCGCCAGCATACGCGGCGGCCCGGCCCCCGGCCCGGGCCGCCGCGGCGCGCTCAGGCGACGACGGTGAACGTCGCCTTCGCGGCCTTTGACGTGTTGCCGGCGGCGTCGCGCGCGGTCGCGGTCAGGCGGTAGGCGCCGGCCGGCAGCTTGCGGGCGCCGACCCGGCCGCTGAACGGCACGGCGTTGGCGCCGGCGCTGCCGCGCCGGGTCAGCGTGCCCGCCCGGGTGGGGCGCTGGCAGGGGGGCCGCTTGGCGTTCGCCTTCGTGCGGGCCACGCAGCGCCGCCCGACACGGCGGCCCGGGCGGATCCGCTCGAGCTTCAGCGTGACCGTCGCGGCCTCGGACAGGCGGAAGCGGATCGTCGTGCCCGTCTTCACCTTGGGCCGGGCGCGCGTGGCGGCGCTCGTCGCCGTGGGCGTTTTCCCGACGCGGAACCGCCGCGCCGACAGCGACAGGCGCGACACGGCCGGCGCGACCGTGTCAGCGGTCCCGCCTCCGCCTCCGCCTCCGCCGCCCGACGTTCCGCCGCCCGGGGCGACGGGATCTCCGGGCGCCGGAGTGGTCCCGGGCGTGTACTCGAACGCGCCGATGTCGGTGCCGGCGCCCTGCGAGCGCGGCTTCCCGGCGGCGTCGACCGTCCCGTTCGCTGCGTCCGTGACGCCCTGGTCGATGGTCGGCGAGCCGGCGGCCTCTCGCACGTCGCCGCCGGCCGCGTCGACGAACAGCGGGTCCGCGGCGACGTTGGGCGCGGTCACCGCGAAGAGCGCGCCGCCTTTGAACGCGCTGTGATCGGGCCGGAAGGCCGAGCGGGTGATGCTGCCGCTGAGCTGGGTCCCCGCGCCGTTGCTGATCGGCGCCGAGACCACGGCGTCGTTCACGAGGCCGCGAGCGATCGTGTTGACGATCGTCACGAGCGGGAACGAGTTGGTCGGAAGGACCTGGAGGGCGTGCGCTGCCGTGGGCGCCACCGCGGTGACGTTGCGCAGCGTGGCGCTGCCCTGGACGGAGATCGCGGCCACCGAGCCGTTGGCGCCGGTGAAGGCGGCCACGTTGCGCGCCGTGGCGCCTGCCGCCCCGCCGATCGCGAGTGCGGTGCCGGCGGTCGCCTTCAGCGTGTCGCTCTCCGCGCTCCCCTGGGTGAGGAGGACGAGGCCCTGCGCCCCCGTGCCTTCGACGTCCATGCCCGTGAGCGACGACCCGTCGCGCAGCACGAAACGGCTGGCGCCCATCACGAGGCGCGGGCGCCCCGTCGTCGTGGCGGGCTTGATCGCCACGTTGCTGACGTTGATGGTCGGGACGCTCGCGTAGGTTCCGGTCAGCAGGCGCACCTCGTCGCCGGACGCCGCATCGTTGGCGGCGTGGCCGAGCGCGCACGGTCCGAGCTCCGGGTGGGGGCTCTTGGGGTTGAGCTTCGCCTGCGAGCAGGGCCCGGTGGCCAGGGTCGCCGTGGGCGACGCGAAGCGGATCGCGGCGGATGCGGGCGCGGCGGCCAGAACGGCCAGCGCGGCGGCGGCCGGGAACGTCAGGTGCAGCAGACGGGTACGCATCGGGTCTCCTCCTTGAGGGGTCTGCCGGGATGGACGCTACTGCGCCAGGATCCTTCCCGCGAATTTCCGCGGCAAGGCGGCCCGGGAACGGCCGAGGGCCCGGCGTTGCCGCCGGGCCCTCGGGAACTGCGAGACAGCGCGGGCGCGCTGGCTACATCATGCCGCCCATGCCGCCCATGTCGGGCATCCCGCCGCCGCCGGACTCCTTGTCCGGGATCTCGGCGACGATCGCCTCGGTGGTCAGGATGTTCTTGGCGATGGACGCCGCGTTCTGCAGCGCCGACCGGGTGACCATGGCGGGGTCGATGACGCCGGCCTTGACCAGGTCGACGATCTCGCCGGTCGCGGCGTTGAGGCCGAACCCGTCCTTGGCCTTGCGGACGTCGTTCACGACGACCGAGCCCTCGAGGCCGCTGTTGTGCGCGATCTGGCGCAGCGGCTCCTCGAGCGCCTTGAGCACGATCCGGGCGCCGGTGCGCTCGTCCTCGTCCTCGATGGCGTCGACCTTCACGGCCTTGGAGGCCTTCAGGAGCGCGACGCCGCCGCCCGGCACGATGCCCTCCTCGAGGGCGGCGCGGGTGGCCTGCAGCGCGTCCTCGACGCGGTGCTTCTTCTCCTTCATCTCGGTCTCGGTGGCCGCGCCGACCTTCACGACGGCCACGCCGCCCGACAGCTTCGCGAGGCGCTCCTGGAGCTTCTCGCGATCGAAGTCGGAGTCGGTGGTCTCGACCTCGGACTTGATCTGCTTGATCCGGCCCTTGATCGCCTCCGCGTCACCGTTGCCGTCGACGATCGTCGTGGTGTCCTTGGACACGACGACGCGCCGCGCGCGTCCGAGCTGGGAGAGCTGCGTGTTCTCGAGCTTGAGCCCGAGGTCCTCGGTGATGACCTCGCCGCCGGTGAGGATGGCGATGTCCTCCAGCATCCGCTTGCGGCGGTCGCCGAAGCCGGGCGCCTTGACCGCGACGCCGGTGAAGGTGCCGCGGAGCTTGTTCACCACGAGGGTGGCCAGGGACTCGCCCTCGACGTCCTCGGCGATGATCAGGAGCGGCTTGCCGGACTGGATGACCTGCTCGAGCACCGGCAGCACGTCGCGGACGGAGCCGATCTTCGAGTTGGCGATGAGGACGTACGGATCCTCGAGGACGGCCTCCATGCGGTCCTGGTCGGTGACCATGTACGGCGAGATGTAGCCCTTGTCGAACTGCATGCCCTCGGTGAACTCGAGGTCCATGCCGAACGTCTGGCCCTCCTCGACGTTGACCACGCCGTCCTTGCCGACCTTCTCGATGGCGTCGGCGATGACGTCGCCGATCTCGTCGTCGCCGGCCGAAATGGTGGCGACGCGCGAGATCTGATCCTTGCCGGAGATCTCGTTGCTCTGCTTCTCGATCGACGCGACGACCTCGTTCACGGCGGTCTCGATGCCGCGCTTGAGGCCGAGCGGGTTGGCGCCCGCCGCGACGTTCTTCAGGCCCTCGCGGACGATCGCCTGGGCGAGCACGGTCGCGGTCGTGGTGCCGTCGCCGGCCACGTCGTTGGTCGCCGTGGCGACCTCGCGGACGAGCTGGGCGCCCTGGTTCTCGAAGACGTCCTCGACCTCGATCTCACGGGCGATCGTGACGCCGTCGTTCGTGATGGTGGGCGCGCCGAACTTCTTGTCGAGCACGACGTAGCGCCCCTTGGGGCCAAGGGTGACCTTGACCGCGTTCGCGACGGCGTCCACGCCGGCCTCGAGGGCCTTGCGGGCGTCCGCCTCGTACTTCAGCTCCTTGTGAGCCATTTCATCTCCTGTTTCCTAGGTTGCTCCGCAAGGCATCCGGCCTCGCGAGTTGAAACTGCGGGGCGACATCCCGTCGCCCGTGACCGCCGGGCTGCGCCCGGCTCCAGGACTGGCGGGGCGCTCGCTCAGGACTCGACCTTCGCGAGAACGTCGGACTCGCGCAGGACCAGCAGGTCCTCGCCGTCGACCTTGATCTCGGTGCCGCCGTACTTGCTGTACAGGACCTCGTCGCCCTTCTCGACGTCGAGCGGGATGCGCTTGCCGTCGTCGTCGAGCTTCCCCTCGCCGACGGCGAGGACCTTGCCCTTCTGGGGCTTCTCCTTGGCGGTGTCGGGGAGGACGAGGCCGCTGGCGGTGGTCTCCTCCTCCTCGAGCGCGCGGACGATCAGGCGATCGCCGAGCGGCTTGAGCTTCAAGCTCATTGCGTGTGAACCTCCGGGGTTCTGGTGGATAGGTGCGGATTCCTGCGTTGGCACTCTCGATCGGAGAGTGCCAAGGCCTCGGCCGAGGATAGCGCGGACCGGTTCCGGGATCAACGGCGCTTGGCACTCTCAGCCGTTGAGTGCCAGTGAATCTCAGCGGGGCCGGGTCAGATCTGGGCTGGCGGGCTGGCCGGCCCGAGGGCCTCGCGCTGGGTCTTCTCCCACCCGCGCCGCTTGATCGCCTGGCGGGTGCCGGCACGGGCCAGGACCGGCCACAGGATCCACGAGTAGAACGCGTAGGCCTGCGCGACGAGGATGCCGGTGAGCGCCCCGGAGGCGCCGCGCAGGCCGTCGCCCCGGGCGACGCAGCCCATGATCACGCCGCCGAAGCCGAGGAGATAGAAGAACCCCATCTGCCACCAGGGGCCGCCGAGCCAGAATCCCGTCGTGCCGGTGGCGACCAGGGCCACGGCGGCGACGAGCGCGACGCCGACCACCGTCTGCCAGACCGGCATCAGCAGATAGGCCAGCAGGTCGAGGCGCGCGACGGGGGTGAGCCGGGATCGCCAGCAGACCGGAAGGTGGCCCATCGCCTGGAGGTTGCCCTGCGCCCAGCGCGTCCGCTGCCGGTAGAGGCGCCGCATCCCGGGCAGGCCCTGCTGGTCGACGGTGGCGCCGAGATCCTGGCGGCCGGCCCAGCCGGCCTCGATCAGCCGCAGCCCGAGGTCCTGGTCCTCCGTGAGCCGATCGTGCCACGGGCCCACGGTGTCGGCGACGTCGTCCAGCGCGATGAGGCGGTTGAACTGGCCGTTGCCGCCCATGCCGGCGCTGCCCCAGCCGCTGCGGCCCGCCTGGTAGAGGAAGCCGTAGATCGAGAACTCGACGTCCTGCATCCAGGTGAGCAGCCGTCCGCGGTTGTAGATGCGCACGAGGGACTGCACGCCGCCGACCCGCGGATCGGCGAAGTGCGGCGCCACCCGCGCCGGGGCGTCGGGCGCCAGCCGCCCGTCGGCGTCGACGACCGCGACGATCACCTGCTCCCGAGGGACCCCCCGCTCGGCGAGCAGCACGCCCAGGCGCCGGTAGGCGGCGTTGAGCGCGGCGGCCTTGCCCTGGCGGGCGTGCGGCGCCTCGCGCCGCAAGACCACGATGTCGTTGCCGGCCAGCGGCGCGAGGGCCGCCGCGGTGCCGTCGTCCGAGCCGTCGTCGATCACGACGATGAGGCGCCGGGCAGCGTCGACGGCGCGCAGCCGCGAGACGCTGTCGGCGATCACCGCCTCCTCGTTGAGCGCCGGCACGAGGACCGCCCACAGCCACTCGCCGGCCAGCGCCGGGTCGGGGGCCGGCGCGCGGCGCCGCCAGGCCAGGCCCCGGAGGAAGAGGAGCGTCGTCCAGGCCAGCATCGCGACGATCACGACGAAGGCCACCGAGAAGAGCGCCTGCCAGCCGGCGGGCAGCCCCTCGAAGGGAAGCGCTACCGATGCCACGTCATCGGCTGGTCGGGCGGGTCGGGCTCCGGCACGCCGCGCTGGCCGCTCCCGCGCAGCCACGGGCGCAGCCCCTCCTCGTAGCCGGCGGCCTCGAGCACGAGGTCGCGGCGGTAGCCCGGGCCGAAGGCGGCCGGCGGGTCGCCGGCGCCCTGGAGGTGCTCGAGCGCGGCGACGATCCGGGCGGCGGCGTGCCCGTCCCCGTAGGGGTTGATCGCCGCGGCCATCTCGGCATGCGCGGCCTCGTCGTCCAGCAGCCGCGCGGCGAGCGCGACGATGGTGTCGGGCTCGGTGCCGGCGAGGGCGAGCGTCCCGGCCTCGACGCCCTCGAGGCGCTCGGTGATGTCGCGGGTGACCACGACCGGCGTGCCGAGCGACGGGGCCTCCTCCTGGATGCCGCCCGAGTCGGTGATGACGAGGTGGGCGCGGCCGAGCAGGCGGGCAAACGACGCGTAGCTGAGCGGCTCGGGCAGCAGCACGTTCGGGAGGCCCTCGAGCGGCACGCCGACCTCGTGCCGGACGAGCGGGTTCGGATGCAGCGGCACGATGAAGGTCGTGTCCGCGTGGCTCGCGGCCAGCCGCCGGACGGCCTCGGCGATCTGCGCGAGCCCGCCGCTCCAGTTCTCCCGCCGGTGCGCGGTGACGACGACGATCCGTCCGTCGCCGTTCGCCGCCGCGGCCACGGCCGGATCCGCGTAGTCCACGCCGAGGCCGACGGCCCATTGCAGCGCGTCGATCCCGGTGTTGCCGGTGACGAACACCTGGCCGGCGGGGACAGTCTCCCGCACCAGGTTCTGCGCGCAGGTCACGGTCGGGGCCAGGTGAAACGCGGCGATGCGGGAGATGAGCTCCCGGTTGAGCTCCTCCGGGAACGGCGAGAAGTTGAAGCCGTGCGTGCGCAGGCCGGCCTCGACGTGGACCACGGGAATGCGCAGGTGGAAGGCCGCCATCGCCGTGGCGAAGGCCGAGGAGGTGTCGCCGTGCACCAGGACCGCGGCGGGGTAGTGCCCGCTGAGGACCTCGTCGCGGTCGGCGCCGTTGGCTCCGTGATCTCCGAAGGAAGCCGAGCAGAAGTCCTCGAAGCGCCGCATGACGGCGGCCACGAGCTCGTTGAGGCGCCCGTGCCCGGCCGCCCACAGCTCGGCGTCCACCGTGATCCCGGCCAGGCCGAACACGTCCTGGACCATCGTGTGGTGCTGGCCGGTGGAGACGACGATCGGCCGCAGCGTCTCGCTCTCGCGCAGCGCGAGGATGATGGGGACGAGCTTGATCGCCTCCGGCCGCGTGCCGACGACGACGAGCACGCTCGTGCGGGAGGCGGGCGCCATGCCCTGCTGATCGGCGGGCGCGCGCCCGACCTTGACCGCTGCGATCAGGGCGTGCGGCGGCGCAGCGTGAGGGCGCCGAGGGCCAATGCGGCCACGACGCATCCCAGCACGACGGCGACGTCGGCGGCGAAGGCCCCGCCGAGGGGGGCGGGATCCGTCGCGCGGGCCAGCGCGTCGTAGGCGTAGGTGAGGGGCAGCAGCCAGGAGGCGGCCTCGAGCGCGGGGGCCATGGCGTCGCGCGGCACGAACAGCCCGCAGAGCAGGAGCTGGGGGAAGATGAACGCGGGCATGAACTGCACCGCCTGGAACTCCGTGCGCGCAAAGGCGCTCACGAAGAGGCCGAGCGCCATGCCGAGGACCGCGTTGGCAACTGCGAGCACGCCGACGAGCCAGGCGCCGTGCGGGGACTCCAGGCCGAGCAGCCCGAAGCCCGTCGCGCACACGACGACAGCCTGGAGCGCGGCCAGCCCGCCAAAGGCCAGGGCGTAGCCGACGAGGATGTCGAGCTTGGAGAGCGGCAGGGTCATCAGCCGCTCGAGGGTCCCGGTCGTGCGCTCGCGCAGCATCGCCACCGACGTGACGAGGAACATCACGATGAACGGGAAGAGGCCGCACAGCGGGGCGCCGATCTGCTGGAAGACCTGCTCGCGGCCGTCGAACAGGAAGCGGAGCAGGACCAGCAGCACGCAGGGAACGACGAGCAGCAGGGCGATCGTCCGCGGATCCCGGCGGATCTGCCACAGCACGCGGCGCGCCGTGGCGAGCGTGACGGCGGCGCTCATGCGCCGTCCCGCTCGATCACGGCCAGGAACGCCCGGGCGAGGTCCGGCTCGCCGGTCTCGGCCCGGAGCGCGTCCGGCGGCGCCTGGCGCAGCAGCCGCCCGGTGCGCATGAGCACGAGCTCGTCGCACTCGCCCGCCTCGTCCATGACGTGGCTGGAGATCAGCAGGGTCGTCCCGGCGGCCGCCAGCTCGTGGAACGTGCGCCACAGGTCGGCGCGCAGCACGGGATCCAGCCCCACCGTCGGCTCGTCGAGGACCAGGACCTCCGGCTCGCCGAGCAGGGCGGTCGCGAGCGACACGCGGGCGCGCTCGCCGCCAGAGAGCGTCTGGACGACCTGGCCCTCGGCGCCGGCGAGGCCGACGGTGGCGACCGCGGCGTCGATCCGCTCGGCATTCACGCCGGCCACGCGCGCGAAATAGCGGAGGTTCTCCGCGACCGACAGGTCGCCGTAGACCGACGGGGCCTGGGTCACGTAGCCGACCCGGGCGCGCAGGCCCGGCGACCCGGCGGGCTCTCCGAGCACGGTGACCCGGCCGCCGGCCAGGATCTGGACGCCGACGATCGCCCGCATGAGCGTGGTCTTCCCGCAGCCGCTCGGGCCGAGCAGGCCCGTGACCGAGCCGCAGGCGACGTCGAGCGTCAGGCCATGGAGGACCGGCAGGCCGCCCCGGTCGACGCAGAGCCCTTCGACGCGGATCGCGGGCCCGGTCGCCGCCGGCATGGCCTCGTCAGTTCTGCGTGCCGCCGCGGCCGCGCATGCGGTCGCGGATCTCCGTCTGCGACGGATCGACGATCTGCGAGAAGCGCACCACGGTGACGGTGTCCTCCTGGCTGACCGTGCGCCCGTAGATCTGCTCGAGGAAGTGGACCATCTCCTCGGTGCGCCGGAACTCGGGGTTGTCGTGCTCGATGTCGCGCGGCGACAGGTCCTTGATGCGCTTGACCTCGACTTGGTCGATGACCGCTTCGAAGATGCGCTCGCGCGGCGAGTGCTGGTAGCCGATCGTGACGAGGACGAGCTGGTTCTTCCGGTACTTGTGGGACTTGTCGCCCAGCCGAATCGTGGCCGTCTTGCGGCCCTTCCGGAGCTGGTCGGCAAAGATCGCCGAGTAGAAGTTCAGCACCTGCACGGGCAGCGGAGCCTACCGGTCGGCGGCCAGCCGCGACAGCGCGCGGTCCACCATCTCGCGCTCCCCGGGGTAGGAGAGCGCGGTGCGGGCCTCCTCGAGGGGCATCCAGCGCGCCTCCTCCACCTCGTGGTCGTGATCGGCCACGTTGCCGCCGCGGTGCGCGAACAGGAAGAACGTGACCGACTTGAACACCCGCCGGCCCTGGCGGCGCTGGTACCAATAGCGCACGTCGCCCAGCACCTCGACCGGCTCGGCCTCGAGGCCCGTCTCCTCGCGCACCTCGCGGGTCGCAGCCTGCTCGAGCGTCTCACCCGGATCCGGGTGGCCCTTGGGCAGGCACAGAACCGCGCGGCCGTCCGCTGCCAGCTTGCGGGGGACGATCACTGCCACCTCGCGGTCGCGGACCACGACCCCGCCGGCCGACACCTCGCTGGGGGCGGGCTCGGGGCTCAGAAGACGTCGTGTCCTTCGCGCTGCGACGGCGCGTGAGTGCTCGCACCGCAAAGTGGCCGATTTGCAGGAGCTTCCGGCACGGCGGTCATCCGGCGATGTTAGCCCGTGGCCGCTCGTGCTGCGGCGTGTGTTCGGCCCGTCGGCATCGGCCCAGGACCAGGCTCGGCCCGCGGCGGACTCGCCGTCCCTGACGGGTGCCCCGCGGCGCTGACGATTCGAGCGAGGTCTGGGCCCCGCGTTCCTCGGGCGTCGCGGCCACTACGAGGCGCGTTCCGTGCCGGGCGCTGTGCGACGCTGGCGCTGGCCGCGAGCGGCGAGCGTGATCGCCAGCCCGAGCACGGCCAGCGCGAACAGCGGGTGCAGGCCGCCGAGCCATTTCACCGAGCTCGCCAGCGCAACCTGCGCGGTGCCGATGACCACCAGCGCCACCGAGAGCAGCATGTCGGTGCGCGGCAAGCGGGCGACGAGCGCCGCCGCGAGCAGCAGCATCTCGCAGGCATGCGTCGACCAGCCCACGGACCTGTGCGCATCGAGGGCTCCGTGCCCCGCGCCGAAGATGTGGGCGCCGATCAGGTAGAGCTGAACGATCACCGCAGCTGCGATCAGCACGGCGAGCGAGAGGTGCAGCATGGCCGCTGCACGGCGCACCTTGCCCGGGGCGGCCGGCGCAGCCGGCAGTTCAGTTGGCGAGACGTTCACGATCGGAGGAGTTCCTCGACGGCGTCGGCGGCGGCGGGGGTGCCGCCCGCGTGGCTGAACGCGCGTGCGACGCGGGTCGCGCCGTCGCGCTTGGTGATGGCGTGATGGACGGCGTTGCGCAGCCGTGAGTCGCTGAGGCGGTTGTGCGGGAGCCGGACGCCCGCGTCGCACGCCTCGACGCGTCGGGCGACCTCGAACTGGTCGCGGCAGAACGGTACGGCGCAGACGGGCACGCCGGCCGCGAGCGCTTTCTGCGTGGTGCCTTGACCGCCATGCGAGACGACGCAGGCGGCGCGGGCGATGATCGGGGCGTGCGGGATGAAGCGCTCGACGCGTGCGTTGGCTGGGACGGCAAACGGGGCCGGGTCGTGGGCCGCGGTCGTGGCGACGACACAGAGGTTCTCGCCGGCCAGTGCGTGCAGCGCGGTCGCGATGAGCCTTTCGTCTCCTTGGCGCGCGGTTGACGCGGTGACGAGCACGATGGGCCGCGTCTCGGTGCTGAGCCACGCCGGCGGTTCGGCCGGAGGCTCCCAGGTGGCCGGGCCGACGAGGCGGGCGCTGGCCGGCCAGTCGCGCCGGGGGTACTCGTATGGCTCGGCGGTGAACGCGATGAACCGCGCGGCCTTGAGGTACTGCTCGTCGTAGCGGCGCAGCGGCCCCAGTCCGAGCCCGGCTCGGAGCTTGTTGCGCGGTCGCAGCTGTCCGGCCATCGCGCGGTCGTTGAGCTTCCAGCCGATGCGGTCCCGTGCGTGCCCGAGAGCCCCGCGCGCAGGCCGGAACCCCAGCCCATAGACCGGCGCGTCGACCGAGCGGATGAGCGGCGGATAGGGGCAGTACTGCACCCAAGGAAGTGCTGATGCCTCGGCCATGTATCCCGCGCCCTGGCAGCTTGCGTCGACGATCAGGCCGTCGGGCTTGACCTCCGTGATCGTTCGCCGAAGGTCGTCGATCTCGAGCTCTGCGCGCGCGGCGAGCGCGCTGAGCAGCCGCAGCGCGGCGCCGATCGGGGTTCGCGCCTTCCAGTCGTCGATCTCGATCGCCTCGATGCCCGCGTCGATCGCCGTGGCGTTCAGTCCGAGTGTGTCGAGCCGCCTGACTTCAGCGGCGCCCGTACGCACGTGGACCTCGTGGCCACGGCGCCGAAGCTCCAGCAGCAGCCCGATGGAGGGGAAGATGTCTCCTGGCGAGGACGACGTGTAGGCCAGCAGTCGCGCCATCACGGCGCTCCTTTCGTTGCAGTCACCATCTCGGCCGCGATGCGCTCGGCCGTCGTGCGGCTCAGGCCCATGTCGCGGCGCAGCAGCTTCCAGACCTGAATGTCGGTTGCGACGATCAGCGCCACGAGCCGGCGCTCGCGCGCGGCCCGCGAGAGATCCCCCAGGAGTGGCGCGAACGTGCGCTCCACCCAGTTGCGGTGCCACGCACGGCCGCTGTCGGCCATCTCGCGAACGGTGGGAATCCGCTCCTCCTGCGCCAGCAGCCGCAGCGTCGCGTCGCCGTGCAGCTCGTAGGAGTCATAGAGCAGCCGGACCGCCGTCCTGACGTCGCCGACCGGCGCGCCGTCACGCCGAGCGCCCTCCGGGATCACCATCCACGCCCACGCAGCCACGAACAGCGCGTCCTTTGTTCCGAAGCGAGCGTGCAGCGTCTGGACCGTCACTCCCGCATCAGCAGCGATGTCCGCCAGCCGGACGCCCTCATACGGCCGCTCAGCGAACTGCCGCCACGCCGACTCGAGAATCCGCTCACGCGTCGCAGCCGCCGCTGCTGCTCGCGCGACCATCCGGTACCTGCGACGTGGGCTTGCCGCTCCCGCCATTTGAGATGAATGAGCATAAGATCAATAGGACGGCGCCGTCAACCTTGCCCCTCACGCCCAAAGCCCATGTCGCCGTGGCCGACCGACGCGCTCCTGCGTCCCAGGCGATGAAGGGGCCTGGTCGGACCCGACCGGCCTGCGGGTCAGGGACGCCAGTCCGCCCGACGGGCGTTGTTCAGAAGACGTAGTTCTCCAGCGCGCCGGGATCGTGGACGGTGATCCGTCCCCGGCCCTGGGTGATCACGCCGGCGCGCTCGAGCACGGCGAGGAAGCGGCTCGCGGATTCGCGAGAGGAGCCGGCGAGCTGGGCGATCGCCGCCTGGGTCGTCGTCACGACGACGTCGGTGGCGCCGCGGCCGTCCTCGGCCTGGGCCTGCTGCACGAGCTCGCCGAGCACCCCGGCGACGCGGCTCTGGACCGTCTGGAAGGACTGGCGGGCCAGCCGCTCGTTCGCCTCGCGCAAGCGCCGCCCGAGGGCGACGACGAGCTCGGCGGAGATCTCCGGATGGTCGCGCAGGAGGCGGCGCATGTCGGCGCCGAGGATCCCGACGGTCTCGAGGTCGTCAACGGCCTCGACCGTGGCCGAGCGCCGCTCGCTGTCGAACATCGCCAGCTCGCCGAAGAAGTTCCCCGGCCCGAACGTGGCCAGCGTGATCGTGCGGCCGTCGGGATGGTCGCGGATGGCCCGCGCGTGGCCCGTGCGGACGACATAGCACGTGTCGCTCTCGTCGCCTTCGCGGAACACCACGGTGCCCTTCTCGAACCCGCGGGGGACGGCGACGGCGGCGACCTCGGACAGGTGCTCGGCGTCCAAGGCCGCGAAGACGGGCACGCGGGCGAGCAGCGCGGCGGTCTCCTCCGTCGTGGCAGCCATGGGCCAAGTATCACACGGCGGCGCGGGTCTCAGCCGATTTCCGGCGCCACTGGCGAGTGGCCGCGCGAGGCCCGCTCGGCGGCCTCCCGGAGCTCGTCGCGGAAGTCCGGATGGGCGATCTCGGCGAGCGCGAGGCCCCGCTGGTGCACGGTCCTGGCCTCCAGCTCGGCCGCCCCGAACTCCGTGACGACAACATCGACCTGGTGGCGCGGGACCGTGACGACGGCGCCCGGGCCGAACCAGGGCACGATCCGCGAAACCGTCCGCTCGCCGACGCTCGCGGTGGACGGCAGGCACAGCAGCGATCGGGCGCCGAGCGCGAGGCCCGGCCCCGACGCGAAGTCCTCCGCGCCGCCGATCCCGGAGTACTGCGCGCCGCTGATGGTGTCGGCCACGACCTGGCCGTGCACGTCGATCGCGAGGCCGCCGTTGATCGTGACCATGTCGCGATTGCGGGCGATGACCTCGGGGGAGTTCACGACGTCGACGGGCAGGAACGCCACCTCGGCGCAGCCGTCCAGCCAGGCGTAGAGATCGGGGCTGCCCATTGCGAACGTGGCGACCGACACCCCGTCGAAGAGGCCCTTGCGGTTCGTGACCTTCCCCTCCTGGTGCAGCCGCATGAGGCCGTCGGTGAACATCTCGCCGTGGACGCCGTAGTCGCCGCCGTCCGCGGCGGCCAGGTGGGAGGCGATCGCCGACGGGATCGCCCCGATGCCGGTCTGCAGCGTGCAGCCGTCGTGGATGTAGTCCAGGGCATGGCCGGCGATCGCCTCGTCGATCGGGCCCGGCTGGAAGGCGGGCAGCGGCAGCGGCTCGGCGTCGCTGCGCACGAGGAGGTCGATCTCGTCCACGTGCACCGCGTGCGGGTGCTCCGGCGGGAGGCCGCGCGTGTGCGGGAACCCCGATGCGGCCTCGACGACCAGCAGCCGGTCCGGGTCGGCGCCGGCGCGGTGCAGTTCCGGGATCGTCCCGCCGGCATGCAGGGAGAGGCTGCACCAGCCGTCGGCATCCGGCGGGGACGCGGCGGTGGCCATCACCCGCGGTGCGCTCTGCTGCAGCAAGGGCTCGAGCCGCCGGAAGTCCGCGGGTGCCATCCCGATGTTGGCGCCGGTGTCGCGCAGCGCGCGCTCGAAGGGGCCGAAGAACCCGGACAGGTAGTGGACGCCGGGCCGCGAGAAGAGCTCGGTTCCCACCACGAGCAGCGCCCCGACCACCCGCAGCTCCGTCCAGTCCTCGCGGTCGCCGAGGGCCTGGAGGAAGGCGGGCGGCTGGCCCGGCCCGAGCGGCAGCCCGAGCGTGTCGTCGGGCTGCAGGCGCGCGGCGGCGTCGGCGGGGGTCAGCTCCTCGGCCACGGTGCGGCGAGCCTATCGGTCGCCCGCCGCACCGGGAGGCCGGGCCTCAGGCGCCGGCCAGCGCACGGTGCCGCCGACGGCGGCGCACCGCGCGGGCCCCGGCGTACCCCAGGCCGACCAGCATCGCCAGCGGCAGCCCGATCGCCAGCACGAGCAGGAGGACGCCGGCGGCGTAGCGCAGGATGCCGGCGGCGTCGTGCAGCGCGTCCTTCGGGGTCCAGGGGGCCCCGGCGGCGCCGGCCTCGCGGCGCGGCTCGAGCGTCAGCGACACCGCGCTGTAGTTCGCGCGCTGGGCGAGCTGGCGCAGCTCCGACCGGGCCGCGGCGATCTCCTGGCCCGCCACGCGCAGGCGCGCCTTGATGCTGGCGGTCTCGTTGGCCGTGTCGGCCTTGGCGAGCGCCCGCAGCAGGGCCTGGCGTTCGGCGCGGGCCTCCTGGAGGCGGTCCCGCGGCGCGACGAACGACGAGGTGATGTCGAGGCTGGACTGCGTGCGCGTCCGCACCGTGCCGAGCTCCGAAAGCCGGGCCAGCGTCGCCTCGAGGCGCGCGGCAGGGATGCGCAGGTCGAACGTCGCGCCGGCCGTGCCGGCCGTGCCGTCGGCCACCGTCGAGCTCGCCACGATCCCGCCTGCCGCGTCGGTGATCCGCATCACGTCCGCGGCGGCGGCGTCGATGCGGGACCGGGGGATGCCGAGGGTCAGGGCGGCATGCCGCTCGACGCGGCGCGTGCGCTCTTGCGGGGCGCTGTCGGTCGGGCCGGGCTCGGGCGGCACGACGCCGAGCGCGGGGGTGTCGGCGCCGGATCCGCCGGTCGCGCCAGATTCCGCCTTCGTCGCCGCCGGGCCGGCCCCCGCCGGAGCGGGTTCGGTCGCCGCGTCCTGGCTGCCGCCGGCGAGCACCGCCGCGCCCACTCCGAGGGCGAGCAGCGAGGCGGCGGCGATGCCGAGCGCGAACGCGGGGATCCGCCCCCAGCGCGGCCGGCCCGCCCGGGACGGCCCGGGGGCGGCCGCCGCCGGGTTGGCGTCGGCGGGCGCGAAGCCGCGGGACGCCTGGGCGTCGAGGGCCGCCGTGAAGGCCGGGGCCGGCCGGGGCCGCGCCGCACGGGCGTCGGCCACGAGCGCGGCAAGCTCCGGGTCGGCTCCCGGCGCACCGGCCAGGGCGGCCTCGAGGGCGTCGAGCTCGCGGAGGATGTCCGGGGCGGGGTCACGGCGTCGCATGGCAGGCCTTCCTCAGTCGGGTCACGGCACGGTGCAGCCGGGTGCCGGCGTTGGCTTCGCTGATTCCGAGCACGCGGGCGAGCTCGGCGTTCGTGAGGCCGGCGTAGAACTTCAGGGCGACGAGCTCGCGGTCGGGGGCATCGAGCCGCGCCAGCCCGGCCCGCACGGTCGCCCGGCGCGCCGCGTCGTCGGCCGCGTCGGGTGCGGCGACCGCCTCGGCGTCCTCCGGATCGGCGGCCAGGGCCGCGGTGCGGCGGCGGCGGCGCAGCTCATCCAGCGCGGCGTTGCGGGCGATCCCGAACAGCCAGGCGCGGGGCGAGCCCCGCCGCGGCCGGTAGGTGGTGCGCCGCCGGAAGGCGCGCTCGAAGGCCGCAGCCGTGGCGTCCTCGGCGGCGGCGGGGTCGCGCAGCAGCGTGGCGACGTAGGCATAGATGTCGTCGCGACACTCGCGGTACAGCGCCTCGACGTCGAGTGCCGCCGCCGTGCGGCCGGCCGGAAGGGACATGGTGAGAGCCTCGCTCATGGGGGTACTACGGCGCAGGCGGGGTTCCATCACAGGTCGTGAAGCGGGAGCGCCGCCGCCGGGCGCGTGAGCCCCGAGACCGGAGTTCCGCCACGATCGCGGAGGTGTCCGGTGTCGGCGGCAGGGACAGCGATGCGCGCGCCGTGCCGCCGCCGGGCCGTCGTCGGCTACGGCGCGTCGAACAGGCGCGGATCGTTGCTGATCACGCCGGTCACGCCCATCGCCTCGAGGCGGCGGATGGTCGCCGCGTCGTCGACGGTCCAGACGTACAGCTCCCCGCCGGCCCGCCCGATCGCGGACACGAGGCGCGGCGTGACGAGCAGGAAATGGGACATGACCGCGTCGATGCGTCCGCCCGCGATCGCTCGGTGCGCGCGGAACGGCAGCGTCGCGCGGTACCCGAGCAGGATGGCGGCGGCCGGCACCCGCGTGAGCGGGCTGGCCAGGTAGTCCTTCGAGGCCTTCGGGACGCTCCAGCCCACGCGCAGCTTCGGCTCCAGGGCGCGCACGCGCCGCAGGCTCTCCACGTACTGGGTCGAGACGAGCGCGCGCCCGACGAGGCCGTGCTCGCGGAGGGCGGCGACGACCCGGTCCTCGTAGCCCGGGAGCTTGAGGTCGACGTCCAGCTCGACCTCGGCGAAGGCGTCCTGGGCGAAGTGCGCGAGGCCCTCGTCCAGGGTCGGGGCGGTGCCCGCGGCCGCGGCGCCGTAGTCGTGGGCGAGGATGAGCGGGGTCGTCGCATAGTCGCCCTTGTACTCGCGCGGGAGCACGTCGAACTCGATCATGTGGCAGCCGTGCGCGAGCGCTGCGTCGAAGCTCGCGAGCGTGTTGCCTGGCGCGATGTGATCGGCGCCCTTGTGGCCGACGCGGCGCAGGCCGCTGCGCTGCGCGCCTTCGGGCTGGGGGGCTACCGCTGGCATCCTGGGCACCAGTATGCGGTGCGCGCGTCGTCGCCGAGTCCTCGGGCCTCGATGCGCTCGCCGCAGCGCGGGCACGGGCGTCCGGCGCGGTCGTACACGCGATCTGCGCGCGCCCGGCGGCCGTCGCGGGCCGAGCGCTGCATCCGCGGGCGCACCGCGGCCACGGCGGCCAGCGCCTCCTCGTCGCTGACCTCGCGGCTGCGCCGTCGCGGGTCGATGCCCGCCTCCCAGCAGGCCTCCGCGCGCCAGATGTTCCCGATGCCCGCGACGGTGCGCTGGTCGAGGAGGGCGTCGCCGAACGGGCGCAGCGGATCGTCCTCGCGCAGCCGCCGCAGGAACCGCTCGCCGTCGAACTCCGGCTCGGCGAGCACGTCGGGCCCGAGGCCGGCCAGGCGATGGTCGAACCGCGTCCGGGACTCGGTCATGAGCTCGAGCACCGGGCCGTCGAACTCGACGACCTCGTGCGTCCGCGTGCGCAGCACCAGCCAGGCCCGCCGCGGGGAGCGCCGCCAGGGCCGGCCGCGCTCGTGCACCGCCCAGGCGCCGGTCATGCGCAGGTGCGAGTGCACCGTGAGCCCGCCGTCGAAGCGCAGGAACAGGTGCTTCCCGTGCGTCTCGACCGCGCGGATCGCGTGTCCGGCCAGCCGCTGCGGCCACCGGTCCCGCGCATGGCGGCGCTGGGGCGTGAGGATCGCCTCCGGCACGGCACCGACGAGCACCGGCTGCATCCGGTTCGCGGCGTAGCGGATCGTGTCGCCCTCGGGCACGGCCCGAAGGGTACGGGCGGCGGGGCGGGAGCTACCCGCCGAGCGTGTCGAGGCCCGGCGCGACGTAGGCGGCGGAGAACGCCGTCACCGCGTATTCGGCGACGCCGGCGCGCACGTACGGGTCGCCGGCCAGCCGCGCGCGCATCTCGTCCGCGGTCAGGCCGGTGACGAGGATGACCGCGCCCGTCGGCGGATCCTGGCGGCCGAACGCGGCCACGTGGCCGGCGTCGACAAGCGTCCGGAGCCAGGCGAGGTGGGCCTCCCGATGGGGCTGCACGGCGTCGAGCGGGACGGTGTAGGTCGAGGTGACGACGAGCACGGCGTGAGGCTAGCGGGCGGCGACCGCGGCCAGGGTCAGGCGTCCCCGGGCCCTGCCCGGCGCTCCGGGACGATCAGCTGGATGCCTCGGGCCTCAACGCTGCAGGCGCCCTGGGCCGTGTACGTCGTGTACACGTAGCGGTCGATGGCGACGAATCCGCGCGGATCGAGCTTGCCCTCGACGTAGCGGTAGGTGTTGGCGCCGTTGACCTGGCGGACGAAGGTCCCGAACGTGCTGCCAGGCTTGAAGCGGGCGAAGAACACCGTCTTCTCCAGTTCGCCGATCGTGCGCCGCGTGTCGATCACGACCGGGCGGGCGCCGGCGGTCACGCACGTGAGCGGGAAGCTCCCGTACAGCTCGAACGTCATTCCGATCGTCAGCCCGGGGGCGTCGGAGCCCGGCGTGATGGCGAAGAACCGGGCCGTTCCGCCCCGGGGAAACGGCGGATCGGTGTCCACGTCGCGCACCTCGGCGGGCCAGCAGTGCCCCGCGATGAGGAACCGCTTCGCGGTGCGCCGGCAGGGAGCCTCAAACTCGTTCTTGCGCAGTTCGGCGTTGCGCACCGTCGCCGTGCAGATCGCCTTGGTGCCGCGGGCGGTGGCGGTGTAGGACTCGATGGCGACCGCGCCGGGGCCCTTGAGCCGCAGCCGGCTCGTCACGGTCACGCGGTAGCCGTCCTTCCGGAACGACCCGTGCAGCGCGAACCGGTTCGGCAGGCGTCCGTCGGGCGCGACCGCCACCAGGTCGGTCCCCCTGATCGGGCGGCCATCCAGGACGCTGCGCCGGCCGCCGTTCGCGCAGGTCACCTTGAGCGGGATGGTGCTCGGCGGGTAGTAGAAGTAAGACACCCGGATCTTGCCGCGCAGCTTGGCTCCTTCGCTGGCGCGGCGCTCGAGCTTGACCGCGCCGTCGTCGCCGCGCAGTGTCGCCGGGAAGCAGAGCCTGCCGGGGCTGGCCCGATAGCCCGGGGTGCCGTAGTCGGACGTGCACGCCTCGGGGAGGGGGGCCGCAGCGGAGACAGGCGGTCCGGCCGCCGCGGCGAGGGCCATTCCGGCGAGGCACGCGCACCGGCTCCGGGCCGTCACTGCGACCGCTCCCGGCACCGATGCCCCGCGCGGCGGGCCGAGACCGATCCGAGCGGCACGGCGTCGGTGGAGGCGGGGACGAGCATGGCGGCGGTCAGCGCTCGATTGTGGTCGCCCAGTTGCGGCCGATCGTCACGTTCGCCGCCGTCGTCGTGCATGTGAGCGTCAGGCCTGAGGCATCGCCGTCCACGCCTTGCACGGTCGTCTCCTCGTACTTCACGATGCGGATCTGGCCGCGGGCGGGAATCGCCTGGTATGCGAGCGTCCGCTTGACGCCGCGGTACGTGCTCGTGCCGGACACGAGGGACCCGTTCCACGACGGTCGCAGCGCCGTCACCGCCCAGTTCGGGTCGAGGGTGCCGAGCTGCGTGGCGGTATTGACCCGAGGCGCACGTCCGTCCGAGAAGAGGCATCGGCGCGGGAAGCTTCCCGTGAGCTCGAGCGCCATCGCCGCCGAACGGTCCACGCCGCCTTGGGCCAGCTCGATCGTGACCGGCCGGAGGAGAATCGTCCCTCCGGTCCGGGCCAGCGGCGGGCTGGCCAGGCTCTGCGGCCAGCAGCGTCCGGCGAACTCCGGGCGGTCCAGCCGGCACGGCAGCCGGGTCTCGTCCTTGAGGAACGGCACCCGGCTGGCCGTGGCGGTGCACACGGTCGGCCCGCCGATGAGGACCGCCCGTGCCGAATACCAGACGAACGCCTTTCCGGGCGCGACGTAGGCGACCCGCACCCGCTTCTGCACGAGGTACCGGTCGCGGCGGCCTTGCGACAGGGCTTCGAAGGTCAGCGGCCCTCCCGTTCCGTACAGCAGCCGGGCAGCGCCGCCCGCCGTGACCGGACCGTCGAACACGGCGGGATCGCCGCCCTTCTGAGCGCATCGGACCTCCGGCGCGATCGCGAGCCGCACGCCGAGCACGAGTCCGCCGTGTGCTTGGCGGATCGACAGGTCGCCCCGCGGCGTGAAGATCCGGCCCGGAAGGCAGGTCTTCAGGCGCCCGATGCGCAGGCCGGGCGTGTCGACGTAGTCGCTCGCGCAGGGCCGGATCGAGACCGAGCTCGCGGCTGTGGCGGGAGCCGCCGGCAGCGCCGCCGTGCACGCGGCGACGGCGGCCAGCCACGCGCAGCGCACCGTCACGCCGGAAGCTCCCGGACCGGCTGCCCGATGGTCACGTTCCGGGCGATCGCGGTGCACAGTCCCTTCCCGGCGACCTGGAAGGACGCCGAGGTCAGGGAGATGACCACTTGGCCGGGCGGCCGCAGGAAGCCACTGAGCGATCGCACGACCTCGCCCGTCACGGGGCTGCGCTGCTCGACCGTGAAGCCTGGCTGCGGGTCGGGGGCGACGATCGCGTCATCGGGGCGGAAGAGGACGTAGAACGATGGCAGCGGGTCGACGATCGCCTCGCCGATCGCCGTGACTGGGGCGAGCGTGGCTCCCGCGGCGTCGCAGGTCACCGGGAACTTCCCGCGGACTTCGGCCACCATCCCGATCCGCCCCCCGGAGGGCAGCCGGAAGAACCGGACGGTCCCGTCGCGGTCGGCGATCTCGGGATTCCAGCACCGGCCGCCGATTCGGAACTTCGACTTCAGGCACGGCGGGCGGGTCTCGTCCTGTCGGATGACGTGGTTGCGCACGACGATCGTGCAGGTGCCGTTCCGGTCCGTGATCGAGATCCGGTAGAGGGCAATCCGCACCCGTCCGGGTGCTTCCCATCGGCCCGTGATTCTCCGATTCACGCCGTTGAGCGTCCGCGCGCCCCGGAAGAGGTTGCTCGTGCGCGAGAAGGTGGCGAAGAACTCGCGGCGACCCTCCTGAGCGAGGGCACGAGGGATGGCGTCGAAGCGCCGTCCGATCAGCCGGCCGCCGCGGCACGTGCTCTCGAAGTTCCCGGTGAGACTCATCGTGATGCCCGTGATCGCGGTCTCGCCGCCGCGCTCCTCGCTGCGGGTCTTCCACGTCCCGCCGATTCCGCCCTGGCCGCTCGCGCGCGGGAAGCAGGCCGCGCTCGACGGGAGCAGGCGGTAGCCGAACTCCCCGCCGGCGCCGGCGGGCACGTCGAGCTGCGTGCGGCACTCGCGCGTCGCCGCGCCGGCCGGCGATGCCGCCAGCACTCCGATCGCCGCACTGATGAGGACTGCTAGTGCCGCGCGCATCCCTGCCTCCTCGAGTCCGCGCCCCTGCGTTCCGGAGCCTCGTAGATGAGCGCGCGAGCCTAGTCACCCGGCGGCGAGGCGGCAACCGGGCTCGGCACTTGGCGCTCAGGCGCTCAGCGTCAGCTTCCGCGGGCCCTGGCGGAAGCCCGCCTCGATCAGCACCGGCTCGAGCGCCGAGCCGACGACCGGCTCGCCATCGACCTTCTCGAGCGCGAGCTTCTTCAGGCGGCCGGCCTGCACGTGAGCGGCGAGGGCGCCAAGCGCCGGGACGATGCGCGGGTCGCCAGCCTCGGCGAGCGTCTGCAGGCTCCGCCCGCCCCGCTCGACGTAGAGCACCGGCTCGCCGCCCAGCAGGACGACGGCGGCCCCGGCGGCCCGGGCGGGCCGCTTGCGCCCGTCGTCCTCTCCGCGCCGCGGCCACGGCAGCGCGGCCCCGTAGGGCTGCGACGGGTCCGTGGCCGCGAGCACGATCGGCTCCCCGCCGTCGTCGGTGCGCTGCGCCCGCAGGCGCTCGACGGCACCGGGCAGGGCGAACTGCGCCCCGCCGAGGCCTTCGACGAAGTAGCCGCGTCGCGCCACGCCCAGCGTCTCCAGCGCGCTGAGCGAGTCGTAGAGCGCCGAGAACCCGCCGGGCACGCCTTCGGCGAGCACCTGCTCGCGGGTGACGATGCCGTAGCGCTCGAGCAGGAGCTCGGCGTGGGCGCGGCGCCGGGCGCCGGGGTCCGCTGCGTCCCGGAAGAGGCCGGCCGTCAGCGACCAGCGGCCCTGCACCTGGGCCGTGGCGCCGCTGCGCCGCGACGCGAAGCGCCGGCCGCCGGATCGGCGGGCCCGCTCGCGCTGGGCACGGGCAAGCGTGAGGCGCGGGGCGCGCAGCGGGGCGAAGGCGTCGTTGGTGACCTCGCCGGCCCACACGAGATCCCACAGCGCCTCCTGCAGCTCCTCGGGAGCCAGCGCCGCGTCGGCCAGCAGGTCGGTGAAGAAGGCGGCTCCGCGACCCAGCCGCTCGCGCAGGACGTCGTGGGCGGGCTCGGCGGGCGGCTCGCCCTTGGCGGGCGGCGGCCCGAGCAGTCCGGCGTCCTCCCGGAACAGGAGCGCGACCCGCCCGGCCGAGCGCCCCAGCGCGCCGGCGCCGACCCAGACGAGCTCGCCGCTGGCGCAGAGCTGGTCCATCCACGCCGGCGAATAGGCGCCGACTCGCCGCGGCAGGACGTCCTGCTCCCAGACGGCCGCGGGCAGCGCGAGGCCCTGCAGCGGCACGATCTGCTCGCGCAGCCGGTCCACGCCGGCGCCGCCCGGGGGATGGCGGTCGACCCCTTGCCAGCTGGGCAGGAACCGGGCGAGGGTGCGCTGCTCGGCCGGCTCGATCTCCTTTCGCAGCACGGCCAGGGAGGCGCGCCGCAGCCGCCTCAGAACCTCGGGGTCGCACCACTCGCGCTCGCTCCCGCCCGGCCGCAGCTCGCCGCGGACCACAGTGCCGTCGCGCTCGAGCTCGGCCAGCGCCGCCGACGGGTCGGCCCCGTAGCGGTCGCGCAGCTCGGCAGTGGTGAACGGGCCGTGGGTCTGGGCGTAGCGACGTGCGATGCGCGTGAGCGCATCGGGCACGGGCTCGAGGAACGCCTCCGGCAGCCCGCCCGGCGGAACGGCGGCGAACGCGTCCCGATACAGGCCTGCGTCCTGCGCCGCGATCCAGCGCGGCTCGCCGCGCAGCCGGATCGTCACCGCCCGGCGCTCGCGCGCGAGCCGGTCCAGCGCTGCCCCGGCGTCGACCCCGGCGAGCATTCGGGCCTGGGCCTCGTCGGCCGTGAGGTCGCCGAGCCGGCGCAGCACGTCGTGCAGCGCGTCGGCGTTGCCGGCGCGCGTGCGGTCCGAGCGGTGCTGGAGGTCGTCCTCCACCTGCTCCAGCGCTGCCGGGTCGATGAGGTCGCGCAGCTCCTCCTGCCCGAGCAGCTCGCGGAGGAGATCGCGGTCCAGCGACAGCGCTGCCGCGCGCCGCTCGGCGTTCGGCGTGTCGCCCTCGTACATGTACGTGGCGACGTAGTCGAAGAGCAGCGAGGAGGCGAACGGCGACGCCGTCGGCGTCTCGACCTCCACGAGGGAGAGCTCGCGCCGGTGCAGGCCGCGGAGGAGCTCCTGGAGCCCGGGCAGGTCCAGGACGTCGCGCAGGCACTCGCGGTAGGTCTCGAGGATCACCGGGAACTGTCCGTAGCGGCGCGCGACCTCCAGGAGGGTCTGGGCCTTGAGCCGCTGCTGCCACAGCGGCGTGCGCTTGCCCGGATACGCCCGCGGGATGAGCAGCGAGCGGGCGGCGTTCTCGCGGAACCGCGCGCCGAACAGGGCCGAGCCGCCCAGTTCGGCCACGACGCGGTCCTCGATCTCATCGGGATCGAGCAGGACGAGGTCCGCGCCCGGCGGCTCGTCGGCGTCGGGGAGGTGGACGATGATCCCGTCGTCGGACCAGATCGCGTCGGACTCGAGGCCGAGCTCGTCGCGGATGCGCGCGCTGAGCGCGAGGCCCCAGGCCGCATGGACGCGGCCGCCGTAGGGCGAGAGCACGCACACGCGCCAGTCGCCGATCTCGTCGCGGAACCGCTCGATCACGATCGTGCGGTCGCTCGGGATCACCCGCGTGGCGGCCTGCTGCTCGCGCAGGAAGTCCAGGAGGTTGCGGGCCGCGAGGGCGTCGAGGTCGTAGTCGCGCATGAGTGTCTCGGCGGGCTGGTCGACGGCCCACCGGGCGAAGGCGCCGATCGCCTCCCCGAGCTCCTTGGGCCGCCCGACGCCGTCGCCGCGCCAGAAGGGCACGGCGCCCGGCACGCCGGGCGCGGGGCTCACGACGACCCGGTCGCGCCCGATCTCCTCGATCCGCCAGGAGGAGGCGCCGAGCAGGAACGTCTGGCCGGGCCGGGCCTCGTAGACCATCTCCTCGTCGAGCTCGCCCACCCGCCGTCCGTCTGGCAGCACGACGGCGAAGAGCCCCCGGTCGGGGATCGTGCCGGCGTTGGTGACCGCGAGCTGGCGCGCGCCCGGGCGGGGGCGGATCGACTGGGCGACGCGGTCCCAGATGATCCGGGGCCGCAGGTCGCCGAACTCGGATGACGGATAGCGGCCGTCGAGCATGTCCAGGACGTTCTCGAGCTGCGCGCGGGACAGTTCGGCGAAGGGATAGGTCCGGGTGACGAGCGCGTGGAGCGCGTCGACGGCGACCGGCTCCTCGTCGCTGGCGGCGATCGCCACGATCTGCTGCGCCAGCACGTCGAGTGGGTTGCGGGGGACGACAGTCGGCTCGATCGCGCCGTCGCGCATGCGCCGGGCGACCACCGCGCACTCGAGGAGGTCGGCGCGGAACTTCGGGAAGATGCGGCCCTTGGAGGTGTCCCCGACGCCGTGGCCGGCCCGGCCGATCCGCTGCAGCCCCCGGGCGACGGACTTCGGCGACTCGACCTGGAGGACGAGGTCGACGGCGCCCATGTCGATGCCGAGCTCCAGGGAGGACGTGGCCACGAGGCACGGGAGCCGCCCCGACTTCAGGAGCTCCTCCACCACGAGGCGCTCCTCGCGGGCCAGGGAGCCGTGGTGCGCCCGGGCGATCTCGGCGGGCTCGGTCCCGTCCTCCTCGGCGGCGAGGTCGTTGAGCCGCAGCGCGAGGCGCTCGGCGGCCCGGCGGTTGTTGACGAAGACGATCGTGGAGGTGTGCTCGCGCACGAGCTTCAGGAGCTCCGGATAGATCGCCGGCCAGATCGAGTTGCGCGTCGCCTCTCCGCCGGCGAGCGGGTCGAGGTCGGCGGTGTCGGCGCCGCCAGGCTCGGTCATCGACTCGACCGGGACGTGGATCTTCAGATCGAGGTCCTTCGTGATCCCGGCGTCGACGATCGTGCCCGCCCGGCCGGGGCCGGTGAGGAAGCGGCCGACTTCCTCGAGCGGACGCTGCGTGGCGCTCAGGCCGATCCGCTGAAGGGGCCGCCCGGCGTAGGCCTCGAGCCGCTCGAGCGTCAGGGCAAGATGGGCCCCGCGCTTGGTCTGGGCGACCGCGTGGATCTCGTCGACGATCACCGCCTCGGCGCCCGTGAGCATCTCCCGGGCCTGCGAGGTGAGGATGAGGTAGAGCGACTCTGGCGTGGTGATGAGCACGTCCGGCGGGGACCGGCGCATCGCGGCGCGGTCGCGCTGCGGCGTGTCCCCGGTCCGGATCGCAACCGAGACGCCCCCGCCGATCCCCTGCAACGGGGCACGGAGGTTGCGCTCGATGTCGTAGGAGAGCGCCTTGAGCGGCGACACGTAGACGAGGCGCGTGCGGCGCTCGCCCTCCGGCAGAGGGTCGCGGGCGAGGCGGTCCAGGCCCCACAGGAATGCGGCGAGCGTCTTGCCCGACCCGGTTGGGGCGGACAGCAGGACGTGCTCGCCGCGGGCGATCGCCGGCCACGCCTGAGCCTGGGCCGGCGTCGGCGCGTCGAACGCGCCCTCGAACCACGCCCGCACCTCCGGGGAGAAGGACGAGAGGGGCATCGGTCGAGACTAGATCATCGGCGCCGGCGCCCCGGACGCCGGCCGGCCCCCGGCGCCGCCCGGGCCCCAGCCGGTGTCCAGCCCGGCGCGGGCCCGGTGGAACACCGCGTCGAGCATCGGCTCCGTGAGCCGTCCCGTGAACGTGTTCTGCTGGGACGGGTGAAAGCACCCGAGCAGCATGCGACCGCCGAGGCGCACCTCGGCGCCGTGGCCGAAGCGCGGCCGCGGCCGCGGCACCGCCGCTCCCGTCGCCGCGAGCAGCCGCAGCGCCGCGTCCCAGGCGAAGCCGCCGAGGGCCACGATCGCCTCGACGTCCGGCAGGAGCGCAAGCTCCCGGGCCGCGAACGGCAGGCAGCGGTCCCGCTCGGCGGGCGTGGGGCGGTTGCCCGGCGGCGCGCAGCGCACGGCGGCGGCGACCCAGGCCCCGCGCAGTTCGAGGCCGTCCCCCGGCGCGCGGGACTCCGGCTGGCTGGCGAACCCGGTGCGCCACAGCGAGGCGAAGAGCCAGTCGCCCGAGCGGTCCCCGGTGAAGACCCGCCCGGTCCGGTTGCCGCCGTGGGCCGCCGGTGCCAGCCCGAGCAGGTAGACCCGGGCACCGGGATCGCCAAAGCCGGGAACCGGGCGCCCCCAATACTCCTCGCCGGCGAACGCCGCGCGCTTCTCGCGGGCGACCTGCTCGCGCCACGCCACGAGCCGCGGGCAGGCGCGGCAGGCGGCGATCTCCTGTTCGAGGGCCGCCAGGTCCGCGCCGAGCGCGGTCACCCCGCCGCGGGCTGGGTGAGCAGGCCGAGGATGAGCCGCTCGACCAGCGGCGCGAGGCCGGGAATCTCCTCGGGCCGGCCTTGGCGCAGCTTGGCGGCGGCCAGCTCGACCACGGCGCCAGCGATCGCCAACGGATCGTCGGGCGAGGCGAAGCGCGGCAGCGCACCCTGGGCCGCAGCCTCCCGGTTGTTCTCGTCGATCGCCTCGGCGAACCGCGCCACGATCTCGCCGTGGCGCTCGGCCGCGGGCGGGCCGGCGCCGAGGATCGTGACGAGCAGCGTCGTGGCGGTGTCCGGGTAGGCCGCGAGCAGCCCGAGGAACGCGGCGATGCGCGCGCGCAGCCGGTCGCGGGCGTCGGGCCCGGCCTCGTCCGAGGCGGCCTTCATCCCCACGAGCGCCGCGCCGGCCGCGGCGTCGAACAGCTCCAGAATGCACTGCTCCTTGTTGGCGAAGTGCTCGTAGAACGTCGCCTTGGACATCCCCGCCTCCTTCGCGATCGCCTCCGCGGTCGCATCGGCGAACCCTTGTGCCGCGAAGACGGCCGCGGCGGCGGTGAACAGGCGCTCGCGCTGGCGCTCGCGGCGGACCTCGAGCGGCGGTGCGTGGCGCCCGCGCGGAATCGGGGCGGGATCGGCCATGTGCCCAGTGTAGGTGCGCCGGGTGCCAGCCTCCGGGATCAGCCGAGCGAGCGCCCGTACTGGCGCGCGTAGTACTCGCGGTAGTCGCCCGAGCGAATCGGCTCCCACCACTCACGGTTGTCCCGGTACCAGGCCACCGTGCGGTCCAGGCCGGCCTCGAAGCGCATCTTCGGCTCCCAGCCCAGCGCGCGGACCTTGGCGGACGAGAGCGAGTAGCGGCGGTCGTGGCCAGGCCGGTCATCGACGTAGGCGATCAGCGACTCATCCCGACCGGTCAGCGCGATGATCCGCTTGACCACGTCGAGGTTCGGGCACTCGTCCGGCCCGCCGGCGTTGTAGACCTCGCCAGCCTCGCCGCGTTCGAGCACCGTGCCGATCGCCGCCGCGAAGTCCTCCACCCAGATCCAGTTGCGGACCTGCTGGCCGTCGCCGTACACCGGCAGCGCGTCCCCGGCGAATGCGTTGAGGATCATGAGCGGGATGAGCTTCTCCGGGTACTGGAAGGGGCCGTAGTTGTTCGACCCGCGCACGATCGCCGCCTCGAGGCCGTAGGTGTGCACGTAGCCGCCGACGAGCAGGTCCGCTCCCGCCTTCGTGGCGCTGTAGGGCGATGACGGCGCCAGCGGGGACTCCTCGGTGAACGTCCCCTCCTCGATCGAGCCGTAGACCTCGTCGGTGGAGACCTGCACGTAGCGCAGCCCGCGTTCGCGGGCGGCTTCCAGCAGGACGTAGGTGCCGACGGCATGCGTGGTCACGAACGCATCCGGCTCGGCGATCGAGCGGTCGACGTGCGTCTCGGCCGCGAAGTTGACGATCGCCTCGGCGCGCTCGGCGGCGTCGGCCACCGCCTCGGCGTCCTCGATGCCTCCGCGCACGAACCGGAAGCCCGGGGCGTCCCGGAGGTCCTCGAGGTTCTCCTCCCGCCCGGCGTACGTGAGCTTGTCGAGCACGGTCACGGCGTCGCCGTGCTCGCGCACGCGCTGGCGCACGAAGTTCGAGCCGATGAAGCCGGCGCCGCCGCAGACGAGGAGGTTCATGCGCCCACCATCGCAGACCGCGCCGCCAGGTAGCCGGCCAGGCCGTCCTGCCACCGCGGCAGCGCGACCGCGTCGGCGCGCTCGCTTCCGAGCACGCTCCAGGCGGGCCGGGCGGCGGGGCGGGGGAAGGCGGCGGTCGTCGTCTCGCGGACCGTGCAGCTCACGCCCGCCTGCCGGAAGATCTCGACGGCGAAGCCGTGCCAGGAGCACTGGCCCGCGCCGGCGGCGTGGTGAACGCCGGCGGCGCGGCGCTCGGCGATGGTCACGAGGGCCCGGGCGAGATCGCCGGTCCAGGTCGGGCAGCCGACCTGGTCGGTGACCACGCTGACCTCGTCGCGCTCGGCGCCGAGGCGCAGCATCGTGTCGGCGAAGTTCTTCCCGTGCAGCCCGAACAGCCACGCGGTCCGCACCGTGGCCGCCGAGGCGCCGCTGGCCGCGACGGCGGCCTCGCCGGCCAGCTTGGTCCGGCCGTACGCCCCAAGCGGCGCCACCGGATCAGACTCGACGTAGGGCCGGGCGGCCGACCCGTCGAAGACGTAGTCGGTCGACACGTGGACGAGGAAGGCGCCGGCCGCCGCCGCGGCGGCAGCGACGTGGCCGGCGCCGGCGCCGTTCACCGCCAGCGCCTGCGCCTCGTGGTCCTCGGCGCCATCGACGTCGGTCCAGGCGGCGCAGTTCACCACGGCGTCAGGCGACGCCCCGCCAATCGCCGCCGCGGTGGCGCCAGCGTCGGTGACGTCGAGGTCGGCGCGGGCGAGGCTGACCGGCGTGTGCCCCGCCGCGGCGGCGGCGTCGGCGACATCGCGCCCGAGCATGCCGCCCGCGCCGGTGATCGCGATGCGCACGGCCGAAGGCCTCCTAGGGGATCCAGACTTCGCTGTTGTCGCCGACCATCAGCCGCGTCGCCCGGGGCTGGCGGGTGTCCCGCCCGACGCGGACGTTCTTGCCGAGGAGCGAGGACTCGAGCCGGCCGTCGAGGCCGACGACGGACGAGCCTTCGAGCAGGATCGAGTGCTCGACCTCGGCGCGCTCCACGTGGCAGCCCGCGCCGATCGCCGTGTACGGCCCGATGTAGCAGTCGGCGAGCACCGCGCCGGCGCCGATGACCGCCGGTCCGCGCACCGTGGCCCGCTCGAGCCGCGCGCCGGGCTCGATGACGACCCGCCCGTCGACCTGCGAGTCGGCCAGGTCGCCGTCGACCCGGGCCTTCACCGTGTCGAGCACGAGCCGGTTGGCCTCGAGCATGTCGTCGAGGCGGCCCGTGTCCTTCCACCAGCCCTGGACGATGTGCGGCTCGACGCGCAGGCCCTCGTCCACGAGGTGCTGGATCGCGTCGGTGATCTCGAGCTCGCCGCGCGCGGACGGCTCGATCGCACGCGCGGCCGCGTGGATCGCGGGGGTGAACATGTAGACGCCGACGAGCGCGAGATCCGTGGCCGGCTCGGGGGGCTTCTCGACCAGCCGCACGACGGCGCCGTCATCGAGCTCGGCCACGCCGTAGTTCTCGGGGTCGGGGACCGGCGTGAGGAGGATCAGGGCGTCGGGCGCGCCGTGCTCGAACGCCTCGACCAGGTCGGTGATGCCGCCCTGGAGGAGGTTGTCGCCCAGGTACATGACGAAGGACGCGTCGCCGAGGAACGGCTCGGCGGTCAGGACCGCATGGGCCAGGCCGGCGGGCTCGTCCTGCACGATGTAGGTGATGGCCACGCCGAACTGCGAGCCGTCGCCGACCGCGGCGCGGATCTCGTCCCCGGTCTCCGGCGCGATGATGATCCCGATGTCGCGGATGCCCGCGGCGGCCATCGCCTCGATCCCGTAGAAGAGGACGGGCTTGTTCGCCACCGGCACGAGCTGCTTGGCGCTCGTGTGCGTGATCGGGCGCAGGCGTGTGCCCTTGCCGCCGGAGAGGATGAGGCCCTTGAGGTCCGCCATGGGTCCGAGACGGTAGGGGATCGGCTGCGGCGGCGGCGAGCCGGGACTTGGGGCGGAGCTAGTAGGCGCCGCCGAGCTTGCGGTGATCCCAGGTCGCACGCCGGCGCTCGACGAACCGCAGCCCGACCCGCTTGGCGGCCTGGGCGCGCACGGCTGCCCTGGCCCCGTCGCCGGCCTCGGCAGCATCCGGCGGCGCGTAGCGCCGGAGGATCTCCAGCCCGAGATCGGTGACGGCCTCCCCGTCGCGGACGATCTCCACCTCGGCCTCGATCATCACGCCGCGCAGCTCGTGGTACTCCTCGCCGGCCTCGACCTGCAGGGTCACGCGGGCATCGCGCTCCATGTTCTTCACCTTCTGGGACTTCGCGAAGGTCCAGGCCCACAGCTCGCCGTCGCGCAGGACGTACCAGAGCGGCATGAGGTGCGGCCAGCCATCGCGGCCGTTCGTCGCACACGTCAGGACCCGCTGCTCTTCCAGGAAGGCCAGCGCCTCGGCCTCGGTCATCTTGATCTGGTCGCGGCGGCTCACGGGCGGGGACCCTACCCGCCGCGGGGCGGGCCGCCCGGGCAGGCCGCCGGGGCTTGCGTGTCCGACTCAAGGATTCCGGCGCGTTGCCGCTCACGCGGGTAGATTGCCCCGGTGCTCCCGATGCCGCACGGACCCAGCGGCGCTGATTCCTCCATGGCCGACGACGTGAGAACCAACCTCAGCGAGGCGTTCGCCGCCGCGCATGCCGGCGTCGGGGAGATCGACGACACGCTGACCGAGCTGCTGGATGCCCTCGGACCCGACCGGGACGCAGCGGACCGCGATCGCTCGCTGCGGGTGCTGCGGGCGCTCCTGCACGTGGCCGCGGCGGTGGGCGCAGCGAATGACATCGACGGAATCCTGGACACGGCGCTCGAGCCGGCCCGGGCGGCACTCGGCGCGGACGCCGTCGCGCTGACGAAGTTCGACCACGATCGCGAGATCGCCCGGGTCCTGGCGAATATCGGGGACACCGCGAGCTGGCTCGAAGCACGACCCACCGACGAGACCTACGCGTTCAGCGACTACGAATGGGTGTGGAGCACGCTCTCGGCCGGAGAGCCCTTCATCTTCTCGGCCTCCGACCCCGGGGCGCCGGAGATCGCCGCCTCAGTGGTGCGGGCCGAGGAGAAGGAGCACGTCCTGCTCGTGCCGGTGATCGCGGCCACCGGATCCGGTGTCTGGGGCGACCTGTGGGTCACGCGGGGCCCCGAGTCCGAGCCGTTCGACGCCCGCTCGTTTCGGGTCGGCGTCGCGGTCACCCGGCTGATCGCCAGCGGGCTGGAGCGGGCCGAGGTGTTCGGGCGGATCGCCGCGCTCGCGCACACCGATGACCTGACCGGCCTCGCGAACCGGCGGTCGCTCGAGGAGCGGCTCGCCACCGCCCTCGCCGGCCCCGCGCCCGAGGTGACGGTGGCGCTGTGCGACGTGGACCGCTTCAAGCGGGTCAACGATCGGCTCGGCCACGAGGAGGGCGACCGGGTGCTGCGGACCGTGGCCGCCGCGCTCGAGCAGGCGGCCGGCGCAGCCCCGGTCGCCCGGGCCGGCGGGGACGAGTTCTGGGTCCTGCTCGAGGGCGGGGAAGACCGGGCGGTCGCCTTCGCCCAGGACGTCACCGGCCGGCTCGCCCGGGCCTGGACGCCGGCGCCCGGGCTGTCGTGGGGCGTGGCGACCGCGCGCGCCGGGACCGACTCCGCGGCGCTGCTGCGCCGGGCCGACGTCGCCCTGTACGCCGCCAAGCAGGCGGGCCGCGGCCGGCTGTGCTTTGCCGACAGCGTCGCGCCCGGGATGCTTCCCGCGGCGGGCGACTCAGCCGCGCGCCGGGCCGTGCGGGCGGGGGAGGACGGCGCCTCGGCCGGCCTCGATCGCCTCCAGGGCGCGACCCCGGGGGATCGGCTCTCGCTCGTCGCCTCGGTGCTGGCGGAGGATCTCGACGCCGCGGCCTGGCTCCTCTCCACCGTGCGCGACGGCAGCCTGGAGCTCGAGCGCGGCTGGCAGAGCGAGCTCGATCCCGGTTCGGGGCTGCGGACCGTGCGGCCGGCGGCGATCGAGCCGATGGCCCTGGCGCAGTACCCCACGACGGCGGAGGCCGTGGCCAGGCAGAGCGCCTACCACGTCTACGTCGACGATCCGGATGCCCTCGCTGACGACCGGGAGTTCCTCCGCCGCTACGGCTACCGGGGCGCGCTGACCGCGGCCGTCCGGGCCCCGGACGGCCGCGAATTCGTGCTCGAGCTCTTCGCCGACGAGCGCACCGCCCCGCTGGAGCCGTTCACGCCGGTCCTCCAGCGGCTCGCCCGGCGCGCTGCGGCGGCGTAGCCGGGGCGCTAGGCCCGGGCGCCGTCGCCGGCCAGGGCGCCGGCGGCCTCGCGTACGGCCTCGCGGGCGTCTGCCGGCTCGAGGACGACAGCGTCCCCGGCCTCTTCGAGGATCTCGCGGACGAGCCAGTCGGTCCCGGCGAAGCGCAGCTCCACGATGACGGCGCCGTCGGCGAGCTCCTCGACCACCGGGCGTTCCTCGCCGACCCAGCGGGCCCGCTCGGGGGAGACCCACACGCGCGCCACCCGCGAGGCCGGCACCTCGCCCGTCCGCGGCCAGCCGTCGATGTCGGCGGCGGGGTCCACCTCGGGCCGCGGCTCGTAGCGCTCGTCCAGCACGGTCGCCGACTTGATCCGGTCCAGCCGGAAGTGCCGCACGCTGTCACGCGCCGGGTCGAAGCTCGCCACGTACCAGCCGTCCCGGCCGTTCATCAGCGCGTAGGGCTCGATCGTGCGGAGGGAGAACTCGTCCTCGTTGGCCTTGTAGTACTCGATCTCCAGGAGGCGCCGGCCGGCGATGGCGCGCGAGACGACCTGGGCGATCTCGGGATCGTCGCCGCTGCCGGTCGCGACCTGCAGGCCCTCGTGGACCGGGTCCTCGCCGAGCGCCGCAACGATCTTCTCGCGGGCCGACGTCAGCGAGCCGCGGGGGATGTGCTCCCCGATGAGGTCGATCGCGGCGACGAGCGCCTTGGCCTCGATCGGCAGCAGCCGGGCTGGCCGGTCGAACGAATCGCTGTAGGCGTCGTTGTCGACCTCGATCTCGCCGTCCTCGCCGAGCTCGGCGTACAGCACGTAGGCCCCGGCGCCGAAGTTCACGACGTTCAGCACGCCGATGTCCTCCGACAGCTCTTGGGCGGAGATCTGGAGCCGCTCGCAGAGGTCGGCGGCCTGCAGGCGGCGGCCGGCACGGCCGGCGTCGATCAGGATGCTCGCCAGGGTGACGAGGCGGGCGAAGCGCTCCGGCCGGATCGCCGCCTCGCCACGCGGCTCGCCGTCGGCCTCGGGCACCGGGGGCGCCGTGGCGGCGCCCCGGCGCCCGGCCCGGGCCGGCGCGGCGGTCTCGAACTCGCCGGCGTGGCGCTCGACGACGAGGTCGAGCCGCTCCCGGAGGTCGTCCACGAGCTCCGGAGGCCCGGTGACCCGGGCGTTCTCGCCCAGACCGAGCGCCCAGGCGACGAGCAGCCGGGGGCTGGCGTACCACGTCGTGAAGAGCCTCCCGCCGCCGTCGGCGTCGGCGACCGCGCCGTAGCGGCCGAAGTGGCGTTCGATCTGCCAGGCGATCCGCTCCGAGAGCCAGATCTCGGCCTCGCCGGCGGGCTCGCCGAGCTGCCACTCCACGCGGTTGGCGAACTCGCGCGGGTCGAAGTCGGCCGGTCGCTGGAAGTCGTGCTCGGCCTTGGTCGCGTAGGCGACCTTGCCGCGCAGCCGCGACAGCCGGAACACCCGCAGGTCTCCGCGCTCGTGGCTGTGGCCGACGAGGTAGAACTGGCCGCCTTGGAAGAGCAGCTGGTACGGATCGACCTTGCGGGCGCTCCACTCGCCGCGCTCCATCGTGAAGTACTCGAACGTGATCGTCTTGCGGCGGGTGATCGCCGTGTCGACCTTGACGAGGCGCTGGGACAGGTCGTGCCCGCCGGCCGAAGCGGTGATCCCGAGCGCCACGGACCGCTGGTCCGGCGCCCGCAGCGGGCTCGGCCGGCCCCAGGAGAGCTGCTGCAAGGCCAGGCGCAGCGGTTCGGCGTAGGCGAACTCGCCGTCGAGCAGCGACAGCGCCGTTTGCAGCGCGGCGAGTTCGGAGTCGGTGAACTCGACCGCCGGGAGATAGAAGTTCTCCGGCGGCAGCGAGTAGCTCTCCTGCTCGGCCAGGCCGTCGACCGGCCGGTCGACGGCGAGGTTGATGCCCAGCGACTCGAGCTCGGCCCGGTCGGCGTAGAAACGCCGCGCGAACGCGTCCTCGTTCATCACGCTGTAGCCCTCGACCGAGCTGCGGATCTCCAGCGCCGTCACGGGCCGGCGCTCGGCCATCAGGTAGGAGATCAGCGACAGCTGCCGGATGAGCTTCTCGGTGTCCTTCGCCATGGCGACCGAGCATAGTGAGGGACCCGCGGCGGCCCGCCTCGCCGGGCCGGTTGTCCCCGCTCCTTGCGGAGTTCCTTGTCGATCGGGCGCGCGCGGCGCCGGGTCAGGCGGCTTCGGTCAGCCCGCTGGGCACTCGGCCCGGGAAATAGGCGCTGCCGCCGAGGGCACGGTCGAACCGCGACCACCGCTCGCCGTCGGGCAGCTCCTTCTCGATGCGGTCGAACGATCCCAGGCGCCCGCCCAGGTTGTCGATCATGTGGACGAGGGTCGCCTCGCGCGTCTGCGGCACCACCGGGCTGCCGTGCTCGAGGGCCCCGTGGTGGGCCAGGATGATGTGCAGGACGGCCTCGGCCACGGCGGGCGGGAACCCGTCGATGTCTTCGATCGTGCGGCGGACCTTGTAGTACCCGAGCGGGATCTCGCCCTGGAGCTTGCCGGCGTCGGTGAGGTCGATGGCCATCGGGTCGCTCGTGTAGGCCTCGAGCTTGCCGATGTCGTGCAGGAGGGCGCCCGTCACCGCGATGTCGCGGTCGATGCCCGGGAAGGTCGCGCTGATCGTGCTCACGGCCTGGGCGACGGTGAGCGAGTGCTCGAGCAGGCCGTGGCGGTAGGCCTGGTGGTAGTACTTGGCGGCCGGGGCTTCGCGGTACGCGGCCCAGCCAGCGGCGCTCTCGCCGAGGATCGCGTCGAGCAGGCGGCGCAGGTGCGGGCGCTGGATCGTCGCGATGAGCTCGCGCAGGTCGGCTTCCATCTGGGCGGCGCCGCGGGGCGGGCCGTCGAGCAGTGACGCCGAGTCGTAGCTGCCCTCGGGCGCCGGGGCCAGGGCGTCGACGAGGAGCTGGCGGCCGTACTTCGGGTGGATGGCGTGCCGCGCGGCGACCTGGGCGACGGTGCCGACGGGGATCTCGCGCGCGAGGGCGTGCGTGCCGTCCCACATGATGGCCTTCACGGTCCCGGTGCGGTCGCCGAACGTGAGCCGCAGGTACTCGGAACCGTCGCGCTTCGTGCAGCATTCGACCTCGCGCACGAGCAGCGCGGTGTCGATCCGCTGGCCGTCCTCGAAGTCCCGAATCTCCATGGGAAGAACGGTAGGGAGGGGCCCGGACGCGTCAGACGTGATGATCTTCATGCAACGCCGGTCGACCAGCGGAGACGGGATCTGACATGGAACGAAGCGTGATCGTCACTGGAGGGACCGGGGGGCTGGGCGTTCCGGTCGTGGAGCGGCTGCTGGCCGACGGCTGGAGGGTCGTCGTCCCGTGGGTCGCCGAGCGGGAGCTCGGGCGCCTGCCGGAGCACGGCGCCCTGGCCACGGTCCAGGCCGACCTGTTCGACCCCGGGGCGGTCGCGGGGGTCGTCGGGCTCGGCGCCGCCGAGGCGGCGGCGCCGCTGCGCGCCGTCGTCAACCTCGTCGGCGGGTTCAGCGCGCCGGGCCGCGTGCACGAGGTCCCCGTCGAGGACTTCGAGTCGCAGTTCCGGCTCAACCTGCGCCCGGCCTACCTCCTTGCCCACGCCGCGCTGCCGCACCTCGTCGCGGGCGGCGGCGGCTCGCTCGTGCTCGTCTCGACTCGCGCGGCCAAGCGCCCGTTCAGCGGCGCGGCGGGCTACATCGCGTCCAAGGCAGCCGTGATCGCGTTCGCCGAGGCGCTGGCCGTCGAGTACCGCGACGACGGCGTGCGCGCCAACGCGATCCTTCCGAGCGTGATCGACACGCCGGGCAACCGCGCCTCCCAGCCCGACGCCGACCACTCGGCGTGGGTCGCGCCGGCCGACATCGCCAAGGTGATCGCGTTCCTGGTCTCCGAGGACTCGGCGATCACGAGCGGCGCGGCGGTCCCGGTCTACGGCCGGGCGTAGGCGGCCTAGCGCTTCAGCCGCTGGCGGAACGTCGGCGCGGGCGGGCCGCCGCCGTAGTACGCGATCGACCGGTCGGCGAGCGCGCGGGTGTCGCGCTCGTTGCCCACGGCGTTCGTGAGGATCGCCAGGCCGGGGATCCACCGGCCGGCGGTCTTCGCGCCGTACCGCAGCCCGACGAACTTCAGGAGGCTCGTGAGCAGCGCGCTGTCCCGCTGGCCGTCGGTGGCCTGGGCGAGCTTGGAGTCGACGTAGGCCATCGCGAGCGAGGTGCCGACCTTGTCCAGGCCGGCCCGGGCGGACTCGGCGTCGGGGTACACGCGCTGGAGGACCAGGAGCTCGGCCGGGCGCATCCGGTCGGTGGGGTCATAGCCGTAGGCCGCGGCCATGAAGAAGACCAGCCGGGACTGGACCCAGGCGAGGCTGGCGAGGTCGGGCACCGCGGTCCAGATCCCGCCGATCCCGGTCGCGGCGCCGCCGAGCCGCGCGTAGCCGGCGTGCTTGCGCTTCACGATCTTGCCGAGCTGGGCGGGCCCGTAGAGCGCGCGGCGGTCCGCGGCCCAGGCGGCCGCGGCGGGCCCGTGCCAGTCGGCAGCGGCGAGCGCGATGTGCTCGGCCGCGTGCAGCGGGTCCGAGCGCAGGCTGCGCAGCAGCCCGTCGGGCAGGTGGCGGGCCGCCTGCGCCTCGGCGGCGGTGTCCTCCGCCCGCTGCTCGGCGGCCCGGATCGGGTGGCGCTTCATGGGCACATGATGGCGCCGGGCCCGGCCGCGCCGCGGCATCCGCGGTCCGCCGGCCCGGCGCGCGATACTTCCGGGGCCTCGTGCGGGGAGGCGCCACGGACGTGCAGCCGCTCTTCGAATACCGGGAGGCCTTCGCGGGCTACGACACCAGAGTCCTCGAGCTCGAGGGCTCTGGCCCGCCGATCGTGCTCCTGCACGGCTATGCCGACAGCGCCGACACGTGGCGGCTCGTGCTCGACCGGCTCGCCCGCGCCGAGCGCCGGGCGATCGCGGTGGACCTGCCGAGCTTCGGTGAGGCCGCGCCGCTCGACGGCGGGCCGATGCTCCCGCAGTACGACGCGTTCGCCGCGGCGGTGATCGAGTCCGCGGTCGCGGCCGCCGGCGAGCCTGCCGTGGTGGCGGGCAACTCCCTCGGCGGCTGCGTGGCGCTCCGGGTCGCGGGCGCGGCGCCCGAGGCCGCCGCGCCGGAGGCCCTGCCGATCGCCGCGGTCGTGCCGATCGCCCCGGCCGGCCTCGACATGGCCGGCTGGTTCGCGGTGGTCGAGCGCGACCAGCTGCTGCGGAGCCTCCTCGCGGTGCCGACGCCGCTGCCGCAGCGCGTCGTGCGCGACACGGTGGGGCGCATCTACCGGACGCTGGCCTTCGCCGACCAGTCCCGGGTCGAGGGCAAGGTGATCGACCACTTCACCAGCCACTTCGGCGACCGGGACCGGATCCGGGACCGGCTCGCCACGGCCCGGCGGCTGCTGCCCGAGCTCGCGGATCCGTTCGACCTGCCCTGCGTCCATCCGCCGGTCCTGCTCGTCTGGGGCACCCGCGACCGCATGGTCAGCGCGACCGGCGCCGAGCGCATCCTCGCCGAGGTGCCCGCCGTGCGGTACGAGCCGCTCGAGGGCGCCGGGCACTGCCCCCAGATCGAGCGGGCCGACGTGGTGACGGCGCTCCTGCTCGACGCGCACGCTGCTCCGGTGCGCTGACGGCTGCGCCACGGGACCGAGGGCGTCGTACCATGGCGAGGCGCCGATTCGGCGCCGATCGTCCCGCGGCATGAACCTCTTCTCACCCGAATCGATCGCCGCGGCAGCGGCCAACGGCTACGACCTCGTGTTTGGCGGCGGGGTCGGCGATCTGCGCCGGACGCCGGCGCAAATCCTCGCCGAGGGCGAGCACCGCACGCTGTATCGGTACCGCCTGCCCGAGCGGTTCGTCGCGCGCGGGGCGCCAGTGCTGCTCGTCCCGCCGCTCGCCGCGCCGACCACCTGTTTCGACCTGCGCCGCGGGTGCAGCCTCGCCGCGCACCTGATCGAGGAGGGCCACCCGGCCTACCTCGTCGACTACGGGGAGATCGGGTTCTCCGACCGCGAGCTCGGACTCGAGGCGTGGGTGCAGGACATCATCCCGAGCACGATCGAGGCGGTCCTCGCCGACTCCGGCGCGCCGGAGGTCCAGCTCCTCGGCTGGTGCCTGGGAGGGATCATGTCCCTGCTCACGGTCGCCGCGGATCCCCGGCTGCGGGTCGGCGCGGTGGCGGCGATCGCCAGCCCGTTCGACTTCACGAAGGTCCCGATGGTCGCGCCGCTGCGGCCGCTGCTCGAGGGCGAAGGCGGCACGGTCATCACGGCGCTGTACCGTCTGCTCGGCGGCGCGCCGGCGCCGCTCGTCCGCGCCGGGTATCAGCTCGCCGGCCTCGACAAGTACCTCCGCAAGCCGTTCACCGTGGCTGCGCACCTCGACGACCGGGACTTCCTCGCCCAGATCGAGGCGGTCGACGACTTCACCGCGAACATGGTCGCCTATCCGGGCCGGACGTTCGGGCAGCTCTACCACCGCTTCTTCGTGGTGAACGAGCTGGCGGCAGGGACGCTGCGGCTGGCCGACCGCCAGATCGATCTCGCGAACGTGCGCGTCCCGGTGCTCGCCGTCGCCGGCACCGGCGACGGGATCGCGCCGGTCGGGGCCTGCCGCCCGATCGTCGACCTGCTTCCCAACGCGCCGGAGGTCCGCTTCGAGACGGCGCCCGGGGGCCACCTCGGGGTCCTGGCCGGCCGGGCGGCGCGGCGGACGACGTGGGTCTACGTCGACGAGTTCTTCGCCCAGCGCGGCCCCGCGGCGCCGGCGAAGTCCCGGCCGGCGCGCCGCGCGGCGGCCTGAACGGCTATGCCGCGGTGGGAACGGGCTCCGGCTGCGCCGGTGCCAGGCGCGCCGGGGCCGCGTCCTCCACGGTGAGCGTCCCGCCGCACTCCGGGCAGGGGCGCCCGTTGCGGGCCATCCACGCCGGGCTCGCGCTGTAGAAGCGCTCGTCGCAGTCGGTGCAGTGGAGGCGGTCCATGGCGGGGTGCTCGATACGGAGACGGGGCGCCGCGCCGAAAGTCACGGAGCGGTTGCGCGCGAGCCTCACTCTAGAGAACGCATTGGGGCCCGATTCGATGCGGTGGCGACGAAATCACCGGTGTATGCGGCATTTGGCGCAGGCGCCGTGCAAGACGACGTCGTGCCCCGCGACCGCGTAGTCCAGCCGGGCGGCTACCCGTTCGATCGCGCGCTCCAGTTCGGCGTCCTCGAAGGGCGCCACCGTGCCGCAGCGGTCGCACACGACGTGGTGGTGGTGCTCGCCGCTGGGATCGGCGGCCTCGAAGCGGGCCACGCCCTCGCCGGCATCGAGGCGCTGGACCAGGCGCAGGTCGTCGAGAGCCTCGAGCGCCCGGTAGACGCTGGCGATGCCGACCGACGTGCCGTCCTGGCGAAGCTGATCGGAGATCTCCCGGGCCGTGAGGCAGCACTGCTGCCGGGCCAGGAGGTCGACGACGGCCAGGCGCGCGGCCCCGGAGCGGTACCCGGCCCGCTGCAGCTCGGCGAGGGCGTGATCGCGCCAGGCGTTCGGGGCGGTGGCGGCCATGGCCAAACGATAGGCGTTCTCAGCTTCGGGCGGGGCGGCGCGGCCTACGGCGTCAGCACGATCTTGAGCGCTTCGCGGCGGTCGAAAGCCGCGTAGGCCTCGGCGGCGTCGTCGAGCGCCATGTGCCGCGAGACCAGCGGCGTCGGGTCCAGGACGCCGGAGCCCATCATCGCGAGCACCCGGTCGACGTGCGCGATGACGTTCGCCTGGCCGGTCGCCAGCGTTCCCGACTTGATCCAGAGCACGCCCATGTGGACCTGGCAGGGCTCCGCGTAGACGCCGGTGGCCGACACGGTCCCGCCCGGGCGGATCATCCGGATCGCCGCGTCCAGCACGCCCGGGTGGCCGACGGCGTCCACCACGACATCGGCGCCGCGGCCCTCGGTCGCGGCCTTCACGGCGGCTCGCGGGTCCTCGTCCTCGAGGTGGACCGCCGTGGCGCCGAAGGCCCGCGCGACCGCGAGCCGCTCGGGCACCGAATCGACGGCGATCACCTCCGCGGCGCCGGCGGCCTTGGCAACCTGGACCGCGCAGAGCCCGACCGGCCCGAGGCCGAGCACGGCGGCGACGTCGCCAGCCACGAGCCCGGCGTGGCGCACGGCGTGGTAGCCGGTCGCCATCACGTCGCCCGCGAACAGCGCGGCATCGGTGGAGAGGCCGTCGGGCACCCGGCGCAGCACCATGTTCGCGCGCGGGACGAGCACCTGCTCGGCCTGCGAGCCCGGCAGGGACCCGAGCGTGGCGCCGTGGCCGAACACCCGCACTTCCCGGCACTTCTGGTAGAGGCCGCGCAGGCAGAAGAAGCACTCGCCGCACGCCGTGTGGAAGCAGCCGAGCACCCGTTCGCCGACCTGCACGCGGGTCACCGCCTCGCCGGCGGCGATCACCGTGCCGACGAACTCGTGGCCGATCACGAAGCCCGGCTCGATCTTGACCCGCCCGTGGTAGATGTGGAGGTCCGAGCCGCAGACGCCGGTGGCTTCGACGCGGACGATCGCGTCGTCGGGGGCGCCGAGCACGGGCGCGGGAACGTCGTCGACGCGGACCTCGCCGGGAGCCTGGAACGTGACGGCGCGCATCAGGCGGCGGGGTCGGGCGCCTTGGCCACCTGGGCCCAGCCCTGCGGGTCGTGTCCGTAGATCATGCGCACGCCTCGGTCACGGTATCCCTTCACGACCGCCCGGAGCGTTTCGAGCGCCAGCGCGGGATCGGCGCCGTAGGGCGGCGCGGAACCGCCGTCCGCCCAGTCGGCGAACTCGCAGGCGTCGCCGCAGAGGAACACCTCGCTGCCGTCGTCACAGCGCAGGAGCACCGACTGATGGCCGGGCGTCGGCACGAGCACGATCCGCCCGTCGCCGAGGAGATCGTGCTCGCCGTCGACGAGATGGATCTGGCGTCCCGGCTGGTCGTAGTCGCGCGGGTCGAAGACGTTCGCGGCGGCCTGCGCCGGGTCGTGGCCCGCGCGCCACTCGCGGGCCTGCACCACGAGCTCGACCGCCTCGGGGACCTGGGCGAGCCCGCCAACGCGGTCGGCGTGCAGATGGGTGGCGACGACGCAGCGGAGATCCTCGGGCGCGATCCCGAGCGTGGCCAGCCGGGCAGTGAGCGCGTCCATCGGCTCCATCTCGAACGCCACGAGGTCCGCGATCCAGCCGACCCGCGCGTGCGGGTCGGTGCCGACTTCGGGGTGCAGGCCGGCATCGATGAGCACGAGGCCGGCCGGGTGGGCGACCAGGAAGGCCGGCGCCGGGATGCGGAGCGACGGCTCGGCAGGGCCGCGGAATCGCGCGGTCTGCCATCCGCACGTGAACGCGTAGAGCCTCATGCCCGCTGGACACTAGATCGGCGCCGGGGCGCGGGGGCGGCGGTCGCGGCAGGTCAGGGCGCGAGCCCGCGCACGAGCACCTGCTCGAGGCCGCCGTAGAGGGCGTCGAGGTCGAGCGTCTCGTCGAGCAGGTACTGGTAGGCGATGCCGCCGAGCGCCGCGGTCATGAGCGTCACCGCCGTCTCGGGGCCGAGGTCGCCGCGCAGGTCGCCGTCGGCGATCCCGGCGGCGATCCATCCGACCGACATGCGCCGCAGCTCGCGGTGCAGCCGGGCGAACTCGCCGGCCAGCTCGGGGCGGGGGCCCAGCGCCTCGAACATCAGCGTGTAGAACAGCTTGAGCGCCGCGGTGTCCTCGGTCAGGAAGGTGCGGTGCGAGCGCAGCGCACGCCGCACCGCCTCCATGCCGGTCGCCTCGCCGATGTCCGGCACCAGCGTGTTGGCCTCCCACGCGGTGAACGCCCGCTCGACCACGGCCCACAGCAGCCCCTCCTTGGAGCCGAAATGCCAGAAGATCGAGCCGCGGCTCACGCCGGCCTTCTCGCCGATCGCCTGCACCGACGTGTCCCGGTAGCCGTGCTCGGCGAAGAGCGCGGTGGCGGCGTCCAAGAGCTTCTCGCGTGACTGGAGCGCCTGCTCTTGCTTCTTCGACGGTGCCGGGGCGGGCATCTGCGGCGACCCTACCATGGCCTATGCTGACCGACCAACATAGATCCGGCAGGCTGCACGTCCGGATCGACTGTGCCGTAGGGTGGGCTGCCGGCGACGAAGCGAGGAACCGATGCGCGCAGTGGTCATCACCAAGCACGGGTCGCCCGACGTGCTCCAGGTCCAGGAGCGCCCGGCGCCCCCGCCCGGGGACGGAGAGGTGGCGATCGACGTCGCCGCCGCGGGCGTCAACTTCGCCGACATCATGGCCCGGCAGGGCCTGTACGAGGCGGCGCCCTCGCCCCCGTCGGTCATCGGCTACGAGGTGAGCGGGACCGTGACCGAGGTCGGCGGCGACGTCGACGGAATCGCGCCGGGCGACCGGGTGATCGCCGGGACGCGCTTCAACGGCTACCAGGAGCGGGCCGTCGCCCGCGCTGCCGACGTCATCCCGCTTCCGTCAGCGATGTCGTTCGAGCAGGGCGCCGCGATCCCGGTCAACTACTCCACCGCCTACGCCGGCCTGATCCGCTTCGGCAGCCTCCCCGAGGGCGGCCGCGTGCTCATCCACGCGGCTGCCGGCGGCGTCGGCATCGCCGCCACCCAGATCGCCCGCCGCCACGGCGCCGAGATCTACGGCACCGCCTCGCCGGGCAAGCACGACGCGATCCGGGGCTTCGGCGTGGACCACGCGCTCGACTACACGCAGCCGGACTGGGAGCGCGGCCTGCCGACGTTCGATCTCGTGATGGACGCGATCGGGGGCAAGAGCTTCGCGACGAGCTACGGCCTGCTGCGGCCGGGCGGCGTGCTCGTCTGCTTCGGCGCCTCCGCGGTCGTCAGCGGCGAGAAGCGCAACGTCGTGCAGGCCGTGCGCACGCTCATGCAGATGCCGAAGTTCAAGCCCCGCGACATGATGGAGGAGTCCAAGACCGTCGTCGGCCTCAACGCCCTGGCCCTCTGGGACGAGTGGGGCAGCCTCGGCCCGATCATCGGCCCGCTGGCGGACCTGATCGGCGACGGCACGGTGCAGCCGGTGGTCTCGGACGCCGTCCCGTTCGCGAACGCGCCCGAGGCCCATCGGATCATCCAGCAGCGCCGCAACGTCGGCAAAGTGGTCCTCGTCCCCTGACCCGCAAGGAGCAACCATGCCCGAAGTCCACGTCGTCGTCGTCGGAGTGCTGCTCGCCAAGAGCGACCACGTGGACGACGTCCTCGCCGGCCTCTCCGCCGCCACGGAGCAGACCCACGCCGAGGAGGGGTGCGTCAAGTACACGATCAACCAGGTCCCCAACGACCCCCAGCGGATCGTGATCGTCGAGACCTGGCGCAGCCGGGCCGACCTGGAGGAGCACTTCAAGCAGCCCTACACGCTCGAGCTCGGGAAGAACCTGGGCCTGCTGGAGGAGCCGCCACAGATCTACTTCCTCGACCCGGTTCCCGCCGGGGACGACGAGAAAGGACGGCTCTAGTCATGGCCGACGATGACCGCACCGCCGAGACCCGGGACGTCGTGACCCGCTACTTCGCGACCGTGACCGCCCGTGACGTCGACGCCCAGGCGGCGATGTGGAAGCCCGGCGCCCTCGGGCGTATCGTCGGCCTGGCGGACCTCGTCGCGCCGGGCGACGTCCGCGCCTACTTCACGACCCTCTATGCCGCCTTCCCCGACTGGGACTTCCAGGTGACGGACATGATCGTGGACGGCAGCCGTGCCGCCGTGAGCTGGACGGCGACGGCCACCTTCGCGGGGCCCGGGCACTTCCAAGGCCTGCGGCCCACGGGGGCCAGGGTCAGCCTCGAGGGTGTCGACGTCGCCGAGGTGCAGGACGGGCAGATGGTCGGCAACACGGCCTACGTCGATGGCGCCACGATCGCCCGCCAGCTCGGGGCGATGCCGCCCGACGGCTCCTTCCCGGAGCGGGCGCTCAAGGCGGCGCTCAACGCCAAGGTCGCGGTGGCGGAGCGCCTGAAGCGGTAGCTACGTGCCCAGCCCGGCGACGCTGGCCTGGCGTTCCTGGCCCGCGTTGCGCCAGCGCACCGTCGTGCCCGACACGCGCAGGGAGCCCAGCGCCCGGTAGCTGCCCCCGCCCAGCGGCGTCGGGTTGAAGAACGGGTTCAGATACGCGTCGGTGTTCGGAGGGGCCTCGAGCGGCCGGCCGCACGGGCGCGCGAACGCCTTCACGCCCGCGTCCATGCACGCCAGGACCGATTCGCTGTAGAGGCCCTCGTCGCCCTGATAGATGATCCAGACGGGAACCCCGTTGGTCGCCAGGAGCGGCCCGGCCACGATCCCGCCTTCGGGTGCCCCGATCAGCTGGTCGATCCGCACGGCCATGCGCCCGCTGCGCAGGCTGGAGACCCAGAACTCGACCGGATAGCGCGGCAACCGCGTGTCGTAGACCCAGAACCCGACGAAGCGGCCGCCGAAGGTCCATGGGTGCGTGCCGACACCGAAGCCCCACCGCCGGCTCGTGCGGCTGTTGTGGTCGAGGCGGTAGGCGCGGTCGAGGGACTTCAGGCAGCCGTACAGCCGGTAGGACGTGGACCCGGCCGGGCGAAACACGCGGGCCGTGGAGGTGCTCGCGAGCGTCACCGTGCCGGGCCGCGCGCAGTGCCGGCTGCCGGCGGCGGCCGGAGGGGCCGCGACGCTGGCCGCGGCGACCGCGGCGACGAGGGCGGTTGCGAGCCGGACGCGCATCTCAGGCTCCCAGGAAGACGAGGCTGCGCGACCGCGCGGCTCCGGCCGAGCGCCAGCGGGCCACCGGGCCCGACACGCGCAGGTCGGTGATCTGGCTGTAGTCCGACACCCGGACCGCGGGAATGTAGGGGGGCGGGATCTCGAACTGGTCCCCGGGCGCGACGGGCACGCGCTTGGCGTAGAACCGGCAGGGCCGGTTCCACGCCGACGTGCCGGTGTCCATGCAGCCGCTGACCTGGCTGCCTCCGGACACGCCCGTGAAGTAGTTCAGCCACACCGGGACGCCGTTCGTGGCGAGGAGCGGCCCGTAGCGCACGCCGGCCGCCTCCCCGGGGAGGTCGTCCAGGTGGAACTGCGTGAGCCGGACGGCCATGCGCCCGCTGCGCAGGTCGTAGACCCATAGCTCGGGCCCGCCGGAGGAGGTCGCCCAGACCCCGGCAAACCGCCCGGCGAAGTACCAGGTGCGCGCGCCGGGCTTCGAGGGCGAGCGCGGGTCGAGGACCGGCACGGTCCCGAACGTCCAGCGCTGGGCGCCGGCGCTGTTGCGGTCCAGGCGGTAGGCGCGGTCGGCAGACTTCAGGCACCCGAACAGGCGGGAGCGCGCCGCGCCGGTGCCGCGCGAGATTCGCGCCGCCGGCGTGGCGGCCAGCGTGACGGTGTTCGGACGCGCGCAGTTGCGGCCCTTCGCGTCGGCGGACTCGGCGGCCATCAGCGCGAGCACGGCCATCGTTGCGGCGAGGGCCGCGAGGCAGAACAGGCGTCGCACGCGCGGGGAAACGGGCACGCACCGAGGCTAGCGCGAACGCGCCAGGTCCGAGTCAGCAGTGCTCCGCAGGCCGCGCGGGACGGCTACCGATCCACCGACAGCTTGCCGTGCCCGTTCGTGCGTGCCGGGGCGGCCGGTGCGGCGTCGCGCGCCGCCGCCGGCTCGGCCTGCGCCGCCAGGTCGACGAGCTCGGCGATGGCGTGGCGGATCCCGTCGGCGACGACGCCGAGGTCGGGCACGAGGTCGTAATCGGAGATCAGGCCGAAGCAGACCCCGCCGTTGTAGGACATGATCGCGATCGCCAGCGTGTGGTCGCCCCCGAGGAAGGCGACGGGGCAGATCGACTCGAGCTCGCGGCCCTGCATGTACAGCGGGAACTGGGGCCCCGGGACGTTGGTCACCAGCAGCGAGAAGAACCGGGTCGAGAAGTGCAGGCGGGACGCCTGGGCGAGCAGGGTCGGCGGAGCGAAGCCCTCGAGGTTGGTGATCGTCTCGGCGCCGAGCGCCAGCTTGGAGTGCTTGACGCCGTCCATCGCCTCCTTGACCACCCGGAGGCGCTCGGCGGGGTCCGCGATGTAGACGGGCAGCGGGCAGACGAGCTGGGTGATCTCGTTCCCGAGCGCGCCGGACCCGTCGCCGGTCCGCACCGAGACCGGCACCGCGGCGCGCAGCTGCACGCCCTCGGTGCGCAGGCCGCGGCTCGTGAGGAACTCGTGCAGGGCGCCGGCGACCACGGCGAGCACGGCGTCGTTGACGGTGCAGCCGAAGTGGTTCTTGATCGCCTTGAAGTCCGCGAGGCTCGCGTCGACGTGGTCGACCCGGCGGTGCGGCCCCGGCGGCAGGGTGAGCGGCGTGGGCGCAGGCGGGTTCAGGCCCGCCCAGGCGACGCCGGCCAGGCCCTCGGCGCGGTCGCGGAGGCCGCGCAGGAGCCGGTCGGGCCGCACGGCGAGCCCGGCCGCCGCGACCGCGGTGCCGATCCCGTCGGCGGCGAGGCCGCGGAGCTCCGCGGCGACGAGCTGGGCCGTCGAGGGCGCCGGCGGCGGCGACCAGGGCTGCGGCTCGATCTCGCGCGGGCGCGGCGTCACGTCGAAGAGGACCGTGAGCAGGTCGGCCCCGCCGACCCCGTCGACCATCGCGTGATGGGTCTTCGTGATGAGCGCGAAGCGGCGGTCCTCGAGGCCGTGGACGATCCACAGCTCCCACAGCGGCTTGGAGCGGTCCAGGCGCTGCGAGAAGATCCGCGCGGTGAGGTGGCGCAGCTGGGCGTCGCTGCCGGGCGCGGGCAGCGCGGTCTCGCGCACGTGGTAGTCGATGTTGAAGTGGGGGTCGTCGGCCCACATCGGGCGGCCGAGGCCGAGCGGCGGCTCGGCGATCCGCTGGCGGTAGCGGGGAACGAGGTGCAGCCGGTCCGCCATCCCGGACCGGAACTCCTCGACGGAGGGCGGCGGGCCGTCGAAGATCGCGACGGCGCCGATGTGCATGTGCGTGGTGTCGTGCTCCTGGAGCAGGAACGACGCATCGATCTGATTCAGCCGGTCCAGGTGCCTCTGCTCCGCCATGCGTGCTCTCCTCGTCGCGCCCGTGTGCGCGGGAATGTAACCCGGCACGGCCGACTTGCGTTGCCGCGCCGCCCCGCGTACCATGCCCCGACCCTATGCTGACCAGTCAGCATAGAAAGGACCCGAGGAGATCGCCACCGCCATGCCCACGCCCGCCAAGAACGTCCTGATCACCGGCTGCTCGACCGGCATCGGGCGCGCCACCGCCGAGCATCTCGCTGCCCAGGGGTGGAAGGTCTATGCGACCGCCCGCCGGCCCGACACGATCGCCGACCTCGAGGCGAAGGGCTGCGTGACCATGGCGCTCGACGTGACCGACGAGGCGTCGATGCGCGCCGCGGTCGACGCGGTGGAGGCGGCCGAGGGATCGGTGGGCGCGCTCGTGAACAACGCGGGCTACAGCCAGTCGGGTGCCCTCGAGACCCTCCCGATGGACGCCGTGCGCCGCCAGTTCGAGACGAACGTGTTCGGGCTGCTGCGGATGTGCCAGCTGGTCCTCCCGGGGATGCGCACGGCGGGCGCGGGCCGCATCGTGAACATCTCCTCGATGGGCGGGAAGTTCACCTTCCCGGGCGGCGGCGTCTACCACGCGACGAAGTACTCCGTCGAGGCGCTCTCGGACGCCCTGCGCTTCGAGGTCGGCGGCTTCGGCGTCGACGTCGTGGTGGTCGAGCCGGGGATCATCCGCACGAACTTCGACGACGCCGCGGTTGCCGCGATGGAGGCGGCTGGCGACGGCGATCCGGCCTACGCCGAGTTCAACGCCGCCGTCGCGGCCGCGACGAAGTCCGTGTACGAGGAGGGTCCGCTGTCGAAGCTCGGCGGCGGCCCCGAAGCGGTGGCCGCGGCGATCGAGAAGGCGCTGACGGCCGGCCGGCCGAGGACGCGCTACCGCGTCACCGCCTCGGCCAAGGTCCTGCTCGGCACGCGGCGCATGCTGCCGGACCGCGGCTGGGACAAGCTCGTCGTCGGCGGCAACTTCCCGCAGCCGGGCCGGTAGTGCGGGTGCCGCGCGGGCTGCCGCCGATCGGCTAGCGTCCCCCGGCAGTGGAGGCAGTCCGGCTCATCCCCGCCGTGCGCGGCGCCGCACTGGCGGCGGTCGCGGTCACCGCGGCTCTGCTCGCGCCGGCGGCGGCGTCGGCGAAGGCCGGCGACGTCCATCCGGCGTCGTGCGCGGGCCTCGCCGGCGCCACGCGCTGCGGGTACCTCGAGGTGCCCTGGGATCGCACCGGCGCGGTCAAGGGCACGACGCGCGTGTGGTTCGAGCTCGACCGGGCAACGAGCGGCCGCGCGCGCGGGACGCTCACCGCGATGGAGGGCGGCCCGGGCTTTGCCACCAGCGACAGCCGCGATTTCTTCCGGGACATCTATGGGCCGCTGCTGCGGACGCACGACCTCGTGCTCGTCGACGCGCGCGGCACCGGCAAGTCCGGCGCGGTGAACTGCCCGCTGGCCCAGCGGGGCTCGCGCGACGTGCTCGCCTCCGGGCGGCAGTGCGCCCGCATCCTGGGGAAGCGCATCGCGCTGTACCGGACCGCCGCGGCGACCGACGACGTGGCTGACGTCCTGCGCCGGCTCGGCGTCGCCAAGGCGACGTACTACGGCGACTCCTACGGCACGTTCTTCGGCCAGGTGTTCATGCACCGCCACCCCGATCTCCTCGACAAGGTGATCCTCGACGGGACGTATCCGGCCCAGAAGCTCGACCCCGTCTGGCCGGATCTGCCCCGCGCCGTTCGGGCTCAGCTGCGGCTCGTATGCGCCCGGACGCCGAGCAACTGCAGCGGCGATCCGGTCGCCCGCGCGCGGCGCCTTACCGCGCGCCTGGGCCGGGGCGGCCTGAACGGCCTGGCGCCCGGCTTCGACGGCCGGCGCCACCGGGTCCGCTTCGACCAGGACCGCTACGCCTCCTTCGGCGAGTACGCCTCGAGCGATCCGACGCTGCCCATCTACCGCGAGTTCGACCCGGCCACGCGGGCGGCGCTCGCCGGCGACGAGCTCCCGATCCTGCGCCTGCAGCTCGAGCGCGGCGGCGGGGACGGCGGCGCCCTGAGCTCCTACTCGGCCGGGCTGAGCATGGCCGTCACGTGCCTGGACTATCCGCAGCTCTGGGACACCGCGGCGTCCGATGCCGTGCGCCGCCAGCAGCTGGCCGCCCGCATCGCGTCGACGCCCGCCAGCGTCTTCGATCCGTTCACGGCTCGCGCCTGGTGGGCCGACCCGCTCTACGCCTACGAGACCTGCCGCCAGTGGCCCGTCCGGGCCCCGTACGACCCGCCGGTGCCCGACGACGCGACCCTCCCCGCGAAGCCGACCCTGATCCTCAACGGCGATCTCGACTCGGTCACCACGCCCGAGGGGGCGAAGATCGTCGCCTCGCGCATCAAGGGCTCGACCTACGTCGAGGTCCGCAACGCCAGCCACGTCACCACCTACTCGCGCGACAGCGCCGCCTGCGCGATGGGGATCGTCCAGGCGTTCGTCGCCGGCCGCTCGCCGCTGCCGACGGGCTGCGCCCGCCGGACGCCCAACGTGCGGCCGGTCCGGGCCTTCCCGCTGCGGGCCGCCGCCGCGCCGAACGCCTGCCGGGCCGGCGGCGGGCCGGCCCGCGCCCTGCGCCTGACGACTGCGGCCCTCATGACCCTCGACGACGCCGCCCGGCGCCTCGACTCGCTCGAGGCCGGTGCCGGGCTCGGGCTGCGCGGCGGGTCCTACGCCGTGAAGGGCCAGCGCGTCACGTTCCGCGCGGCCCGCTTCACGCGCGACCTCGCGGTGTCCGGCCGGCTCGCGCGGTCCGGCGAGGACCTGGCCGGGACGATCACGCTGTCGGGCGCCGCCGCCGGCACGCTCAACGTCCGCCCCTTCGGGCGGGCGGCCTACCGCGCGTCCGGGACCGTGGCCGGCTCGCGCGTGTCGGCCTCCTGCGTGCTGTAGCGAGTGTGGTCAGTGCTCTGAGACCATCGGTCGACGCTCTTGCCCGGCTGGGTGGACGCCCCGACCCGCAGCGTCTTCCCGATGCGGGCCGCTACTTTCGGGCCTGGTCGCGCGTTGAAGCAGTTGTCGGCGCCGAGGCGGTGCTGCGCATCTGCCGGGCATACCGCCAGGACGGTCGCCCGTTGGGCGCCGCGCTGTCGGCGGCGGTGCCGCTCATCGATGGAAAGGATCGGCTGGTCGATGTCACTGAACCGCTGCAGGCCGCCCCGATCGCGGCCGCTGCGCCGCCGGCGCCGCGCGCCATTCCCTAGCCGGAGCGGGCCGCGCCGGGTCGCGCTGCTGGCGCTGCTGGCGCTGGTCGCGTTCGCAGCGCCGGCCGGCGCGGCGGGGGCGCGTCCCATCGATCTGGGGGCCTTCAGCCTGCTCTGGACTCCGGTGGCCGACGGCGGCCGCTACGCCGCGTACCAGCCCGCGAGCGGCGGCACCGTGATCCGCGACACCCTCGCCCACCGCAGCCGCCAGCTCGCCTTGGGCCCCGAGTGCTTCCCAGGCGGGGTTTCCGGGACGCAGGTGATCGTCAACTGCCGAGTCAGCAGCCCCCTGCGCAGCACGGTGCTGCTGGCCAACGCGGCGACGCTGTCCGCTCGGACGCTGATCGACGAGGCCGGGGCGTTCATCGGCCCGTACCTGGACCTTGGTCGCTATTGGGCCGCCGACAGGCGCGTCGCGGCGAGATGCACTTGGTGCCGGGTGCTCTACCTGAATATCCGCACCGCAGAGCAACGCCTCCTGATCGGCGCGCGTGACCTCGACCGCCCCGGCCTGCCGCCGCGTCCCCTCCCGACGGGCTATCCGCAGCTGCTCCAGCCGCGCGTGTTCACGCGCGGCGCTGCGCTGCGCGTGCGCCTGTCGCGCAGTCGCAGCGTGCTGCTGAGCACCTGCCCGCTCGGCTGTAAGACCGCGCAGCTTCGGGGCGGCTACGTCGCGTGGAGCGACAGCGTCGGCCTCCTCGTGCACGGCTACCGCATCGCCGACCGCCGGCGCACGACCTGGCGGCTCCCGTCCCAGGGCGGTCTTCGAGCGACCTTTGCCTTCGCGATCGCCCGTGGCGAGGTTCTCGCGATGCTCCTCGCCGCGCCCGGCTCCCCGACCCCACCGCGGCGGCTGTACGCCCTGCCACGCCCCGCGTGAGCCACGCCAGCCGCCCTTCGGTCGTCAACGGTGCGGTCGCGGTGATCCGCGACTGGCTCCAGGAGCAGGGATTTCACCCAGGGGCGCTCTCGCCGCAAACCCGGTGGAACGAGGACCTGGGCCTCACCTCCCTCGAGGCTGTCGAGCTGCTCGTCGAGCTCGAAGACCGCCTCGGCCTCAGCATTCCCGACGCTGACGCGAAGCGCATGATCACGATCCAGGACCTCCTGGACCACGTCACGTCAACCGTCGGACCGCGACTTGAGACCCGCCAGAAACACGCGAAACCGCTGGCACTCGCCGCCTCCGCATGCCTCCGAGTGAGCCAGGCGGGACGCCCCCGAGTCCCGGCCCCGAGGCCGCCGTGAGCGGCCGCATCTCGCTGGACCGGATCGCCGCGGCGGCCGACGTGATCGATCCCGTGTTCCTGCGCTCGCCGCAGTTCGTCTCCGACCCGCTGAGCGACGCGCTGGGCGTGCGCACCGTCGTGAAGGTCGAGACCGTGAATCCCATCCGGTGCTTCAAGGGGCGCGGAGCCGACTACTACCTGTCCACGCAGCAGGGCACCGATCCCCGGCCGGCGATCGTGTGCGCCAGCGCCGGCAACTTCGGCCAGGCGATGGCGTTCGCCGCCCGCCGCCGCGGCTTTGCCCTGACGGTCTACGCCAGCGAGGCGGCCAACGCGCTCAAGGTCGAGCGGATGCGGGCGCTCGGCGCCACCGTGGTCCTGCACGGCGAGGATTTCGATGCCGCCAAGGACGAGGCCAAGCGCTTCGCCGCCGAATCCGGCGCGCTGATGGTGCAGGACAGCCTGGAGGCGGCGATCACGGAAGGGACGGGCACGATCGGCGTCGAGCTGATGGCCTTCCCCGAGCCCCTCGACGCGGTGATCGTGCCGCTCGGCAACGGGGCGATGATCGTCGGCATCGCCCGCTGGGTGAAGTCCGTCTCGCCGCGCACGCAGGTCATCGCGGTCAGTGCCGCCGGCGCTCCGGCGATGGTCCAGTCCTGGCGGGCGGCCCGCGCGATCGAAACCGACCGGGCCGACACCATCGCCGACGGCATCGCCGTCCGCGTGCCGGTCCCGGAGGCGGTCGCCGACATGCAGGGCCTCGTCGACGACGCGATCCTCGTCAGTGACGAGGCGATGGTGGCGCAGATGCGGGCCGCCCACCGTCATCTCGGGCTGGTGCTCGAGCCGGCCGGAGCCGCGGGCCTCGCGGGCGTCGCCGCCGTGGCGGATCGGCTGGCCGGCCAGACGGTCGCCACGGTGCTCTGCGGGGGCAACCTCACTCCCGAGCAGGCGGCGCGCTGGCTGGAGGGTCAGAGCGAGTAGACGAGCGTGAGCTCGGCGCCGCCGCCGTCGTGGGCAAAGGCGGCCTCCCCGCGTATCCCGGCGAGCTCCCCGGTGCCGGACCCGGGCACGATGTCGCCGAACCCGACCGGCTGGATCCCGTCGTCGATGCCGCCGTGCTGGATCACGAAGGTCCCGGCCTTGCCGTCGAGGATGCCCTCGACCAGCTCGGAGGCCACGTAGCCGCGGCCGCCGTCGCTCTCGACGCCGAGGAACTGCGCGATGCTCGTCCCTTCGAGCGCGCCGGTGAAGCGCTTGCGAATCGTGGCCTGGGTGAGCTTCGGTCCCCCGCGCTCCTGGGCCCAGGGCGCGTCGTCCCAGGAGGCGATCTCGAAGGTGGCGGTCGTCGTGGTCGGCGTGCTCATGGCGGGCCACGGTACGCGAACGCCCGGCGCGGCCGCGAGCCGCGCCGGGCGCCGGTCGTCGCCTCGGGGCCTCCTACTGGCCGAGGCCGGCGCTGGCGACGGCCTGGGCGCGGTCGTCGACCTCGCGCCAGAAGGCGCGCGCCTCGCGGGCGATCCGGCTCTTGGCCGCGCCGCGGCAGTCGCGGCGGGAGAGCCTCGACACGATGGCCGGGAGCTTCTTCAGGCTCTCGCGCCACTCGAACGCCTCGGCCTTGATCTTCGGCATCCGGGTGTCGCGCTCGTCCTGCAGGTCCGCGATCGCGCTGGCGCGCTGCGCGCTCGCCGGCTGCGCGTACCAGCGCTGGAGCGACTGCTCGGTGCCGTGCTGCAGACGGGTGAGCGTGGCGAGGCGGGTCCCGAAGAAGTGGATCGCCTCGGTCGAGGTCCGGATCTGGCTCGCGGCCGACGCGCACTGCGACGCGCTGGCCGGCTTGGCCGCTGCGCTGGCTGGAGCCAGCGCGTTGACGCTGAGTGCGCCGGCCGCGACCGCGGCGGCGGCGAGCAGGGAGGTCAGGGAGCGGCGGATGGTCATGGCGAGTTCCTTTCGTGGATGGCTCGCCCCGGAGGAGGACGCTGCCATCGTGACCTTCGGGCCCGTCCGCGTCTGTCGCGCGCGCGACACGCGGGATGCCTCCGCCGCGACGTCCCGGCGTCCGGTGCGACACTCCCGCCGATGGCCGATCCCGCCACCGCCGACGAGCTGGCCGCCCAGGTCGAGGGGCTGCTGGCGGCGTGGTGCGCCCGGCGGGCCTACGGCCCGCTGCGCGAGGTGCTGCCGGCGTGGCCGCTGATGCCCCTCACCGACGGCTACGCGGCTCTGCGCGACGGGCTCGCCGCGGCGCGGCGCCTGTCGCCCGACGGTCTCACGCCCGAGGAGGGCGCGACGGCGGACCGCTGCCTCGCGGCGCTGGATCGCGCGCTGGCGCGGTAGCGGGCCCGGTTCAGGGGGCCGGCGCCGCGCCCGCGAGGGCGAGGACCGGGCCGGCACCGACCGCCATGCGGGAGGCGATCCGTCCGTGCGCGTCCAGCCGCAGGGCCGACGGCGTCCCCTGCACGCCGAGCGTCTCGCCGGTCGCCGCGAAGGCCGGGTCGAGCAGCGTGCGCGACTGCAAGCCCTGCGCGCGATTCGCCGCAGCGTCGCCGGTGGCCACCACGAGGAGCGGCGGGAGGTCGTCGCGCGTCTCGAGGCGCCGGAGGTCGTCGAGCATCGCGTCGCAGAAGCCGCAGGTCGGGCTCCAGAAGAGCAGGAGGTGCGCGGCGCCGCCGGCGGCCCCGCGCAGAGACACCGGGGCGCCCTCGAGGTCCTCGAGGTCGGCGTCGGGAAGCCGCTCGCCAAGGGCCGGCCCGGCGCCGCCGGGCTCCCCGTCGTGCCCCCCGACGTGGATGATCGGAAGCTGGGCTCCATCGCGCTCCCCGGCGTCGAGCCGGTCCAGCAGGGCGTGCACGGCCTCGGGCCCGGCGGCCACGTCGCTGCGGATCAGGCCGTCCGGGCCGATCGCGACCGCGACGGGCGTGCCCGGGACGGCGTAGCTGGAGGCCACAGCGCCGTCATGGTCCAGCAGGACGAGGGGGAGGCCAGGAACCGCGGCCATCGCGGCGGCAGCATCCGCGTTGCCGCCAGACACGATCACCGCGACCGTGGCCGCGGCCTCGCCGTGCCCGCGGGACGCGAGCTGCGGCATCAGCTCGCCGCAGGGCCCGCAGCCCGGCTCGGCGAACACGAGCGCAAGCGCCCGCCCGGCGCCGACGAGCGTCGGAAGGCCGACCCGCTCCCCGGCGGCCGTCGGCAGCTCGAAGCCTGGCGCCGGGGCGCCGACCGGCAGGCCGGGCGGAGAGGGCGCCGCCGCCGGGGGGCCGCCCCCGCCGTCGATGGCGTCGAGGCGCAGGAGCACGCGGCCCTGCTGGCGCAGGAGGTGCAGGGCCACCCAGCCGAGGGCGGCGAGCCCGAGCAGTGAGACGGCGAGCGCCGCGGCGGCCAGCGCCGTCGCCGTGTCGAGCCCCGCGACGCCGTCGAGCGCTCGGGCGCCGGCGGCCTCCTGGCCGGCCGCGAGCACGAACCCGGCGAGCAGCGCCAGCGCCCCGTTGCGCACGAGCGTTGCCGGGCCAGCGGGCTCCGAGTGCAGCTGGCCGAAGCAGTTGCACTCGGGCTGGTGCCCGCGGGCGAGGTTGACGGCGATCGCCGTGATGAAGACGGCCAGCAGCACGAGAGCCCCGGCAGCGGCCGCCGCCGCCGTCGCGTCGGGCAGGAGCAGCACCGCGACGGCCAGCTCGGCGAGCGGCAGCAGCAGCGCGCCCGGCCGGGCCAGCCCGGAGGGGGCGCCGAAGTCCTCGAGCATGAGCACGGTGCCGGGGCGGTCGCGCAGCTTCGCCGCTCCGGCGACGGCGAACACCGCGGCGAGCCCGAGCCGGGCGGCCAGCGCGAGGCCGCTCATGCTGGGTCCCGGCGATCCGGTGCGCACGTTGCCACGACGACGACCTCCCTGCTCTCCCCGTGCCGGCGGCACGGGCGACCCATCGCGGGCACGTTCCCATTCGGCGGAGGGAGTGTCAACGCCGGCAGACGGCCGGCTCGCGGCGGACCGGGATGCGCTGCGCCCGGGCGGGCCGGGCCGGCGGCCGAACGGCCGTCCGGCCGGTTTGCATCGCCGGCGTGCCGGGTCTAGGGTCGCCGGAGTGCGGTCGCCGTCACATGAGGAGAACGGCGGTCGCGTCGACCGGCTGGCGCGGCGGCTCGCCCGGCGCCCCGACCACGTGCTCACCCGCCAGACGCTGCCGGCGCCGGCTCCCGCCGAGCCGCTGCTTGACGGCGTCGCGCGGGCGCTGGCGGCTCCCGTCACCCGCCGGCGGGCGGTGGTGCTGGCCGGCGGCGCGGTCGTCGCGGGCTCGATGCTGCGCCCCGGCGGCGCGCGGGCGGACGCGCGGGTGTGCCCGCCGGGCACGACGAAGTGCCAGTCCGCCGGCGGGCCGTCGGCGTGCATGCCGAACGGCCAGGGCCTGGTCTGCTGCAACAGCGACGTGTGCGCCGGCTACTGCACCCACCCCGGCCAGGTCTGCGCGGGGGACGGCGGCCGGCTCGCCCACTGCGAGGACTCGCCCGCAATCTGCACCGACCGGTCCAAGCCGGTCTACTGCGAGCTGCGCGGCCCCCGGACGGGGAGCACGGCCTGCGACCAGCCGCCCACGATCGAAGGCAACCTCGGCTGGTGCTGCGGGAAGGACGAGGTCTGCGGCGAGAGGTTCAACGAGTGCCTGTGCAACCCGGCGAAGGTCTGCGGCGACTCGTGCTGCAAGTCCAGCGAGTACTGCGAGGACCTGGGCTTCCTCCGCGGCGGCAAGGTGTGCCTGCGCACGTGCGACCCGGCCACCTACCACCGCTGCCCGCCGCCGGCGGTTCACTGCTGCCCGCCGAACCGCAACTGCGAAGGATCGGACTGCGTCTGCAAGTCCGGCGAGACCTGCGGCACGAACTGCTGCCGGGCCGGGGACACCTGCCTCGGGGGCAGCCGGTGCGGCGCGCCGCCCAAGGCGCCGCCGCCGTCGGGGCCGTTCGACTTCATCGGGAACATGCTGGGCCTCGTCGGCCAGACCGCCGGCTCCCGGGGGAACCACCGGGTGCGGGCGGCGGCGGCGGACCCGGTTGGCGCTGCGCTCCTCGCCCTGGCCGCTGTCGACGCCCAGGGTGCTGCTGCCGGCATGGCCTTCACCGACCTGCACGTCGACCGGGCGTACAAGCGCCGGGTCGTGGCTGCGGCGCCGAAGCTGCCCAAGCTCGCCGCGGGCCCGGGGCTCGACGCCCGGTCGGCCAGCGCGCTGAACGCGCTGCTCGCCGCCCAGGCCAAGGCCTTCGCCCTCGTGTCCGCTGCCGCGACCTCCCTGGCCCGCTCTCGCGGGGCGCTGGCCAAGCACGACCGCACGCTGGCCCGCCGCCAGGCCCTCGCCTCGGCGTCGTTCGCCAGCCAGGCCGCCAAGGCGCTGCGCCGCGTGCCGGCCCTGCGGTCGGCGGCGGTCGCGGCCCTGGCCGCCGGCGGCACCGCCGAGGTCAGCGCGACGCTGGCGCAGGTGCTGGCGCTGCAGTCCAGCGTGCGCGCCCGGGGCGTGCCATCCGACCTGGCCGGCCTCCTGGCCCGGCTGGGCGTTCGCGGTGCCGACTTGGCTCGTGTGAAGCAGGCCCTGCTGTCCGGATCCGCCGGCGGGCCCGCCCTGATCGCGCCGCTGGCCGACCCCGCCGTCGCCCGGTCGATCCAGGGGCTGGCCGCCGCGCTGGCCTCGTACGCGAAGTCCGCGCGCCGCGCGCCGATCCGCACCTACCGCGGCGAGCCCCTCCGCATCCGGGGCACGCGCGCGCACGACGCGCCGCGCCGGCGCTGAGCGCCCGTCTCAGCGGCCGCCCGCCGCCGGCCGTCCGCTCTCGAGGTAGACCGTGCGCTTCGGCCCGGCCTTCGCGGCGGCGAGCACTCGGCGCCGCACCGGCTTGGAGAGCAGGAGGCGTGCGGTCTCGAGGTCCACGAAGCGGTGGGCCAGGACCTCGCCGGCCTGAAGGCGGATTGCCGCCAGCGCCGCGTCGGGCAGCGCTCCGCAGTCGAACAGGAAGCGCACGCCGCCTGGCCGCCCCGGCCGCGGGGGGAGGAAGTCCACGGCGGCGAGCCGGCCTGCGGCCACGTCGAGGCCGCACTCCTCCCGTGCCTCGCGCCGGCAGGCCTCCCACGGCGACTCGCCCGGCTCCACCTGGCCGCCCGGGATGGTCCAGTTCTTCTTGTAGCTCGGATCGAGAATCAGGAGCCGGCCCTGCCGGTCCCAGATCAGCGCCCCGGCCGAGGCGGGGATCGTGGGGACGGCGAAGCCATGGCGGTCGACGAGCTCGGACATGGGTCCGATGATGGCGGGCCGCCTGGACAGCCTCCGACGTGCGTGCGAGGGTGACAGCCCGGATCCAACGGCCGCTCGCCACCGCCGTCGAGGCGGCCCCGGCGCGCTCGCCGGGGCCGCTCCCAATCGAGAGGACTCATGAGATGACCAGGTCGCGGATCGCGAAGCTGGCAGCGGGGCTGGCGGCCGGAGTGGCGCTCGGCGCTCCGCTGGCCGCGTCGGCGGGGCTCCCGAAGCCTCGGACAGCGCTCATCGTGCCGTTCAAGTCCGTCGACGGGATCACGCTCGGCGTGACGACCAAGGCCAAGGCCCTGGCGGCCTGGGGCGCCGGCGACGGCTGCGCCGTCGGAACGGGCGGGCGCGACACGTGCGTCTGGTTCGCCCGCTCGTCCACGGACTTCCCGGTCGAGGCCGGCGTGCTCGAGATCGCCCGCGGCAAGGTCTGCGGGATCCTGATCCGCGGCGGGAGGAACATCCGGACCGGGGCGCTCTCGATCACCCGCTTGAAGCGCTGGAAGACCGCCGGCGGCGTTGGCATCGGCTCGACGCTGCGGTCGGCCAAGGCGGTGACCGGCCAGCTCGTGTCCGATCGCCGCGGCGTCACCACGGCGTTCTTCCCCGGGAGCGCGAGGGCGGCGACGCGGGTCGCGGAGATCCGGATCTTCAAGCGGGGCTGCGAGGTGACCTGACCCCGGCGGCCGCCGGGCGGCGGGCCCGTCGAGGGCGAGTGGCCGAAACGGGGGGTGCGCTCAAGCCGGGGCCGGATGCGGCCGTTGGCATCCACGGGTCCGTCATCCGGCGGATTTCCGATCCCTTGCCGCCATGCGCCTCCGCCTCCCCGTTCTCGCCATTGCCGCCAGCGTCGGGCTCGGCCTCGCGGCCGCGCCCGGCGCGTCGGCGTTCGGAGGCGCCGCGCTCACCAGCCCCCGTGTGGGCCTGACCTGGAACGGGACGGCCTACCCGCGCGTGAAGTGCGCCGGCGGCACCGACGGGTTCTGCGTCGGGAGAATCACCATCCTGCGCTCGGGCCGCACGCTCGGCTCGGCCCCGATCTCGATCCGCTCGAACGACGCCCCGTCCGTCGAGGTGCCGCTGCCACCCAACCGCGGCGGCCGGCGAGGCGCGATCCTCGCCAGCGGCCGCAGTGTCACCGTGGTCATCCGCGTCCGCGACCTCTCGTTCCAGACGGTCACCACGCGGTCGCGCGCCTACCTCGCCAACGGATGACCGCGCGCGCCCTGCCGGCGCTCGCTGGGGCGGCGGGGCTCCTGGCGCTGGCCGCCGCACCCGCGCTCGGCGCCTACGGGATGGCCCGGGAGTGGGGGCGCCAGGGGGCGCCGACCGGCTCGAGCTTCGAGCTGTCGCGGGGCCTCTTCTCCGATGGACGCGAGCCGATGCGCTACCAGGGCATGGGGATCGGCGACCGCCAGTACAACGCTCCGGGCGGCTTGGCGTTTGCGGCTAACGGCGATGTGCTGGTCGCCGACACGGCCAACAACCGGGTGCAGCGGTTCACGACGACGGGCCGCTACCGCGGGGCGTTCGGGCGGTTCGGCTTCGACCCGGGCTCGACGCGGGTCCGGGCCCGGACCGGGTTCATCCTCGTCGAGGGGATCGCCACCGCGGGCCGGAGCGTGTTCATCGCCGACAACCGCAACGACCGCGTCGTGAAGCGCACGCAATCCGGCCGCTTCCAGGCGCGCCTCGGCCGCCGCGGCTCCCTGCGCGGCGAGATGGTCTCCCCGTGGGGCGTCGCCGCCGACCGCGGCGTGGTCTACGTCGTCGACCAAGGCAACGCCCGCGTCCAGCGGTTCAGCACCCGCGGCCGGCACCTCGGGAGCTTCGGGTCCTTCGGCCGTGACCCGGCCCAGTTCGCGGCGCCCTACGGGATCGCGGCCCGCGCGGGCCGCGTCTACGTGTCCGACACGCGCTCGGACACGATCAAGGTCTTCACCGCCCGCGGCCGGTTTCTGCGCGAGTTCGGCGGCCGGGGGACGGGGAACGGCAGGTTCGACCAGCCCGCCGGCCTCGCCTTCGACCGGTCCGGCCGCCTGTTCGTGTCCGACTGCCGCAACCAGCGCGTGCAGATCCTCACCGCGGATGGCCGCCACGTCGAGACGTTCGGCGCCGGCGACCTGCGGGACCCGACGTTCATCGCCGTCAACCGGCGCGGCCAAGCCTTCGTCAGCGACTACCGCAAGGTCGTGCGGTTCGACCCGGGTCGGGGCTCCGGCGGCGGCTCCGGCCGGGCCGGGGGCTACGCCCGCCCGCCCGGCTACCTGGCCTGCGTCAGCCAGGCCGAAGGCACCGGCACCGAGACGCCGGGGCTGGGGCCGGAGGACGGGTGAGGCGGGCCCTGCCGGCTGAACGTCGACGGTTCGAAGGCGCGAGGCTCGGGCGGGCTGCGTTTGTGCCCTCTGGGCGGCTGAACGTCGACGGTTCGAAGGCGCGAGGCTCGGGCGGGCTGCGTTTGTGCCCTCTGGGCGGCTGAACGTCGCCGGCTCAATGGTGCGGCCGCGAGGCAGCTGTGGACGAAAGGAGGGCAGGAGCCCGGGCGCTCCGCGAGGCCGGGCCGGCCTCGGCGTTCACGGCTCGCCCGGCCCGCTGCGCGCCTCGTCGTACAGCTCCCGCATCAGCGCCGCCGTGACGCGCGCCAGCGCTGCCTCGTCCTCGATCAGGCCGCGGACGACGCGGTTCGCGACGCCGTTGACGTCCGCCGCGGTCGACAGCACGGTCGCGCTCTTGCCGCGCAGGAAGTCGTCGAAGTCGTTCGCCCGGGCCTGCGCCTGGACCTGCTCGTCCTCGCGCAGCCGGCGCTGCACCGGCCGGAAGAACTCCACCATGTCCTCGTCGGTCAGCTCGGTGCCGTAGCGGGCGTTGAAGGCGGCGACGACATCGCCGAGCGTGTCGAGCACGAGCTGGCGTCCGGGGGCCGGGCCGCGGCCCTCGCCCGTGATCGCCGGCCGCAGCTCGCCGGCGTCGCCGGTCAGGCCGAGGTCCTCGATCTCCCCGGCCTCGAGCCGGTAGTGCGTCATCTCGAGCATTCCCGACAGGCTCAGGCTCGTCCCGCCGGGCTCGGCCGAGAGCAGCCGGGCCAGCAGGATGCGGCTGAACAGGTAGAGCGTCTCGTCGTCGGGGGCGATGTAGGGGACGACCTGGGCCAGGAACGCGTAGTGGCGCACGAATCGCTGGAGGTCCTCCCGGAACACCGCGCGCGCGTCGTCCTCCAAGGCGACGGCCGCCCGGTAGGCCGCCTCGGTCGTCGTGCTCAGGAGCGCGTGGCGCTGCTCCTCGCGAAGCTCGCCGGCGCGCGCGAAGGCCCCCTGGAAGGCGGAAAGGTCCTCGTCGGTGACGATCCCGTGCGCCCGCACCGTGTCGGCCGCGTCGAACAGCGCGTTCGGGTCGGTCGGCGGCGCCTGTGCCGCCTCGAAGTACGGCTCGAACGCGCCCCGGATCTCGTCGGCGTCGTTGACGAAGTCCACGACGTAGGTGCGGTCCTTGCTCTGGTGCTTGCGGTTCAGCCGCGAGAGCGTCTGCACGGCGTTGACGCCCGAGAGGCGCTTGTCGACGTACATCGCGCAGAGCCTGGGCTGGTCGAAGCCGGTCTGGTACTTCTCGGCGACGACGAGCACGCCGTACTGCGCCTTATCGAACTCCTCCGGGAGCCGCGCCTCCGGGAGGGGCGCGCCGTCGGCTGCGTTCATCCCCGGCTCGGTGTAGCGCTCGCCGTGGTCGGGCGCCTCCGGGTCATCGATCGTCACCTCGCCCGAGAACGCCACGAGCACCTTCACGTCGGCGTGACCGCCGGCCTCGATCTCGCGGTCCAGCGCCTGCTTCCAGCGCACGGCCTCGTGGCGGCTGGCCGTGACGACCATGGCCTTCGCCTCACCGCCGAGCATCGGGCGCACCGAGCGCAGGTAGTGGGCGATCACCACGCGCGCCTTCTGGGCCTTCGCGTACGGATGGAAGGCCGCGAACGCCGCGACGCGCGCCGCTGCCTTGCCCTTCGGCACCTCGATCTGCTCGTGGGCCTTCGTCTCGAGCCGGTAGAGCTGATCGTAGGTGGCGTAGCCGCGCAGCACGTCGAGGATGAACTCCTCCTCGATCGCCTGGCGCATCGAGTAGACGTGGAACGCCCGCGGCAGGCTGCCGGGCTCGCGCTCGCCGAACAGCTCGAGCGTCCGCGCCTTCGGGGTGGCGGTGAACGCGAAGAAGGAGAGGTTGCCCTGCCGCCCGCGGGCGGCGAGCTGGGCCAGCAGCGCGGTCGGGACGCCGTCGAGCTGGTCGGCGTCGAGCTCGAGGTCGTCGATCGTGCGGTCGCCCAGCACTGCCTTGAGGTCGACGGCCGCCTCGCCGGTCTGGGACGAGTGGGCCTCGTCCACGATCAGGGCGTACTGGCGGGCCTTGAGCCTGGCGGCGTCCTCGCCGCCGTCCTCGGCGCGCAGCGCCTCGAGCACGAACGGGAACTTCTGCAGGGTCGAGACGACGATCCGGGCCTGCTCGCCGGCCAGCGCGGCCCGCAGCTGGGCGGAGTCCTTCTCGACCGAGGCCACGACGCCGCGCACCTGCTCGAACTGCGCGACCTGGCGCTGGAGCTGCTGGTCGAGCACGCGCCGGTCGGTGATCACGACGACCTTGTCGAAGACTTTGCGGTCTTCGTCGTCGTGCAGCGTCGAGAGCTCGTGGGCGAGCCAGGCGATCTCCTTCGTCTTGCCCGATCCGGCCGAGTGCTGGATCAGGTAGCTGTGGCCCGCGCCGCGGACTTTCGCATGGGCGGTGCAGGCGAGCACGACGTCCCACTGGTGAAAGCGCGGGAAGACGACAGTGCCCGGGGTCCCGGGGGGCGAGCCGTCGGGAGGCGGCTCGACGTGCACGAACTTCTGGATCAGCTCGAGCCAGCGGTCGCGCTCCCAGACCCGCCGCCACAGGTAGCTGGTCGGGTGGCCTTCCGGGTCGGGCGGGTTGCCCTTGCCGCCCGGATTGCCGGCGCCCCCCGACCCTTCGTTGAAGGGCAGGAAGGAGGTCGCCGGGCCGGCGAGGCGCGTCGTCATCGCGGCGTCCTGGGAGTCGAGCGCGAAGTGGACGAAGGCCCGGCTCGCGAACAGCGGCAGGTGGGGCGGGCGCGTCTGGCGGTACTGGGTGATCGCGTTCTCGACCGTCTGCCCGGTGAAGCGGTTCTTCAGCTCGGCGGTCGCGGTCGGGATGCCGTTGACGAACAGGACGAGGTCCAGCTCGTCGCCGCCGGCGGGATCGAACGGCACCTGGCGCACGACGGTCAGCCGGTTGGCGGCGTAGTCCGCCTCGGTCTGCGCGTCGAGCCCGTGCGCGGGGCGGAACTGGCAGAGGCGCACCGGGACGCCGCGCTCCTTGATGCCCCGCCGCAGGACGTGGACCGACCCGTGACGGTCGAGCTCCTGGGCGAGGCGGGCGAGGAAGCTCGCCTGGGCAGCGCCCTCGTCCCCGCCGGAGAGGGCGACGATCCGGTCCCACGTCTTCGACTGCGTGTCCCGGACGAAGGCGACAGCATCGCCGGGGCAGAGCGCGAGCCGCGCGTCGTAGTCGCCTCGGTCGCCCTCCTCCCAGCCGCCAGCACCGGCCATCTCGGCGACGATCAGCGCCTCGAAGGCGGACTCCTTGTGGTCGACGAGCAGGCTCACCGGGCGAGCACCTCGGGGACCTCGCCTTCGAGCGCGGCGTGCGCCGACTCGTCGAGCTGGGCGTCGGAGAGCTTGGCGACGTCGAGCTGGCCGGTGACGGCCTCGGTGATGAGGGCGTCGCGGTATTCGGTGAGGCGGGCGTCGAGTCGATCATCAAGGTCGCCGAGTCGCGCGACCGTTCCAATCTGCGCGCGGATTCGCTCGACGATGCGTCGCTGCTCGTCGACCGGGGGAAGCGGGATCTGCAATGCATGGAGGTCTGGCATATAGATCGTCTTGTGTGTCGATCCGGATGTGAGTCGATGAAGCTCGGGTCGCATGGCGCGAAGTGCATACAAGAGGAAGAACGGGTCCAGGCGGTCGCTGCATGTCCAGGTCATGAAGTCCTGCGAGACCGCCATGTCCGCGTCCATCACGGCCGAGAAGCCGACCGAGGCGGTCCGCGAGAGCAGGACGGTGCCCGCCGGATGAAGCTCGGCGGAGGAGTTGTCGATCCCGAGCTGGCTCACTCTCTCGGCGGTGTCCTTCACGGTCTCGACCTCGTCGTGCCTGATCTGCCAGACGTCCGCGAGCGTGAACCACGGGATGGTGCAGTCCTCGGGATCCCAATACTCGCCGTCCGCCCGTGACGGAGTGTGCCCCGTTCCGGTTCGGGCAACGCGCCTGATCTGAAGCAGCGGCCAGGCGACCGGGACGGGCGGGAGCCAGGCGAGACCGTGCTCGATCCGGCGACCGGGATCGTCGGCGCCAGATAGCTGCTCCCGGATGACTGCAGCCACCAGCTCATTGCGCCCTGTGCGGAGTCGGCGGGTCGACGCGAGGAGCTCCTCGATCCGCTCGCACTCGCGGTCCAGGAAGTCGGCTGTCAAGGCTTGTGTCGACCGACTGGGCGCAGGAACGTGAAAGGCGCTCAGCGCCTCCGTGCTGAGTTCTAGGAAGGTCGAGCCGCTGCCGCGGGCCACGAGCGGCGCGCCACTCACCTGAAGCCAGTAGCGAAGGAACCGCGAGTCCATCCGGGCGGTCGGCACGATCGCCCTGCAACCCTGATTCGTTGTTGCGCGTACGGCGGTGATAGCAACGTTGCCGATGGGTGCCCTTGTCGTCAGCACCACCGAGTCCGCGGGAATCAGCTCCGCGGCACACGATCGCAGGCCTTCATGCGTGATCGTCCGGGCACTCGCATCAACCACTCCGCCGTGGTGCGGTCCGATGTCCGTCGGTGTGTACCAGGTGACGTCACCGCCCCAGTTCCCTTCGTCCGATCGCGGGGTTGCGCCCGACACAACCCGGGCGAGGCGTCGAAGCTGGGTCGCTGGGAAGGATGCGCTCACCCCACCACCACCTCCTCCAGCAGCCGCCGGATCTCGCCCTCCAGCTCCCGCAGCTCCTCCTTAATCTCGGCACTGGGCCTCGGCGGCGTGTACGTGTAGAAGAGCCGCGTGAACGGGATCTCGTAGCCGACCTTGCCCTCGGGATCTGGCACCCAGGCGTCCGGGACCCAGGGGAGGACCTCGCGTTCGACGTAATCCTCGACGGTCTCGGTCAGCGGCACGTTCTCGGTGTCGCGCAGCTCGGGGTCGGGGACCGGCTTGCCCTTCGCGTCGGTCACGACCGGCGCCTCGGGGTCGCGCACGAGCGTTCTGGCCGCGAGCGCCCGGACGAGCGGCGCGCCGGGCTTGGCCACGGCGGCCCGGGCGGCGTCCGTGACTGCCGCCCTCGCCGTGGCCTCGTCCGCCAGGGCCTGTGCCGGCATCGCCCTCAGCACCGCGGCCAGCGACTCGCGCTCGCCGTCGCAGAGCTTCACGAGGGCCCGCTCGTCCTCGACGCCGTCCCAGGTCCCGGGCCCGATCTCCCACCGTGCCCGCAGCGGCTGCTCGACCGTGATCGTGCGGTAGCCGAACTGCGCCGCCGGCACGAGCTTGACCCGCTCGCCCTCCTCGAAGGCTCCGTGCAGGCGCGTGATCTCGGCGATCTGCTCCTCGGTGATGTAGCGGCGCTTCTCGCCGAGGGTCTTGGGCATCTTCGCCCACAGGTCGCGGGCGTCGACGAGCTGGACGATGCCCGCGCGCTCGGGCGGCTTGCGGTTGCTCAGCACCCAGACGTACGTCGCGATGCCGGTGTTGTAGAAGAGCTGCTCGGGCAGCGCGACGATCGCCTCGAGCAGGTCGTGCTCGAGGACGTGGCGGCGGATCTCCGACTCGCCCGAGCCGGCACCGCCGGTGAAGAGCGGCGAGCCGTTGTGGACGATGGCCACGCGCCCGCCGCCATCCCCGGCGGGGCGCATCTTGCTGAGCAGGTGCAGCTGGAACAGGAGCTGCCCGTCGCTGATGCGGGGCAGGCCTGGCCCGAAGCGCCCGTCGGGCCCGAGCTGCGCGTGCTCGGCCTTGACCTCCTGCTCGACCTTCTTCCAGTCCACGCCGAACGGCGGGTTGGCGATGCCGTAGTGGAAGCGGGCGTCCGCCCCGGTGTGGCCGTCTTGCGAGAGACTGTTGCCGAAGACGATGTGGCTCGCGTCGACGCCCTTGACGAGCATGTCGGCCAGGCAGATCGCGTAGGACTCGGGATTGAGCTCCTGGCCGTAGAGGTGCACCGTGGCGCCGGGGTTGAGGCGGCGGATGTGATCATCGGCCTCCGAGAGCATCCCGCCGGTGCCGCAGGCGCAGTCGAAGACGGTGCGGATCACGGCGGGCTTTGCGAGCGCATCCTCGTCCCCGTCGAGCAGCAGGTTGACCATGAGCTGGACGACCTCGCGCGGCGTGAAGTGCTCGCCGGCCGTCTCGTTGCTCTGCTCGGCAAAACGCCGGATCAGCTCCTCGAACAGATAGCCCATCTCCAGGTTGGACACAGCCTGCGGGCTCAGGTCGACCTCGCAGATCCGGGCGATCACCTGGTAGAGGAGGTTCGAGCGGTCGAGGCGGTCGATCTGCTGGTCGAAATCGAACTTGTCCAGGGCTTGCCGGGCCAGCGCGCTGTAGCCGTCGATGTAGCCGCGCAGGTGGGCCGCGATGTTGGACGGGTCGTCCAGGAGCTGCGGGAACGACAGCTTCGAGCGGTTGAAGAACTGCGGGCCGTCGGGGTCGATCAGCATCGGCTCGGCGTTGCCGATGCCTCCGCGTTCCAGCTCGTCTGCCCGCGCGAGCAGCTGGGCCTTGGTCGGCTCGAGCACCTGGTCGAGCCGCCGCATGACGACGAGCGGCAGGATCACCTTGCCGTAGTCGGACTGCTTGTAGTCGCCGCGCAGCAGCTCGGCGACACCCCAGATCAGGTTCGCGTTGGTCTGCAGGGCGGGGCTGCGGTCGGTCAACGGGCTCCTCGGGCGACGACGGGCTGATCCTATCCGCGGTCAGCGGGTCGCTCCGTGCGGCTGAGCCTGACATGTTGGCGTCAGCCTGGCCACCGCAGTCCGGCGCGCCCGCCGCCTACCGGCTTGGGAGCCCCCGCGCCAGTGCGGCGGCCGCCGAGTCGATCTGGATCACGCTCAGCGGGCCGTCGGCGGCGAGGCGCTTGGCGAGGCGGCGGGGGCCGAGCACGCGCACCCCGTCGATTTCGATGGTCCCGAGCGGCGGCAGCCCACTGGGGTCCGGGAGGCAGATACAGCCGTAGAGGGGCAGATCGGCGAAGCCGGCGGCAGCGAGGACGGACCAGACCGCCCGGCCCTGGTCAAGCACAGCCTCGATCCAGGCCGTCCGGTCGCGCTTGTCGACCAGCAGCCGGGGCGGCCCGCTGAGCCAGCCGCCGCCGGCGGCCCTGACCTCGCCGCGGACGTGCTTGCTCTCGATCACCGTGACGCCTCGCGGCCCGATCGCGATGTGGTCGACGTTCGCCCTGCGCCCTGGAAGCGAGCGGTCGTGCAGGAACACGACATCGCTGCCGGCCAGCCGTCGCTCCAGCTCCCGCGCGGTGTGCTCCTCGCCCGCGGCGCCGCGCTGCCACGCCTTCACGTGGGACGGCTCGCCCGCCAGCACGGCGAGCGGCCCGAGCCGGTCCTTGGCCCGCTCGCGCGACCGCGCACGCCGCCGCACGTGCTCGCGGCGCGCGCTGGCGCCGGGGCGGCCAGGGCGAAACGGTGGCTCCACGCGGCGGTGATCGGCGCAGCGGGCCGCAACCTTGAGCGGTTGCCCTCCCAGGTCAGATGACGAGGTAGCGCATTCGCCGATCTGGCGCCACGCGCCTCAGCAGCTCGAAGATCAGATCGCCGTACCGGTTCGCTGCATCGAGCGCCTCCTTGCGCCGAGCCGGATCGCGGAATTCCGTGAGGAGCTCCGCCTCGGGACGTTGCGTCGCAGCGAGGAAGCTCTCATAGTGCCGCGCGAGATCGTCGATCGTGTCGGCGACGCCCTCGCCACAGCTCCGCAGGGCGGCAAGCCGGGCTGACGGCGTCATGCGGCAAAGGCCTACGACCTCCCCCTGGGTCACCGGAGCTGTGGCGGCCGCGAGCTGGGCCACCATCGAGAAGCACGTGGTGATCCGGCTGACCTTCAGCTTGTAGTTCTTGAGCGCGCTGTCGGCCTTCTTGGCCTCCAGCTCCTCGCCCTCGAGCTCCTGGAGCTTGAGGCGGTGGTGCTCGTAGTTGAGCGTCAGGGTTCTCCAGAAACGCAGGATGTCGTTCATCAGGAAGACGGGGACGAAGTCGGCGGCGTGATCGTCGAAGTCTCGGTAGTAGAACCCGACGATTCGTTCGAGGAGCCGCTCGTACGTGATCTCCGGGCGGACCGGACGGCTTTCGAGCAGCAACAGCATGCGGGCCGTGAATGCGTTCAGCGCATCGTCCTCGCGGCTCCCCAGAATCCGCTCCATCTGGGAGACGTACTGAACTTCGAGGTACTTGCCGTCGCCCGAGAACGGCGGGAATTCCATTGCCTCGGTCGCCTCGACGAGGCGGCCGCCGAGACGGAGGAAATCCGTGTACGGGAATGCCGCGCCGTCGTCGGCCCCGTCGTAGAGGAAGAACAGATCGATGTCTGACTGCGTCCACGCTTCGAGACGTCCGTAGGAGCCGGTGGCATAGACGCACAGCGCATGCGGGCCGCCGAGCACATCCGAGACCGGATCCAGCCGCGTGGACAGCTCGGTGAGGCGCCTCAGCGAGTACTCTCGACGGGACTCCTCCATCGGCGCAGAATATGCGCTGCGGTGTCCGGCCCGGGAGCGAGACTCGCGCGATGACTGCCAATCCCCGCCCCGATCTCTACATCTCCGCAGACGTCGAGACGGACGGTCCCATCCCGGGCCCGTACTCGATGCTGTCGTTCGGGCTCGCGGTCGTCGGGCGCTACGACGGGCAGCGATTCGAGCGCTTCGAGCCTCGTGAGCAGACGTTCTACCGAGAGCTTGCGCCGATCTCGGCCGAGTTTGAGCAAGAGGCGCTGAACGTCAACGGGCTCGACCGCGCCCGGCTGGAGCGCGACGGGCTCGACCCGCGGACGGCCATGAACGCCGCCGCGGAATGGGTCAGTGGCGTTGGTGCTGGGTGCCGCCCAGTGCTCGTGGCGTATCCGGTGGCGTTCGACTGGTCGTTTCTCTACTGGTACTTCCAGCGATTCGCCGAGAGCGGCTCGCCATTCGGCCACTCGTCGTGCCTCGACATTCGGACGCTGTACCAAGCGATGTCGGGCGAGGTCTTCGATCGGTCGGGAAAGTCGGCGATGCCGGAAGGGCTGCGGTCGCAGCTTCCGCACACGCACAACGCGCTTGACGACGCGATCGAGCAGGGTGAGCTGTTCGCCAACGTATTCACCCAGGCGCTAAGGCGAAGTGCCCGGCCGGCTGGCAACGGCACCACGCCGGCGGGCGAACCGGATTGGCTCAGGCGGCGCGTCACGCCGATCGCGTAGGCCCGGCCCCTCCACGCACGGCGCCAGCCCTCCCGCTACGCTCCGCGCCGGCGGGGGCCCTGATCCAAAGGACTGCCTGCATGCGCCGCCGCTCCCTCGCCCGCCTCGCCGTCGCCGCGACCGTCGCGCTCGCCGCCGGGGCCGGCGCCACCGCTGCCGTCGCGGCGCCCGCCTGCACCGGCGTCCCGACGCGCGGCTGCCTGCTGCCGTTCCCCAACGACTTCGCGCTCACGAAGGCCGACCGCTCGACGCCGACCGGGCGCCGCGTGCGCCTGCCGGCCAGCGCGATGCCCGTGAACGCGAAGGGCGTGCGCCTGAACCCCGCCGAGTGGAATCGCAACGACGGCTTCAGTCCTGGCGAACCGATCATCGTCCACGTGCCGTCGCTCACGTCGCAGGCGGCGCTGAAGCGCTCGGGGATCGTGCCCGTCACCGACCTCGCCAAGTTCAAGGCTGCGAAGCAGCCGCTGCTCGTGCTCGACGAGCGGACTGGCCGGCGCCAGATGATCTGGGGCGAGCTTGACGCCAATCCCGTCCCGGCAGCGAGCCGCAACCTGATCATCCACCCGGCGAAGAACCTCGTGCCGGGCCGGCGCTACGTCGTCGTGCTGCGCAATCTGCGCGACCGCGCGCCCGCCGGGCTGTGGAGGACCGCCTCGCCGGCGCTGAAGGCCGCGCTGAGGAAGGCCAAGGTCGCCGAGAAGAGCGTCTACCTCACGTGGGACTTCACCGTCGCCAGCGACCGGTCGCTCACGGCGCGCATGCTGAAGATGCGCAACGAGGCCTTCGCCCGGCTCGGCGATCGCAACCTCGCCGACGGCACGATCGCCGGCCGGCCTCCGGCCTACGCGGTCACCGGGGTCAAGGACTTCACGGCGGCCGAGAACCCGCGGATCGCGCGCACCATCTCGGGCACGTTCACGGTGCCCTGCTACCTCGACCGGCCAGGCTGCCCGCCCGGCGCGCGGCTGCACTACTCCTCGACGGCCCCCGACGCGCTCCCGACCCAGATGCCGGGGAACGTCCAGCTCGCGAACTTCCAGTGCAACATCCCGCGCGCAGCCTTCGCGAAGGCGGGGCGCATCGCGATCTACGGCCACGGCCTGCTGTTCAGCCGCAAGCAGATCGACGAGGACAACATCCAGGACATGAGCGCCGAGCACGACATGACGTTCTGCGCGACCGACTGGAGCGGCATGTCGGAGGAGGACGTGCCCAACGCGATCAAGGCGCTGGGCGACTTCAACAACTTCCCGACGCTGCCGGACCGGCTGCAGCAGGGCGTGCTGAACACGCTCTATCTCGGCCGCCTGCTCGCCCACCCGCAGGGCTTCGCCGCGAACGCCGCCTTCCGGGGCCCGGGGGGCGCGGCGCTGCTCGACACCTCCGCGCTCTTCTTCGACGGCAACTCGCAGGGCGCGATCATCGGGGGCATGGCGACGGCGCTCGCGCCGGACTGGCGCCGCGCGGTGCTCGGCGTCGCGACGATGGACTTCGCCACCCTCCTGCCACGCTCGACCGACTTCGACGCCTACAGCCTCTTCTTCACGCCGGCGTACCGGGACGGCGGCGAGCGGCTGCTGATCCTCTCGCTGGCGCAGATGCTGTGGGACCGGGGCGAGACCGACGGCTGGGCGCACCATGTCACCACGTCGCCTCCCGCCGGCACGCCGGCGCACACGGTGCTCATGCACGTCGCGGTCGGCGACCACCAGACCGCCAACGTGATGAGCGACGTCGAGGCCCGGACGATCGGCGCCTTCGCCTACCGGCCCGCCGTGGACCCCGGCCGGTCCAACGACGTGACGCCGCTGTACGGGATCCCCACCATCCCGCGCTTCCCGTTCGCGGGCTCGGCGATCGTCTACTGGGACGGCGGGCCGCAGACCCCGCTGCCGCCGACGACGAACACGCCGCCGCGGACCGGCCTGGACCCGCACACGTTCCCGCGCTCCTCCCCGGCGGCGCGGGTGCAGAAGTCGCGGTTCCTGTCGCGGGGCGGGGCGGTCGTGAACGTGTGCGGCGCGAAGCCCTGCCACACGAGCAACTACAAGTAGGCCCCGCCCTGGGGACGCTCGCTCAGGCAGGATTCGTCGCCGTCACGATCCAGACCGACGCGGGGCCGACGATCGTCCCGTCGGGCTGCCGCCATTCGGCGTAGCGGTCGGCGAGCGCCGCGGCGATCTCGGGGCGGCGGCGCTCGCCCGCCTCCCCGTTGAGGCGAATCAGCTCGGCGCCGGGCCCGATCGCCAGCAGGGCATCGACGGCCTCGTCGGCGTCCTGGCCCAGGTAGTAGGGGAATTCGCGACGGTGCAGCTCGATCCCCTCGAACCCGGCGGCCTCGAGGATGCCCCGGCAGGTCTCCGGGTTGCCCATGGAGAACGGGCCCGGGCCGCAGGTGTCGGCGTCGTACGCGTCGGGACGCGTCAGGAAGCGCTGCACCACCCGCTCGGTCTCGGCCCAGATCGGGCTGTCGCTCTTCCGGCGCCAGCAGAGCTTCGCCAGGCGCCCGCCGGGCTTCAGCGCGCCGCGCACGGTCCGCATGGCGGCCACTGGCAGGGCGAAGAACTGCGTCCCCATCCGCGAGAAGGCGAGGTCGTAGGCGGCGGGCCACGCCGCCGTCTGCGCGTCGGCGACCTCGAAGGCGACGTTGCGCACGCCGGCTTCCGCGGCTTCGCGGCGGGCGTCCTCGATGAACCGGGGGGAGGAGTCCGTGCCGAGCGCCGAGCCTTCGGGCCCGACGAGGCCGGCGAGCTGCTGGGTCGTCTCCCCGAACCCGCAGCCGATGTCGAGGCAGCGTCCGCCCGCGGGCGGCGCGGCGCGGTCCAAGGCCTCTGCGGTGACGTCGTCCAGGGCGCCGACGAAGACCTTGCGGTTCCTCTTCCAGCGTTCGTAGAGCACGGTGTCCCACGCGCGGACGGCCTCTTCGTTGGCCGGTGAGACTGCCCCGGGTGACGGATGCTCTGCCATGTCAGGTCCTTCAGGGGTCGGGGGTAGATGGCACGATCGTTCGTGCTAGAGAAGCGTACACCGGATCGCCGGTGCCCGCCAGTCCCCCTACGCCGCCGGCCCGGCCACCACCCCCGCATCGTGCAAGCGCCCGATCTCGCCCTCCGACAGGCCGAGCAGATCCGCGAGCACCTCGTCGGTGTGCTCCCCGAGGACGGGCGCGCGGCGGACCGGCTTCCGCTCGGCGGCGCCGAAGCTGAGCGGAGACCCGGGCATGAGGTAGGTCCCGATGCCGGGCTGCTCCACCTCCTCGAACATGGGATTCTCGGCCGAGCAGCGCGGGTCGTCGGCGACGAGCTGCAGGAACGTCTGGTAGGGCCCCCAGCACACGCCGTTGGCGTCGAAGACCTCGGCGATCTCGGGCAGCGTGCGGGCGATCGTCCAGGGCTTGAGCACCGAGCCGAGCACTTCCCGGGCCGTGAAGCGGTCGCCCTCCTTGGTGAAGTCCAGGCCGAGCATCCGCTCGATGGCCTCGAAGGTCTCGCCCAGGCCGGTCGCCGCGACGAGCCCCTTCCACTGGCGCAGGGTCAGCGCCACGACCATGATGCGGCGGCCGTCCTTGGTCGCGAAGTCCCGCCCGAACGCGCCGTAGAGGTAGTTGCCGTCCTTCGGCCGCTCGTGACGGTTGACCTGGGCCTCGGCGATCTTGCCGAGGTTCCCGACCATCGCGAAGGCGACGTCGGACAGCGCGACCTTGACGAGCTGGCCGTCTCCGGTCAGGCGGCGGTGGCGCTCGGCCGCCAGCACCCCGGCGGCCGCGAGCGTGCCGGTGATCGCGTCCCAGGCCGGGAGGAGGTGGTTGAACGGCACCGCGAGGTTGCGCGGGCCCGTGGCCCAGGGAAATCCCGTGGCGGGGTTGACGGTGTAGTCGACGGCCGACGTGTCGTCGTAGTTGCCGGTGATGTTCACCATGATCAGGTCGCCGCGCGCCGTCGAGAGCGTCTCGTAGTCCAGCCAGCCGCGGGCCGGGAAGTTGGTGAGGAAGAGTCCCGCGTCGTCGCCCGGCGCGGCCACCAGGGCGCCGACGAGCTCGCGGCCTTCGGGCGAGCCGAGATCGAGCTGGATCGAGCGCTTGCCCTTGTTGAGCCCGGCCCAGAAGAGGCTGCGGCCGTCCGCGGTCACCGGCCAGCGGTTGCGGTCCAGCCCGCCGCCGATCGGATCGAACCGGATGACGTCGGCGCCCATCTGGGCCAGGGTCATCCCGCCGAGCGGCGCGGCGACGAACGCCGACCCCTCGATCACGCGCATGCCGCTCAGGATCTTGTTCACGCTCTCACTCCTCCAGCCGGGCCACGAGGCCGATGAATCGCCAGTCAAGGACGTCGTCCGGCTCGGCGCCGCCGCCCCGGTCGGCGCGCACGTGCGCGCGCAGGTCCACGAGATCCGCTCCGGCGGGGCCCGCGGGGCGGGCGGCGCCGACGGTCAGCTCGGTGGCGAGGATGTCGCCGCCGAAGACCGGCCCGGTGTGGTCGCAGCCGTGCCAGGCCACGATCGTCACGAGGCCCGGAAGGGCGCGTGCCGCGTGCGCGGCGGCGATCGCAATCGTGTGGCCGCCGTAGGCCAGGCGGCGGCCGTGGGCGCTGCTGCCGGCGTCCACGTGCGCGGCAGCGATGTTCAGCGTGAGCCGCGCGAGCTCGGTCTCGCCGGTCACGGTGTCGCGGCCCTCGACCGCCAGGACGGTGCCCGGCGCGGGCGTGGCGGCGTCTGGCACCCGCGCGGCGTAGCGGTCCAGCCGCCAGCCGGCGGGCACGGCGGCGCGCACCTGGTCCGGGTCCAGCTCGTCCGGGATGCCCTCGAAACGGTCGGCGTGGCCGGTCTGGGCGTCGCGGTCGCGGAGCGGGATCATCGGGCAGCGCCAGAAGTCGAGCACCGGCTCGCCGTCCTGGTTGACCGTGCGGATCCGCAGGGCCACGAGCCCGGTCGCCGGCGCGCCCTCGCGCTGGCGGTTCTGCTTGAGGCCCACCACCTCGGTCTGCGTGTGCAGCGTGTCGCCGATGAAGACCGGCCGCTGGAGCACGAGCCCGCGGTAGAAGAGGTTGCCGCGCACGCGCTGCGTCGGGCCCGTGGACTGGCCGATCGCCACGTCGCAGACGAGGTTCGGGTGCGCGAGCAGCCGGTCCGACCCGGTGACCTCGGAGCAGAGGCCGGCATCGAGCGGGAGCCGCAGCCGGTCGCCCACGAGCGCCTGGTGGGCGGCGGCGTGCCCCGACGTGAGGGTGAGCGCCGGGGCGTCGTCGTAGACGCGGCCGACCTCGAAGTCCTCGAACCAGGGTCCGCCGACGTCGACCCGGGACCCGTCAGCTGGCATGGCGCGTCCTCTGCACTTCCCGCTCCCTCTCCGGTTCCGTCCCCCGCGACTGGGCTATCTTGCCGGTCCGGCGCCCTCGCCGCCAGTCCGGCGGGCCGCCCTCCCTCACGATGCGATCCCGGCGCTCATGCCTGTCGGTCCCCGGTTCCTCGGCGAAGATGCTCGCCAAGGCGCGCACGCTCGGCGCCGACGAAGCGATCCTCGACCTCGAGGACGCGGTAGCCGCAGGACTGAAGGACGAGGCCCGCGTCGCCACGGCGGCGGCCCTGGCCGACGGCGGCTGGGGGCCGGACGGGGCCGCCGTCCGGATCAACGGCGTCGACACGCCGCACTGCCTGCGCGATGTCGTCGACCTGGTTCGGGACGCCGGCGAGGCGCTCACCTGCCTCGTGATCCCCAAGGCCGAGTCGGCGTTCGACGTCGCGTTCGTCGCGCGGCTGCTCGACATGGCCGAGGCCGGTGCGGGCCGGGCCGAGCCGGTGCGGCTCCAGGCGCTCATCGAGACCGCGAGCGGCCTGCGCCGCATCTGCGAGATCGCCCACGCCAGCCCGCGGCTGGACGCCCTGATCCTCGGGTACGCCGACCTCAGCGCCTCCCTCGGGCGGGCCGCGCAGGCTCCGTACCCCGGCGATCGCTGGCATTGGGCACGCGAGACGCTCCTGGTCGCCGCCCGCGACGCCGGCCTGCAGGCGATCGACGGGCCCTGGCTGCAGATCGAGGACGCCGACGGGATGCGCGAGTCGGCGGCGCAGGTGCGCGCCCTCGGCTACGACGGCAAGTGGGCGATCCACCCGTCCCAGGTCGAGCCGATCAACGCCGTGTTCACGCCGTCCCAGGCGGAGTTCGACCGCGCGACGGCCGAGCTCGCGGCGCTGGCCGAAGCGGAACGCGCCGGCCGCGGGGCGGTCGCGCACGGCGGCGCGATGCTCGACGAGGCGACGCGCAAGCTCGCCGCCGACGTCGTCGCGCGCGGGGCCGCGGCGGGATTGCGCGCGTCCCCCGCCTGATCAGGCCGGCGACGCGCCGACGGCGACGCCGGAGTTCAGCAGCGTCCACGAGACCTGGCCCGCCGGGCCGACGAAGAGGCAGAGCGCCAGGCCCGTGACCTGGATCCCCGCGGGGACGACGACTCGGGTGACCGCCGGCTGCACGAACCCGACCGGCTGCACGGACACGAAGTTGTCTCCGGGGGCGAGCACGCCGGGTGCCGGCCGGTCCGGGCTGAAGATCGGTCCGCCCGTGGCCGGAACCTGCGGCACCCAGTTCAGGTACGGCCCAGTGCCCGGGATGGTGAACGTCGCCCCGTTGTTCACCGACACCGACAGTGCCAGCGCCGAGGTGTTGAGGACGGCCACGGACGACGCCGGCCCGCCGAGCCCGTCCTGGCAGCAGTTGTCGATGAAGAGCGCGACGCGGCCGAACCGCCGCGGGAGCACGACGTCGGTGCGCCCGCGGATCCTCGTGCGGGGCGACTGGACGAGGCTGTGCACGCGGAAGCGCAGCGTGCGCGTGCGGGCGTCGAACCGGGGGCTCCCGAGCCGGACGCCCATGAGCAGCTGCCCGCGACCGGGAACCTGGGCGTTGACCGCGGCGTTCGGCGGCGCCTGGCCGGCCACGAACAGCCGCCGCAGGAGCCGCTGCACGCCGATGGCGCCGACGGTGCGGCCCGGGCGGTCCTGGAAGTACAGGGCGCGCGCGTGCACCCGCGCCAGCGTGAGGTCGTACGTCCCGGAGCGGCCGGCGACGGGCACGAGCGTTCCGGCGTGCCCGTCGAGGGCGAAGAGGTAGGACGGCGGTGACGCCGCCGCGGCGGGCGCCGGGGCGAGGGCCCCGATCGCGACGGCGGCGAGCAGGCAGGCGCGCAGGGCAGCGGTCCGAAGCATCATGGCCCGGTAGTCGGCACCCGGGGCGCCGCCTTGCAGCGGAGGCGCCGCCGGGGGTGTGCGGCCGCGCGGCGGCGCTCGGAGCGGCCCCGTAGAGTCGGGCCATGGATCTTCCGCTCTGGGGAACGGCGCGCCGGGCGGCAGCTGCCGCCTCGGCAGTGCGCCCGACGGCGTCGCCGGCGGAGCTGGCCCAGTCGGTCGGGCGCGTGGCGCAGGCGACCGCGGCGCCGCTGCTGCCGAAGCGCTCGCTCGAGGCGGCGGTGGGGGGCCGCACCGTCCTGGTCACCGGCGCGTCCTACGGCATCGGGCGCTCCGCCGCGCGGCAGATCGGGGCGGCCGGCGCCACGGTGCTGCTCGTCGCGCGCAGCCACGACGACCTCGAGGCCGCAGCGGACGAGATCGGGCAGGCGGGCGGGACGGCGCGCCCCTACCCGGCAGACCTCTCCGACCTCGAGGCCGTCGACGCCCTCGCCGCCCGGATCGCCGCCGACGGCTTCGAGGTCGACGTCCTCGTCAACAACGCCGCCCGGTCGATCCGCCGCTCGCTCGCCGAGAGCTACGACCGCTTCCACGACTACCAGCGCACGATGCAGCTCAACTACTTCGCGCCGGTGCGGCTCACCCTCGCGCTCGTGCCCGGGATGCGCGCGCGCCGCCGCGGCCACGTCGTCAACGTCTCGACGCTCGGCGTCCAGACGAGCACGCCGCGCTTCTCGGCCTATCTCGCCTCGAAGGCCGCGCTCGAGGCGTTCGCGCGCGTCGCGGCCGCCGAGTGCCTGGGCGACGGCGTGCGCTTCACCGCCGTGCGCATGCCGCTCGTGCGAACCCCGATGGTGCAGGCGACCCACGCCTACGACGCGATTCCGGCCCTGTCGCCGGATCGGGCCGCCGGGCTGATCACCGAGGCGCTGCGCACCCAGGCCGAGCAGATCGGCCCGCGCATCGGTGCGGTCGCCGAGATCACCCACGCGCTGAACCCGGCGGTGTCCACCGAGGTGCTTCACGCCCTGTACCGGGCGGTGCCGGACCGGGCGGCCGGCGGCGAGCCTTCGGCTACCTGATCCGCTTCGCCCACTCCCGGAACCGGTCCAGCACGAGCACCTTGATCTCGTCCTGCGCCAGCGGGCGCTCGCCGGCGTATTCGCGCCGGACGATCTCCCGGCACGCCTGGACGTACGCCTCGCCGAGCGCGGTGGTGAGCGCGGCGGCCGTCCCGGCCCGGATCGCGCCGCCCACCACGTTGCCACCGGGGACGAACTTCAGCAGCGAGGTGGCGACGTAACGGCCGGCCGCGGTCGCCCCGCCGGTGCCGGCCGCGGCCGTGACGAGGCCGAGCATCGTCTCCTTCTTGATCTCCACTCCGAAGATCACGCAGATGCGCGCGAGCATCCCGAGCTGGACGGGGACGAGCAGGGCGGCGTCGGCGAAGGGGATCGGTGTGGCTCCGATGCCCGCCGCCGTCGCAGCGAAGCCCGCTAGCTCCCCCCGGGCCCGCTTCGTTTTTCGCTCCAGGTCGATGCGCTGCGTGTTGATCAGCGCGTCGCGGGCCGCCGCGGGCACGACGTCGAAGGTCGCGTCGAGCAGCTCCTGCAGGCCGAAGCTCGGCAAGGTCAGCTCGGCCGTGATCTTGCGCGGCTGGGCCAGCGTGAGGAACGGCGCCGGCCCGGGCGAGGTCGGCAGCCCCTGCTGCGCGATCACCGCGGCGAACTCGAGCGCCTCGGGGTCCTCGGGGCCCAGGCACTGCGTGAGCACGACCATGACGGGAAGCTGCTCGTCGACGAACGCCCGGATGAGCGCGATCTGGAAGTCCTCGATCCGCTTGTCGTGGGAGCGGATGCAGTACCAGACCGCGTGGATCTGCTCCTGCACTCCGAGGCGGCGCCGCTCGGCGATGATCTCGCGGAACTCGGCGATGACGGCGTCGGCGGCGTCGCCGAGCTCGACGCCCTTGGTGTCGTAGATCGCCAGCGGCACCCCGGGGCGCTCGAGCTTGGTGACGTGGGGGGTGACCGGGCGGCCGTTGCCGACCGCCGCGACGTTGGCGCGGAAGATCGAGTTGATCAGCGTGCTCTTGCCCGCCCCGGTGGCGCCGACGACGGCGAGGTTGAACGTCCCGAGCTTGCCGAGCTCGGACTCGTACCGGTCCTTGAACTGCTGGAAGGGGTCGTCGGCGGCCATGGCGGCGGTGCCGTCCACGATACGCGGGCCCGGCCCGGGACCGGCTGTCAGAGTGCCCGCGGCCGCCGCGACCCTCCAGGCGAACCCCGCCCAGGAGGCGCCCGATGAAGCTCACCACGCACCTCGACGTCGACGTCGTCGCCGTGGAGCAGGAAGACCAGGTCACCGTCATGCTCGAGCTGGCCGCCCCCGGCCTGCCGGCGGCGGAGCCGCGCCTGCCGGCGGCCGTCCAGATCGTCCTGGACCGCAGCGGCTCCATGCACGGCGGCCGCCTCCAGGCGGCCAAGCAGGCGCTCGTCCGGCTCGTCGATCGCCTCGACCCGGCCGACCAGTTCGGCCTCGTCGCGTTCGCTGACGACGTGCAGGTCGTCGTGACGGCCCGGCCGGTCACCGACAAGGACGCTGTCCGCGCCGCGATCGCCGGCCTGGGCACCGGCGGCAGCACGAACCTGTCCGGCGGCCTGCTGCGCGGCATCCAGGAGGCCCGTCGCGTCGCCACCAAGACCGGCGCGACGCTGCTGCTCCTCTCCGACGGCAAGGCCAACCAGGGCGAGACGGATCCGGACCGGCTCGGCGAGGTCGCCGCCGCCGCCCGCCGGCACGGGGTCACCACGTCGACCGTCGGGATCGGCCTGGGCTACGACGAGGCGCTCATGGCCGCGCTCGCCCGGGGCGGCCAGGGCAACCACGTCTTCGCGGAGCACGGGGATGCGGCCGCCGCCGCGGTCGCCGGGGAGGTCAGCGGGCTGCTGGCCACGACGGTCCAGGCGGCCAGCCTGACCGTCCGGCCGCACGGCCCGGTCGACTCTGTTCGCATCTGGAACGACCTCCCGGCCCAGGGCGTCGGCGCGGCGATCGTCGCCGAGATCGGCGACCTGTGGGCCGACGAGTCGCGGCGTATCACGCTGACGTTCAGCGTGCCGGCGATGGCGGGCCTCGGGCTGGCCGAGGTCGCCGAGCTCGAGCTGCGGTGGGTCGCCCTCCCCGAGCTCGTGGAGCACACCCTCGCGATGCCCGTCAGCGTCAACGTCGTGCCGGGCGACCAGGCGGCCGGGCGGATCCGGAACCCCGAAGTCACGAGCGAGCTCGTGTTCCTCCAGGTCCAGGACGACAAGCGCCGCGCGGCCGAGCTGCTGCGCGCCGGTGCCTGGGACGACGCCGACCGCCGGTACGCCGACGCCCGCGCCCGGCTCGAGGCCCGGCTGCGGGAGGCGCGGTCGCCCGAGCTCGAGTCCGAGCTGCGCATCGTCACGGAGCTCGGCGACCGGGCGTGCGCCGGGGAGCGCGAGTGGTCGGCGAAGCACGCGCGGATGGACGAGTCGCGCAAGAGCCGAAATCGGGGCCGCGACGATCGCCGGGTGTGAGACTGTCAGATCGTGAGCGCCGCGCCCGACCGTTCCCAGGTGGGACGACACGACGATGAGCTGCTGCGCCGCTTCGTCGCCGCGCGAGATGCCGGCGACGACGCCGCGATGCAGCACTGGTGGCACGAGCTCGTGGCGACGAACTACGACCGCGTGGCCGCCATGGTCGCCCTCGAGGCGCGCCGCCACCTGTCCGCCGACGAGCGCCAGGACGCGGTCCAGGCCGCCTGCCTCCGTCTCACCGTGAACATGATCGCCACCTTCCACGGCACGTCGATGGGCGAGTGGATCAACGCGCTGCGGCGCCTGGTCACGTTCGCCTGCATCGACGTCCAGCGCAAGGCCGCCCGCATCTCGAAGCACGAGCGCCACCTGGACGAGCCGCGCAGCGGCGACGACGACCGGGGCCGCTACGACGACGCGGAGCGCCACGCCGCCGAGCGGGCCCTGACGGACGCCGAGGAGCGTGAGCGCGACCAGGAGGACGTCGCCGCCGGGCAGGCCTTCCTGGACTGGGCCGTCCCGCAGCTGCCCCGGCGGCCGCGCGAGGTGTTCGAGCTCATGCGGCAGGGAAAGACGACGAAAGAGATCATGCAAGCGCTCGACATCACCGAGAACAACGTGCACGTTTCCTCTAAGCGGGCCCTGGCCCGCTTGCGGAAGCTCTCCCAGACCTACGAGCCATGACCTCCATCGACCAAGCCCTCGGCGAGTTCATCAACGCGTGGAACGCCGGGCAGCGTCCCGACGTGGACGAGATCCTCGGGCGGGTGCCCGACGCCGACCGCCAGCAGCTCGCCGATCTCCTCAGCACGTGGCTGCAGGTCGCGCCGACCCCGCAGTACGGGGCGCGGGCCCGGGCCGACATCGACCGGGAGCCTGCCCTCCAGGCCGCGTTCGCGGCCGCCGCGGAGTCGCGCACGCCCCTGGCGGCCCGGATGCGGCGCCTGCGCGAGCGGGCCGGCCTCGCCGTGGACGAGGTCGCCGAACAGGTGGTGGACGCCTTCGGCCTCGCCGGCCAGGAGGCGCGCACCGCCGCCTACCTCGAGGAGCTCGAGCGCGATCAGCTCGACGTGCGCCGCGTGTCGAATCGGCTGCTCGATGCGCTCGCGGCGATCTTCGGCACCGACCGCGGCCTGCTCGCGCCCGGGCCGCTCGCGCCGCCGGCGCCCGCTGCCGCCCCGGCGGCCGGCGGCCAGCTCTTCCGGGCCGAGCAGGACCGGGCACAGTGGATCGCCGACGATATCGACGCCCTCTCGGAGGCGGCGATGGCGCCGGCCCCAGCGCCCATGGACGAGGTCGACCGGCTGTTCCTCGGCGGCCCCGACGGCTGACCGCCGGCGGTCACCGCCCGAGGAGCGGGGCGGCCGCGGCGATGCGCGCGGTGTCGACGCCGGCCGCTCCGGCCGTGGCCTCCACCGAAGCGTCCCCCCGCGCCAGCGCGCCGAGCGCCGTGTCCGCCAGGGCGGCGGGGATGCGCGGGAGCCGCCCCTCGCGGAAGACGCTGGCCAGGCCGTCCTCCCGGGGCGCCAGGCCGAGCCGCTCCCAGGCCTTGGCGTGCGCGTCGCTCTCGAGAAGCGCCCGGAGCGCCTCGGTGCGCTCGCCTGCCACGAGCCGCAGCGTCCCGAGCCGGAACAGGGCCGCCAGGCTCGAGATGCCGAAATGCGCGGCGATCTCGACGATCTCGTCAAGCCCCGGATCGCTGCTGGCCAGCGGCCGGACGGCGTCGGCGGGCGCGAGGAACTCCGCGGCAAAGGCGTTGGCCTGGACTTCCCAGCTCTCGGTGGCCACCCCTGAGAGCGTCTCGAAGGTGTCGACGGCGAACGCCCGGTCGTCGTGGTTGCAGAAGCAGTGGCCGAGCTCGTGCGCGAGGGTGAACCGCTGGCGCACCGGGGCATGGGTCCCGTTCACCCAGATGAGCAGCCGCTCGCCGCGGTGCCAGCAGCTGCCGCCGATCCCCTCGCCCAGGTCGGCGACGACCACGGGCACGCCGGCGGACTCCTCGACGGTCGTGAGGATGCAGCGCAGCGGCGCCGCCGGATCCAGGCCCAGCCGCTGGCGGGCCTCGCGCGCGCGCTTGGCGCCGTAGTTCGTGTCGTAGCTCGGCATCGGCTCCCTGCCCGCCGGGAACCTAGCTGACCGTTTCCCCTTCGCCGGTCAGCCGGCGGCGAAGGCGAGCAGCTCGGCGCGGCCTCCGCGCGCGACCGGCTCCCCGTGGCCCAGCAGCAGTGCGTCGAACTCGACCTCGTCCGCGAGCCGCCGGAGCGCCGCGCGCAGCCCGGCCTTGATCGCCGGGGGGTCGTCGCCGAGCAGGCCGTCGGGCACGAATGCGAGCGGGCCGCGCGGCTCCCAGCGGGCGATCGCGTCGGCGAAGGCCAGCGCGCCCGGCCCGGTGCGCAGCTCCAGCGCCGTCTCTTCCGGGCACAGGACGCCGACCTCGCGGGCGATCACGCCGGGGGCGAGCTCGTCGCCCCAGGCGTAGGCGGCCACCGTGCGGTCCGTGCCCTCGAACTCGTGCAGCCCGGCCGCGTGGCACACGATCTCGAGGCCGCCGAAGTGCTCCGCGAACCGGTCGCTGTGCCGGTAGTGGTGGCGATTCGTGAGCACGATCCGCTCGGGTGCGGCGAGCCCGGCGAACGCCACGAACCCCTCGTCGGGCACGCGCGGGTCGATGAGCACGCGGGCGAACTCCGCGTAGGCGGACTGGACGGGGAAGCCGATGCCCTCGTGGAACGTCGTCCACCAGTGCAGGCCGGGGAGGAGCGTCTCCATGGTGCTGAGCCTAGATCACCGGTCGGGGCGGCGGTCCGGGGTTGACGGGCCCGCGGGCGGGTGGGACATTCGGGCCATGGACATCGACGCGCGGCTGCAACGCGCCTACAAGCTGCTGGAGGACGAGGAGGAGATCGATCCGGACGCGCTCACGGCCGACCAGCGGACCGACCTCGCGCTCGCGATCCTCGACCACCTCGCCGAGCTCCGCAACCAGGTGGCGATCTACGAGGAGCTGCTCGCCCGCCTTGCCGGCCCGAGCCCCGAGCAGATCGAGGCGGTCTACTTCCGCGGGCTCGAGGAGGCCGGAGACGAGTAGGGGGCCGTCAGCCGCCGGTCGCGGGCGGCGGCCCGTGCGGCGGCGGGCCACGGTGGTGGAACGGCGGCCGCCGGTGGACCCAGTTGGACAGGTGGATGTGGTGCACGACCGAGGCGATCACGGTGCCGACCACCGCCACCGAGACGAGCGCCAGCACGACGGCGAGGACCCGGCCGACCGTCTGATCGGGGTCCGGGATGCTCGACCCCAGGCCGAGAAGGGCGAGGGTGCACCAGTAGAGAGCCCGCGGGAACGCGGTGAGGGCCTCGCCGCGGCGCGGCTGCTCGGTGGCCGCCACGAGCACCGCCGCCGCGAGGTCGGCCGCGACGAGCGCGACGAGCCCGATCGCGACGCGGCGCCAGATCCGGTAGAAGGGCTCGACGGAGCGCCCGCGGCGGTCCGCGTCGCCGCCGCTCCAGATGGCGTTCACGAGCTGCTCGGTGCGTGGCCGCGGAGGCGAGGCGGCGGATCGCTCCATGTGCCTGACTTCGACGGCGCCGCGGGCTTCCCTACGGGATGTGCGCGACGGCGGCGGCCACGTTGTCGCTCGTGTCGCGCTCGAGCGCGAGCGCGACGACCGCCTCGGCGCTGAGGCGTCCCGCCGCCGCGAGCTCGGCCAGCTCGTGACGGCCGGCCACGTCGGTGAAGCCGTCGGTCACGAGCACGACGGCGTCCCCCGGCTCGAGGTCCTCGGCGCCGGATGAGGCCGCGGACTCGAGGTCGGCGCGGGTCATCGGGAAGCTGATCGACTTCGAGGTCGGCGTGTCCAGGCGCCGGGTGCCCGCGGGCCGGGCCACGAACAGCGCCGAATCCTTCATCGCGGCCCAGGTCAGCCGGCGGCCGGCGAGGTGGGCCACGACGAGCGTGGTGCGGCTGGCGCCGCGCCAGCCGAACGCCTCGCGGTCCGCGGCGGTCGCCGCGAGCGCGGCCTCGTTCGCCGCCTCGAGGAGGTCGAGGGCCCCGCCGACGTCGAGCGCGGCCGGCGGCGGGTCCCCGGCCGCCGCGAGCACCGCCTCGATCGCCGCGCGGCTGGACTCCGGGCCGGTGAAGGCGTCGGCGACGGCCAGGAGCGCGGCGTCCGGGCTCGTGACGGCGGCGACCACGTCCTCGTTCGGCTCCCCGACCGAGTACTCCTTCGGCCGGGCGCCGCGGCTGATGGCGACGTCGATCCCGGGGGCGACAGGCACCGCCGCGAGGTCGCCGAGCACGGCGTGGTCGGCGCCGATGAGGTGGACACGGCCCATGCGGGCGATCATGACGCGCCGCGGGGTCGCCAGCGCCGCCGCCGCGGCGCGCTCAGCGGTCCAGGAACTCGGCGAGGACAGCGGCGTAGCGGTCCGGGTCCTCCCAGAAGGCGAAGTGCGAGCCGCCGTGCGCGGCCCGGGTCACGTGGAACTCGGCTCCCGGAATCTCCGAGGCCAGCCAGCGCTGGGACTCGACCGGAATCATGCTCGCCTCGCCGGCCGTGACGAGCGTCGGGACGTCGACGGCCGCCCACACGTCGCGCAGGTCGGCGGTGGCCATCGACCAGTAGAGCTCGGCGCGAGCGGGGCGGGCCATCGCCGTGGTCGCCATCAGCCGCGTGAACCGTTCGGGCGGGAGGTCGGGGCTCACCATCGGCCGCATCGCCGCGGCGAACACGGCCTCGCCCTCGGGGCCGGCGAGCCGCACGGCGAACTCCGCCGCCGCCTCGGGCGTGACGCTGGCGCCGAAGCGCCGGGCGTCGTCGTCGCTCCAGTCCGGCGGGCGGACGATGCGCGGGCGCTGGTCGTTGAGGATCAGCCGCTCGATGCGCGCGGTGCCGTAGGCGTCAAGGAAGGCGCCGATCACGGCGACGCTCATCGAGTGGCCGAGCAGCGCGACGCCGTCGAGCCCGAGCGCCTCCAGCGCGCCGTGCACGTCGGCCGCCAGGCGACCGAGGCGGTATCCGCGCCCCGGGTCCTCGGAGGCGCCGTGGCCGCGGTGGTCCAGGGCGATGACGCGGCGGCCGGCGGCGAGCCGCACCATGAGCGGCTCGAACTGGACGGCCGACTGGGACCACCCGTGCAGCAGCACGAGCGGCGGCCCGCCGCCCGCCGCCAGGAAGGCGAGCCGGACGCCGTCCACGGTGACCTGCTCCCGGACGATCTCCATACGGCGACTGTAATGCCAAGTTGCGCGCTGCTGGGCAGGCATGAGAGCGTCCGGGCCGACGTGAGCCGGCTCCCGACATGACGAGCGTCCGCGACGCGGCGTTCGACCTCTTCCGCGCGCGGGGGATGACGACGATCTTCGGCAACCCGGGCTCGACCGAGCTGCCGATGCTCGCGAGCTTCCCCGCGGACTTCCGCTACGTCCTTGCCCTCCACGAGGGCGTGGCCGTCGGGATGGCCGACGGCTTCGCGCAGGCGAGCGGCCGCCCGGCCCACGTGAACCTCCACACCGCGCCGGGCGTGGGCAACGGGATGGGGGCGATCTTCAACGCCCAGGCCAATCACGCACCGGTCCTGATCACCGCCGGCCAGCAGGCGCGGTCGCTCATGACCCTGCAGGCGAACCTCACGAACCGCGACGCAACGCGCGTGCCCGAGTCGCTCGTGAAGTGGAGCTTCGAGCCGCCGCGCGCCCAGGACGTGCCGCTCGCGCTCGCGCGGGCCCTGCACCTGGCGGCGCTGCCGCCGCGGGGCCCGGTCTTCCTCTCGATCCCGATGGACGACTGGGACGCCGACGCCGACGAGGCCGACGTCGCGCACCACCTCGCGCGCACCGTCACCGGCCGCACGGCGCCGGCCCGCGAGGAGGTCGCCGCGCTGGCGGCCCGGCTCGATGCCGCCGCCGCGCCAGTGCTCATCGCCGGCCCGGACATCGACGCCAGCGGCGCCTGGGACGCCGTCGTCGCCCTGGCCGAGCGCCAGCACCTGCCCGTGTGGGCGTCGCCGGCGCCCGGGGGCGGGCGGCTCGGATTCCCGGAGAGCCACGACCTCTTCCAGGGCATCCTGCCGCCGGCGATCGGCCCGGCCGCGGAGGCGCTGGCCGGCCACGACCTGATCCTGGTGATCGGCTCGTCGGTGTTCCCCTACTACCCGAACCTGCCCGGCCCGCTGCTGCCCGAGGGTGCGGCGCTCGTGGCGATCACGTCCGATCCCGACGAGGCGGCGCGGGCGCCCATGGGCGACGCGATCGTGGCCGACGTCGCGCTCACGGTGGTCGCGCTGGCCGCCCAGTCGCCCGAGTCCCAGCGCCCGCTGCCGCCCGTGCGCCTGGCGCCCGACCCGGTGCCCGCGTCCGATCCGCCGGCGGCGGCCGCGGTCGTCGACGTGCTGGCCGAGGTGCTGCCGCAGGACGCGATCGTGGTCCTCGAGGCGCCGTCGAGCACGCTGGCCGTGCGCAATCGGCTGCGGCTCTCGCGCCCCGGGTCGTACTACTTCGGCGCCGGCGGCGGGCTCGGCTTCGGCCTGGCCGGAGCGATCGGGGTCCAGCTCGCGCAGCCGGACCGGCCGGTGCTCTGCATCCTCGGCGAGGGGTCGGCGCAGTACGCGATCACCGGGCTGTGGACCGCGGCGGCGCAGCAGGTGCCGGCCACCTTCCTGGTCCTGCGCAACGAGGAGTACGCGATCCTCAAGTGGTTCGCGGCGATGGAGCAGGTCACCGGCGCCCCCGGGCTCGACCTGCCGGCGCTCGACTGCGCGGCGGTGGCCGAGGCCTACGGGGTCCCCGCCGTCCGGCCCGGCGGCCTCGACGAGCTGCGCGGCGCGCTGGCGACCGCGCTGGCGTCGCCGGGCCCGGACCTGGTGGAGATGCGGGTCGCGCCGGGCATGGCGGCGGGGTAGGCGGGTCGGGGCGAGGGCCGGGCCGGGGCAGGGGCGTGGCGGCAGCGCGGTCCGTTCTTGCGCGCTTGGACCACCGATTCGGTGGCTGAGGCGCGCAGGTTGGGGGCTGGGTGCGGGGGCTGGGTGGCGGCGCGGGCGCGGGCGCGGCGCGGCCCGTTCTTGTGCGCGTGGACCACCGATTCGGTGGCTGGTGCGCGCAGGATGGGGCGAGGGTGGATCCGCCGCCCGGGCCCGCCGCCCAGGCTCGGATCCGCCGCCCGCGCCGCCCGCGCCGCCCGCCCGCGCCGCGCCGCCGTCCCCGCACCACCCGCACCACCCGCACCACCCGCGCCGCGCCGTCCGCCGAGGCCCGGCGCCCGCTACGGTTGCCCCGTGTCACGTGTCGTCGTCATCACCGGGGCCGCCCGCGGGCTCGGGCTCGAGGTGGCCCAGCAGCTGACGGAGCGTGGTGACGCCGTGGTCGTGACCGCGCGCGATCTCGAGGCGGCGCACGACGTGGCCGAGCGGCTCGGCGAGCCGGCGTCCGCGGCGCAGCTCGACATCACCGACGAGGGCAGCGTCGCCGAGTTCGGCGAGCACCTCGCGATGACCCGGACGCACGTCGACGTGCTCGTCAACAACGCAGCGGACTTCTACGACACCGACCAGACCGCGACCGGCGCCGACCTCGACGTCGTGCGCGAGGCGTTCGAGGTCAACGTGCTCGGCACCTGGCGGGTGACCCAGGCGGTGCTCCCCCTGCTGAGGGGCAGCGCCCATCCGCGGATCGTCAACGTCTCGAGCGAGTCCGGATCCCTCGCGAGCATGGGCGCGGAAACGCCCGCCTACGGAGTCTCGAAGGCCGCGCTGAATGCGCTCACACGCAAGCTCGCCGCCGAGCTGCACGGGGAGGAGATCCTCGTGAACGCCGTCTGCCCGGGGTGGACGGCGACGGACATGGGCGGCTCGGGCGGGAGGCCCGTGGAGGACGGCGCGATGAGCATCATCTGGGCGGCCGACCTGCCCGACGGCGGGCCGACCGGGGGGTTCTTCCGGGACGGCGAGCAGCTCGAGTGGTAGGGACTGCCCGGCGGCTGCGGCAGTCCCTTCGGTGTCAGCGTGCCCGATCGCACAGAGCCTGCTGAATCGGATTCAGTAAGGTCGGCCCCCATGCCCGTGGCGCAGACCACCGCGAACGGCGTCGCCCCGCCCGCCGACGCGCCGCCGCCCGAAGTCCGCATCGCCATCGTCGGCGCGGGGTTCGCCGGCATCGGCCTCGGGATCAAGCTGCTCGAGGCCGGCATCGACGACTTCGTGCTGCTCGAGCGGGCCGACGACCTCGGCGGCGCCTGGCGCGACAACGCCTACCCGGGCTGCGCCTGCGACGTGCCGTCGGTCCTCTACTCCTACTCGTTCGCGCCCAAGCCCGACTGGAGCCACACCTTCTCGCCCCAGGGCGAGATCTGGGAGTACCTGCGCGACTGCGCCGCCCGCTTCGGCGTGACCCCGCACATCCGCTTCGGCGCCGCCGTGCAGGATGCCGCCTGGGAGGACGACGCCCGCCGCTGGCGGGTGCGCACCGCCGCCGGCGACCTCACCGCCCAGATCCTCGTCGCCGCCCAGGGCGGCCTGAGCGAGCCCTCGATCCCCGACCTCCCCGGCTTGGAGACGTTCGCCGGCCCGGCGTTCCACTCGGCCCGGTGGGACCACGGCCACGACCTCAGCGGCGAGCGGGTCGCTGTGATCGGGACCGGCGCCTCGGCGATCCAGTTCGTCCCGCAGATCCAGCCGCGGGTCGGCGCGCTCACCGTCTACCAGCGCACCGCCCCCTGGGTGATGCCCCGCCGGGTGCGGCCGATCAGCGCGGCCGAGCACGCGCTCTACCGTGCGCTCCCCGCGGCCGAGCTCGCCGTGCGCGGGGCGATCTACTGGGGCCGCGAGACCTACGCGCTGGGCTTCATGCATCCGGACTGGTTCAGCCCGGCCGAGCGGATCGCCCGGGCGCACCTCGAGCACCAGGTCCGCGACCCCGAGCTGCGCGCGAAGCTCACGCCGGCGTTCCGGATCGGCTGCAAGCGCATCCTCGCCGCCAACGACTGGTACCCCGCCATCACCGCGCCCAACGCCGAGGTGGTCACCGAGGGGATCGCCGAGATCCGGGAGCGCTCGATCGTCACGGCCGGCGGCGAGGAGCGCGACGCCGACACGATCATCTTCGGGACCGGCTTCCACGTGACCGACATCGCGATCGCCGAGTCGATCCACGGGCGCGGCGGCGCCTCGCTCGCCGACGCCTGGGGCCGCAGCCCGAAGGCCTATCTCGGCACCACCGTCGCAGGCTTTCCCAACCTGTTCCTGATGACCGGCCCGAACACCGGCCTCGGCCACACCTCGATCGTGTTCATGATCGAGTCGCAGATCGCCTACCTGCTCGACGCCCTGCGCGTGATGGACGCCCGCGCGGTCGACACGATCGAGGTCACGCCGCAGGCCCAGGCGGCCTTCGTCGCCGAGGTGGACCGGCGGCTGGCCGGCGCCGTCTGGAGCACCGGCGGCTGCGCCTCCTGGTACCTGGACGAGACCGGCCGCAACTCGACGATCTGGCCCGGCGGCACCTGGGCGTTTCGCCGGCGCCTGCGCCGGTTCGACCCGGGCGCCTATCGGGCGGTGCGGTCCGGGGCGCCGGCGCGACCCCCGGCCGCTGCGGTTCGCGCGACGTAGTTCCCACGGTGTCCGCGCCGCGGCGCGCGGCTATCGTGCCGGGACGTGGACGCCGTCATCCGAACCGAGGGCCTCACGAAGGTCTACCGGGGCGGGGTCGTCGCCCTGGACCGGCTCGACCTCGAGGTCGATGCCGGAGAGGCCTTCGGCTTCATCGGGCCCAACGGCGCCGGCAAGACCACGCTGATCCGCATCCTGCTCGACCTCCTGCGCCCGACGGCGGGGACGGCCACGGTGCTCGGCCTCGACTCCCGCGCCGCCGGCGTGCAGCTGCGCCGCCGGATCGGCTACCTCCCGGGAGAGCTGCGGCTGGACGAGCGGCTCACCGCGCGCGAGACGCTCACGTTCCTCGGCCGCCTCCAGGGCATGCGCGACTTCGCCCCCGCCTGGGCGCTGGCCGACCGCTTCGACCTGCCGCTCGACCGCCCGGCCCGGGAGCTCTCGAAGGGCAACAAGCAGAAGGTCGGGATCGTGCAGGCCTTCCAGCACCGGCCCGAGCTCGTGGTGCTCGACGAGCCGACGAGCGGGCTGGACCCGATCCTCCAGCAGGCCTTCCACGAGCTCATGCGCGAGACGCGCGCGGAGGGGCTCACCGTCTTCCTCAGCTCGCATGTGCTCTCGGAGCTCGAGCACGTCGCCGACCGGGTCGCCATGGTCCACCAGGGGCGGCTGCTGGCCGTCCAGCGCATCGGCGAGCTCAAGCGCGACGCGCCCCACCGCGTGGCCATCCGGTTCGCGGCGCCGGTGCCGGAGGATCTGTTCGCCGGCGTCCCCGGGGTCGCCGAGGCCGAGATCCGGGGGTCGCTGGCGCGCCTGGTCGTGCGCGGGTCGATGGACGCGGCCGTCAAGCGCGCCGCCGAGCACGAGGTGGTCGACCTGGACTCCGTCGAGCCCGACCTCGAGGAGATCTTCCTCGCCTACTACGGCGCGGCCGAGGAGGGCGAGCCGTCCGCCAGCGCCGCGAGCCGGCTCGGCCGCCGCTGGGGCGAGACGCGGACTGGCGCCGAGGAGGAGCCCCGTGCCTGAGCTCACCCGCCACGGGCTGCGCGTCGAGCGGCGGTCCCTGATCGCCTGGGCCGTCGGGTTCGTCCTCGTCGTCCTGCTCTACCTCGTCTTCTACCCGTCGATCAAGAGCAACGCCGACGCCTATCGCAAGGCGATCGAAGGCCTGCCGGAGGCGCTGCGCGCCTTCGCCGGCGGCAACGACCCCGTCTCGCCCGCCGGCTACCTGCACGGCCAGTTCTTCGCCTCCCTCGGGGCGATCCTCTTCTTCGTCTTCACCATCGGCCGCGGGGCCCGCGCGATTGCCGGCGACGAGCAGGAGGGCACCCTCGAGCTCGTGCTCGCCGCGCCCGTCAGCCGCACCAGGATCGTGCTCGAGCGAGCGCTGACGCTCGGGCTCGAGACCGCGGCGGTCGCCGTCGTGACCTGGCTGGCCTTCTGGCTCCTGGATCCGCTGTTCGACCTCGGCGCGGTGAGCGCCGGGAACCTGGCCGCCGCCACCGGCAGCCTTGCGCTGGGCGCCTACGTGCTCGGCCTGCTCGCCCTGGCCATCGGCGCGCTCACCGGCCAGAAGGCCCTGGCGCTCGGGGTCGGCGCGGCGGTGGCGTCGGCGGCGTTCCTCTTCACGACGCTCGCGCCGCTGTCCGAAGCGCTGACGTCGCAGCGGGCGCTCTCCCCGGGCTGGCAGGCCTTCGGCTACAAGCCGGTCGTCGAAGGCGCGGACTGGGGGGCGCTCGGCGTGCTCGCGGCCGAGGCGGCCGTGCTGGTCGCGCTCGCCGTGTGGGGCTTTCGCCGCCGCGACACCCGCTGAGCGGCGCCCGGTCGCAGCGCCGGCTGAGCCCGGCAGGCCGGCGCCCGGACGCTACGGTGTCGCGTGTGCGCGCGCGGACCGGCCTGCTCTTCCTGCTCCTCGCTCTCGTGTGGGGCTCGGCGTTCATGTGGATCGCGGTCGCCGTCGACGCCGGGGCCTCGCCGTGGGTCGTGGCCTGCGGGCGGCTCGGGCTCGGTGCCGCGACCGTCGGCGCCTGCCTGTGGCTCGCCAGCCCGGAACTCCGGGCCGGGCACGCGCCGGCCCGGCTGCGGGCGTGGATCGGCCCGATGGCGGTCATGGGGCTGCTGCTCGGCGCCATCCCGTTCACGCTGCTCGCCTACGGCGAGCGCACGGTGAGCAGCGGCATCGCCGCGATGCTCATGGCGACCGTCCCGCTGTGGGTCGTGGCGATCGCCTTCGCGGGCGTGCCGGGCACCGCCGAGGAGCGCGTGGGCCCGGCGGGACTGGCCGGGCTGTTCGTCGGCTTCGCCGGAGTCGCGCTGCTCGTGGCCGGCGACACGGGCGCCAGCGGCCTGACCGGCGTGGCCCTGATCCTCGTCACGACCGTGAGCTACGCCGCCGGCGGCCTCTACGCCCGGCGGCTGGCCGCCCGCGGCATCCCGCCGTTGGCCGGGCCGCTCGGGGTGGGCGTCTTCGGCGCGCTCGCCTGCCTGCCCGGGGCCGCCGTGGCGGTGGCCGGCGGGGAGGGACCGGACCTCCCGGCCGCCGGCGCGATCGTCGCGCTCGGGATCGGGTGCACCGGGATCGCCTATCTCCTCTACTTCGAGCTCAACCGCCAGTGGGGCGCCGCCCGGGCGGCCACGGTCACGTACGTGATCCCGGTCGTCGGCATCGCGCTGGGCGTGCTCTTCCTCGGGGAGGCCGTCGGCCTGGCCCAGATCGGCGGGCTCGGGCTCATCCTCGCCGGGGTGCTCGTGGCCAACGGGCGGGTGCTGCGGCTGCGCGACCGGCCCGAGCAGGCCTGACCGCCTTCGGGTTGCGCCGGGAGCCCGGCGCCGCGATGATCCGCGGCGTGCCGCCCCGCCGACTCACCGGCCTCGCCGCCGCCGCCGGTGCCCTCGCGCTCGCGAGCCCGGGCGTGGCCAGCGCCAAGCTCACGGCGAAGGCCTCAGTCCAGACCACGGCCGGGCTCACCCGGCTCGTCGTGTCGCTGTCGAGCCCCCGGAAGCTGGGGCCCGCGGCGCGGCCACGGTCCGTCAAGGTCCGGGTGAGCCGGAAGCGGAGCTACACGCTGGCCCGGGCGCGCGGCTCGGCGGCCGCCGCGGCGGTCTCCTACGGCACCTGGCGCAGCGCCGGCGTCAAGGGCGCGGCGGCCAAGCCGATCGTCGCGCTCGCCGGCACGAAGATCACCGTGCTCGTCGGCACCCGCAGCGGCACCGTGACCCTGCGGCCGGCGGTGCCGAAGCTCGGCAGCAAGGGCCAGCCGGACCCGCCGCCGGGCGGCGCCCCGCTGTTCACGCCGCCCGGCCGCGACCTCACCGGCGCCGAGGCGCTCAAGAGCATCGCGCCCTACATCGCCAACTCGCGGTTCACGGACTGTCCGGCCGGCTGGCCGAACTGCTCGGTCGAGCAGCGCTACCTCTTCTGCCCCGACGGCGTGAACGCGGCCTACCTGCGCCTGACCCCGGTCTCCGGCTCCGACATCATCAGCTACGGCCAGATCCAAGGCTTGGGCGCCGACCAGAAGGCCGACGGCTCCTTTGCCTTCACGATCGCCTTCCTGCTGAACGGCAAGGATGGCACGAGCGCGAGCGACTTCTCGTTCTACACGTGGAACGTCGGGACGACCGGCGTCGTCACCGGCCTCTACTGGCGCCCCGGGCTCGACCCCCGCAACGGCGATCCGGCCAGCGAGCAGATCGGCCCGCTCCAGTACGTCCGGGGCCCCGGCCCCGACAACAGGTGCTAGCCCAGCGCGGCGATCTGGCCTGAGAGCCACTGCTGCTGGGCCTGGCTCTGGGAGAGCGCCGTCTCGAGCCGGGTGAACATCGCGCGGTAGCTCTGCTCCTTCAGTGCGAGGCGGTCGTCCATCGCCGCCATCTGCTTCCCGAGATCGCTGACCTGAGTCTTGGTGCTCTTGAGACGCGCATCGATGACCCCGTCCGTCTTCAGGACCGGGTCGAGCACGCCGGCCAGCGCGGCGCCGACGCCGCCGCCCGCCGTCGTGGCCCCGAGCACCGTCTTGACGCCGGTGGGGTCGGTCGCGAGCGCGGCGCGGAACTTCGTCTCGTCGAACTTCAAGTGGCCGGTGACCGAATCGTCCGCGAAGCGGGCGGCGCCCGAAGCGGCGCCGGTCGAGATCCCGAGGTCGGCGAGCTCGTTCATCGCGTCGGGCAGCCCGGCCACGGGCGAGCCGATCGCGATTCGCAGCTGGCTGAGCACGGAGGTGAGCATCGAGTCGCCTTGGAGCAGGCCCTTCATGCGGTCGGCGTCGGTCGCGGGCTTAACGACCTTCTGCTCCTCGGTCTTGGCCTTGATCGCGTCGATGGCGGCGTTGTAGCTGTCGACGAACGCCTTCATCTTCGCGGTGATCGCGTCCGGGTCGGGCCCGGGCACGCCGACGTTGACGGTCACGCTGCCGGAGGTCGTGCTCTTCAGCGTGAGGGTGACACCGGGGATCGCGTTCGCGATCTCGTTGCTGTCGCTGGCCTGCGCCGCGCCGCCGTTGACCGAGTAGGACGCCTGCTGGCCGGCGACGGTCGTCACGCCGGACAGGGCGGAGGAGGACACGGTGAGCGCCGCGGACCCGGTCTGGCGGTGGCTGAGGACGAGCTGGCCCGCGACGTTGGATGCCCACACCGTGGCCGCGGAGTCGGAGTTCACCGCGACGACCGCGTCGTCGACCGAGGCGCCGGCGGCGATGGCGGTGTCGTGGCCGTCGGCCGTCAGCGTCGTCGCGGCGGCCGGCGCGGCCCACGTGCCGGTCGCATAGGCGGCGCTTGCCAGCCGCGTGACGTCGATCGTGAAGCCGCCGGCCGGGGCGCCGGTCGTGCGCAAGGCGGCCACGCGGGTCGGATCCGAGGACGTGACGGTCTGCGTGTTGGAGAAGAGCGTCGTCGACTTCAGGTTGGCGACCGCGGTCTGCAGGGCCGCAAGCTTGCCCTGGAGGTCCTGGAGCGAGGTCTGGCGCGAGGAGGCCTGCCGGGAGCGGAGGTCCAGCCGCGTCCGCGGCTGGCGCTCGACGTCCATGAGCTGGGCGATGATCGCGTCGGTGTTCAGCCCCGACGAGAGACCGCTGACGCTCATGCCCGCCACGGCCTAGACGCTCCCGGTCTGCGCGATGTCGAAGACGTCGCCGAGCGGCAGGCGCCGCAGCACGTTGCCGTCCATGTCGCGCACCTCGACGCGCACGCGGCCGGAATCGGCCCCGGGCTCGAAGTGCAGTTGGCGTCCCTGGCGGTGCAGGGTCTCGGCGGCCTGCGCGGCCACGTCGACGGCGCGCTGGACCTCGACGGGCGGATCCGACGGCACGAAGACGTCGGCGCCGGTCCGCTCGACGGCGGGAAAGCCCCCGCCCGCGGCGGGGCGCGGCGAGGGTCGCGGCGCCACCGGGCCGTCGGGCCTGGATACGGGTGGCAGCTGGAAGCTCATCGGCTAGGTCCTCCTGGATGTCCGGGCGGCCCCTCCGTGGGCCGCGTCCCCGGGTGCTGGATCCGGGTGTTCGTCCGGGTTGTCGGCGCCGGGCGGCGAATCTTGAGCGCCGGGCTGCGGCGCGGCGCGAAGGCTCAGCGGTCCAGTGCAGCCACGAGGCGGGCGGCGCCGGCGTTGTCCGGGTCCAGCACTTGGGCCTCGACGGCCAGGACCCGCGCATCCTCGCGCAGCCCGCGGGCCACCGCGACCTGAGCCAGGCCGATGAGCGCGGCGGAGTCGTTGCCGTCTTCCTCGCAGGCCGACAGCCACTCGTCGGCGGCCGAGTCGAGGTAGCCCAGCCGCAGGTAGAGGCCGCCGAGGAGCTCCCGGCGCACGCGGGGAAGGAGATCCGCGCGGTCCAGCACGCCGGCGAGCACCTCGAAGCGGTCGAACTCCTGAACCTTGAGCAGCGCCTCCAGCGCGGTCGCGATGAACGCGCTGGACTCCGCGGGAACCTGGCCCGGCTCGCGCCCCGATTCCGCGGCGTGCCACGCCTCGAGCGCGAGCCGGTCGGGCGCCGGCATTCCGGCGGCGGCGGCCCGGGCGATCGGGGCGGCGGCGGCAGCGGGATCGCCGGCGGCCAGCCACGCGAAGGCCTCGATCCGGCGTGCGGCGGCGGCGCACGGGTCGGTGTCCGGGACGGCGGCGGCCGCAGCGGCGGCCTCCGGCCAGCGGCTCTGGGACAGCAGGGCCTCGGCCAGCGCGGTGCGCGCGGGCCCGCTGGACGGCTGGCGCTCCACCACGGCCTGGAACTGCTCGGTCGCCTCCTCGGCCTCGCCGGCCTCGTAGAGGGCGGTGCCGAGCATGAAGCGCACGCTCGGCGTCATGTCGGCGGCCAGTGCCTGCACCGTCTCGACGACATCGGCGGCCGAGGCGCCGCGCGCGAGCATCACGCTCGCGAGCGGGTCGACGCTGCCCAGGTAGCGGGGGTGCTCGCGCAGGGCGCGGGTCAGCAGCGCCTCGGCGGCCGCGAGGTCCCCGGCGCGGCGGTGCAGTGCCGCCAGGGACGCCATGGCCAGGAACGTGCCCGTGCCGACCGCCGACGTGTAGGTGTGCGGGGCGTCGCCCATCTCCAGGCAGCGCTCGAACAGCGCCGTCGCGAGGTCGAGCTCACCGCGACGGACCGCGATCTGGCCCTGGACGTGGACGAGGTCGGTGTAGCCCTCGAAGACGGCGAGGGCATCCTGCGCCTTGGCCTGCGCCTCCTCGAGGCGGCCGAGCGTCACGAGCGAGTGGACGTAGCGGTTGGCCAGCGCCGGCGCGAAGCCGTGGACGAGCAGGGTGCCCTCGGCCACGAGCTCGTCCCAGGCATCGCGGAAGGCGTCGTGGGCGCCCTCGTGGTCGCCGCTGACCGAGAGCTCGGTCCCGAGGTTGAACCGCATGAACGGCGTCGGGCGGTCGGCCTCCTCGATCTGGCGGCGGACGATCTCGAGGTTGCGGGCCTGCTTGTCCTTGGCCTCGCGCACGACGCCGAGGTAGCCGTAATGCTCCATGCTCACGAGCGAATGTGCGAGGCGCTCGGGCACGAAGCCCGGCAGCGTCGGGGAGATCTGCTCGTGCAGGCGCCCGTCGAACCGATAGTTCGGGCGGTTGCGGAACAGCCGCAGCGTGTTGTGCGTCGCCGCGGTGCCGTCCTCCTCGTCGCCCGTGTAGTTCGTCTCGCCGAACCAGACGGCCTCGTGCCACGTGTGGCCGAGCAGCTCGCGCAGATGCGGGCCCGCGTCGGGCGAGAGGACCTCGTCGGCGTCGAGGTACATGACCCAGTCGCCGGTCGCCGCGTCGAACGAGACGTTGCGGGCCGCGGCGAAGTCGCCGTCCCACTCGTGGTGCAGGACGCGCGCGCCGAACTCGTCGGCGATCTCCACGGTCCGGTCAGTGGAGCCCGTGTCGACGATCACGATCTCGTCGACCCAGGGAGCGGCGGCCGCGAGGCAGCGCGGGAGCATCTCCTCCTCGTCCTTGACGATCATCGCCAGCGTCACGGTCATGCCCTCGGCAGGGCGGGCACGGGTGGCGACGCGCTGTGCGCGGCGGACGAGCTCGGGCAGCGCGAGCGCCACCGTGGCCGGGAGCTGCGGGGCGCCGCCGGCCAGGCGCCGGCGCCGGCGGATCTCGGCGAGGTTGCCTTCGACGTGGGGGAGCGCCGGGTCCAGGCGCTGGGCCGCCTCGAACAGCGCCTTGGCGCCGTCGAGCGCCCACAGCTCGTAGAGAGCCACGCCGGTCTCGTTGAGGAGCTTGGGCTCGGCCGGCGTCTCCTCGAGGACCGAGATCCCCTCGGCCGCAGCGGCGGCCAGCACGCCCGGCACCTTGTGGGCCGTGACGGCCGACGCCGCGCCCAGCGCCTCCTCCAGGAGGCTCGTGCGCGCGTGATACCGGCGCTGCTCGTCTTCGATCGCCGCGGCCTCGGCCCACAGCGCCCGGTACTCGCGCAGCTCGCTCGCGCGCAGGTGCGCGGCGGCCCGCGAGCGCAGGTCGCGGACGGTCTGTCGGGGATCGGGGCCGGACGAGCCGGCGAGCCTGAGGGCCATCGGGCGGCTTCCTCTGATCAAGAACGGGCGGACGCGAAGCAGGAACTGCGTCCCCCGAGTTCGGCCGGGAGGCGAAAACCTGAAGCCTGGACGCTGGACTCGACGGACGTACGACCCTCCGTTACCGCAAAGCGGTGATCTTGGCGAACGCTGGCGTTCCCGATACCCGACCTGCGGCGCGCGGGGCGCTGCACTTCAGTCCAACGGAATGGCCGGCGTATGGCGCGCCGGATGATCGAGCCGGCACGAGGCGCGCCGGCCAACCGAAAGGATTCTCACCCGATGTCCGTCCCCCGCACTGGCCAGCGCATCACCCAGGACCAGGCCCTCGCCCTCTGGAGGGAGTACAAGGCGACCGGCAGCCTTGAGGTCCGCAACCGCCTCGTCCTCACCTTCGCCCCCCTGGTCAAGTACATCGTCTACAAGAAGATTCGGGACATCCCTGCCCGCTACGACGTCGACGACTTCATCTCGTGCGGCCTCGAGGCGCTCATCCAGTCGATCGACCGCTACGACCCGGAGAAGGGCGCGATGCTCGAGCAGTTCGCCTGGAACCGCATCCACGGCGCCGTGCTCGACGAGCTGCGCCGCTCGGACTGGGCGCCCCGCTCGGTCCGCCGCTGGGAGCGCGAGATCGCCAAGGGCCGCGAGGAGTTCATCGCGCTGCACGGCCGCAGCCCGTCCCGCGAAGAGCTCGCGCACTGCATGGGCCTCGAGGTGGCCGAGCTGCGCCGCCAGGAGGACGCGATCGAGGCCTCGGACCTCACGTCGCTCAACACGCTGGTGCTGTCGGATGACCGCACGACGATCGAGCGGATCGACACGCTCGAGGGCGGCGACCGCGACACGAACCCGGAGGAGAGCGCTGCGGCCTCGGAGGCCAAGGAGAAGTTCCGCCGGGCGTTCGAGACGCTGCCCCAGCGCGACCGCGAGGTGGCGATCCTGCTCTACGTCAAGAACCTCACGCTGCGGGAGGTGGGCGAGGTCCTCGGCGTCACCGAGAGCCGCGTGTGCCAGATCCACTCGCAGCTCAAGCGCGAGCTGCGCTCGCGCCTGGCCGACGACGCGGTCCTGTTCAGCGAGGTGGCCTGAATGCTCCGGCGGGCACGTCGAGCGGGATCCTCTCCCGCCCCGCTCGCGCTGTGGCCACGGATGGCCCGCGCCCGCCCCGCAGCGAACGGACGGCCGGCGTCTCAGCCGGGGCCGCCCTCCAGCTCGCCTCCCGCTGCCCGGGCATCGAGGCGGTAGGCCCAGACCAGCGCCTCGGCCACGGCGCTCCACAGAGCCTCGGGCACCTCGTGCCCGAGGTCGAGCTTCGCCAGCGCCTCGGCCAGGGCCGCGTCCTCGCGGACCGGAACCCCCGCCGCGCGCGCCTCGGCCACGATGCGGTCGGCGATGAGCCCGCGCCCGGCGGCCGCGACTGTCGGCGCGCCCCCGCCGCCGCGGTAGCGCAGCGCGGCCGCCTTGCGCCCCGAGGGGGGCGTGCCCCCGGTCACGCGTAGGCCTCGAAGGGGTCGTGCCGCTCGGTGACGGCCACCGTGGCGGCCAGGCCCGTGGCGGCGGCAAGGGCCTCGCGCAGCTGCGCGGCCGCGTCCGTCGCGGCGCCGTGGGCGGCGCCGCGGGGAGTGCGCACCGCGGCGCTCACGGTCCCGGGTCCGAGAGCGAGGCGCAGGTCGATTGCCCCCAGGGACGGGGACTCATAGCGCAGGCTGACCGCCGCTCCCTCGCCGCCGTCCGGGCCGCTCCTGCCTTCCTCCGTGACGGTGATGCGCGCCTGCCCGCCGTTCGGAAGCGGCACCGGGACCGCCGGGGGCGGCGTGGCGGAGGGCAGCTGCGGCGCCGCAGGCTGATCGATCACCTTGAGCACGAGCCGGCCGTGGGCCGCTTCCTGCACGGCGAGGCGCAGGCGCGTGCCGGCCTCGAGCCCGTCCGGCAGTTCGGCCACGAGGGGGACGCCGGCGAGCACGAGGACGCCGTGCGATCCGTGGCGGTCGGCCACGCGGGCGGCGAGCGCGGTGCCGGGGCGCAGGGAGAGGTCGGGCAGCCCGGCCCGGACCAGCGCCAGCTCCACGGAGACCACGCCCATCGCAGCAAGCATACGGGCGCCTTCGACCGTCCGGACGGCGGCGGCGGGCGCCTGCGGCCGCGGCCCAGTCAAGGAACCGGCCTGGCCGCCGACTACCCGGGCCGCATGAACCGCGGCCTCTACATTGCCGCCTCCGGCATGCTGGCCGAGGAGGTGCGCCAGAACCAGATCGCCAACGATCTGGCGAACGCTTCGACCTCCGGCTACCGGCCCGACCGCTCCGCGCAGGCCGAGTTCGGCACCCTCCTGCTGGCGAACACCCGGACCGGCCAGACGGTCGGCTCGATGGGCACCGGGGTCCAGATCGCCCAGATCGCCACCGACCTCACGCCGGGCCCGATCCGCGACACCGGCGAGCCGCTGGACTTCGCGATCGAAGGCGCCGGCTTCTTCGCGATTCAGGGCGCGGGCGGCCGGCGCTACACGCGGGACGGGCAGTTCTCGGTCTCCGCGAACGGCACGCTCGTGACCGCCCAGGGCGCGCAGGTGCTCAGCCAGGCCGGCGGCGTGATCCGGGTCGGGGCCGACGGCAAGGTCGACCCGAAGCAGATCGGCATCTTCGACGTCCCGAACGCCCGCAAGGCCGGCGACGGGACCTTCACCGGCGGAGGCGGCGGTCGTCCCGCCGGCGCCGTGGTCCGTGGCGGCGCCCTCGAGGGCTCCGGCGCCGACCCGACCCGCTCGATGGTCGACATGATCGCCTCCCTGCGGGCCTTCGAGGCCGGCCAGAAGGTGATCACGACGATCGACGAGACGATGGGCCGCTCGGTGTCGACCATCGGCGCGGTCACGTCGTAGCGAGCGATTCCGCGGGGCGGCCGCGCGCCGCGCCCGGACACCCGCCTCGCGCCGTCGCCGTTCTGCCTGCACAGCCTCAAGTTCGGCGCCGCCTGTCCGACCACCCAGGGCGACCGAAGGACCGAGCCCGACGCTGGACCGCGACGCGGAGGCAGGGCTCCCAAACCGCACAAGGGATTCCACCCACATCATGCTCGAAGGTCTGTATTCCGCCGCGGCTGGCATGGAGGCCCAGCAGTCCCGGCTCGACGAAGCCTCCAACGATCTCGCGAACGTCTCGACGACCGGCTACAAGCGGGCGCGGGTCTCGTTCCGGGACCTGCTCTACTCGCCCGCCGGCCCGGGCGCGGCCGCCGGCCAGTCGATCGGGGCCGGGGCGGCGTCGGCGGTCATGGGCCGCAGCTTCCTGGTCCAGGGCGCGCTGCAGGCGACCGGGCAGCCGCTCGACGTCGCCCTCCAGGGGCCTGGCTTCTTCGAGGTCCGCCGCGCCGACGGCACCACCGCGCTGACACGCAACGGCGCGTTCTCGCTCAACGCGAACGGCCGCCTCGTCGACAGCGACGGCAACTTCGTCCAGCCGCCGATCAGCGCGCCGAAGGGCACGACGGCGGCCGACCTGAAGATCGGCACCGACGGCACGGTGACCGCGAACGGCCGGCGCCTCGGGAAGCTCGCCGTCGTCGACGTCCCATCGCCCGACGGCCTCGCGGCCCTCGGCTCGACCCTGTTCCAGGCCACTGCGGCGAGCGGCGCCCCGCGGGCCGCCGGCTCCGGCACGCAGGTGACCCAGGGGAGCCTCGAGTCCTCCAACGTCGACATGGCCGACGCGATGGTCGATCTCATGACCGCCCAGCGGTCCTACGAGCTCGCCAGCAAGGCGATCCACCTCCAGGATCAGATGGCGGAGATCGCAAACGGGATCAAGCGCTGATGGCGGGGCTGGACCCGGCAGCCCCGATCGACGCCTCGGCGCTTCCCGCCGAGGTGCGGGCCGCGTCGCCCAAGGATCAGAAGCTCTACACGTCGGCGCTCGCGTTCGAACGCGTGCTCGTGAACCAGCTCGCGACATCGATGGCCTCGAGCGCCGGCCTGGGGCAGTCCGCCGGCGGCGACGGCGAGGACTCCGGCGACGGCGGCGGCAGCTCCGGCGGCGGGCCCTACGCCCAGATGCTCCCCGGAGCCCTCGCGGACGGCGTCATGTCGGGCGGGGGCCTCGGGCTGGCGGAGAACCTCTGGCGCTCGCTGCGTAAGGCGGCAGCGTGACGGCTCTCGCCCCGCTGCCGCCGCGAGCCGACGACCCGTTCGTCACCGAGGTGCTGGCGCACCTCGACGCGCAGATCGAGTCGTCCCGGCGGCTGCTCGGCGCCGTGCTGCGCCAGGGCGAGGCTGTCCGCGCCCGGGACGTCGACGCGGTGCTGGCCGGCATGACGGCGATCCAGACCGAGATGGACAGCCGCAGCCGCCTCGAGCTCCAGCGCACGGCCTTGCTCTCGGGCGCCGGCCGCCGCCTCGGGCTCGACGCCACCGAGGTGACGCTCGAGCGGATGTGCGCGCTGATGCCCGACGAGCGCTGCGCCGGCGCGGCGCGCGACCGGTCGGCCGAGCTTCGCGGCCTGCTCGCGGAGATCCAGCGCGAGCACCGAACCAACCGAGCCCTCATGCGCCAGGAGCTCGCCTTCCTCGAGCACCTGACCCGCCTGATCAGCCGCGAGCCCGACGCCGGCTACCGGCCCGGCGAGCGCGCGGTGACCTCGGCCATGCGCGACGCGGCGACCCGCCGCTCCCTCGACCTGACCGCCTGACGCCCATGCCCATCTCCTCCTTCTTCGGCCTCGAGACCACCCTGCGGGGGCTGCTCGCGCAGCAGCGCGCCCTCGACGTCACCGGTCACAACGTGGCGAACGCCAACACCGAGGGCTACTCGCGGCAGCAGGCCGTCATGGCCGCCTCGGCGCCCATGGTGCTCCCGGCGGGCGCCATTCAGAACGGCGGCCGCGCCGACCTGGGCTCGGGCGTCGACGTCCTGCAGTACCGGCGGATCCGCGACACGTTCCTCGACCTGCAGTTCCGCGCCCAGTCGACGGTGCTCGGCGACCGGTCGGCCACGACGCGGTCGCTGGACCAGGCCGAGCTCGCGCTCTCCGAGCCCGGGGACAACGGCCTCTCGACGCAGCTCAACCAGTTCTGGAGCGCCTGGGCCGACCTGTCCAACGCGCCCGAGAATGCCGCGGCCCGCCAATCGCTGGTCGACACCGGCAAGACACTGGCGGCGACGTTCGCCACGCTGGACACCCAGCTGCAGACCGTGGGCGCCCAGGCCGCGTCCGAGTATGCCTCGCTCACGGGCGCCTCCGGCGACGTCCAGGGCTTCGCCGCCGAGATCGCCAGCCTGAACACCGAGATCAAGTCGTCGGTGGCGGCGGGCGGCCAGCCGAACGACCTGATGGATCGCCGCGACCAGCTGCTCGACAAGCTCGCGGCGCTGGCGACCGTCTCGGTCACCGATCTCGGGACCGGGTCGATCGACGTCCGCTTCGGCGACGCCGCGACGCCGCTGGTCGCCGACACGACGGTCACGTGGCCGCAGGCGCTCACCGCGCCGCAGGGCAAGCTCGGCGCGCTTCTGCGGATCTCGCAGCCGGGCGGCACGATCGCGTCCTACCGCGCCGACCTCGAGGGCGTCGCGACGACCCTGGCCGCCGCAGTCAACGGGATCCACGGGACGCCGCCGTTCTTCAGCTACACGCCGGGCTCGGCGGCCTCCACGCTGGCGGTGAACGTGACGGCAGCGACGATCACGCCGTCGACCTCGGGGGCGCCCGGCGCCAACGACATCGCCCTCGCGGTGTCCGGCCTGCGTGGCGGGGCCACGGACTCGTCCTACACGGCCTTCGTCACCCGCATCGGCTCCGACGTGCGCAACGCGCGGCGCGAGGAGACGAACGCCGGGGTGCTCGTCAACGCCGTGGACGACCGCCGCCAGAGCACCTCCGGCGTCTCGATGGACGAGGAGATGACCAACCTCATCCGCTTCCAGCGCGGCTACCAGGCCTCCTCGCGGGCGCTCTCGACGATGGACGACATGCTCGACACGCTCATCAACCGCACCGGGCGGGTGGGCCTGTGACGACGCGCATCACCCAGTCGATGACGGCCCGCTCGATGCTCGTCGGCATCAACGACGTCGCCCAGCGGCTCGCCGCGACGCAGCAGAAGATGGCCTCGGGCAAGGAGATCACGCGCCCATCCGACGACCCGTATGCGACCGCGCGGGCGCTGTCGCTCGCCTCCGAGGTGGACGGCCATCGCCAGTACCAGCGCAACGTCGCCGAGGCCGTCTCCTGGCAGTCCGTCACCGACACGGCGCTCGGCAAGATGACCGACGTCGTCCAGCGCGCCCGTGAGCTCCTGATCGCCGGCGGCAGCGACACGTCCGGCCAGACGGCGCGCACGGCGCTGGCCGACGAGGTCGACCAGCTCATCGACGCGCTCAAGCAGGAGTCGGCGACCTCGTACGGCGGGCGGTTCGTGTTCGCCGGCACCCAGACGGCCACGCGGCCGTACACCGTCGGCGGGCCCGACACCTATGCCGGCGACGCCGGCACCGTCGCCCGCGAGATCGGGCCGGGCGTCTCGGTCGGCGTCAACGTCCTGGGCTCGACCCTGCTCGGAAACGGCCAGGGCGCCGGCGACGGGCTGCTCCTCGACAACCTGCGCGACATCGCCCAGCACCTGCGCGGAGGAACGCCCGCCGACGCCAACGCGCTGCGCACCACCGACTTGCAGGCGCTCGACGCGAACCTCGACAACCTCAGCCGCGCCCGCGCTGGCGTCGGGGCGACGACGAACCGGCTCGAGGCCGCCGGAGCCCGGCTCGCCCAGCTCGAGGAGTCGACGACGAAGCTGCTTTCCGACGTGGAGGACGCCGACATGGCAAAGACCCTCGTCGCCTTCTCGACCCAGCAGGCCGTGTACCAAGCCGCGCTTCGCGCCGGCGCCAACATCGTCCAAGCCTCGCTCCTGGACTTCCTCAGATGAGCGACTCGAGACGGCAAACCCCGATCCAAGGAGGATCGCACCGCATGTCCACCACCACGATCGTGTCGTCCCGGTTCGGGACGATCGACGTTGCGCCGGAGGCCGAGCTCGAGTTCCCCTCGGGACTCATCGGCATCTCCGGCACCCGCTACACCCTGCTCGCCCGCGAGGAGGACTCGACGTTCCTGTGGCTCCAGTCGCTCGACGACGGCGAGTTCGCCCTGCCCGTGGTGAACCCGTGGCGGTTCTTCGGCGAGTACGAGGTCGAGATCTCCGACGACGAGGCCGCCCGCATCGGGCTCGATTCCGCCCAGGACACGGAGGTCTACGTGACCGTCCGGGCCGCCGATGCCCTCGAGGACTTCGCCGCGAACCTGCGGGCCCCGATCCTCGTGAGCGCCGGCCGCGGCTTCCAGGTGCTCAACGAGTCGCCGAGCGCGGTGCTCCAGGCGCCGCTCCTCGCCGGCCTGGCCAACGACCGGGACCGGGAAGCCGCCTAGGCCTCCTTCCAGCGCGTCCGTCCAAGGAGGAATCCGCGTGCTCATCATCACCCGCCGGGCCGAAGAGATCATCCGCATCGGCGACGACGTCGTCGTGAAGATCATCGACATCAGCGGCAACACCGTGCGCCTCGGCATCGAGGCCCCGCGCTCGCTGCCGGTGTACCGCCAGGAGGTGTGGGAGGCCGTCAGCGCCGAGAACCGCGCCGCCGCGGACACCGCGCCCGAGGCGCTGGAACGCGCCGCCGCCCCGGAGGCCGAAGCCTCCGTCTGATCGCAGTCCCCTCGTCACCTCGTCCCTCGTCCAGGAGCAGAAGAGACCACTGCCATGTCACTCAGGATCAACAACAACATCGAGGCGTTCAACGCCCACCGCCAGCTCGTCGCCAACAGCACCAAGCTGTCCGGCTCGATGGAGCGCCTGTCGTCGGGCCTGCGGATCAACCGCGCGGCCGACGACGCCGCCGGCCTGGCCATCTCCGAGCGCCTGCGGGCGCAGTCGACCGGCCTCGGGCAGGCGCAGCGCAACGCGCAGGACGCCGTCTCGATGGTGCAGACCGCTGAAGGCTCGCTGAGCACCGTTCACGCGATGCTCCAGCGCGTCCGCGAGCTGGCGGTGCAGTACAAGAACGGCTCGAACTCGGCGAGCGACCAGACGGCGATCCAGTCCGAGGTCAACCAGCTCGCGTCCGAGATCGAGCGGATCGGCACGTCGGCCGAGTTCAACGGCATCAAGCTGCTGAGCGCGTCCGCGTCGATCAGCTTCCAGGTCGGCGCCAACGACGGCGAGATCATCTCCGTCGCCACCGTCAGCCTGGGCACCGCCGTCGGATCCGCGTTCGCGGCCCTGACCACCACGGGCACGACCGACATCTCGGAGATCGATGCCGCCATCAGCGCGGTGTCCACCCAGCGGGCGGAGTTCGGCGCGGTTCAGAACCGCCTCGAGCACACGCTGAACAACCTCGCGACCTATCAGGAGAACCTGATGGCGTCCGAGAGCCGGATCCGCGACGTGGACATGGCCGCCGAGATGGTCTCGATGACCAAGTACCAGATCCTGCAGCAGGCCGGCACGAGCATGCTCGCGCAGGCCAACCAGAGCCCGCAAAGCGTGCTCACGCTGCTGCGCGGCTAGCCGGTCCGCCAGGATGCCGCCGCCCCGGGCCCGCCGCTGACCGCGGCGGGCCCAGCGGCGTGGAACCGGCCGAGCGATTCCACGACACCGTGGCCGCCCATGACGGGGCTCGGCGCCCCCGTGGCGGGGGCCGAGCGACTACGGATCGATCTCGCCGCGCGCCAGCGCGAGCACGACCGCGCGGATCCGGGTCGTGGCGCCGAGCTTCGTCATCGCGTTGCGGATGTGCGTGCGCACCGTCTCGGAAGAGAGGACGAGTGCGTCGGCGACCTCCTCCCCGGTCAGGCCCCGGGCCAGCAGCTGCAAGATCTCCCGCTCCCGGGGCGAGAGCGAGCCGATGCCGCTGCCGGCCCCGCGCCGGCGCAGGAGATCGCCCAGGCGCGGATCGAGATAGGTGCCGCCGTCGGCCACGCGCTCGATCGCGCCGAGGAGCTCGGCGGGGGCGCCGGACTTCAGCGCGAACCCGCGCGCCCCGCAGTCGAGGCCCTCCTGGAGCAGCGCCTGGTCGGACTGTCCGCTGTAGATCACGACCCCGAGCCCGGGGTCGTGGCGCAGCAGGCGCCGGGTCAGCTCGATGCCCGTGCCGCGCGCGAGGCGGATGTCGGTCAGGACGACGTCAGGCGGGTGGCGCAGGATGAGGCCGTACGCCTCGTCGGCGGAGTCGGCGGCTGCCGCGACCTCGTGCCCGCGCACGGCCATGGACCGCTCGATGCCCTCGCGCATGACGGGGTGGTCCTCGACCACGACGACCGACAGCGGGCGCTCGGCGACGCGAGATGCCGCCTGCGTCGCTGCGTCCGGGGCGATGGCCACGCGGCTTCATCGGCACGCGGGGTGCCGAGCTTTAGGACCGGCCGCCCGCGGCCCGCACCCGGGTCATCGGCCGGCCGACGCCCGGGCTTGAGCGGTGCAGGGCGGGCTAGCTCCGCGCCGGGCGCACCCAGGGGGAGGAACGCCGTGTCGGGGCGTCGCCGCGCCGGGGCCGTCCCGGCGCGGCGGTCTCGGCGCGAGCGGCGAGGTTCAGGCGCCAGGCGCTCCAGATGAGGTAGAGCGCCGCGGGCGCCCCGGCGAGGTCGATCGCGAGCGCCGCGTCGCCGGTCCCGCTCGTGGCCGCACCGGCGGCCTCGGCCAGGCCGGCGGCGAGGAAGAGCCCGGCCAGGGCGATGCCCGAGGCCGACCAGCCGCCGGCCACGGCGCGCCGGCGCTGCTGGACGGTGAGGACCAGCACGGCCACGCAGGCGTAGGCCGCGGCGAGCACGAGGCTCGGCGCGGCCAGCCAGGTCAAGCCGTCCTGGCTCGCGGCGACGACCGCCTGCCCGAGCACCGCGCCGGTGCCGAGGGCCGTCGCCCACGCGCCGGCCCGGAGCCAGGCCGGGGTGCCGGCGACGGTGCGGTCGCCGCGGCCGCCGCCGAGCCGCTCGATCCGCAGCGCGAGGAAGGCGGCAGCGGGGATGAGCGTCGCGACCACCGTGATCTCGAGGAGCGGAGCCGGGGCGGTCCCGTCCATCCCGGCGACGGCGGCGATCGCCAGGAGGTGCGGTCCGAGCGTGACCGTGACGAGCAGGAACGCCAGGCCGAAGCGCGACGTCGGGCGGGACAGGCCGGCCTGGAACAGGTCGCGGGCCGTGAGGGCGCCGAGGCCCAGCACGGCGAGCCCGGCGGCAGCGGCGAAGCCGGCCGCGGCCGTCACGGTGCGGCCTCCACGCCGAGCTGGAAGAGCGCCTCGGCGACGAGGCTGCCCTCGGCCTGGATGCGGGCCGGCGCGGTGGCTGGCTCGATGTCGGCGGGCGGGTCGGCGAGCAGCGCCCGGGCGTGGGCGGCGAGCTCCTCGGCGGGCATGGCCTTGGCGTAGAGCCAGCCCTGGCCGGTCACGCAGCCGAGGGCCAGCAGTTCGGAGGCCTGCGCCGCGGTCTCGACGCCCTCGGCGACGACGTGCAGGCCCATCGCCCGGGCGAGACTGAGGATGGAGGCGACAATGGCGCTGTCGTCGGGATCCGAGCCCAGGCCGTCGACGAACCCGCGGTCGATCTTGAGGGCCTCGACCGGCAGGCGCTTGAGCTGGCTGAGCGAGGAGAACCCCGTCCCGAAGTCGTCGATCGCCAGGTACGCGCCCAGCGCGGTGACCTCGTCGAGCGCCGCCAGGCGGGCGGCGTCGGGGGCCTGGAACGCGGACTCCGTGAGCTCGAGGCAGAGCCGGGCGGGGGCGACGCCGTGCCGGTCGATGCACGAGACCAGGTGCTCGACGAAGGTCGGGTCGCCGATCTGGCGGGGGGACACGTTGATCGTGACCGTGAGATCGTCGAGGCCCTCGGCCGTCCACCTGGCGAGCTGGGCGCACGCGTCCTCCACGACGGTCGAGCCGAGCGCCACGATGAGCCCGGTCTCCTCGGCCACCGGGACGAACTCGTCCGGGCCGGGCCCGCCCGGCCAGCGCAGAAGGGCTTCCGCCCCGACGACCCGGCCGGTTCGCAGGTCGACGATCGGCTGGTAGTGGGGCCGGATGACCCCGGAGCCGAGCGCCTTGCGCAACTGGTCCTCGAGCTCGACCCGCCGCAGGACCTGCTGGCGCGTCTCGTCCGAGAACACGTGCACGCGGTTGCGGCCGCCGGCCTTGGCCTGGTACATCGCAGCGTCCGCATCGCGGACGAGGTCGTGCTCGTTGTGCGCCCCGTCCTTCGCGGCCCACGTGCGGCACCCGACGCTCACGGTGACGTGGCGCTCCTGGTCTCCGATCGTGACGGCGGGCACCATCGCGGCCCGGATCCGCTCGGCCACGGCGAGGGCCGCGTGCTCGTCGATCTCGATGCAGAGGACGGCGAACTCGTCCCCCCCGAGACGGGCGACGACGTCGCTTGGCCGCACGGCCGCGCCGATGCGCTCGGCCACGTGCTGGAGCAGCGCGTCCCCGTGGTGGTGGCCGCCCGTGTCGTTGACGAGCTTGAAGTGGTCGAGGTCGAGGAAGATGACCGCGACGCGGTAGCCGTGGTCCATCGCGTCGCGGAGGCGCTCGAGGAAGGCGCGCCGGTTCGACAGGCCGGTGAGGGGGTCGTTGGAGGCGCGCAGGGCGAGGTCGACGACCGCCGCCCGGGCGTCGGTCACGTCGACGTGGGAGACCATCGCGCCCCCCGTCGAGATGCGGGAGGCCTGCACCTGCAGCCAGCGGCCAGAACGGTCGTCGCGAACGTCGGCGAGGACCGTCTGCTCGGCGCCGTCGAGCAAGGGCGCGAGGACCTCCGGCCCGGGCCCGCCGGTGCTCCCGTACGGCGTGCCGTAGGCGCACACGGCGCACACGGGGTCCTCGCGCCACGCCCGGTTGACCTGGACGACCAAGCCGTCGGCGTCGACGATCGCCGTCGGCGCGCTCATGGAATCGAGCAGGGTCTGCGCGTCGGTCGAGTCCGACACGACGCGTTCGCCGAGGCCTGGCGGGGCGGCCCCTCCGGGCAGCCCGCGGGTCCGCGCCGAGCCCTCAGCCTGGGAAGCCGACGTCATGCCCCGGTGTTCGGACGGGTCGTCCGAGGCTTGAACGGCCCGGCCTCGCGCGCGCCCGGGACTCACCCGCCCCGCCGGCCGGGGCCGACGCTCAACTCCGGCGCGGTGCGGACGACTACGGGGTCGTGTCCCCCGCAAAGGAGCGAAGCCCCGCATGTCCGACGTGAGCCTGCCCGTGACCTCCGGGGCGCGGGTCCGCATCAACAACCCCGACTGGTCCGCGATCGTGGCCCTGTGCGACCTCAACGAGGAGGATCTGGCGATCCTCGCGGCCAATGACCTGAGCGCCGACGGCGACGCGGTCGCGGAGAACTTCTACGGACGGGTCCTGCAGGAGCCCAACCTCAAGCGCATCATCGAGTCGAACTCGAACGTCGACCGCCTCACCGCGACGCTCAAGCGGTACTGGTCGTCGATGTTCTCCGGGCGGTACGACGACGAGACGGTCAAGGGACGCGAGTACATCGGCGTCGTGCACGACCGGATCGAGCTTCCCCTCGGCGCCTACCTGGGTGCCTACCTGAAGATCGACGAGGTCGTCTTCGCCCGCCTCGTCGAGGCGCATCGGGACGACCCCGAGACGCTGTTCAAGGCACTCGTCGCCTACCGCCGGGCCGCGCAGACCGACATGTCGATCGTGGTCCAGAGCTTCATCAACCGGCGGGAGGAGAAGAAGGACGAGATGGTGACCCGCATCTCCTCCCTGTCGGAGACCCTCGCGGCGGCAGCCGAGGAGGCGCACGCCAGCACCGAGACGATGCTCGGCACGACCGAGAGCATGGTCGACCAGGCCGAGGAGTCCACCGCGGCGCTCGACACGTCGGTCGGCGCGGCGAAGGCCGGCTCCGATGCGATGGACAGCACCGCCGAGGCCGTCGCCGACACGCGCACGGCGGTCGACCAGGTCCGCGAGCAGCTCGGCGTCGTCGTGAGCCAGACCAACGAGATCGAGTCGATCGTCTCGTCGATCGAGCGCATCGCCGACCAGACCAACCTCCTGTCGCTGAACGCGGCGATCGAGGCGGCCCGCGCCGGCGAGCACGGGCGCGGCTTCGCGGTCGTCGCCGAGGAAGTGCGCAAGCTCGCGACCGACACGCGCAAGAGCCTCGGGGCGATCTCGCAGCTCAACGAGGGCTCGTCGAAGGCAATCAAGGCCGTCGAAGAGGCGCTGGCCCAGACCGACGATTCGGTCGAGGCGGTCCAGGGCCAGACCGACCAGCTGCGCCAGAGCCTCGACGAGGTTCGCGAATCGTCCGAGGCGGTGGCTGAGCGGATCAGCGTGCTGCGGGTCGGCGTCGATTCGATCGCGGCGAGCGCCCGGGACCTCAACGAGGCGTCCCGCGAGGTCGCGCAGGGTGCCGACACGCTCGCCACGCTGTCGACGGGCGGCGACGCCCACGACACCGGCGCGGTGGCCAGCGTCCCGCGGACGGCCAACGGCAACGGCAACGGCAACGGGCACGGCGACCCGCGCGAAGCGGTCAACGCGGCATTCGGCGCGTAGGCCGCCGCGGGGTCTGCACGGCCCCGTTCCGGTCGCGCGGGCCCGCGCCGGTCTGCCCTGGCCCCGCCGCGGTTGCGAAGCCCGCGCCTCGGCCGCTCGGGTCCCCGTCGCCCGGGCCCCGGGGCTGCGAAGCCGAGGTTCGGCCGGCTCTGCCGGGTGAACGTCGGTCTCGTTCGGGTGGCACGATCCGGACGTGACTCCCGGCGTCGGCCGGGCCGCCCCTCCACGCGGGCCGAAGCTGAGGTTCGGCCGGTAGCTCCGGTCGAACGTCGACGTCAGGCCGTTCGGCGGACGTCGCGGAGCAGGGCTCGCAGCTCGCGAGCGAGCTGGTCGGGGGTGTCGTGAAGCTGGCGCCAGGTGATGCGCACCACACGCCAGCCTGCCGCCTGGAGCGCGCGGTCACGGGCGCGGTCGCGCTCGAAGGCCGCCGCCGTGTGATGGGCGGCAGCGCCGTCGAGCTCGACGACGAGCCGCGCCTCCGCCCAGACGCAGTCGGCCTCGAACCATCGCCCGCCTGCGCGGAGCCGGACGTTGGTCGCTGGCGGCGGAAGCCGCCGGCGCACCAGGAATCTCAGAAACCGGTTCTCGAGCTCGCTCCGCGTGATGCCCGGAGGCCCGACCGCACGGTCGACGATCGCTCGCAGGGCCGCGGCGCCCCGGGCGCCGGGGTGGCGCCGGAGGATGCGCGCAAGGCTCGAGGCGTCGGCTAGCCGGAGCACCTCTGCCTCTGCCGCGGCCTGCTGAAGCTCTCGCGCCGGGACCACGGCGGCCAGGTCGAGGAGCGTGCGCGCCGGCGCCGTCACCGGGATCCCCTCAACGATCGAGATCTCGTCGGCCGCGAGCTGTGACCGGTGCAGCACCAGGCCCGCCCGCGGACCGCGCGATCCGGGCACCGTGATCTCGGCGAATCCGAACGTCTCGTGCCGCAGGCGCCAGAGCACGGCGGCGGACCGATGGCTCAGGACGGCCATGACGCCTCCGGCCAGCACGGCTGCCATCCAGCGGCCGGCTTCGACGATCCCCGGATGCCCGACCGCGTAGACGCCGCGGTGCAGCCGGTGCAGGCGGCCTCGGGCGAGCGCGTGCTGAATTCCGTGACGCGTGAAGCCGGCGGCGAGGGCCTGGCGGCGCGAGACGACGCCAAACTGGCGGGCAGCCACCGCCGCGAGCGTCGCATCTGGCGATCGTTCCCCCGGGAGTCGGCGACGTTGAGGTTCGGCCGGCCGGGGCGGCTGGAGGTCGGCTTCGCCGTCCATGGGTCGATCGTGCCGGGCTGGCGCTCGCCAATCACCGCGCTCATGTGCCGAAATCGGGGAGAAGCAGCGGAGACTTCGCGCGGCTCTCCTCTGGGCGGGCGCGGCCACCCGCGCCCGGCGCAGGCCGTTGGGCGGGCGGCGTGGCGGCCGAGGTTGAGGTTCGGCCGGCCGGGGCGGTCGAACTCGGATCTCGAGTCCGAAGTCCGGGCGGCGTCGGGGCGGTCGGTGCAGTGCGCGGTGGGCGGCGGGGCCGGGAGCCGGTGCCCTACAGCCCCGGCAGCTCGACGTGGACGGCGTCGCCGGACAGGGGATGGAGCCCGTAGGCCTCGAGCGTGGCGCTGTCGAGCACCGACTGGATCGGACGGCCGCCGATGAGGACGTCGGCGGCGTTCCCGGTCTCGTGCTTGGAGGTTCCGGGCCGGGCCACTGGGTACCCCTGCGGGTGGTCCCAGAGGTTCTGCTGCTCCTGGTAGGAGCGCCAGCCGCTCGTGACCTGCCAGGTCTCCCCGCGCGCCGCTGCCAGGGCCTCGAGGCGCTGGAGCAGGACGGGGTTGGCGTCGAGGTCGCCGCTGAGGTGCGGATACGTGCCGGGCGCGGCCGGCTGGCGCAGCGCGCCCTGGAGCAGCGAGGAGAACTGGGCCCCGGTGCCCAGCCCGGCACCGGCGCTGGCGATCGTGGCCGTCGGGGCCGCGGCCGTCGCGGCCGTCGCGGCCGCCGGCGGCTGCAGCCCGGTGCGGATCGCCTCCACCCGCGCGACCGCGGATTCGATGCTCATGCGCTCATCCGGACGTAGCCGAGCGCATCGCCGTTCGGGTGGACCCGGCGCGAGACACGGTCCGACGAGTTGCCCTCGATGGTCTGGATGCTGCCGTCCGGGCGCACGCCCTCGACCATCCCGATGTGGCCGCTCCAGACGATCAGGTCGCCGGGGCGTGGCACGCCGGCGGATGCCTCGGTCCACCGCCCGGCCCGCTGGGCCCAGGCCCGCACGTCGGGCACGTAGCCAAAGCCGCCGCCGGTGTCGCCGAGCGGCACGCCGGCCTGGCGCGCGACCCACGAGACGAAGTAGGCGCACCACGGCCCGACGGACGCGCCCGGCACGGCGCTGCGGTAGTCGGCGATCCGGGGGGCGTCGTTCGATCCGGGCGGGGACTCCGCCACCCCGACCTCGCGCTGGGCGATCGCCACCATCGCCGGATTGCCGGCGCCGGTGGCGGGAATGGGGGCCAGCCCCGCGGTCGCGTTCGCGAGCAGGCCGCCGAAGCTGGGGCCGGAGCCGAGGGTTGTCCCAGCCCCGATGCCGAGCGTGCCGGGCACGGCGGTGGCCGTCGCCGCCGTCGCGGCCTGGGCCTTGGCCTGGGGGGGCTGGAAGGCCTGCTCGAGCTCCGCGATGCGGGCAACCGCCGTGGCAACGCTCATCGCCCTCGATAGTCGGCGGCCCGGGCCGGTGCTTTAACCACACGGGCGGGCGACCGTCTCCGGTCGCCCGCCGTGTGTTCGTCCCTCGTATGAGTGGCGGGTGGCGCCGCCTGTTGTTACCGCAGCAGCGTGAGCACGCTTTGCGGGCTCTGGTTGGCCTGCGCGAGCATGCTCGTGCCGGCCTGCTGCAGGATCTGGTACTTCGTGAACTGGACCATCTCGGCGGCCATGTCCACGTCGCGGATCCGGCTCTCGGACGCCATCAGGTTCTCCTGATAGGTCGCGAGGTTGTTCAGCGTGTGCTCGAGGCGGTTCTGAACCGCGCCGAAGGTGGCACGCTGGTTGGAGACGTTGCTGATCGCGGCATCGATCTCCGAGATGTCGGTCGTGCCCGTCGCCGTGAGGGCGAAGTAGCTCGTGCCGACGGCGCTGCCGAGGCTGGCGGTGGCGACGGTGATCGTCTCACTGTCGTTCGCGCCGACCTGGAAGCTGATCGTCGAGGTGGAGTTCAGCAGCTTGATGCCGTTGAAGTCCGCGGACGAACCGATCCGCTCGATCTCGGAAGCGAGCTGGTTGACCTCGGACTGGATCGCCGTCTGGTCGCTCGCGGAGTTCGAGCCGTTCTTGTACTGCACCGCCAGCTCGCGGACGCGCTGGAGCATCGCGTGAACGGTGTTCAGCGAGCCTTCAGCGGTCTGCACCATCGAGACGGCGTCCTGCGCGTTGCGCTGCGCCTGCCCGAGGCCCGTCGCCTGCGCCCGCAGGCGCTCGGAGATGGCCAGGCCGGCGGCGTCGTCGGCCGCGCGGTTGATCCGCAGGCCCGACGACAGGCGCTCCATCGACTTCGCGGCGTTCGCGGCGGTACCGACGAGCTGCCGGTGCGCGTTGAAAGCCTCGACGTTCGAGTTGATGCGAAGGGACATCGATCATCCTCCTTGATGAACGCTGTGTGTAGTCCCGGGCGACTCCATGTCGCCCTGCACTCGGGCGACTCCATGTCGCCCTTCACTCAGGGGTTATCGGCGGGGCCTGCCGCGCCTTGAGCGCGCGTCCAGGCCAGGCTGGACGCCGCCCCCCGACGCACGGGGTGTCCGCCCGCGCCGCGCATCGGGCGAGCGCCCCCGTGCGTCTCACGCGCGCGAGGCGCTCAACCGCCGCGCCCGCCGGCCGACTATCGGGCCAATGATCGCTTTCGCAGCCTGCGTGGCCGACCCCGACATCTTCCGCGCCGTCGCCGTCCCGGGCCTGCGGCAGGCCGCCGAACCCGACTCCGTAGTCATCGAGGCCGAGGCCGACGCCTCCATCTCGGGCGCCTACAACGAGGTGCTCGAGGCCGTCCGCGGGTTCGACGGCCTCGAGGCCCTCGTCCTGCTCGACGAGGAGACGGCGATCACCGATCGGGCCTTCTGCGGAAAAGTGCGCGAGCTCCTCGCGCTGCCTGACGTCGCCGTCGTCGGCGCCGTCGGGGCGCGCGGGGTGGACGGCCTGGCCTGGTGGGAGGCGCCGGAGCAGTTCGGCAGCGTCGGCACTGAGACCGGAGCCGACGGTGGCGACGCCGCCGTCCACGAGGTCGACACGGTCGATGGCGTGCTCATGGTGCTCTCGCCGTGGGCCGTCGAGCACCTCGAGTTCGACGCCGAGACGTTCTCCGGCGGCGAGGGCCACGACGCCGACCTCTGCGCGCAGGCGCGCGCGGCGGGCAAGCGCGTGCTCGTCGGCCCGCTCGAGGTCCGGCACCCGCTGGGCGCCGAGGATGGCGCGCGCCCGAGCCCGGATCCGCAGGCGTTCGCCCAAGCCGACCGGCGGTGGCGGGAGAAGTGGCGCGGCCCAGCCGCCGAGGCGACGCGGGCGGCACCGCAGGCACCCGCGCCCCCGCCCGCCGCAGCGGGGCTGCGCACGAGCGCGGCTCCGTCCGACGACGCGTACTTCGAGTGGAATCGCCCGGAGCTGAGGGCCCTCGTGCCCGCCAGTGCCCGGCGAGTCCTCGACGTCGGCTGCGGCGCCGGCGCGGTCGGGGCGGCGCTCAAGGCGGAGCGTGGCATCGAGGTCGTTGGCCTCGAAGGATTCCCCGACGCGGCAGCCCGCGCGGAGGAACGGCTCGACGCGGCGCTCTGCGTGGATCTCGACACGCTCGACGGCCTGCCGTTCGATCCCGGCGGGTTCGACGCGATGATCTTCGGCGACGTGCTCGAGCATCTGCGCGACCCGCATCGGCTCCTGCGCGTGCTCCGGCCGCAGCTCGCCGACGACGGCGTGCTCGTCTGCTCGATCCCGAACGTGAAGCACTGGTCGGTGCTCTACCCGCTGCTCGTGAACGACCGCTGGGAGTACCAGGACGCCGGCCTGCTCGACCGCACGCACGTGCACTTCTTCACCCTCGAGGAGATCGACCGGATGCTGACCGCCTGCGGGTTCGAAGGGCGGCACGTGGGCGTCAACGACATCGCCCCGCTGCCCGACGAGCTGCGGGGGCTCGTCGACGTCGCGGTGCGCTACGGCGCCGACCGGGCCGAGACTGCGGCCCGGCTCGGGGCTTACCAGTACCTCGTGGTGGCCGGCAAGGCCGGCACGGCCGGCTGAGCCTGCCTACCCGGCCGCGGAGACGGCCGCCGCGCCGGGCACGCCCCAGCGGGCCTCGAACACCGCCTTGTCCTCGCGGATCCGCGCCTGCACCCAGGCGCGCAGTTCGGGGTCGGAGCTGGCCACCGTCTCGGACAGCCCGTGCGTGATTCGGGAGTCCGGGCACAGCACCGGCGGCCGGCCGGCGGCGCGCAGGCGGGCCAGGAGGTCGGTGTCCTGGTACCAGACGCGCAACGCCGGGTCGAAGAACTCGCCCGGTGCCACCGCGAACGCCTCGAGCGTGTCGCGATCGAGCGCGAAGCACCAGGCCGCGAAGTCGTCGCGCATCGCGCCGTGCACCGTGAGGGGGAAGGCCACGGCGGCGCCGGCGCGGAGGGTCTCGCGCAGCGGCTCCCACCAGCCGGGGGTGACCTCGACGTCGTCGTTCATCACGACGAGATAGTCGCCGCGGGCAGCGCGCAGGCCGGCGTTCACCGGGGCGGTGAAGCCCTGAGGCGGGGCGCCGTTGTCGATCACGATGAGTTCGTGGGGCACGTCGGTCCGGGCCTGGACCGCCGCGAGGCATGACCGCACCCGGGGGCTCGTGACGTCGAGGGTCGGGACCACGACGGACAGCTCCGGAGCGGCGCCGAGGTGGCCGCGGGCGCCGCCGCTGCGGGCGCCGCGCGGCGCAACGACGCTGGCCGCGACGGACGTGACCGGTCCACGCCGCGCCAACGCGGCGACGAGCCCGGCGACCGCCAGCTCGTCCGGCAGGCCGGGGACTCCGCCGGCGGCCCTGAAGTCCTCGCGCCGCACGGCGATCGCCTGCGCCTGCACGGGGTGGGCGCCCTCGCCGCCGCCGGGCGGCACGGCCGCCGCGCCGGCGCAGGCGGGGTCGTCCAGGGCGGCGAGCAGCGGCGCCAGGAATGCGGGCGAGGCCTCGGGCTCGTCGCGCAGCAGCACGATGCGGCGGCCCGACGCGCGGGCGGCGGCCTCATTGGCGCTGGCGGCGAATCCGGCTGGCTGGGCGTGGCGGATGACCTGGGTATCCCCGTCCACCCGCCCGAGCAGGTCGTCGAGCCCGACCGCGCCGTCGTCGACGATGACGACCTCGTGTTCCGGCAGTTCCGGGAGGCCCGCGAGCGCCGTCAGGCAGCGCAGGGCGCTGGGCGCGGTGGTCTGGAGCACGACGACGAGGGAGGCGTCCATCTCCCCGGTGGTCGGCACGGACACGGGCCGCTTGAGGCGCCGCCGGTTCAAGCGGCCGCCGCGCGGGCCGATAATCCAGGCGATGCCCCGCAGTGGACCGGACGTGCTCGTCGTCGGAGCCGGCTTTGCCGGGTCGGTGTTCGCGCGGCGTGCGGCCGAAGCGCTCGGGTCCCGCGTGCTCGTGGTGGACCGCCGGCCGCACGTCGCCGGCAACGCCCACGATGCACCCGATGCGCATGGCGTCCTCTGCCACAGCTACGGGCCCCACATCTTCCACACCAACGCGCCCGCGGTGGAGGCCTTCCTCTCGCGCTTCACCGCCTGGCGTCCATACGAGCACCGCGTGCTGGCGGTGGTCGACGGGCGCACCGTGCCCGTGCCGATCAACCGGACGACGGTGAACGTGCTCTACGGCCTGGAGCTGGCGGACGAGGCGAGCGTGGCCGCGTTCCTCGCCGAGCGGGCCGAGGCGACGGGGCCCGCCCGCACCTCCGAGGACGCGGTGGTCGGCAAGGTCGGCCGTGACCTCTACGAGCGTCTCTTCCGCGGCTACACCCGCAAGCAGTGGGCCCTCGATCCGTCCGAGCTCCACGCGTCGGTTTGCGCCCGCATCCCGGTTCGCCACACGACCGACGACCGCTACTTCACCGACCGCTTCCAGGCGATGCCGGCAGCCGGGTACACGGCGATGTTCGAGCGGATGCTGGACCATCCGCTCATCGAGGTGCGCACCGGCGTGGCGTTCGACGCGGCGCCTGAGGCAGGCGGCGACGCGCACGTCGTCTGGACGGGCGCGATCGACGAGTACTTCGGCCGCTGCTTCGGCCCGCTCCCGTACCGCAGCCTGCGTTTCGAGCGCGAGACGCGGGCCACACCCGACGGCGCCCTCGCGCAGCCCGTCGCCCAGGTGAACTACCCGGACGAGCGCGTCCCGTTCACGCGGGTCACCGAGTTCCGCCACCTCACGGGCCAGGACGCCGCGCACACGACGCTCGCCTACGAGTATCCGATGGCGGAAGGGGACCCGTACTACCCGATCCCCCGTCCGCAGAACCGCGAGCTGTATCGCCGCTACGAGGCGCGCGCGCGGGACACGCCTGGCGTGACGTTCGTCGGGCGCCTCGCGCGGTACCAGTACCTGAACATGGATCAGGTCGTGGCGGCGGCGCTGCAGGCGTTCGAGGCGTTCGCGGAGCGCGCCGGGGGGAGGGCCGGCGCCGCCAGCCCGGCGGCGGCCTGAGCCGCCGGCCCGCCCGTGCGTCGCGGGCGCCTGGCCGCCGCGGAGCGCGATCGGGCCCGGCCGGCGCGCGCTAGGCGGCGTCGAGCAGCCGAGCCGCCACGGCGCCCCAGGTGAGCGACCGGGCGGCGGCGACGTCCTCGGCCGGCAGCCGGCCGGCGGCCAGCGCCCGCTCGGCCGCCACGACGAAGCCGGCCTGGTCGTCCGCGACCTCCAGGAAGGATCCGAGGGCCGGAGCGTGGCGGATGCTCAGCGCGGCCGTCCGCAGCCCCGCACACGCGTAGTTGTAGGCCTTGTGCGGCTCCATGGTCATCGTGAACGGCTCGTCGGTGTGCGGGATGAGGCCGAGGTCGCAATGCAGGAGGTACCCGGGGGTCTCGTTCGGGTGCCGCGGCCCGAGGAAGTGCACGTTGGGCTCACGCGCGATGAGCTCGACGACCGCCGGGGCCGGGTCGAAGCCGATGAGCACGACCTGGACGCCGGTCTGCGCCAGGGCGGCGGCAGCCTCGACGTCGAAGCGGACCGAGAGCGCGCCGACGTACACCGCCCGGGGGTGCGGGATCGGGGCGAGGTCGGCCGGCTCGGCCGCCGCGTCGATGCCCTCCTGCGTCCACAGCTCGTCGCAGCCGTGGCCGACGTAGACGGCGTCCGGGACATCGTCGATCGACCCTTCGGAGAGCCCGCAGACCGCGTCACTGGCATCCAGGAGCCGGGATCGCACGGCGGCGAGGAGGGGAATCCGAGCCCCCATGCGGTCCCACAGGGCGATCTTGTCGTGGGTCACGAGCACGGCGGAGGCGCACAGCGGGGCGAATTCGTAGTGGAACCACCAGTTCGTCTCGGCGACGCCGCAGTTGAGCAGGATCGGCTGCTCGAGCCCTGAGGTGCCGATCACCATCGCGGCGAACTCGTGCTGCCCGACCGGCACGGGGCCCTCGCCGGCGTAGACGTCGAGGCCCCTGAGCTGGCTGCGGTTCAGGACCGACTCGGCGCCGCCGGGCCGGAACGGCTCCACATATGCGACGCGCCGGGCGAGGCCTTCGTCCACGAGAGCGTGCGCGATCGCCTCGGCTGGCCGGCCGAGCTGGCCGTAGTCGTTCTGAAGCCAGGCCACCACGACATCGGGGCGCTCGCCGTCAGGCCTCGACATCGATGTGCCCTTCGGCGTCGGGGGCGGCAGGCGACGGCCGGAGCGCGGGGCGGCGCTCTTCGCGCCCGCGCTTGCGCGTGTCCTCGGGGTGCTCGCGGTCGTCGCGGGTCACCCGCGGGAGCCGTGGAATTGGCGGCGTGCCAGCTCGGGGCGCGGGGTCGACGGGGTGGAGCGGGTCGCTCATCGCCCGGCCTCGGCTTGACCGGCGGCCTGGGCCTGCCGGGCCTCGGCGGCGGCGAGCGCCGCCTTGTGCGCCATGCGCTGCTCGGCAGACGTGAAGTGGCGCCAGGCCACGACGGCAACGGTCCAGCCGACGAGCAGCCCCACGATCCCGCCGAGGATCGCCCGCCACATCGCGTCAAAGACCGGCGCGCCCGCCTGGAGCGAGAGGACGAACACGAGCAGGAAGCCGGACAGCCCGCCCCAGCCCTTCGCCTTGCGGATCTGCAGCGCCGCCCGCGGATGGGTGACGAGCGCCGACTCCCCCTTCTTGCCCTTCTTGCCCTTCTTCCCGGCGTCCTTGCCCTTGGACTTCCCCTTGGCGTTGCCGGCCCTCTCCTTCGCCATGGCGCTACCCGTCCCGCGTCATCTGGCGCGCGTGGCGCTGGCGGTCGAAGACGAACCGGACGATCAGCTCGCGGTCGCGCGGGGCGATGCGCTCGATCTCGACACCCTTGAATCCCTCGTTGGTGTCGCGGACCACCCGGGCCTGGGCCTCGACGGCCGGCGCCCCCTCGAGCAGCCGCAGGCTCAGCCAGACCGTGTTGCCGACTGCGAGCGTGTCGGGGCCGGCAAGCAGCACTCCCCCTCCCGACAGGTTCAGCGTGTAGGTGGAGATCCCGTCGATCTCGTCGCCCAGCATCACTGACACGGGGCGCACGGCATCGACGCGCGCGTAGCCGCGGCGCTGGCTCAGCTCCGCCTCGCCTTCGATGTCGAGCCGCACCGTGTCGCGCTTGGCCTTCCGGGCCCGTCCGCGCAGCCGCAGCAGGCCGCGCGGCGAGGTGAACTCGACGGTCACGTCGGCCAGCTCCACCTGGCTGTCGGCGTCCGTGAAGAGCGCCAGGGTGATGTGGGTTTCGTCGGCCTCCTCCACGCGGGCGCCCAGGCGGCCGATCTCCGGCGCCTGGAGGATCACCTGCTGGCGGGGCTCGGGCCGCTTGATCATGGAAGCACCATCGCCGCGAGGCCGTCGGGGGTGGCCGGTTCCAGCCCGCCGGGGGCGTCGGCGCCCCAGGCGATCCAGCTCACCGGCGTCCCGGTCGCCGCCGCGAGCTCGAGGCCGGCGCCGAGGTACTCGGTCTCGTCGGTGCGGGTGAGCGCCAGCGCCGTCGGCCCGAGCGGGGCCGCGCCGGCGACGAGCTCCCGCACCGAGCGGGCGCTGAGGGTCACGGGCACGACGAGATGGCGCTCGGTCACGCCGAGCTGCGCGAGCTCGTCGCCGAGCGCCCGGGTCGCCTCCGGGTCGCGGGGGCGGAACGCGGGCGCGTCGATCACCACCACCGCGTTCGCGGGGAGGTCGCCGAGCATGATCCGCGCCTCGGCGGCGCTCGCGGCGATCACCGGCGAAACCCCGGTGCCGCGGAGCGCCGTCGCGAGCCCGGCACCGCCGTCCCGGGGTGCGAGCGCGACGCAAGCGACGGGCAGGTCGCTGGCCTGCGCGTAGGCGGCGGCGAGGCGGGCAGCGGCATGGGACCGGCCCGCGCCGCTCGTCCCGACAAACGCGACCACGCGCGGCCCCGGCCCGGCAGGGCCGGCCACGGGCAGGCGCGCTGCGAGCGCCTCGCGGACCACCCCCTTGAGCCGCCGGCGGGGGGCGAACGGGAGCCGGTGGGCGACGGCCTCGCCGACGACGTCGGCCGCCATCGCCTCGCTGATCCCGCTCGCGACCAGCAGCTTGAGCGCCCGCCGCGCGGGCGCCGGAAGCTCGGGCGCCGGGGGCGCGGCCGCTGCCGAGGGGGAGTCCTCGGCCTCCGGTGCGTCGGCGTCCGCCTCCCCGTCTCGGGCAGCCGGCTCGCCGAGCTCGGCGCCGATCTCCTCGTGCATCGCCACGGCGATGTCGTCCTCGAGGTCGAGCTCGTCGTCCTCGGCCTCGTCGAAGATGTCTTCCCACTCGTCGGGCTCGATGGGCATCGCGGGCGGGCCGGCCGGCCGCGGCGCGATGTCGTCGGCGAAGGGGTAGGCGGGGGCCGGCGCCGGCGCAAAGGCGGAGCCGCCGCGGGCGCCCGGCGCGTAGTCGGCGGCTTCGAGCGCGGCACGCGTCTCGGCGGCCGCCAGGCCGGGCATCGCGTCGCGCTCGAGCTCGGGCGGCAGCGCGTCGGGGGTCCGGCGCGCCTCGTCGAGGTGGGCCAGGAACGGCGCGGCGTCCTCCAGGAGCGGGGCGCCGGGCGCCGCGGCGTAGGCCTCCGGCCCCACCCGGCGCGGCTCGCCCCCGGCGGGCGCCGGATCGGCCGGCGAGCCGTCGAGCGCGTCGAAGGCGGCCATGCCGCCGGCGACGGCCTCGACCTCGACGAATCGCTTCTGGAAGAAGCCTCCGACGCCGCCCATCAGGCCTTCGCGCTCGCGGAGCACGACGGCGTCGGGGCCGAGCTCGGTGCGGATGCGCGGCAGCAGGTCGTCCAGCGTGCGGCCGCGGTAGGTGTGGATGCCGGGCCGCCGCTGGACGAGCGCGGGCGCGGGGGGCTCGCCGTCCGGAAGGGCGGCGTCGGGGAGCGCCGCGATCGGCATGCCGAGCGCGACGGCCGCCTCGTGCACGTCGTCGCCGGCGGGCGGCTGGGGATGGCCGTTGCGGGAGGGGAAGCGCATCAGGGGTTAACCACTCCAATCGTCTCGACCCGGATCCCGGGCGCGATCTCGTTGTAGGAACAGACAGGAAGCTGGGGCAGGGACTGCTCGACGAGCCGGCGCAGGTGGCGGCGGACCCGGGCCGAGCAGATGAGGACGGGGCGGCTGCCGCGGGCGACCGCGTCGTCGGTCTGGACCCGCAGCGCCGACACGAGGTCGTGGGCGCGCGCGGGCTCCATGGCGAGGTACTCGCCGTCGGAGGTCTGGGCGATCGACTCGGCCACCTCCTGCTCGACCCCGGGGTCGAGCGAGATCGCCCGCAGGCGCATCTCCGGGTCCAGGTGGGAGGCGGTGATCGTGCGGCCGAGGGCCTGGCGGGCGTACTCGGCCAGGAGGCTCGGGTCGCGGGTCACTCGCGCCTTGTCCCCGACGGCCTCCACGATGACGCCGAGGTCGCGGATCGGCACGCCCTCGTGCAGGAGCCCCTGCAGCACGCGCTGGAGCTCGCCGAGCGAGACCACGTCGGGCACGACCTCCTCGACGACCGCGGCGTTGGTCTCCTTGAGCTTCTCGAGGAGCTGCTTAACGTCCTGGCGGGTGATCAGCTCGTCGGCGTGCTGGCGGATCTGCTCGGTGAGGTGAGTGACGATCACCGATTCGTTGTCGACGACGGTGTAGCCGCGTGCCTCGGCGTCGGCCCGCCCGTGCTCGTCGATCCAGACGGCCGGGAGGCCGAAGGCCGGCTCGGCGGTGGGGACGCCCGGAACCTCGCCGATCGCCTCGCCGGCGTCCATCGCGAGGAGGTGGCCGGCCATGACCCGGCTGCGCGCGACCTCGGAGCCGCGCACCTTGAGCATGTACTCGTGCGAGTCGAGGCTGATGTCGTCGTGGATCCGGACCGGCGGGATGACGACGCCGAGCTCGGAGGCGATCTGGCGCCGGATGACCCCGACCCGGGCCAGGAGGCTGCCGCCGGCGCGCTCGTCGACGAGCGGGACGAGGCCGAAGCCGATCGACAGCTCGAGCGGGTCGACGGGCAGCGCCTCGATGGCCTGCTCCCGCGGCGCCGGGAGCTCGGGCAGCGCCGCGTCGGGCTCGGGCTCGGGCTGGCTCCCGAACCCCGGGATGCTGCCCTTGCGCAGCGCCCAGCCGATGGCGAGGAAGCCGGCGCCGACGAGGAAGAAGGGGATCTTCGGCATCCCGGGCACGAGCCCGAAGGCGCAGATCACGCCGCCCGCCACGAGCGGCGCCCGGTCCTGCTTGAGGATCTGGCCGGCGATGTCGGTGCCGAGGTCCTTGTCGGACGCGGCCCGCGTGACGATGATGCCCATCGCGACCGAGATGAGGAGCGCCGGGATCTGGGCCGCGAGGCCGTCGCCGACGGTGAGCAGCGAGAAGTGCTGGATCGCCTCGCTGAACGGCATCTTCTGCTGCAGGACGCCGACCATGATTCCGCCGACGAGGTTGATGATCACGATCAGGACGGCCGCGATGGCGTCGCCCTTGACGAACTTCGAGGCGCCGTCCATCGAGCCGTAGAAATCGGCCTCCTGGGAGATCTCCTCGCGGCGGCGGCGGGCCTCCTCGTCGGTGATCTGCCCGGCGTTGAGATCGGCGTCGATCGCCATCTGCTTGCCGGGCATCGCGTCGAGGGTGAACCGCGCCCCGACCTCGGCCACCCGTCCGGCGCCGTTCGTCACGACGACGAACTGGATGATCACCAGCACGAAGAAGATCACCAGGCCGACGATCACGTTGCCGCCGACCACGAACTGCCCGAACGCCTTCACGACGTTGCCGGCGTCGCCTTCGAGCAGGATCAGGCGCGTGACGGCGACGTTGATCGCGAGCCGGAACAGCGTCGTGAGGAGCAGCAGGCTCGGGAAGGACGAGAAGTCCAGCGCCCGCGTGAGGTACATCGTCGCCACCACGATCGCGAGGGCGGCGGAGATGTTCAGCGTGATGGCGAAGTCGACCACCGCGTGGGGCAGCGGGATGATCATCATCACGACGACGAGCACCACGGCGCCCGCCGCGAGGAGGTCGGAGTGCTGCAGGACGCGCTTGACGGCGCTCACACCGCGGCCCTCCGGCGCGCAGCGGCGCGGTAGACGTAGGCGAGGACCTGCGCGACGGCGTGGTAGAGCTCCTCGGGGATGACGCGCCCGACCTCGACGGCGGCGTGCAGCCCGCGGGCCAGGGGCGGGTCCGAGACGATCGGCACGTCGTGCTCGGCGGCGATCTCGCGAATGCGGCGGGCGACCAGGTCCTGGCCCTTCGCGACCACCTCGGGCGCGGGCTGCTCGGGGTCGTAGCGCAGGGCGACCGCGAAGTGCGTCGGGTTCGTGACCACGACATCGGCGTCGGGGACGGCGGCCATCATGCGGGCCTGGGCCGCGGCCATCTGCCGGCGGCGCAGCGCGCCCCGGACCTCGGGCGGGAGCTGGTTCTCCTTGTGCTCCTCCTTGACCTCGTGCGGGTCCATCATGAGCTGCTTCTCGTGCCGGTGCCGCTGCCAGGCGTAGTCGAGCGCGGCGATGACGAGATAGGCGATGCCGGCCCGCTGGGCGATGTCGAAGATCGTCGAGGTCAGCATCGCCGCAATGACCGCCGGCGTGGCCCCGACGAGCCCGAGGACGTCCTCCAGGCGGGGGATCAGCACCGATGCCGCCGCGGCGCCGACCACGGCGATCTTCGCGAGGCTCTTGGCGGTCTCGACGATCGCGTGGACGCCGAACACGTTCTTCGCGCCGGCGACCGGGTCGATCTTCTTCGGGTCGGGCTTGATCGTCTCGAAAGACGGCTTCCAGCCGACCTGCACGAGGTTGGCCGCGACGCCCGCGATCAGGCAGGCAGCGGCGACCGGGGCGACCCCGAACAGCACTGCGGTGCCCGCGCTGGAGAGCAGGGACCCGAGTCCCTCGATGCTGACGACGTCCGGGGTGCTGATGAGCGCGAACGACTGCACCATCGCGCCCTGGGCCTGCTCGACGATCGCGGGCCCGAAGGCGGAGAGCGCCAGGAGCGAGGCGAGGAGCACCGCGGCCCCGTTCGCGTCGGCGGACTTGGCGACCTGGCCCTTCTTGCGGGCGTCGGCCTTGCGCTTGGGTGTCGCCTTCTCGCTCTTGTCGTTCGCCATGGCCGGTGCCTACGCGAGCTGGAGGGTCTGGAGGCCGTCGCTGACGGACTGCTGGAGCTCGTCGGCGACCCAGCCGCCGACGAACGGGAGCGAGAGGCCGACGAAGATGAGCCCGACGAGGATCTTGGCCGGGAACCCGACCGCGAAGATGTTGAGCTGCGGCACGACCCGCGAGACGACGCCGAAGGCCGCGTCGGTGATGAGCAGGGCGAGCAGGACCGGGGCGGCGACCTCGAGCGCCGAGACGAAGATCGTCGAGAAGACCTCGACGGTTCCGGCGACGAGCGAGCCGAGCTGCGGGGTGCCGGTCAGCGGGATGACGTCGAAGGTCTTGTCGAGGCCTTCGATGACCCAGGCGTCGCCGCCGATCACGATGAAGATCGCGATGCCCACCATCGCGTAGACCTGCTGGAGCACGGTGCCCTGGTTGCCCGTGAGCGGGTCCAGGAGCGAGCCGAACGAGAAGCCCATGAGCGTGTCGAGGATCGAGCCGGCGGCCGACACGGCCGCGAAGAGGACGGCGATCGAGAACCCGAAGGCCAGCCCGACGAGGGCCTCCTTGGCGAGCGTCCCGAGCAGCGGGATCAGGTCGAGCGGCACGTGCTGGCCGCGCGTCACGACCGGGGCGATCCCCATGGTCAGCGCCACCGCGCAGATCACCCGCACGCGGGCGGGCATCATCCGCGACGAGAACATCGGCGCCACGAGGAAGAGCGGCGCGATTCGCGTCAGGACGCAGAGGAACCCGGCGACCTGCTCGGCACTGGCCAGCCGCAGGAGCTCGCTCACCGGGCTAGCCGATCCATTGCGGAATCGAGGCCCACAGCTCGGCCGTGTAGTCGAGCATCTGGTTGAGCATCCACGGCCCCGCGATGATCAGGACCGCGCCCATCGCGAGGATCTTCGGGATGAACGACAGCGTCATCTCCTGGATCTGCGTGACCGCCTGGAAGATCGAGATCACCAGGCCCACGACGAGCCCGACGAGGAGGATGGGGAGCGCGACCTTGAACGCGATCTCCATCGCCTGGGAGCTGAGGTTCATGACGGTGTCCTGATCCATGCGGGCCTCCTCACCCGTTGAACGACTTGACGAGGGAGCTCGTGATCAGGTCCCAGCCGTCGACCAGGACGAACAGCAAGATCTTGAACGGCAGCGAGATGAAGACCGGCGGCAGCATCATCATGCCCATGGACATCAGCGTCGACGAGACGATGAGGTCGATCACGAGGAACGGCAGGAAGATCAAGAAGCCGATCTCGAAGGCGATCTTCAGCCCCGAGATGATGAAGGCGGGGATCAGCACGTAGGTGGGCACCCCGGCGCGCGTCTTGGGGGTCTTGATCCCCGAGAGCTTCACGAAGAGCGCCAGGTCCGACGTCTTCGTCTGGGAGAACATGAACTGGCGCAGCGGGATCGAGCCGCGCTTGATCGCCTGGGCCTGGGTGATCTCCTTGCTGACGAGCGGGTCGATGGCCTCCTTCTTGATCGCGTTGAACGTCGGCGCCATCACGAAGAGGGTCAGGAACAGCGCGATCCCGACGAGGACCTGGTTGGGCGGGGCCGTCGGGGTCCCCAGGCCGGTCCGCACGAACCCGAGGACGATGAGGATGCGGGTGAACCCGGTGACCGTGAACAGGACCGCGGGGATCAGCGTCAGCGCCGCGATCAGCAGCAGGATCTGGACCGCATTGCCGCCGTCGATGGTCACTTGCGCACCGTCCGGCGCCGCAGCTCCTCGACGAAGTAGCCCATCCAGCGCTGGGCGCCCGACATCCCCGCGGCCGAGCCGTTCGATGCGGCCGGACGCTTGACGATCGTCGTGCCGGGGCCGGCGCCGTTGCGACTCGCTGCCGCCGCCGGTGCCGGCTCCGGCAGCAGGCCCTTGGCCCGCGCCTCGCCCGGCGTGTAAGAGCGGATCGGCGTCACGACGTGGTCGGCGACGCCGACGAGCACGACGTCGAAGCCGACCCGCACGAGGTGCAGCGCCGCACCGGTGCCCAGGGGAACGGTGGCGATCGGCTCCAAGCCGCTGCCGGTGGCCTTCTCCTCCTTGGAGGACTTGACGCGCTTGAGGATCCAGGCGACGCCGTAGATGACCGCGATCACGATCGCCAGGCCGACGATGGTGCGCACGAGGGTCCCGCCGCCGACGCCCGCCGACGAGGCCTTCTGCGGCGCCGACTCGAGGTCCAGCGGCGTGCTTTCGCCGTGTCCGGGCGCCGGCGCAGGGCCGGTGCTCGTGGCAACAGCGAGGGCGGATGCCGTGAGGGCGTGCAGCAGCGCTGCCGCGCCCGCCACGGCAATGGGCAGCCGTAGGCGAAAGCTCATACGAGGACGACTCCGAGGGAAGAGTCGTCCCGGTAGTCGGCGGGGCGGAGCGCGGCTTGAGCGCCCGTCCTGCCGCGGGCCTACGCGGAGACGTCGGCGGCGGGCGCGACGTCGGCCGGAGTGACGACCGGGTCGGATCCGGCCAGCACCTCGGTGATGCGCAGGCCGAACTCCTCGTCGATGACCACGACCTCGCCGCGGGCGATCGTCCGCCCGTTCACGAGCAGGTCCGCCGGCTCGCCGGCAACCCGGTCGAGCGTCACGATCGAGCCGGGGCCGAGCTCGAGCGCCTCGCCGATCGTCATCTGCGTGCGGCCGATCTCGACGGCCACCTGCACTGGCACGTCGCGCAGCAGCGACAGGTCGCCGCCGCGCGCCTGGCCGTCGCCGCCGGGGGTGAACTCCTCGAACTGGACCTCGTCTGACATGCCGGCCTCCGGGGTCACTGGACTGCGACGTCCATGAGCAGGACGCGCGTCGCCTTGACGTCGGTCGTCTTCTGGATCTGCTTGAGGATCTCGGCCTTGATCTTCTTGCGGCCCGCGGCCGAGGTCAGCACGCTGGCGTCGTCGCCGGTGATCGTGTTCGTGACGATGTCGCGGACGACCGCCTCCTGCTCCATGGCCCCGTAGCCGTCGGGCGGCGTGACCGCGGCGCCCTCCGCGGCCGGCGGCGCCGCGACGAAGCCGGGCGCGAGCACGAGGCCGACGTTCAGCTTCGCGAAGCGCGAATCGGCGAGGTTGATGAGGAAGTCCTTCGGCATCACGTAGACCGCGCCGTCGACTTTCTTCGGCACTTCGGGCGGCGGCTTGGCCAGCACGAACTTGTAGGCGGCGAAGCCGGCGATCAGGACGATCGGGATGATGAACTTCAGCTTGGACTTCATGGGAACGTCACTCCGCTGGTGGTCGGCAGGGGGCGCTTGAGGCGCTGGATGAGGATCTCGACGCGGCGGTTGCGCGCGCGGCCGGCGGCGGTGGTGTTCGTGTCTGCCGGCCGGTACCAGGCGTAGCCGCCGGCGCCGAGGCGGGCGGGCGGCACCCCGTCGTCGATGAGCAGGCTCACGACGCTCGTGGCCCGGGCCACCGACAGCGCCCAGTTGTCGGGGAAGCGCGCCGTGGAGATCGGCCGGTCGTCGGTGTGGCCGTCGACCTGGATGGGATGGAGGTTCTCGCGGTCGAGGATGGTGGCGATCTCGCCGATGAGCGGCCGGCCGCCCGCGTTCACCGTCGCGCTGCCGGAATCGAACACCACTTTGTCGGTCAGCAGGCGGATGCGCAGTCCCTGCGGCGTGATCGTCGTCGACACCACGCGGCTGAGGCCGCGATGGCGCGCGTAGCGGTCGATCTGCGCCTTCAGCGTCCGGAAGGTCTGGTCCTCGTTCTGGGCGTTCGAGGCCGATGGCGACTTCGAGCCCTTGGCGCCGGGCGGGGCGGCGACGCTCACCACCGACGGCGCGGCGGGCGTGAACGGGCTGTCCGGGGCCGGGGTCTTCGTCGTCGGGTTCGAGCCCGCCTGGGCGATCGACGAGCCGCCCGGCAGGATCTTCCCCGAGAAGGCCTCCTTGAGGCTGCGCTGCAGGGTCTCGAACTTCGACTTGTTCACGACCGAGATCGAGAACAGCACCATGAAGAGCGCCATGAGCAGCGTGATCATGTCGGCGTAGGTCAGCAGCCAGCGCTCGTCGGACTCCTCCTCGCCGTGGCCCTTCTTGCGGCGTCCGCGGGCGCTCATGCCGCCGCCGCCTCGCGCACGGGGGCGTCCGCACCCTCCTCGTCGGGATCGTCGCGCTCGGCGGGCGGGACGTAGCTGGAGAGCTTCTCGGCGACCAGGCGCGGGTTGTCGCCGGCCTGGATCGACAGGATCCCCTCGACGGTCAGCGTGCGCAGCTCGACTTCCTCGGCGGAGAGGTCCTTCAGGCGGCTGGAGATCGGCAGGAACACGACGTTGGCCGCGCCGACGCCGAGGAGCGTGGCGATGAACGCGCCGGAGATTGCGGGCCCGAGGGTCTCGGGCTGGGAGAGGTTTCCGAGCACATGGATGAGGCCCATGACGGTGCCGAGGATGCCCATCGTGGGCCCGAAGCCTCCGGCCTGCTTGAACGTCTCGGCGCCCGCCTTGTGGCGGGTCTCCATCGCCTCGATCTCGGAGTCGAGGATGTCGCGCACGAGCTCGGGGTCGGTGCCGTCGACCACGAGCTGCAGGCCCTTGCGGGTGAACTCGTCGTCGATCTCCTCGAGGTGCTCGTCAAGGGCGAGCAGCCCGTCGCGGCGGGCCATCTCCGCGAACGACACGAGCTGCGTCACGCGGCCCTTCAGGTCAGGCGGCTCCGCGTTCAGCACGCGCTTGTAGAGCCCGGGAACCGCCTTCATGCGGTCCATCCCGACCGCCGCCATCGTAGCCCCGGCCGTCCCCGCGAAGATGATGATGATCGCGGGGATGTTGATGAGGGCCGCCGGGCTGGTCCCCTCCATGATCGCGCCAAGGAGGATTCCGCCCATGGCGAGCCCGATGCCGATGCCGGTAGCTGCCTTCATGTGGGAGTCCTAGCCCGCGTAGTCGGACCTCACCGGCGGCGCTTGAGCGCCTCGGCGAGGATCGCGACCCGCCATTCGCGGATCTCGTCCACGACGTTGTCCGGGGTCTCGGCGACCACCATGCGCACGCCGGTGGTCAGGGTGATGACGGTGTCGGGATTGCCCTCGACGGTCTGGATGAGGTCGGGGTTGACGTGGACGGGCTCGTCGTTGTCGTGCCCGAGGCGGTGCAGGACGATCATCGAATTCCTCGCTGGCTCTTCGGGGTCGGGCCGGCGGCGCCGGACAGGGCTGCGGTCCCTCGAACGCAGCCCTGCCCGTTACGCCGTCATGGCTCACCGCTTCAGGTTCACCAGGTCCTGGAGCATCTCGTCGGCGGTCGAGATGACCCGGGAGTTCGCCTGGAACCCGCGCTGGGCGGTGATCATGTTCGTGAAGCTCTGGGCGAGGTCGACGTTGGACATCTCGATCGCCCCGGACGTGGTCAGGCCGTAGGCGCCGCCCGGAGTGGAGACGACCTCGGCTCCGGAGTTCGGCCCCGCGATCCAGCGGTTGCCCGAGGCCCGCTCGAGGCCGGCCTCGTTCGGGAACAGGGACAGGGACAGGTAGCCGGCCGTGGTGCGCGCACCGCCGCCGGCCGGGATGTAGGACACCGAGCCGTCCTGGGCGATCGCCACGCTGGTCGAGCCGGGCGGGATCTGCAGGTAGGTGTCGGTGCCGCCCGCGCCTGGCGTCGTGCGTCCGACGACGTAGTAGCCGTCGGCGGTCACGAGGTAGCCAACGTCGTTGGTCGTGAAGTTGCCGGCCCGCGTGTACTGGAAGGTGGTGGGCACGGCGGGAGGAGCGCCGACGCCGACCCGGAACCAGCCCTGGCCCTGGATGGCGACGTCGAGCACGTTCCCGGTCGACTGGATCGCGCCGGTGCCCATCAGGTTGTCGATCGACCCCAGCTGGACGCCGAGGCCGACCTGGGCGGCGTTGGTGCCGCCCTGGCCGCCGCCGGTGCCCGAGCCGCCGCGCTGCACCTGGCTCAGCGAGTCGCGGAAAGTCGTGCGGGCGGACTTGTAGCCCAGCGTGTTGACGTTGGCCAGGTCGTTCGCGGTCGTGTCCAGCATGATCTGGTGGACGCGCAGGCCGCTGATCGCGGCGAACATTCCTCGCATCATTGGGACATCCCTGCCTTTCGTGGGGTCCGGCTCCCCTGGCGGGTCCAGCCGGGTCGGGTGAGGTGGAGCGCCGGCTGCGTCATGCGATGACGGCGCTGTCGATGTTGGTGAACACGTGCTCGCGCATGTGCTCGCGATCCACCGCCGTGATGACGGTCTGGTTGCGGACCGACACGACGAAGGCCGTGCCGTCCACGAGGACGACCGACTCCCGCGCGCCCTTGCCCGCCGCACGGGCAACGCCCGCGTCCAGGCGCTGCAGGACCGCAGGGCTGACGTCGATCCCCCGGCGCTCGATGCGCTGGAGGGCGTGCCCCGAAAACGCGACGCCGCCGGCCTCCCTGGCCAGGACGTCCGCGAACGCAGGCCCCTTCGGGGCCGCGGGCGGGCGGGCCGGCGGCGCCTGCCCGGATCGGGCCGGGGCGCCGACGGCACCCGGCGGCACGAGCGCCGGGTTGTGCGGAACTGGGGTCACTGGACCTCCGCGATCGCGTCGGGCGTGATGCCCGCGTGGCCGCCGATCGTGAGCCGGGGCCCGTCGCTCGTCAGGGTCACGCGCTCGACGGTCGCGGTCTGGGCGGCGCCCTGGTCGTCGAGGTAGGTGACGGTCTTGCCGATCAGGGCGAGCGTCCGTGTCGTGCGCTGCTCGTCGGTCAGGGCCGTGGTCTGCGTCGCGACGTTCGTGATCTGCTCGAGGACCGAGAACTGGGTCATCTGGGAGATCCACTCGTTGTCGCCGGTGGGCTGCATCGGGTTCTGGTTGCGCATCTGCCCGACGAGCAGCTTCAGGAAGTCGTCCTTCCCGAGCGCGCCGGTCGGCTTGGCCGGTGCGGGCGTCCCGCCGCTCGAGGCGGCGGCACGCGTGGTGGGGTCGATGGCGGACATGGCCTCTCTCGTTCAGGCGAGGACGTCGACGAGCACGCCGCTGGGCAGCTCGAGCGTCTCCGCGCGGGTGGTCGGGTCAGCGGGACCGTCCTCGGCATCCGGGCCGGGCCGGTCGCCACGGCGGTCCGGCCGGGCATCGTCGCCCGGCTGGCGGGCGGCCCCGGTGCCGGGGCGGCTGTCCTGGCCGTGGCCGATGTCGAGCCGCAGGAGGGTCACGCCTTGGTCCTCGAGACTGCGGCGCAGCTCGAGGCCCGCCTCGGCCAGGAGGTGCCTGGCCTCGGAGGAGTCGGCGTGGACGGTGGCGATGAGGCCCGCATGGGTGGTGCGCAGGTGCACGTCGATCGCCCCGAGCGACGCCGGCCGCAGGGCGAGCCGCGCGTGGTGGACGCCGCGCTCGGCGGCCAGGCGGATCGTGGCTTGGACGTGCTCGACGGCCTCGGCGAGCGACGCGGCCCGCGAGCGGACCGACGCGGCGGGGTGCAGGGGCCGGCTCGGCTCGGGCGGCGCGGCCGGCGCGGCGGCCGTCGCCGGCCCTGCCGCGGCGGGCGCTGGCGCCGCGGCCGGGGCTGCGCCCGCTGGTCCGCCGGGGCCTGCCGCCGAGGCTGCGGCCTCGGCCGGGCTGGCGGTCGCCGGGCTGGCAGCAGCCGGGCCCGGCGGTGGCGGTGGCGCGAGCCCAGGCTCGCCGCCGGCCGGCCCGTCGGGCAGCGGCGGCGCCCCGGCACCCTGGGGCGGCGGCGTCGGTGCTGCCGCGGCGGGCGCCGCCGCGGGGCTGGGGACGGGCGCGCTGGGCGCTGGCCCTGCCGCCCCGGCCGGCGGCGCGGCCGGGGGCATCGCCGCCGCGGAAGCGCCGGCCGGATCGGACGCCGCCAGGGCGGGCGCCGCGGGCGCGACCGTGGGAGCCGCGGGTGGGACCGCGGCCCCGGGAGCGGGTGCTGCGGCCGGCGCCGCGGGCGCCGCGCTGGCGGTGCCCGGCACGTCCGGCGGCTCCGTCGCCGCGGGCGGCTGCGCGGACGGCGGCAGCGGGGCCGGGGCCGCGGTGCCGGCCGGCGGGGCCAGCGCCGGGACGGCGTCCGGCAGGGCGGAGGCGGCCTCGGCGGGCAGCCCGGCAGCCGCGGCCGGCAGCCCAGGGACCGGAGCGGTCGGCACCGCGGGTGCCACGTCCGGGTGCGGCTGGGCAGCGGTGCCGGGCCCGGCCAGCGGGTCGCCGCCCGGGGCCGCAGCACCGGCCGGGACGTCGGCGGGGCCGGGCGGGGCGTCGGAGGGGGCTGCCGGGATGGGGCCGGCCGCTGGGGGCTCGGCTTCCCCGGCCGCGGCTCCGGTCGCGGGCGCCGCGGGCTCACCCGACGGTGCGGGAGGCGGAGCGGACCCGGCCGGCGCGGCGTCGGCGCCGGAGGCGGGACCGGCCGTGCGCCCGAGCGCGCGCTCGCCGTGGCGGTGGCCGCGGCCGAGGTGGCGGCCGTGCCCTGGGGCGTGGCCATCTGTGGGGCCCGGCCGGCGGTCGGTGCCGGATCCGGGCTGACCCTCCGCCGTGGCGGTCCGGGTCTCCATGTGGTCGAGGATCGCCGCGAACCCATTCGCGGCGGTCGCAGCCGGGTGCTCGCAGCGGGGCGGCGGTTCGCCTCCGCGCGACGCCTCCGGCGCCGTGGTTCTCGTGGTCATTGGTGCCTCGCGGGTGTCCTCGGTGGTCAGGTGACGGGATAGGAGCCAAAGCCGCCGGTCGGCGCGGCAGCGGCCGGAGCCGCAGGTGTCGCGGCGGCCGGAGCGTTCCGGCGGTACTCGTCGGCATAGGCCAGGACCTTGCGGACGTAGGCCTGCGTCTCCGCGTAGGGCGGGATGCCGCCGTACTTCTGCACGGCGCCGACCCCGGCGTTGTAGGCGGCCAGCGCCAGCGTGTAGTCGCCGTGGAAGGCCTTCAGGCAGTTCGCGAGCTCGCGCGCCCCGCCGTCGATCGACTGCGCCGGGTCGTACGGGTTCGTGATCCCGAACTCCCGGGCCGTCTCGGGCATGAGCTGGGTCAGGCCCTGGGCTCCGGCCGAGCTCCCCGAGTTCGGGTTGAAGTCGGACTCCTGGCGGATGAGCCCGCGCAGGACGTTGGGGTCGACCCCGTACTTCGCGGCGGCGGCGTCGATGAGGCTCGCGTACGGCACCGGCGCGCCGGTCGCGGCCGGTGCCGGCGCGAACGCCGGGGCCGCGGCCGCGGCGATCCCGGCGGTGCTGCCGGGGAGCGCGGCGGCGGTGAGCTGCTGCCGGAAGGAGGCCGGCTGGCCTGGGTGGGCGACCTCGGCGATGAGCTGCTCGATCTCCTGGACCCGCGCGGCGGCATCGGCGCCCGGGGCGGACGGCTCTCCGGCGGCCGCACCGGGGGCGGCGGCCGGGCCGACGGGCGCGAGCGAGGCCAGTCCGCTCATGCCGAGCCGTCCCGGCGGCCGTGACGGACGATCGCGATCTCGTCGAGGGTGGCGGCCTCGCGCCGGTCGGCCTCGCGCCGGTGCTCGTCGCGCCGGCGCTCCTTCAGGCGCTCGAGTGCCTGCCGGTCGACCGCCGCCGCCCGCAGGGCGCCCCGGCGGCGGGCCACCTCGGCTTCGCGCCGGTCACGGTCCTCGGCGGCGGCCTGCTGAAGGCGCTCCGCCCGCTCGCGATAGCCCTGGAGCGCGATCAGGTCGGTGCCGGCCAGGGCGCTGTCGGAGGTCAGGCTCCGCTGGGCGCGCTCGGCGTCCTCGCGGCGCCGGATGGCGGCCTCGAGCAGGCTCTCCCCGCGGAGCAGGTGGGTCAGCGACGCGGCCAGCTCCTCCTTGCGCTGATCCTCGGTGCGCTCGCGCAGCGCGCGCACGCGCTCGAGGCGGAACGTGAAGGACCGGGAGCTCACGCCCGGGGTAATCGGATGGGCGCGGGCCGGATTGAGGGCCGTGGCCGAACGGATGACCTACCAGACGAGCGCCTCGTCGACGTAGTGCCCGTGCGCCGCCGGGCGATAGCCGAGGACCGCCCGCGCCCGGTCGGTGCTCAGCAGGCAGGCGTTCCCTTCGGCGTGGCAGGGAACGTACGGGTAGGAGGACCGCACGAAGGCCTGGATGTCGACGATGGCGGGGTCCACCCAGGCATCCGCGATGTTGAAGGCGCCGAAGGCGACATCGGCGGGCGGGCGCACCGCGCAGCGAAAGCCGGCGACGAGGTTCTCGACCGACGTGCTCACGTAGAGGTTGTGGTGGGTCGTGGACCGGAAGCCCGGGAACTCCAGGCGCAGCGCGACGGCCTGCGTCGGCCCGGCGCCGCAGGCGCCGTCCAGGTAGCGCTCGAAGGCCGCCTTGAGGAAGCCATAGGTCGTCTGGCCCTCCGCGGGGAGGGGCAGCGGATTCGTCTCGAGGATCGGGAACTGCTCGAGCCGCACGGGAGCGTTGATCCGGTACACCTGGGCCGAGGACGCGAACACGAACGTGGGGACGCGGGCGGCCTGGGCGGCCGCAAAGACGCTGACGGCGGCGTCGTAGTTCAGCCGCACGAAGTCGGCGTCCGTCGCGCCCGGCTGGTGGGGGTGAGGGATTCCGGCGAGGTGGATCACGGCCTGGCTGCCCGCGAAGCGGGCCGCGATGGCATCCCGGTCGGCCAGGATGTCGTCGGGGCCCCGCCGGATCGCCCCCGCGCGCACCAGCGCCCGCTCGGCCTGCGCCTGCGTCCGCCGGATCGCGCGGCCCCCCAGGCGGCCCGGGCGCGAGCCGGCGGTGGCGAGCCACCGCCGGCGCACCGCGTCCACCAAGCGGCCTCGGAACGGATCGAACACCCGCACGTCCCAGCCGTCCTCGGACAGCCCGCGCCGCAGCAACTGCCCGACGAAGCCGCTGCCGCCGGTGATCGTGACGACGGGCGTCACGCCGGGCCCCGCGGCGGCAGGGGTGGCCGGCGACGTCCGCCGGGACGGCCAGCGTTGCTCACAGGCACTCGCGGAAGTGGCCGGGGATGAGCTCGGCGGGCGCGTCGAGATCCGGCCCGCTCCGGAACCACTCCGCGAACGCCTCGGCCTCGACGATCCGGTTCTGCGCGCCGTCTCCCCGGCTGAGGTCCTCGACGCTCCACGGCCGCGCTGCGCTGGCCCGGTGGCGCGCCAGGCACAGGTCGTAGTCCGCGCGGTGCAGGTGCACGAGCACGAGGTGCGGATCCGGGGGCGCGTCAGGGGCGTCGTATTCGCGGTGGAATCCCTCGGACCAGCGCAGCGGCATCCGGGACAGCAGCCGCTTGGAGTAGTCCAGCGAGGCGTGCCAGCGCTGCCGCTGGGCCAGGAGCGGCCGCGCGCTGAGGTCGAGCGGCGGCTCGCCGGGCTGGTGCACCACGTTGTATCCCGAGCAGCGCGCGGCGGGAGCGTCGAGCCGCGCGATGTACTCCGCGAGGCCGGAATACCGGCGCGGGTCGGCGACGACGAACTCGTCGGCCTCGGCGAACAGGACGGCCTCATACGAGCGCAGGAGGAAGGACTGGAACGCCTCGACGGTGCTGCGCAGCCAGCGATGGTCGAACGCCGCCTCGCGGTGCACCGGGACGGCGTGCGCGCCGGCCTCGCGGGCCAGCGCCTCGGCCGCCGGATCGTCGTGGGCGAGGACGAACAGGTCCTCGGCCGGAAAGTGGCGGCGGTAGTAGTCGAGCCAGAGCGGCAGCATCACGGGCTCGCCGTGAGCGATCGTGAACGCGGCGGCGGGGCGCTGCCCCGCGCGCTTCCGCGGCGCCCGGGCCACGGCCGCCTCGGTGCTGGCCGCCTCGGCCCAGGCTCCGTCGGGACGCTGGACCAGGAGCGCGATTCGCACCGTGCCGCCGGTCGCGCGGCTCACGTCCACCGTCCCCTCGAAGCCGCCGGCGGCCGCGTGGTCAATCGATGCGAACGGGGCGGCGAGGTCCGGTCGGGGGGTGCCGAGCCGGACCGGGGCGGCGCCCGGGCCGCTGTCCACGACCAGCACGGCGCCGCGGAAGGGGCCGGCCTCGTCGAGCGCCCACCCCGTCACCCGGACGGTCCCGCGAACCACGGCGGCGCCAGGCGCCGGCTGGTCGATGGCGGCGTGGAGCGTCGAAGGGTCGAGCATCGGCGGGCGACTATAGAGCGCGCCCGCAACCGCCTCGGAGGCTCCGGTCGCGCCGGGTCCGGCGGCGGCGCGACCGAGGCCGCGCCGCCGGCGCCACGGCTAGCCGAAGAACGGGTCAGGGCCCATGTGCACGAGGTTGCCTCCTGATCGGGTGGACGTGTCACGGCTCCAACGCTCGGGCGGGGCGAGTGTTGGGAGCGGCGCCCGCTGCGAACTTCGGCCGCCGGGCGGCGTTCTGGCTCCAGATGCCCTGGCACCGCCATCGCCCGAGGTCCGCGCCGGCCGCAGGCTCAGCCGGCGATCCCGCGGCGGCGTTCGCCGACCTCTACGACGGCTGGTACCGGAGCCACCGGGACGATCTCGCGTTCTACCGGGGCATCTGCCGCCGCCGGCCCGGCCCCGTGGTGGAGCTCGGGGCGGGCACCGGACGGGTGACGGTCCCGCTCCTGCAGGACGGGCACGAGGTGATCGCGGTGGACCGCTCGCCGGCGATGCTCGAGCGGCTGGAGGCCGCGGCCCGCGCGGCGCACGCGACCGGCCGGCTCACGACGGTCTTGAGCGATCTGCGAGCGGTCACGCCGCCCCGGACCGCAACCGTCATCGCTCCCTTCACCGTCCTGATGGAACTCACGCCGCGCAGCCGCGCGGGGTTCTTCGCGCGGCTGGCCGGCGCCCTCGCGCCGGGCGCCGTGCTCGCGTTCGACGTGTGGCACTGCCCGCCGCGGTACATCGACGCGACGGACGGGCGCTGGCTGCCGTCGGGGCCGGACACCGAGGCTCGCCTGACCTGGGACCGCCAGGCGTCGGCCGTGGCGATGGAGGTTCGGTGCGCGCAGCGGGAGTTCGCCCTGCAGTTCTGGTTCGGGACCCCGGAGGAGTGGCGCCGCGAACTCGAAATCGCCGGCTTCGGGGTGCTGGCGGTGTCGGGCGGCTTCGGAGCGGGACCGGTGTCCCCGCGCTGCCGCCAGCTCGCGATCGTCGCCCGGGTGCCGGCGGCCGGGCCGGAGCCGGGTGGCGGGCGCCTCGCGCCCTAGGGGACGAGGACCGTGAAGTCCGACTGCGTCGGGATCACCGCCGCACCCGTGCCGGCGAGTCCGGAGATCCAGCGCGCGAAGACCCGGATCGAGTTCGGGGTCGAGCACGGCGTCCGCGACACCGCGACGGACGTCTCGGGGCCCGGACCGTGGTCGGCGCCGACCGTCGCGACCGGCACGGCGGTCGCCGCGTCGATGCTCGGATCCAGGCCGATGCAGTAGGTCCCGAAGGCCGGCTGGGTGACGCTCGCCACGCCGGTGCTGCCGGGGAGGAGCGTCGCGTCGAACGCGACGAAGGCAAAGGCGCGGGCCGAGCCGCGGGGGCCGGCGGGGCCGGTCGGACCGGGTGCGCCGGCCGGGCCAGCCGGTCCGGGAGAGCCGGCCGCGCCCGCCCCTCCCAGGCGGCTCGCGAGCCCGCGCTGCAGATCCTCAGCCTGGAGCGAGTGGTTCGCGACGGCGCGGCTGGTCACGGCGCCGGCGCGCAGCTGGGCGGCTCCGACGCTCCCCCGCGGGATCGACAAGGCGTAGCCAGTGCCGCCGAGTGCCACGAACAGCGCGACCGCGCTCAGGACCGTGGAGGGAGAGAGATGTCGCCGGACCGGGTTCATGGTGGCCGAAGCACCCCCGTCGTCGGCTCGCGGGACCGCTTCTTGAGCGGCGGGCAGCTCACGGTGCAGGGTGTGCCGGCGAATCGGGTGCGGCGCGGCGGCGCGGCCGCGCCTAGGCTGCGCTCGTGGCGACGCGGCGCCCGGGCGCGAGCTCGGGCCGCATGACCAGCGAGACCTCGAACGGCTCGCAGGGCCGCCCGTCCGGGTCGGCGGTGAGCCGCACGACCGGGAGGTTCGGATGCTCGGGCGGCACGCTCGACACGATCCCTGTGCGGCCGTCGGTGAGGACGATCTCGTTTCCAGGCGGGTACGGAACGACGACCTTCTCGAAGATGTCGACGACCTCCGGCTCGTAGAGCGTGCCGCGGCCGTCGAGGATCGCGTCGACGCCGACGTGCTGCGGCGCGGCCGAGGCGTAGGGGCGCTCGCTGGTGATGGCGTCGAACACGTCGGCGACCGCGGCGATTCGGGCGAGCTGGGGAATCGCGGTCGCCGCCGTTCCGCGCGGATAGCCGGAGCCGTTCCAGCGCTCGTGGTGGGAGCGCACCACGCAGGTGGCAAGCGCCCCGATCGGGCAGCCCGCGAGCATGTCCACGCCGATCTCCGGGTGGCGCTTCATCACGATCCACTCCCGCTCGTCCAGCGGCCCGGGCTTGTGGAGGATCTCGTCCGGGATGGCCAGCTTGCCGATGTCGTGGAGGATCAGGCCGAGCCCGAGCTGGGTGAGGTGCTCCTCGGAGCGCTTCCAGGCCCGGTCGCCGCGGTAGTCGACGTAGCCGTGCTCCCGGAAGAGCCGCCGGCCGATCAGCAGCCCGACGACGGTGACGTCGATCGAGTGCTGGAACGTGAAGGCGTCCGCGGCCCGCAGGTCGCCAAGCGCGATGGCGGCGTTCTCCGCGCTGCCCAGCTCGTCGACGATCCTGGCCACCACGGATTCCAGGGCGTAGATGGTCTTGTCCGGCAGCGCGTCAGACTCGTGCGCGGTGCGGCGGACGTCCGCGAACGCCTTCGAGAGCGCGCGGCCGGCCTCGACCCGGGTCGTGTGGCGCACGGCGAGCGGGACCTCGATCCCCTCGCCGAGCTCGTCGTCGACGTAGACGGCGTGGATGCCGGCGTCGAGCAGGAGCTGGCGGTAGCGGTCCGAGAGCGTCACCCCGGCGCGGAGAAGCGGCACGGTCCCTTCGGATCCGTGCTCGACGTCCCGGGCGAGGCACGCCCCGTCGGGCAGGCGGCTGGTGGCTACGAGCCTCATCGCATCACTTCGTCCGGGTAGTCGGCCGGGCGCGCGTGTTTGTGAGCGTGGGGGTGCCGGGCGGTGGTGGGTGCGGTCAGGCGGGTTCGAGCTGGAACTGGCCGACGAGGCGTTCGAGCTCTTCGGCGGTGCCGGCGAGCTGCTGGGCGCTGGAGG